>Ga0308158_10000215_pt1 | contig 124189 bp, 127 predicted proteins | sample PhyBR2_FD_201038 | JGI IMG/M metagenome (GOLD analysis project Ga0308158, IMG submission 201038) | Phyllosphere microbial communities from UC Gill Tract Community Farm, Albany, California, United States - DLSLB.R2 | ecosystem: Host-associated > Plants > Phyllosphere > Unclassified | place... | reverse complement strand
AGCAGTACGAACAGGCATCCCCGCACACACCAAATCAAGAAACTCAGTACGCGCAGCCTTGGGGAACAACTTGACCATAAAACGCTCCATCAATCAGAGCGTTGCAACGACCCTATGACTTTGCCCGGGGAACATTGGCATCAACTGTCACATCGGCGGGGCGGGTTAGCTGCCGCGGTACGTCGAGAACGCGAACGGGCTCAGCAGCAGGGGCACGTGGTAGTGCTCGCCGGCGTCGGAAACTGTGAAGTGGAGGTCCACTTCCGGGAAGAACGTCTCCGTGCCCAGGCCTTCGTAATATGCACCTGTGGCGAAGTTCAGGCGGTAGGCGCCACCGGGAATCCGCTCGGGGCCCAGGTTCTTGATCCGGCCGTCGGCGTCGGTTTCGCCCTTGCCCACCAAGGTCCAGTCGTCGCCGTCGCGGACGTAAAGCACGACGGCGACACCCGTCGCCGGGCGGCCGGAACCGGTGTCCAGAATGTGTGTGGTGACTTGTGAAACGCTCATGCGTTGACTCCTTCGCTGATCAGTCCGGAGAGCCGCAGCAGTGCGATCTCCCGCAGCTGGCCGGCCACGATTGTGTCTTCTTCTTCGGGGGTGTGGGTGAGGCGTTCCTGGAGGGCGGCGAGCATCTCCTGTGCGCTGCGGCCTGCAGCACGGATCAGGAAGACCCTGTCGAACTTCTCCTCGTACGCGCGGTTGCCTTCGGCCAGCGCTGCTGTTGTCTGGCTGTCACCCGGGTCCACACCGGCCTGCTCCGAACGCGACATCGCGGCTTCGGTGGTTTGGGCCTTGGGTCGTTCACCGATCCGGGGGTGGTGGGCCATCGCTGACTCCACCTCGGCAGGGGTGAACGGCTCGGCGGCGCGCTGGGCCTGTCCCAGTAGTTCGTCGACGTTGGCGTAGGGGCGCGCGTCAACGATGGTTTCCACCCAGCGGCTGATGTCCAGGCAGGGGGTCAAGGTCTTGATGGCCTCGTCCCGGTCAGCCGTGTTGAATACTGCAAGCTCCATGCTTGTCATCCTCGTGCAAAATGCTGGCATCCATGGTGTGGGCTATGCGGAACTCCCGCTTTATCGGGAGGAAGTCTGGGACTTCAAGCTTCCGCATCATGGAACTGTTATTTCAGCATACGTAATTCAGTTAAGCCGAGCGGCCCGCCCGGTGTCAAGAGACTACCTCGCGATGACGCCGTGTGCGCACTGTCAGGTAGAGCCGATGCGCGGTGATGACCAAGGCCAACCAGGCGATGCCGATGGCCCACGCGGCCAGAACGTCGGTCAGCCAGTGATGGCCAAGATAGACGCGGCTCAAGCCCATGGTGAAGGCGAAGGCTGCCGCCACGACCACCGTGACCACCCGTGCCCGCGTGGTGTTGAGCCGCAGGATGATCAGGTAGGCCACGATGCCTGCGATCACGATCGAGTTCAGGGAGTGTCCGCTGGGGAAGGAGGCTGAATGCTCATAGGGCGGAATTGCGTCGGCTTGGTCGGGGCGGGTCCGGCCGAAGATCGGCTTGCCCAGGATGGTGATCACCAGGGAGCCCAGTCCGGCCGCGAGCATCAGGATGACGGGTGTCCATGAGCGGCGCCGTGTGGCCAGGAAGATCATGATGCCCACGGCAATGATGGGCATGCCCACAGTGCCGCCGATATTTGTGTAGGCCGTGATGGCCGCGTCCACAGCGGGGGACCGGACCGACTTGGCAGCTTCCAGTACGGGGTGGTCGAAGCCTGCGACCCCATCCGCTTCGGTCACTGACTCATACACTTCGCCGAACGCCCAGGCCAACGTCAGGGTGACGCCCAGGCCCACCGCCAGGGTGATGATGAGTGCGGCATACGGGCCCAGGAGTCCTGTGACCCATTCGGCGCCCCGGGCCAAGGTCCGGCCTGCGGGGGACTTCCAGCGCGTCAGGTCCTGTCCGGCAACGAAGCGGTCCTGGTGTACCTCGCCCCGGATGCCCTTTTCTGCGGGCCCGTTTCTTTCAGTCGTCACTTGCGTCCCCTATCGTGGCGGCTTCGGTATTGGTGAGTAACCTTAGCAGTTTGAATTCCGGGGAAGCTGGGGGCGCGTCACGGTGCCGGCTGGCCCACTTTGACCACCAGCGTCTCCTGGGGCTGGAGGTCACTGCCGTCCGTGCCCAGGGGTCGTAGCTGTGGCACCGGCTGACCCGTAGCGTGGGTGAGTAGGACGGAGTGGCGTTCGTTGATGCCGAACGCGTTCCGCTCGCCCCATTGCCGGAGGCTGAGGATCAGTGTGAAGAGGTCGAGCCCGGCACTTGTGAGCTCGTACTCGCTCCGTGTTCCGCGATCGTTGGGAATCCGGGCGAGGATCCCCCTGTCCACCAGGAGTCGCAGGCGGTCCGAGAGGATGTTCTTGGCCACGCCCAGGGACTTCTGGAACTCCGAGAACCGCCGTTTGCCGTCCAATGAGTCCCGGATGATCAGCAAGGTCCACTTATCGCCTACCAAGTCGGCCGCCCTGGCGACGGGGCACTCGGGGTCTGTCCAGTCCATGTCGATTGGTTGCAACATGAAACCATTCTGCCATAGGGTGAGATGGTTGCATATTGAAACCATCTTGCGGGAGGCGCTCTATGAGGAACGGCAATCAGACAAGCACCCCGGCGGGACTGGGCCGTCGCCACTTGCTGTTGCTCGCCGTCGTCGCCGGGTTCATGGTGTCGAACCTCTACTACGGACAACCCCTGCTTGAACGCATCGGAGCAGATGTGGGAATTCCCGTTGCCGGCGTGGGCTGGGTGGTGGCGTCGGCCCAGGCCGGGTATCTCCTCGGCCTGGTCCTCGTGGTGCCGCTGGGTGACCTGGTGAACCGCCGGGCACTCATCGCCTTGCAGGTCGGGGCCACCTCGGCAGGAGCCACGGCCGTAGCCCTGGCGTCCTCCCCGGCTGCCCTTCTCGTCGGCTTCATGTTCCTGGGCCTGGCATCGTCCGTCGTGCAGACCATCGTGGCATTCACCGCCGCCTCAAGCACCCCCGCGCAAAGGGGAGGAAACATCGGAACCGTCACTGCCGGCGTCGTGAGTGGCATTATCCTGGCGCGGACAGTGGCGGGAGGCATGACGGATCTCTGGGGTTGGCGCTCGGTCTACGTCCTCGCGGCCGGGGCCGGGGCGGTCCTGGCCATCGCGGTCTTCCGTGCCCTGCCGTCCGACAGCCGCGACCGGGGAGGGGTGCGCTACTGGCGGGCCGTTTGCTCCGTCGTCGTGCTGACCCGGAATAATCCCGTATTCCGCACCCGGGCCCTGATCACCATGCTGCTCTTTGCGTCCTTCGGCGTGCTGTGGAGCGGTATGTCGCTGCTCCTGGGCAGTCCGGCCTGGAATCTGCCTCCGGGTGCTATCGGGCTCTTCGGGCTGGCCGGGCTCGTGGGGATACTGGCGGCGTCCAAAGCCGGTGCTGCGGCAGACAGGGGCTGGGGGCAGCGCGTCACTGGGGTGAGCCTCTTTGCGCTCCTGGGTTCATGGCTCGCCTTGTCCATGGGAAGTTGGTCGCTGCTGTGGTTCATCGCCGGAATCATCGTCCTGGACGCTGCGGTGCAGGCTGTCCACGTCAGCAGCCAGACCATGATCGTGGCCGGGGCTGAAGAGTCAGCCAGCAGCATTATTGGGAGCTACATGATGTTCTATTCAGTAGGCAGCGCGGCTGGGGCTGCGGCTGTAGCGCCGGTGTTTGACGCCTGGGGCTGGGCTGGAGCCAGCGTGCTCGGGGCGGTCTTCGCATTGCTTGCGCTCGCGGTGTGGGGTGCGGACAGGGTCCGGCACGCCAAGAAGCCGGCTGGCTTGGTTAGCAACAGCCAAGGTTAGGCGGAGACTAGCTAGGTGAAATAGGGAGTGCTCGGCTGGCCAAGTTCCTCAGAGAACCGGTCAGTACGTTGCTGCCTTTGACTTGCACGACACAGGTCGTATCGTCTGCCGAGGTGCGTGACAGGACCTCAAGCTTAGTCCCGTATCGACTGAACGCGTTGTCGGTATACACCTCAGCTTGGGCTCTGCAGTCCGTTTCAGCCAGTCCAGGATCCGGATTGGAATACACGATCTCGGCCGTGTGCGGCTGATCACAGCTCACGTCGCGTTGTGAGAACCGGTCAGAACACCGTCTCAGGACGGCATGATCCCGACCTGAGAGTCCGTCTTTTATCCTTACTCCCAGCCCGTCCGGCAATGCTACGAGGCAGCCGACCCCTTCTACCGTCTTCGGCTGTAGGTCGACCCGGAGGGTGTCCAATGGTGCTGCACCTCCTGCATAGGAAATCAGTGCATCCTGGGTGCAGGGGCCTTCCGCTGAAATCAACTCTGCTGAGTGTGCCCTGTCGCAAGATATCGGGTTCCAGGAATCGTCCAGGCAGGGCCCAGCAGGGCTGGTGGATGCGCTTGGGCCTGGTACTGGAGATTCCCGGCTTTCCGCCACAATGCTGGATGATGCTGAACTTTGCGGCGAAAGGTTATTTGCGCCGAGCCCCCATGAAGGCCCAAAAAACTGCAATACGAACGTCGCAACTGCCACCACAAGGGCTCCAATAGTTGCCAGCGCTGCCCAAGTCGCCAAATTCGGGCGCGGAAGCCCGCTCTTCTTACTGCTGTTGGGCGACCGTTCAGGCGGGGTGGGGATGTTCATGAGGTCAGTCGAGGGTGACGTCAGAAACCACAGCCAGGATGGACTTTGAATCCTGATTTGGCGTCTTATCCAGTGACAGTTCGATCTTCAACGCATTGACATTCTTTGCCGGGACTGAGATTTCCTGGATGGTGTTGAACGGCACTTTCCTGACATCCAATTGCTTGCCGTTACCCACAACCCTGACAACGAGTATTTTGTCCGAAGACTTGGAATCGTTGGCTTGACCGACGTTGAAAGACAAAGTGTCGAAGTTGTTCGCCAGCCGGAGCTCAAGCATCTGGGCATCGCCGTAGCCGCTGATGGTAGTGGCGATACCGCTGACTCCCGATTTATCCGCGACATCGAATCGGTTCTCCGTCCAATTGCTTTCAGGCTCGAAGAAGTTGGACAGTGACAAACTCGAACCTGCCTTCTCCGTGGAAACTGCACCGGAGGAAGCCGAAGCGCCGGAAGAGCTGGAAGGCGTTGCTCGCGCCGAAGAGGAGGTTTTGGATGGTGTTGGGTCGCTGCTTGAAGAACTTGCTGAGGAAGGGGACGAAGAATTTGTTGCGCTGGGGCTGGAAGCAGCCGGGTTTGACGAGCTGGGCGCAGCCGGAGCGGCGGCGGGGGGCGCTGAACATGATGAAGTTGCAATGGCCGCCGCAAGGAGAAAGACAGCTTTCAGACCCACGTTATGTTTTTTCAAAAGATCCCCGATTCTTTCAGCATGCGGCACGGAATCAGGCTTACGCCCATCTTGGTCCCGCTCGCGTATGGCATTCCCCGAACTAAGGCCATGATGCCATCCGACCGGTAAAACCCTCGATATTCTGCGAATTATGTCGATGGTGCATACCGCTCAAACAGACCAGTCGATTGCTGAACCAAACCCTGATCAGCCTGAACCTCGGCATAGCGGTTCGCTCCGCCCAGCATGCTGGGGCAGAATGACCTCAACCAGCTGAAGGAGTTCGCCATGCCAGACATTCTGACGTCCAGGTTCCTGTTCGGTCCCGGCCCGAGCAATTGCTACCCCGAAGCCATGGCCGCGTTGGCGTACCCCGTACTGGGTCATCTCGACCCTGTGTTCATCGAGCGCCTCGACCACACTTGCGAGGGACTCCGAACCGTCTGGGGCACCTCCAACGCGCGTACTCTTCCGTTGAGTGCCACCGGTTCAGGCGGGATGGAAGCAGCCTTCGTGAACACAGTGTCCGACGGCGACGTGGCAGTCATCGCTGTCAACGGACTATTCGGGGTGCGCATGTGCGAGGTCGCCCGGCGCTGCGGGGCAACGGTTGTTCGCGTGGATCACGAGTGGGGCCAGCCTGTGCACGCCGACCGCGTTCTCTCAGCGCACCCCAATCCCAAGGTCATCGCCGCGGTTCACGCCGAGACCTCCGTGGGTGTGCTCTCCGACATCGCTGCCCTCGGTGCTGGCAAGGGCGACGCCCTGCTCATCACCGACGCCGTCACGTCCATCGGCGGACTGGAGCTGTTGGCAGACGACTGGGGGATCGACGTCGGATACGCCGGAACCCAGAAGTGCCTCGGCGTTCCGCCGGGCCTCTCGCCGTTCACGGTGTCCGACCGCGCCTTCGAACGCCGTGTCAAGGACCCCCGCTCCTGGTACCTCGACATTGGCCTGCTCGGCGGTTACGTTGGCGCGGCGAGCGGAGCCCGGACGTACCACCACACTGCGCCGGTCACGATGATCGCAGGCCTCGAAGCCGCACTGGACCGCATCCTGGCGGAGGGCCTGGACGTTGTGCAGGCGCGGCACCGGGCGGCGGGCGCCGCTTTGCAGGACGGGTTGCAGGAAATGGGGCTCGAGCTGTTTGCCGCCGAGGGCTCCCGACTGCCGAGCCTCACCACGGTCAAAGTGCCCGACGACGTCAACTCGGCTGCCGTCCGCGCCTACCTCCTGGAGAACTTCAGCATGGAGATCGGCTCGGGGGTTGGGGAGTTCGCGGATACGGTGTGGCGCATCGGCATGATGGGCCCGAACGCCAACAGTGCCTCGGTGACCCTGGTGCTCGGTGCGCTGAAGGAAGCGATCGCCAAGGCCTGACCCTCGCTCACACCCCGCGTGTTTGGTCCTGACGCTTGCTCACATCCCGCGTGTTTGGTCCTGACGCTTGCTCACGTTCTTCGGGTTTGGTCCCGACGCTTGCTCACGTTCCTCGGGTTTGGTCCTGACGCTTGCTCGTCTTCCGGGCCGTGCTGCGGTTACCTGGACACCCGGTTCACTGGAACGCTCGACGGCGGATCCTCCGAGCGCTTCCACGCTGCGTTGCGCTTGGCGAAGGGTCAGGAAAACGCGTTGCGGCTCAAAAGCCGAGGTTGTGACGGAGGGTTGCGTTCAAGCACTTGGGTTGTGAGTAAGCGTTGGGTTGAAGCACTTGGGATGTGAGCAAGGGTTGGGTTGAAGGACGCGGGTTGTGAGCAAGGGTTGGGTTGAAGCACTTGGGATGTGAGCAAGCGTCCGGCCCAAGCACTTGGGATGTGAGCAAGCGTCCGGCCCAAGCACTTGGGATGTGAGGGAGGGTCAGGTGTTGCGGGTCAGGATCCAGGTGTTCGTGCCGTCCTGGCGCTCGAACGTCACCGTCGTCACCAAAGCTTCGATCAGCGCCAGCCCACGTCCGGACTCTGCCTCCGCATCGGGCATCGAGGCCTGCATGTCGTCGGCGAACGGTTCCCGGGCGTTAAAGGCACTCACCCGGGCAATGAGTCGGGCCGGGCGGACGCTGATGTCGACGTCGATCTCCACCGGCTTCTCAGCCACGGGAAGGGCGTGCTGGACGATGTTCGCCGCTGCTTCGATCACGGCGGTGGCGAACGTCATCCGGTCCACGTCGGGCACAAAGGAGGCGTCGTCCCACAGGGAGTCGAGCTCGTTGTGGATGGCTTCGATGGCGTCTTCGTTGGAGGGACCGTGGTATCCCCGCCGGGCGAGTACGTCAGTCATCGCCGAACGCGGCTTCGGCCGTGGGGTAGGCAGTGAGAACGCGATCCATGTTGGTCAGTTCCAGGACCATTTTGACCTGCGGCTGAACGGCCGCGATCCGAAGGTCACCACCGGCCTGGCGTGCAGCTTTGAGGCAGCCAATGAGTGCGCCCAGGCCCGAGGAATCCATGAAGTCCGTTTCGGCCAGGTTGACCACGACGCGGCTGGACCCGCCGGCCACCACCTCATTCACTACCTCACGCAGCTTGGGCGCGGCCACCATGTTCAGCCGGCCCACGCTCTTCACCTCCGCGTAGGAGTCCTTGACCTCATAGCTAAACGGCATCTGCTTTCCTTTCCTCCGGGCGTTCCGGCCCACCATGCTCGGGCCCATTTTCAGGCACAAAACCCTTGTACAAAACTGCCTTGACCAGCACGCTCAGGACCACGAGGTCGAACGCCACCCAGGCCACGTTCACCAGTGTCCCCAGAGGCTCTGACATTCCGGCGAGCAACCGGATTAGGCCGACAATCAGCGCAACAGTCAGCAGCGCAGCCACGATGATCTGCGGGCGGATGAGGCTCCAACTCGGGCCTCCGCTCTGCCGCGCCTTGGGGGTGACCGCGAACCCAAGGGGACGGCCGAACCAAACGTTGCGGGCCGCCGTCGTGCAGGCCTTGATCCAGGTGGGGAACAGCGCGAGGCTGTATTGCTGGCCCCGCCAGGTGGGAATCCCGTGCCCGGCCACCAAGAACAGGAGCTGGTTGACCACCATGAACGGGATGAAGCGGATGAAGAAGTCGTAGCTCAAGCTGCTGACCGGAAGGATGCCCAGCGTCAGGTAGATGATGGGCGCGGCGAAGTAGATAACGGCCGCGAAGCCGCTCAGGTAGCTCCACATGGTGGAGAAGTACATGAGCCGTTGGCCCCACGACAGACGACGCTGCACCAGGGGGTTCTCGCGGAGCAGGACCTGGATGGTGCCTTGGGCCCAGCGGAGGCGTTGGGTCAGCATGGTCTTGATGTCCTCGGGCGCCAGGCCGTTGGCCAGGATTTCGTGGTGGTACACGCTCTTCCAACCCAAGCCGTGCAGGCGCATTGCGGTGGCCATGTCCTCGGTGACCGAGATGGTGGCCAGGGGCATGATCGGCTGGGCTTCGTCGGTGCGTTCCACCGAGATGGCGTCCAGGACGGCGTGGACGGACTCGAGCGCACCCAGAGGGGACCAGTCGCGCCCTGACATACGGTCGACGGCGTCACTCGCCACGGTGGTGACGCCCGACTCACCGACGTGGGCGAGTTCCATCGCGGCGATTTCTTCGAGGTCGGATTGGAGCGCGGAGAAGTCGGCGGCCACGAGGGTTCGGACGGCGTCGTCCACTTTGCGGCGGACCCGGTAGGTGATCTCGCTCAGGGATGCTCCGGCTTCGAGTTCCTTCTGGGCGGATTCCGTGGCGGCCTCAACCTCGTTCAGCATCTGCTCCACCAGCGGGTTCTCAGCCTCAGCAGAGCGACGCGCCTTCTTGATGGCGGTCCGGGACGCTGCGAGGGCGCGGCGGACGCTCTTCTCCGTGGCCTTCACGTAGCCCACCAGGCCCAGCTGCATGAGCGCTTCCCTGCGCAGGATCGCGTTGGAGCCGCAGAAGAACGCGGCGTTCCAGCCGTCCTTGCCCTGCTGGATGGGGCCGTAGAACAGGGGTGCCTGGCTGCCCAGGGGATCGTCGGCGGGGACGTTGATGAAGTACTGCGGGGTCTGGACCAGGGCCACGCGGTCGTCGTTGAAGTAGCCCAGCGTCTTGTCCAGGATGTCCGGCTCGGGGATCTGGTCGGCGTCGAGGATCAACAGGTACTCGCCCGAGGTGATCATGAGCGCGTTGTTCAGGTTGCCGGCTTTGGCGTGCCGCGGCATGTCGGGCGTCCAGTCCGCGCCGCGCGTCACGTAGCCGATCCCGTGCGATTCGGCGAGTTGGCGCATCTCGGGGCGATCGCCGTCGTCGAGGATCCAGGTGCTGTGCGGCCAGGTGATCTTCTTGGCGGCCAGGGCTGTGGTCAGCACGAGGTCCAGGGGTTCGTTGTAAGTGGTGATGAAGACGTCCACGGTGGCCGTGTCCGGGGCCGGGGGCGGCGGTTTGCGGAACTTGATGTTCCAGACCGTCAGGCCGAACAACATCACGTCAATCAGGCTGTACGTCTCCGCAATCACCAGCGGGACAGCGATCCACCACGCCTCCCAGTTGAGCGACGCCATCCAGCGCCACGCCACATAGTTGACGCCCAGAATCACTGTCAGGACAACGATCAACCGAGTCCAGAATCGTGTCACATTCCCCCCTTTTGTGGCTTTAGTGCGTAGCGTCAGGTCTGCGGCGGACGACGACGGCGGTCACGTCGTCTTCGGCTGTTGCCGCGGGTGCCAGCTCCAGCAGGGCGGCGCACACTTCGTCCGAGGTAGTCCCGGTACGCGCGGCTTTCTCGACGTTCCGCAGGAAGTCCTCCAGGGAGTCGTGGGCGTCCAGCACACCATCGCTGACGATCACCAGGGAATCTCCCGGCTCCAGGTCCAGCTCCGAAGCCGGCCAGTGCTGTCCGTCCAGGATGCCGACGGGCGGACCGGCGGAGATGAGCCTCTGTGCCGCCCCCTCAGCCGGAATGTGCAGCGCGAGTCCGTGGCCGGCGTCGATATAGCTGAGCTTCCCGGACGCGCTGTCCAGGCGGGCATGGAACATCGTGGCGAACGAGCCCGACTGGTCGAGGTCGGCGGCGATGGTGAGGCTGGCGGAACCGAAGGCGTCATCAATGGCGGGCGTGTCAGCGACGGACCGCATCACGGCACGGACGGTGGCTGCGATCAGGGCGGCGCCCATTCCTTTGCCCATGGCGTCGGCGAAGGTCAGGTGCATGCCGTCGCGGGTCTGGTACCAGTCGTAGAAGTCCCCGCCAACGCTGCGCGTCGGACGGAAGGCGCCGGCGACGTCGTATCCGTCCAGCCGGACTGTTTCGCGCGGGAGGAGGCTTTGCTGCACAACTGCCGCGCGCTCGAGTTCGTCGCTTTGCCGCGTGTCTTCGGCGGGAGCAGCGGGTGTGCGGGCCCGACGGAAAAGCGCGCGGATGCGGGCTTGGAGTTCTTTGGGGCTGAAGGGTTTGTTGATGTAGTCATCCGCGCCGGTGTCCAAGCCGTTGAGGCGGTCAATTTCGTCGGCCCGGGCGGTGAGCATCAGGACGTAGGCATCCGAGAATTCGCGGAGGCGGCGGCAAACCTCCATGCCGTCGATGTCGGGGAGGTTGATGTCCAGGGTCACCAGTTCGGCGTTGGTCCTGCGGACGGCCTCGACGCCGGAAAGACCGTCGGGTGCCTCGGTCACCACGAAGTCGAGCTGCTCGAGGACGAGTACGAGGAGGCCGCGGATGTCGGCGTCATCTTCGACGACGACAGCATGGCGAGGGGGCGAGGTTGAGACCATGGCTCCATTAACTAATGATGCTGGGTATTTGTCACGTTTAGTCATGACATATGTAACGCCCGCTCATATGGGTGAGCGGGCGTTACAGGATTTGTTCAGTTATCTGCCCGAGGGTTTCGCTCAAGCACGCGGGATGTGAGCCAGCGTCGGGTTCAAGCGCGCGGGATGTGAGCGAGGGTTAGACGCCCAGCTCTTCCTTGAGCGCCTGGACGTGGCCCTGTGCAGAAACCTGGTACTGGGTGAGCTTCACGGTGCCTTCGCCGTCGAGGACAACGGTGGAGCGGACCAGGCCTTCGACGATTTCGCCGTCCACCAGCTTCTCGCCCCAGGCGCCGTAGGCCAGTGCAACCTTGTGGTCTTCGTCGGAGAGCAGCGGGAAGGTCAGTGCGAATTCGCCGGTGAACTTGGCGAGGGCCTCGGGTCCGTCCGGGGAGATCCCGATGACGTCGTAGCCGTTGCCCTGCAGGCTGGCGAGGTTGTCGCGGAAGTCGCAGGCCTCGGTGGTGCAGCCGGGGGTGGCCGCCTTCGGGTAGAAGTACACAATGACGTTGCGTCCGCGGTAGTCGGACAGCGAGACCTTGGTGCCGTCGGCGTCGAGCAGCGCAAAGTCAGGTGCTTGCGTTCCGACGAGGAGTTTCTGGGTCATGGCGATCCTTTACGTTTCACCGGCAAACGGCCGGCATTGGTCATTCAAAAAACGGATTGTCTAGAAGACAGAACAGCGAACTTAGATGCTGTATTCCGCAGGTCCGCGCACTGTGGCATAGGGCCCTGGCACGAACTGGTAGCCGCCACCACGGACGGTGGCGACGGTGTGTCGGGCGGAGCCTAGCTTCCGCCGCACCCTTCCAACATAAACGTCGATCGAGCGAAATGCCGCGCCGGGAAGGTCAAATGACTCCAGGAAACGTTGCAATTCTTCACGACTGATGGCCCGTGAGCAGTTCACCACGAGGTAGCGGAGCAGCTTGTATTCCATGCCAGTAAAGGCCACGGGCTCGCCGTCCAGCAGCACTACTTCAGCGGCGAGGTCCACCGCAAGTTGGCTGCGGCGGCTCGCCAACGTTACGGGCTCGACGGCGGTGCTGCCGCCCGCTGAGGCGCCGTCGCCGCCGTCGGAACCGGTTGTGGAACGGGCCTCGGCGAGGGCATCGGCGAGGGAGAGTGTGCCGGTGGTACCGGCGTCGGCGGCTTCCTGCGGAGTGCCGCCCCAGGAAGTGTCGCCGACGCCGGAGTGCTGTGCCCCGATGGCGGGCCAGATGCGGACTTCCGCCTCCGGGGCAAGTTTCATGGCGCGGGCCAGCACAAGGCGTGCTGCCCGCTCCCAGACCTCAGGATCGATCTCGTCGCCCTCGGCCGGGTTGACCCAAAGTGCCAGGCCGCGCGCGTTCAAGCCGGGCCGCCGCGCGGAAGAACCGCGCGACGGCGGCGGCCCGTAGGCATTGACTGCCATGGCGCTGGACCCTAAACGTTGCCGCGGCGGAGCAGCTTGCCGCCGGGGTTCTGGCCGTCGATCGGGGTGCCGCGCAGGTACGTCTTGCGGACGACGCCGGCCAGCGGACGGCCGTCGTACGGCGTGATCGGGTTCTTGTGCTTGAGCTTGGTCACGTCCACAACGAAGGCTTCGTCCGGGGCGAAGATGGAGAAGTCGGCGTCGTAGCCCAGGGCGAGCTGGCCCTTGTTGTGCAGGCGGGCCAGGGCGGCAGGCTTCTCAGCCATCCAGGAAACCACCTGTTCCAGCGGGATGCCACGGTGGCGGGCTTCGGTCCAGATCAGGGACAGCCCTAGCTGGAGGGAGGAAACGCCGCCCCATGCCACGGCGAAGTCGCCATTTTCCAGGTCCTTCAGATCCAGCGTGGAGGGGGAGTGGTCCGAGACGATGCAGTCGATGGTGCCGTCCTGCAGGCCCTTCCAGAGGAGCTCGCGGTTGGAAGCCTCGCGGATGGGCGGGCAGCACTTGTAGGCCGTGGCGCCGTCGGGGATTTCTTCGGCCATGAGCGTCAGGTAGTGCGGGCAGGTCTCAACGGTGAGGTTGACGCCGTCGCGCTTTGCCGAGGCGATCATGGGAAGCGCGTCGGAGGAGGAGAGGTGCAGGATGTGGGCGCGGGCGCCGGTCCAGCGGGCGCGTTCGATGACCTCGGCGATGGCCTTGTTCTCGGCACCGCGAGGACGGGAAGCCAGGAAGGTCTCGTAGTGGTCGCCGCCCGGGTGCGGGGCGCGGTCGATCGCGTGGGAGTCCTCGGCGTGGACGATCATGAGGGAGTCGAAGGACTTGAGTTCCTTCATGTCCTCTTCCATCTCGTCCGCGTCCAGGTGCGGGAATTCGTCCACGCCGGAATGCAGGAGGAAGCACTTGAAGCCGAAGACGCCTTCGTCGTGCAGCGGGCGGAGGTCGCCCTTGTTGCCCGGGATGGCACCGCCCCAGAATCCGACGTCCACGAACGCCTGGTCCTTGGCGACAACGCGCTTCTGCTCCAGGCCGTCCACGGTGGTGGTGGGCGGGATGCTGTTCAGCGGCATGTCGATGATGGTGGTCACGCCACCGGCTGCTGCGGCACGGGTGGCGGAGGCGAAGCCTTCCCACTCGGTGCGGCCGGGCTCGTTGACGTGGACGTGGGTGTCCACCAGGCCGGGGATGAGGGTTTCGTCGTCTGCGAGTTCGATGACCTCGTTGCCCGTCAGGCCGTTGCCCAAGGGTTCGATGGCGACGATGACGCCGTCGCGGATGCCAACTTCGCGGGCTGCGAGGCCGGCGGTGGTCAGGATGCGCTGGCCCCGGATAACGAGGTCATAGGCGCCGATTGCTTCAGACATTGAGGTACTCCTTGTTTTCGGTCCGTTCCGCCAGGTACACGCCTATGTGCTTACCCAATTGTTCAAGCAACGGACCTGCTTCAGCGATACATTTTTGGACATCTTTTTCCAGATCGGTCAGTGCGTGGACCGTGTGGAAGCCGGCATCCGTGAGTTGTTCCCGGCTCAGGGTACTCCGGCCGCACACTGCGATCACGGGAACCCCGGCCCTTTGTGCCGCCCGCGAGACACCCATGGGCGTCTTGCCGAGCAGGCTTTGCTCGTCCAGGCTGCCTTCTCCGGTGATTACCAGGTCGGCGCCCTTGAGCCTGCGCTCGAGTTCAGTGAATTCAAGCACGACGTCGATACCCGGCCGCCGCTCTGCCTTCAGTGCCGCGATGGCAATGTAACCAACGCCGCCTGCGGCTCCAGCGCCTTCTGCTTTGGCGGCGTACTTGGCATGGTGCCCGGTGGAGGCTGCGAGGACGTCGACGAAGTGGCTTGCCGCGGCGTCCAGTTCGGTGACGTCGTCCGGCGTCGCGCCTTTTTGCGGACCGAAGATGGCTGGGGCTCCGCTGGCCCCCAGAAGGGGATTGTCGACGTCGGACGCCAACACGAACTCCGTTGCCTCGACTCGGACGTCGAAGTTGGAGAAGTCGATTGTGTCGATGTCCGCGAGAGCGGCACCGCCGCCGGGGAGCTCGTTGCCGTCCTTGTCCAGGAACACGGCGCCGAGGCCCTGCAGGACGCCCGCGCCGGCATCGGTGTTGGCGCTGCCGCCCACACCCAGGATGATCTTGCGGCAGCCGAGGTCCAGCGCGGCCCGGATGAGTTCGCCCGTGCCGATGCTGGTTGCTTGCTTGGCCGTCTGCGAGGTGGGGCCGGCCGGGAGGAGGGCGAGACCGGAAGCTGCCGCCATTTCGATGACAGCTTCCTGGTCCCGCACCGCGAAGTCGGCTTTCACAGGCTCGCCGAGCGGGCCGGTGACGGTGGTGGTCCGGCGGGTGAAGCCGGAGCCGATGGCGGCGTCGATGGTTCCTTCGCCGCCGTCGGCCACCGGAATGCGTGTCGCTTCAATGCCGTGGCCGAAGCCGGCCAGCAGGCCTGTTGCCAGGTGCTCGGCGACGTCGGGCGCGGACAGCGAGCCCTTGAATTTGTCCGGGGCGATGACAACACGCATTCCGGTGCCTCCTTACTGTTTCTCTCTAGGCCTTGGCGAGGATCGCGGTGGGTGCGTCCGCCGCAGTCTCTGCCAGCTCTTCGAACTCGTTCACGCCGTTGATCTCAACGCCCATGGAGATGTTGGTGATCTTTTCCAGGATCACTTCAACAACCACGGGAACCTTGAACTCGCCCATCAGTGCCTTGGCCTTGTCGAAAGCGGCGGGCAGGTCGTTGGGATCCTCAACGCGAATGGCCTTGCAGCCCAGACCTTCAGCAACCTTGATGTGGTCAACGCCGTAGCCGTTGGTCTCCGGGCTGTTGATGTTCTCGAAGGCCAGGGAAACGTTCTGCTCCATGTTGAAGCCGCGCTGGCTCTGACGGATCAGGCCCAGGTAGCTGTTGTTCACCACAACGTGGATGTACGGCAGGTTGAACTGTGCGCCCACGGCCAGTTCCTCGATCATGAACTGGAAGTCGTAGTCACCGGACAGGGCAACAACCGTGGCGTCCGGGGTACCCCTCACCACACCGAGAGCTGCCGGAGCGGTCCAACCCAGCGGGCCGGCCTGGCCTGCGTTGATCCACTTGCGGGCACCGAACACGTGCAGCATCTGTGCGCCGGCGATCTGCGACAGGCCAATGGTGGACACGTAGGTGGTGTCGCGGCCGAAGGCCTTGTTCATCTCCTGGTACACGCGCTGCGGCTTGATGGGCACGTTGTCGAAGTTGGTCTTGCGGTGCAGGGAGCCCTTGCGCTCCTGGCACTCGGCAACCCAACCCGAGTAGTCCGGCAGGGTCTTGGCTGCCTGACGCTCGCGTGCCAGCTCCAACAGACCGTCCAGCGCCGCACCGGCGTCGGACGCAATGCCCAAGTCCGGGGAGAAAACGCGACCGATCTGCGTCGGCTCGATGTCGATGTGCACGAACTTACGGCCGGCCGTGTAGGTGTCCAGGCCGCCGGTGTGGCGGTTGGCCCAACGGTTGCCGATGCCGATCACGAAGTCGCTCTGCAGGAAGGTCTCGTTGCCGTAGCGGTGCGAGGTCTGCAGGCCAACCATGCCGGCCATCAGCTGGTGGTCGTCCGGGATGGCGCCCCAGCCCATCAGGGTGGGGATTACGGGAACGTTCAGGATCTCGGCCAGCTCAACCAGCTGAGCGGAAGCGCCTGCGTTGATGATGCCGCCACCGGCAACGATCAGCGGGTGCTGGGCTGCGGTCAGCAGGTCCAGGGCCTTTTCCAGCTGCTTGCGGGAAGCCTTGGGCTTCTCGATGGGCAGGGGCTCGTAGGCGTCGATGTCGAACTCGATCTCGGCCATCTGAACGTCGATGGGCAGGTCCAACAGAACCGGGCCCGGACGACCCGAACGCATCAGCTGGAACGCCTTCTGGAACGCACCGGGAACCTGGCCCGGCTCCAGGATGGTCATGGCGAACTTGGTCAACGGCTTGGCGATGGACTCGATGTCCACAGCCTGGAAGTCTTCCTTGTGCAGCTTGGCAACCGGAGCCTGGCCGGTGATGCAGAGCATGGGGATCGAGTCTGCCTGGGCTGCGTACAGTCCGGTGATCATGTCCGTGCCAGCGGGGCCCGACGTGCCGATGCAGATGCCGATGTTGCCATCAGCTGCGCGGCTGTAGCCGTCGGCCATGTGGCTGGCGCCTTCAACGTGGCGGGCCAGCGTGTGGCGGATGCCGCCGTGGGCACGCATTGCTGAGTAGAAGGGGTTGATCGCTGCGCCGGGCAGACCGAAAGCTTCGGTTGCGCCTTCCTTTTCCAGGATGGCTACGGCCGCATCAACGGTGCGCATCTTTGCCATGGTGTACTCCTTGAAGTCTGTTTTTGGGTGTGCTGAAGCGAGTTTGTGTACAGATAACGCCTTCTAGAAGGTGTTTTCCGGGCGTTAGCTGTACACAAACTCTTTGCCGTGGGGGGCTGGTTACTTCCGGCCGCTGAGCTGGAGGACCTGCTTGAAGAGGCCCGAGTGGTCGAGGCCGCCGTCGCCCTGGTTGACGGTTGCGGCGACGAGCTGTGCGACGACTGCGCCGAGCGGGACAGCGACGTTGGCTTCGCGGGCTGCGGAGGTGACGATGCCGAGGTCCTTGTGGTGGAGGGCCAGGCGGAAGCCGGGGTCGAAGTTGCGGTCGAGCATCTTTTGACCCTTCTGCTCGAGGACCTTGGAGCCGGCCAAGCCGCCGCCGAGGACCTTCAGTGCTGCGTCGGTGTCTACGCCGTAAGCCTCGAGGAAGGCGATGGCCTCGCCGAGGACCTGGATGTTGACGGCTACGATCAGCTGGTTGGCTGCCTTGACGGTCTGGCCGGAGCCGGACGGGCCGACGTGGACGATGGTCTTGCCCACTGCGTTGAGGACATCCTGTGCTGCCTCGAAGTCTGCGGCCTCGCCGCCGACCATGATGGACAGGACGGCGTCGATGGCACCCTGCTCACCACCGGATACGGGAGCGTCGAGCGGGCGGATGCCTGCTGCTACTGCGTCGTCGGAGAGGCGCTTGGCGACGTCCGGGCGGATGCTGGATGCGTCGATCCAGATGGTGCCCTTCTTCGCGTTGGCGAAGACGCCGTCCTTGCCGCTGACTACGCCCTCAACATCGGGGGAGTCCGGGACCATGGTGATGACGACGTCGGCGTCCTTGACTGCGTCCGCGATGCTGGTGGCACCCTGGCCGCCCTCGGAGACGAGCTTGTCGATCTTGTCCTGGCTGCGGTTGAAACCGGTGACCGTGTGGCCGGCCTTGACGAGGTTGATGGCCATGGGGAGGCCCATGATTCCGAGTCCGATGACTGCAACGTTGCTCATTGTGGTTCTCTTTCTGAAAGTCTGTGTTTTAACTCGTGCGGGCTATTTGGTGAGCGCCGCCGCTTTGGTGAGTGCCGCCGTCGTAATTAGTTGGCGTTGGCGCGCTGGCGGATAGCCCAGCTGAAGGCCGATTCCTGCGGTTCCTTGTACTCAAGGCCGATGTGGCCGTCGTAGCCGAGTTCGCGGCTGCGGGCGATCCATTCGCCGAGGGGGAGCGTGCCGGTTCCGGGAGCTCCGCGGCCGGGGTTGTCGGCGATCTGGATGTGGCCGAAGTCCTTGGCGTGGTTCTCGATGACGGATTCGACGTCGTCGCCGTTGACTGCCAGGTGGTAGAAGTCGGCGAGGAGCTTGATGTTCTGTGCGCCGGATTCTGCCTTGACGCGGGCGATGACCTTGAGTGCGTCTTCGGCGGTGAGGAGCGGGTACTTGGGTGCGCCGCTGACCGGTTCGAGGAGGACGGTGCCGCCGATGCGGGCGACGCCTTCTGCTGCTGCGGCGAGGTTCTTGGCCGCGAGTTCGTCCTGCTCTTCAGGGGTGAACTCATCCTGGCGGTTGCCATAGAGGGCATTGAAGGCCTTGCAGCCCAGGCGCTCACCGATGCCGGCTACGACGTCGATGTTGTCCTTGAATTCGGAGCAACGTCCCTTCCAGGAAACCAGGCCGCGGTCGCCGCCGGGCATGTTGCCGGCGTTGAAGTTCAGGCCCGTGAGCTGAACTCCGGCGTCCTTGATGGCGGTTTCAAACTCGCTTGTCTCTTTGTCGGTGGGAACCGACGTGGCGAAGGGCCACCAGAACTCGACGGCGTCAAAACCGGCTGCCTTCGCGGCGGCGGGGCGCTCGAGCAAGGGCAGCTCCGTCAGGAGGATGGAGCAGTTCACTGTGTACGTCATCGTAGGTCCTTCCGAGGAGGGGCTTGGATCTATCTCCCGTTGCTTGGCTGCTGCCTTGGTGCTTGGCCTCAGTTTCCGCTTTGTGGAATTTAGATTCTGCTTTATGAAAAGTTTAGGGAAGGTGGGGGTGTGAGTCAAGGGGGTGGGTGGGGAGGGGGTGGTTTGGGATACCAAGCAGGAGACCATTTCAGGAGCCTCAGGCTGCGGGCGTCGCCAGGTTTCCCCGTACCGGCTCTGATACGATCCAGATCCAGCCTGGGTTGCGATTGGAAGGCCTCCGTTATGCGAGTATTCAGATCTAGTCACGCCGACGCTGTGTGGCGTGAAGCATGGACAGCCGTGCGGGAGGACGGGATTCGTCGCGCAAACGCCGCCAAGGGTGACTCAATGGAGCTGCTCCATTGCTCCTTTGGGATCGACGACGCTCGTCAACGATGGGTCCTCAGTCGCACTCCCCCTTTGAACCCTGCATTCGCTATCGCCGAAATTGTTTGGATTCTTAACGGTCGGCGGGACGCAGCTTTCCTCACTGCCTGGAATACATCCTTGGGCACTTTTGCTGGCAATGCAGCTGAGCTTCATGGCGCGTACGGCCATCGTCTAAAGAGCCATCTGGGTTTTGACCAGCTCCGGCGCGCTGCGGAAGTCCTTTCAGCTGATTCTGATCAGCGGCAGGTGGTACTCCAAGTTTGGGACTCGACGGTAGATTTCCCAAACAGCGACGGTTCTCCCACGAGTGAGGATGTCCCATGCAACATATGTGCAATCGTTAAGGTGTCGGACGGGCGTCTCGAATGGCTGCAGGTAATGAGAAGTAACGACCTGGTGCTCGGCCTGCCTTACAACCTCCTCCAATGGACCACCCTGCAAGAGGTGCTCGCTGGATGGCTGCAGCTGGAAGTCGGCACATACAACCACATAAGCGACAGTTTGCACGTCTATGACCGTGACTTCGACAGATTTGACGTCACCGCGGGCTCTTCGTGGCCTCGTAACGACGATGACCTACGACTTCCTCTCGAACAGAGCCTTGAGGTCTTCGCTGTTTTGGAAGATGCGATCGAGTCGCTGGGCGGGGCAACGACCAGCAACCAAGTGCTGGAGGTTTTGGACGGAACCGATGTTCCTGAGCCCTACAAGAACTTGCTTTTGGTCATGGCTTCAGAGCGTTGCCGCCGGCTTGGCAGTTACACGCAGGCTATTTCGCTATTTGGCCTCATTAAAAACGAAGCCATTGCTGCATGTCTAAGGATGTGGTATGAACGGCTAGGATTCAGTCTATGAGTATCCTGCGAATACTGCATCTGAGTGATCTGCATTTCAGCGGTGAAGTATCACCGTTGTCCCCTGATGAAGCCATTGAACTAGCCTGCGATGCCTTAGTGCGGGAAAATGATGATCTGCCTAACGTGATGGTTATTTCCGGAGATATAACAACATCCGGTACTGTGAGTGGCTACCATGACGCACTAGCGTCACTCCGGCGGACGCTGCTCGAGACTATTCACTTCAGCAAAATTCTTGTATGTCCTGGCAACCACGATATCGTTGACGGGGATAAGAGCTTTTCCGACTTCAATCAATTTTCTCTAGATCTAACGGTCGATTCGAATCAGATATGGAATCAATCATCTCCTGTTGTGGTTTCTAAATGGGAAGACTATGAGTTTTTTCTTGTGAACTCGTCATATCACGGTGACTATAGTTATGGTAAGACGCCCCTAGACGCTTTGACACGTGCACTTGAACGATCGACGGCGCCGTACAAAATTGCAGTAATCCACCACAGCCCCATATCAAGCTCCTACGCAGGCGGGGGACTTTCGGATGCTTACGATCTCCTGAGCTTAGTATCCGAGCATAAGGTCCTTGCCCTATTGCACGGACATGTCCATAGTGACCAATCGATTACCGTGGGACGAGATCATACGTATGTTACCGGTGCCGGATCCCTAGGATTTTCTCCAGACGGAAATATGAATAACCAATTTTCGCAGTTGACTTTTACCGACGGAGCTCTGACAAGTTCCAAGCTTTTTAAGTACCATGCAAACACCCGCATGTTCACTCCACAAGAAACTAAGTTGCCATGACATCGATTCTCAAAGCCCAGGAATTTGGAAAACTCTTCGAGTTGGCGCGAAAGGCATGCACTTCGTCTCCAGCTACTAATCTCATCTTGAGTCTCGAAAGCGAACTTCCAGTGTCTCAGGATCCCTTTTTGGCATCGTATGCCGTCAAGGCAGCTCATTGGCAGGCGAAAAAACGTCCTGACCACTTGATATTCAACCATGGTGAGTATATGCACCGCTACGGTGACTCTCTTGAGTTTCTGGCTACGGAGTTCAAACGAAAGCCAACCGGAAATAGAGCATGCATTAGCTTGGTCGACATGCGAGATATCATTGACAGCAAAGATGGGCGCCTGCCCAGTTTCCTTTTTGTTCAAGCCAGTGTCGAGAATGAAAAGCCCGCAACCTTACTCCTGACAGCATACTACCGTGCCCTAGAGGTGGGATCATTTCTTCCAATCAATTTTGCGGAACTTGCCCTGATTGCTGATCGGTTGCAGGTAGAGGTGCCGAGCCTAAACCGCATCGAACTGACAATTCATGCTTTTAGGGCGCATTATGCGCCAGGTTACAGGCCGCATGAACGCAGCCAACTTGACATGATGGGGGATTCCGAGATCCGCATTAGCGTGAATGCGAAAGAATATGGGAAAGTTGCTGGCTGGCTAAATGATAAAGCTCGTTCTGAAACTATCATTGAAATCTCTGGTCTTGCAATCCTTCTAGACTCTATAACGGCTGCGAAGTGGGACACCGATATTGTCCAAGAGCTGACGTTCGCTTTGAGTGATGCGACGCGCCTCAAAACGATGAGGGAAAATGCCAGCCATGCACCGGGCATCACTGGCCTCCAGAAACAGTATTCAGGACGGCTCCGTGGAGTTGCTTCGTCCATCCAACGCCTCGATAAGAAGTAGGAACGTCAATGCACTTGAATACTCTTATCGCGCTGCAGAAGGATTTCGATTCGAAACGCCAAACAAAGTTCGATTGGGCAGCCCCTATAACAGAAGAGAGTTACTCAAGCCTTACTCATAATGCTCTGGCACTAGCTGGAGAAGTTGGCGAACTGGCTAATGAAATAAAAAAATTCGATAGAGGTGATTTTTCATTTGATCAGCTTCTTGATAGAATGCCTAGCGAGTTGGCTGACGTTCTCATTTATGTGATAAAAATTGCGTATCAGTCGGATATCGATCTTGAAAAAGCCTTCCTGGAAAAGCTGGAGCATAATAAGCGGCGATTCCCAAGAAGTGTAGTACCAGAAAGCGGTAAGGTAACGATGGAATCCTTTCCTGGATTTGATGCGATTAAAAGGTTTGCAACAAACGGGCTTGCGGAGAGCATTGACGTCTGGTCAGAACGTGCTGCCGCCGCATCTGATGTTGAGTCATTGGCGAGGCTCGACAGCCTCGCCGCTGAGTGCTCAGTGCGACTCCCTGCTGATTCGCGCCATAAGTACGCAGTTGCTCTAATTGTTGGTGTCTTCGTGGAGGCTGGAAGCCTTGAGGGTCGTCCAGAAGCGCGGGACGCTTTTTGGCGTAAGCTTGAACCAGTTGCCGCGGCTCAAGGATTTGGACGTCGTGAAATCGCGGCGTTGACTGCCGAAGGTGATGCAATTGCCGGTGAGGTAGTTGCGGTTCTTGCGACTGCGGAGATTGAGGCAAATAGCAATGGTGAATGATTTTCAGCGTGGAGCCTTCATAGTATTTGAAGGTATAGATGGTTCGGGAAAGTCAACTCAAGCCTCGTTATTGGCGAAGCGTCTATCTGATTGCCGGATACCGGTGCATTCCACAGCTGAGCCTACTCCTGGGCCTATCGGATCCTTGATCCGAAATTCCTTCGCGAGCCGGGTGAACTTTGATGACCGAGTTATAGCTGCCCTTTTTGTTGCCGATCGACTAGATCACATAACTAACTCGAATGATGGCATGCTGGGCTTGATCGAACGCGGCACAACAGTAATCAGTGATCGATATTACCTATCATCCATGGCTTATCACGCTTCAGATGTTGGTGCGGATTGGATTCGTTCGGCCAATTCTATTAATACAGACTTGTTGCGTCCCGACATCACGATCTTTATCGATATCGATCCCGATGTTTCGCTTGAACGGATCGCGGCGAACAGGTCTGTTCCCGACAGGTTTGAGGTTCGGCCTCGCTTGGAAAGTGCACGATCTAACTATCTTAAGGCGTTCCCAGACGCCTGCGAGGATGGAATAGTTCAAGTTGATGGAAGCCTGGGTCTGGAGGCATTATCCGATGAGATTTGGCGGAATGTATTGCCTGTCTTGGCTAAACGTGGCTTAGTTCAACACGCTCCAGCTTGATGTCACACGTGGCCAGCCGGCCCATGTATGTCAGAGAGCCGCCGTTCGCGAACGTCGCATATTTGGGAGGCTATTTTGCGAAGAGATGAGCTCAACCACATATCCGCGGCCGAGCCCTCGGAGTAGTCCGCTAACGCTATGCTGTGCACGCGGCCGTCGTCCTCAAGGTCCTTTACGCCTTCGTAATTTCTAGCGTCCGTCCACACGCCGAGCGTGCGTCCTCCTCGACCTGCAACTACGGAGAAGACCGGTACGTCGCTTGGGCCGTCGGCAATATAGATCATATTCCTAATCGGAACGCGGCGTTCGTCTTCGTCCATCTGTGCATTGACGTCAAGGTTTGGCCAAACATTTACACCCTTGTTGATCTCGAATATGGCCCGAGTCTTTGTGGTGTTGTCCAGTACGTAGCCTACCTGAGTGAGTTTCTCAGTTGGCGGCGTACTTTGTTCAGATTCTAGATAGCCAGCGGGAGGCGGGTCGGATAACAACTCGCATGCCCATACACCGTCGACGAACTCATGGATGGGACTTCCCTCGATCATCTGTCGCAGGCCAGTGGAAACTATATAGTGCTCAATTTCAATTCCGTGGTGAGCGAATCTTTCGTCATCCTTTACAAGACTTCGCATTCTTTCCATGAAGTCTGGCATTCCTGGGGCTAGGGGGACGGAGGCTCCGAGTTCGCGCAGTGTCTTGTTAGTCATGCCTTCAAAGGGTCCATCATCTATATAGGTCAGCATATGCGAGAGGTACACTGTGTCCTTTGAAACGCGGAGTCCACGGGCAGCGTAGTGTTCCACTAGGGAATTTACCTCAGCCCAAAATATGCCCGGGTCGACGTTATAACGATCGAAAATTGGCTGTTGCATGTATCCCGGGGTTAGAGTTTTATCGAAGTCCCAAATAAATGTGACGATATTCTGTGAGTTAAGTGCTGGCGGCATTATATTGTTTCTTCTCGAGTGAAATGGAATTCGTTGTTGCCGCGTGTCCACCAACCCTGTACGCATGCCGTGGATCCAACTAAGTCGTTGTGTGCCGACCCGAGATTGGCGAGGGGTGCGAGAATTGTTACCCTCCAGCCGACCTCCGTTAGGCGACCAACTCCGGCCTGGACCTCCTGCCAGTCCGGGTTGGCAGCAACAATGCACTCAATCCGATGCAAATGCCATACTACAACGGTTTGAATTATGCCCCTTGTGCTTGAGCTTTCGAGGCCTAGGTGTGACCGTAGGTCCACCCAGCTGAGTAGCTCAGCCGATTGGCCGACTTTCTGCCATCGGTCGCAGACCACCTTTGCTACTGATATCGGATGTTCGTCCGATGTGAGGAATGCCGACATGGGACAATTCTATCTTGGCTATTCAATCTTTTGGGAGCGCATCCGTTGTTTCAGCTCTACCACCATGGGTAGCCTGGTCTATCCGAGACATGTCCTTACCGCGCTGTGCTCGCCTAGAGTCTGAGTCGCCAACGGCATTTTGGTAGATGAGCAAGCGGCGTCCTGCAAAAGTGAATGTCCGCAAGGAATCGCGAAGGCCCACAAACGGTGGATTGGCCACGTATAGGCGCTGGGGGCTTGGCCGCAAAGACGAACAGGCTCATCGTAAGTTTGATTGGCCTGTGACGGTGGGGCGTTGTGGGTGGCTGGAGCCTTCCGCAGATTCCGTGGGGTCATATCTTCTCGTTGTCATGAAGATTGTCCAGGCACATCTTGCAACTTGGGAGTAATTCCAGCAGGTTTAGGCGCCCGCCATGTTCAACCGGACTCATCCATCGACGAGACCGTAGCCTCCCCCGGCTATGCTGAGGAGCGCAATGGGCACGGCAGAGGCGTGGCGGCAAGGACCATCGTCACTGCTCGCGGAAGGACAACGAATGGCTCGGCCGACAGTTCAGGACGTCGCCAAAACGGCGGGTGTGTCTGTGGGGACGGTGTCGCGCGTCTTGAACGGGAGCTCGGCTGTTAGTGAGGCGGCCAAGGAAAAGGTCAACGCCGCCATCCGGGAGCTTAGCTATCGCCCGCTTGCCTCGGCGAGGGACCTCCGGAGGGACCGGACAATGCGGGTCCTTGCCCTCGCTAAGAACCTGGACTCGCTCGTCATCAGTGAAGTCTTCCGCGGTGTCGGCGACGCTGCAGCGGACTCCGGGTACGTCAGCCTCATCGCAGCGACCGACGGAGACCTGGATCGCGAACAGCAGCTCGTGGACATGCTGCGAAACGGATCCGTGGATGGGTTGGTTATCTTTTCGCCTACGATGCCGGACGACGACGTCAACACCGTCGCTGAGCAAATGAGCGTCGTCCAGGTCTGTGAAATCGTTGACGCCGAGGCAGCATTCGGAGTGTCAATCGATGACCGCCAGGCAGCCTACGACATCACCAAACACCTGATCGACACCGGCGCCAAGAAGCTGGCCATGCTCGCCCACAGGGGAGCCCGCTCGGGCCGGCTCCGCGAGGAAGGCTTCCGTCAGGCGCTCATTGAGTCGGGCTTGGAACCAGACCAGGTCCTGTTCGGCGAAGGCAACTTCGGCTTCCATGCTGGCCGCACCCTGGCAAAGAAACTTCTCAAAGCAAAAGACATCCCCGACGCCGTTTTCTGCGGCACCGACGTAGTCGCAGCCGGCTGCGTTCGAGAACTCATCGACGTCGGCCTACGAGTTCCCGATGACATCGCCGTAGCAGGCTTCGATGACTCGGCTCAGGCGGAAATGTGCGTCCCGGAGCTAACCACAGTCCGCCAGCCGGCCTACGAAATGGGCCGAGTCGCGTTCGCTGAACTCCTGGAGCGGATGACCGTCGAGGGCTCACATCGCAAGGGGAGAACTTTCCTCCCGCACGAACTCGTCATCCGAGACTCCACCAAATAAAAGAGGGTTGACAGCCCTCAGTGGTCCCTGTCACACTACTTTGGAATCGATTCCACGGCCGCAAGGCCGATTCTTTTGGACTCAATTGGAATCGATTCCATGGATCACAAGAACCACCGGCAAAGAAGCCACCCTCAGCACGCGGGACAGCCAAGACGCGCACTGAACGCCACCCACCCACAGCCACCAAAGGAGCCACTTGTGGACTTGAACCGACCTGCTCTACCGCTCCAGAACAAAGCCACAAAGCGCAAAGCCCTAGCCGCAACCGCAATAGCAGCAGCCCTCCTCCTCAGCGCGTGCGGCGGGGGAGCCGCACCCCAAGGTGCCGAACAAGCGGCAGCTGCCGATCCGGCGTCGGGCGCTAATGCCAGCGGTGCCGTGAACATCTGCGGCGTCAAGGACGCGAGCGGCATCTACAAGGGCACGGCGGAGGCGTTCACTAAGGCGAACGGCAAGGTCACGGCCAAGTACACCGAGATCGGCGCCACCACGGATGAAGCCCGCACGCAGATCGTGCAGCGGCTCGAAGGCAAGTCCACTGAGTGCGACCTCTTCGTTACAGACGTCATCTGGACCTCCGAGTTCGCCTCCCAAGGCTGGCTGCTGGACCAGACCAAGCTGGTGGAGGCCAATAAGGACCGGCTCATTCCCTCCACAGTGGAAACCACAAAGTATGAGGACAAGTACTGGGGCTCGCCGTTCTTCACCAACGCCGGGTTGATCTACTACCAGAAGGACAAGGTGGCCAAGCCCGAGTCCTGGCAGCAGCTCTACGCGGAAGCCGCAAAGGCACCCGGCAACGGCTACGTCTACCAGGGCAAGCAGTACGAAGGCCTCACGGTGAACTTCCTCGAAATGCTCTACAGCGCAGGCGGCGAAGTCCTCAACGACCAAGGCGACGTCACCATCGACTCCAAGGAAACCCGCGACGTCCTCAACTTCATGAGCGACGGCCTCAAGAACGGCTCAGCAGACCGCGCCGTCCTCACCTACAACGAAGACCCGGCCCGCCTCGCCTACGAGTCCGGCGACTTCGGATACCAGCGCAACTGGCCGCACGTCTACCGCCTGCTGAACGCAACACCGTTGGCGTCCAGCTTCGCGGTCGCGCCGCTGCCGGCATGGGAAGGCGGCAAGGCCTCCGGCGTGCTCGGCGGCTGGAACCTCGCGATCTCGGCGCACTCCACCAACCAGGCCGGAGCTGTTGCGTTCATCGACTTCGCCACCACGCCGGACTGGCAGAAGCACGTGGCCATGGACTACTCGCAGGCCCCGGTCAACGAGGCCGCCTATTCTGACGCGGCTGTGCTAGAAAAGATGCCGTTCGCCACGGAACTCCTCGCCTCGGTGAAGGGTGCCAAGCCGCGCCCGATCTCGCCGGTCTACCCGCAGATCTCGCAGGCGATCTACAAGAACGTCTACGCCGTCCTCTCCGGCACCACCTCCACCGAGGAAGTCGTGAAGAAGATGGCTGACGAAATCACCACCGCCAAGGCGAGCTTCTAGCCATGGCCCTCAAAACAATCTCGCCAAGCCGCGGCCCAGCGAAGACAAGCGGCCGCGACCGGGCCGAACGAAAGCTCGCGTTCCGCATGACCGCGCCGTCGCTGGTCATCATGGCGCTGGTGGCGGCAGTCCCCATCGGCTACGCAATCTGGCTCTCGCTGAACCAGTACAGCGTCCGCACCGCGGGCCTGTCCCGCTTTGTCGGCCTGGAAAACTATATCAACGCCCTCGCAAGCCGGGAGTGGTGGGCGGCGTTCGGCCAGACGTTCCTCTTCGCAGGGCTGTCGGTCAGCCTGGAACTCGTCCTCGGCACGGCCATGGCGCTCCTGCTCAACCTCGCCTTCAAGGGCCGCGCCGTCCTGCGCACCGTGGTGCTGCTGCCGTACGCGATCATCACCGTGGTCAGCGCCATCACCTGGCAAACCATGTTCCAGCCCAACATGGGCCTGGTCACCAACGTCCTCTCAACGCTGGGGCTGCCGGGCGGCGACGTCGTCTGGCTCGGTGAGCACGGCTACGCGATGGCCGTGATCGTCATGGCCGACGTCTGGAAGACCACCCCGTTCGCGGCGCTCATCATCCTGGCCGGCCTGCAGGTCATCTCCGCCGAAACGTACGAGGCCGCGGAACTCGACGGCGCCAGCAAATGGCAGACCTTCGTCAACATCACCCTGCCGCTGTTGCGTCCGGCGATCGTCCTCGCCGCGATCTTCCGCACGATGGATGCCCTGCGCGTCTTCGACCTGCCGTTCGTCCTCACCCGCGGCGCCAACGGCACCGAATCCATGTCCATGCTCGCCTACACCCAACTGCGCGAAAACCGGCTCGTGGGCGAAGGCTCGGCGCTGTCCATCCTGACCTTCCTCACCGTCATGGTGGTCTCCGTTATCTACGTCCGCTTCGCCGGCGGCAACATCCGCGACGTCGCGAAGGAGAAACAATGAGCACGCTGATCGCAGAACGCCCGACGCCGGAACTCGCCACGCGCGCCAAGGCGCCGAAACGTCGTCGTCTGCGTGGCGAGGCGAAACTGCACCCCATGGTGTGGGTGTTCGTGGTGGCCGTCATGGGCTTCTCGCTCATCCCGTTCTACTGGCTGGTCAACACCTCCCTTAAGAAGGGCGCGAGCCTGTCCCAAGGCGAGCTCTTCCCGAGCCAGCCGACCCTGGAGAACTATCTGGTGGTCTTTCAGAACCCCGAGTTCCTCCTGGCCTTGCGCAATTCGGTGATTATCGCCGTCGTGACTACAACAGTGGCCCTGGTGTTCGCGTCCTTTGCCGCGTATGCGCTGGCCCGGCTGAAAATGCGCCGCAAGGCGATGATCCTGACGCTGATCCTCTCGGTCACCACGTTCCCGGCCATCGCCATCGCGGCCCCGATGTTCTCCATCTGGCGCGAGATCGGGCTGTACGACACGTTGCTTGGCCTCATCATTCCGAAGCTGACGTTCGCGTTGCCGCTGGCGATCTACACGCTGACGTCCTTCTTCAAGGAGATACCGCGTGAACTTGAGGAGTCCGCGTACATGGATGGCGCCACACCGTTTGTCGCCTTCCGCAAAGTCATCCTGCCGCTGGCGGTCCCCGGCCTGGCGACGACGGCGATCCTGGTGTTCATCTCGGTCTGGAACGAATTCCTCCTGGCCGTCACGCTGACCACCTCGCCCGAAGCCCGGCCCGTGCCTGTCGCGATCGCGTTTTTCAGCGGCACCAGCGAGTTCGACCAACCCCTCGGCACCATCAGCGCCGCGTCGGTGATCATCACCGTCCCGCTCGTGATCCTCGTGCTGCTGTGCCAGAAACGCATCGTTTCCGGTATGACGGCCGGTGCGGTCAAGGGCTGACCCCGTCACAAAATCCAAGATCCACCCACTGACTCCCAGAAACCCGGAAAGAACAGGAACAACGTGAGCATTCAGCAGCAGGCCCCGTCCGCAACCCTCAAAGTGGGAGTTGTGGGCATCGGTTGGGCCGGCCAGCAGCACCTCAAGGCGTACAGCAACATCGACGGCGTCGAGATCGTCGCCGTCGCGGGCATGGAAGCCGACCTCCTTGCCCAGCTGAAGGAGGAGTACAGCATTCCCCACGCGTTCGCCCGCTGGGAGGACATGATCGAACTCGAAGGCCTCGACGCCGTCAGCGTCGCCGTGCCGACGTTCCTGCACGCACCCATCGCCATTGCCTCGCTCGAGCGCGGACTGCATGTGCTGAGCGAAAAGCCATTGGCGCGAAACGCCGTCGAGGGTCAACAAATGGTGGACGCCGCCCGTAAGGCCGGACGCGTCCTGGACGTCGCGTTCAACCATCGCCGCCGCGGCGACATCCAGGCGCTCAAGGAAGTGATCGACGCCGGCACGCTGGGTCGCCCATACTACGCCAAGGCGTCCTGGCTGCGCAGGCAGGGCATTCCGATGCTGGGCAGCTGGTTCACCAACCCGGAACTCGCCGGAGGTGGTCCGCTGGCTGACATCGGCGTGCACGTCCTGGACTACTCGCTGCACCTCCTCGGTGAGCCCAAGGTGCTGGCCGTTTCCGCGTCGACCCATTCCGAACTCGGCCCGCGCGGCCTCGGCGGCAACGCGAGGTATACGGCGTCGAACTCCAGCCACAAGTTTGAAGTGGAAGACTTCGCCTCCGCATTCATCCGGCTGGAAGGCGGCGGAACCCTGATCCTGGAAGCCGGTTGGGCCACGTACCGCGACGAGCGGGACCTGATGGACTTCACCGTTTACGGGACCGACGGCGGCGCGGACTTGCGCTCGGTCGGCGCCTCCGAGAACCCGGTGGCGGACGTCCACGTCTTCACCGAGAAGGACGGCGAGAACGCGGACTTCGAAGTGGTGGCCGAACCCGGGCGAGCCCACCAAGCCGTCGTCGACGACTTCATCGCCGCTGTGCGCGGCGGCGAGACCGTGTGGGGAAGCCACGACGGTTCCCTTGCCCTCAGCCGGGCCCTGGTGCTCGATGCCTGCTACAAATCCGCCCTTGAACAACGTGAAGTGGTGCTCTGAAATGTCTGATTCGAAATTGAAGATTGTCGTCTGGAACGAAGCTGTCCACGAGGCCCGTAACGAGCCCGCAACCATCGGCGAGATGTACCCCGAAGGGATCCACGGCGCCATCGCCGCCGGGCTCCGCGGCTTCTACCCGGACTCCGAAATCACGACGGCGACACTCGCCGATCCCGAGCATGGACTTTCTGAGGAGGTGCTGGAGCAGACCGACGTGCTGCTGTGGTGGGGGCACATTGCGCACCAGGAAGTGAGCGAAGAAGTAGTGGAACGCGTGCAGCGCCACGTCCTAGGTGGCATGGGACTTGTGGTGCTCCACTCCGGGCACTTCGCCAAGATCTTCACCAAGCTGCTGGGAACCACCTGCTCGCTGAAGTGGCGCAACGAGGGCGAACGCGAGCTGGTGTGGACGGTCAAGCCGTCGCACCCGATCGCGGCTGGCATTGAGAGCCCGATTGTTATTCCGCAGCAGGAAATGTACGGCGAACTGTTCGACATCCCGGAGCCCGATGACCTGATCTTCATCAGCTCGTTCACCGGGGGAGAGGTGTTCCGTTCAGGCGTGACGTTCTCCCGGGGCAAGGGCCGGATCTTCTACTTCAGCCCCGGCGACCAGGAATACCCGGTGTACCACCAGCCACAGATCCAGAAGGTCATCGCCAACGGTGTCGGCTGGGTGGCCCAGCCGGGCGTCTTCCGGGAGTCACCCGAGGTTTCCAACCCTTCGCGGGGCTGGTTCGAGGCCTAAAGACGATGAACACTCCTCTTCCTAGTGGCCGTCCGTTGGGCGTGGCTGCCATCGGTTACGCCTTCATGGGGAAGGCCCACTCGAACGCGTGGCGGAACGTGGCCAGCTTCTTCAACGTCCCGGCCTTCGAGCAGAAAGTGCTGGTTGGTCGGTACGCCTCGGCGGTGAGTGAGGCCGCTGCCAAGTACGGTTGGGCCGGGTCAGCCACGGACTGGCGTTCCGTGATTGCGCGGGACGACATCGACATTGTGGACATCTGCGCACCGGGCTGGATGCACGCGGAGATCGCTCTGGAAGCTCTAGCTGCCGGGAAGCATGTGCTCGTGGAGAAACCGCTGGCCAACACTCTGGAAGAGGCCGAGTTGATGGCTACCGCCGCAGCTTCGGCGCGGGGCCGGGGTGTGCAATCGATGATCGGCTTCAACTACCGCCGCGTTCCTGCACTTGCATTGGCCCGCGAACTGATTGCCGAAGGGCGTCTTGGAACCGTGCGGCACGTCCGTGCCGCCTACCTGCAGGACTGGCTTTCCGACGTCGAAACCCCCATGAGCTGGCGGCTCCGCAAGGAGACGGCCGGCTCCGGAGCGCTGGGCGACATCGCCTCCCACGCCATCGACCAGGTCCAGCACCTCACGGGCCAAACCGTCACCGAGGTGACGGGCACGCTGCGGACCTTTGTGACCGAACGCCCCGGTGTCGCTGGGCTGGAGAAAGTGACAGTCGACGACGCCGCGTGGGCCACTTTGGGCCTGACCGGCGGCGTGAGTGCCTCCGTAGAAGCGTCACGAGTGGCTACGGGACAGAAGAACTCTTTGAAGATAGAGATCTACGGGTCTTTGGGTTCGTTGACGTTCGACCTGGAGAATCTGAACGAGCTCGGTTTCCTGGACGCTACGGTTCCCGTGCGGGAGCAGGGCTTCCGGCGGATCCTGGTCAACGAGCCCGAGCACCCTTACGCTGCGGCGTGGTGGCCGCAGGGGCACGTCATCGGTTGGGAGCACACGTTCACGCACCAGGTCCGCGACTTCCTCCTTGCCGTTCGCGACGGAAGCGAGCCGTCGCCGTCGTTCGATGACGGGCTGCAGGTCCAGCGGGTGCTGGCCGCCGTCGAAGAGTCGGCGCGGAACCGGAGTGTGGTGACGGGGGTTCGATCTATGGGCGAGATCAACGACCGAGACTCCTCTGTCGTCGGAGTTATCTAGAGAAAGACGGTTGAAGTCGTTCCCTGCCGGGAAACGGGCGTCCGTAACGCAGACGCCGCGGCACGGACCGTTGGGCCAGACGGCCTTAATAAAACATGTCTCAACCAGCCCTGGACATCTTTTATTAAGCCCAACGTACGATCCTGAGTCGAATTTTCTGCCGGTTCTGCGGGTATCACCTAAATTCAAGAGGTCCCACATTCAGGACCCGCGTTGGAGCATCAAGGGGAGCCCAGGCAGTAACTAAGCCCGTCGCGAATTGCGGCGAGAAGCTATTCCAGCATCAATTGCCATAGCGGCTGCTGCTGCTGCGAACCCGATGCCGAGCGAAGGCAATACGCCGAAGGCCGGCCAGAACATAGCGAAAGAGATAAATCCAGCTAGGAAGACGACGATACTGCGGCGCTTTCGACGGGTCACTTTCATGCGATGACGCTACCACCAGCTTTGCCGCCTTCCTCGACCACCGTTCCAGATGTAGCAGGTACTGGGCGCCTTAGTCTGAACCCGGCAGCGACGAATCGGCTTCGCGGCATATGATTGCCAGGCCGTCCCGAGGGGAAGTTACCGCGAACTCAGGAAACCGTGAGGTGAATTTCGAGGAGCTGAAGCGGTTGTGGTGTTCGTAGCGCGGAAGAAGTTCCCGCAACTCGCGCACTTGGGCTGAGAGCAGTCCTGCGACGTTGAGAACCCATCGGGGCACGACGGTGTAGCCGGCGTCCTGTCCGAACGCCTCGTTGGCGATGTTGGCGAACTGCCGGTAGGTCAGTGACTCCGCATCGACCGGGAGGTGCCACGTCTGCCCGAAAGCGTCAGGCGTGTCGCCCAGAAGAGCGAGAGCCCGGCTGGCGTCCGGTGTCCAGATCAGCGTCCTTTCGCGGTCGTCCCGCACGGGCACGAAGGGCTTCTTGCCTTTCTTCAGGCGGTCGATGAGGAGCGCATTGGTGAAGCTCTGCGTGCGGCCCGGTCCGTAGAACTCGGGTGCCCGGGCGATGAGGACAGGAATATCGCCCCTGGCCATTTCCTCCAGCACCATCGATGCCATGTCCGCGCGGACTTTTCCCTTACGCCCCACGGGCGCGAACGAGGTTTCTTCGGTCTGAACGCGATCGTCCTGGGGGTACATGTAGGTGTTGTCGAAGTAGACGAACTTGGCCCCGGCAGCCCTTGATGCTTCCAATGCGTTGCGGAGCATGGTGGGAAATTGTGCTTCCCACAGCTCCGTGTTCGCCGGGAGGCCAGCCGTGAAGTAGACGATATCGCTGCCCTTGACCGCCGCAGCCGTCTGTTCGGCGTCGAGCAGGTCTGCCTTGACCAGCGAATCCGACTCGTTGACCTTACGGGGGTTCCGGCTGACAAGCCGCAGGTCCTCGGTGTAGGCACGGTGCAGCTCCTTGGCCAGTTCGATTGCGATCTGGCCGTTGGCGCCCAATATTGTCTGCATTTTCAACCTCGGTTTCGTACGCGCTTTGTGCGCCGGCGTGGACGTGTCAGTGCGCTATGTGTACACTGCTTACATCAGCGTAGGAGGCGAAGTTAGCAGTGTCAACATCAGTAAAGCCCTATCATCACGGTGACCTCCGTGCAGCACTGGTCGCTGCCGCCGTCGAGAGCCTGGAAGCGGGGGAGCCGTTCTCCCTGAGAGCCGTGGCCCGCCGCGCGGGGGTGTCTCCGACTGCGCCGTACCGGCATTTCGCTGACCGGGAGGCTCTTGATAACGCTGTTGCCGTGGAGGGCTTCCGTGACCTCCTGGCAGATCTGGAAGCTGCTTCGGATAGGTTGCCGGAGGCTGCGGCGCCACAGGATGTCATCACGGCTCTAGGTGTGGCCTACGTGGCGTTCGCTTTGAGGCGGCCCGCCGTATTCCGGCTGATGTTCGGCAACGAATGCGACGAGGCCGACAGCGAACGTGTTCAGGCGGCTGGGCAACTCCATGGCATGTTGAACCGAGTGTTCGAGCGCCTTTTTCCAGGCAATTCAGGCCTTTCGGTCGCTCTGTGGAGCATGGCGCACGGCTTGGCGTTCCTGCACCTGGACGGCAAACTGCCGCCCCAAAGCAACGACGACGTTGCAGCCCGCGTGAAGTTGGCGGTCGGGGCAATCTTCGCGCTCAACAACAGCAAGACGACGGCGGGCCAAGTCCCCGCCGGGCCGCCAGAAGGAGAACCAGCATGACCAAACGCATCCTCCACGTCGTCACCAACGTCAGCCACTACGACGATCCGTCACACCCCACCGGCCTTTGGCTCTCCGAACTGGTTCACGCCTGGGAGGTGTTTGAGGAACACGGTTTCGAGCAAGCCATCGTCAGTCCTGAGGGCGGAGCGGTCCCATTGGAACCCCGATCACTGAAGTTCCCAAGCTATGACAGAGCTTCCAAGGCGTGGCATGCGGACCCGGAGCGCATGGCCCTTCTTGAGAACACGGCCAGCCCCGAAGGCATTGAGGCCACGGATTACGACGCCATCTACTTCACCGGGGGCCATGCGGTGATGTACGACTTCCCCGACAGCGAGGGCCTGCAGAGGATCACCCGCGAAATCTGGGAACAGGGCGGCATCGTATCCTCGGTCTGCCACGGATATTGCGGCCTGCTCAACACCAGGCTTTCAGACGGCAGCCTCCTGGTGGAGGGCCGGAAGGTCACCGGATTCGCGTGGCAGGAAGAAGTCCTGGCCCGGGTGGACAAGCTTGTGCCGTACAACGCCGAAGAGGAGATGAAGAAGCGCGGGGCGCGCTATGAGAAGGCCAAGCTCCCCTTCGTCTCCTACGCCATTGCGGACGGGAAACTGGTTACCGGGCAGAATCCTGGATCGGCCAAGGAGACGGCGCGGAAGGTCGCGGAACTTCTCTAAAGCGTCTGGCGGCGATAGTACGAAACGCGCGTGCCGGCGTCGGGGGTTGATTTTTTGATCCGGAGGGCCGGGAAATTCAGCCCCTGGAAAATAGGAAGGGGCCGCGACCCTTGAGGGTCGCGGCCCTGATCGGGCGGGCTGCTACTTGATCAGTGCTGCTGCCTGCTCCATGAGGTCGCTGGCCGTGGCAACGCCGTTGGCATCAGCGCCCTTGCCGGACGCCGTAGCGGAGATCAGCACGCCCTCCTTGATGGCGTATGCCATGTAGGTGGTTTGTGCCGCGCCGCTGGCTGTGGACATTTCGGTCTTGTAGGCCACAGTTCCGGGGACCGTGTTGATGCCGTCGAACTTTTCAGTGGCGACGTTCATCGATTGACCGGACATGGACAGCGTCATCTTCGAGCACTTCTCTGCCTGGACACCGCTCTTATCGATGCTGTCCTGAAGCTTCTGCTTATCGAGCCCGGACGTAAGGGTCACCATTGTCATGACCCCTGATGCAGCGTCCAGATCTGCGCCGGCAGCGGTGGTTGAACCGGCGAGGGTCTCACTGCCACCCAGCGTTGCGAGGTCCTTGCACTCAGCCGGTTCGATGGTGAACATGCTCATGAGCGCCTTCATGGGGTTCTCTTGGGCGAGTTCCTCGCTGGAAGCAATGGTCAATTCCTTGCCTGACTTCGGCTTGATCTGCTTGACCAGTTCAACGAGCTCGTCGTTGGTGTACTGCTTGGCAGCGGTGGGCGTGGGTGACGCCGTAGCCTCTTGCGAAGCGCTACCAGTGGAGCCGGTCGACCCACCACATCCGGTCAGTGCCATCACTACGAACGCCGACATTCCGACGCTCTGCAGCGCAAACTTCTTCACTCTATTTCCCCCATTGGGTCTACTTTTTCAGCCGGGCGATTCCCAGTCGAGATAAGACTATCGGTCACTGTGGCTATGCTTGCGTCCTTCGGGTCTCCGGAAAGCCCGGCTCCAGCGTGTGCCGCTCCTTCAATCCCGGGCACGCGGCGGCCCTGCTGGTTATCTAGGGGTATGGGACAACGCTTTGTGCGCTATCAGTCGACTGCCACTGATGCCAAGGGGCGGTATCTCGGTATCTTCGCCTTGGCGAACCGATTGGCGAAGGAGGGAAGCCTCAGCGCCGAAGATTGGGGCAGCTGGCGAAGGGCAAACGATTTTTACGACGCGGCTTACGTCACGCCTGAGGCATCGTTCTATGCAAGGCCGGGTGCGCAAGCGTGGTTCAAAGTGTCGGCCACTCACCTGTTGGAGAAAACGGATTTCTACATCGATCTTCTGCGCCGACATGATGTTCCCTGCAGGGCTGTCTACTCAAGCGATCCGGGCAACGTCCTCTATGAGGACGATGTTCAGGTTGTCGTCATTCCGTACGAAAGGGAGCTCTAATCAATCTACTGAATCCATTGATGGGTCAGGTCCGCTTGCGGCTCGCGATCACGTCAGAAAGCTGCTGCACGTCGGCGGGGTTCGCGTCCGTGGCAAGTGCAACGTAGTGGTCCATGACGGCTGGCCGGTAGCGAACTGGCAACGTCTGTCCCGGAGCAAGCCGGGTGAGGGCGGTGATCGTCAGGCTTTCGTCTGCGATACCGCGGAACGAGATGCCGTCGGCGGTCTCCACGTCGAGCATCAGGACAACGCGCGGGTTGCTGTTGACCTCGCGCCAGTCAACGAGAACACCAAGCGCCAGCGTCCCGTTGCGCAGTTCCGCATTGCGCCTCCGCGCTTCACCGCTGAGGAGCGGGTTCGGGGCGACGCCCGGGAAATTGGGGCCGACGCCGAGGGACTCCCGACTCAGGTCCGGCCTGAGATGCTCCACCAGACCGTTGAGTTTCTTCTTCGAACCGAACATTCTGACCTCTTCCCCCATCAGCGGTGCCGAATTTTCGGCGCTTTGCTTCGCCCTCACGGCGATTCTATGCCACGAGCATTTGCGGTCGCCGCCCCCTCGGGGTCCTGCATAGAGACCTTGGGCCGATCTGAACGCCCTGGGTCTCAGCCCTGGTAAAAGCTAGCCATGGCCTCCTTCGCGGGACCTGCCATTGTGGACGGACGTAGTCCATCGACCGGAAGTCGCGCAGTTGTGGCATCCCAGATGGCACCCCAAAACGTATCGTCGTCAAGGTCGACGCCGGACGGACGCCGGATGAACCAGTAGAATCCGCGGGGTCTTGGCGGGATTCCCGCGTCGGCCAGATAGGCATCGACGTCATCGTCGATGGATGACAGATCCGCTTCTGTCAGCGGGAATTGCTGTCTCTGTTCTTCGCCCCCAGGCAGGCGACGGGCAATGGAACCATTACGGCCACCGGATGCTGCGAGTACCCTCGCAACGTTGCCAGGACCGGCGGCCCAGGTGACTAAGGCGCCCCATCCATTCTCCGTAGCCAGTATCCAATCCTGTGGAGGCTCCTGCAGGTCAGTGCACTCCCACGGGTCGTGAGTCATGTTCACCATCTTTCATCCTTGATCGAAGCAAGCAAATCCCTGGGTCGATACAGAATGGGTTTTCGAGCGGCTGCCGTACACCTGTCATCCGTCGGTGCTGGGCAACAAATCTGGCACACCATCCAACGTCCAGGAAAATTGCCGATGGTCTGCTTAGCATTGGGTCTAACGACTTCTTGGGGGAGCAATGAACTTGAGTCCGGCTTTTGGAATTATCGGAATTCTTTACGCCGTCTTCGTGATCGTGGTGGCCGTCCTGGCGGTGTATGCCTTGGTCTTGACCATTATCTTCTTACGACTGCGCATCGCTGAGTTGAAGAGGGCTGCGCGCACTGGGGACGGCTGAGACATTCCTTCAGCCACCGGTCGAGTCTGGCTGCGTTACTGGGCCATCTGCTGCAGAGCAACAGGGATATACGTGACCACGTTGAGCAGGGCCCAGGTGGCAAGTCCATAGCCGACTACGAGGGCCAGAATCGCCAGTGTGCGACCCCTCTCGTTCTTTCGACGGATCTGATTCAACGAGACGTGTCCGGCCCCGACGGCGAATGTTGCGAGAATGCCTAAGCCAAAGAACCAAATCCCGGAAAAGGCAAAAGCGCCCAAGAGAATTGCCAGGATAGCCAGTTTGTTAACCCGCGTGCTGGTCAGCGGTGCCGATGTAGATGACAAACTCACAGTTTCCCCATTTCGTAAGTGTCAATTCAGTCTAGCCTCGAAGCGGATGCTTACGGGGGCGGGTTCTCGGAGAAGGTAAACGATCAGAGTGACCCCAGCCGCAGCAAGTTCACCCGTGGCCGCCTGTCTCCAAACCCGGCACCACAGCAGCAACTATTGCGTCGTTCTCCGCTGACCGTCGGCTCTTCAACCACAACGCCGACGTCCGCCACGCCGATCCTTTCCGTTGCCTCGGTCCAGGAGCGATGAAGGGCTGCCGTTTGTGGGCCACGTAGGTCGCAACCATGCCAACGGCAGCGGCCAAGGCCAGCCAGGCCATCAATGGATTACTGAAGAACGCGATAACGGAAGTAACGAGTAGCGCCGCGGCCGCCGTAAGGGTCAATAACTTCATCTGGCCAGGATGCATCAATCAACAGCGCTCACGAGCAGAAGCTACAGGAATTGAGTGGCAGTTTGGCTGCCTATAGGTGCTCGCCAGGTCAAAAATGAGTGTCGGTCAGAGCCGTCGAGGTGGTGGAGCGGTCACCAGTCTGCCGACAAGGGCGCCCCATGATGGTGCGCAACGGGTAGCTGTATCACCACCTAGACGACTGCGGATCACCACCTAGATGACCACATATCACCACCTAATTTGATAAATTTCGCTACCTAATTTTGAATTTTGATCCTGTGCAAGCATTTTCGTTCAGTTAGATGCCGATAGGTGCGGTGTTCACCGCAACCAAATTTGGATGCAAAGTATCCAATTACATCGGAGGAAATTTTGAAGAAGAATCTCTTGATGTCCGCGAGGGTGGTCCTGGCCACGACAGTGAGCGCCTGCCTCCTGGCGGCCGGTCTGGGTCCTGCCGTGGCGGATGACCACCGGGATGGTTCGCGCGCGATCGAATACACCCGGGCTAATGCCTTGAGCGGCGATGCCGAATCACCCATCGCGACCGTACCAGTTGCGGGCACTGAAATAGTGACAACCGACGAACAATCGCGAGACAGCATCTCGGTATCGCTTCCCGGAACTCCTTCGCTTCCCGAAGACGTGGATCTGAGTGGAGTGCCGGCGGGGCTGTTTCACGGGGACGATGTTCCCCTGGTGAGCACGGCGCTGCCCGGGGCATCGGTCACCGCCTACGCAACTGAGTATGGAAGTCAGTCCATCATCAGCATCGAGGGTGAAGCGGCGCCCCATGAGTATCGATTCGATTTGGATCTTCCTTCAGGGGCGTCAGCAGAAGTGAACGCTGACGGTTCTGTTCGGATCGTCGACGCCACCGGCAAACCGCTGGGTCTGGTTCAGGTTCCGTGGGCATACGATGCCAACGGGGCGAAGGTGCCCACATCGTTCTCCCTGGTAGGTTCGCAGCTCGTCCAAACGATCTCCCACGATGCCTCTACGGCTTACCCGGTAAAGGCGGATCCAAGTATCCAGTGGATTCCGTGGCCGGTGCTCGCCGTCTGGGGCGCGGAGATAAAGGCCTTCAGCTCCATTTCAGTCGCACTTGGGGCTGGTGGGGCATGGGCTGGATGTACCTTCACGCGGCTTTCCGGAGCGCTGTCTAAGATTGTTAGCCAGATCTGTACCGTTGTCGGTATTGCCGGCGTCAAGGGCGTAGTGGACGCTGTCGCTTCCGTATGGGGGCCTTCGTACATCAATAGCAACACCTGTTACGGCGTTCCCTTGTACAACCCTCGGGGTGGCCTTGCGACTATGCCAGCGCGGGACTGCTGGTAGCAGAGGCGCTGCTGACCAGGGAGAAACCATGAAATGGTACAGGTACGTTCATCCAGCAATTTTCGTTGCTTCATTCGTGCCGCTCGTGTTCTCTATGGTTCCGTTTTGGCACGGCGTCGCAATACCGCTCATTGCTCTCATCCCCTTTGCGGCCAACGAAATCTGGCTTTCCCGAAAAGTCAGGAAGCCGTCTGGCGGTAAGACCCCGTAGGCATCCTGGCGGTGAGCCCTCGGCGCACGGACATTTGACCGGCGCCGAGGGTTTGCACGTCTGAAGGGCTTGGGCCACCTAGACGAGGCTCGTTACACCACCTAGACGAACCCAAACAGCCCCTAATTTCGTCCGATTCACCACCTAGTTTTGCCGTTCCGTCCTGTGGCGCCCCCGGCCGCACGTAGTGTCGATTCCAAGAACGAACACGCCGAAACTGGGGGAAGGTCACAGATGACAACCACACCGGAACGGGCCATTGATCCTTTCCTGCAGGCCTTGGAAGGCGGAAGCCGTCCCAGAGACCAGCAGGAGATCCATGGATGCCGCCTTTATGACCACATCCTCTCCAAGGACCTGACGGAGATTCCCGAGATCATGGCCGCGGTTGGTGAAACCCATGGGCCGATCCTTGAAGTGGCCCCAGGTTCAGGCCGCCTCACTTGGCATCTCCGTTTCTTGAGGCGGGAGATGGCTTTGGGAGAGGTGGGTACAGCTTGCGCCGCTTTGGTGGAAACGTATGGCTGCGTCGTCCTTGGGGCCAGTTATGCCACACTCCTTGAGCCGCACCGCAGGCGAATGCTGTTCCGCGAGGTGAGTCGGGGCTTGGCTCCGGACGGACGCTTCCTGATGAGCGTGGTCAATGCTGATCACCGCGCCGAGGAGGAAACCATCAACGGCGGCACCACAATTTCCCAACTGGGGGAGGACGCATTCCTGATCACTGTTGAAAGCCGGGATGCCCTTAACGGCGCACGTCACCTGAACATGAGCTACGTCAGCTTCAACGAGTGTGGAACCTACCGGTCGTCTGAGTACACGAGTGATATCGCTTTAGTGAGCACCGAACTCCTCGAAGAAGAGCTCAATGCGGAGGGTCTCAGCGTTCTGGAGCGCCGGCCCATCGCGGTTGTCCCCGAAAGTGCCGACATTCAAGAGCTCAACCTTTGGGTGTGCGCCCGGAATCAACATGGCCAGACAGAAGTAAAGGATCGTCCATGAGCAACAAATCGATGAGCTGGCTAATCCTGGCCATGGTCCTGGGATTCTATTCCCTGTACATCTTCATTTCCGGTGCCAGCGACTCCGTTTGGTCGCTCACCACCGGAGTCGTTTGCGCCCTCGCTGCCTGCACAGCCTACTGGCGTTCCCGGCTGGAACGCAGAGCGGACCGCGGCTGACAATGCCGCGGTCCGCGCTCTGACGGTAGAAAGCTACTTGGGCTTAGGACCCTTTCCGGGGCCTTGACCGTGGTCGGAGACCACCATCGCAGAGCCCCCTCCGCGACGAGTCGGCTCGGATACGGCGGTGAGCTTGCCGCCGTCGCCGAATTCAATGGCAGTAGCCGCGCCGATCTCAGCCGCAGATGTGAAAGCATCACCGGCCGGAACCAGATCGTGTCCCAGGGACTCCAGCGCCGGCCCATAAGCGTCAATGAACGCTGGTTCGGAGCTGACGGTGGTTCCGTTCCTGGGCGCTGCCCGTGGAGCCGCGAGGGCCTCGGAGATGCTCATGCCCAGGTCAACCCGGTTGATGATCGTCTGGAGCACAGTCGTGATGATGGTGGAGCCACCAGGTGAGCCGAGGGCAAGGAACGGGGCGCCGTCCTTCACGATGATCGTGGGAGACATGGAGGAACGCGGCCGTTTCCCCGGCTGGATACGGTTAGGGTCGGCGGCGTCGTAAACCGTGCTGAAGTCAGTCAGCTCGTTGTTCAGCAGGAATCCGCGGCCGGGAACAACGATCCCGGACCCGCCCGTCTGCTCAATCGTGAGCGTGTACTCCACCACGTTTCCCCACTTATCCGCAACTGTCAGGTTGGTGGTGGAGATGTTCTCGGTGTCGGATTCTTTGGCGAGCGGTGCCGCCGAAGTCGGGCACGCGCCGTCGTAATTGGTGACGTCACCCGGGGCTACCGGCTTCTTGGCCGCCGCTGCCGGATCGATCAGGCAAGAGCGTTCCTTCCCGAAAGCAGGGTCCAAGAGGGCCTGGGTCGGAACCTTCACGAACGCAGGATCGCCGACGTATTTGCCGCGATCTGCGAACGCAAGCGAACTTGCCTCGAAGTAGTGGTGCAGCGCGTCCGTTGCTTTCATTTCGGAGAGGTTGAACGGCGCCAGGATATTCAGCGCCTCCCCGACAGTGGTGCCGCCGCTGCTGGAGGGGGCCATGCCGTAGACGTCATAACCGCGGTAGGTCATGTGGGTGGGATCCTGATCCACCACCTTGTAGTCGGCCAAGTCCTTGGCTGTCATGGAACCAACAGGAACGGGCAGCGTCGGTTTGGCGACCTTGGGCGGCGCCTTGACGGTAGCGGCGATTTCCGTAGCCAGCTTGCCGCCATAGAAGGCATCCGTGCCTTCCTTGGCAAGCAGCCGATAGGTCGCCGCGAGGTCGTGGTTCTGGAAGACGCTTCCGACGGCGGGAGCCTCGCCTCCGGGGAGGAACAGGTCCTTGGTCGAGGTGAAGTTGCTGAATCGTGCCTGGTTGTCCTTGGTTTGCTGGCGGAACGTTTCGTCCACCACGAAGCCCCGGGTTGCCACCTTGATGGCTGGCTTCAGCGCGTCACCCAGGTCCATGCTGCCCCACCGTTCCAGGGCGCGTGCCCACGTGGCCGGAGTGCCGGGGACACCGACGGAGACGCCGCTGGTCACCAGCTGCGGGGTGAAGGGGTAGGGCTTCCCTGTGACGGGGTCAATGAATGCATCGTTCGGCATCGCCGCCGGAGCAGTTTCGCGGCCGTCAATCGTGCCGACTTTTCCGGTCCTGGCGTCGTAGAACACGAAGTATCCGCCGCCTCCTATGCCGGCACTGTACGGTTCGGTGACTCCCAGGGTCGCGGCAGCGGCGACGGCGGCATCGGCTGCGTTGCCGCCCTTTTTCAGGACCTCAATCGCTGCTGCCGAGGCTTCCGGATCCACGGTGCTGACAGCTCCGCCATATCCGGTGGCCGTAGCTGTTTTCTCGGTTTCACGAGGATCGGCGGAAGCCGGGCTTGCTATCCCCACGCTCGTTGCGCCGAGTGCGAAGGCTGCTGCGACAGCGGCCAGCTGACGTCTCACATGTGTCATGGTTTCTCCCAGAACTTTCCCAGACGATGATGTGGGCGAACGGTTCGGTCACCCTACCCCGGGGTTCTGGGAGGGACAACGGTTGATTCTTGAAGCAGTGGGTATTGACCTACTGCTTGCCAGCGCCCTGTCGTGCGGCGATGGTCCGGACAGCGACGCCTACCAGGCCGATAACCAAGGCCAACAACACTGTTGGACCGGCACCGCCGTCGGGCCCCAACGCTGCGGTCAGGACCTGCTGGCCCATGAGCACCATCTCAGGGATATCGCCGGCAATGACCCGGGTCCCCAGAACCGACTGGACAGCTGTGAAAATCGCCGGGATAAACCACAGAAAAACAAGGTTCAGCACCCACACCACTACACGGCGGGTAGGTTTGAGCCCGCACCAAGCCAGCGCGCAACCCACCAGGACAGCGGGAACCCAATGGGCGATGGCCGGTACTTGGATGGGCAGGTTCTGCCGCCCTGCGACACCGACTGCCCACGCAACAGTCCAGGACGTAAAGGGGACGGCCATGAGTCCTATACCCAAGGCTGCGATGGCCCGCGTCTTGGCTGCGACCAGGAGAAGCGCCACAAGGGAGGCAGCCAGCGAGGAGATGACGCCGGCGAGGAGGCCAAAGTAATAGTAGTCCGTGAGCCTTCCACCAGCGAGGCCATTGTTCAGTGCCGTGAACGACTGGACCGTTGCTACAACCTGGACCATCAGGACACCGCACACCGCACACCACGTCGCTACCCCTCGGTGAACGGGCTTCCAGAGCCTGATCACCAGTCCGGCCGCTGCTCCTCCGGTGGTCAGGAGTGCGATCAGGGTCAGGACTTCGTATTGGCTAAGGGGCAGCAGTGCCAAAGGCATCTGATCCGGCATGACCTGGTTGGCCCAGAGGTTCTGCAGGGGGAGCTTCGCGCCGGTAATCCACCACGGGGTGAGGCCGAGCGCTGCGGCAAGGAAGCCGATCGACAAGGCCACTGCGGCCTCGCGGGCGGCGCTGCTATGGCGGCTTTCCGACGCCGGAGCGTGGTTCAGTGCCTGCGGGGCGTGGCTCACGGAAGCTCCTCGATTTGAGTCGGTGGTCGCATGCCGAGGAAACGACATCAGATCAGTCGCCAATATTACACCGACTGGACTAACTCTCTTCCAGTCAGGTGGGAGGTGTGCAATCACCTCCCACCAATGACTTAGAGGTAGCTTTTCACGCTGGCCCGCAAGGCTTCCGTGTGCTCGTAAATTTCATCCAGTGAGCCAATTGGAACCCGCGTCTCTTCTTTGTTCTCGTTGAAGAGTCCGATGTACTTCTGGGTTCTATTGAAGTGAAGCCGCGCGATCGGCTTCCGATTGTTGTCGTCAAGAAGCACTGCGAAGTAAGACTTGGCATCTCGTTGCACCACGCGCGCAGGCTTCACTTCACTGCAGACGATGGCTCGAACGATCTGGTACCCCTCGATTTCTTCAAGGGTCGTTTCGATGGCGTCTGCTTCCGCGAGGTCGGCTTCAGCCACAGGCTTGCTGGACAGGGCGGCTGCGGAGACATCCTCGACAGGTGCGTAGGCCTGAGCGCCAAGGGCCTTCTTTAGCCGTTCGTTGACTTGGTCATTCAGGAACTGCTTGGTTGCCTTGGCGACCAGGACTGTGAATTGCTCGCGGACACGTTGTGTATATGGTCCCGTGTAGACGCGGGACGTGAGGAACTTGACCCACTCGTCTTCGGGTTCCCGGAACTGCGCGGCCAACGTCCTCTTGAGTTCGCCGATGTACTTAAGCTCACCAGCGGCACTGATGATGGAGTCCAGATCGAAGACGTCCTTCGAAAGTTTTTGGAGTTCGGGCAACAGGGTTTCGTCGATATCGTTCAGGTCCAGCACAAGGAACGGTTTAGCGTCCATGCGGTTGGGGGCATCGAGGTCGGTGAAGAACTGATAGATCTCACCATTCGTGAGGATGGCTATCCTTGCGTTGGTCACCGCAAAATAGCGGAAGAGCTGCGATGCGTGTTCGATCTTTACCGGCTCGATGGACTTCTTGCACTCGATGAGTATCTGGATTTCACCATCCTTCACAATGGCATAGTCAACTTTTTCGCCCTTTTTGACACCGACGTCGGCTGTGAATTCGGGCACGACCTCCAGTGGGTTGAATACGTCATAGCCCAGGATCGAAGAGATGAATGGCATGACGAAGGCATTCTTCGTCGCCTCCTCTGTCTCAATTACGCCTCGCTGCTGACGGACTTTGGCAGCCAGTGCGGCCAGCCGTTCTGCAAATTCCATGTGACCCCCATTGGTCTCAATTTGGACAGGTGTGCCCACCATAGCCGAGCTTTGTTCCCCATGCTGCAACGCTCCTGTGCCGTTTGTCGCACAACTTGGTACGGCGGCCAAAAGGGATGAAATTAAACAACCAACCGCAGCGGCCGTTGCCCCAACTGCACCGTGATCTCCTGCCCCCAGGAAGCCGTCAACCGGTCGTCCTCCATGCCATCACCGAACACCACCAGCTGGTCGGATGCCACGGTAATGCGCAGCACTTCTCCGGCTTCCAGCACGCCTTCGGTCAAAGAAGCCCCGGTGACCGGTGATGGCCAGGCTTCGCGAACGAACCAGGCGAGGCGCGGATCGGTAGGGGCGGGCAGGGCCCGCCCGCCACGTTCCAAGGCGATGGACGCGCACCACCCGGTGGCCCCGGTTCCGGTGGAAACAATGAGGCCCGACGACGACTGCCGCTCGGTCTGTCCGCCGGCCTGCGTGAAGCTCGGCGCTGCGAGCGAGTACTTCGCCGACTGGTGCGAGGCGTGCCCGACGAAAACTTCGTTGAGCGCCGAAAGCTGCTGGCCGTCGTCGAGCGTTGCCGTCACGGTGGTGAGGTCCTGGCAGCGCAGCCGCCCGACATCTCCAGCTGCCAGGAGTGCAGCGGCGGCCGTTGGCGTGTGACGGACAAGGACACCGGGGTTGGCCCCCGGCTCGGGGTCGATGCCGATCACCGGCTGCCCGTTCAGGTACTTGGCGACGTTCGCAACCAGTCCGTCCTGCCCGACGACTGCGATGATGTCCTCCGCCGTGAGCAGGAAGCGGCTGAGGTCCGCGCGTTCCACTTCGGCCTGCCGCCAGTCGGACGGCACCGCTTCCCGGACGGTTGCGAGGGCGGCGGCGAGGCGGTCGTGCCGGTCCTGAACGTCCTGGATGCTGCGCCCGCGGGTGCTGAGGAAGAATTCGGCCTGGCCGCGGGTGGCGTGCCGGTCCAGGAGTTCCTGAAGTTCGGTCCGCCGGTGGACGAGGACGATGCGAGGGGTTGCCATGACAGATCCTTACTTGGTGACTTCAGCGGTGGCAGCGGGTTCCTTGAACAGTCCGGCAAGTGCTCCGCTGAGCAGGTCCGGGGTGATGGTGAGGTTACCAATGTTCGGCAGGCTGCCTGCTGCATCCTTGAGGGCCAGTGCCAGCAGGGTGGCTTGTTCCATTCCGCGGTAGACCTCCATTGTGGCGGCTTCGCGGGCAGCTGCCGCTTCGCCGACCAGCCGGATCTGGTTGGCTTCAGCCGCGGCGCCGATGCCCTTGCGTTCGGCAGATCCCTGGGCCTCGATCAGACCTGCCGCTGCCTTCTCTTCGGCGGCGCGACGGGCGTTGGCACCTTCCTGGGCCACCAGGTTCTCGCGGCGGACCGCCAGTTCGATCTGGCTTGCCATCTCGTTCTCGGAGATAGTGCGTTCACGTTCGACGGCGACTGCCCGCCTTTCGTAAACCGCCCGGTCCGCTTCGGCTTGGAGCTGTTCGCGGACGGGTGTCTGCAAGGCCCGTTCCACGTCGGCTTCGGGCCGGACGGCCAGGACCTGCACGCCGAGGATTTCGATGCCGGTGGACTGGAGCCTTGCATCGGCGCGGAGTGCTTCGGTGAGAACCAGGCGGAGTTGGCTGACGCCGCGTTCCAGGGCTTCGGCGAGTGTGGTGGTGGCGATCTGGTCGATCGCGTGGCTCTGGCACAGCTGGCCGATGATGGTGGAAACCTGTTCGCGACCGGTGGCCGGTGCCTTGCCTGCGGTCTGCAATCCGAAGTCCAGGCGTGTGGACACGGCTACTGGATCGATGAACCGGTAGGTCACGTTGGCCTGAACGCTGACGTCCTGGTGGTCCCGGGTGATGGCGTGGAAGAGGGTGGGCAGTTCCTGGTCGTCCACGGGAACTTCGCTCAGTACCGAGTTGGCGGGACGGAAGAAGAATGCCTGGCCCACTCCCTGGTGCTTGACCGTCCCCTTCTGCAGGTGGACGACGTAGCCGGTGGGGCTGCCGAGGAAGTGGCTGATCCAGGGGTAGCGCTTGATGATGGCCATGATGTTCTCCTTTACTTATTGTCGTCAATTTGACGATAACTAAACAGTAGGAGCTTCCCGCATTATTGTCAACATGACGATAACTTGCCTAGAATTGCTGCATGACTGAATCCCATCCGGCGCCCCAGCGCTTCCCGGTGACCGTTGACGTCGTCGCCCTCACCGTGCGCGACGGCGAGCTGAACGTCCTGCTCATCACACGCCTTATCGAACCCTTCAAGGGCAAACCCGCACTGCCAGGCGGCTTCGTTCTCGCAGGCGAGGACCTGCAGGAGGCGGCGGTCCGCGAACTCGCGGAAGAGACCGGCGTCGAACGCCTTCCCGGGCACCTCGAACAATTGGGGAGCTACGGACCCAAGGGGCGCGACCCCCGCGGCGACGTGCTGACCGTCGCGCACCTCCTCCTGGCACCGGACTTCCCGGTACTGGCGGCCGGCAGTGACGCGGAGAACGCCGCGTGGTATCCGGTGACGAAAGTCCAAAGCGGAGAGCTGGAACTCGCCTTCGACCACGCCAAAATCCTCGACGACGCCCTTGAGCGGGCCAAGTCCAAACTCGAATACTCACCCCTCGGCGCGGCTTTCTGCGGCGAGGAGTTCACCATCGCCCAACTTCGTGCCGTGTACGAAGCCGTCTGGGGCACGCGCCTGGACCCGCGGAACTTCCACCGGAAGGCGACGGGGACGCCCGGTTTCCTGGAGGACACCGGCCGCATGACAGCGGGCGACGCCGGCCGCCCGGCCGCGCTGTTCAGGCTCGCCCCGGAGGCCTGTCCGACGGCGGGCCACCCCACGCGCGCGGTGCTGAACCCGCCGCTGATGCGCCCCGCTGCGCCCAAGTAGGCGACAGCTAACGCTCTCTTGGGAACTTAGGGGGACGTTAATCGTCCCTTAGTTTGCCGGCGTGGGCGATAACCGCCGTTGCTGTCGCCTCCGGCTCCGGCGTCGAGACGATCCAGATGCGGTTCGGCAGCTCGATAGTGATGGCCGGACCACCGACCAGCAGACCCCACGTCCTCCGCCCCAAGTACCGGACGCCGAAGCCCTCGGTCATGGAACTGGCGGGCGCTGGTGAGGCGTCGACGATGTCTGCCAGCGGTATGTGCTTGGCGTAGAACGGCCGGCATCGAAGCACCAGATTTTCGGCTGCGGCTTCGATGCTCACTGTCATGCGGAGAACCACAGCGGTCAGAAGCAGCAAAGCCATAGCCAGAGCTGTGGTGATCAACAGGACGCCACTGGGAATCGCCGTGGCGATGATTAACAAGCAGGCCACCCCTACAACGCCTGCGATGACCTTCCGGGAGTTGCGGCCGATCCGCGCCTCAGAGACGACTGACGAGTTCGAAGTCAAAGCCGGCGACCCGCTCACTGCGGCAGGTCCGGTTCCGAAGGGGCATCCGCGGCCTTCAGGCCAGGGTGCTTGCTGAACCTTGGCCGCAGCCATCCATCCAGGTAAACCGTGGCCGCGGCCACCACAAGACCCAGAAGAAGGGATGGCAGTGGGCCCAACGAGGATAAGAGGATCATGTAGGACCCGAATCCACTGATGAAGATAAGGAGCCCTCGCCGGGTTTTGGCGCTCATTAACTTTCCCCCAATCGCTGCCCGCATCGATGTGGACATGTGGCGAGCCTACCCGGAGCGCGCCAGGGAGCAAGTCAAATGCTGGCTACGCATGAATCCGGGAAGGCGCCACTTAGGAGGACGTTATCCGTCCCTCATTGCCTGCGTGGGCGAAGGGAACCGGCTCCGTTGCTGCAATGAGCCGGTTCAGTTGGGCCCGCACCTCTTCCGGGGTGCCGTTGGCGTCCACGACGACAAAGTCAGCGAAACCCAGGGAGAGCGCGGTAGGCGTCCCGAAACGCCTGCAGTTCGGCGAGGCTTTCTTTATCGATGCCGCGTGCCATGACACGCTGGTGCGCACGGCGCGGGTCGACGTCGAAATGAACTGCCAGGTCCGGGGTGGGCAGCGTCCGCAGCAGCCACGGCAGCAGTCGTCCGTGTTCCAGGCCCTTGCTTTCCCGGAGCGCGAGCTGGCAATGCAGGTGGCGATCCATGACAACCAAGCCGTCGGTCCGTCGGGCGCGTGCATGGTTGACGAGCACGGTGAAAAGGCGCACGCCTGTCTCAATGAAATCTGCCACGCGCGGCGGAAGCGGGAAACTGAACCGCTCGGCCAGCAGGGATAACTGCCTCCGGCCGGCGTGATTGCTCAGCAGCAGGGCATCCCGCCCCTCAGCGCGGGCCGACTCGACCAGGGCGCAGGCCGCCGTCGTTTTTCCTGAACCGTCAATTCCTGTCAGAACAATGAGCATGAGGCCTCCCCTCGTTTCCTGTCCAACGAAGGGGAGCGGGCTCTTGTGCCGTGAGTCGGCACACAGCTCGGCGGGGGCGTCCTGAGGGCGGTCCCGGGGGCATCTCCGCAAAACGGTAGTAAGTTTCCTGACGAACTGCTTCGCCAAAGAGGGAAGCACGCCTATCATGATGCTATGTACGTACTACTGACGGGCAAAAGATTCGTTTGGATCCTTTTCCCTGAGGGTACGTAAGAAATACGGAGATGAATTTCTCCAACCGGTGCCCGTTGGCATGGGTGGCGCTCCACACGGTGTGGAGTACCAGCGGACGCCTTCCTGAATAGACAACAGTTATTGAAAGGGATGCGTAGCTCAATGAACACACTCTTGATAATCGCCGGCGTAATCGCGATCATCCTGCTTCTTGTAGGCGGATTCAACCAAGCACTCAGTTTCCTGCTTTGGGTAGGAATTATCCTGCTGGTGCTGGCACTTATTGGTTGGGTCGTCGGCAGGGGCCGGTCGCGCGTATGACAACTGATCCAAGCGAAGTTGCCGGTTTTTCCCAGGTTCGCGACGGAACCACCACCCCTGGCCATCCCATTCCCAGGGAGCCGGGGGTGCCAGAAACCAGCGGCCCGGGAGACGCCGGTGACGCATCGTCGGGAAGTCAGGATGACTCCGTCGATGCTGGTCCCAGCGAATCTGCCAATCCACCCGGGCCGGCAGAAGAAAAGGATGAAAAGACAGCGGACAACCGCGGTCTGACAACCGAAACCAATCCCACGGATTGATCGGATCAGCGGGGCGGCGGGCGGGAGATATCCGGTCCGCCGCCACGCTCCTTTAGGGTCCCAAAACCACGGTTTGTCACTAATTGCTGAGCGTTGTCAGTTAGCGATTGGGGTAGAAATGCGAATCGGTTCAATCATCGGGCTATTGGTTGTCGTCTGGCTCGTTATAGGGGCAGTTGCCGCCGGGCAACGCGGCTACTACAGCGACCCGCCCGCCCAGTGCTCGCAAGTGGCAACCATTGCGCTGAATATAGTTGCCGGCCCACTGAATTACATGGGCATGAATCCTCAGGGTGGGTGCGAGATTCCGAAGCCGTCATGAGTAAATCTCCGCGGCTCCGAACCGTTCTCCTCACTCTTCTGGTGGCTGCTGCCGGCGTGCTGGCCGGCTGTTCGCAGCAACCCTCAGCCGACGCCCTGAAAGGGCCGGCTGATGAGGTTTCATCGGCCGTGCGGGCGGCCAGCCTTGCGGTGGATCTCAGGATTTCGGACAGTACGACGGCGGCCGCCGCTGCTACCGCTGCCGACGACATGCTGGGCGATGTGGAGTCGGCCACGAACGAGGTGCACGGACTCACGGCGCAGACCCAGGAAGAACGCGTACTTCGCAACGATGTCCTGGCTGCCTTCTCCTCCATTTCCAGGGCTCTCCTGCACGCGCGGGATGCCCTTTCTTCATCGTCGAACGGTCCTGACGACGGGCAAGGGAAAGCCAGGCTTTCCACCGTGCAAGGAGAACTTCGCGTTGCCACCGAGCAACTGGACAGTCTGATGACCAAGGCCGGCATCCAGTGAAACGGCTCCTCGGTGTTGCACTCGGCATCCTGACGGCGATCGGGGGCTTTGTCGACATCGGGGACCTCGTGACGAACGCCGTGGTGGGCTCACGGTTCGGCATGTCGCTGGCATGGGTGGTGTTGGTCGGCGTCGTGGGTATCTGCCTCTTCGCCAACATGTCCGGCAGGGTGGCTGCAGTCTCCGGCAGGGCCACTTTCGAAGTCATTCGGGAGCGCCTTGGACCCCGGGCCGGATTGGCCAATCTGGGTGCGTCCTTCCTGATCAATGTCATGACGGTAACCGCCGAAATCGGCGGCATTGCCCTTGCCCTCCAACTAGCCAGCGGGGTGGCCTATATTCTCTGGGTTCCTTTTGCGCTGCTGGCCGTGTGGCTGGTGGTTTGGCGGGTGAAGTTCAGCATCATGGAGAACGTCACAGGGCTTGTGGGTTTGTCCTTGGTGGTGTTCGCCGTCGCCCTGTTCCTTCTCAAACCTGATTGGGGTGCCCTGGCCGGGCAGGCGTTTTCTCCGTCCGTTCCGGCCCAGGAAGGCGCCGGCGTTTACTGGTACTACGCCATTGCCCTGTTCGGAGCTGCGATGACGCCGTATGAGGTGTTCTTCTTTTCCTCCGGAGCAGTGGAGGAGCGCTGGAAGATCAAGGACCTGGCCCAGTCACGCCTCAACGTCCTTCTCGGCTTCCCGCTCGGCGGGTTCTTGTCCCTTGCGATCGCCGGGTGTGCCGCCGTCGTTCTTCTCCCAGCCGGAATCAGCGTCACCTCGTTGTCGCAGGTTGCGCTTCCCGTGGCGCAGGCGGGCGGCCAGCTTGCACTGGCTGTGCTGATTCTGGGGGTGGTGGCAGCGACTTTCGGGGCGGCCTTGGAGACGACGCTGTCCAGTGGCTACACGCTTGCACAGTTCTTTGGATGGTCGTGGGGAAAGTTCCGCCGCCCGGCCCAGGCGGCCCGGTTCCACGTGTCGATGATCGTGGTGTTGCTGGCCGGGGTGGCGGTGCTGGCCACGGGCGTTGATCCCATCCTCGTGACTGAATACTCCGTGGTTTTCTCGGCGATAGCGCTTCCGTTGACCTACCTGCCGATACTCATCGTGGCCAACGACCCGCAGTACATGGGCAAGCATGTCAACAACCGCGCGGTGAACATCGCCGGAGTGATCTACCTGTTCATCATCCTGGTTGCCTCCCTGGCGGCCATCCCCTTGATGATCGCCACAGGAGCCGGAGCATGAACAAGAGCAAGCCCAAACGCTTCCAACCGCAGCAGCTCCACGCTGCACCCTATCCGGCGGGCCTTGTGCTCGACGCCCAGCTGCACTTGTTGGACAGGCAGATATTGGACGTCGACGGCGTCCCTGTCACCACAGTCGACGACATCGAGCTGAGCGGGCCCGAACCCGATGAGAAGATCCCGGAGGGATCGGCGCCCCCGCAGATCACGGCTTTGCTCACCGGGCCGGTACTGGGAACCCGCATTTTCGGCGGCAGGCCGCCGTCGAGCCGTTTGATCCGTATTCCGTGGAAAGCGGTGGTGGGCGTGGACACGGTGGTGTCGCTGGGGGTCCGCGCCGACTCGATGGATGCCTCATGGGTTGAGCGGTGGCTGCGAAACCATGTCATTGCGCGGATCCCGGGAGGCAGGCATGAACCTTAGCGACGTGTTGGGCAGCGATGTAGTGGATGGGGCCGGCCAGCGGTTGGGCGAGGTGTCGGACGTCCGGTTCGCGTTGGATGCGGGAGCAGGCCAGCTCCTTAGCCCGGCCAGACTGGTGGGCATCGTGGTAAGTCCGCGGACGGCGTCGTCGTTTCTGGGCTACGAGCGGCAGGTAATCAGTCAGCCTTGGCCTGTTGCTCAGCTGCTCCGTTGGCGGCACAAGGGGTCATTTCTGGTGCTTTGGGAGGACATCGCGGTGATGGGTCCGGAGAGGGTTGGGCTGCGGCCCGGCTTCACCGCCTACGATGCCCGGCTGACACGATAGACCATCGAAAAGGGAATTGCTAAGTTTACTGATAATTTTGGCGTAGCATGGACATGCCACTAAGCATCCTTATAGGTTCGAAGTGTTCCATCAACACGTTCGCCGCATCGGAAAGGACTAGTCATATGGACAAGCAGGACGCCACACCCGAAGAGGAAGTAGGAGGCTACGGCACTCCTACGGCAGAGCAGGAAGCCGGCGGAGGCCAGGCCCAGCCGCGCGTTGAAGAAGACATCGACGAGGCTGCATTGGGTGAGGGTACCGGTGCGCCGAACCTCAGCCACTTGAATCCGGAAGACTCGGACAGCTCCGGCGAGCCGGGCGCAGGCCGCTTTGGCGGCATCGATGAACAGTCCCACGCAGAGCAGTCATCCGTGCCGGATGACACTGAAGAACTGCCCGATGGCAGCGGAAACGACCTTCCCCAGGAAGAGTCGCCGAACGATGATGACGAAGAAAGTTTTGACGCCGGCTAAGAGCTTTGGCTGGCGCGCTTAGACTGGCGCGCCACTGGTTAAGCAGCCAGCCGGTTGGTGCGCCGCCGGAAATCCCGAATCTGGAAACAGAGACTAGATCGAAGGAGCAAGACCCATGGCAACGGTGAACAAGTCAATTGACGTGGACGTGCCCGTGTCTGTCGCCTACAACCAATGGACGCAGTTCGAGTCCTTCCCGGAATTCATGAATGGCGTGGAGTCCGTGAAGCAGATCGATGACACGGCCCTGCACTTCGCCACCAACGTGGGAGGGGTCAAGCGTGAATACAACGCCCAGATCATCGAGCAGGTTCCTGACGCATTGGTGAGCTGGACAAGCGTTGACGGGCCGCGGAATTCGGGCACAGTCAGCTTCGTGCCCCTCGAGGATGCCCGCACCCGGGTCAACGTGGCCATCGACTGGGAGCCTGAAGGCCTCGCCGAAAAGGCCGGATCTGCGCTTGGCGTGGATGAACTGCGGGTGGGCGCCGACCTCGACAAGTTCAAGAAGTTCATAGAAGCCCAAGGGCACGAGTCCGGCGCCTGGCGCGGAACAGTGTCTGGTGGCGATGTGGACGACGCAGGCGGAGCGCCACTGTAAATCTTGCTGCACGCGAGGGCCGGCCGTTTCCACGGACCGGCCCTCGCGGCATACTTGGAGTAACCGTGAAGGGGAGTACCGAAAGCCATGGCAACGTCCAGCAGCGTAGAGGCAGAACAGAAATTCGACGCCCTGGAGTCCGCGCCGCTTCCGATGCTGGACGCCATCGACGGCGTGGGCAGAGTCGGTGACCCGGTAAGCCACACACTGGAAGCCACTTACTTCGACACCAGCCGGCTTTCGCTCGCACGCCACGGAATCACGCTGCGGCGCCGCACCGGAGGACACGACGCCGGCTGGCACCTCAAACTGCCGCTCGGCCCCGGAAAACGAACCGAAATCCACGCTCCTTTGGGCAGCGCAGATACCGTTCCGGTGGAGCTCATGGACAGAGTGCTCGCCTATACCCGGGCGCACGCTGTCCTCGCAGTGGCCACCCTGCATACGGATCGTATGAGCTACGCCCTGTACGGAGGCCAAGGCGAGCGTTTGGCCGACTTCGTGGATGACCGGGTCCGGGCCCATGTCACGGTGGGGGACGACCGCCGGCTTGAATGGCGGGAATGGGAGGTGGAGCTGGCGGCCTCCGACGGAACCGGTGACTCCCTGTTGGCTACCTTGACCCGCCAGCTTTCCGCAGCAGGTGCGACTCCCAGCCGTCGAAGCTCCAAACTGGCCACCGCCTTGGGTGGCTTGGGTGGCGAATTGCCCATGGCCGGGAAAGCTGACCGGAAGCCAGACGCCGCCAAGGGCGCCGGTAAGAAAAGGGCAGCGGACGCCGTGCTCAGCTATTTGCAGCGGCAGCTCGCCGGCCTGCTTCTCCAGGACGCCCACGTGCGGCTGGGCCGTGACGATTCCGTACATCAAATGCGGGCGTTCACCCGACGGATACGCTCGATCCTGCACATTTATCGTCCGCTTTTTGCCCCCGGGCCCGTCAATGACCTGGAACGCGGGCTGAAATCCTTGGCGGAGACCCTGGGCCGGTACCGCGACACCGAAGTCCTGCATGAGCGCCTGCGGGATGCCCTTGATGAGCTGCCGGAAAACCTGGTCCTGGGCCCGCTCCACGATGAGCTGGACCAGCGGATGATGATCAGGGCCGATACTGCACTGGCCGCCATCCGGACGCGTCTGACCAGCCCGGGGTACTTCCGTCTCCTCGACGACCTTGAGGCGTTCATCGAAGCGCCGCCCCTGACGGAAAAGGGGCGCGCACCGGCAAGGAAGACCACCGCGAAGCTCGTCAACAAAGCCGTGAAGCGGCTCCGCAAGCGCCACGACGCGGCGGTATCGGTCGCCGTCGGGCAATCACGCGACGAAGCCCTGCACCGCGTGCGGAAGTCCGCCAAGAAGCTGCGTTTCGCGGCGGCGGCCGCAGAGAGCGTCCATGGCAAGCCTGCAGCGAAGCTTGGCAAGGCTGCGCACAAAGTCCAATCGGTTCTGGGTACCCACCAGGACAGCGTGTTGGCCCGCAGAGAATTGCTGGACCTTGGTTCAGCGCCCGGGACGGCCAGCGCGGCCTTCACCTATGGGGTGCTGCATGCAAGGGAATCCGCCGTTTCAGACGCAACGGAGCGCAAGTACCTTAAGGGCAGTGCCAAGACCTTGAAGCTGCGCCTTAAGAAGTAGGTTCCGGGTTGCCGGCCGGTGTGGCCCGGGCACGCTCCGCGTCGTGGAGCCGGCGCGACGCAGCCACGGCGTCCATGTTGTCCTCAGCCCATTCCTTCATGTCGAAAATAATCGGCAGGAGTGAGCGGCCGCGGTCCGTGAGCCAGTAGTCGGTCCGGACGGGGACGGACGGCGTAACTTCCCTGTGGATCAAGCCATCGCGCTCCAAAGAACGCAGCGTGGATGTCAGCATTTTCTGGCTGGCCCCCGGAATGTGCCTGCGTAACCCGCTGTGGCGTTGCGGTCCCTCTTCCAGCGCCAGCATCACCAAAGTCACCCATTTGCTGCTGATCGCTTCGAGCAATTGCCGGGCCGGGCAGTTCTCCAGGGAGGCGTTGTACTGGTGCCGCGCTTTCTGACGGGTCTGCTCAGCCGTGAGTGTCATACCCCCAATCATTGCAGGCACTTCGACGTGCCCTGGGCACAAAAAAGTGCGTTCTTACGCTGTGCCGGGGAACCGGGCGAGGATCAGTAAGGGGTCGGAACGTCCCCCGTTTGAAAGGAAAACCATGCCCTCCATCCTCCATATCAACGCCTCTCCCCGTTACGGCAGCAGCGATTCGCTGGGACTCGCCCGTCACTTCATCGATTCGGTCCAGTCTGCGGCTCCGGAGACTTTTGAACTGGAGACACTGAACCTGTTCGACGACGATGCACTGCCGGCTTTCGGTCGGGTCGCCGCCTCCGCGAAAATGGCGGTCTTCACGGGCCAGGAACAAACGCCGGAGCAGATGGCAGCGTGGGAAGCGGCACGGTCGGTCTTTGACCAGTTCGCGGCGGCGGATGCCTACGTGTTCAACATTCCCATGTGGAATTCGGGGATTCCCTATGCCTTGAAGCAGTGGATCGACATCGTCACCCAGCCCGGTTGGAGTTTCGGTTTCCACCCGGAGCATGGGTACACCGGTCTCATGGAAGGGAAGCTGGCGATGGCCATCCACACCAGCGGTGTCTACGCCCCAGGGGTCCCGGCAATGTTTGGTGCCGACTTCAGCAGCACGTATTTTGCCGATTGGCTGAACTTCGTGGGGATCCAGGACGCCGCCCACATCCGATTTGCGCCTACGGTCCTGAATACGGACGTGGACGGCAGCCGCCACCTCGCGGAAAGGGAATTGAGCGACGCAGCACTGTTGTTCGCAGGGAAGCTCGATGCCGTTCGGGCCTCGGAACTGATCAGCAAGTGAGGTGAACCGGGGGCGTTGTCCGGGTTGCCTCCACAACGCCCCGGTTCCCTCTAGTTGCCCACAGCAACCAGACGTAAACTGGCCTTCGGTTTCACTTCGAAAGCTCGGAGACAGCATGCTCTGGAAGGTACTGGTTCGCTTCCTGCGGCCGCATCAGCGGTTGCTGGTGGGCGTCGTCATTTTTCAGTTGGCGCAGTCGATTGCGTCCTTGTACCTGCCGACGCTCAATGCCGACATCATCGATCACGGCGTTGCCACCGGGGATACCGATTACATCCTCCGCATGGGCGGGCTCATGCTGCTGATCACTCTCCTGCAGATCGCGTGCGCCGTAGTTGCGGTCTACTTCGGGGCGAAGGCTGCGATGGGCATGGGCCGCGACGTGCGTGACGCGATCTTCAGCCGGGTGGGGGAGTTTTCCGAACAGGAAGTCACCAGGTTTGGTGCTCCTTCCCTGATCACCCGGTCCACCAACGACGTCCAGCAAGTCCAACAGCTGGTCCTGATGTCCTGCACGCTCATGGTCGCGGCGCCGATGCTGAGCATTGGCGGCGTGATCATGGCCGTGCGCCAGGACGCGCAACTGTCCTGGCTGATTGCCGTGTGCGTGCCCGTGCTGTTGGTTGCCGTCGGGCTGATCGTGACACGGATGGTTCCCCTGTTCCGCAAGATGCAGGTGCGGATCGACGCCGTGAACCGGGTCCTGCGCGAGCAACTCACCGGCATCCGCGTCGTGCGGGCTTTCGTGCGGGAGGACATGGAAGTGTCCCGCTTCGCCAAAGCGAACGACGACGTCACCGACGTCGCGCTGCGGGCCGGCCGTTTGATGGCGCTTATGTTCCCTGTGGTCATGCTGGTCATGAACGTATCCAGCGTGGCAGTGATCTGGTTCGGGTCCTTCCGGATCGAGGACGGCTCCATGCAAGTGGGCACCCTGATCGCATTCCTGAGCTACCTCATGCAGATCCTCATGTCGGTCATGATGGCCACGTTCATGGCGGTGATGATCCCGCGCGCGTCGGTTTCTGCCGACCGCATCGGGGAGGTGCTGGATACCGACTCCAGTGTCCGGCCGCCGTCGAACCCTGTCACCGGCGGCATCCGCCGCGGCGAGTTGGAAATGCGCGACGTCGGATTCGCCTACCCGGGTGCCGAGCGGCCCGTGCTGAGTGGCCTGACTTTCACGGCCCGCGCAGGGCAGACCACCGCGATTATCGGCAGCACCGGGGCCGGCAAGACCACGCTGGTCAACCTCATGCCCCGGTTGTTCGACGCCACAACGGGCTCCGTCCGGATGGACGGTGTGGACGTCCGCGACCTCCACCCGGACCTGCTGTGGGGGCACATTGGCTTGGTGCCGCAGCGGCCGTACCTGTTTTCCGGCACGGTCCGCAGCAACCTGCAATACGGCAAACCGGACGCCACCGAGGACGAACTGTGGCAAGCGCTGCGCGTGGCCCAGGCTGACGACTTCGTACGCGGCATGGACGGGGGCCTGGATGCGGCCATCTCCCAGGGTGGGACCAACGTTTCGGGCGGGCAGCGTCAAAGGCTCGCCATTGCGCGGGCCCTGGTGAAGCAGCCGGAGCTCTACATTTTTGATGACTCCTTCTCCTCATTGGATACCGCCACCGACGCGCGGCTCCGGCAGGCCCTCAAGCGCCATACCAACGGCGCCACCTTGGTGATCATCGCCCAGCGTGTGTCCAGCATCGCCGACGCAGACCGGATCCTGGTGCTCGACGACGGCAGGATCGTCGGCCAGGGGACGCACGAAGAATTGTTGGAGACATCCGAAACGTACCGCGAAATCGTCTCGTCCCAGCTGGCAGCGGAGGAGGCAGCATGAGCACGTCCACCGCTCCAGCCGGCGGCCGCGGACCCCAGCGCCCCGCAATGGGCCCGGGAAGGGGAGGCCCTTTCGCCGGAATGAACATTCCGGCAGAGAAAGCGTCGAACTTCAAGGCTTCGGCCCGCAGACTCCTGGGAACCCTGCATCCGGAACGGCTCTGGCTGGCCCTGGTGCTGGTCTTCGCCGTGGCCAGCGTTGCGCTGTCCGTGATCGGTCCCCGCTTGCTGGGCGAAGGGACCAACCTGATCTTCGCCGGCATCGTGTCCAAGCAACTGCCCGCCGGGGTGTCCAAAGAGCAGGTCATCGCGGGCCTGCGGGCCTCAGGTGAGAACAGCAAAGCCGACATGCTGGGCGCCATGACCCTCACACCCGGCGTCGGAATCGACTTTGGTGCGTTGTCCTCCGTACTGCTGTGGGCACTGGCCCTGTACGTCCTTGCCTCAGCGTTCGGCTGGATGCAGGCCTACGTGCTCAACGGCGTCGTGCAGCGGACGGTGTACCGCCTCCGCCAACGCATTGAAGCAAAAATCCACCGCCTGCCCCTGCGCTACTTCGACTCCATCCAGCGCGGTGAACTGCTGAGCCGCGTAACCAACGATGTTGACAACATCTCCCAAAGTTTGCAGCAATCGATCAGCCAGGTGGTCTCGTCCCTGCTGACTGTGCTGGGCGTGCTGGTCATGATGTTCCTGCTCTCGCCCTTGCTGGCGCTGATCGCACTGGTGACCATTCCCCTGACGCTCGGCACGACGCTCCTCATTGCAAAGCGCTCGCAGAAGCTGTTCGTTGCCCAGTGGAAGAACACCGGTGAGCTCAACGGCCAGATTGAGGAAACCTACACCGGGCATGCCCTGGTGAAGGTGTTCGGGCGGCAGAACGAGGTCCAGGAGAAGTTCCGCGCCAAGAATGGTGAGCTGTTCCAGGCCAGCTTCGGAGCGCAGTTCGTCAGCGGTCTGATCATGCCGGCCATGACGTTCATCGGAAACCTGGTGTACGTGGGCATTGCCGTGGTTGGCGGCCTGCAGGTGGCTTCCGGTTCCATGCAATTGGGTGATGTGCAGGCGTTCATCCAGTACTCACGGCAATTCACCATGCCCCTGGCGCAGCTCGGATCCATGGCGAACATGCTGCAATCCGGCGTTGCCTCCGCCGAGCGTGTATTCGATCTCCTGGACGAGGACGAAGAGTCGCCCGAACCTGCTCCTTCGGGCGCTTCGGCCGGGCGCGGTCGCCTGGTGTTCGAGAATGTCTCCTTCCGCTACTCCCCGGACAAGCCCCTGATCACGGACCTCAGCCTGGTGGCAGAACCCGGCCAGAGCATCGCCATCGTCGGGCCTACGGGGGCGGGCAAAACCACCTTGGTGAACCTGATGATGCGCTTCTACGAGCTGGACTCGGGGCGGATAACGCTCGACGGCGTCGACATTGCCTCCATCTCGCGGCAGGAGTTGCGCTCGCGGATGGGCATGGTCCTCCAGGACACGTGGCTGTTCGGCGGCACCATCCGGGACAACATCGCCTATGGGCGGCCCACGGCTTCTGAAGCGGAGGTCATCGAAGCGGCGCAGGCAACGTATGTGGACAGGTTCGTCCGGTCCCTCCCCGAGGGCTACGACACCGTTCTCGACGACGAAGGCGGCAACGTCTCAGCCGGCGAGAAGCAATTGCTGACCATCGCCAGGGCCTTCCTGTCCCGGCCATCGGTGCTGATCCTGGACGAAGCCACGAGCAGCGTTGACACCCGTACCGAGGTGCTGGTGCAGAAAGCCATGAACGCCCTGCGCTCGGACCGGACCAGCTTCGTCATTGCCCACCGGCTCTCCACCATCCGCGACGCCGACCTGATCCTGGTGATGGAGGACGGGCAGATCGTGGAGCAGGGCACGCACTCGGAGCTGCTCTCTGCCGGTGGGGCCTACTCCCGGTTGTACGAAGCCCAGTTTGCGGCGCCGGCGTCGGAGGAAGTTTGAGCTTTCCGGTTGCGGGGCAGGTGGCTTCCTGACCCACTTATGGGTGGCTTCCTGACCCACTTTGGATGCGGAAATGCCGTATTTCAACGCTATTTGGTTGTTTTCGGATCACGCTGCGGCCAAAGAAGGTCGGGAAGCGCACGTGCCTGCTAAGGCAGCCTCGAAGGCCGCAGCACGTTTGCGTCGCCCGCCTTGCCCGGGTCGAGCGGCACCGGGCTGGTCAGGACAGCCGGCCCACGATGCAGCAGTCCGCCGGAAACAACCTGGCACCGCACGCCGCCGCGCCCGCGCATCGCCTTGTGGGCACCCGGGGCGAGCATCTGGTCCATCCAGGCGCAAGGATGGGCTGGTCTGCCGGCCTTCAGCGTCACCACATCTCCACCGGACTCCAGCGTGAATCTGTGGCCGAGCAATGGAGCCAGTTCCACTCCCCGCAGCACGACGTTCCGACGCGTCAGCAGCGGATCGAAAGGCCCGGCGTCGAGCTCGGCAGCAATGGCTTCCAGTGCCTCAACGGCGAACACCGTCACGGCGGCGTCCATGTGGGCGGCCTTGCCGAAGAACCTGTCCCCAACAATCCCCTTGCCGGCAACCAACTCAGCGTGGTCGGCGTCGGCAGTTGGAACGTCCGCGGCGCCTTCGCGCGCACGGCCAAAGTAGGCGTGCGCCGGCGACACCAAAAGGTGCAGCACTTCGACGTCGTACCTGTAATCAGTCATGCTTCAACGCTAGCCCCTGTCCGTGTGGAGCGCAGGGGTATTGTTTCGCGGTGTAAAGCGTGCTTTACTTTGCCTATGAGTAAAGCGTCCTTTACATCCCGGCGGGTCCCGGCCCAGCACTATGTCTTGGCCGTCATCCTCGGCGCCATCCTGACAATCACGGTTGCGGTGGTGGTGGGAGCAACAAACCCGGATGATTTCTGGCCCGCCGCAGGAATCGGGGCGCTATGCTCCGGGTACCCTGCGATGTCCCTCGGAGTGCGGGTTTTCGTCTCCAATAACACCGTCACCCGGGATCCGAACGGGGAACAAAGCGTGGAGCTGCAATGGATGCGCCAGGCCGGGGCCGGGGCCTTCCTTGACGTGCTGGTCGCGACGATTGTTGCTTCGCTGGTGCTGGCCATCGGCCGTTTCCAGGTTGATGCGCTCCCACTGCTTCTGGGGCTCGTTGGCCTCAGTACGCTGGATGCCGGCCTCCGTTACGTGGCCATCCGCCACCGTGCTCTGAAGTGAAGAACAACCTTGCCGAGCGTCGAGCCGGCCGCAACTGGACCCAGGCGGACCTGGCCGCCGCGCTCGGAGTGTCCCGGCAGACCGTCATCTCCATCGAGCGAGAGAAGTTCGACCCGTCATTGCCCTTGGCGTTCCTCATTGCGCGGACCTTTGGCTGCGCCATCGAGGACGTCTTCACCGCGGAGTGACACCACGGTAAAGATAAAGTGGCAGCGTGAACTTTGCTGAAGCAGCCGACGGCGTCGAACTCGCCTGGACATCGGAGGGCGAAGGCGAACCCATGCTGCTTATCGCCGGGCAGGCCACGTCCATGGACGGTTGGGGCCCGACGGCGGAGCTTCTGTCGCGCTATTACCGCGTCATCCGCTTTGATCACCGCGGGATTGGCCACAGTGGGAGGGGTGACGCTGAGCGGTACACCACTCGACGTCTCGCCAACGATGCTGCGGCCGTGCTCAGCGCGGCCGGGGCGGAGTCAGCGCACGTGTACGGGCATTCAATGGGCGGACGCATAGGCCAGTGGCTGGCCATCGATGAGCCGCAAAGGGTTCGTACCCTGATCCTGGCGGCAACGAGCGGCGGGAGCATGCCGGACAGCGCAGCCGAGCCGGACAAAGCCGCCCTTGACGCCCTGGTCAGTGGCGACCTCTCCCGTCTGGAGCCGCTCTTTTTCGACTCTGAGTGGGCCAGGAACAACCCCGAGGCGACCCACACTTTCTTCAATTCCCACGCGTCGGCGTGGGCCAAGGCGCGTCATTTCAGGGCCAGCCGCGAGCACGATGCCTGGAGCGAACTGGGTGCGATTACGGCTCCCACCTTGATACTCCATGGCACCGAAGACAGACTGACTCCCTTGCTCAATGCGCTGCTGCTACGCGGGCACATAGCCCGTTCGGTCCTTGTCCGCGTACCGGGTGCGGGACACGGGCTGCACCTGGATCACCCCGGGACCGTCGAGTGGATCCGGCAGTTCATCGCGCGCAGGAGCGGCTAGCTAATACTGCGGGCCGGCCTGGGACGATTCCCCGGCAAGCCGTTGTACCAGCGCGTCCACGATTGGCAGTTGCCCTTTGACGAGCTTGGTCCGCGCCACGGCTTCCTCAAGCCATTGTGCGTCGTCGATCTCGGGGAAGTCCTTGATGGTGCCAGAGCCTTTGGGCCATTCCATGGGGAATGTGTTGCTGACAATCTCTTCGGGCTGAAAACCACTGGCTTCCGCGATGAACGCCGTGATCAGTTTGCCCGAGGGCTGCCGGAATGTACCCAACAGAACGTAGTCCGCAGATGGCGGCGGAGTGCCGATTTCTTCAGTGAATTCCCTTCGTGCGGCAACCAAAGCGTCTTCGTCGTCGGAGAATTCGCCCTTGGGAATTGACCACGCGTGCTGATCTTTCCGCGCCCAAAAGGGCCCACCCATGTGGGCTATCCAAAGCTCCAATTGTCCGGCGGTATTTCGCCGGTAAAGGAGGATTCCTGCGCTGCGGATAGTGATGTCGCCTCCCGGGGTAAAGGTGCTGCACACATTTGTTGGAACACCTCAAGGCTACGCCGCCAGGCGCGGCCGTTATCCAATCGATGTTTATTCCCGGATCTTGGGTACCAATTTCGCTTCCCGCAAGGCCACGGCTACTCGATAATCGAGGAGTTGTACGTTCTCCGGGGGGAGGAGCGTATTGCGGCCAGCGGGACCAGCCGCTGGCATTCTGGGCGCATCAGCAGGAGGAAACAGCTATGGCATTGTCAGTGAGGCTCCTTCCACGTGGGGGAAGAAAAGTTATGGGGGTAGCCGTAATTGCTGCGGTTGCCCTGTCCATGTTTGCCGGTACAGGACCGTCGCATGCCGCGGACACAACGCCTATGGCAGATGATCCCGGCCCGGTGGGCAGTTTTGCCTGGAAGGGATTCAATTGGCAGAAGCGTTTTTGGGGTGGAGCGCCCATGTACAACGCGACGTGGGATGCCAACAATGTCAGCAACCCGGATGCCAACGGCTACGTGAAGCTGTCCATAAGCAACCCGACAGGTTCGGCGCCCAAGGGTGCGGAATTCCAGTCCACCCGTGAAGGATTCGGTTACGGTACATACAGCACCACGGTGGAAAAGGATGTCAGCGCACTCCAAAAGGAAGTGGTGTGGGGCTGCCTTTTCACCTATGACCCCAATGCCGTTCCCGGCTACACCGAGATCGACCTCTGTGAAGCGTCGGCGTGGGGCGGGGGCGCCGCATATGGCGAAAGCTGGCCGGTGACCCAAGGGCACGGTTACTGGTTCGATGCCACCTTGCCTCCGGGCCAAGGCAACAACACGGTCACCTTCGATGTCACGAATGCCCCCATCCTCACCCACCGGATGGTCTGGGAGCCGGGCAAGCTGACCTTTGAGACGTTTGCCGGGGAAGGGTACGACGGGCCACTCCTCAAGAGGACCGTCCTGGAAGGCTCCACTGTTCCCACTCCTGCCAAGGAACAGATTCACTTCAACCTGTGGGTCACCGGCGGCGGCGGTGGAGACGCTGCACATGTTGCACCGGAAACCGTCACGATCAGGGACTTCTCCTTTGTCCCGGCGAACCAGCTCACGGGTCCGGTTCCGACTATCACCGGCACGGCAGCGGTGGGCTCGACACTCACCTCAGTCCCGGGCACCTGGCCTGCCGGAACAACCTTGGCGTATCAATGGTTCAAAAACGGCACGGCCATTTCAGGAGCCACGGGACCCACCCGAGTCCTGGCCGCTGCGGACCAGGGCGCCAGCCTGACTGTGCGTGTGACGGGAAGCCTGGCCGGGTATGCCACGGCTACTAAGGAGTCGGCCCCGACGGCGGCAGTGGTGGCCGGAACCTTGCTGGCTCCGACCCCCACCATCACAGGTACGCTCACAGTTGGTTCGACCCTGACGGCAAACCCCGGAACGTGGACTTCCGGTACCGCACTGACGTACCAGTGGTACCGCTCCGGGACCTTGATTGCTGGAGCGACGGCCAAGAACTACAAGCTTGTGAGCGCAGACCAGGCGGACACCATGAGCGTCAGAGTCACCGGAACCAAAGCCGGCTACACCACGGTGTCCAGGGTTTCAGCAAGCACCGCGGTGATCCCCTAGGAGGCGGACGGCAGGTTCTTCTGTGCGCGGACGGGAACGATCCTCTTGATCGCGAGCCCCAATGCCAGCATGGCGAACGCGGCCAGGGCGAACCAGAAAAGGTCGCCTGCTCCGGTCAGGGCGAGGGTACCGGATCCCATTCCGGCCGCGGCTGCTCCGGCTGCGGGGGTTACTGGGCTGTTGTACATGAGTCGATTACCAAACTTTCTTTCTGTTGAGTGCTGCGTCCAGGTAAGCCTTGGCGTGGACTGCCTGGAGGAAGATGTCGATCACTGTTTCGTACATGGTTGCGGCCAGCAGCATGTACCTCCAGCCCCGGAACCGCACAGTGATGACGCGTTCCAGGATGAAGATGCCGGTGACTGCAATCCAGAAGGGCTGGAGGTTCAGGCCCATCCCTGAAATGAGCGCGAAGAGGATGGAGCCAAAGTAGGCCAGCGTCACTACGACGCCGATCATTGAAAGGAACTGGCGGCCCCAGTAGGGCCTGGTCACTTTGGTCCATCCGTATTGCACGCAGTTCTCCACCGCGCCCCGCTTCCACCGGAGCCGTTGCGCCCACAGTTCGCGCCACGTGGGCATGACCTCCGTGACCAGCGTGCAGTTGGCTGGTGAAGCGATCCGATAACCCAGTGTCAGCAGGGCGAAGGAGAGTTCGTTGTCCTCTGTCAGGACGGACGTGTCGTAGATGCCGCCCTTGCCGTTTCCGGGAGGGAGTGTGCCGCCAAGGCGGGCAGCTGCGACGTCGCGAAGAGTCTTGACGCGGAAAAGGGCGGCGGTCCCTGTGACTACCAAGCACTTGCCGTGGAGGCGCTTGACGTCCCGGGCGTAGCGGGCGTATTCGTTGCGCTGGAGGTGACCTACGAAGCCGCCACCGGGACCTCCGCTGAAGACACCGCCTACCGCGCCGAGCAGTTCGTCGGCGAGCAGGTTTTGTGTGGCGTTCTCAATGAAGTCAAGGGCGAGCTGGGAGTCTGCGTCCTGGACCAGGATGAGGTCCTCGGGGTCGGCGTCGGGCAGCAGCCGGCTGAGGGCGAAGTTAAGAGCTCCGGCCTTCTTGTCCTTGTTTCCCACCGTACGGATGACCTCAGCGCCCTGGGCGACCGCGAGGTCCTCGGTATCGTCGGTGCAGTTATCGGCCACCACGATCACGCGGTCCGGGCGGCGGGTCTGGTTGTTCAGGGAGACAAGTGTGTCGGTGATGCCGGCGGATTCGTTGTGGGCCGGAACCAGGACAGTTACCACGCCGCCGGCGGCACGGTGGGATCCGCGGGGCGCGGTGGCCGGGGCCGGTGAGGCAGCGGTGTCCGTTGATGCGTGGACCGTGGTTTCCGTGAGCATTGTGATCCCTCCGTTCGTTAGCTGGAAGCGTTGACTCACTTAGAGTTCCAACGCCAACGCAAGAAACGCGCAGGCAAAGCGTCAAGGAAAAATCAAGGTTTGCTCAGGGTTTGCTTGAAGCGTCACGCAAACGGCTACGGGATCAGGTGCAGCCTTAAACGCAAGAGGACGACGTCGGGAGGTCCCGGCGTCGTCCTCTTGCGTTTGTTGTCGAGCAGCTTAGCGGCTCAGGCTGACCGTAAAGGTCTTCGGTCCGCTGAGGGTCACGGCAATGCCGCAGTTTTCTGCCGCAGCGCGGTGGGAAAGGGACTGGATGGCGGCATCGATGGTGTGGTCGATGGCCGACTTGTCCCAGATTTTCAGCGTGATGGAGTCAGTATGTGTCGTCATTGTCAGTACTTTCACTCAGGCTGATGACAGCCCCAAGCTTCGTCGCCCGGGGCCGCATCCTCGTCGGTGAGGATTGCTGATTCAGCTTGTATGGGAACGGATTCCCTCATTCATGGTTCATGCTGCCCACCGTGATTGACAAGCGAATCCAGCCAAGTGTGACCGATTACACGTTGCTTGTTACTCCGTGTAACCGGTGCTGACAGTGAGCTCCCGCCAACGATCCACCTCGGCCCGCTGGGCTTCCGCTACGGCGTCAAAGGCCTTGGCGGCGTCCTCACCGAGCAGCAGGAAGCCAGGAGTTTCAGAGGCCTCGACAGCGTTGATAATCACCTGGGCTGCCCTGTCCGGATCACCCTGCTGCGTCCCATGCACCGTGTCGTTTTCCTTGCGTCGCTTGCCGGCAGTCTGGGCGTAGTCGTCAATGGCTTCTGCGGATTGCGTGAGCGACCTTCCGGCGAAGTCCGTCCTGAAACCACCCGGTTCCACGGCCGTGACTGTGATGCCCAACGGCGCCAGTTCCTTCTGCAGGGAACCGGAAATGCCTTCCAGCGCGGCCTTTGTTGCCGAGTAATAGCCCGATCCGGGCGGGCAGATGCGGGCGCCGATCGAGGAGATGTTCACGATCGCACCCGAACGCCGGGTACGCATCCCGGGCAGCACGGCCTTGATCATGGCGACGGGACCGAACACGTTGGTATCGAACAGCGTCCTGACGTCCGCATCGGCGCCCTCTTCGATCGCGGCGCGGTAGCCGTATCCCGCGTTGTTGACCAGGACGTCCACACCGCCGAAGCGCTCCACGGCCTGCTGCACGGCCGCTTCCACCTGCGACTGATCGGTGACGTCGAGCGGGACGGCGAGTGCCGTCGTCGGGAATTCCGCGGCGAGGTCCTGCAGAGTGGCGGTGTCGCGCGCGGTCACGACGGCGTTATCGCCTTTCGCGAGGACCGCCCGGGCAAGTGCGCGGCCGAGACCGGTGGAGCAGCCTGTGATGAGCCAGGTAGTCATGATGTTCCTTTCATGGTTGACCTATCCCACTGAACGCTACTCCCCGGCGCCACGGGAGTGACGGCCGATACAGGTATTGCCGGTGCCACCCGGGACAGAGGACGCCGTTCAACCGACGTGCACCCACGGGCGGCGGCTCACCTCCGGTTCGGCCTCCCTGAGGACCTCGCGGGTCACCGGCGCTATTTCGCCCTCGCCCAGGAACAGGAAGCGCAACAGGTTGGTCATCGGGTTGCCCTCAGTCCAGCGGAAATATATGTGGGGCATCAGTCCTGTGACGTCACGGATATGCAAAAGCACGGAGGCAATGGTGTTCGCCACCACCGGACCATGCACCTCAAGGATCCGGTAGCCGTGCCGTTCGATGCCCTTGACGTACAGTTCGGTCTCGAAATCCGAAGTGTCGTCGAGCACCACTTCAAGGAACAGGCCGTGGTAGTTGAGGGGGAGGTGGCTGACCTCGATGGCCGAGACCAGCTTCGAGCGATAGGCCTCCGCCGTAAGCCGGAGCGGTTCGTGCGCGATGAGCCGTATGGGTTCGGTGCCGTCGTCAAGGATGAATTCCAGGGCGTTGCGGTCCATGTGGACGAGTGTGGCGTGCAGCTCGAAGGACCTGCGCACCCGGGACAGCAGGGAGATGCCGATGATGCCGGCGATGAACACGGCCGCAATCCGGATGCCTTCGGGTCGCTCCACGACGTTGGCCACCGTGGTGTAGACGAACACGGCGGCGATGGCGCCGAAGCCGATCATACGTTTGCGCTGATCACGACGGCGGGTGGACAGTGTCACGGCAACGGCGGCTGACGTCATCAGCACCAGGACGCCGGTGGCGTAGGCACCGCCCTGGGCGTCGACGTCGGCGTTGAAGACGAAAGTGATGAAGAACCCCACCAGCGTGAAAACCAGCACCAAGGGGCGAACCGCCTTGGCCCATTCCGGAGCCATACCGTAGCGGGGAAGGTACCGCGGTACGAGGTTGAGCAGGCCGGCCATGGCGGAGGCGCCTGCGAACCACAGGATGGCGATGGTGCTGATGTCGTACACCGTGCCAAAACCCAGGCCCAGGTACTCGTGGGCGAGGAACGCGAGGGCACGGCCGTTTGCCTGGCCTCCGGGCTCGAACTCGCGCTCGGGGATGAGGACAACAGTAGTGAAGCTTGAGGTGATGAGGAACGAACTCATGATCAATGCGGCGGTGGTCAGCATTCTCCGGGTTCCCCGGATGCGGCCTGTTGGCTTGGCCTCAGTGTCATCGGGGTCGCCCTGCACCTGCGGCATCACGGCGACACCCGTCTCGAATCCGGAGAGGCCCAACGCGAGTTTCGGAAAGACAATGCAAGCGATGGCTACGGCCATGAGCGGGTTGCCGTGGGAAGTCCACAGCAGCTGCCACCAGTCACCTACGGCGGTGGGATGCGCCAGGACCTCGACGACGGTGGTGGCGACCACCACCACATTCAAGCCCAGGTAAAGGACCACAAGAACGACGGCGACGCCTATCGCCTCCTTGAAACCACGGAGGAAAACGGCGGCCAGGAGTGCCAGGAGGACCAAGGTGACAGGAACATTCTGGCCCTGCAGCCAGGATGGCATCACCGGGTTCTGGATGAAGTGGGCCGTGGCATCCGCCGCGGAAAGGGTCATGGTGATCATGAAGTCCGTGGCGGCAAAGCCGAGCAGCACCAGCACCAGCAGTTTGCCTCCCCAGCGTGGAAGCAAACGCTCGAGCATGGCGATGGAGCCCTCGCCGCGGGGACTTTCCCCTGCCACGCGCCGGTAGACCGGAAGCGCGCCGAACAAGGTAACGGCAACCAGGACGATGGTGGCCAGCGGTGAGATCACGCCCGCGGCCAAGGCAGCGATGGCCGGCTGGTAGCCAAGGGTGGAGAAGTAGTCCACGCCCGTCAGGCACATGACCTGCCACCAATGGTGCTTCTTCTCGTGGGCCGCACTGACCACGCCGGGGCCGGGATGCCGGCCTTTGCTGTCCTGCAGCCCGAACAGGAGCCACGTCCGGAATGATGTCCAACCCCGGGGCCTGGGAGCCGAGGGGTCAGCCGGTGGTCTGCTTAACGTGGTCATGGGTGCCCTCCCAGACGCTCGTCGATCTGAGCTGAACATAGCACCGCGCACGAGGCGTGATGCCGGAAGGGGCCAATTCTTGATAAGACCTTTACGCGAGAGGTGAGCTCCCGGGGTTATTGGCGCGAGCCAAAGGGTTGGGAGCTAACCCCTCACGGGCGGAAGGTCCAAGGACTGTTGATCGGTGATGAGGCCCAGGCACGCGTCCTCTCGGTGGCTTCCTGACCCGCTTTGACATTCATATTCCCCCAAATTAACCATTTCTGGTTGTTTTTCGGGCCAACCTGAGGCAAAGGGGGGGGCGGGAAGGAACGCATGGCGGGAGTGGCAGCAGGCTTCTACCAACTCAGCCAACGATTCGCTGCGGCACTGTGTTCGGCCGCTGCCGCTGGGATGTTCCTGCAAGCCCAGGGAGCGGCCACCGGCCAGGCCTCCAAGGATGCTTTCCACCAAGGCATCGTGATGTGCTGTGTCCTGCTGGGCGTCGCCTTGCTCGCCGGCGGACTGGACTGGTTCCGCGAGGCGCGGGACCGCAGAAACGCACGTGCCGCCGTCGTGACTTCCGGGAAGGAAACCGCGACGGCGGCGGTAGCACTTACGTCGGAACGTCCGACGGCGGCCGGTGCTCAGCGTTCGGAAGCCACCGAATCAGTGGACGCCTGAGCTACGGGAGCCGGCGGGGCCGTCGGCCCGGTGGTGGGGACACCGGCGTCGCGGAGTGCCGGGAAGCCGCCGTCCACGTGGACGGCGTTGGCGTAGCCGAGGACTTTGAGCTTCTGCGCGACGGGACGTGAACCGTTCACGGAGCCGCAGAACACCACGATTTTCTGGTCGGTGCCGCTGACCTGGGCAAGGCGGTGCGCGGATTCGGGGCTGAAGTCTTCCTCAACGTGCTCGCGGTTGACCACTACGGCACCGGGGACTGCGCCGGTGCTGGCGCGGCCTCCTTCGCTGCGGACATCAATCAGCAGGGCGCCTTCTTCGATGAGTTTGGCCGCGGCATCGGCGGTGATCAGCTGGGTGTCTTCTTGTACTGAATCCTGGACTGTGGTTTCGATGGACATGGTGCTCCTTTTGTAGGTGGTGGACGTGTTGGTGGTGGGTGGAAAATCGGAAAAGTTAGAGCCCCCAGGCCTCGGCGAGCAGTTGGTAGGAGTTCTGCCGGTCGGCGGGGTCGTGGGCAATGGTGGTGATGAGCAGTTCCTGGGCGCCGGTGACGCGCTGCAACGTGCGCAGCTTGGCGCTGACTTGGTGGGGGTCGCCCACCAGCCTCGTGTCCACGCGGTCTTTGATCAGCTCCTCGGCTTCCGCGTCCAAAGGAAGATCCAGGGCATCGTCCGGCGAGGGGTAGGGGATGGCGCCCTGGCCGCTGCGGATACCGTAAACCCACTGGGCGTAGCCGCGGGCGAGTCGCTGTGCTTGATGTTCGTCCGGGGCCACCAACACGTCTGCCGAGACAATCACGTACGGTTCCTGCAAGATGGCGGACGGTTCGAAGTGGGCGCGGTACTCGGCGATGGAGTCCAGCACGCCCGCAGGCGCAACGTGATAGTTCGCACCGAAGGGCAGGCCCAGTTTTCCCGCTAACCGTGCGCTGGGACCCGCTGTTGAGCCGTGGATCCAGAATTGGGGCGCCTGCCCGAGAGCCGGCGTCGCGGTGACTTCCTCGCCATGCTTGGTCCTGTACTCCCCGGTGAAGAAACCGATGATGTCCTGCACGTCGTTCTCGAAGTTGTCCGTGTCTCCAGGGAAGCGGCCCAGCAGTTCACCTTGCAAGCGGAATTTCCTGGGAAGGACGGCGCCGAAGATGGGGCGCGGCGAAGGAATCAGCAAACCGTCAACCACGCGATCGCCGGGTGTGTCCGTAGGGGGAACTACTCCAGGAGCCGGTTCGCTGGGCGACTTCGGCGGGCCGGAGCGACCAAAGCCAAGGTCCACACGGTCCGGGAACACGGCGGCGAGTGTGCCGATGCTCTCCGCAATCTGGAGCGGCCTGTAATTCCCCAACAGGGTGGCCGCCGTGCCGACACGGATGGTCGTGGTGGCCGACGCAACCAACCCGGCCAGGATATGCGGGGCAGAACCGGCAACGCCTGTGTTGAGGTGATGTTCTGCGAGCCAGTAGCGCGAGTAGCCGGAAGCTTCGGCGGAGGCGGCAAGCGCGATGGTGCTGCGCAGCGCCTCGCCCGGTGTCTGCCCGGCAGAAACCGGGCTCAGGTCGAGGACGGACAAGGGAGTGACTGAAGGCTTCGGCATGGCACGACACTACGGAGCGCAGTGCCCCGGCCAAAGCCGATCCGTCACCCCGCTCAACCGGGCTAAATCCGGCGAAATCCGACGAAACGGACCGTCACGGAGGGCTCACAGATGCACATGGAGCAACGGACAAATTCGAACATTTCGCACCGAAGCCGCACAGTCATTTCCTGTCAAACCCTTGACCGGATGGCTGAGGCGCTGGTAAACCTTGTTGGCGGAAAGCGTTTTCTCGCATCGATCACTTCACTCGCTCATATGCGGAGAGATTGCTTGGGGCCGAGTGAAACGTTCCAAAAAAGTGCGTGCAGACCCCCTGCCGCCCAGCATCAAAGGAGATGTTCTTTGGCTCACACCTCGAAATGTTCCTACCCCACCGCCCGTCGTCATGCGCGGAGGGCAGTTCCACTGGCGGCCTCTGCCTCCCTGGCTGCCGCCGCCATCGCGCTGACAGGCGTCCCGCTTGCCCAAGCAGCTCACGCCCAACTCCCGCAGTCAGCGCAAACCGGACTTCCCGCCGTCGTGCCTGCCGCCAAGGACCCCGCTTCGCTGAAGCGCCAAGTGGAAAACCTGGACCGCGCACCCGTAGCCGTCTTGACGGATCAGGGCGTCACGGTGAGCTGGCGTATGCTCGGCCTGGACAAAGACAGTGTCGGCTTCCAGGTTCTGCGCGACGGTGTCAACATCACCCCCGAACCCCTGCGCAACGCCACGATGTTCGTTGACCCGGACGGGACGGCGCAGTCCAGCTACGTGATCAAGACCGTCGGCAACGGCCAGGGCCGGGACAAGCTGACCGAGGCGGTCACGCCCCTGGCGCAGAACTACCTGGCCATCAAGCTGGACAAGCCGGCCGACGGCGTGACGCCCGACGGCAAGCCCTACACCTACTCGGCCAACGACGCCACGGTGGCAGACCTCGACGGCGACGGCAAGTATGAGGTTATCCAGACGTGGGCGCCATCCAACGCGAAGGACAACTCGCAATCCGGTTACACGGGCAACGTCTACGTGGATGCCTACAAACTGGACGGAACCAAGCTGTGGCGCATCGACCTGGGGCGCAACATTCGCGCCGGCGCACACTACACGCAGGTCCTCGCGTACGACTTCGACGGCGACGGCAAGGCCGAGGTCTCGTTCAAGACGGCGGACGGCACGACGGACGCGGCGGGAACGGTGATCGGCAACGCCAACGCCGACTACCGCAACAGTGCCGGCTACGTCTTGTCCGGTCCCGAGTTCCTCACGGTCTTCAAGGGCGAGACCGGAACGATCATGGACACCGTCGCTTACGAGCCGGCCCGGGGCCCGGTGGCAGGGTGGGGCGACAATTACGGCAACCGCGTTGACCGCTTCCTCGCCGCCGTGGCTTATCTCGACGGCGAACACCCCTCGCTGATGTTCAGCCGCGGCTACTACACCCGCACAGTGCTGGTGACCTACGACCTCGTCAATGGAAAACTCGTGAAACGCTGGACTTTCGATTCCAACCAGGCCGGGGACGAGTACAAGGGGCAAGGCAACCACAACCTCTCCGTCGCGGACGTGGACCAGGACGGCAAGGATGAGTTCGTCTTCGGCTCAATGACCATCGATGACAACGGCCAGCCGCTGTACAACACCAAGCTCGGTCATGGCGACGCGATCCACACCGGCGATCTCGACCCGTCCAGGCCGGGGCTGGAGACATTTGCCGTCCACGAAAGCATGGGCCAAAGCGGCAACCGTGGAGCGACCTTCCGGGATGCTGCTACGGGTGAAATTCTCTGGAGCATCCCTGCCGTCAAGGACACCGGCCGTGGTGCAGCGGGTGACATCGATCCCCGCTATGAAGGGGCCGAGGGCTGGGCCGTGGGTGGTTCCGCCGCCTGGGACTCGCCGGTGGGCCAGCTGAGGTCGGCCAAGGGGGAGCTGATCTCCGAGAACATTCCGGCCGCCAACTTCCTGGCTTGGTGGGACGGGGACCTGCTCCGCGAGATCGTTGACCACGACTACGATGCAACGGTCTCCCGTGGCGTCCCCACCATCTCAAAGTGGAACTGGGAAACCGAAACCAGCGACCGCCTCCTGACGGCAGACGGTGCCCGCAGCAACAACACCACCAAGGGCAACCCGTCCATCCAGGCCGACATCCTGGGTGACTGGCGCGAGGAGATCGCCTGGCCGTCCACGGACAGCACCGAACTCAGGATCTACACCACCACGGCTCCCACCGAGGTTCGCCTGCGCACACTGATGCACGACACCGTCTACCGCACGGCTGTTGCACGTGAGAATGTGGCGTACAACCAGCCGCCGCACCCGGGCTTCTTCATCGGTGAGGGGATGCAGGCCCCGGCGGCGCCCGCCGTCGTCTACACCGGCACCAAGTAGAACAACGCGGGGTTACTTATGGCCTTTGGGATACCCCCTATGGGCCGTAAGTAACCCCGCGTTGCTTTCTCCGGTCAGTGCTGGCCGAGGGTGCCACCCAGTGGAGGGATGGCTCCGGGGTCGCCCCCGTCCCTACGTTCGGCCTTGCTTCGGGTATCGCTTTCGGCGGTGCCATCCGAGTCTCCATCGACGTCCGCCAACCCGTTGGTCTGGTCGAACGGGTGGTTGATGGGGTCGATAACCGGTGTGGTATTTGTGGTGCCGGTTCCCGCGGTGTTTGTGGTGTCGGTTCCCGCGGCGCCGGTCTCCGGTGCCTGCTTTTCGATGTACTCCTTGAACTTCTTCAAGTCTGACTCAGCCTGCCTCTCAACAATGTGCAACTTGTCCCCCAGGAATTCCAGGACGCCGTGGGGTTCGTATTCCAACGACAAGTGCAGGGAAGTCTGGCTGGGGCCGGCTTCCTTGAACTCCACCCACCCTGCGTTCTTGACACCCTCGACGGCGGCCCACGCCACGGCACGGTCCACGTCCTGCTGGACGATCCTGGCTTCCCACGTGCGGTGGACGCCTGCAATCTCGGCGACCCATTCAAGGCGGTCGTCGCCGAGCCGCGTCACTCGCTCCACTCCGCCCATGAAGTGCGGGAATTCCTCGAACTGTGTCCATTGCCTGTAGGCCGTACTGATCGGAACGTTGACCATGATTGTCTTGTTCACTTTCGTGGTCACTTTGTCCTCCTCCTGCTCGATTCGGTATTGATCAGCATGCTTACATTATCGGGCTTTTCGGAGGGGAAGAACAGGCCTGATGGCCCTCGGGAGCAGGCGCTAGGAGATCACCCGGCCGTTCTGGACCAGGTATTCGAGGTGCTCCGAAATATCGGCAAGCACGGAGATATCGGCCACCGGATCCGCGTCCAGGACCAGCATGTCCGCGTCGGCGCCTGGCGCCACCACGCCAAGTTCACCTGCGCGCTCAAGCAGCAGAGCCGCCGTCGTGGTGGCTGAGCGGATGGCGTCGATGGCGGGCTGGACCTTGCCCAACAGCCTGAACTGTTCGTTCTGGTGGCGGTGCATGCCGCCCAGAAGATCGGATCCGAAGGCCATCTTGACGCCTGCCTGGTGTGCACGCGAGATGGCTTCGAGTCCGCTGGTGAGCACGGAGTCCACCTTGGCCCACATCTCCTCGGTGAGGCCGAATTCCTTGCCTTCTTCCTTCAACGCCCAGTAGGTCACCAGCGTGGGGACCAGGAAGGCGTCCTTCTCGAGGAAGAGCCGCAGGCTTTCGTCGTCCAGGAGGTTGCCGTGTTCGATCGAACGCACGCCGGCTTCCAGCGCGCGGTTGATGGCCCGGGCAGTGTAGGCGTGGGCTGCGACGTAGCGGTTGGCAGCCTCGGCCTCTTCCACTGCTGCCCGCATTTCCTCCATGGAATACTGCGTCGAGTCGATGCGGTCAGTGGGGGAGGAGACGCCGCCGGACGCCATGATCTTGATGTGGTGGGCGCCCTTGCGGATTTCGTCGCGGGCAGCGGCCCTGACAGCGTCCACGCCATCAGCCACCCGGCCGATGCCACAGCAGCCGCGGCCATTGGGATCATGATCTTCGCCGGGGAGCCGCATATCGCCGTGACCGCCGGTCTGGCTCAGCGCGTGGCCGCAGAAGTGGATTTTCGGGCCTTCCAGCAGCCCCTCCTCCTGCGCCATGGCCAGCCCGAAGTCGGCGCCCGAGAGGTCACGGACAGTAGTAAAGCCGCGGCGCAGCATCTCTCCCATGATCCGGGCCGTCTGCGCATAGACGTACGACGCCGGCGTGTAGGTCAGGGAACGGAAGTCGGCGCTTGACGCCACGACGTGGACGTGGGTGTCGATGAGGCCCGGGATGACGAACTTCCCTGTGCCGTCGATGACCCGGGCGTTCGAAGGCGCCTCGGCGTTCGGTCCTACGCTGCTGATCTTTCCATCAACGCTCACGACGTCGGCAGTCGAGTAGGTGCCGGCGTCCACGTCCAGGACGCTGGCGTTGCGGATGACGAGGGCCGTGGTTTCAAGGGCGGTGCTCATGCTAAACGGTGTCCTTCCCGGGGACTTCGGGGTCTTCAGGTACTTCGGTGGGATGGGCTTCAAAGGCTTGGACCAGTGCGGGCAGGTTCGCGTTGATGACTTCGACGGCGGTGTCCACACTTTGCTGCGTGTACTTGCCTTCCGCATCAAGGAGCGCCAGGACGCCCACCACGTTGTTGCCAGGATCGAGGACCGGCACGTTGATCACGGCTCCGCAGCCGAGCTGCTGGATAAGTCCGGAGTCTGAAAAGACTTCGCGGAGTGCTGCCAGGTCAGGGGCAAGGAACGGCTTCTTTTCTTCGATGACGGTTCCCAGCCAGCCGGGGGAGATCTCGACGGTCTTCTCTCCGCCCACCGGGTATTCCGCGGGATGGCTGGTGAACAGCCGCTTCAAACCGGAACGTTGCGGGATCCACTGCAATGCAGTGAACAGGATGACTCCCGGATCCTTCTGCAGGGAGGTGAAGGCCTCTTGGAACGTGGTGTCAGTCTTCATGGTGTTTCCGCTCATTTGCTCGCTGTTCCTGCCGCTGCCGGGTCATGTTCGGCGCGGGCGTTGATGTCTTCCAGCGACTTGCCCGCAGTGGAGGCGCCGAAGATCACGACGCCCAGGACGCCGATTGTCAGCACCACGGTGGTCATGGTGAACACTCCGCCGAAACCGAGGGAAGCCGCGAAGATTCCGATGATGGACGGGGCCAGGATGCTGCCGACGCGGCCCACAGCACTGGCAAGGCCAACGCCGGTGGCGCGCATCCAGGTGGGGAAGAGCTCCGGCGTGTAGGCGTAAACACCTGCGTAGGTGCCGTTCAGGAAGAAGGACAACGTTGCTGCGGCCACCAGGATCATGCCGGAATCGTTGGACTGGCTCAGCCAGAAGGCGCTGATGGCCGATCCCGCCAGGTAGAGGGCGATGGTGTTTTTGCGGTCGATCCGGTCACACAACCAGGCCGCCGAGAAGTAGCCGGGGATCTGTGCCAGGTAAATGAGGATGGAGAATTCGAAGCTCTTGGTGACCGTGATGCCACGGCCTACCAACAACGTGGGAATCCAGGAGAAGAAGCCGTAGTAGGAGAACGTGATGACGAACCAGATCAACCAGATCACCGCGGTCCGGCGGCGCATTGCCTTGGACCACATGAATTTCAGGGCATTCCAGACACTGATCTTTTGCTCGTGCTTGGTGATCTCTTCTTCCGCGGATGGCAAGGGCTCCAAGGGCTTCCCGGTGGCTTTCACTACGCTCTGCTCAAAGCGATCCACAACTGCGGTTGCCTCTGCGATGCGTCCGCGGCTGATGAGGAAGCGGGGGGATTCGGGCAGGCTGCGACGCCACCAGAGCAGGAGGAGGATGGGAACGGCAGTGATGACCTGCGCCCAGCGCCAGCCATCCTCGCCCATCGGAACCACGAACCGGCCGATGAGTGCGGCAGCCACGAAGCCGAAGGAGAAGAAGCCGGCCAGGGTTCCAATGAACCAGCCGCGGCGCTTGGGAGGGATGAACTCGGAGAGGAAGGGGGCGATGATCACGCTTTCAGCACCGGCCCCCAATCCTGCAAAGATCCGTGCAATCAGGAAGATTTCGAAGTTGGGGGCCATGGCCGCGACGATCGACATGAGGCAGTAGAAGGCAAGAGCCCACAACATGACCTTCTTGCGGCCGAAGCGGTCACCCATCCAACCGGCCAGGATTGCGCCGAAGAAGAAGCCGAACGGGGCCGCGGAGCCAACCAATCCGAGGCTGGCGGTGCTGAGGCCCCATAGTTCCTGGATGCGCGGGAGCAGGAAGGCGACTACTGCACCGTCCATGCCGTCGAACGAGTAGCCGAGGCCTCCGATAAGGAGAAGCTTGTAGTGTGGTCGACTGAGAGCCAGACGATCCAAGCGTGCTGTGAGAGACATGGTGATTCCTGCCAAAGTGGGCCAAGTTGTACATTTTTAGGAATATGCACGGATCTGTGCAGAAGCGATGTATCGAAGTTACGGCCAAAGTGTGAGGTAGGTCAATAGGTGGAAGAAGATTTCGACTCGTCAACGTTGACCGAGTGGCTGGACAGCCGTGTCCAAGGGCGGAAGCTCGCGGCACGCCAATTGCAAGTCGTTGGCATCCTCCGATCCCAGCCACGGCTTGCGTCCTACGGCTCTGTCAGCGACATCGCCGGGGCTGCAGCCTCGAATGCCTCCACGGTGACAAGAACCGCGCAAACACTGGGATTCAAGGGGTGGGCAGACTTCCAATTTGAGCTGCGTTCACGCTTCCTGGCGTCCCTTAGCGCAGTGGAAGTTGCCGCCGAACACAACGGCCACATCAACAGCCCGGCACAGGCTGCAGTGTCCACGGATCGCGCCAACCTGGCCCATTTTGAGCGAACCCTGGATGCCGACACTCTTCATGACATTGCGCAGGCGATTGCCGGTGCGCGGCAGACTTTCATCGTTGCAGCAGGCAGTTACGCCATCCCGGGCAAGGCGCTGGAACACAACGCGATCATCGCCGGCTACAACGTCCGGCTCCTCGACGCCGACGTCGCTGCCCTGACCAACGCCATTGCACGGCTTGGTGCAGAAGACCTCGTCATCGCGATCAGCCTTTGGAGGGTCTACGACAGCACCATGCGGGCGGTCGAGATCGCGCACAACCTTGGCACCCCCATCGCCTCCATCACGGACAGCGCAGGATCGCCGGTGGCAGTGCATGCTGACCATCGGATCGTGGTGCCTACGGAAGGCGCGGGATTCTTCCCATCCCTGACAGGTGCCGTATCCGCGGTCCAGGCGATCGCCGTCGAACTCGCTTCCCTGGACCGTGAGCGGTCCAACCAGAACATCGCTGCATCGGAGCGTACCTGGGACCAGATGCGGATCATGCACCCGCGCTCCAGCTCCTAGCGGGAGAGTAGTCTTGTAACCCCGGCCGCCTCTCGAAACGGACCAGTGTCATGGCGCGACTGATCATCATGGGCCCTCCAGGTTCCGGCAAAGGCACGCAGGCTGAGCACCTTGCGCGGCATTTCGGGATTCCCGCCATCTCCACGGGGGATCTGTTCCGCGCCCACGTCCGGGACAAAACCGAACTCGGGCTGGAAGCCAGTGCTTTCATGGACAAGGGCGAGTTCGTGCCGGACCACGTCACCACGGACATGCTCAAGCAGCGCATGGAGGAACCCGATGCTGCCGACGGCTTCCTGCTGGATGGCTACCCCCGGACTGTCATTCAGATCGGGGCCCTGGACGAGATGCTTGCAGCACGTGGCCAGCCCCTGGAAGTTGTCCTGGCGCTCACGGCCCCGGACGGCGAGCTGCTGGCCCGGATGCTCCGCCGTGCCCAAGAACAGGGTCGGAGCGATGATACCGGAGACGTGATCCAACGTCGGCTGGAGCTGTACCGCGAAGAGACCCAGCCGGTTTTGACGGCGTACACCAAGCGCGGGATTCTGTTGACCGTGGAGGGAACCGGCGAGCGGGAAAGCATTACGCGGGCCGCAATTGCCGCCGTCGAAGGGGCGCTGGCGGCTTAGCCCCAGGGGACCGCTTCGCGCGCAGTTCGACGACGGCGACCGCACCGCCGTCGACTTTAACGAGGACGACGGCGGGAGTTATGCTCCCGCCGTCGTCCGCCGTTCGGCCTGCTGCATTGCATTGTTGGCGCGGCGCTCAGCCTTCATGCTTGGAATGCTCGCCCAGGCGGTGCCATGAACGGTTGTGGTAGACCAGGGCGTCGCCGGATTCGCCCGCTTGGACGTCACGCATCACGCGGGACTCCAGGGCGTGAACGGCGATGATGCTGGAGGTTCCCACCTCCATGCGATTGATGACGGCGCAACGCACCCAGGCGCGCACATCGTCATAAACCGCTTCTCCTGTTTCAAGGGTCGACCAGCGGTGCGTTTGGTCAAAGCGGTCGGCGCCGGGGGTGGCTCCAAACTTCGCCAAGTCGATGTCGTGCGCGTCCAGCAGGTGCACGACGACGGTTTCGGCGCGTGAAAGGACCTCAGAGGCAGAGGACAATGCCGAGACCGAGAAAATCAGCAACGGAGGTTCCGCACTCACTGACACGACCGACGATACCGTCAGCGCCACCGGTCCTTCGCCGGCATCCGCCGTGATGACGGCGACACCTCCCGGGTGGCCACGGAACAGTGCTTTGAATTCGTCGGCCGAGAGGGAGGACGGGAAGCTTTGCTGCGGAGCCCCGACCCACGTGTCCGGCGGGTAGGCGTGAAACATGGTTATGACACCTGGGCGGCGGAGCGGGCGAGTTCCTCGCGGATGATGTTCGTCCCTGCGCTGAGAGCGCTCAGCTTGGCCAGTGCGACGTCCCGGGGGAACGGCGCCATGCCGCAGTTGGAGCTGGGGATGAGCTTGTCCGCATCGACGAACTGCAGGGCCTTGCGGAGGGTGTCGGCGACCTCCTCCGGAGTCTCGATGGTCTCATTTGCGACGTCGATTGCCCCGAGCATGACTTTCTTGCCGCGGAGGAGCTCGATGAGGTCCATGGGCACGTGGGAGTTCTGGCACTCCAGCGAGATGATGTCGATGCTGGAGCTCTGCAGCAGCGGGAACGATTCCTCGTACTGCCGCCACTGTGAGCCCAGCGTCGCCTTCCAGTCAGTATTCGCCTTGATCCCGTAGCCGTAGCAGATATGCACGGCGGTCTCTGCGCGCAGTCCCTCTGCCGCTCTCTCCAGGGCAGCCACGCCCCAGTCTTTGACCTCATCGAGGAAGACATTGAACGCGGGCTCGTCGAACTGGATGATGTCCACTCCGGCCGCCTCCAGTTCTTTCGCCTCCTCGTTCAGGATCGCGGCAAACTCCCAGGCCAGCTTCTCGCGGCTCTTGTAGTGGTCATCGTAGAGCGTGTCCACCATTGTCATTGGACCGGGAAGCGTCCATTTGATCGGCCGGTCGGTGGTTGCGCGGAGGAACTTTGCGTCTTCGACGAATACCGGCCGCTCACGGCGTACCGGTCCGACGACGGTCGGCACGCTCGCGTCGTAGCGGTCGCGGATGCGCACGGTCTTGCGCTGTTCGAAGTCGACCCCGCTGAGATGCTCGATGAAGGTAGTGACGAAGTGCTGGCGGGTTTGCTCGCCGTCGCTGACAATGTCGATGCCGCGCCGGGTCTGTTCCTGGATAGCGATGCGCAGAGCATCCTGCTTGCCTTCGAGCAGCGCATCTCCCTCCAGTTTCCACGGGGACCACAGAGTCTCCGGTTGTGCGAGCCACGATGGTTTCGGCAGGCTTCCGACAACGGTGGTGGGCAAAAGTGTGTTCATGATTGACGTTTCTCCGGGGGTCAGTTGACGAGAACGGGGTATTTGGCGGTCCACCGGTCCAACAGGTCCTTGTGGGGAGTGATGAAGTGCTCCTCCGTGTACTTCGCCTGCTTGACCGCGAGCTGACTGCGCTCGACGCGGTCGTAAGCGATCCGGGTCCGCGAGTAATCCTGTTCTCCCAGGCTCGGCTGGTAGATGGCGGCGGCGGCGGAGTTCGCGTTGTAGACCTCCGGGCGGTAGATCTTCTGGAAGGTCTCCATGGTGCTGATCGTGCCGATGAGCTGCAGGTTGGAGTAGTCGTTGAGCAGGTCGCCGCGGAAATAGAAGGCGAGCGGCGCGACGCTGCCGGGCGGCATGAAGTAGCGGACCTGCAGCCCCATCTTTCCGAAGTACAGGTCGGTCAGCGAGAAGTCGTCCTGCTGGTACTCGACGCCCAGGACCGGGTGATGGTTTCCGGTGCGCCGGTATGTCTTGCTCGTGGAGACGCTGATGCAGACCACCGGCGGCTGCGGGAAACGTTCCTGGCATTCCGGGGAATCGAGGAAGTGCTGGAACAGTTTTCCGTGAAGATCGCCGAAGTCCTCGGGAACGGTGGGCTTGCCTGAGTCACCTGCTGCCGCCGGCAGTACGACGCTGAAGTCGAAGTCGCGGACGTAGGAGGAGAAGTTGTTTCCCACGATCCCTTGGTGACGGACCCCGTTCAGCTGGTCGACGATCTGGATGTCGAGAACCTCGAACAGGGGGAACTGCTGGTCCGTGGCTTCCGTGGGGAGCTGTATCTGTACGGAAACGATCTCAAGTTCGAGCGTGTAGCGGTCCCGGTGCGGGTTGTCCCAGGCTGCGAGATCGTTGAAGCGTCGCCGCATCATCGTCAAGGCGTTGCGGAGGTTCTCCTGGCGGTGCTCGCCCCGTGCCAGGTTGGCGAAATTCGTCGTGATCCGGGAGCCTTCCGACGGCGAGTAGTCCTCGTCGAAGCGGGTGGTGGTGATGCTGAAGCTGAAGTCGTCTGCCATGCGTTGCCAATCCGTGGTGATGGGCCGGAGACGGCCTTTCAGAAGGGGATGTATCCATGGTGCAACCTTCCTGGGGATATCGGGTAACTAGGCATTTCTATGCATTCATATAGAATTTCCCTATGCCCCAGATTTCGAGTGGTCTGACCCTGCAGCAGCTCCGTTACTTCATAGAGGTTGCAGCTGAGGGGTCGATCTCCGCGGCTGCCGACCTTCTCTACGTTGCGCAGCCGACAATGTCTGCCGCGATGAAGGATCTTGAGGCCCGGGTGGGCCGTGCGCTCCTGCTCCGTTCCGCCCGCGGGGTCACCCTCACCGCCGACGGGGTGGAGTTCCTCGGCTATGCGAGGCAGGTCGTCGAGCAGTTTGCTCTCCTTGAGCAGCGCTACCTCGGCAGCCCGCCGACGCGACGTTTGCTCGGGGTGTCAACGCAGCACTACTCGTTCGCGGTTGACGCCTTCGTCCGGATGGTCAAGGCCACTGACGTGGCCGAATACGAGTTCTCGCTGCGCGAGTCCCGAACCTGGGACATCATCGAGGATGTCCGGACGCTCCGCAGCGAGATAGGCATCCTTTACCGGAACGATTTCAACCGGAAGATCATCGACAAGCTGATCCGGGATTCCGGGCTCGCGTTCACTCCGCTTTTCCTTGCCGATCCGCACATTTTCATTTCACGGCACAACCCGCTCGCCTCAAAAGAGCGCGCGACCCTCGACGATCTCGCCGGCATGCCGCGGCTTACCTTCGACCAAGGTGCGAATAACTCCTTCTACTTCGCCGAGGAGATTCTCTCCACCTTGTCCAGCAAGCAGGAGATCCGGGTCTCTGACCGTGCCACGATCTTCAACCTCATGATCGGTCTCCACGGCTACACAATCTCGACGGGTATCATCAGCGGCCGCCTCGACCCGGAGATCGTCGCCATCCCGCTCGACGTTGACGAACGCATCGAGATCGGCTGGATCGGCCACGCAGCGATTCCGCTCACTGACCAAGCGCAGCGCTACCTCAAAGAATTGCGGGCCGTCGTCGCTGAGTTCGGCGTAGCGCTGATCGACTGACGGATTAGCCCGTTACGGCCGGAAGCTCTGCTCCCAGAGCCCGGAGGTAGGCAGCGAATCCCTCCGGTGCGCGGGCGTGGGTCCGCCCGGAAGTCAGGACGCGGATGCTGTCCGTAGCGACCACCTGGAATCCCTGGCTGCGGAGGCGTTCCACCAGGACCCTGTCCTCGTGCGCCCGAAGCATCGGAAAGCCGCCCACGGCAAGATATGCAGAGCCGCGGACACCAAAGTTCGCGCCATAAATATGCTGGTGGTTCTCGCGGAACGGGTGGAGTTCCAGCCAGCGCCGCAGCACTGCGGGGTCAACATCGTCGGGGTCGGGCTCCACTGAACCCAGGATGGCATCCGCCCCGTTGTCAGCGAGCTCTACCTGACGCACAAGCCAGTTCTCCGGCACCGCGGAATCGGCATCGGTGTTGGCGAGCCAGAGGTCCCCGGCGTTGATGGGGTGGCACGCGGCCAGCGCGCTGCGGAAGCCAAAACCGCGGCTGGCGCCCGTGCTCCGCAACGCCACTTCAATCAGGGAAAAGCGGGCATCACCGGCCACGTACGCGGCCGTGATCTCCGCTGAACGGTCGGTGCAACTGTCCAGGACCACCGTCATGCGGAGCCGGATGTCCGGGCGTGCCTTGTTGAGCGCGTCGGCGGCCGCCCGAAGCGCTGACAGCGCTTTGCCGATGTGCTGGTCCTCGTTGTGGGCGGGCACCACCACTGCCATATCCCGTATGCCCTGGGGTGCCGGATCTGTCATGTCGCTCCGCCCGGGGCGATGAGGATCTCGAGCATGAAGTCTTTCTCACGGTAAAGCCCATGCGTAGGCCAATCCAGTTGGGTGCGGGCCATCGCATGGACGGCTTCCGCATCAAGTTGCCAGCCGGAAATCGGGTGCCGCCAGTGGCACAGGAGCAGGGTGCCGCCGGGGCGGGTGGAGGCATGGATCCTGGCCAGGAGTTCGGTGAGCTCCTCCGGGGAAAGGTAGTAGCCGGTCTCGGACAACACCACTAGATCGAACGTGCCTTCGGGCCATTCATGCGGCATGGTGAGGTGCCGGGCTTCCGCCGACGGAAACCCGGAAAGCCGCTTACTTGCCTCCTCGAGCGCCGTGCTGCTGGCGTCCACTCCGAGGAACGTTCCGCAGCGCTTGGCGAGCTCTTCGCTCAGCGTGCCGATGGAACAGCCCAGTTCCAGTCCTGCTTCGTAGGATTCCCGGGGGAGTGCAGCCAGGGTCAGGGCCCGCTTGCGGCGTTCGTACCAGCTGGTGGTGTAGCTCCAGGGATCCTCGTCGCGGGAGTGGACTTCGTCGAAGATCCGCTCGGCATCCTTGGCGCTGTTGTTTCCAGCCGTTGACGGGTGCCAGGCGAAGGTTTCCCAAGGCCTCTGGAAGTGTTCCAGGAAGGTTCCGGAGAGCAGTGTCTCGTCGCCCGGCTGCCCGGAGAGAGGTTCCGTTTGCGAGGCGTGGGCCCGCATCGCGGCAGCTTTGGTTTCCTGCTCCGATGCTTCGAGCGGGACCCGCACCCATGTCCGCCAGGTTTCGTGGTCCGGCCCTGCCCACAGCCAGTACCAGATGGGGTATTCCAACAAACCGTGGCCATCGTTTTCGGCGAGCTGCGCGGCCGTGGAGCCCAGGACGTCGTGGTCGGTGTGTCCGTCGGAACGGAACGGGGCAACGATCGTCACGTTTTCCGCTGGACGCCCTGATGATGCCACGGCCTTCCGCGCCGCGTCCGCGATCCGGTCTGCGTTGGCTGCCAGTCTGCCGTCGGGCAGTTCCAGGAACTGCCAGCTCGCGCCGGGAGCCAGCCCGGACACAGCCGCGTCGAACTCAGTGAGCCTGACAGCGGCAAGCTGTTCCGGCGTCGTCGTTGGCGATTCCGGGTGGGAGGCTTCACCGGCGGTGCAGAGCAGGACCTTGATGTCTGCGCCTGCTGCGTGAAGTTTTGCGAGGAATCCGCCGGCGCCCAGGGATTCGTCATCCGGGTGCGCAGCGAGCACCACGAAGGTCGTGCCCGCGAGTTCGTCCTTGTCCAGGGGGAGTTCGGGCAAGGCGGCCAGGCCGCTGGCCAGCCAGTCAGACTCCGCCGTGCCGGTATCTGCATGCGTGAACGTCACCGACTGCGATCCCCTTTCAAGGCCAGGGCGCCCAACTGGGCATCGTCCCGCATGGCGTGGTGCTGCCTGATGTACAGGGACAGGTCCGCCATGCGCTTTGCATATGCTTCGTCGAATACCAGCGGGGCGGGGCCGAGGTTCTGCGTCACCAGGGTTTGGATGCGCTCGACGGCGGCGGCTACCGTTCCGCGGACACGCAAGGCATCGCTCCAGGGGCTTTGACCTTCGGAATCCGCGTCCTCCAGCTCGCCGGCGTCGATGCGTTCCGCGGTCTGGGCGAGGTAGCCGGTGACCGTGCTGATGGTGCGGTCGATTTCACCCAAGGTGGCCAGTGCGATCTGGTCGGGTTCACGGCCATTGCCGGAAGCCTTGCTCAGCGCGGTGGCGTAGTCCCGGGCCACGGTCACCGCCCCGCCCAGCCAGCATGCAGCGACTCCCATTCCGCCCCAGGCGAATCCGGGCCGGGAGAAGTACCAGCCCTCCTCGCCGACCGGTGTGGCCGGGACGTTGGCGAAGTGGACCGTGCCGCTCGGGATTTCCTGCAGTCCGCGTGCCGTCCATACCGGGGTTTCCGCGCTCACCCCGGGGTCCTTCAGGTTAACCGCGAAGGCGGCCCTGCCGCCGTCGTCGGGAAGATGCGCGGTGATCACCGCGCCGTCCAGCTGTTGGGCCAGGGAGCACCACGGCTTGGATCCGTGCAGGACGTAGCTGCCGTTCGCGGTGCGTTTGGCTTCGAGCTTCATGCCGGGTCCCTCCGCCGCGAACACTCCCCAGGCGCCTGCCGTGGTGGTTTCGCTTCCGGCCTGGGCGAGGATCGCGAGGGCGTCCAAGTGGGGCTCCAGCACTCGCCCGGCAGCGACATCCACGGCCGTCACTGAAGCCAGGAGTTCCCAGAGCTTGGCTGTGCTGCCCTCCCCGGGCATGGGAGCTGTCTGGCCGAGTTCCCCGGCGATGGCGAGCAGGGCCGGGACATCGCCCACGGCAGCCTTGATCTTTTCCAGGGCTGGTTCCAGGGCTTGGAGCTGTACAGGGACCGAGCTGATGCGTACGGGCTGGGGGTCGGGTGCGCTCATGGACCCAGCCTATTCTAAGGACCCTTAGTTTTGGCGCGGGTGGAAAGAAAACGACGGCGGGAAGGTCCACCTCGACTGCCACGCTCCGGACCCACAACGCGCGCCACCCCCGTCAAAGTTCCCATAGGTCCCAACATGAAGCGCATCTTCACAGCTTTTGTCACGCTTGTCACATCTTGTTGTCATTAACCGTGACAGGTTCCGTAGCTTGGAAGGGTCAGCACATTCCGAGCCAGGAGAACCAATGCCTCAGCCCAACGAATCCGCCACCGTACCCACCGACTCCCACAGTCCGCCGGGCCCGGGAACAAAGACGCCAAGTTTCCTCAGCAACCTCGGTGCGGATCTCCCTGCCTCACTCGTGGTCTTCCTCGTAGCCCTTCCGCTTTCCCTTGGAATCGCCGCAGCCTCCGGTGCTCCGATCATGGCCGGGCTCATTGCCGCAGCCGTTGGCGGCATTGTCGCGGGCAGCCTTGGCGGCTCCCCGCTGCAGGTGAGCGGCCCCGCCGCGGGACTGACCGTCGTCGTCGCCGGTCTGGTCGCAGAATTCGGCTGGCAGGTGACGTGCGCAATCACCGCTGCAGCCGGCGTCGTACAGCTGCTCATGGGCGTCAGCCGCATAGGCCGGGCCGCGCTGGCAGTGTCGCCAGTGGTGGTCAAGGCGATGCTCGCGGGCATCGGAATCACGATTATCCTGCAGCAGCTCCATGTCCTCCTCGGCGGGCAGGCTGCAGGCTCCGCCGTCGAAAACCTCACCGCACTGCCAGCCGCAGTCACCAACGTTGAGCTGCACTCGGCACTGCTGGGACTGGCCGTCGTCGCGATTCTGCTGACGTGGAAGTTCCTCCCGGCTGCGGTGCGTAAAGTGCCGGGGCCCCTGGCCGCCGTCGTTGCCGTCACCGCGCTGTCCGTAGCGGTGGCGCCGGGCGTGGAGCGGATCAGCTTCACGGGTTCGATTTTCGACGCCGTCGCACTCCCCAGCCTGCCTGATGGCAACTGGCGCGCCGCCGCCATGGCCGTCATCACGGTGGCGCTGATCGCCAGCATCGAATCGCTGCTGTCCGCCGTGGCCGTGGACAAGATGCGCGGCGGAATCCGGACCAACCTCAACCGCGAACTCGTTGGCCAAGGCTCGGCGAACATGGTCTCCGGCATGCTCGGTGGCCTGCCTGTGACCGGTGTGATCGTCCGCAGCGCCACCAACGTTGAAGCCGGCGCGAAAAGCCGGACGTCCGCCATCCTGCATGGCGTTTGGGTCCTGGTCTTCTCGGCCTTGTTCGCCGGCCTCATCCAGCTGATCCCGCTTTCTGTCCTTGCCGGTCTGCTGTTGGTGATCGGCGCGAAGCTCGTCAAAGTGGCCGACATCCGCACCAGTCTTCGCACGGGCGACCTCCTGGTCTATGCCGTCACGCTGGTGTGCGTCGTCGCGCTGAACCTCCTGGAGGGCGTCATCATCGGTCTGGCACTCGCCGCCCTGTGCGTGCTGTGGCGGGTTCTTCGTGCCCAGATCCAGGCGCACGCCCCGGCAGGAACCGAGCTGCCCTGGCGCGTAACGATCGCCGGCTCGTGCAGCTTCTTCGCGCTGCCCCGGCTCAACCGCGTCCTGCACTCCGTGCCCGAAGGCCAGGACGCCGTGGTGGAACTCAACGCCGACTACTTGGATCATGCCTTTCGTGAAGCACTGGTGGCGTGGGAGAAACAGCAGAGGAACGGCGGAGCAGCCGTGGTGGTGGAAGAGCACGGCACCACCGCATTCAGCGATGCCGAGGACAACTCGCCGCAGCGCCAGGAACCGCGCGAATTTCCGCTGCCGCCGCGTACGTCATGGCAGCCGGTCGATGCCGCCGGCCAAAGGAACGACGACGGCGACTCCCACCCGCCGCTGCGCTCCATCCTCCTGGGCATCGACAAATACCACCGCCGCCACGCAGACAAAGTCCGGCCCCTGGTCCAGGACCTCACCGAAGGCCAGAATCCCGACACCCTGTTCGTGGCCTGCGTTGATTCGCGGGTGAATCCGAACCTGATCACCAGCAGTGGTCCCGGTGATCTCCTCACCCTGAGGAACATCGGCAACGTGGTGTGCAGCGACGATCATGACGCCTCCATTGACTCCACGCTGGCCTTTGCAGTGAAGGCCTTGTCCGTGGACTCGATCGTTGTCTGCGGCCACTCCAACTGCGGAGCCATGAAAGCCGTGATCGCCGATGCGGAAGGATCAGCCGCTGGCCTGGGACGTGGGTTCGATGCCTGGCTTGAACATGCCCGCCCCAGCTACCAGGCACTCCTGGCAGGACACCCCGTGGCCCGCGCCGCTGAAGCAGAAGGTTTCGGCCGCCTGGATCAACTCAGCATGGTGAATGTGGCCCTGCAACTGGGCAAGCTGGCGGAGCATCCCGTCACCGGTCCGGCGTTGGCCTCCGGAACAGTGCAGGCGACCGGTCTGTTCTACGACATCTGCACGGCGAGGGTGGTCCTGGTGACCACGGAAGGTATCGAGCAGTTGGATCCGAGCATGGCCGTCCGCTAAGCCTCAGCGGTGCACCGCCACCACCTACTTTCGATCCCATACTGCCCCGACACTCCGTACCCGCGGCGTGTCGGGGCAGTTTCACGTTCAGAGTGGGTGGTGGAGGTACAGCCTGTCGGTTTCGACGACGGCGCGCTGGGTACGGATTAAGCACTGCAAGGTGGGGAATACTGGACGGAGAACCACGAATTCCGGCAGACGAGGGCTGCCGTTCGAGGAGGTGGCGGACACGATGAGTGCCGGGAACAACGCTTTCAGGCGGAAGCTGGAGCGCGGGGCCGAACTGCGGGCCGTACGCGGCTGGGGCGGCAACGCCCAGGAGGACGCCGAGCTTGAGGCCGCGGACGCCGAAGAACGCGAGAAGCGCCGAAAGGTGGATGACGCGGCCCGCGTCGAATACCTGATCCGGGACGCCATGAACCAAGGGAAGTTCGACAACCTCAAGTACGCGGGCAAACCGATCCCCGGGCTCGGCGAGCACTACGATCCCGACTGGTGGGTCAAGGGACTCATCCAGCGCGAACGGCTGAGCGGGATCGGCCCTCCTGCCATCTTGCTGCGCATTGAAGACGCCGAACTGGACGCGAAGCTGGATCAGCAATACGGCGAGAAACAAGTCCGGGACATCCTCGAGGACTTCAACAAACGCGTGATCGAGGCCCGGAGGCAGCTCCAAGGCGGGCCGCCGGTCATCACGAAACTCAGGGATGTGGATGCCGAACTCGAACGGTGGCGGCAGCGGCGTGCTGCCGCCTCCCCGCCGGAGCCGGAACCGCAGGCGCCGGGCAAACGGACTTGGTGGCAGCGCCTCTGGAACGGCTCGGGCTAATCCGGGCGCTGCCCGCTTGGGCGGGGCGCACACAACAGCAGCCGACGGCGGAACCAGGGTCCCGCCGTCGGCTGCTGTTTGTTGGTGCTGCCGTTAGGCGAAGCTGTCTTCCTTGGCCTCCGGAGTGGCCGCGGCGGGCTTTCCCTTGAGCAGCGCGGACAGGTGCGCCTGCTGCTGGCGGAAGTGGCCGTGCGCAGTGAGGCCGAACTCGTAAGCGGACTCGGCATGCTGGGTGAGGTCGACGCCGGTGATTTCGTGCTCGTGCGGGACCCGGAAGCCGATGGTCTTGTTGATGATCCGGCCAATGACCAAGGTGCCCACACCGGAGAGGGCAATGGTGATCACGACAGCCACGAGCTGCGCAACGAGCTGCTGGGGGCCGCCACCGTAGAAGAGGCCGCCGGCCACACCGTCCTGGGGGAAGGCGATGAAGCCCAGGGACAGGGTGCCGATGACACCGGCGCCGAAGTGAACGCCAACAACGTCGAGGGAATCGTCGAAACCGAACTTGTACTTCAGGTCAACGAACACCGCGCAGGCAGCACCGGCCACCAAACCCAGCCCCAGGGCGGCCAGCGGACTGATGTTGGCGCAGGAAGGGGTGATCGCAACCAAGCCGGCCACGACGCCGGACGCTGCACCCAGGGAGGTGGGGTGTCCGTGGCGGACCTTCTCGACCACAAGCCAGCTCAGCATGGCCGCTGCCGGAGTTACCAGGGTGTTGACCCAGATCAGGCCGGCCTGCTCGGCAGTGGTGGCAGCGCCGCCGTTGAAACCGAACCAGCCGAACCACAGGATTGCTGCGCCGATCATGATGAAGGGGACGTTGTGCGGGCGGTGGTTGGGGTCCTTGGCGAATCCATGGCGCTTTCCCACGATCAATGCGAGGACGAAAGCGGCAGTTCCCGAGCTGACCTCAACTACCGCACCGCCGGCGAAGTCGATGACCTGGCCGAAGACTTCAGTCACGGCCCCGCCGGCGCTCATCAGGCCGCCGCCCCACACCATGTATGCCAGCGGGCAGTAGACAACGGTGATCCAGATCGGCACGAACAGTGCCCAGGCGCCGAACTTGGCCCGGTCGGCTATGGCGCCGCTGATGAGGGCAACGGTGATGATGGCGAAGGTCGCTGCGAAGGTGGCCTTGATGAGGTCGGGCGTGCCCACCAGATCCTGCAGGCCGAAGTGTGCAAAGGGGTTGCCGAACAGGCCCAGGAAGCCATCACCGGTAGTCATCGAGTAGCCCCAAAGGACCCAGACAACACCCACGATCCCCGCGGAGATGAAGCTCATCATGATCATGTTCAGTGCTGCCTTGGCGCGGGTCATGCCGCCGTAGAACAGGCCGAGGCCGGGGGTCATGAAGAGCACCATTGCCGCCGACAACATCATCCAGACGTTCTGCGCAGAGATCTCCACCTGCGTTCCCTTCTTTCAAGCCTGTCCGAAACGAGCCGTGATTTATCCGGCTCCCGTAAAGCCCCCCGATCAATATTCGGTGAGCTTTGTTTCCGACTCAGAAGAGCTAAGTTGCAGGTAAGTTACAGAAATCTCCCGTTCGTGAAGATCAGGTCACTGGCATGTTTCGGGGATGTTAACGGCGCTTCTCCCGGGGTCCGGCCGGGTAGCCGCCGCGCCTGCTGGCGATGATGATGACCAGCGCTATCGCTGTCGGAACCGCCGCGGCCAGGGGCACCAGCTGGGCGCCCACCGTGGTGAGGGCGAACGCGCCATAGACAGCCCCGACGGCGATCCCCAGTTGGATGGTCACCACGGTGAGGCCGTTGGCAGCGTCCTTGTGCTCGCCGCCGGCCCGGAGAATCGCTGCCTGGTTGTAGATACCCACCGCGCCGAACGCGATACCCCACAGCGTCATCAGCCCGAACGCCCCCACCCAGGTGCCGCCCAGTGCCGGCAGCAGGGCGAACGCAAGAGTCAGGAGTCCGACGGCGGCAATCACCGAGGCACGTGGACGGGAGTCGGCGGTCATGCCGGCAATCCAAATCCCCACCAGGCTGGCGATTCCCACCACGGACAGGGAGATGCTGGTGGCCGATTCCGGCAGCCCGGATGCCAGCAGGAAGGGCGCCACGTAGGTGAACAGGGTGAAGTGGGCCAGTAGCAGGAGGGGCCAGGCGATGGCCACGGCGATGACGCCCGGCAGTTTCATGGCAGCACGCAGGGACGGAGCCTTCTGGCTGGCGTTGTCGTGAGCGCCGGGAAGGAGCCAGAAAGCCAACACGGCCAACAGCACGCCCACGCCCGCGAGAACCAGGAAGGAAGCGCGCCAGGTCATCAGTGAACCCATGAGTGTACCGATGGGAGCCCCCACTGCAAGTGCGATGCTGTTGCCGCTGAACACCACGGCCATGGATTTACCCACGGAGTGTGCCGGAACGATTCGTGCCACGTAGGGCGCCATGCTGGACCACAGCATTCCGTGCGCAATGCCGCCGAGTAGCCTGGCCCCGATCGCCCACCCCAGCTCGGGGCTCAACGCCAGCAGGACATTGCTGAGCGCAAAAGCCAGCACGGTGGCGATCAGCAGCGTCTTGCGGGGAACCCTGCCGGCCAGGAACCGGGATAGGGGGAGCGCCGTGAAGACGATGATCGCCGCATACACGGCGGTCAGCGAACCAACTGCCGACTCGTCGACACCGAGGTCGCGGCTGATTTGCGGAAGCAAGCCGGAAGGAAGAAGCTCGGTGGTTACCGCAGTGAACCCGGCCGCTGCCAGCACAAGCAGTCCGCCCCAGGGGATCTTCCTGGGCTGCTGCCTTTCAGCGGGTGACGCCGTGGGCGATGGTGTTTCGACGACCGAAGGGTCCTGCGTCAAAGATTGCTCCTCAGGGATGGGTCAAGCTCGGGGTGCTGTTTCATGGGGGTCCGTACAACGGTATGCAGCCACGGCGGTGTGAGGGAGTCCCTGTCAGACACCCCCTTGCAGCAACACACTTTGTCTCCCGGCCATTCCTCACGCAGACTTGGCCTGTGAAGCCCTTCCTATTGCTGGCTACCCGCGCCGAAGACGCCGCAGCAGATGACGAGTACCAGGCTTACCTACGCTACTGCGGACTGAAACCGGACGAATTGATCCGGATCCGGCTGGAATCCGGGCCTTTGCCGCCCCTTGAACTGTCGGACTACTCCGGGGTGATCGTGGGTGGAAGTCCCTACACCTCAAGCGATCCTGTGGAGGAGAAGAGCACAGACCAGGTCCGGGTTGAGACGGAACTCTCATCCCTCCTGGACAGGATCGTGGCGGAAGACTTCCCCTTCCTGGGTGCCTGCTACGGTGTCGGCACGCTGGGAGTGCACCAGGGCGCAGTCATTGACCGGCGCTTCGGAGAGCCGGTGGGAGCTACGGAGATCACCCTGACGACGGAAGGGGACCGGGATCCGCTGCTGCAGGGTCTCCCGCACCGGTTCGAGGCCTTCGTCGGCCACAAGGAAGCGTGCAGCCAGCTGCCCCCGAACGCAGTATTGCTGGCCAGCTCGGAGGCCTGCCCCGTGCACATGTTCCGCATCAAGAACAACCTCTACGCAACCCAGTTCCACCCCGAGCTGGACGCCGACGGACTCATCACGCGGATCAACATCTACAAGAACGCCGGATATTTCCCGCCCCACGAAGCCGATGAACTCATCGAGACAGCCCGGAAATCGTCCGTGACAGAGCCCATGCGCGTGCTCAGGAATTTCACGGAGCGCTACGCCCGCTAGCCCCTCCCGTTGTGAGGCCCGCTTTGCGCGCTGAGCGCGGGGAATGCCACGCAGAGCGGGCCCCGCAACGCGACGTCCGACGTCGGAAGCCCCCTGTGGACGTCAACGTCACCTGTGGCGCGGCTACCGTTGCGGCGCTGCCGGACTGGTGCTGGGCTGCTGGGCGGGTGGGGGAGCAGGCGCCACAAAGGGGCCGCTTGGGTAGAGCGCCGTGGCTTCCATCATGTAGTTCGCCCATTGCGGGCCGGCGATCATGTAGCCGTCCAAGGATTTGTAGAACTTGCCGTTGATGGTGACGTTCTGGCCCGCCCGCTGTTGTCCCGCCGTCGTGTCCCCAAAGAACGACGCCGTGGCGAGCGCCGTCGTGTACCCGGCCACCCAGGTGGCGCCGTTGTTGTTGGACGTTCCGGTCTTGGCGGCTACCGGGACCCTGCTTTGGACCTTGGGTTCGATGTAGACGCCGGATCCCATCTTGAGCACATCCTGAAGTACGGCATTTACGCCCCGTGCCACAGCCGGCTTGACGGCTTCACGGCATTCCGGCGTCTGTGCTTCGTATTCCCTGCCCTGGGCGTCGCTGATCTCCGTGATGGCGATGGGCTTGCAGTAGGTGCCGTCATTGGCGAAGGTGGCGTAGGCGCTCGCCAACACAAGAGGCGCGACGCCGATGGAGCCCAGTAGATTGCCGATCTGGTGCATGTTGATCGGGGCATTGTCCAGCCCGCTGTGCAGGCCAACTGTGTCCACCATCCGCTGGATTCCGCAGAAGTCCAGCTGTGCCGCCGTGGCGAAAGTGGCCGTATTGATGGAGTTGTAGAGGCCGTAGTTGATGGGCATGGGGCGGTAGTAGCCAGGGTCGTTGTTTTGCAGGTCGTCATCCGCGCCAAGGTTTTGTGCCTTCTGTGCCGTACTGTAGCCGCCCAGCACCTTGCCGCAACTGGAACGCCAAGGGAAGCCCACGGGGTATACCCGCCGTGATGCGTCCACCACGGCGGTAGGGTTCTTGCCTTCGTTGAGCCACTCCGCATAGATGAAGGGCTTCATCGTGGAACCGGGCTGGAAACCTCCGGCACCGTTCAGGTCGTAGCCGTTCTCGTCTTTTGCATCCACGTTGAAGTTCAGCTGGGTGTCGAACTTCCCCTCTTGTGGAACGAACACCGTGTTCTGGGCCATCGCCAGGACCTTACCGGTACCTGGCTGCACGGTGGTCATGGCAGCACCCCATTTGTCCGGGTTATCACCGGCGGATGCGTCCACCTGTTGCTGGGCGATGGCCTGGAGCCTGCTGTCCAGTGTGGTGGTGATGGTGAGGCCGCCGCGATACAGGAGCCGTTCACGATCCTGCACCGTGTCACCGTAGGCCTCGTTGTTAAGGATGAGGTGCGAGATGTAATCGCAGAAATACGTGGCAATGGCAGCACCGGCACATCCTTGAAGGGATGGAGTGATGTTCAATTCCACCGGTGTTGCCACAGCCACGCCATGGTCCACGGGGGTGATCTTCCCCTGTTCGAGCATCCGGTCCAGCACCAGGTTGCGCCTGGCCAGTGCTGCCGCCGGGTCGACCGTGGGGTCGTAGATGCTGGGACCATTCACCAGGCCTGCCAACAGCGCCGCCTGGGGCAGTGTCAGCTCCGCGGCGGAGGTGCTGAAGAAGTAGCGGGACGCAGCCTCGATGCCGTAGGCATTCCTGTTGAAGAACACGATGTTCAGGTATCCCTCAAGGATCTGGTCCTTGCTGAAGCGTTTCTCCAGTTCCAGGGCGAGCTTGATCTCGCGCAGCTTGTCTCCCACTGTTTTCTCGCCGCTGAGTACTACGTCCTCGGGGCGGCCCTGTGAAAGCCGGGACTCGTTGAGGACGTTGGTGACGTACTGCTGCGTCAGCGTGGAGGCCCCCTGCTTGGTTCCTTTGGTCAGGTTGGAGGTCAGCGCCCGCATGATTCCGTGCGCATCCACACCCGGATGCTCGTAGAAACGGCTGTCTTCGATGGCTACGATTGCTTCGCGGATGAACGGCGACATGTCCTCGAGAGGAACCTTGACCCTGTTCTCGGCGAAAAACGTGGCGATGAGTTGGCCGTCAGCGGTGACCACCTTGCTGGAAAGGGAAGGTGACTCCACGTCGAGCTGGCTGGGAAGACTCTCGTAGAAACCTATGGACCCACCCACGGTTGTGCTGGTGAGGGCAACCACCGGGACCACGAAGCCGGAGATCAACACCCCGCAGAGCAGGCTCACGAAGAAGAACCCGAAGATCCTTAACAGGACCTTGCCCAGACCCAGTGGTCCTCTGTTGTTCCGCGCCATTTTCGTGCCAATCCGTAGGGATGCCAGGCTGAAAAGTAGCTACAGAATACGTCCGGAACGTCAGTTGTTCCATGGCTCAGGTACCCAATAAAGGTCCCAAATCGGACTCAATCCAGCGGCAGTGTCACCCGGACACTGGTGCCCCGCCCAACCGCGGAGTCGATGTCGACTGTCCCGCCGGCGTCGTGAACGGCGATAGACATCAACAGCAATCCAAAACCATGCCTGCGGCCGCTGGGCGCAGCGTGGATCTCGAAGCCGTCGCCGTCGTCCGTGATGGTGAGCTGGATGCCATGGTAGACAGCGTTGAGGCGGATGGTGAGTTCACTGGCGTTGGCGTAGTTCAACGTGTTGCTGAACGCTTCCTGCGCCACGTGGTACAGGAGCCCTGCGGCGGAGGACGAGATCTCGATGCCGTGGTGGGGAGTATGCCAGTGGACCGTGACACCGGCGCGGCGAAGCGGCGCGGCAAGGCGGTCGATGCACCCTGCGACACCCAACGCGTAGAAATCCACGGGGTTCTGGTCCTGGATGATGCCCTTCACGGCCACCACCTCGTCGACGGCTGCTGACTGTTCCACTGGTTCCCCCACATCGTTGTGCTTCATACCGGAAATTCGTTGTCGGAACGCCTTTGTATTGGTATTCCGGCTGATTCCAGCGTGGCGCCGCTACATCAAGGAACCTTTTCGATTGGCTCAAGTTCGCATCAAGTTTGCGGGCGAGGCTTGCGGCGGGGACGCGCCTCGTGCAGTCACAACCAGACGGCGGCCCTTGCGGACCGCCGTCGGGTTGCGACTGGCGTGTGGTCAGCTGTCCTTCGCCAGCAAGGTGAGCAACAGCCGGCAGGCGCTGGGCACCGGTTGGATGATGGCGACGGAGGTGGACTCGGCAAGTCGCCGGGCGGTGGCACTGAGCGGGCCACCGGCGATGATCACCGCGTCCGCACCATCCATCTCCGATGCCGCAGACACAGCATGGGCCAGTTCCCGGTACTGTCTTTCGGGGTCGGCCGCCAGGACCAGGGGCTCGGACTCCGTCAAGCGAACACCGGCAAAGGACTCTTGGAACCCGTGGGCTGCCACCAGTTTGCCCAGTGCCTCCACCAGCAACGGTGTGCTCGTTGCCATGGCGAAACGGCGAAGGTGCCCGTCGGGGTGGTGGGCGGCGGCATGGAGGGAACCCTGCCCGATCCCGACCACGGGAATCTCCAGCTCCCGGTCCAGTTGCTCACGCCCGGGATCGCCGATTGCCGCCACGATCACTGCGGCGACCCTGCCGCCGTCGGGTCCTGAAAGGTAGCCGTGGGCTGCTTCCCTGACGTGTTCCGCGGACTCGGCCAGACTCTCCGGGTCCACGATCATGGAGGGGCCGGCGGCTGCGGTGATTCCGGTGACCCGGAGGCCGTGTGACGCGAGAGTCTCCGCGGCGAGGTCCACCATCATGGCGGTGGTGTTGCTGTTGGTGTTCGGATTGATCAGCAGGACTGTTTTGTCCCTCGGTGCGTGACTGTCAGTGCCCATAGATGGCAGACTCCTCGTCCTCGTTCGGTTCGGCGTCTTCTTCCAAGGGCTTGCCGAAGGTTTCCGGTGGGAACTGGACCACGACGGCCAGGACAATGAACAACACTGCCAGTGTGGTGAACATCCCCGGCAGTCCGGCCGAATCGAAGACAGCCCCTGAAATGAGCGGGAACAAGCCGCCGGAAAGGGAACCCGCGGCCAGGATGATGGACGTTCCGAACCCGCGGGTGCGGGTGGGGTAGAGCTCCGGAGCGAACAGCCAAATAGTGGTGTTCAGGATGATCACGGAGAAGTTGAAGAGCACCCCGAAGATCACAATGAGCACGATGTCGCTGGCCAGGAAAGCCATGGACAGCCCGGACAGGCAGCCCAGGATCGCAGCCGATGTCAGGACCTTTTTTCGGGGCAGCCGGCTGGCGAGGTATGCGGCAGTGCAGGCGCCCAGCAAGGAACCTGATTGCATGATCAGCGTGAACCACAGGCTGGTGTTCACGGCGTAACCCCGGGATACCAGGATGGTTGGCATGAGCGTCAGCATGGAGATCTGGGCGGCGTAGGACATGCAGACGGCGACGCACAGCAGGACCGTACGCTTGAGGAGCTTGCCGCGGAGTGCGTCCTTCCAATGGCCGGACGTCTTCACCACCACGGGGTCGGGGACTGCGGTGATATAGGTTTCGGGATCGGTGACAGGGCCGGAGAGCTTGTTGCGTGCCAGCCGGGTGATGACCAGGTTCGCTTCGTCGATCTTTCCTTGCGAGGCCAGGAAGCGGGGCGTTTCCGGAACGTAGCGACGGAAGAACATCACCAGCAGTGCGGGGATGAACAGAAGGCCGAACACCCAGCGCCACTTGTCCGGGCCGTCGAAGAGGGTGAAGACGAGGATGCCGAAGGCCGGTGCCAGCATGTTGCCTAAGCCTGCAGCGGTGACGTTGATCAGGCCAACCGCCGTGCCACGGTGTTTGGCAGCGAAGAACTCCGCCATCATGATCACGGCTACCGCGATTTCGCCGCCCAATCCGAAGCCGACGATGAAGCGTCCCACCGCCAGGATGGGATAGTTGGGGGCCACAGCGCAGAGCAACGAGCCTCCGGCGAAGATGATGAGGTTGATGACCAGCATGTGGCGCCGGCCGTATTTGTCGACGATCAGGCCCGTCGCCAGCCGTCCGAGTGCGGTTGCCGTAAACGTCATTGTGTTCAGCAAGCCGATTTCGGTGGCGCCCAATCCCCAGGACTGGCGAAGGATGGGGCCGGTGATGCCTACGGCATTTTGTTCAAGGGCGTCGAAGAAGACACCCAGCAGGATCATGAAGACGATCTGGCGGTGCGCGCCCGTCACCCCGATCCGCTGATAGGCGCCTTCGATTTGTTGTGCCAGGGATCCGGTCCGCGGTGTTGCAGTCTCCTGGGCAAGGTCTTTTTCCACAGTGCGCTCCTTACTGAGCTCTGAAGGGGTTCCGTCATACGGAATGCGAATATCGCATGAGGGAATGTGATGGAGATTACACTTTGGGATACCAGAAGGCCATAGCTGCCGTGTAAACAGAATGTGACCGGATCCTCAGCGCGGGCTTTGATGTGGTGGACCATTGACCCCCGTTGAATGACCCGCACATCAAATTCATCCAAAAAGGGTTGATCTAGGGACCTTCAGCGGTCGAAAGAGAGCAGTAAGGCTCACTCCTGACGCTACTCAGGCTCACCAAGGGGCTGTCCTGATCCGAGGACCGATCACAGCGTTGTATGCCATCGCGGACCAGTAGCCCGACTCAGTGCGTCCCGTTTTCTGCTGGATCATTCGCTTGTTCCCTCTGAAGATCCCCGGATTACCGGGGACCGCGTCGGGGCGATGACGAATGATCCAGCAGAATTGCACCTGCCACGAACCTCAGCGGCGGCCGGGACCTTGAGCCTGGGTGTACTGGCCCGCGGTCACGGTGCCCTGTTGCTTGGCGCCGTCGATGGATCCCGTCGTGAGGCCGGCTGTGGCATCGGCGGTGCCGCCCGTGTACACCGTGTACGTGGCACCGTCGGCGATCGCGGAAGTGGAGAACACCAGGGATGCGATGGTCTTGGTGGTCACGAACGTCGCCACCACGGCTCCCGACGAGTCGACGATGTGAACCGGGGTGCCCGCAGGTACGGAGGAACTGAACGTGATCTGCAGACCGGATTGCGTGGACGACGTTCCCGGGGTAACGGCCATCCCGGCGCTTCCCGCAGCAGCCACGGTGCCTCCGGAAACGGCAAGCTCGCCGTTGACATCAAGTGCTCCGTTGCCGTCGTTGGTGGGCCCGTTGACCACGACGGTCCCGCCGGAAATGCTGGCGTTTCCGTTCGAGTCCAAACCGTCACCCTGCGCATTGATGGTCAGTGTCCCGCCGGAGACGTCAACGCTGTAATCGCCGACGGTCTCGCCCCCACCCATGCCGCCGCCCATCCCGCCACCCATGCCGCCGCCGTCGGCAGTGCTGGAGGAGGCTCCGCCCGAGGCGTTCACGCCGTCATCGTTGGAAGTGACTGTCACGTCCCCGCCGGAGATGGCGATGTGCTGCGCCTCCAGCCCTTCTTCGGACTTGGCTACGTTCACTGTGCCGCCGGAAACAGTCAAGGTGTTGAACGCCTTCACGCCGTCATCTCCCGCGGTCACGGAGAGGGAACCACCGCTGACCAGCAGCCAGCCCCGCCCCTCGTCCGTCTCGTTGTCGGCCTTCACCCCGTCGCCGCCCGCGGTCACCTGGTAGGCGCCGTCCAGGAGCACGGTGTAGTCCTTCCCCCGGATGCCGTCGTCTGCTGCCTCGACGGTGACTTTGCCCGATGCCAGGACCAGGCCGTCCTTGGAGACGATGCCGTCGTTGTACTTTCCGGTGACCTTCAGGGAACCGGGCCCGGCAATAGTCAGGTCCGCCATGGAGAAGAGGGCCGCGTTGGGTGCGTCGTCGCCTTGGTCCGCGTAGCTTGCGGCATCCGTTACGGTGTTGGTGCTGCCGTCCTCCAGGTACAGGATCGCTTCATCGGCGCTTTGCACCACGAACGGGGAACCGCTGGAGTTACCAAGCTGCACCCCGTCCAGGATGATCCTCACCGTGTCTGAATCGCCCGCGGCCACCATGATCTTTCCGTCAGTCAGCGAGCCGCTGAGGCGGTAGGTTCCGGCGGCACTGATGGTGACGGTATTGCCGTCCACCGCCACGCCGGTGGAGGACGACGACGTCACTTTGCTGCCGCCGTCGGCCAGGCTGATTGCCACTTCCGTTGAGGCGTCCCAGCTGAGGTCGTCGCCGTCGTAGTGGGTGTCTTCTTCGATGGTGGCGGCGGTGACTGCCTGCTGGGTGGTGGTTGTTGTGGCCGTGCCGGAGGTGCCTGAGGACGTGGAACCGGTGGTTGCGGCGGAGCAGCCGGCCAGGGAGATCGCCAGCGCGACGGCGGCAACGGACAGGCAGGTGCGGAAGGAGCGCATGGTTGATTCCTTAGCTTTGGGGGAGTTGGTTGAGGGGGCGCAGCGGCATCCTGCGCCGAAGGGTTTGATTCCACCGGTTTGCGGGCAGTTCCGGGTGGAGTGCGGCCATGCCGGTGGCGAACTTGGAGATGCGGCACGGCCGGACGCCGTTGGCCCAGAGGTGCCGGTCCAAGGGGCCCGGGGCGGAGCCGGACTTGGTCTCCACCACCACCGCGTCGTCCAGGACCCAGGGCTGCCCGTCCGGCCGCTGCCAGGTGACGTCGGAATCGATGGTGGCGCGGCTTCTCGACTCAGGCAGGAACAGCGTGGTGCGGTTGTACTGCGTGGACAGGACGGGGGACAAGGGGCCGAACGTGACGTCCCCGATGGCCGCGGAAAGGGTCTCGTTTACATAGAGAAGGCCTTCGTCGGTCAGCCGGTCGCGATCGCAAAGTTCGTACGGGATGCGTTCCTTGACGGTGGCTTCACGTGCTCCTTCGGTCTTGACTTCGAGGAAGCTGACGGCGCTGTCCACGTAGGTCCGGGTGCGGATCTTGAAGCGCCGGCGCCGCCCGTGGGCTGCCAGCATGTAGCTGTCCAGTGCCGGGGTGTCGAAGTACACGGAGTCGTAGGCGAAGGTCCGGGCCCCGTCCATTTCCAGGACACGGGCGTGGGTGGTGAAAGTGGAGAGGACGCGTCGGGCTGCTGCCGAGGGAACCAGGTACTTGCGGTCAACACGGGTCAGCAGCGCGGCTTCAGCAGTGAGTTCTTCAAGCCCGACGGCGGAAAGCCGGCCCAGGTGGGGCATGACCCCTGGAGCTTCGGGCCGGCTCATGCGACACCCGCAGAGGTGGGCATGGACGGCTGGGGCGACGGCTGGGCAGGCAGTTCCTGCGGCGCCTCTGTCAGCGCGCCCGCTGGATGGTTGACGGTGAGCCGGGCGGGGCGGACCGCGTAGCGGACATCCACGATCGTCTTGTCATTCACCAGGTCCAGCTCCTGGATGGTGGCCGAGTGGACGGTACCGTTGAGGACTTCTTCCAGCCGGACGTAGAGTTCGGCTTCGTCGTTGATGGCCCGGTCCAGCACCACCGTCTGGTGGCGGTAGGAGGGCAGGACCTTCGGGTTGTCACCAATGAACATCACCAGCAGGACCAACGACATGAGGGACAACGTCAACCACAGAGGCTCGACGCCGATGCCCGAGATCAGGCCCAGCGCCAGTGCCGAGAAGTAGTAGGCAACCTCGTGCTGGGCAAGTTCGGTGGAGCGGAGCCGGATGATCGAGAGCACACCGAACAGCCCCAGGCCCAAACCAACGCCGGCAGCAGAACCGGACAGTGCGGTGGCGACTGCGAGGACTCCCACGTTCATGCCGAGGTAGGACACCACCAGGTCACGGCGCCTGTGGCGGCGGAGGTACAGGGCCAACGTGAGGATGGAAATGGCAGCGAGGTCTGCCGCTATGAGGATGAGGGTGTTCATCGGTTACTCCGGAATCTCTGGGGGAATTGGTGTCCACTTTTCAGGGCCACGCTGTGCTGGAACTGTGCCGGGACCAAGGGTGGGGTATGCGTTTCCTTCTGTGCGGCACGGCCTTTGCGGGTGAACAGGAAACGGTGCTGCACTACGAAACTGATGCCCAGCAGCGCGGCCTCCGTGAGGATCTTTGCGGGCAGGTCCGGGACGGAAACGGACGTCAGCGCCAGGATCGAGGCGTAGTTGGCCGCCAGCAACACCAGCACCAGGGCCACATAGCCGGCCGCGGCCACCCGCAGGGGCCGGTCTTTGCCGTGCTCGAACACCAGGCGCCGGTTGACCAGGAAGTTCACTGTGGCGCTGACCAGCCGGGCACCCAGCACGGCAATGAGCAGGGAATCCGTGACACCGATGAGCACCAGGAACATCACCATGTCCACCACGAAAGCGGACAGGGACGAGCCCAGGAACTTCAGCAGGGGGGCATAGATCCTGATCGAGTCCGCGACAGGCCGGAAGTGCGAGCCTGCGTTGTCGTTCAGATACACGGTGGCGATCCCGACGCTGCTGATGCCGTAGCCCGCATGCTTCGCTTCGAGCAGCAGGTTCAGTTCGTACTCGTACCGCTGTCCGCGGACCGTCAGCAACCAAGGGAGCATGTCCGCTTTGTAGCCCCGCAGGCCCGTCTGGGTGTCCGTGATCCGCTGGCCCGTCGCTAGCCTGAACAGGCCGCGGGTCACGGTGTTGCCGAACCGGCTCCGGGCTGGGACATTCCCGGTGAAGTTCCGGGAGCCCAGGACCATGGCCGCCGTGACATGCCGGACCCGGTCGGCGACGGCCAGGATATCCGCCACGCCATGCTGCCCATCGCTGTCGGCGCACACCACGTCATGTCCCGGAAAACGCTCAGCGATGAAGGCGAAGCCGCTCTTGAGGGCGTGACCTTTCCCGCCGTTCACGGCGTAACCAAGCACATGGCACCCAAGCTGGGCGGCGGCGTCGAACGTGTCCTTGTACTCGGGGCCGGAACCGTCGTCCACCACCACGATGCTGATCCACGGCTCTGCTTCCTGGAGGTTTCGGACAAGTGTGATGAGCTGGTGGTCCGGCTCGTAGGCCGGTATCAGGATGATCATGACCGGGCGATGTAGAGGATGTCCGAGGTGCCGCGCTCTTTGTTCTCGCCGAGCGGGTTGTTCACCAGGGATCCGTTGAAGTACATGGTGGAGGAGCCGCCGCCGTCGATGTTGTACGCGGTGGTGGCGCCGAGGTCCTTCATGATCTGCGCCAGGCCCGTCATGGTGACGCCGGCGGAGTAGCCGGGGCTGCGCCCGTCCACCACCACGAACACCAGATGGTTCTGGTCGATGACGCCCACCGCCGTGCGCGGCTGTTCGCCTTGGATGGAGTGGTTGCCGAAATTGGTATCAACTTCCACGTCCTCGATGCCCCAGGCAATCTCGCCGTTGTCCAGCAGCGACGGGCCAAACGAGAGGGTGTTCCAAACGCCATCCGCGATGAGTTGGTCAGCGGTGGTGGTGGTCTCGTCGTACACCTTGACGGTGCCGTCCTTGTAGAAGGCCAGGCCCTGCCGTGCGCCCTCATCCCGATACACCACACCGTTGCGGATCACGATGCCGGTGTCCCGGAAACCGTAGTAGTCGCCGTTGATGGCGAAGATCGCGTTGTGGTCCTGGGCGATCGCGGAGGTGTTTTCAGTGATGTTGCCGCCGTACGTGTCCTCCGCGAATGCCGACTTCAGCGTGGTGGCCGCATCAAGATCGACGTCGGCAACGTAGTACGTGACGGTGCTGTCGCCGCTGCCGGTAGTTACCTTGCTGATGCTGATACCGGTGTCACCCGAGGTGTAGCCAGTATCAGTGACCACGGCGCTCGCGGAGGAATCAGCGGCGCTGCTGTCCGTCGTCGTGGTTTCGGTGGTGCCGGCCTGGCTGGCTTCGTATTCCGAGACGTTGGTGATTTCGGCGTGCGGAATGACGAAGCGGTCCAGGGCCCAGGCTGTTGCACCCCCGGCAGAGAGAGTGACCGCCAGGACGGCGGAGACGATCGCTCGCCGTGTCCGGCGGCCTTTGCGGTTTTCGGTCTGTGGAGGAGTCATGCCTCATTTCTACGGAGGCAGGCTACGCCTGAGGTTTGCCTCGCATATGCGGCGGCTGTGAAGGTCTCCCCGTGCCTGTGAAAGTCAGCGCCCGTCGGCTTCCAACGCTGCCTGTTCTATGCGCCGGCGGTGTGCGGCCAGTTCTTCTGCGGTCCGTTGAGGGATGTTGGGATCATTCGCGCGCAGGCCGGCTTGGCCGTCGATAAGTTCCCGGATGATGTCCGCATGGCCTGCGTGGCGGGCCGTTTCGACGCACATGTGGACCAGGATCTGGTGCAGGGTGACGTTCTTTTTCTCTTCGGACCACCACGGCACTACGCCCGGCGCGTCCAGGGGAAGGGACTCGATGGTTTCGTCGCTGTGCTTGGCGGAGAAGTGGTGCAACTCGATGATCTCTTCGCGGCTCTGGGTGGCAGGCACCCACATGTCGGCGTCGGGTTCGGCGGTGGCCTCGTACCAGGGGAGTTCCCGTCCGTTCGGTCGCCCGAACGTTTCGCCGAAGTATCCCAGCTCCACACCGGCAACGTGTTTCACCAGGCCAAGCAGGTTGGTTCCCGTGGGGGTCATGGGCCTGCGGATATCGTATTCGCCGAGGCCGTCCAGTTTGTCCAGCAGGTCCTGGCGGCGGGTACGGAGATAGTTGAGCAACGTTGCTTTGTCATCCATGGTGAGCACTCTACCGAAGGGGTGCTGCAGCGAGTTCGCAGCAAACCCGGGGCAGTCCGCGACAGTCGGGACGAAGCTCTCTTCATCAGTACCATTCTGGTACCGTTGATGCATGGCCATGAACCTGCGCGTACCTGAAGACCTGGATCGACGGCTGGAGAAGTTGGCCGCCGAGGAACACACATCCAAGTCCGCGCTCCTGCTACAGGGGGCAGAGCTGGTTCTGCAGCGCCATGCGCGCCGACGCGAAATCAGCGAGGGCCTTGATTTCGTCATGAGTCATGATGCTGAGCTCCTGACGCGCCTTGAAGACGCGTGACAGCATACCTGGACATCGAGGATGCCCTTCAAGTCGTTGATCGGTACGGCTTCCATATCCGCGATGTCGGCCTGCTCGCCTCGGCTTTGGCCAGGCCGGCTACAACCGTCTTGGGCACAGATGCCTATCCCGACCTTGCACTGAAGGCGGCTGCGCTGTTGGAGTCCGTCGCCCGGTTCTACCCACTCATTGATGGCAACAAGCGAACCGCATGGACACTCATGGTGCTGCTGCTTTGGGTCAACGGATATCAGCATGACTTCACCACAGATAAGGGCTTCAAGCTTGTCGTCGGTGTCGCCAGCGGCACCATCGAACTGCGGGATTCTGCCGCCGAAATCTCCCAACACCTGGTGGCACGTTAGTCGTACCGGGAATCAGCCGCCCTTACAGTCTCCCAAGCGACGCTCACTAGGCAAAGCAGTGCAGAAAGCCCAACTGTTCGCCGCAGCCGGGGCCCGGGAGGTCTCGACGGCGGTCCCGCACGTTTCCGGCGACGTGGACGTGACCAGGTACTGCTTTATTCCTCTCTTCGGCATCGCGTTGACTTCAACCCAAGCCAGTGGCGGACCCGGCGAAGGACGCCGGACCCCGTCCCGCCACGAGTGTTAGGAGCAACTCCTTGTCACTTCAATTCCCCCGCAGGACCCTGCTCCAGGGTGCCGGCGCACTTTCCCTGGCGGCAGTGGTCAGCTCGATGTTCGCACAGAACGCCTGGGCCGACGCAGAACCGGGCGCCGCGGAGTTCGCAGCGCTGCGAAACCGTTGGGTGGACCAGATCACGGGCCGCAACGTCATCCAGGCCGGCGACCCTGACTTCGCCAAAGCCATCACCGCACTGAACAACAAAGCCGCAGACTCTCTGGCCAAGCTCAACACGTCGTCGGGCCGAACCTCGGTGTTCACGGACCTGTCCTTGGCCAAGGACGCAGAAATGGTCACCACCTACACCCGCCTGTCCCAACTGGCCACGGCCTGGGCCACCCCCACAGCGGCCGTGTTCGGGGACGCCGCGGTCCTTGCCGCCATCAAGGCCGGCCTGGCTGATGCCAACACCCTTTGCTACAACGACAGGAAGGAAGAGGTAGGAAACTGGTGGTCCTGGGAGATCGGCGTGCCCCGGGCACTCGCCGACGCCATGGTGCTCCTGCATGCCGAATTGTCGGCCGCGGAACGCACTGCCTACTGCGCGGCCATCGACCATTTCGTGCCCGACCCGTGGCTGCAGTTCCCGCCCAAGCGCGGCAAGATCACCTCCGTTGGCGCCAACCGCGTGGACCTGTGCCAGGGCATCATCATCCGTTCCCTGGCAGGAGAGGACCCGGCCAAACTCAACCATGCTGTGGCCGGACTCAGCCAGGTGTGGCAGTACGTCACCAGCGGAGACGGCATTTTCCGCGACGGCTCGTTCATCCAACACAGCACTACTCCGTACACCGGTTCCTACGGAGTTGTCCTGCTCACCGGGCTGTCCAAATTGTTCTCCTTGCTGGGAGGTACGGCGTTCGAGGTTTCCGACCCAACGCGCAGCATCTTCTTCGACGCCGTGGAGGGCTCGTTTGCGCCCGTCATGATCAACGGGGCCATGGCCGATGCCGTCCGCGGCAGGAGCATCAGCCGTGAGGCCAACACCGGCTATGACCTGGGGGCGTCGGCGATCGAGGCCATCCTGCTCCTGGCACGGGCCATAGATCCAGCGACGGCGTCCCGATGGCGGGGTTTGTGCGCGGGCTGGATTGCGCGCAATACCTATCGACCGATCCTCAACAGTGCGAGCGTGCCCAGGACGGCACTGGTCAAGGAGCTCCAAGCTACTGGTGTTGCCCCCGTGGCAGAAGCTACCGGCCACAAGCTCTTCCCCGCTATGGACCGCACCATGCACCGCGGACCCGGCTGGGCATTGTCGCTCGCCCTGTCCAGCAACCGCATTGCTTGGTACGAATGCGGCAACGGCGAGAACAACCGCGGCTATCACACTGGCTCCGGCATGACCTACTTCTACACGTCCGACCTCGGCCAGTACGACGACGCGTTCTGGGCCACGGCCAACTACAACCGCCTCCCCGGCATCACCGTGGACACAACCCCCTTGCCGGACAAGGTGGAGGGGGAGTGGGGCGCTGCCGTTCCCGCGAATGAGTGGAGCGGGGCCACAGCGCTGGGTGAGGTTGCCGCCGTCGGACAGCATCTGGTGGGGCCGGGCCGCACGGGCCTGACCGCGCGGAAGTCCTGGTTTGTCAGCGGCGACGTCACCGTTTGCCTCGGCGCGGACATCAGCACTGCTTCGGGCGCCAGGGTGGAAACCATCGTCGACCACCGAAACCTCCACCAAGGCAGCAATACACTCACGACGGCGGCGGGCACCATCGCTGGAACGGCGGGCAACGTTGAGGTGCTGGGCGATGGGCGCTGGGTGCACCTGGAGGGATTCGGCGGGTACGCGATGCTCGATGATTCCCCGCTCCACGTGCTGCGGGAAACCCGGTCCGGCAGCTGGTCCGGGGTCAACATCAATGGCAGCGCCACAGTGCAGCAGCGCAATTTCGCCACCCTCTACGTGGACCACGGGGTCCGGCCTGTCGCCGGCAGTTATGCGTATATTGTGGCGCCGGGAGCATCGGTGGACCTGACCCGGAAACTGTTGCAGGGAAACAAGTACAGCGTGATCCGCAACGATGCTACGGCCCAGTCCGTGGAGTTCAAGACCGCGAAGACCACGGCCGCAACGTTCTGGAAGCCCGGAATGGCGGGGGATCTTGGCGCATCGGGTCCTGCCTGCGTGGTGTTCTCCAGGCATGGGAATGAGCTGAGCCTGGCCGTCAGTGAGCCGACGCAGAAGGCTGCCGGCCTCACGCTGACCTTGCCGGAGGGAACGTGGTCCAGCGTCCTGGAGGGCGCGGGCACCCTGGGGACGGACACCGACGGGCGGAGCACCCTGACGCTTGACACCACTGGGCTCAGCGGCCAGACAAAGCTCATCAAGCTCCGCCGCTAGAGCCTCGTTGTGGGGCCTGCTCTGCGCGCCATTTAGCCCCCGGAGACCGCAGAGCGGGCCTCACAACGCTTCGCCCCGCAGGAGTCACGGACAACAATGCGTGGCCGCAACCGGATCTGGTAGAGCGGACAGGCGTCACCTTCGGTCAGCCGACGCAGCAGGACATCGGCGGCCATGACGCCCAGCCTGTGCTTGGCGGGCGAAACCGCCGTGAGCGGTATCCGGGCGAGGTCAGCCATTTCGTCGTCATAGGAGACGAGGGCGAGGTCCTCGGGAACCCGAACCCCGTGCCTGGACGCGGCGCCTTCCAGCAGAGCGGCTTCCCGGTCTCCGAAGACCAACGCCGCTGTGGCACCACTGCCAGCCAGCATCCCGAACATGTGCTCGGCCTGGTCGGCTTCCCACTCCGGCTTGGTTGCGCTGAACGCCATGTGCCCGTCGGTCTCCAACCCCAACGCCGTGATGGCAGCCGTATACCCTGCGATGACCGCAGCCTGCGTGGGATTACTGCTGCGAGCGGCTTCGTTTGCCCGGGTGAGCAGCCCAATCTTTCGGTGACCCAAGCGGCGGAGGTGCATGACGGCGTCGTACGCTCCGCCTTGGTGATCCGAGCAGACGTGTTCCGTGCGGTCGCCGGGCCCCAGATCGTCAAGGCTCCGCTCCAGGAGGACAACCGGCACGGGAAGGGCCATGAGCTCGGCGACGCGCTGCTGGGGATCGGCCAAGCCGGTCAGCGTCGGCACCAGGATGAGGCCGTCCACTCCGGCATCCAGAAGGAACTGGATGCCGGCGTTCTCGCGCGTGAAGTCGTAGTGGTACGTGGACAGTTGCAGGCTCGCGCCCCGGGCCGAGAGGTGTTCCTCGATCCCCTGGAGGACGCGCGGGTAGTACAGCTGCGTGTCCGGGAGCAGGACGCCGATGACGAACCTCGAGCGTTTCTGCGTGCGCTGGGGTGCAGCGACGAAGCTGCCGGCGCCCTGCCGCCTGACCACCAGCCCTTTGCCTACAAGGTCCTCGAAGGCCCTCCGCACCGTGGTCAGGGAAAGGCCGGTCTCTGCCGCGAGTTGCTGCTCGGTGGGGAGCTTGGTCCCCACGGCCCACGTCCCGGCGAGGATGTCCCTGCGGAGGTCGTCGCTCAAGTCCTGGAACTTCAAGTTGGCCTTGGCAGTGTCGCGAAGGGGTGCGCCACCGGAGTCCGGTTCCTGTTTCCTCTTTGGCATGATCCATCTCCAGCTGTGGACAGACGATTTCTCTCATCATGCACCACAATTTAGAGAGTATTTGAGGAGTAATTGTCAGATCCCCGGAGTATTTTCACGCCGACCGGGAATGCTCATTGATTCCTTGCCTTGAGGCTCAGTAGCAATGGGAGGGTGTCCAACAAGAAGCCGAACATCCTTTTCATCCTCAGCGACGACCAAGGCGCCTGGGCGCTGGGTTGCGCCGGAAACCCCGAAATCCACACGCCAAATCTAGACGGCCTCGCTGCCCGCGGCACGCGGCTGGAGAACTTCTTCTGCGCCTCACCGGTCTGCTCCCCGGCGCGCGCCAGCCTGATGACCGGGAACATCCCGTCGCGCCACGGCGTCCACGATTACCTGGCGGGCGTCGAAACCGGACCCCAGGCCATCGACTACCTGCAGGGGCAGCGGTTGTTCACGGATGACCTCGCCGATGCCGGCTACCGCCTGGGCCTGTCCGGCAAATGGCACCTTGGCGCCAACGATGCTCCCCGGAAGGGCTTCAGCCACTGGTTCGCCCTGGAAGGCGGCGGCAGCCCGTATGACAGCTCGGTGATGTACAGGTTCGACGGCGGCACCAGCCACCGGGAAACGGTCACCGAGTACTTGACGGACGCGATCACCGGCGATGCCCTGGACTTCATCAACGATGCCTCGCAAGAGCCCGAACCCTTCTTCCTGGCCCTCAACTACACAGCTCCCCACAAGCCGTGGAAGGGGCAACATCCGCCGGAATTTGAGGATCTCTACAGCGACTGCGGATTTTCCAGCTGCCCGCAGGAAGCCATGCACCCGTGGACTCCCACCGTGGACGGGGTGCCGATCGGCGGCGAAGCAGACACCCGTGCTGCGCTGGTGGGGTACTTTGCCGCCGTCAGTGCCATGGACGCCGGGATCGGGACGGTCCTCAGCCGGCTGGAGGAACTCGGCATCCAAGACAACACCTTGGTGGTCTTCAGCAGCGACAACGGTTTCAATTGCGGCCACCACGGCATTTGGGGGAAGGGCAACGGGACGTTTCCGCAGAACGTCTACGACTCCTCCGTCAAAGTGCCGGCGATCTTCGCACTCCCGGGCAGGATCCGGCAGGGCGCGGTAGTGACGGAACTGTTGTCCGCCTACGACGTGGCGGCCACCATCCTGGAGCTGGCGGGGGTAAACCACAGCCCCTTCGAAGACGGGCCGGGACAGTCTTTCGCGGAGCTTCTAGGCGGGCTGCCACCGGCGGCCGGGGATCGCGCCGTCGTGGTCTTTGACGAATACGGTCCCGTCCGGATGATCCGCAGCACCGACTGGAAGTACGTGCACCGCTATCCGCACGGTCCGCATGAACTCTACGATCTCCTGGCCGACCCGGACGAGCGAGTCAATCTTGTGAACGAGCCGGCGCACGCTGCACGGGTGTCCGCCATGCGGTCCCGGCTTCAGGAATGGTTCCAGTTGCACGCCGTCCCTGGCCTCGACGGGAGTTGGCTTCCCGTGGCGGGCGCAGGCCAGACTGCGTCCGTGCTGGATGATCCCCTGGGGGCTTTCACCCCACCCAACTGGGATGGCACGGACGCAGCCGGAGGGTCTTCCTAACCGGCGTCCGTGAGGGCGAGTCCGGCACTGAGTTCCTGGGCACTGAGCTCCTGGGGACTGTCCAGGAGAACCACGGCCTGGCCGCTTCCGGCAGCCTCGTAGGACGCCAGGACTACCTCCACGATGTGGCGGGCGTGCTCAACACTGACTTTGGGCGCGCCGCCGTCGAGCACAGTGATGAAATCCTGCAGCTGCAGGAAGAAGCCCTCTTGGATGTCCTCGGGCCGCGGCTCCCATACCGTGCGTGTCACGCCGTCGCGCCGGACCAAGGTTCCATGGTGCGGGCTGCAGGACAGGGTGCCGTGCTCACCCACGATCAGGACCTCGTCCAGGCGTTGGGCAGCGTCGGACACCACGGAGATGCTGACATGCACCCCGTTCCTGAGGGTCAACGCAATGGCACCGTCGGTTTCCACTGGAACGCCGAAGCGCTTGAGGGTAGAGGCACTCACGGACTCAACGGGTGCGCCACCGAACCAGATGGAGCGGTCAAGGCAATGGCCGCCGATGTTCATCAGTGCACCCCCGCCTGCCATGGCCTCGCTGAAGAACCAATCCGGCCGGGTTCCCGGACGGTAATCGGTGGTCCTGTAGTCGCGGATCATCAGGACCCGGCCGAGCTCGCCGCTCGCCAGTACGTCCTCGGCGGCCAGTTTCTCCGGAAGGAAATGCTGGATCTGCCCGATCACCAAGGACACCCCGGCCTTCCGGCACGCTTGAATCATGCGATCGCAGTCGGCCACGGTGGTGGCCATGGGCTTTTCCACCAGCACGTGCAATCCGTGGTCGGCTGCGGCCAGCACCATCTCCAGGTGCAAGGCGTGCGGGGTATTGATGATGACGGCGTTCAAGCCGGCCTCACGGTACATGGCCAGGTAGTCCCCAAAGACGGAAGCCCCCCATGGCGATGCGACCCTCTCTGCGGCTTCAGGCCGCAGGTCGCAGACGGCGGCCAACTCCACGTTGCTGATCCGCGCTGCGGATGCTGCATGGAAATGTGCCACGGCGCCCGCGCCAATGATTCCAAGTCGTATCAATTTCCCTCTTTAGCTCGGAGCCGGAGCGCGGGCTCGTTCGATCGGAACGCCGCGCAGGTCTCCTCGATTGTTGGGCAGCCGGAAAAGAGGAATAAATGCCTAATTGGGTCCCACCGCCCACGGGCTGCCAGGCAGGTGGAGAAACTTTCCAAAATACTCATTGAATCCTGCTTTCGGGGACTGTGAGAGTCGTCTCACTGAACCGCATCCGGCTGGTTCCCCCTCACTCGAAAGGTGATTCCCATGGGCAAAACAGCCCGTCATCTTCGCCCGCTGGCCGCCCTGTTGGGTGCAGCGCTTGCCTTGTCCACCACTGCCTGCGGCGGAGCCACCGATGCCTCCCCGGCCGCCGAAGCCGTGGATATTTCCGGGTCCATTTCCGGCCAGACCATCAACTATTGGTCGATGTGGAAGGACGGCGAACCTCAGCAAAAGGTCATCGCCACTGCCATCGCGGACTTCGAAAAAGAAACCGGCGCCAAAGTCAGCGTCCAATGGCAGGGACGCAGCAACACCGAAAAGCTCGTCCCTGCGCTGAACACCAACAACGTCCCGGACCTGGTGGACGGAACACTCGCCAAGCTCGCTCCGGTGATCGGCGAAACCGGGCAGGCCAGCCCCCTGACGTCCGTCTACGCGTACGAGCTGGACGGGAAGACCGTCAGTTCAGTGATTCCGGAGAAGTTCACCAGCAACGGCGTCTTCAAGGGAGAGGACGGACAGCCTTGGATGGTGCCCTACAGCATCAGCTCGGACGGCATCTGGTTCGATGCCGCCAAGCACCCGGAGCTCAAAGCAAAGCCGCCGGCCACCTGGGATGAATTCATTGCAGTCCTGGACAAGCTGAAGGCCGGTGGACAAGCCCCCATTGCCGCCGACGGTGATATCGCAGGCTATAACTCCACCTGGTTCGTTACCTCGCTGCTCCGGCTCAAAGGCGCAGGCAGCTTCAAGGCCCTCGCCGAGGACAAGTCCGGCGCAGGATGGGACGACCCCGCCGTTCTTGAAGCAGCCCAAAAGGTGGAAACCCTGGTGAAGGGCGGATACCTCAACAGTGGCTACAACGCCAGCAAGTTCCCCGCCCAACAGCAGCTCTGGGCGAACGGCGACGCTGCCCTGATCCTCAACGGCTCGTGGACGCCCACCGAAACCGGCTCGTACGCCGCACCCGGCTTCGAATATTCCTCCTTCCAGTTCCCGGCCATCGGCGACAAGCCGGCCAGCGCCCGCGTGGACTTCATCGGCTTCGCTGTTCCAGCAAAATCCAAGAACCAGGTTCCTGCCCAGCGACTTGCGGCGTACCTGCTGGGCGCCAAGTACCAGGACGCCCTCGGAACGGACGCCAAGGTGCTGCCGGTGAGGCAGGACGCACCGGTGGATCCCGCCGTCGCAAGCGTCAAAGCCGCCATCGACGCCGCTCCAGCCACGCACCTGCAGAACGACGGCGTGACGTTCCCCGGATACACCGAGAAGGTCTTCTTCCCCAGGGACGATGAACTGTTCCTTGGAAAGACCACAGCCTCGGAATTCGTGGCCATGATGAAGGAAGCCCAGATCCAGTACTGGAAGGACAACGGCTGATGTCGGTCGGCCTGAAGGAACCCCGCGCCGGCAAAGCGGCACTGCATAATCCCGACTCCCGGAAACCGGTGACCAGGAAGGCCTCAGCTCAGGGCCGCCAACCCGGAAGCTCCATCGATGTGCAGCGCAAGAAGCTGCTGGTTCCCTTCGTCGGGCCGGCGTTCGTCCTGTACACGGTCCTGTTCATCGTTCCCGCCCTTGGTGCAGTGTGGATCAGCCTCCACAAATGGGCCGGCTCCGGACCCATGAAATTCGTGGGCCTGGACAACTACGGCCGGATCTTCCGGGACCCGCTGTTCCTGTCATCGTTCGGCAACACCCTGCTGCTGCTGTTCGTGGTGGGAGCCGCAATCTTCATTCTCGCTTTCGCCATGACGCTCGTCCTTCGGGACATGGCAGGGAAGAAGGTTGTCCGTAACGTCATCTTCTTCCCGCACCTCATCAACGCGCTCGTTTTCGGTGTCCTGGCCGGCTTCATCTTCAACCCCGGCGGAATGGTCAACAGCCTCTTGGCACCCCTTGGGGTGACGGATCCGCCAAAGTGGCTGGCACAGGACAACATCTTCCCGCTCATCATGGTCACCCTGGTCTGCACAACCACCGGTTACTTCACCACCATCCTGATGGCCGGCGTCGACCGTATTCCGCCCTACTACTACGAGGACTGCGCCCTGGCAGGAGCCTCCGCGTTCCAGCGGCTGCGGTACGTCATCCTCCCGCTGACCTGGGATGTCTTCGGCACTTGTGCCGTGCTGTGGACCATCTCGTCGGTGAAGATCTTCGAGATCGTGTGGGTATTCGGCGGTAGCTCCGGGGCAGGGGTGCCTCCCACCCAAAGCTGGACGGCAGCCGTCTACACCTACGTCAACGCCTTCTCCGGACAGTCAACGCCTGCCTATGGAGCAGCAACGGCCTCCGCTGTGTTGTCCCTGGCGCTGATCTCCGTCCTGGTTGTCCTGCTGCGCCGCGCCATGCGTCGCGACGCCGTCGAGTTCTAAAGGAAATGACATGAGCGAATACAAACTGCTGGCTCCCTTGACCGCCCGCAGGCGGGGACGCCGCGGTGTCAGTCCCGCCCTGCGCGGGGAACGCAGCGTAGTCCGGGGCATCGGTGTGGGGTTGCTGTGGCTGGTGGTCGCGATCAGTATCGCGGCGCTGGTGTGGATGGTGGCGCAGGCCTTCCGGGATACACGGGCCATTCTTGACGACCCCTGGGGCGTGCCGGCCTCCCTGGACTTCGGCAACTTCGTCCGGGCCTGGACCGTGGGAGACTTCGCGGTGGCCACGTGGAACAGCCTTCTGACCACAGTGTTGTCGTCGGTCCTGACCGTCGCCATCGCCGCGCCGTGCGCCTACTACCTGAGCCGGGTGGACAACAGGCTCACCCGCGGCCTGAGCCTGTACTTCATCCTGGGCCTCGGAATTCCGGCGCAGGTCATCCTGATTCCGCTGTTCGTGATGCTGAACAAGGTGTACCTCACGGACAGCATCATCGGATTGAACCTCGTCTACATTGGGGTTTCCATGCCGTTCACGGTCTTCCTGCTGACCGCCTTCTTCCGTTCCCTCCCCCTGGAAATGGAGGAAGCCGCAGCCCTCGACGGGACCACGGCCTTCGGAACCTTCTGGCGCATCACCCTGCCTTTGGCCAAGGGAGGCATCCTCACTGCCTTCATCCTCCAGGTCATCTCGCACTGGAACGAGACCCTTCTGGCCTTGACCCTGCTGCAATCCACTGAGAAGTACACGCTCCCGGTAGCGCTGATTTCGTTCGTCCAACAGCAGACCTACTCCGGCGCTGACTGGGGTGGACTGTTCGCAGGCTTGGTGATGGTGGTGCTGCCCATGCTGGTCATCTACGTGTGGCTGGGCCGCCGACTTACCGAGGGACTCACGCTCGGGATGGGCAAATAGACCCTCGACGCCGGGGCTACCGCGGACTCTGGTCGATAACGCAGAAGCACTGGTTGCCGGGCATGTCTTGTCCTCGGAAGCGCGCCAATGCCACAGTGAACCATGGCCACCGAAGAGGACGTCAGGAGCATCTGCCTGGAGATGCCGGGTGTCAGCGAACGCTTGAGCTGGGGTCAACCCGCCTGGTTCGCCAAGACGCTCATGGCACGTATCTGGGAAGACGGGGTTGTCACGGTCAAGACCGATGAACGTGAAGCGCTCGCAGCCATGGAACCGGACACCTATTTCTGGACACCTCATCACGACCAGTCCCCGAAGCTGCTCCTGATCCGGCTTGAGGGCATCGATGTGGACGAGCTCGACGAACTGCTGCAGGAGTCGTACAGGATCGCCGGCGGCCGGGCAGGTTAGACTCGGCCGCATGGGGGAACACAACGCACTTGGGGAACACCACTCACCGCAGCCTGCCCGGAAACTGGCGGTCGTCGTCGTGCCTTTGCTGGGCCTGGTTGCCGTGATCGTGGGGCTGATCGTGGCGTGGAACGGAACCAACGAACCGATTGGTTGGTTCGCCTACGCGCCGCTGAGCGACAACGTCTTCCAACCGAGCGGGGGGAGCTTTGTCAGCCGCGGAAGCCAGCTGGGACTGGCCGTGGCGGGGGTTGGCCTGCTGGTCCTCGCCTTCTGGGCCGGGCTGGCCATCGGCCGCCGCCAAGTTCGCCGCTGACTTCGCCGCAAGAACGCGAAATCGCCGCAGGAACGCGAAATCGCCGGAGAGCTCCAGCGAACTGGCAGCTTTCCGGCGATCTCGGCGCAAGCAGAAGACTAGGTGAGCTTCACCTGGCGGTTCATGTCCTTGTACAGCAGGTAGCGGAACTCGCCCGGTCCACCGGCGTAGCAAGCCTGCGGGCAGAACGCGCGCAGCCACATGAAGTCGCCGGCTTCCACCTCAACCCAGTCGTTGTTGAGCAAGTACATGGCCTTGCCTTCCAGCACGTACAAGCCGTGCTCCATGACGTGGGTTTCCGGGAAGGGGATCACGCCGCCGGGCTGGAAGGTCACGATATTGACCTGCATGTCGTGGGCGAGGTCGCTGGAGTCCGTGAAGCGAGTGGTCTTCCAGACGTCGTTGGTGTCCGGCATGGAGGTGGGCTCCACGTCCTTCTCGTTGGTGACGAAGGACTTGGCCTCGAAGCCTTCAAGGCGCTCGTAGGCTTTGCGGATCCAGTGGAAGGAGACGATGTCGTCCGAGACGTTTTCCAGGCCCCACTCCGCGCCGGCGGCGAGGTAGGCGTAGCCGCCCTCCTCGAGGTGGTGCAGTTCGCCGTCGAGCGTCAGGTTGACCTGGCCCTTGGTCACGAAGATGACGCCTTCAACGCCGGCCTCGAACTCTGCCTTGGGTGCCCCGCCGCCCGGCGCGATCTCGACGATCAGCTGGGAGAACGTGGTGGCGAAGCCGGAAATCGGCCGCGCGATGATCCAGGAACGCGTGTTGGAGAAGCCCGGCAGGTTGCTGGTGACGATGTCCGTCATCACACCTTTGGGGATCACCGTGTAAGCCTCGGTGACGATGGCCCGTTCCGTGGTCAGATGTGTCTGGGGCGGCAGTCCGCCCTGCGGGTAGTAGTAGTTGCCCATGCGGGAAGCTCCTATCAGTGGGAAGTCGGTTGTGCGAGCCGCGGGTGCGCAAGCGCGGTCAGCTGTGAAAGTTCGACGCCGGCAAGCGCCTTGACCTCGTCGGTCCCCACTGCGCCGCACTGGACGCCGCGGAGGACGAAGCCTGCGAGGGCACGGGCCGTGGCGGGCTCGTCCATGACGCCGCCTTCGGTGCGTTCCACGTAGTTGCGCAGGCGCAGTGCCGCGGCGGGAAGGCCTTCGCGGTAGAACGCATACGACGCCGAGAAGCGGCTGGGCAGCTGGGCGGCGTGGAGATCCCAGCCTTGGTAGTAGCCGTTCTCCAGGGAACGGCGGACCAGCCGGCCGTGCAGCTTCCAGGCATCTTCCACGGCGTCACCGACGGGGATGATGTTGGTGGAACCGTCGGAGAGACGGATTCCCGTGCCGGCAACAGCGAGCTGCATGACTTCCTTGGCGAAGTCGGCCACGGGGTGCTCCATGGACTGGTACTCGGCGGAGATTCCCAGCGAGGCGCTGTAGTCGTAGGTCCCGTAGTGCAGGGCACTGATACGGCCCGGAACAACGTGGGGGAGCTGGGCTACCGGAGAGGTCCCGTCGGCACCGATGATGAGCTGCGGCGTTTCCACCTGCACCTCGAAGCGGAGCCGGCCTGCGGGGAGTCCGTGCACTTCTTCCAACCGCGACACTGCGAAGTCCATGGCCTGCACCTGTGCCACCGTGGTGACCTTGGGCAGGGTGAGGATCAGCCCGGCAGGGAGTTCCCCGGCCTGGGCCAGGGTGGAGACGAACAGGTCCAGGGTCTTCAGGCCGCGGGCACGCGTCGGTGCTTCGAAGCACTTGAAGCGGATGCCGATGAACGGCGGGGCCGTTCCGGCGGCAACTGCTGCGGCAACTGCGTTGGCGGCAGCAACGGCGTCGGCGTCTTCTGCCTCATCGCCGCGGTCGCCGTAGCCGTCCTCGAAGTCCAGACGGAGGTCCTCGATCGGCTCGGAAGCGAGCTTCGCGGCGACGCGCTCGGCAACAGCGGCAGCCAGGTGCGGTTCCTGGCCCAACAGCTGACCGAGCTTTTCGAGGCCACCGTGGGCTTCCGCCGTCGCGAGTGCCTGGGTGCCCCAATCTGCCACGAAGGTGGTCGTGAAGCGGTCGGCGGGGATGTAGACGGTGTGGATGGGCTGGCGTGAGCCGTCGTCGCCGGGGTAGTTGCGGTCAAGCAACTGGTCCGTTGCCTCCAGCTGCGACTCAATGTGTGCCAGGTCGGATGCCGAGAATGAACCCATCTCAGCCCACCAGCTCATACGCGGGCGTGGTGAGGAAGTCCGTGTAATCGTCGGAGAGACAGATGTCCTCGATCAGCTTGGACGCCGGCTCGTAGTACTTGGTGAAGTTCTCGTCGCCGAACTCGATCCGCAGGCGCTCGGTTTCTTCGCCCAGGATGCGGGTGACCAGTTCGCGGGTCACGGTGTTGCCCGTGTCGGCGAGGACGGACTTGTTGCGGATCTGCTGCCACACCTGCGAGCGGGAGATTTCCGCGGTCGCGGCGTCTTCCATGAGGTTGTGGATGGCTACCGCGCCGCTGCCGGAGATCCAGACGCCCGTGTAGGCGACGGCGACGTACAGATTCAGCCGCAGGCCGGCTTCCGTGACGGTTCCGCCGGCGGATGCGACGTCGATCAGCTGCTCAGCGGTGACGTTGACCTCGGGGCGCTGCTTGTCCAGCTGATTCTTCTTACCGCCGTTGGCAGGGTCACCGAGCACGGAGTCGAAGACTTCGCGGCAGGTGGGAACGAGGTCCGGGTGGGCAACCCATGAACCGTCGAAGCCGTCGTTCGCCTCACGGGTCTTGTCGGCGCGGACCTTGTCGAAGGCGGCGGCGGTGACGTCGGGCTGCTTGCGGTTGGGGATGACGGCGGCCATGCCACCCATGGCGAAAGCGCCGCGCTTGTGGCAGGTCTTGACCAGGAGTTCGGTGTAGGCGCGCATGAACGGAGCCGTCATGGCAACGGTGGCGCGGTCCGGGAGGACGAACTCTTCGCCTGCATCACGGAAGTACTTGATGATGCTGAAGAGGTAGTCCCAGCGGCCGGCGTTCAGGCCAGAGGCGTGGTCACGGAGTTCGTAGAGGATCTCGTCCATTTCGAACGCGGCCGGGATGGTCTCGATCAGCACGGTGGCGCGGACGCTGCCCTGCGGGATGCCGAGGAAGTCCTGGGCGAAGACGAAGACGTCGTTCCAGAGGCGTGCCTCCAGGTGGCTCTCCATCTTGGGCAGGTAGTAGTACGGGCCGTGGCCGTTGAGCAGAAGCTGCTTGGCGATGTGGAAGAAGTGCAGGCCGAAGTCCACCAGTGCACCCACGGCGGGTTCGCCGTCGATCAGCAGGTGGCTCTCTTCCATGTGCCAGCCGCGGGGACGGGCAACCACAACGGCCAGGGGAGCGTCCGTGCGGAGACGGTATTCCTTGCCTTCGGGGGAGGTGTAGCTCAGGGTACCCTGGGCGGCGTCGCGGAGGTTGAGGATGGCGTCGATGACGTTGGGCCAGGTGGGCGTGCTGGCATCTTCGAGGTCAGCCAACCACACCTTGGCGCCGGAGTTGAGGGCGTTGATGGCCATCTTGGCCGGGGTCGCGGGGCCGGTCATCTCAACGCGGCGGTCCTGCAAAGCTGCGGGTGCCTCGGCAACCTTCCAGTCGCCGTCGCGGATTTCGCGGGTCTCCGGAAGGAAGTCCAGGCGGCTGGTTTCGGCGACCTTTTGGCGCTTGGCTTTGCGGGCCTCCAGGAGTTCGTTGCGGGTGCCTGCGAAGCGCTGGTGCAGTTCCTCGATGAAGGCCAAGGCCTTGGGGGTGAGGATTTCCTCGGCGCGATCGATCGGCTGGGGATCTGTGACTGTGATAGCCATGTGAGCGGATTCCTTTTTCTAGAGTGCGCTGGCGGCGTTGGAGTGCGCAGCGTTGGCTACGGCGGTCGCTACATCGGCGGCAACATGGGGATCGAAGACGCTGGGGATAATGTAACTCGCGTTCAGCTCCTCGTCAGCTACCCGGTTGGCGATTGCCTCGGCTGCGGCTACCAGCATGTTCGGCGTGATGTCCGATGCTCCGGCATCCAGCAGGCCCCGGAAGAAGCCGGGGAAGGCCAGCACGTTGTTGATCTGGTTCGGGAAGTCGCTGCGGCCCGTGGCCACTACTGCTGCGTGCTTGGAAGCAATCACGGGATCGATTTCCGGCGTCGGGTTGGCCATGGCGAACACGATCGCGTCCTCGGCCATGGAAGCAACCTGCTCCTCGCCGATCACGTGCGGGGCGCTGACGCCGATGAAGACGTCCGCTCCCTTGAGGGCGTCGTGCAGGGTTCCGGAGAAGCCTTCTTCGTTGGTGTTCGCGGCGATCCAGCTGCGGTGCTCGTCGTCGTACTTTTCGCCCGAGTGGATGGCTCCGGAGCGGCCGGCGGCGATGATGTGCTGCGCGCCCTGGGCCTTGAGGAGCTGGATGATGGCCGAGCCGGCAGCGCCGACGCCCGAGACCACGATCTTGACTTCGGAGAGCTTCTTGTCCACCACACGCAGGGCGTTGACCAAGGCAGCGAGCGTGACGATCGCGGTGCCGTGCTGGTCATCGTGGAAGACCGGGATGTCGAGTTCTTCGCGGAGGCGGTTCTCGATTTCGAAGCAGCGCGGCGCGGCGATGTCTTCGAGGTTGATGCCGCCGTAGACCGGTGCCATGGCTTTGGCGATCATGATGATCTCTTCGGTGTCCTGTGTATCCAGGCAGACCGGCCAGGCATCCACGTTGGCGAACTGCTTGAAGAGCGCAGCCTTGCCTTCCATCACGGGAAGGGCGGCTGCGGGGCCGATGTTGCCGAGGCCCAGGACTGCGGAACCGTCGGTGAGGACGGCGATGGTGTTGCGCTTGACCGTCAGGTTGCGGGCAGCGGCCGGGTCTTCCGCGATCGCCATGCAGACGCGGGCGACGCCGGGAGTGTAGGCGCGCGAGAGGTCGTCGCGGTTGCGCAGGGCTACTTTGGGGACAACTTCGAGCTTGCCGCCCAGGTGCATGAGGAAGGTGCGGTCCGAGACGTGCTGGACGGTGACGCCGTCGAGGGCGTTCAGGGCGTCCTTGACGCGGGCTGCGTGGTCGTCGTCGGTGGTGTTGCAGGTGACGTCAACGACGATCGTCTCGTGGTGGGATTCCGTGACGTCCAGCGCGGTGATTGCTGCACCGGCTGCGCCGACGGCTGCTGCCAGTTCGCTGGTAGCGGTGAAGCTCGACGGTGCGGCGACGCGCAGGGTGATCGAGTTTCCGGGGCTCGGATTCGCCATTGAAATTCCTCCTGTAAGGCCCGTTCCCGGGCCGCCGTTCCAAACTGAATGTTTTCGTATTATGGATATTATTATCTACAAAGTGGAAACACAAGCCCTTGCTTGGTCATGTTCGGTGTCATCGCAGAGGTGCGCCTTGTGCTGTATCTTGGGTGTTCTAAGCAATTCTTTTCACGATGCGGATAAGAGTTGTCGGAATCTGAGTCATTGGAGACAAGGGAATGGCTGAAAAAGCCTCCGGAGGCGTGCAGTCCGTTGAGCGCGTCTTTGAACTGTTGGAACTGATCACGGACGCGGGCGGCGATGTCACCCTGAGCGAGCTCTCGTCGTCCACTGACCTGCCCCTGCCCACCATCCACCGGCTGCTGCGCACGCTGGTGTCGCTGGGCTACATCCGGCAGCTGCCCAATCGCCGCTACGCCCTGGGCCCGCGGCTGATCCGGCTGGGGGAGGGTGCCAGCAAGCAGCTTGGCGCCGTGGCTCGTCCGCAGTTGAAGACCCTGGTGGAACGCCTCGGGGAGACTTCCAACATGGCAGTCCTCGATTCCGACATGGTGATCTACGTGGCGCAGGTCCCGTCCATGCACTCCATGCGCATGTTCACCGAGGTGGGCCGCCGCGCCCACACGCACGATACCGGCGTCGGCAAAGCCATCCTGGCCCAGCTGGACGATGAGCAGGTCCGCGGAATCGTTGCACGCACCGGCATGCCTACTCCCACGGCCAAGAGCATCGGCGATATCGACTCCCTGCTGGCTGACCTGAAGCTCATCCGTGAACGCGGCTACTCCATTGACGAGGAAGAGCAGGAACTCGGCGTCCGCTGCTTCGCCATGGCCGTTCCCAACGCTCCCACGCCCACGGCGATCTCCGTCTCCGGCCCCATCACCCGCGTGGACCAGAGCTTCGCCGACCGCGCCGTGCCCATGTTGCGTGAAGCAGCCATGGCCATCTCCGCAGAGCTGAACCAGAACTAACTTCCCACCCGCGCTTCCAGCGCGCGAGGTGGCAAAAGATGGCAATGTTCCCCAGGCAAAGTCATAGGGTCGTTGCAACGCTCTGATTGATGGAGCGTTTTATGGTCAAGTTGTTCCCCAAGGCTGCGCGTACTGAGTTTCTTGATTTGGTGTGTGCGGGGATGCCTGTTCGTACTGCT
>Ga0308158_10000214_pt1 | contig 124359 bp, 92 predicted proteins | sample PhyBR2_FD_201038 | JGI IMG/M metagenome (GOLD analysis project Ga0308158, IMG submission 201038) | Phyllosphere microbial communities from UC Gill Tract Community Farm, Albany, California, United States - DLSLB.R2 | ecosystem: Host-associated > Plants > Phyllosphere > Unclassified | place... | reverse complement strand
GGCGTCCTGCTCGTGCTGCTCGCGCCCTGCATCGACTACGTGGTCACGTTCTCGCACCTGGGCCGCGCCGATGCGCGCGCCCTGCTGGCGGCAACGCCCGTGCTGCTGGTGGCGCAGATGGCGCTGCTGCCGGTCTACCTGCGCATCCTGCTGGGCGACGCTGCCGCCGCCCTGATCCAGCCGGCGCCGTTCATCGATGCCTTCCTCTGGCTGATCGCTGCGCCACTGGTGCTGGCGGGCGCCGTGCAGTATTGGGCAGCTCGCACGCGCACCGGCGCGCAGGCCGCGGCGGTGCTTGGCGTGCTGCCGGTGCCGGCCACGGCGCTCGTGCTGTTCGTCGTGGTGGCCTCCGTGCTGCCGCGACTGGGCCAGGCGCGCGTAGCCGCGCTGGCCGTCATCCCCGTCTACATCGCCTTTGCGGTGCTGGCGCCCCTGGCCGGCTGGTTTGTCGCGCGGCTGTGCAGGCTGGCGGCGCCCGCCGCACGCGCCGTCGCCTTCAGCGGCGCCACCCGCAACTCGCTCGTGATCCTGCCGCTGGCGCTTGCCGTGCCGGGCGCGCTGCCGCTGCTGCCGGCGATCATCGTGACGCAGACGCTGGTCGAACTGATCGCCGAACTGGTCTACGTGCGCGCCATCGCACGGCTGGGCGCCGGCGACTGACGCTTGGGCCAGCGCAGACCCTGGCGCGGCGTCTTGGCCTGACCTGCCCGGCATCAAGCATGATCCATCGGCGCACGCCCATGATGTTTCCACATGGAAATCAATGGAGACTGCCGTGGAAACCCTTCTTGAGGTCGCACCGGATGTGCCCCCGACAACGCCCAGCAAGGCCTGCACCCTCGACGCCAGCCTGCCCCTGTGGAATCCGCGCGCGGCGACCTATCTGGGCATGCTGCTCTCGCCCGCCTTCAGCGCCTACATCCACATGTGCAACTGGACTACGCTGGGCGAGGACGACCAGTCTCTGGAAGCGCGGGCCTGGTGCTGCATGTTGCTCGGTTACTTCATCGCGTTCGGCGTGCTGCTTGGCGTGAGCGACATCGTGGGGCGCAACCTGGCGCCGCCCGTCTCGGCGACGATCGGCCTCCTGGTCGGCTGGCATGTCTGGGGTGGCCGGGCCCAGGAGCGCTATGTCGCGGTCATCACGGGCGGCGCCTACACCCGCCGCCCATGGTACGGCGTCATCCTGGCGGCGCTGGGCGTGCTGGCAGTGCTGGTCGTGATGGTGGCGGTCGTGGTGCGCGTCGTGCGGGGCTGACGCAGCGCCTAGATCGTGCGCGAGAAGCGCGGCCCACCGGCCTGCTGGCCAAGGTAGCGATCAAATACCATGCACAGGTTGCGGATCAAGAGCCGGCCCTTCGGCGTGACGCTGATCCACGCGTCGTCCACCTGCACCAGGCCGTCGGCCTGCAGCGCGCGCAGGTCCGCCAGCTCGGCCGCGAAGTAGTCGGCGAACACGATCGGAAACGCCTGTTCGATGGCGGCGACCGACAACTCGAACTGGCACATCAGCTTCTGGATGATCGCGCGCCGCAGCAGGTCGTCCATGTCCAGACGGATGCCGCGCTGGAGTGGCAGCGCGCCGGCATCGATCAGCGCGTAGTAGTCCTCGAGCGTCTTGGCGTTCTGGCTGTAGGTTGCGCCCACGGCGCCGATGCTCGACACGCCGCACGCGACCAGGTCGGCGTCGGCATGCGTGGAATAACCCTGGAAGTTGCGGTGCAGCCGGCCCTGGCGCTGGGCCACAGCGAGGTCGTCGCCCGGCTTGGCGAAATGGTCCATGCCGATATACACATAGCCGGCCGATCCCAGGCGCTCGATGCACAACTGGAGCATGCCGAGCTTGGTGTCGGTATCCGGCATGTCGGCCTCCAGAATGCGCCGCTGCGGCTTGAACAGGTGCGGCATGTGGGCATAGTGGTAGACCGAGATGCGGTCGGGGCTGGCCTGGATGACCTTCTCGAGCGTCTGCGCCATGCTGGTGAGCGTCTGCTTCGGCAAGCCGTAGATCAGGTCGATGCTCACCGAGCGGAAGCCGGCGGCGCGCGCGGCGTCGATGATGGCCACGGTCTCGGCTTCGGGCTGGACGCGGTTCACGGCGCGCTGCACGGCCGGATCGAAATCCTGCACGCCCAGGCTGATGCGGTTAAACCCCTGCTGGCGCAGGCTGTGCACCCGCTCGGGCGACACGGTGCGCGGGTCCACCTCGATCCCGTACTCGCCCAGCGCATCCGGTGCGAACCGGAAGCTGGCCTGCAGATGCGCCATCAGGTCGTCCATTTCGGCATCGAGCAGAAAGGTCGGCGTACCGCCACCGAAGTGCAGTTGTTCGACCTCGTTCATGCCGGCAAACAGCTGGCTTTGCATCGTGATTTCGCGCTTGAGGTAATCGAGGTAGGTGGCGGCCCGCTCGTGTTTGCGCGTCACGATCTTGTTGCAGGCGCAGTAGTAGCAGACCGTATCGCAAAACGGGATGTGCACGTACAGCGACAGCGGGCGCCCGCCGCGCTGGCGCCGCGCTGCGACAGCGGTGAGATAGTCGCCGGCGCCAAAGTCTGCGCCGAAGCGATCGGCAGTGGGATACGAGGTGTAGCGCGGCCCGGACTTGCCCAGGCGTGCCAGCAAGGCGCCATCGAACTGGGCGGCGGGGAAGACAATGGCGGAACGTACCGCGGAGGGGATTTCGGCGTGACCCGGCATGATGAACAACTCCAGCAAAAAATTTCAGCGAACTGCGGCAATGACCGCGTTGCAGGAAGCAACGCGGCGCCAACAGCGATCAGCTTAGTGATCCATGCCGGATGAATCCATGCGGTGCATCAAACGCGGCCGAGTCGGCAGTCTTCGCCCGCGCCGTGCTGCGGAATTTGAAGACCGACAGCGCCAGCGACAGGCGCGCCGCCTCATCGGCCACGTTGCCCGAGGCTGCCGCGGATTCCTCGACCTGCGCTGCATTGCGCCGCGTGATGGCATCGAGTTCGACCATGGCCGCATTCACGCCGTCGATTTCCAGCGCCTGCTCGCGGCTGGCCGCCGTGATCGCACTCATGATCGCGGCCGCATCGGCCACCTTGCCCACCACGTCGCGCATCGTCTGGCCGGCGGCGCCGACCAGCTGGCCACCCTGGCCCACGTGCGCCCGTGACGCCTCGATCAGTCCCGTGATTTCGCGGGCGGCGCCAGCCGTGCGCTGGGCCAGGCTGCGCACCTCGCCGGCCACGACCGCGAAACCCCGGCCCTGCTCGCCGGCGCGGGCCGCTTCCACGGCGGCATTCAGCGCCAGCAAATTGGTCTGGAATGCGATGCCGTCGATCAGGCCGATGATGTCGCCGATCCGGTTGGACGAGGCGCTGATTTCCTCCATCGTCGCGCCGACCCGCTCGACGGCCTGGCCACCGTGCCCGGCGACGGTGGTCGCTGCCAGCACCATGCCATCGGCGCGCACGGCGCTGTCCGTGTTGCGGCTTGCCGCCTCGGCGATATTACCCAGGCTGCCCGCGGTCTGCTCGAGGCTCGCTGCCTGCGCCTCGGTGCGGCTGGCCAGGTCGGCATTGCCGGCGGCAATCGCGCGGGTGGCGTGCTCGATCGAGCTGACGTTGTCGCGCACGTCGCCGATGACCGCCGTCAGGTTGACGGTCAACTGGCGCAGCGCCAGTTGCAGGCGGCCCATCTCGCCACTGCTGGCCGCCGACGTAGGCGCCGGGTGCGCCAGGTCGCCGCCGGCCAGCGCGTGAACGGTGGCGATCGCGTCGTGCAGCGGCCGCACGATGCTGCGTTGCAGCCCGTACCAGGCCGTTAGCGTGGCCAGCGCGCCCACGCCGGCGGCTGCGCGCCAGACGCCGTCCCCGGCCGCCAGGCCCAGCGCCGCCAGCAGCAGCGCCTGGCCGCCCATCAGCCAGCCGAGCCGCTGGCCGAGCGGCGCATCGCGCAGCAGGCGCAGCAGGCGATCCAGCCCCGGACCAGTACGCACGACGCGCCCGCGCACGATGGCCAGGCCGCGCGCGTCGTTGTCGGTAAACTTGCGGTACAGCGCGCCTGCCGTCTCGACCTGTTCGCGCGTGGGCGCGGTGCGCACCGACATATAGCCCGTTATCTGGCCGTGCTCGCGGATCGGCGCCACATTGGCCACCACCCAGTAAAAATCGCCGTTCTTGCAGCGGTTCTTGACCAAGCCGGTCCACGGCTCGCCGCCCTGCAGCGTGCGCCACATGTCGGCAAATGCCTCGGGCGGCATGGCCGGATGGCGCACCAGATTGTGGGCCTTGCCCAGGAGCTCGGCTTCGGAAAAACCGCTGACCTCGACGAAACTCGGGTTCACATAGGTGATGCGGCCCTTGGTATCGGTTTTCGAGACGATCGACTGCCCCGGTTGCAACCGGTATTCGGTCGTGGTGACGGGTTGGTTGTGACGCACTGCGCTCTCCTTGAGTTTCCTTAATGCAATATTTAGATTGTACGGACGACTTTCCGAAAAAAATTTGATGTGAATCAAAAATCGGCAGGTCACTTACCTGTAGCGCGTGCGTGATCCCTGGCTGGGGCCGAGGTGTTGCTTTTCAGGATAAACTTTGCAAATGGATAATCTGACCCACTCTCTCGTCGGCCTGGCCCTTGGTGAACTCGTCGACCGCGCCCTGCCGGCCCACCCCGATCCGGGGCGCGGGCGCACCCGTCGCCGCGTTCTGCTGGCCACCGGCGCGCTCGCCAGCAATTTCCCCGACCTGGATCTGGTGCTCACGCCGCTGCTGGCCCCGCCGCTGGGCTATCTGCTGCACCACCGGGGGCACACGCACACGCTGCTGTTCGCGCTGCCGCAGATCGTCCTGCTGCTGGGACTGATGTGGCTGCTGTGGCCGGGCGCGCGGCGCCTCATGCAGGGCGACCGGACGGCGCGCAATGCGATTCTTGCCACGGCCGCACTCGGCATGGTGCTGCACCTGTCATTCGATTTTTTGAACGTGTACGGGGTGCACCCGTTCTATCCTCTCGATGCGCGCTGGCTGTATGGCGACATCGTGTTCATCGTCGAACCCGTGTTCTGGACCGCGCTGGGCGTGGCGCTGGCGCTGCAGGTGCCGGGCCGCGTGCTGCGCTGGCTGCTTACCGGCCTGATGCTGGCCGCGCCGGTGCTGTTTTTCACGATGGGCTTCCTGCAGTGGGGCTCGCTCGTTGGCTTGCTGGTGCTGGCCGGTGTGGTCGCGCTGGCGTCGCGCCGGGCCGGCGCCGCCGGCCTCGTCACGGCGGTCGTCGCCTGCATGGGCTTCATCGCCATCCAGGGGGTGGCCGGGCATCTGGCGCGCGAACAGATCCGCAGCGCCCTGGCCCAGGTAGAACCGGGCAGCCGCGTGCTCGACATGCCCTTGTCAGCGTTCCCGTCCAATCCGCTGTGCTGGTCGTTCGCGACCGTGACCGACAATGGCGGCGCCGGCAGTTATGCGATCCGCCTTGGCGTGCTGAGCCTGGCACCGGGCGTGACTGGCGTGGAGGCCTGCCCAGTGCGCTTCGGCGGCTTGCCGGGCAGCGCACCTGCCGAATTCGCGTGGAAGTATCGCGAAGGCGGCAGCCTGGCCGGCTTGCGCGGCCTGCAGCGCGACAATTGCCAGTTCGACGCCTGGCTGCGCTTTGCGCGCGTGCCGTCGCTGATCGGCGGCAAGGCCACCGACATCCGCTTTTCAGCGCCTGGCGAAGACAATTTCTCGACGCTCCCGTACGGGGCGATGGCCAGCCAGCCATGTCCGGCGCCCGTGCCCCAGTGGGGTCGCCCACGGGGTGACCTGCTGGGCGAGGGGCAGGTCCGTCCCTGACCTGCCAGCCGGGCCGGTCAGCAGTGCGCGCCTGAACACGGGAAAGGCGCGACACTGCTCCCGTCTACCCACATAACAAGGAAACAACAATGACGACCGAACTGATCCTGCTGGCCTGGACCCTCGTGCTGGCCCTGGTCCAGATCATGCTGACCGCCAACCTGCGCACCGCCGAGACCGGTATCCAGTACAACGCCAGCGCCCGCGACGGCGAAGCCCCGCCACCGCGGCCCGTCACGGCGCGCCTGCAACGGGCGCAGGCCAATCTGTTCGAGACGCTGCCGCTGTTCATCGGCGCGGTCCTGATCGCGCACGTGTCGGGCAGCGAAGGTGACCTCACGCTGTGGGGCTGCTGGATGTATCTGGTCGCGCGCATCGTCTACATCCCGCTGTATGCGGCCGGGATTCCGTACGTGCGCTCGCTCGTGTGGCTCGTGTCGCTGGCCGGCCTGGTCATGGTATTGGCGGCTGTGCTGACTGCTTGACCTGCATCAAACGCGCGCCTGACATGGGCGCGCGCCGGGCGTATGCTTTTCTCGTCGTGCACCGTTGCACGCCCCATACGAACGGAGTCAACCATGTTCAAGACTATCCTGCTGCAGATCGACGGCGGTGCGGGCCAGGCCAGCCGGTTGCGCGCGGCGGCAGTGCTGGCCGAGATGCACGGCGCCCACCTCGTCGGCGCCGGCGCCACCGGCATCTCGCTGGCCAACTATGCGGTGCTCAATGGCGGCATGGCCGCGCCGCTGTCCGACCGCGCATTCGAGGCGCTGCGCGACAACGTCCGCATCCGGCTTGACGCATTTATCGAGCAGGCGCAGCGCTTCGGCATCGCCGGCGCCGAAGCGCGCCTGTTCGAGGGCAGCACGCACGACGGCCTGCTGCTGCAGTCGCGCTATGCCGACCTGATCGTTGTCAGCCAGCCAGACCCCAACGATCGTTTTGGCGCCGAACACGGCCTGCCGCAGACCCTGGCACTGGGCGGCACACGGCCCGTGCTGGTGGTACCCACCGCCTACGACGGCGCGCCAATCGCTGCCAACGTGCTGGTTGGCTGGGATGGCTCGATGCCGGCCCAGCGCGCCATCTGCGCCGCCCTGCCCCTGCTCGCCGGTGCCGGCAGCGTCACGCTCGGGCTGGTCAACCCCGAACGCCAGTCCGAGCTGCACGGCGACGAGCCGGGTGCGGATATGGCGCTGTACCTGGCGCGTCATGGCGTGAAGGTCAACGTCGTCGTCGCGCATACCCGTGCACGGGAGAGCGACGCGCTGATCGACATGGCGCGCGACGTCCACGCTGGCCTGATGGTAGCAGGCGCTTTTGGCCACAGCCGCTACCGCGAATGGTTCCTGGGCGGCGTCACGCGCGACCTGCTCGGCAGCGCACCGGTGCCGCTCCTGATCGCGCACTGATCGCGCACTGATCACACCATGGGCTTTCGCCATTATCCGGGCGGCGGGGCGGGCGCCATCGGCGCCGCGATTCGCCATGCCCGGCGCCGCCTGTGCGTGCGCCTGGCGTGTGCGCTCGATCCTGCCCGCACGCCGGATGCCGATTTCGTGGGCGAGTTTCCCGCGCTCGTGGCCCTGGTTGAAGCGGGATTCCGGCACGAAGAAACAGTGATGGAATTGCTCGACTATCACCGCCGGCATGATCACCTGGCCGACAACGCCGTCGTCCTGGCGGCGCTGCACCGCGCCTTGCCGCTGATCGAAGAAGGCGACATCGCGCTCGGCCGGCGGCTCGTTGCGGCGCTGCTCGACCTGCTGTCGCTGCATCGGATTTCCACCGATCTCGCGCTGGTCACAACGCCACGCGCACCTCCGGGCCGCCAGGGCAGCCACCTGGCGGGCGCACTGACGCGGCGCGACTACTTCAAGCCGTCGCGCTGACGCCGGATCACCTTGCCCGCCACCATGAAGGTGCCATCGCCCTTGTAATGCAGCGTCTCCGGATGCCGCGGCCGCGCCGCCGCGCGCGCCGCCACGACTTCCCAGATGAAAAAGTCATAGCGTTCAACGAGGCTGTCGTCATGCAGCCGGCACTCGAACTGGGCATGGCATTCGCGGATCGATGGCGCCGCCACCAGTTCGCTGGCCTCCGGCGTCAGGCCGAACGCCGCGAACTTGTCGATGTCGGCACCGGACGTCGAGCCTACGCCCAGCACCGCCTCGAGCTGGCTGCTGGTCGGCAGGTTGATCACGCATTCGCCGCTGGCGCGGATCAGGCCGTGGCTGTGGTTGGCGGACGAGATCACGCAGCCAATCAGGGAAGGACTGAATTCCATGACCGTGTGCCAGCCCATCACCATCACGTCGCGCTCGCCCGCGTGGGCGGACGTGACCAGCACCACCGGTCCCGGCTCCAGGAAACGGCGCACTTCGTGCAGCGGCAGGTCGGGTTTGCGCGCCATCTTACGTTTCGTGCGCCGTGCGCATTTCTTCGGTCAGCAGCGCCACGAGCTGCGCCGCCGGCATGGGCCGCGCCAGCGCATACGCCTGCCCGGCCCAGTTGACCGAATAGTCGTCGAGCCCCTTGCTGCTGGCGGCGGCATGCAGCGCCTTGGCGGCGTCGTAGGCGATCGGATAATCGGGCACCGGCGGATGCCCGGGCGTGTCGATCTCGTTGACGAAGTGATTGATGATGCCGCGCGCCGGCCGCCCGGAAATCGTCGCGGTGACGGCCGTGCCAAGATCCGGTTGCGTCAACAGCGCGCGATAATGCGTTGACGTCTGCGCTTCCGGGCAAGCCAGGAACGCCGTCCCCATCTGCACACCACGCGCGCCCAGCCGCAGGCTGGCGGCGATCCCCTGCCCGTCCATGATGCCACCGGCCGCAACCACCGGGATCCGCACGGCCTTGGCCAGCAGGCGCACCAGCGCGAACGTGCCGAGCGCCGGGTCGGGCACGGCCGGATCGAAGATGCCGCGATGCCCGCCTGCCTCGTAGCCTTGTGCGACGACGATGTCGATGCCGGCCGCCTCGATGGCACGCGCTTCGGCCGGGTTGGTGGCGGTGGCCATCAGCACGCAGCCGACGCCATGCAGCGCATCGATCTGCTGCGCGGTCGGCACGCCGAAATGAAAGCTGACCACGGCCGGGCGCGTGCGCACCAGCACCTCGAGCATGTCGGGGTCGTCCAGGAAGCTGCGGTAGATTTCGCGCAGCGCGCTTGGCGGGGCCTGGCCCGTGCGCGCGAAGTGCGGCGCCAGGTGATCGAGCCAGCGCGCCTCGCGCGCCGCATCAGGCCGCGCCGGCGCGTGCGTGAAGAAGTTGACGTTGAACGGGCCGCCCGTCAATGCCTGCAGCGCCGTGATCGCGCTTTCCGCCTGCGCTGGCGTGACGTGACCCAGCGCGAGCGACCCGAGGCCGCCTGCCTCGGTCACGGCCGCCGCGAGCTGCGGCGTGCCGAAGACCGCCATCGGCGCCTGGATGATCGGATGGCGGATGCCGAGCAGCGTCGTCAAGGTGTTCACGGGCACTCCATGTGTGGTTGGATCGGCCACCAGTATAGTGCGTCGCCCGGCGTGCTGGCCTAGCGCGGAATCGACAGCGCCAGCGTCTCCTTCAGTTCTTCCATCACCACATAGCTCTTGGACTGGCCCGCATCGGCCACGTGCAGGATCTCGCCCAGCAGGCGCCGGTATTCGGACATCTCGGGGATGCGCGCCTTGATCAGGTAATCGAAGTCGCCCGACACCAGGTGGCATTCGAGCACTTCGGGAATGGCCAGCATCGCGCGCCGGAAGCGCTCGAAGGCTTTGTCCGATTTCTGGTGCAGGTTGATCTCGACGAACACCAGGATCTGCATGCCCAGCGCCTGCGGATTGACGCGCGCGTAGTAGCCCATGATCACGCCGTCGCGCTCCATGCGCTTGACGCGCTCGATGCAGGGCGTCAGCGACAGCCCGACCTGCTCGGCCAGGTCTTTCATGACGATCCGCGCATCCTGCTGCAGCACCGACAGGATGTGCAGGTCGATGCGGTCGAGGATGCGGTTCGAGGCCTTTTGTACGCGCATGGAGAAACTCCGTAATTTTTGCTGAAAACTGCCGTATTAACAGAAACAATTATCAGCCTTCTGGCGGTACGATGGCAAGCTTTACCAAATCCTGATTCTTTTCGAGGAAATTATGCGTGTCATCGTATTGGGCAGTGGCGTGGTCGGCGTCACCACCGCGTATTACCTGGCCCTGGCCGGGCATGAAGTCACCGTGATCGACCGCCAGCCCGGTCCCGCCCTCGAAACCAGTTTCGCCAATGCCGGCCAGATTTCGCCCGGCTACGCCTCGCCGTGGGCCGCGCCCGGCATTCCGCTGAAAGCCGCCAAATGGCTGTTCCAGCGCCACGCGCCGCTGTCGATCAAGCCCGACGGCACGCTGTTCCAGCTGCAGTGGATGTGGGAGATGTACCGCAACTGCGACCCGGCGCGCTACGCCGTCAACAAGGAGCGCATGGTGCGCCTGGCCGAATACAGCCGCGATTGCATGCGCCAGCTGCGGCGCGACACCGGCATTGCCTACGAAGGCCGCCAGCAAGGCACCGTGCAGCTGTTTCGCACGCAGCAGCAGTTCGACAGCGCCGCCAAGGACATCGACGTGCTGCGCGACGCCGGCGTCGCGTATGAAGTGCTGCAAGGCGCGCAGCTGGCCGCCGCCGAACCGGCGCTGGCCAATGTCGCGCACAAGCTGGTGGGCGGCCTGCGCCTGCCGAACGATGAAACGGGCGACTGCCAGCTGTTCACCACCCGCCTGACCGCGATGGCGCGCGACCTGGGTGTGCGCTTCGAATTCGACACCACGGTGCGGCGCCTGGAGCAGGCCGGCGGCGAGATCGCCGGCATCGTCACCGACAAGGGCGTGTTCACTGCCGAGCAGTACGTGCTGGCCACGGGCAGCCACACGCGCGCCCTGCTCCAGCGCTGGTTCCCGGTGCCGGTGTACCCGATGAAGGGGTACTCGCTGACCGTGCCGATCGTCGACGCGGCGCGTGCGCCCGTCTCGACCATCCTCGACGAAACCTACAAGATCGCCGTGACGCGCTTTGACGACCGCATCCGCGTGGGCGGCATGGCCGAGCTGTCGGGCTTCAACCTGGACCTCAATCCGCGCCGCCGCGAAACGCTCGAACTGGTGGTCAACGACCTGTTCCCCGGCGCCGGCGACACGGCCCAGGCCAGCTTCTGGACCGGCCTGCGCCCGATGACACCGGACAGCACGCCGATCGTCGGCGCCACGCCGCTGCGCAACCTGTTCCTCAACACGGGCCACGGCACGCTGGGCTGGACGATGGCGGCCGGTTCGGCCATGGTCATCGCCGACCTGGTCGGCGGCAAGACGCCAGCGATCCGCGCCGACGACCTGGCCGTGTTCCGCTATGCCGGCGCGCGCGACGTCTCGGCCGGCGCCGAACTGGCGCGGGCGTAATCCGATGACGTCCGCAGCACGCGCCGGCGCGTATCTCACCGTCGACCTGCACGCAGTGCGGGCCAACTATCGCCATCTTCGTCGCCTTGGCGGCGGCGCTGAATGCGGCGCCGTGCTCAAGGCCGATGCGTATGGCCTCGGCATGGCGCCGGTTGCCGCGGCACTGGTGGCCGAAGGCTGCCGCACATTCTTCACGGCGCACCTTGACGAAGGCATCGGCCTGCGGACGCTGCTGCCGGCCGGCACCACCATCTACTTAATGCACGGCGCGATGCCGGGCGCCGCGCGCGACTGCCTGGCGCACGACCTGGTGCCGGTGCTGAACGATCCGGGCCAGCTCGCAGAGTGGCGCGCGCTGGCGCGGGAAACCGGTCGCGAGCTGCCGGCTGCGCTGCAGTTCGACACGGGCATGGCGCGCATGGGCCTGGCGCCTGCGGACGTCGAGCGCCTGCGCCAGGACCCGGCCTGGCTCGAGGGCCTGCACCCGCAACTGGTCATGAGCCACCTGGCCTGCGCCGACGAAGCGCAGCATCCGCTCAATGCACACCAGCGCCAGCGCTTCGACACCGTGCGCGCGCTGTTTCCCGGCGTGCCGGGCAGCCTGGCCAACTCGTCCGGTGTATTCCTCGGCCCGGCTTTTCATCACGACCTGCTGCGCCCGGGCGCGGCGCTGTATGGCATCCATCCGCAGCCCGGCAGCGTCAATCCGCTGGCGCAGGCGGTGTCGCTTGCTGCGCGCGTGGTACAGCTGCGCAGCATTGACGCGGGCGACATCGTCGGCTACGGCGCGCGCTACGTGGCACCGGGCCCGCGCCGCATCGCCACGATCGCCATCGGCTACGCCGACGGCTGGCTGCGCGCATTGAGCGGCCGCTCGTACGCGTACGTCGACGGCGTTGCCGTGCCCTTCGTCGGCACCGTGTCGATGGACAGCATCACGCTTGACGTGACCGGCGTGCCGGACGAGCGCATTGCGCCAGGCCAGAGCGTCGACCTGCTGTGCGCGCAGCAGACGGTGGACGATGTGGCGGCGCAGGCCGGCACGATCGGGTATGAGGTGCTCACGCGCCTGGGCAGCCGTTTCCACCGAGAGTACGCTGGGGCTTGATCCATCCTTCACGGGTTACACTATTCGCCCGGCGACCCGCCGTATCCTGGTGAAGAGGTAACCCTTGTTTGAAATCAGCCAGCTGCGCTGCTTCGTCGCGGTCGCCGAAGAGCTGCACTTCAGTCGCGCGGCCGAGCGCCTGAACATGACGCAGCCACCTCTGAGCCGCCAGATCCGGCTGCTCGAACACAGCGTGGGCGTGGCCCTGCTCGAGCGCACCAGCCGCTCCGTCACGCTGACCGCCGCCGGCGCGGCCTTCCTGCCCGAAGCGACACGGATCCTGCGCCTGGCGCAGGAAGCCGCGGTCAAGGCGCGCCGTACCGCCAGCGGCGAACAGGGTTCGCTGACCATTGGCTTCAGCGCCGCATCGGGTTACAGCCTGTTGCCGGCGGTCGTGCGCGGCATTCGCCAGGCCTGTCCCCAGGTCGCACTCAATCTCAAGGAGCTCGTCAGCACCGCGCAGGTCGAAGCGCTGAACGCCGGCGAAATCGACCTTGGCCTGATGCGCCCCCACACCATCAACAGCGAACTGGAAAGCATCCTGATGGTGACCGAGTCGCTGATGCTGGCGATCCAGGAAAGCGACGCCCACCTGTGGCCCGAGGCCCCGACGCTGGCCTGCTTCCACGGCAAGCCATTCGTCATGTACTCGCCCTACGAGGCGCGGCCGTTCTACCAGATGCTGAGCGAACGGTTCGCCAGGGCCGGCGTGGTGCCCGACATCGTCGAGCACATCGGCCAGGTGCACACGATGCTGGCCCTCGTCGGCGCGGGCATGGGCGCCGCCCTGATCGCGGAAGGCGCCGCGCGGCTGAAATTCGAAGGCATCGTCCTGCGCAAGGTAGACACCGACCCGGTGCACCTCGTGGCCACCTACCGGCGCGACAACGACAATCCGGTTCTCGCACTCCTCCGACACCAGGTCCTGGCACCATTCCATCCCGCTTGACCGCGGCATTGATTCAATTCCTGTATTGCCGGCGATACCCTTTGGATTGATTCGGCATTGATCTCCGCTCTATGATGGACCCAGCCCAAAGCATGCGACTGCTGAAGGCTGCGTACGGATCACATAAGATCTGACCACATAAAAAAGGAGACAGTCTTGAAAACAGCAGCAGCGCTTGTCCTGTTACTGGGCGCCGGCACGGCCCATGCCCAAACGTCCGTCGCGTTCTACGGCCTGGTGGACGCCGCCATCGTGGTCGAGGATGGCGGTACCGCCGGCCGCGTCACCAAGGTCACCAGCGGCGCCGCCGCCGCATCGCGTTTCGGCCTGCGCGGCGTGGAAGAACTGGGCGACGGCATGACTGCCTACTTCACGCTCGAAGGCGGCACCAAGATCGACACCGGCGAAATCGATGCTGCCGGCACCATCTTCAATCGCCAGGCCTACGTCGGTTTGCGCACCAGGTTAGGCTCGGTGGCGCTCGGGCGCCAGTACACGCCGTATCACACGGCGATGGTCTCGATCGTCGACCCGTTCAACACCGGCTATGCGGGCAGCGCCAAGAGCCTGTTTCCCCACAACGGCACCAATATCCGCACCAGCAACACGATCACCTACGCGACGCCGAAGAAGAACGGCTTCGACGGTGAACTGGCGTACAGCGTGGGCGAGCAAAGCCGCTCCGCCGCGGGGCGCCAGTTCGGCGGCGCGATTGGCTACGCGGCCGGCCCGTTGGCCGTGCGCCTCGTCTACAACAACAAGAACACCGATGTCGCCGCCAATGGCGCCACACCTGCAGTGGACCGGTCGATCGGCCGTAACATCCTGCTCGCCGCTTCGTACAACGCCGGCTGGATCAAGCTGCACTCGGGGATCAGCAGCGACAAGGGCGACAACGCCGCGCCTTTGAACAACCCCAACAACCCGTACGGCGGAACGCGGCCAACGCCGTCAACAGACGGACGCAGCTACCTGCTCGGCATCTCGGCGCCGGTCATGGGCGGCACGCTGCTGGCGTCGGTCCTGCACAAGGATGACCGCACCCGTTTCAACCAGGATGCCAACGCCTGGGGCATCGGCTACCTGTACGCGCTGTCCAAGCGCACCGGCCTGTACGCCGCCTACGGTCACGTCGACAACCGCAACGGCGCCGGCTACACGGTGGCAAACAATACTGAATCGGGCAGCGGCGACACCGCCTGGAACCTGGGCGTGCGCCACAGCTTCTGAGTCCTGACACCATAACAACGAGGAGACACAATGACGATCCGTACCAAGGTTTCATCCCTGCTCATGACACTGGCAATCGCTGGCAGCGTGCAGGCAGCCGGTTTTCCGGACAAGGCGATCAATGTCGTCGTGCCGTTCCCGGCCGGCGGCTCCACCGACGCCATCGCGCGCGCGATCGGCCCGAAGGTCAGCGCCAAACTGGGCCAGCCGTGGGTGGTCGATAACCGGCCGGGCGCCACGGGCGCGCTGGGCGGCGGCTACGTCAAGCGCGCAACGCCCGATGGCTACACGCTGATGGTCGCCTCCATTGGCGTGTATTCGGTCAACCCGCTGCTGCAAAAGACCCTGCCCTACGATCCGTCGAAAGACTTCGACTTGCTGACCGTGGCCGTGCAGGCCCCGAACGTGCTGGTGACGAATGCCACCGTGCCGGCCACCACGGTCGCGGACTTTGTCGCCTACCTGAAGAAAAATCCGGACAAGATCACGTTCGCCACGTCCGGCGCCGGCAGCTCGGACCACCTGACGACGGCGCTGTTCTGGCAAAAGACCGGCACCTCGGGCCTGCACGTGCCGTACAAGGGCGGCGCACCGGCGATCACCGACCTGCTGGGCGGCCACGCCAACGCGTCCTTCCAGAACATCAATGTCGTGCTCAGCCACATCAAGGCCGGTAAACTCAAGGCCCTGGCCGTCACGGGCAGCAAGCGTTCGGCGGTGCTGCCGAACGTCCCGACACTGGGCGAAGCCGGCGTCAAGGAGGTCGACGTCTATTCGTGGCAGGGCATCGCGGCGCCAAAAGGCTTGCCGAAGGATGTCAAGGCCACGCTGCACGCGACGATCACGGGCGCGCTGCACGATCCGCAGATTGCCGCCAAACTGACCGAACAGGGCTTCGAGGTCGTCGCCTCGACGCCCGAGCAGTTCGCGAAGTTCCAGGCGCAGGAGCTGGCCCGCTGGCGCGAGGTGATCATCAACGGCAAGATCACGCTGGACTGACGCCAGATTCGTTCAACACTATTTTCAAGCAGCCCACCATGTCCCCTACTTCGTCGAATGCCCCCGTCATCACCAGCCTGCGCGTCGTCCCCGTCGCAGGCCAGGACAGCATGCTCCTGAACCTGAGCGGCGCGCACGGCCCCTGGTTCACCCGCAATATCGTGATCCTGACCGACAGCGCCGGCAATACCGGCCTGGGCGAAGTGCCCGGCGGCGAAAAGATCCGCCAGACCATCGAGGATGCCGGCCCGTTCGTCATCGGCGCCACGCTGGGCGACTACAACAAGGTGCTGAACGCGATGCGCAGCGCGTTCGCCGACCGCGACCTGGGCGGCCGCGGCCTGCAGACGTTCGACCTGCGCACGACCATTCACGCCGTCACGGCCGTCGAATCGGCGATGCTCGACCTGCTCGGCCAGTTCATGGGCGTGCCGGTCGCGGCGCTATTGGGTGAAGGTCAGCAGCGCACGGCGGTCGAGATGCTGGGCTACCTGTTCTACGTGGGCGACAGCGGCAAGACGCCGCTGGGCTACCGCAGCGAGGCCGATGCGGTCGATCCCTGGCTGCGCCTGCGCAACGAGCAGGCCCTCACGCCCGAGGCCATCGTGCGCCTGGCCGAAGCGGCGCGCGAGCGCTACGGCTTCAATGACTTCAAGCTCAAGGGCGGCGTGCTGGGCGCCGATGAAGAGATGGAGGCGATCGTCGCACTGCACGAGCGCTTCCCGCAGGCGCGCGTGACGCTCGACCCGAATGGCGGCTGGCTGCTGGCCGACGCCATCCGCGTGTGCCGCGACAAGCACGACATCCTGGCCTATGCCGAAGACCCGTGCGGCGCCGAGAACGGCTACTCGGGCCGCGAAGTGATGGCCGAGTTCCGCCGCGCCACGGGCCTGCGCACGGCCACCAACATGATCGCAACCGACTGGCGCCAGATGGCCCATGCAATCCAGCTGCAGTCGGTCGACATCCCGCTGGCCGACCCGCACTTCTGGACCATGCAGGGCTCGGTGCGGGTGGCCCAGTTGTGCGAGATGTTCGGCCTGACCTGGGGTTCGCACTCGAACAACCACTTCGACATCTCGCTGGCGATGTTCACGCACGTGGGCGCCGCCGCGCCGGGGCGCGTCACGGCCATCGACACCCACTGGATCTGGCAGGATGGCCAGCACCTGACCAAGGAGCCGCTGCGCATCGAGGGCGGCATGGTGCAGGTGCCGGCGCGCCCGGGACTTGGCATTGAACTGGATGCCGGTAAGCTCGAGGCAGCGCACCAGGCCTACAAGAACCTGGGGCTGGGCGCACGCGACGATGCGGTGGCGATGCAATACCTGATCCGCGACTGGAAGTTCGACAACAAGCGCCCCTGCCTGCTGCGCTGATCAGAACAACTCGCCATTGACAGGCAGCGGCGCCGCGGTCGGCGCGGCCGCCCGCCTTGGCGCCAGCGGCGCCGGCCACGCCGTCATCGCCTCGGCCGGGAAATGACGCAGGAAGCTGTGCGCCACATCGAGGTCGCGGCTGCCCAGCCAGTCGCGCACCTCGTCGTCGCCCAGCAGCACCAGCGAGCGCTTTTCGTCGCCCGGCCGGTGCATGCGGCGCATCAAGGGATGCGTGTCGGCGTTGATCGTGATCTGGGTGAAGGCACTGGTCATGCTGCCGTCGGCTTCCTGCCATTCGCGCCACAACCCGGCCACCCAGAACAGCGATTTGTCGCGCATGCCGATCGCGGTACGTTCGGCGCGGCCGCTCTCGTAGCACGGTTCATAAAACCACAGCATCGGCACCGCGCACAGTTGCAGGCGACGCCAGGCCGACGCAAACGAACGGCGCGCGACGAGTGATTCGGCGCGCGCGTTCATCGTGTCGAACGGTTTCACGCCGGGCGGGATATGGCGGCGCGGGACCATGCCATAGCTCGCCACGCGCGCCTGCGGCGCCAGCCCGGGCGCGGCGCACAGGATCGGCGCATCGTAATCCTTCCACGTTTCTTCGGGCCACTGCCAGTCGCGGGGCAACTGGCTGAACGCGCCGATGCGGCCATTGAACATCTCGGGCGTCGGGGGATGATAATTCACGCACATGGCTGTACTCCAAAAATATTTCTTACAGGTAATTGCACGTCACTGCTCAGCGGTCCAAGTGTAAAATACCATCGTCCTTTTTTTAGCATTCTACCCACGATGCCAGCCAGCCTGCCCTTCCTGCCCGAAATCGACGAAACCTCGCGTTTGGTCCTGGCCTATCCCTGGCAAAGCACCGATCTCGGCCCGATCGACGACTGGCCAACCGTGCTCAAAACCACGGTCGCCCTGATCATGGCCACGCCGACGCCGATCGCTACACTGTGGGGCCCGGACGGCTACATGATCTACAACGATGCCTACAGGTTGATCGCAGGCGGGCGCCACCCAATACTGCTGGGCTCGAAAGTGCGCGAAGGCTGGCCGGAGGTGGCCGCGTTCAACGACAACGTGATGCGGGTCGGGCTGGCGGGCGGCACGCTGAGCTACCGCGACCAGGAACTCACACTGCACCGCGGCGGGCCGCCCGAGCAGGTCTGGATGAATCTCGACTATTCCCCGATCCGCGACGGGGATGGCGTCGTCGCCGGCGTCCTGGCGGTCGTGGTCGAGACCTCCAGCAAGGTCAAGGCCGAACGCCACATCCAGGCCGAGCGCGCGCGCCTGCACACGATGTTCGAGCAGGCGCCGGGCTTCATGTGCCTGCTGGACGGCCCCGAACACCACTACGCGCTGACCAACGACGCCTACCGCACGCTGACCGGCAGGCGGCCCTTGCTCGGCATGCCGGTGGCCCAGGTCTTGCCCGAACTGGCGGCGCACGGCCTCGTCGAACAGCTCGATCGCAGTTTCGCCGATGGCACGGCGTTTCGCGCCGAGGGTGTCGAACTGGTGCTGAACAATCCCGGCCAGGACGGACCGACCAGCACTTTCATCGACGTGGTGCTGCAGCCGCTGCGCGACGCCGATGGCGCCGTGTTCGCGACCTTCGTGCTCGGCAACGACGTCACCGAGCGGGTGCACGCCGAGCGCGCGCTGCGGGCGAGCGAGGCGCGCTTTCGCACCTTCGCCCAGGCGATGCCGAACCACGTATGGGCGGCGCATGACGACGGCAGCGTCGACTGGATCAACGACCGCGTACGCGAATACGCTGGCTGCAGCACATCGCCCGACGCGGCGCTGGGCCTTGGCTGGAAGGCGATCGTGCATCCGGACGACATGGAGAACTACCGCGCCGTGTGGCAGTCCAGCGTGGCGACGGGCGCGCCGATCGACGCCGAAATCCGCCTGCGCCGCCACGACGGCCAGTACCGCTGGCATCTGGTGCGTGCCCACCGCTCACCTGGCGAGGCTGGCGAAGCGTCGCTCTGGATCGGCAGCAGCATCGACATCGAAGACCAGAAGCGCGCGTCCGACGCGCTGGCCTTGTCAAATGCGAGTCTGGAAGAACGGGTCGAACGCCGCACCGCCGAACGTGACCGCATGTGGCGCCTGTCGAAGGACATCATGCTGGTGGCCGACCTGCATGCCACGCTGTTCGCGGTCAATCCGGCCTTCACGGCCATCCTCGGCTGGACCGAGGCCGAGGTGCTGGGCACGCCGATGCTCGCGCTCGTGCATCCCGATGACCGCGCCCTGACGGCGCAGCAGATGGAGGCGCTGCGCGCCGGGGGCCAGGTGTACCGCTTCGAAAATCGCTGGCAGCGCAAGAACGGCTCGTGGTGCAACCTGTCGTGGACCGCGTCGCCCGACCTGCAGTACGTGCACGCCGTGGGCCGCGACATCAGCGCCGACCTGGCGCAGATGGAAGCCATGCGGCGCACCGAGGCGGCGCTGCAGCAGTCGCAGAAGATGGAAACGATCGGCAAGCTCACCGGCGGCGTGGCGCACGACTTCAACAACCTGCTGCAGGTCATTGGCGGCAACCTGCAGCTGATCGCACGCCGCGCCGAGGGGCTGCCCGAGATCCAGAAGCGCGTCCAGAACGCGATGAGCGGCGTTGAACGGGGCGCCAAGCTGGCCAGCTCGCTGCTGTCGTTCGCACGGCGCCAGCCGCTCGAACCCAAGGCGGTCAAGATCGGCCGCCTGCTGGGCAATATGGACGACATGATGCGGCGCGCGCTGGGCGAAGAGATCGACATCGAGATGGTGATTTCGGGCGGCCTCTGGACCACCGAGGTCGATCCGGCACAGCTCGAGAACGCGATCCTGAACCTGGCGATCAACGCGCGCGATGCGATGGAGGGCGCCGGGCGCCTGACGCTCGAAGTGGCCAACGCCGCGCTGGACGCCACCTATTGCCTGGCGCACCCGGAAGTTACGCCAGGCCAGTACGTGATGCTGGCCGTGAGCGACACCGGCAGCGGCATGCCGCAGGACGTGATCGACCAGGCGTTCGAGCCGTTCTTCTCGACCAAGCCCGAAGGCAAAGGCACGGGCCTGGGCCTGTCGATGGTGTATGGCCTGGTCAAGCAGTCCGGCGGCCACGTCAAGATCTACAGCGAGGTCGATGAAGGCACCACGATCAAGATCTACCTGCCCCGCTCCCTGCAGGTCGAGGATCATGCGGGCGAGCCGCTGCTGCAACCGGTCACGGGCGGCCACGAGACCGTGCTGGTGGTCGAGGACGACGAGCAGGTGCGCCTGACCGTGGTCGACATGCTGACCGACCTCGGTTACCGCGTGCTGCGCGCCAACGACGCCAGCGCGGCACTGACGGTGGTCGACAGCGGCATCCACATCGACCTGCTGTTTACCGATGTCGTGATGCCCGGACCGCTGCGCAGCCCCGAGCTGGCCAAAAAAACGCGCGAACGCTTGCCGAACGTGGCGGTGCTGTTCACATCGGGCTATACCGAGAACGCGATCGTGCACGGCGGCCGGCTCGACGCCGGCGTCGAACTGCTCGGCAAGCCGTACACGCGCGACAACCTGGCGCGCAAGGTGCGGCATGTGCTGTCGAACCAGCAGCAGAAGAATGCGCTGCTGGCGGCCAGTCTGCCGGCCGCTGTGACGGCGCCGGTGGCGGCAAAGGCGCGCGTGCTGCTGGTGGAAGACGACGACGCCATCCGCGAGAACACGGCTGAACTGATGCGCTTTCTGGGGTACGAGGTGCTGGAAGCGGCCGATGCCGAAGCCGCGCTGGACTTGCTGGACCGGGCGCCCGACATCGTGCTGACCGACCTGCACCTGCCGAAGATGCAAGGGGATGAACTGGCCCTGAAGGTCAAGGCGCGCCTGCCGCAGGCGCGCATCGCGTTTGCCAGCGGGGCCAGTCAGGCATCCAGCGTTGCCGATGCGATTCTGGCCAAACCGTACGATGCGCAGCAGCTCGTGGCATTGCTGGAGCGGCTGGCGTAGCGGCGCCGCTGTTGCGCACCCGGCCCAGCAACCGCGCCGGAATGCCACCCCATACCTCACCGGCGCCAATCCGCTCGCCCTTCAGGACGACCGCATTGGCCGCGATGATCGCACCATCGCCGACTGTTACGCCGGCCAGCAGCAGCGCGCGTGCGCCGATCGTGACATCGTTTCCGATTGCAATCGAATAGTGCGCCAGCGTCGTCCCTTCGATCACATGCGGTATCAGCAGTGTGGCCTCCCCCAACAGGCTGTTGGCCCCGATCGTCACAAACATGGGGTCGAACATGATGCCCGCGCAATGTGTATTGGCGCCCATGCGCGCGCCAAGCGCCAGATAGACCAGGCGCATCAGCGGAAATGGGGATCAGACGGCAATGGAGCAGCGCATTGAACAAAAACAGATAGGACAGGATGTACACCTGGTACCGGAACTCCTGGCGCGACCCGGCTTCGATGGCCCCCGCATGCAGCGGCGCGAAGGCCAGCAGGGCTCGCAGCGCCACAATCGCATACAGGTAGGTCAGGAACATCGCTGCGCCGGTGATGATGATGCCCCTGAAGTCGCCGAGCCCCGGCAGCAGCCCCGCGCCATGCCAGGCGCTGGCCAGCGCAGCCGCCAGCACCACACCGGCCAGCAATGTGAACCATCCTATCGCCGTCCACCGCATCCTGCGCATCGCACTCCCGCCATTTCAAGATGACAATCGTATGCACTCCTGCGCCACCGCCATGTCGTGCGATATCGCACGGCGCGATGCCCCCCGCATGCAAGACGTTGGATGGCATTCCCCGGTGTGCCTTCCGGATGCCAGAAAAAGGCCCTCATCTTCCAGATGCCATTTGTGCGCCAGGGTCCCTGCCATCCGTTCTGCATCGGCCGGGCCGCCAGCGCCGCCGTCCTGCCAATCGCGCGTGACGTCCAGGACATGCTGCGGCATGCAGTGGAAACGGACGTGTCCGGATCCGCCGCAATCAGTGCGCGTGAACAGGAGGATGGCTGTCGATACGGCGGGACAAGCAGGTGAAACACCACAGGTAACGCCAATGACCCCATCGACGCGCTGCTCCTCCATCAGGCTGCGGCGCAGCGCCAGATGGGACGCCGACGTGCCGGTCAGGATATGGCGGGGCACGACGACGGCGGCGCGTCCGCCGCGTTTCAGCAAGCTCAGACACCGGGTAACCATGCGTATCTCAGCCTGTACGATGCTGGACGGACTGGCCGTGACAGGCAGGTGAAACGTCGACGGATGAGCCAGCAGGACCGTGTAGCGCCCTTCTGCGCGTTCGGTGTCGGGTGCGACATTGCTGGTATAGCGGATGTCCGGATTGATCACGCCGTGCAGCGCCATGCTCATGCAACCGATGCGCAGCAGGGCGCGGTCGGCGTCATGGGCGTGGAACATCCGATGGTGAAAATGGTTTCGGTCGTCAAGGTCGTCCAGCAGACCGGGATGGCGTTGCAACAGGTACTCGCTGGCTGCAACCAGGAAATCACAGGCGCCGCCCCCCGGACTGCAGACGATATCCGCCGGACCCGGCGCAACGAAATCGACCATCAGCCGCACGATATGGCGCGGCGTGTGGTAGCGGCGGCGCTGGCCAAGCCGGGCCAGCCCGGCAGCCAGACAGTCGTAGGCCGGGCAGGTGCGTTCTGCATCGACCGGGCGCGGCAGCGCCTCGATCAGGCGCACCACCCGCGCCAGCGCGGCAGCCGTGGGAATCTCGAGGCGCGCACCCTTCATGATCTGGGCGTAAGCGGAACCGGGGCCGCCCAGGCAGCGCAGACGGGGAAACACGTGATCGGCGAACAGGGCGAACATCTCCGGCCCGGCGAGATCCTTGAAGCTGGACCAGCGCATCTGCTGGTCGTGCTCACGGGACGGACTCCAGCACGGTCCGCCGCGCGCGTCATGCACCGCTGCGGACCGCGCCTGCACATCGTCGAGGCGGCGCAGGAACATCAGGTACAGCATCTGTTCCATGATGACGGCCGTATCGCGGATGCCGGCATGCCAGAACTCTTCCCATATCGCGCGGATCGGGGTGCGGATGTCGATTGTCGGCACGGGATACCTCCGCACCCGCTAGACGGTCGCCGCCGTCGCCGCGCTGTGCGCGCCGGCCCGGCCAGGCTGGGGATAGGTGATACCGACATGCCCCAGCACATCGGCGGCCATGTTGTCCACGCTGAATCGCGCTGCCACATTGCGCGTCTGGCGCGCCAGTTGCCGGTGCAACTGCCGGTCCAGCAGCAGCCGTTCCAGCTGGTCGGCCAGGTCGCCGCTGTCCCAGGCCTTGAACGTGAGTCCGCCGATCTTGTCGCCGGCGCGCACGACTTCGGCAACGCCGCCATAGTCCGGCACCAGCACCGGTGCGCCCTGAGCCATCGCTTCGGCCACCACCATGCCGAACGGTTCGCGATTGACCGATGGATACACAACGCAGTGGCTGTGCGCGAACAGCGCGTCGCGCACCTCTCTCGAGACCGAACCGGCCTGGAACACCGGCAGGCCGAGGTGTCCGGCCAGATCGGACAGCACCTTGCGGTAGCCGATACCCTTGGCCGTCGAACCACAGACGACGAGCTGCGCCCGTACGTTGCGGCGCGCCAGCATGCGCATTGCGTACAGCAGCAGGTCGACGCCTTTCTCGACATCCTGGCGGCCGACATACACAACGATCGGAAAATGCGGCGACAACCCGGGAAAGACCACCTGCAGCGCGGCGAACGAATGCTGGATACCGGCCACAGCTTGCTCGACGCCGTTGTACACGACCGCGATGTCAGCACGCGCCACCTCGATCTCGTCAACGATGCGATTGGCGTAATCAGCACTGACGACGATGGCGGGCCACGGCGATGCACGCAGGCTCTCGCCGACCAGAATACGAAACCGTTCGAACACGCCGAGCCGCCTGGCATGGGCGGCAAATTCCTCGTCGCCCTGGAACGTCAGCAAGTAATCGAAGTCGTGCCCGCCCATTTGCTTGGCCTGCAGCGCCAGCGGGCCGATCGATGCAAAGCTCATCATCAGATGGGTGATCCGGTCGCCTGCAAGCAGGTCGCGCAGGCGCCGCGCCAGCGCAGGATCGCCCTCGGAACTGCCGTACAGCGAATTGACCAGATTGCCCAGCAGGCGGTCGACATAGCCGCTGCGCCCCTGTACCGAGCGCACCCGGACCCGCTTGGGCAGCAGGAACAGCAAGCGGCCAAGCACCCGGTCCAGCAGCGCTGATGGGCGCGCGAAATGATAACGGGTACCGTGACACAGGATCCGCTGTTCGATGCCGGGGTCAGCCAGGTCGGCATTGATTTCCATCATCCAGTACACCACGACCTTGAAGCCGCGCCGGTGCAGCGCGTTGGCAAGCATCAGGTCGCGCACGGTGGAACCCAGAAAATCGCCGCTTCCCATCGTCACGAAAGCAAAACTCGGTGCAGCTGTCATCGTATTCTCCAGAGGTCGTGCCGCATGCCGTACACGGCCCGCCGGGGGGCGGGCGCGGGCGGAATCGGGATATGGCGCTAGAACGTGTAGGAAGCCCCGGCGAACAGGGACCGGTTCAGCAGGCTGCCGAACTCGCTTTCCCGCGTACCGTGGTACCAGGTCGGAATCACATACAACTGCCAGTGCTGCCCCAGCTCGTACTCGAGATTGACCGTCAGCTGGGACGAGTGGTCATCCAGGTTCCTGGTGGCGCGCGCGTAGACGTTCAGCTTGCCCGCGATCTCCGTCTTGACGAGCTGGAGCATCGCGTAGCGGCGGCGTACCAGCGGCCGGACCGGGTCGAGCAAGGTCCCGCGAAGCAGTACACACACCTGGATCGGGGCGTCAGCGCAACCGTCGTTGTTCCAGAAAAATTCAGCCGACAGCGTCGGACCGGATTCCAGCGTGTAGGATCCGCCCAGCAGCAGCTGGCGATCGCGCCGGCGCGTTCCGAGACGATTGTCGGCGCCGTTTCCGGCTGCACTGACCTCGGCGCGCACGCTCAACGCGTCCGACACGTTCCAGCCGGCAAAACCGCCAAGACGGACACGCTCGCCGTCCGCCTTCGATGCGATCACGGAAAAGAACGCGCTGTCGCTGGTGTAATCCATCTTGAGCGCGCTGGCCTTGCGATAGCGTTGGCCGGCATCCAGCCTGCCCTTGCCGGTATTGACGATGACCGACGCCGTCAGCGCCGGGCTGACCACCCACACGGCGCGCGCGTAATCCAGCCCGGGCAGCTCCAGGTTCGGATTGACCCTGCCGTTATTTGCATTGAATGGATTGGATGGCGAGAGCAGCGCCGATGGTCCCCACTGCAGGTTTTCCCTGCCGTAGCTCAGCACCAGCCGCTCGCCAGCGAGAAATCGCACCGTGCCTTCATTGATGAAGGAACTGTCCCGGCTCTCGTCGGCGAGAAAGCGCACGATGCCCTGGTAGACGAAGGGAAAATCGCGACGCAGCGTTCGCGCGACGGGGCCGGTGTACGCCACGCGCGCGCGCGCGGTCTGGAAGCGCGGTTTGAGGTCGAATTCGAACTTTTTCCACTTCAGGTTGAAATCGGGACGGAACTGCAGTTCTGCCTCGTTGTGCGCGATGCCGAGGACGTTGCCGGGATTGAGCAGCGACTGCTCCACGTCCTGATACAGATCGTAGCCCAGCAGATTGATGCGCGAATAGAAGCCGTTCGCCAGTTCATCGGCAAGGGTCTCGGCAGCGACGGCCGCGCCAGCACCGTAAAGTCCGAAGCCAAGCATGGAGATCAAGGCAAGCTTGCGCATTGTCGGTCCTATCGCATGAACAGGTTGAGGTCGAAGACATAGTCCGGGATCGGCTCGATCCGCGGACTGCGCAATTGCAGGTAGGTCACGGTGCCGTTCAGAAGTTCACCGCGCAGGGCGATGCGCGACAGGAAGGGCCGGCGCTGACCGTGGAATTCGACACTGTTCCCGTATTCCATCGAGGCCGACTTGAATTTCTTTCCGGACACCGTGAGGTAATCGGCCTTGAGCCCGAGCTGGCGCTGCTTCGACACCCAGTAGACGATCCGGTCGTAGGTGACCTTCCCGATCCGGGCCTTCAGGTCGAACACATAGCACTCTTCGCCATCGACGACTTCGTCGGGGAGCCGGGTCGCGCTGTAATGCTCGGCATAATTGGTCGAGGCAATGTCGCCGTACGAGGCGTCACCCATCAGCTTCTGGCGCTGCGAGATCGGCACCGGCCGGCTCAGGCCGGGTTTGTAGAACCACATGCTCGTATTGAGCATCAGTATCTTGTTGCCCCGGTACTTGGGCGGCGCCAGGCTGGTACCTGCGATGTTGAACGCCCGCACCTTGATGTCGTACTCCAGCGTATCGAGCACGCGCTCGTTCTCGGTCGATTCGACCGCCACCTGCCAGACCAGTCCACTGATGCTGCCGCGCGCCTCATCGGCCGCCTTCAGGATGGCCTCGGGAGACGGCTCGGCACCGGCGCCCGGGGACAGCAGCAGGCCCAGCAACAGGGACAGCAGCAGCGCGCCCGGCATGGCGGCCCGGCCGCGGCGCGCCGGACGGGGAAAGTGGTTCGAGTTCATGGCGGTCCTTTCATGGCGCCCGGAGCAGCATTCCGGGCACGGGTCGCTCAGGCATAGCCCAAGGCATGGGTGATCGGCATGCGCGCTGCCTTGCGTGCCGGCACGATGGCGGAAAAGATCGAGAGCAGCATCAGCAGGCCCGTACTGAACAGCCAGTACGCGGGCACCAGGTGGATCTGCAACGGGACCCGGCGCGCCATCTGCGGCGGAATCCAGGTCGGCTGCAGCCAGCCGACGATGGCCACGATCAGCAGGGTCAGCCCGATGCCTGCCAGCGCCCCGAAACCGCCCAGCACCACGCTCTCCAGCCCGAACAGCCCGACAATGCCGCGCCGCTTCATGCCCAGCGCGCGCAGCGTGCCGATTTCGCGGGTACGCTCGAGGACCGCCATCGTGAACGTGTTGACGACGCTCATTACCACGATCGTGAACACGATCAGGAAGCTGACCACGAAGATCACGTCGAACATCTTCTTGGCCTTGGTATAAAACGGCGACAGTTCGGTCCAGGTGCGCATGTCGAGTTCCAGGCCGGCCTCGCGGAACTCGGTCGCCAGGCGCTGGCGCAGGGTCTCGGGCAGCGCGCTGCGCGTCAGCAGCAGCGTGATGCGGTCGACGCCGGCCGTGTCGTACAGCTCCTGAGCGAACGCCAGCGGCACCACCGCCAGCTTGTCCTCCAGCGCTTCGATCGGGGCATCGACCAGCTGGACCAGGCTGGCGTCCAGCGCATTGATCTGGCCGCCCACGGTGGGCGCCATCGCCACTGCGGTGGCGCTGAGCTTCAGGCCGAGCACTTTTGCCAGGCCGTGGCTGACGCCGATGCCCTGGCGGTTTTCGTCGGCCAGGGCCCGGCCGTCGTACATCCTGACGCCCTGGCCGTCGTTTGCCCGGCCGGCAATCTTCGCGATATCGGACGGTACCCTGCCCGACGCCACGAAGATCGTCGATACCTGGCCATTGCTCAACAACCCGGAGATCTGCAGTTGCGGCGTACTGACCAGCACTTCCGGGTGTTGCGCGAGCACCCGGTGAATCGTGGCCTGCTGTTCGCGGGTCAGCAGGTAGCGGGTCGGGTCGAGCTTGCCCTGGTCGAGGAAGCCGGCACGAAACAGCGTCATGTGCCCGTTGGCCTCGGCATAGATGTAGCTTTCCTTGAGGCTGTTGAAGATATAGGTTGTGAAGCCGCCCAGCACATTGACCGCCACGAAGCCGAGGGCGATCGCCAGGACCGTGAACAGGGAGCGCCGTCCATTGCGGAACAGGTTCCTGACAGCCAGTTTCATCCAGGTCAGCATATGTGCTCCCGCAGTGGCACGATGCCTGGCACAACTTGCAGGTCATCGACGATGAGACCGTCATGCAGCATCAGGCGCCGGTCCACGCGCTCGAGCAGGCGCTGGTCATGGGTGGAAAACACGAACGCAGTCCCCTCGCGCCGGCTGATCGCGCGCATCAGCGCGATGACCTTCAACGCGTTCTCCGAATCGAGGTTGGCGGTCGGCTCGTCCGCCACCACCAGCGCCGGCGCGCCCACCAGTGCGCGGGCGATCGCCACGCGCTGCTGCTGGCCGCCGGACAGCTTGGCCGGGCGATGCGCGAGGTGGCTGCCCAGGCCCATCTCGTCCAGGCGCCGGGTCGCCGCCTCGCGCGCAGCGCGTGCGCCGACATGCGCCAGTTGCAGCGGCAGCATGACGTTCTCGAGCGCCGACAGGACCGGAATCAGGTTAAACCCCTGGAACACGAAGCCGATGGCGCGGTTGCGCAGCATGCTGCGCTCGTCGTCGCTCAGGCACGAGACATCCCGGCCCTCGAAATGCACACTGCCCGAGGATGGCGTATCGAGCAGGCCAATGAGATTGCAGAACGTCGATTTCCCCGATCCCGAAGGTCCCCAGATCGCCGCGAATTCCCCTGCCCGGATCGTCGTATCGATGCTTTTCAGGGCATCGATCCGGCTCTCGCCCATCAGATAATGTTTGTTTACGCTGCGCATCTCGAGCAGCGGTGCGGCAAGTGACGTCGTCATTGCGCCTCCTCGGTTATTCGCGGTTTTCCATTACATTGCCGACAGGTCGACCGCCAGCATGATGTCGCCATCGCACAGCGTGGCGATGCAGGCCGCTACCCCGCTCGGCCAGTGCAGCAGCTGCAGGCTGCCGTCTGCACCCAGCGCATGTGCTTCGAAATCCTGCGGGGCGCCATCGACGCCGCTGCCCATGCGTTTGCCCATCGCTTCCTTGGCGCACCACAGGCGCGTCACCCAGGCGTCATGCTCCGCGTGGGTGCAGCCGGCCAGCAGGCGGCGCTCGGCCGTGCTGCTGAACGCAGCCAGGAAGCTGTCATCGTGCGCGACGACCTGTTCGATATCGATCCCGACCGGGCCTGCTGCGGCCAGTGCCACCGCCTGCCCGGCGCAATGCGCAATGCTGATGAACGGGACCGGCAGGGCGTCCGGCCACGCGGCCAGGCGCGGCTGGCCGCGGGCATCGTTGATGATGGCGAACGCGGCAGGATGCAATTGGGGACCGCCATGCTGCGCGGCGCGCCAGGCCCGGGCTGCGTCCTTGGCCGCGATGCGGCCCAGCAGCCATTCGAGCTGGCGCTTCGGCAGCGCCTTCTTGGCGAGAAATTGCGCCATTTCACTGGTGTGCAGATAATGACGTGCCAGTAATGCCAGGTCGAAGCCGGCGATCTGCGCCTCCGTCACGCGTTGGCAGACGGCGCCAACACCCGCGCCCGCGCCCGCGCCAGGCAAGGCCTGCGCTGTGCTGAGCAGCACCTGGCCGGGCCGGCGCTGGAAAGCGACCAGTTGCGCCGGCCATTGGAACTCCCAGGATTTCCAGCCGCGAATGCGCATCCAGGTACCGCCGGCACCATCGCCAATGTCGACGTCGGCGCCAAACATCTTCAGTTGGCGGCTGGCGACGTGGAACACGACCGGCACCCGGGTGCCCGGCGCGGGCGTGGGGCCATGGAAATCGATCAGGTCGAGGCCGATCGGAAAGGTCGTGCCGCCATGCTGCATGCACCAGACCCCGATCAGCTGGCCGACCGTATCGAGCAATGCGGGATCGCACAGCAGCTGCGGGGACGGCTGCCCGGCGAACCAGTCGTGCGCCGGCCTGAGCAGCATCGTCGCGCTGGCGCCCTCCGGGCCGAGGCGGATCGGGCCATCCAGGCCCTGGAAACGCGGACCATGGAACAGCTGGCGCGTCGCGTACACGGCGCTACCATCGAGCGTGACGGCATCCGGCGCGGTGCCTGCCCCCCGCGCGTCGCGGGCCGGCGGCGCGGCAGCATAATGCGTGGCGAACAGCAGCGTTGCCTCGATCGCGGCCGTCGCTTCGCTTCCTGCATGGACCTGCACCGTGATCCGCGCGCAGCGGTCATGGTCCCCGGCCGGTGCCTGGCGCACCACCCTGCCCTCGATCCGCAAGTCCAGCGCGCCGCCATCGGTTACGGCAATCCAGCGCCGTGCAATGACACCTTCGATCCCGACCAGCCCGTATCCGGGCGCCAGGCAGGCCGCGGTTTCGGCCATGACTTCCAGGCTCACCGTCATCGGCAGCACCGGAAAGCAGTCGGCCAGGGGCTTGACTTCCGGCGCAACGAAGTTATGGTCGGCCAGGAACAGGTCGCGTTCCAGCACCAGGCGCCGCGCCACGGTGATGCTGGCACCGGGCCGGCATGCCAGGATGTCGGCAACGAACGGGAGCCGGTGCGCGCTCTCCCCGCCCGCCGGCGCGGATGAAGGTGCAGGTGCAGGTGCAGGTGCAGGTGCAAGTGCAGATACGGGTGCAGAGGCGAGGCCAGGTGTGGCCGCGTCGTCGTCGTACATGGCGGCTTCGAACATGCGGCCGACGACCGGCGCCGCGCCGGCGGCAAGATGGTGGTGGGGGTGTGCCATCAGATCTTCTCCAGTACCAGGCCGGTCACGGTCAGGCCGGGGCCGAAGCCGAGACACACGACCCTGGTCCCGGCCGGGATCGCGGTCTCCGCGATGATTTCCTTCAGAATGTGCGGCACTGTCGCCGACGACATGTTGCCGTTTTCGCGAAACACCGCTTTGCTGACGGCGACCTGGTCGTCGCGCAGGCCGAGCTCGTCCTGGATGTGCTCGACGATCTTCGGCCCCCCGGGATGAATGGCGAACATCAGGCTTTCCTTGTCATCCTCGAAATCGATGCCGATCCCCTGCAACAGCGCTTCGACGAAGCGGTACACATGGCGCTTGATCACGATCGGCACCATCACCGACAGCGTCATCTGGAACTGATGCGAGGCAGGCACCCAGGTCATGTCCTCGGCCGAGTCGGGCAACAGGTGCTCGTTGAACGCAAGGATGCGCAGCCCGGACAGCCCGCGTTGACGGGCATAGTCGTCCGAGCACATCGAATAGTTGATGAAGCCGTCAGCGAACAGGGTCATCGTGATGATGTTCTCGATGCCGAAGTCTTCGACGTTGGTATGGCCCGACAACAGTTCGGTGTGCACGATATCGACCCGCTGCTTGGGCCGCGTGACGCCCAGCCGCGATGAGGCCAGGAAGCCGTGCGCCATCTTGATGGCCGGGAAAGCGCCATAGCACCCCATGTGGTAGCTGTGAGTGACAGTGGTGGCAAACCATTCCTTGCGCGCGACCATGCGTTCGACCGGACTGGGCGCGAGGTAGCCGGAACAGGTGACGTGGATCATGTCGTCCGGTGCAGACTCGGCATCGGCATACATGCGGGTCAGGCAATCGCCGACGATCTTGCCGTAGCTCTCGTGGCGCGCCTTCAGGTCGACGCCCTTGATGTCATCCGGACCGGTAAAGATACGCAGGTATTCATGTTCCGGCTCGGCCAGCACGAGTTCGCCTTCGGAAAAACGCAGGTCGCTGATCCGGGGAAAGAAAACCAGCTGGCGTCGCTTGATCTGTTCGGCCGACACGGCGTACTTGTCGAATTTGCCCTGAATCTCGGCCAGTATCTGGCCGCGGCCCGCCACATCGTCGATGCCGCGCGCCTTGCAATAGCAGCGCGCCATGCCATAGGCAGACACCTGCAGCGCGATCCTTTGAGAAACTGGCTTCGAGACCTGTACCGGCTCGAAGTTGACCAGTACCGGCTTGGCGTTCGTCGTCATCTGCTGCTCCTGTCTGAAGGCGTGATGGATCGGTGGGGGATGGGCGAACCCGCGGCAGCGCCGCTACGACACCAGGCGCAACGCTGCGATCTGGCTGATGCTGGAAGTAATCACGATCTCGGCCTGGCGCTGCGGGCCATGCTCGAGTTCTTCGAGGAACAGGCGCCGGCCCGTCGCCGGTGCAATCGGCCGGATGTCGCGGGCCGCATACAGCCGGCGCAGATCGTCGTTGACCATGCCCGCATCCCATGGCCCCCAGTTGATCGCCAGCGCATGCAGGTGCGGCCAGGCATGGCTCAATTGCCCCGCCAGTTTGTTCAACACTTCATTGGCGGCGCTGTAGTCGGCCTGCCCGATGTTGCCGAAGCGGCCCGCGACCGATGAAAAGAATGCAAAGAAGCGCAGCCCTTGCATGCGCAGCCGGCCCGCCATCACCAGTGCGGGAACGACCTTGGTGTCGTACACGGCATCGAAAGCAGCCAGCGGCTTGTTCGCGATGAGCTTGTCGCTGATGACGCCGGCGCCATGCAGGACACCGTCGATGCGGCCCAGGCGCGCATACACGTCGTCAACCAGCGCGCCAAGGGCGGCGCCGTCGCGCACGTCGAGGCAGTGGTACTCGAGCGCGCTGGCGGCCCCGCGCAGGGCCGCCAGGTTGACGCGGATCTGGCGCTCTTTCAAGACCTTGCCCATGGCCGCTTCCACCTGCACCGGCGTCACCTTGCCCCCGCCTGCCTTGAGCTCTGCGGTCAGGCGGCGGCGCAGCTCGGCGCTGTCGACGATGCCGCGCGTTAGCCCGCTTTCGTCGCCGGGTTCCGGGCTGCGCCCGACCAGCACCAGTCGCGGACGGTATTTCTCGGCCAGCATGCGGGTCAGGTCGGCCGTGATGCCGTATGCGCCGCCGGTCACCAGCACCACCGCATCGCCGCCCAGCATCAGGTCGGACAGCGCGCCGCGCTCGATGGTGCGCGGCGCCAGGCAGATCCGGCAGCGGCCTTGCGCGCTGAAGCCGATTTCGACCTCGGGAACGTCGCTGAACATTTCCTTGAGCACCTGTTCGGCCAGCCAGTCCGGCGCCAGCGCCGGCGCGGCGTCGATGCACTTGACGCGTATCTGGCTCCACTCCCGCGCGGCCGATTTGGCCACCCCGAGCGTCCCGGCGCTGCCGGGCCCCTGGCCGCCCGGCCCGTCCAGGCCAAAGCGGCCATCGAACGCGGTCACATTCACCAGGCGGCCGGCGCCGCCCGCTGTGTCGCGGCGCAAACCGGGGCCCAGCACTTTGAGCAGCAGGAACAGAGCCCGCGCATCGTCGCGATGGTCCGTTCCAGCCACAGCCTCGTCGTGGCCCATCAGGTTGATCAACGCCGCCACCGGTTCCCCTTCCGCCGCCACCAGTTGCGCGATGGGGAGCACCGATTCGAGCGACGACAAATCGACGTCGAGGCGCCATGCATCGACGGCGCGGGTGGCGGCGCCCGGCACCAGCTGCCGCACCGTGCAGCCCTGCGCAGCAAGACGCTCATGCAGGGCGTTGGCCAGCGCCGAGACGGCGCCCACCAGCACGACCCTGCAACCTGGTGGCCAGGCCGCAGCGCCGTCAGCCGTGGCGTCGGCGCTGCGCGCCTGAACCACGTAGCTGCGCACGGGGTCGGGCTGTGGCGACAGGTCGAACGACTCCACTTCCTCATCCAGCCGAGAAAGTGGAGCCAAGGCTTTTTTTGGCAGGGCACCTCCTGCCAGCGCCACATCGGGGGACAATGCGGGCGTCGTGGCTTGCGCGAACAGCTGCGCATACCAGGCCTCGACCTCGCGCAAGGTCTTGAATCCGCTCAGCTCCTCGATCATCTTTTCGTCGTCGCGATCACCCACCAGGCTATTGCGCTGGGTCAGGCCGCTGAAGATTTCGATCCGCTTGATCGAATCGATCCCCAGGTCTGCTTCCATATGTGCGTCCAGGTCGAGCATATCGACCGGATAGCCGGTGCGCGCCGATACCGCCTTTAACAGCTCACTGGTAAATTCGGCGACGGTCGCCGGCCCCGCACTGGTCGCCGTGTCTGGCGCGCTCGCCCCGCTGAGAATGGCGGGTACCGGTTGCGGCGCGGTTGCCGGTTCGTGTGAAAACAGCATGGGCACGAGAGGCGCCTCGATGGGCTTGCGCGGCGCCGCGGATGCGGCAGTGGCCAGGGCCGATGGCGCGACCGCAGGCACGGGCGAGAACATGGGGGTGGCTGCAGGCGTGGCCGGCGACATCTGCATGGGTAACGGCGCATTGTCGATCTGCAGGCGGTCGTGGGATGGCGCCATCGTGCTGGCGGACCACAGGGCCTGCGCTGGCGGCGCAAGACCCGCCAGTTGCGCCTGGAAGTCGAGGAAATGGCGCAGGCTGTGCTGCTGGTCGGACTGGAACGCAAGCAGGCGCGCCAGGCCATCCTGTATCTGCAACAACTCGCTGGCCCCTGCCGGGCGGGTCGCCAGCGGCGCCGTGGCATGCCGCGCAAGATCATCCGGAACAAACTCGTTGGTGCTCATGGTGGATCTCCTGTAATGATGGGAAACATCGCGCGGCGCCCCTGCTGGCACTGGCGGTGGGTTGGCGAAAACCTGGATCGGACGGGCCGGCAACGCTGCACTGGAAATAATGGCCGCAGGGGCAGCCGGGGCGGCTGTACCCGGCACGAAAGAAGCAGCTGTTCCCGGGACCGGCGTGGCGACCGCCGCTGCGGCGGTCGGGCCTGCCCAGGGCACGGCGCGGCCACCGTTCACCCGCCAGATCAATGGCCCGTGTTCGGTGCGGCGGCGTTCATGCGCGAAGACGTCGTCAAGCCCCTGCGCAGCAAGGCCGCGCCCGGCAAACCATGGCGCCATGTCCACCAGCAGGCCGGCAGCCATTGCCTGCGAGAGCAACTGCGCCAGTTGCTCCCAGCCGTCCCGTTCGGGCGCATCCAGCGCCAGCACCGTATGCGCCCGCACGCCCAGGATGCGCCCCACCAGTCCGGTCAGGATCAAGCCGGGGCCGCACTCGATAAAGACCCGCACGCCGGACGCGTAGAGCGCCTCGATTTCATCGACGAATCGCACCGGTTCGGCGATGTGGCGCGCCAGCAGCCGGCGAATCTCGTTCTCGTGTTCCGGATACGGTTCTGCCGTCAGGTTGCTGAACACCGGGATGCGCGGCGCCGCGAAGGGGATGTCGGCCAGTGCGTCGGCCAGCGCGCTCCTGGCCGGCGCCATGTGGCTGCAGTGAAACGCCGTCGACACCGCCAGGCGCTTGACCCGCATGCCGTCCTGCGCCAGTGCCGTCTGCGCCGCCTCGATCGCAGCGTCGCTGCCGGCGATGATCGTCTGGTCCGGCGCATTCAGATTCGCAAGCGACACCGCCAGGCCGTGGCGCGCGATCGCCGCCGCCGCCGCCTCACCGCCGACGTCCAGCGCCGCCATGGCGCCGCCCGGGGCCATGGCCGACAAACGGCCGCGCACCATCGATATCCGTATCAGGTCGTCACGCGAGATAGCGCCGGCGGCGCACAGGGCCACGTATTCGCCGTAGCTGTGCCCGGCCACGAAGTCGGGCCGCAAACCGTAGCTGGTCAGCACGTCGAATGCCGCCAGGCTGGTCATCCCGAGCGCCGGCTGGGCAATGTCGGTCGCATTCAGCGCCTGGCGCTGGGCGTCGCGCGTGGCGTCATCGAAGGCAGGCCGCGGATAGATCAGGTCGGCGATGCGCGGCTGCGACGCGTCGCCTGCCGACGGCTGCTCGAAGCACGCATGCAACGCGGGAAGGCTCGAGACGAGTTCGCGCAGCATGTTGACCCGTTGCGCCCCCTGGCCGGGAAACAGGAAACAGATGCTGCCCACCGCTCCCACGCTTTCGCGGTAGTGCAGCCCCGGCGCCTGGCGAAACTGGCCCTGCTCGGCCAGCAGCGCCAATGCGCGCTGCAGCTTCTGGCGCAGGTCGGCGCACGATCCGGCCACCAGCACCAGCCGGCACGGCTGACCACCGTTGGCATGGCGCACGACATGCTGTTCGCTGTAGAGCGCGAAGGCCAGCTGGGCAAGGTCGACCTCCGGCGCGCCCGCCAGGCCTTCGAGCAGGCGCCGCACCGTCCCCTGGATCTCGTCGCGGGTGGCGCCGGCGAAGGCGAACAGCTCCACGTCGCGCGGCTGCAGGCTGACCACGTCTGCCGGCCGGTAGGCGCCGGTATACTCGGACAGCACCGCGTGGAAATTGGTACCGCCGAAGCCAAACGCGCTGACCCCGCAGCGCCGCGGATGGGCGCGTCCCAGGTGCAGCCAGGGTCTGGTTTCGCTGTTGACGTATAGCGGCGAGCCGGTCGCCTGCAGTTCGGCAATCGGCCGTTCGACCCCGATCGTTGGTGGCAACACCCGGTTCTGCAGCGCCAGCGCGGCCTTGATCAGGCCAGCCAGGCCCGCAACCACCTTGGTATGGCCGATCATCGACTTGACCGACCCGATCGCGCAGGCGGGCGTCGGGGTTTGACCGAGCACCATGCCGAGCGCCGTGATTTCGGACTTGTCGCCCAGCGCCGTGCCCGTGCCGTGGGCCTCGATCAGCGTAACGCTGGCCGGATCGAACCCGGCTTCGCGGTAGGCACGCCGTATTGCCGCCACCTGCCCGGGCGGATGGGGCGCCGTCAGGCTGCGGTTACGGCCGTCGCTGGCGCTGCCGACACCGTCGATGACTGCATAGATGCGGTCGCCATCGCGTTCGGCGTCGCCCAGGCGCTTGAGCACCACGGCGCCCACGCCTTCGCTGATGGCAATGCCGTCGGCGCCCGCGTCGAATGGCCGGGAGCGGCCGCGCGGCGACAGCGCGTGGGTCTGGGCAAACGACATGTAGCCAACCGGGCTGTTGGTGCAGTCGACGCCGCCCACCAGGGCGACATCGGCGTCGCCGTCGCGCAGTTGCCGAAAGCCGATCTCGAGCGCGGCGAGCGACGATGCGCAGGCGGCGTCCACGGCGAAGTTGCTGCCGCCCAGGTCGAACCGGTTGGCGATCCGTCCTGCCACCACGTTGCCGAGGATGCCCGGGAACGTATCCTCGGTCCACTTCGGCAGTACCTGCTCGAACAGCGTGTCGACGATGTGGCGCCGGGTTTCTTCGGGCAGGCCGTCGACCTTGTCCAGGTACAGGGGCAGCAGGGTCCGGAAATTGTAGATCGTGCTCAGCTCGTTCACGCCGCCGACCGCCATGATGCAGGCGGTGCGTTCACGGGCGAACGGGCGCTGGGCAAAACCGGCGTCCTCGAGGGCCTGGCGCGCCACCTCGAGCGCCAGCAGCTGGGCCGGCTCGATGACGCTCAGGGTCGCCGGTGCGATGCCGTAGTGCTGCGGGTCGAATGCGATGTCGTCGAGGAAGCCGCCCCATTTCGCATAGATCCGGTCGGGCGCGCGCCGGGTGTCGAACAATCGGGCGGACGCAAAGCGCTCGTCGCTCACCTCGGTGATCGCATCGACGCCGTGCAGGATATTCTGCCAGTAGGCGCGTAGTCCGTGTGCACGTGGGAAATTGCACGCCATGCCGACGATGGCGATCGGTTCACGCGGCCGCGGCCGCGGCGGCGGCGCGCTCGGGATGGCCGCGGCGCGTGCGCGCAGCAGGCCTACGCTGTCGACCGACACCGCGGTGTGCAGCGCGGCCAGGGTGCAGGTACTGCGGCGCAGGCGCGCCACGTCGCCCAGCATGTACAGCCCTTCGCGACGCTGCCCTTCCGGGTCGATCGACACGTAGCGCGGCGCGGCCTCGCCTTCCGGCGCAGTGTTGCGTGTGATGCCCTTGGAGGCGATCCGCAGGCGCCCGATGTTCATCAGCTCCAGCGCCATCAGCGTGTCTTCTTCGGACTTGCTCTCGACAATCAACTGGCGCCGCATGGCGCCGAATTCGTCGCAGAATGCGGTGCGGGCGCAGCGTGTGTAGATGCCGACCCCCGACTGCAGCAGCGCCGTGTCCTCGCAGGCAATGGCCTGGCGCTGGAATTCCTCGACGATGGCACCGCTGGCAACGATCTCGTCCGTGAAGAGATAGGCGGTACCCATCAGGACGCCGACCTTCATGCCCAGCGCAGCCAGCGGCGCGGCCATCAGCGCCACCATCGCCGCCGACGCCGCGTCATGGATACCGCCGGCAAACAGCACCTGCACCGTGCCCGGGTCTTTCAGTCCGGCCTCGAGCAGGATGTCGATGGCCTGCTGCCACAGCACGAAGCTGGTACGGGGGTCGGTATGGCCGCCGCACTCGCTGCCCTCGAACACCAGACGGCGCGCACCGGCATCGAGAAAGCTGCGCAACAGGCCGGGCGATGGCACATGCAGGTAGGTGACGATGCCCAGTTCGTCGAGTTCGCGTGCCTGGCCCGGGCGCCCGCCGGCGATGACGGCGAATGGCGGCCGTACCTCGCGCAACACCGCCATCTGTTCGTCGCGCAGCTCGCGCGGCATGAAACCGAGGATTCCCACGCCCCACGGCAGATCGCCCATCAGCGCCCGGGTCGCGCTCAGCAGCGTGGCGACCTCAGGACCGCGCAGCACGGCCAGCGCAACGAATGGCAGCGCGCCCGCCTCGGCTACCGCCCGCGCAAAGGGCGCCACGTCGCTGACGCGGGTCATCGGGCCCTGGACGACGGGGAACCGGGTGCCGTGCGCCTGCGCGAGTGCTGCATCGGGCGCCAGGACTTGCTGTGCTGCCGCCTGCACCAGCCGGTCGCCGATGGCCGCACCGATGGCCGTCACGATGCGGCCCACGGTGCCGTAGCGGCGCGCCAGCGGACCGGCCAGGGCGATATCACTGCCGACGGCGAGCAAGCCGTCCTCGGAAGCGAGCAGGCCTTCCAGCAGCAGCGCCCGCCAGTCGGTCCCCTGCGCGACTGCGCGCTCGATGGCGCGCAGCCGGCTGCGTCCGGTTCTGGCAAAACAGCGGTAGCTTTCTCCGTCGCCGCCCACGAGCGCGGTTTCTGTACCGTCGAGTCCGTCCCAGCTGGCCGCGCCGGGCGCCGGCGGCGCCTCGGCAGCCAGCCACAGCTGCTCGCCAAGCACCACGCCGGCCGCGCCCGACAGCATGACCGCTGCCGCGCTGTGTATGCCGATGCCCCCCTGGATCCAGTAGGGAATGTCCAGCGCCCCGCTGCACTCCTGCGCCAGCATGAACGACGAACGGTCGCTGACATGCCCGCCTGCTTCATGGCCTTTCAGGATCACGCCATCGGCCCCGGCCTCCTGCGCCGCGCGCGCCCCGGACAGATCGCGCACCTCGAGGTAGATCAGGCGTGCCAGCGTGCGTGCCAGCCCTACGTCGCGGGCCAATGCGCCGGTGCCGACGCCGGCCAGCAGCAGGACCGGCACGGGCTCCTGCAAGCCGATCAGGGCGGGCAAGCGCTCCAGGGTGTCGGGAGCAGCCTCGAACAGGTCGCAGCGCAAGCCCCAGTTGGCCGTCGCACCGGCTGAACGAACGAGTTCGGCCACGGCCACCAGCATGGCGCCACTGTCCGTTCGGAGCCCCAGATCGAGCAGGCCAAGCGCGCCCGCGCGGCTTGCGGCAATGGCCACCTGGGGCGCAAGCCGGTATTGCGGGCTGATGGCGATCACCGGCGGCGCGTGATGAACGGGGTGGGCGAGATTCATCGGATTCTCCATGGTTGTGAGTGACAGAAGTCGCATGAACGCCTATGCGCACGAAGGGATCGTCAGTAACGCGCCGGACGACAGCGGGCGCCACATCGCGGCGGGATCGGCGCCGCAGCCGGCCAGGGGCGCAGGACTGGACATTCCGTCCAGAGAGCGGGCAAGCCCGAGATGGGTACAGATCCAGATGCACATGCCGCCGCTGTGGGACAGTCCTGCGAATGCATGCGCTGGTGTGGCGGGGCCGACCGGGACTTCGTCCGGCCAGCCATACGGCAGTTGCGCCGGCTTGTCCTCGCAGTACACCACGCGCATCGCGCCGCCGCCCGGCATATCGGAAGCGGCGCCATGCACGAACATCATTGCCGGACACAAAAGCGCAAGGACTGCTGCCATGCGCGGGGCCGACAGCGCCGGATCGAACTGCAGACAGACCGCGCCGGCCTTCAGGATGGCGAGGATTGCGCGCACCTGTGCCAGCGACGGTTCCATCCGGATGATGCAAAAACTGCCCGCAGCAAGTCCCTCGTTTTGCAGATGGAGCGCCAGTTCGTCAGCCTCGGTATCGAGTTCGCCGTAGCTGAGGACCTGATCGCGGCACCGCACTGCGGGGGCGCCAGGATACGTCTGGGCAATGATCTCGAACCGCCGCTGCAAGGGAATGAGGCGCTGAGGTAGTGGCCCGTGTGCACTGCGCAAATGGGCACTCAGCACGCTGCCCATGCATGCAATGGACTCCGCATCTGTCGAGAAGTCGTCGGAAGATGCATCCGTGTCATTCGCCCGCTGCTGCGCAGCATATATAACCTTATTATCAGCGCACAAGTAGAATTCATTAATGCAACGCGCGGAATGCGTATTATCGTAGCCGTTCATTGGATTCTCCAAATTCACTGCAATGCTGGCATCAGAATCAATCGGCATGGCGCTGCGACGCCATCGCTGCATCACTGGCGTTTTCACGGATTTTCTGCAACATGGATTCTTGTGGAACGGATGGCGAAGCGATTATCTTGAGCGAATCGGCATTATCCTTCGCGCGTTCTTTTTTCCTGGCACTATGCTTGCGCAAACTGGTGGAGAGTTCCGAGATAACCTCGGTCGCCGCAAACAGGATCTGATTGAAATCGAAGCCTGCCTTGAGCATTTCACGATAAAACGCCCTGGCCAACAGCCTGGCAATCTGATTGGGATGATCGACGATTCCGCCGGTCAGATTGCCGGTAGTCGACTCGTCCATTCTGGAGAGTGCCAGTTGGGCGAATCTGGACTTCAGGATATTTTGCAATTGGTTCACCTGAATGGACCTTGCAACAATCGGCGTCACGACATTAAAGGAATGCAAGTCGTCCATGCTGAAGTCACGTTGATGCAATGGGCCACGGGCATGAATAACGCCAACGGTTCTTCCATGCAGAACAATCGCGGACACCATGTTTTCCTTGTGACCACCAGCATCGCCGCCACTGGCACTGCCCCTTGCTGCGAGCGGAATAGCGGGGTTGGCGCCCTTCCCGCGTGCCGACAGCCGGCTTGCCAATGAGCCAAAGCACGCCTCGTCCGGAAAAGCGGCCCCGGGCACCTCAGCCTCGTCGAAGAGCAGGATGATGCAATCCCTTGCGCCAACGATGGCGGCGGTCAGCGCCGACAGCTTGCTCAGGCATTCCTGCATGCTGCCGTCTGTCGATAACTGGGCGAATCCTTCGCGCAGTGTAGAAATCGCACTTTTACGCATTCTCATGGCCAATCCCTTCTGATAGCCAGTTCAGCTTGCGAAAAACCATCACTACGAATTCAAGTCGAATGTTGCTGCGATTGAAACAGACAGGGGCGGTGCCGATGAAATAATACGGATCTATGAAATTCCATTAAGAAATTTAGAAACTGAAATTTCTGCGGAAAATATTCACCAATTTGATGCGTGCAACTAGCTGCCACCCAAAGTGGTGCAGTGCGATATAAGTTAATGCCAGCCACATGACGACCGTAGCATACGAATCTTAGGATTTCAACACTTTTTGCAGCGTCTTTTTTCATCGGCAACTGCAATATGAGACGTGGCGCAATCACCCACGCCACTCTGAAAACAGTGTATTTACAGCGTTTATGTATTCGCTTTTCAATTGAAAAAAATATGCGGAAAATTCCATAAAAACGACATTTTCTTGTGCGCTGCACAAGCTGTAAATACCAAGGAGAAATATTTGATGGGAAATTGGGCTTTGCACGCAAGCATGGAATCGCGCGTGTGGCGATTAATCTGCGTATCAGGTGCGTCAAGCGTCGTGGACGCTTTGGCTCTTCACGGGCAGAACGCGAATGCCTGTTACCGGTGTGTCACGAACTGGCCTTCGGGTTGTCGCGGGGGCGCCGGCGCGTTACCTGCCCAACTGCCGGGGTTGGCGCTGGGCACTGGATGGTGAGGGAGTAAGTTTGCCAGGAAAATGCATGGCATCGTCATCAGCACAGCATCATCAACAGACAAGGCTGACTGCGCCCGAAGTGCATCGAGGCGCCTAACCGCAAGTCAATGTACCGTGCCCAATTGCTGGCGCAGCGTGAGGATGAATTTCTCCTTGTCGAACAGCGTCAGCACGTCGTCGCGCCCGTCGATGCCGGGCACTTCGAGCACTTCGGCGCTGTCCTGGCGCATGTCTTGCGGGCCGTTCACGCGCAGCAGTTGCGGTGACGGGCGGCGCTGGGTGTCCGGCAGCGACAGGATGGTGTCGACGCGATCGACGATCAGGCCGAACCGCTCGCCGTCGTGCTCGAGCACCAGGATGCGGCGCGCTGCATCGGTTGCCGGCGCGGTTGCCAGTGGCGCCATGCCGTACAACAGGCGCAGGTCGATCACGCACACCATCTGCTGGCGTACCTGGAGCATGCCGTGCACGCAGGCCGGCATGCCGGGCGGGCGGGTGACGGCGCCGTCGAAGTCGACGATCTCGCGTACCTGGCTGATGTCGGCGGCCCAGCCGGTGTCCAGCGAAAACGCCAGATACACCTGGCGCGCCCCGGTGATCTTGCGGGCAGCGCACGCGGCGCCGGCTTCTTGTGCATACAGGCGGCGATGGCCTGCGCAGATGTCGCTCACTTCCGACTCCGAGAAAAGATGGTCATGGTCCAGGAACAGGCTGTCGCCCAGTTCCCCGTTGGGCAGGCAGCCGCGGTACATCGCGCCCCGCGCAGTGCCCAGCAGCGGGATGGGCAGGATGTCGGTGTCAAAGTACGGGCGGATGTCGTCGACTGCATCGACCAGCAGGCCCAGTTGCTCGTCGCCGATGCGCACGATCAGCACGCGCGCATCAAGCGGCTCCGACTGCGACGGGCCGCAGCCCAGCAGCGCGCCAAAGTCGACCACGCCGACCGGCACGCCGCGCAGGTTCAGCCAGCCCTTGCACAGGCGGCCCACCATCACCGACGGCAGCAGTTCGGGCACGCGCATAATTTCCTGGATCGCTTCCATCGCCAGCGCGAAGCGCAGGCCGCCAACGGTAAACGAGATGCACTTGCGGCCCTGCGCCTGGCGCAAAAAGCGCATGCGCCAGGCGTCGCGCGCCACGCTGGCATGGGCGCGCACCTGCGGCACGTTATCGATCCGCACCAGCACGTCGGCGTCGAGCAGTTGCAGCACGCGCGCACCATCGGCCAGTGTGATCGTGCCGGCAATGACACCGCGCGCAGCGCCCTGTTGCCAGTGCAGGCCGGCGCGCTGCTCGGGCCGCACGCGCAGCACTTCGCCGGTGGCGTCGAACACGAGGCCCACCTGGATGTCGTCGACATCGATGATCACCACGCGCTGTTCGCCCGTCACGCCGGGCGCGGCCGCGTCGAAGATGCGGCCCAGGTTCAGCAGCGGGATCGCCGCACCGCGCAGCGTGAAGATGCCTTCGAGGCAGCGCGGCGACAGCGGGATCGGCGTGATCCGCGCCGGCATGCCCACCACTTCGCGCACATTCATTGCCGGCAGTGCGAACTCCTGGCCGGCCAGGAAGAACGTGCCTACCACTTCCATGCCGGCCGCTTCGCGCAGCACGCGCGCGGCCCCCGCCATCTGTCGTTCGATGGCCGTCACGGCCGCATGCACATCGCCCATCGTTCCAGGCACCGTCGCAGTATTCATGTTCATGCTGCCACCGCCTCCTGTTCGCGCGCGATGCGCACCACGCTGAACGTCTGTTGATCGCAATCGATCGACAGGCGCCGGCTCTGCGAACCGCCGACGTCCTGGAACCTCACCTGCAGGCCGCGCAAAGACAGTTGCGAGCGGGCCGCTTCGATATTGCGCGTGCCGACAGCACCGCCCAGTGCGCGCAGGTTCAGCATGCGGGCGCCGCCCGCAATGACCACATCGACTTCGTCGTACTGCTCGCGCCGCACGCCCATCAGCGCCAGCAGCCGCGGCACAGCCGCGCTCACGTAGCGCGCCGAATCCTCGCACGCCTCGACGCCGTCAGGCAGGAAGCAGTGCGCCAGGCCGCAGCGGCCCTGGTTACGCCAGATCATCCCGATCCCGACGCAGGAACCGAGCAGCGCGGTCAGGACCTGGTGGCCGTGGCCGATCTGCATCTGGCCGGACAACACGTACGACATGTTGCTCAGGCTTTGCATACTCATGATGGTTCTCCGCCGATACGATAAATATGGGCCTGCTCGAACGTGAACGCGGTTTGCAGGCGGGTGATGGATTCCTGTTCACCCAGGACCAGGCGGGCGTCTGGCCGCATCGCGGCGCGGGCACCGGCCAGCACCTGCTGCTGGTGCTCGCCGTCGAAATAGATCAGCACATTGCGCAGCATGACGAGGTCGAAGGCGGCGCCGCGTGGCGGGCGGCCCAGCAGGTTGTGCTGGTCAAAGCGCACATGCTGCGCGACGTCGGGCACGACCTGCACACCGTCGCCATGCGGCGCCAGGTACTTGTGAAACAGCGCCGGCCGATCGGCCTCCAGGCGCGCCACGCTGCGGCCGCGGTAGGCGCCGGCGCGCGCCGTGGCCAGCGCCGCATGCGAGATGTCGGTGCCGAGGATCTCGAAGCGCAGGCCAGGCGCCTGCGACTGGTATTCGAGGCAACTCATGGCCAGCGAATAGGCTTCTTCACCGGTGGCGGCAGCGGCCGACCAGATGCGCAGCGGCCCGGTGCGGCCCTGCGCCGCGAAGGCTGGCAGGAACGTCTCCGACAACCACGTCCAGACAGCCGGCGTGCGGAAGAATACCGTGTCGTTGGTGGTCACCGAATCGATGAACGACGTGACCTCGGTCCGGTCGCTGGCCAGGCGCTCGATATAGCCGGCCCACGAGGCGATCCCCAGCGCGCGCAGGCGCGGTAGCAGGCGTCCCTGCAGCAGCACGCGCTTGTGCTCGTTCATCGCGATGCCGGTGTGCTGGCGTACCAGGGCGATCAGGGCGGTCAGATGGTCGTCACGCAGTTCCATGGCCGTTTTTCCTCGTGCCTCAGACCACGAAGCGGGCGACAGTGTTGTTCAGGTGGCTGGCGTGCTCGTTCAGGCCTTCGGTCGAGCGGGCGATGCTGTCGCACGAACCGGCCGAACGCTCGGTTTCCTGGGCGATGTAGAGGATGGCGGCCGAGACTTCCTTGGCCGTGAGCGACTGCTCGCTGGCGCTGTCGGAGATTTCGGCGATCGCCAGCGACGTCTTGCCGACACCACTGGTGATGCGGTCGAACGCTTCGCTGGCCTGGCGCGAGATTTCGCTGCCCTGCGCCACGCGGCGCACCGACTCGTTGATCAGCTTCGAGATTTCCTTGGTCGCCTGCGACGAACGCTCGGCCAGTTTGCGCACTTCGTCAGCCACGACCGAGAATCCGAGGCCATGTTCGCCCGCGCGCGCCGCTTCGATGGCCGCGTTGAAGGCCAGCATATTGGTCTGGCCGGCGATTTCGCCGATGACCTTGACGATCTCGGCGATGTCTTCGGATGACTGGTTGATCATCGCCATCGCTTCGATCGAGCGGGCGATTGCCTTGGCGCCGATCTCGGCTTCGTCCCGGGTCGACTGGGCCAGGCTGTTGGCCTCCTGCGTGCTGCGCGCGATCGTGTTGATCGATGCGGTCAAGCCGTCAACCGACGCGTTCATCTGTTCGACCGTCGCGCCCAGTGCCTGCGCGCTGGCGGCGACCGTGTTGGAGCGGTCGGCAATGGCGCGCGACGAGACATTGAGCTTGCCGGCGGCCGAAACGGCGTCGCCGATCACACTGCGCAGGTCGCCGATCATCTTCATCACGCCGCGCCCCAGTTCGTCGAGCGGCTCGGTGCCGCTCGTGTCGATCGTGCCGGTCAGGTCGCCGGCCGAGGCGCGCGCTACCTGTTCGAGCAGGATGCCAACCTTGCGGTGCTCTTCCTCGGCGCGCTGGACGGCAGCTTCCTCGAGCATCACCTGGGAGGTAATGTCGGTGGCGAACTTGACGACTTTGACTGGCTTGCCGTTGGCGTCGAAGATCGGGTTGTAGGTTGCCTGGATCCACACGGTCTTGTTGTTGTTGCCGTGGCGCTTGTAGCGGCCGGCATCGAATTCGCCGCGGTTGAGCTTACCCCAGAAGCGGCGGTACGCCGCGCTCGACGCATACTCGTCGTCGCAGAACACGCGGTGATGTTCGCCGCGCACGTCTTCCAGCGCGTAGTCGAACAGGTCGAGAAAATTGGCGTTAGCGTCGAGCAGGATGCCGCTCATGTCGAACTCGACCACGGCCTGGGCACGGCCGATTGCCGACACCAGGCCGGTCGTCTCGGCAGCGCGTCTTTTCTCGGCCGTGATATCGGTGGCGAACTTGATGATCTTGGACACGCGTCCAGAGCTGTCCTTGACCGGATTGTAGGACGCGTTGATCCAGAATTCGCGCCCGCCTTTGGCAAAGCGCTTGTACTCGGCGCGGTCGGACTTGCCGAGGCCCAGGTCCTGCCAGAAACGCGCATACGCGGGCGATTCGACCAGCTCGCGTTCGCAGAACATCGAATGATGGCGTCCCACCAACTCGGCGTCGGTATAGCCCGTCACGCTCAGGAAGTTGTCATTGGCGCGCAGGATGTTGCCATTCAAATCGAACTCGACGATGGCTTGGGCACCGTCGAGCGCCGCATAAATCGCCCGCAGGTCCTGAAGTGCGTCTGGCGATTCCAGAAAGATCGTTTCCATATAGTCAGTGAGATAGATAAGTTGGGGCGCCGCGGGCGCCAGGACGCAATTGCTGCATGACTCGATGATGCGCCATTTCTCCCATACAGTAAATCCAGCAAGCATGAAGTGCTGACTTTTACTGTATTTAGTTGCCCATACACAACAGCATGCCGTAAAAACAGTATCTATTCGTGTGATCTTTCGGTGACTAAGCCGAGGAGCAGCGGGTTGGATTTCCCAAAAACAACTAAACCAGTCAAAACGAAACTTTTCTGTTGAAAAAATCGGTAAAGTCGATAAAATTCAACCCGTCATCAATACGGTAAAAATGAAACCATGAAAAATCCTGTCAGCAACCGATCGATTGAAGCGCACACCATGTTCATGCGCAGCGTGATCATCCTGGTGTTCTGGACCATGCTGCTTACCGCCACGAAGGCGTTTGCTGCTGATCCCCAGGCCGTCGATGTGCGCCTGCAGGCCTTCCAGGTCGTGGCCCAGAACAAGGGCGGCGAAAAGCTGGTTCCAGCGACCGAGGCCAATCCTGGCGACACCATCGAATACCAGGTCACCTACCGCAACAACGGCAAGTCGGCCGCCAAGGCAGTGGCGGCGACCCTGCCGGTTCCCGAGGGTGCGATGGTCTACCTCGAGGGCAGCGCCGCCCCCAAAGCCGTTCAGGCCAGCCTCGATGGCAAACAGTACGGTCCCCTGCCCCTGACCCGCGAAGTCATGCGCAACGGCCGCCGGACAGCCGAGCCGGTACCGCCCGAGCAATACCGCTTTCTGCGCTGGGAGCTCGGTGATCTCGCACCCGGCAAGGCGGCAACCGTGACGTCACGCATGCGTATCGGTGTCCCGCCGCCGACCAGGCTCGCCCGCTCATAAACACAGGAACTGCCTGAAGTTTCGGCGTCGCCCGGCCACGCCGCATGAATAGTTGTCGTTTTATTAACACCAATCACCACAAGCATCCGCTTCAACCCTGACACACCAACGTCCCCTTACAAGGAAGCAGCCATGAAAATCCGTCTCAAGCTCGTCGCCACAGCAGCGCTGCTGGCATCCGCCAACGGCGCCTATGCCGCCACTGCGGCCGGCACCCAGATCACCAACCAGGCTACCGCCACCTACAACGATTCCACCGGCACCAGGACGGTCCAGTCGAACACCGTGATCACGACCGTGCAGCAGGTCGCCAGCCTGACCATGCCGGCCGGTACCGCCAAGAACGCCGGCGCGGGCACCTCGGTCACCTACGCCCACAGCGTGACCAACACCGGTAACGGCAGCGATACCTTCGCCCTGTCGCAAACCAATACCGGCACGCTGAACATGACCGGCGTCGTGTTCTATCTCGATGCCAATGGCGACGGCGTGGCTGACGACGCTACGCCGATCACCAGCACCGGCCCGCTGGCTGCCGGCGCCACGTTCCGCTTCGTGGCCGTTGCCTCCCTGCCGGCCGGCGCCACCAACGGCACCACCAATCTGCTGACCGTACGCGCCACGAGCGGCTTCAATGGCGCGGTCACCGCTGCCAGCATCGATACAACCACCGTCTCGGCCGGCGCCGTGATCGACATCACCGCCAACTCGGCTGGCGCCGGTGCACCGGGCGCAGGCCCAGGCGTCGAAGCGGCGGCCGTGGAAACCAAGACCACGACGGCCGGCACGATGACCTCGTTCGTCCTGTACCTGAACAACACCGGCGGCAGCCCCGACACCTTCAACCTGCAAGCGAGCACCGACGGCACGTTTGGCATGCAAGTCCTGCCAGCTGGCTGGACCGTCGTCTTCAAGGACGCCAACGGCGCAGTCATTACCAATGCGACCGTCGCCGCCGGCACCAATGTGCGCGTGACTGCCGAAGTGACGCCACCGGCCGGCACCGCGCCGGGCACGACCGACCTGTATTTCCGCGCGATTTCGGGCACCACCGGCGTGGCCGACCGCATCCACCAAGCGGTCACGGTCGCCGCTGCCGATTCGCTCGTCGAGCTGGTCAAGACCCAGGCCCTGGACGCCAACTGCGACGGCACGGCCGATACCGCCTTCAGCAGCGCACCGATCGTGTCTGGCGCCGTGCCGGGCGCGTGCATCCGCTACCAGATCGTCGGCACCAACAAGGGCGCGACCATCATCAACAGCATGGTCATGACCGACACGATCCCGGCCAACACGACGTATCACGCCGGCGCCCCGGCCAACACGCTGCTGGGCTCGATCCTGGCGCCAGCCGCCGGCCTCGTCGGCAGCGTCTCGGCCAATGTCGGCGTGCTGGCCCCTGGCCAGTCGAACACGATGGCGTTCGGCGTGAAGATCGACTGACCACACCGACGTAACCCATAGCCACACCAACGCAGCGCCCCTCTGGCGGCGCTGCCCTTGAATTCCCAGACTCCCGCGCGCGCCATGACTACCCTGCTCCGACACCTCGTATTTCTCTGCATGAGCTTTGTCCTGTGGTTGTCCGGCGACGCGGGCGCCGCCATCAACAACCGCGCCAGCGCGACCTTCGCCGGCGCTACCGGCAACAGCATCACCATCGAATCGAACACCGTGCGCGCCGTGCGTCCGGATTCAATCACCTATTTCACCTCGGCCGCCTACAGCCGCGTAGCGCGCGCGACCGAGATCAATGGCAACCTGTTCCTCCAGGTCGATGCCGCCGAGTGCAATACCGAAAAAAATGTCGTTGAGCAGGTCAGCGTGACGCTGATCTCGACCCTGACCGGCGACCGGCAAGCCTTCACGGCGCGCGAGACGGGCGCCGACACCGGCGAATACCGCTTCAGCGCCATCGCCGCGAGCCACAACGACGACGACGACCACGAGGACGACGCTAACGACGGCACCATCGAAGTCATGAAGAACGACACCCTGCTGGCCAGCGTCGAAGGCTGCGGCAGCGGCATGATCCAGACCGCGATCCTGGTCGACCCGATCGGCATCGTCTACGACAGCCGCAGCAACCTGCCACTGCCGGGCGCAACCGTGACCCTGATCGACATCACCGGCGCCGGCAACGGCGGCGCGCCAGGTGCACCGGCCCGCGTATTCGGCGTGGATGGCGTCACGCCAGCGCAAAGCACCGTCATCACCGATGGCGGCGGCATGTATCAGTTTCCGCTAGTGGCACCGAGCCTGTACCGTCTGCAGGTGACCCCGCCGTCGAACTACGGCTTCCCGTCGAAGCGCGCCATCGGCGAACTGCCGGCTGGCCGCACCACCAACCTGTATGGCTCGTTCGGCGGTGAATTCATCGTCAGCGAAACCTCCGGCGTGGTCACGATCGACGTGCCGCTCGACCCGATCCCAGGCGTGCTGTACGTGGAAAAGAACGCGTCGCGTGCCATCGTCGAAGTCGGCGACGTGCTTGACTACACGGTGCGCGTGCACAACACCGCCGAACAGGCGCTGGTGGACGTGGTGGTCGAAGACCGCCTGCCAGCCGGCTTTTCTTTCGTGCCAGGCACGCTGCGTATCGATGGCGCGCTCGTGACCGACCGGTTCGAGAACCGCGGCCCGACGCTGCGCATTCCCCTCGATACGCTGGCCGCAAAATCGAACCGCGTGCTGCGCTACCGCGTGCGCATCGGCGGCGGCGCGCTGCAGGGTGACGGCATCAACCGCGCCCAGGCCACCAGTGGCGCCCCGCTGGCACTGGTCTCGTCGGTGGCCGCGGCCAAAGTCAAGGTCGAAGCCGGCGTCTTCAGCAGCAAGGGCTTTATCCTGGGCGACGTGTTCGCCGACTGCAATGTCAATGGCCAGCGCGACCTGGGCGAGCCGGGTATTCCCGACGTGCGCATCTACCTGGAAGACGGCAGCTTTTCGCAGACCGATGCCGATGGCCGCTACAGCTTCTCTGACGTTGCCCCGCGCACCCACGTGGCGAAAGTCGACCTGAGCACGATGCTGGGCGGTCAGCTGGCCGTGCTGTCGAACCGCAATGCGGGCGACGCCGGCAGCCGCTTCGTCGACCTCAAGGACGGCGAACTGGCGCGCGCCGACTTCGCGCTGAGCGGCTGCAATCCCGACGTGCTCGATGCGATCAAGGCCCGGGCCGCCCGCCTGCGCGCCGTGCTGGCCTCGGCCGCCGTGCTGACCGCTCCAAGCCCGGCCGCAGCAAAAGCCGCGCCCGAGCTGGACCTGGCCACGGTGACCAACCGCCTGGGCTTCATCGGCCTGGTCGACGGCGCGATCCTGCCGCACGCCCAGCCGACCATCCGCGTCAAGGGCGGCGCCGGTTCGAGCTTCACGCTGCTGGTCGATGGTGTGGCCGTGGACGACAGCCATATCGGCAAGCAGGACACGGTGGCGGCGCAGGCGCTCGAGCTGCGCGACTATGTCGGCGTGACGCTGAAGCCCGGCCACAACCTGATCGAAGTGCGCGAGACCGACAGCTTCGGCAACCCGCGCGGCAGCAGCGTCGTCGACGTGGTCGTGCCGGGCGCCCTGGCGCGCCTGTCGGTTGCCCCGCTCGCCGAATCCGCCCCGGCCGATGGCCGCTCGCTGGCGATGGTCGCCGTGCGCCTCGAAGACGCCCATGGCGTGCTGATCGCCGAACGTACACCGGTCACTTTGGCCGCCAGCGCCGGCCAGTGGGACCAGCCCGACCTCGATCCACGCGAGCCAGGCCACCAGGTCTTCGTCGAAGGCGGCAGCGCCGAATTCGCGCTGCGCGCGGCGGCGGACGCCGGCGAAGCGCGCCTGCAAGCCACCAGCGGCCTGCTGCGCGCGAAGAACACGCTGCGCTTCCTGCCGGCCCTGCGCCCGATGGTGGCGGCCGGCGTGGTCGAAGGCGCCTTCAGCCTGAACCGCAGCCGCGGCAATACCGCGACCCCGCTGCGCGAGTTCGACGGCTTCGAAGACCGCCTGCGCCACATGGCCGGGAGCGAGACCGTCAACGCCGGCGCCCGCGCCGCGATGTTCGCCAAGGGCCAGATCGGCGCCGATACGCTGCTGACGCTGTCGTACGACTCGGACAAGGATACCGAACCGAAGATGTTCCGCGACATCAACCCGTTTGCCTTTTACCCGACTTACGGCGACGACGCGCGCCGCGGTTTCGAGGCGCAATCGGCCGGCCGCCTGTACGTCAAGGCCGAGCGCAACCGTTCGTACGTGCTGTTCGGCGACTTCGTGCCGCCAGGCGTGACCCCGGCGCGCAACCTGGGCGCCTACAACCGCAACCTGACAGGCCTGCGCCAGCACGCCGAACTGGATGGTCTGACAGTCGACTCGTTCCTCAGCTACGACAGCACGCGCCAGATGGTCGAAGAATTCGCCGCCAACGGCACCTCGGGTCCTTTCCTCACCGGCGGCGGCCTGATGGTCATCAACAGCGAGCGCATCGAAATCATCGTGCGTGACCGCGACCAGACCGGCGTGATCGTGTCGCGCCGCGCCCTGGTGCGCTACGTCGACTACGACATCGATCCGCTCAGCGGCCGCATCCTGCTGCGCGCCCCGGTGCCGAGCCTGGACGAAAACCTGAACCCGGTCAGCCTGCGCCTGGCGTACGAAGTCGACCAGAACGGCGCGCGCTTCCTGGTCGGCGGCGTCGCTGCCCAGTACCAGATCGGCAGCCACGTCGACGTCGGCGCAAGCGCCGTCGAAGACCGCAATCCGGCCGCCCCGACCCGCCTGGTGAGCGTCAACGCCAGCGTCAAACCGGATGAAAAAACCGTCGTCATCGTCGAAGCGGCGCAGATGGAAAAAGCCGGCCTGTCGGGGCGCGCCGCACGCTTTGACGCCAGCCGCACCGACGGCAAGCTCGAGAGCCGCCTGTTCCTGGGCCGCGCCGACGCCAACTTCGACAATCCATCAGCCAACCTGCCGAAGGGCCGCACCGAAGGCGGCGCCCGCATGCGCTACCGCTTCACGGAGCGCACCAGCGTCGGCCTGGAAGGCCTGCACACGGCCGACCTGACCACCGACGCCACCCGCAACGGCGTGCAGCTCTTCGCCGGCTACACGTTCGAGAACGGCCTGCAGGCCGAAGTGGGCATGCGCCATTCACGTGAAGAAGGCGGCGCCGGCGTCATCGTGGCCCAGCCCGACCTGACCAGCGTGCGCGCCAAGCTGGGCATGCAGATCCCCGGCTTGGCGCAGGCCGGCGTGTTCGTCGAAGGCGAACAGGATATCCACGACAATGGCCGCCGCATGGTGGCACTGGGCGGCGACTACCGCTTCGCCGGCGGCAGCCGCGTGTACGGCCGCCATGAACTGATCAGCAGCCTGGGGTCAACCTATGCGCTGAACCAGGGCCAGCAGCGCCATGCCACCGTGTTCGGCGTCGACACCGACTACATGCACGACGGCCGCGTGTTCTCGGAATACCGCGCCGGCGGCACCTCGCCAGCGGGCACCGTGACCGGCGAGCGCCAGGCCGAAGCGGCCCTGGGCCTGCGCAATCTGTGGACGCTGGGCGACGGCGTGCGCGCCAACACCAGCTTCGAGCGCGTCAAGGTGCTCTCGGGCGCCAACAACAACGAAGCGATCGCGCTGACCGGCGCCATCGAAGTGAGCCGCCATCCGACCTGGACCGGTAACGCCCGCCTCGAACTGCGCCACGGCGCCGACAGCGACGGCCTGCTCTCGACGCTGGGCCTGGCCTACAGGATCGACGACAGCTGGACCTTCCTGGGCAAGAACACGCTGGCCGCGACCCGCTCGAATGCCAGCAAGACCATGCGCGTGACCGAACTGCTGCAAAGCGGCGTGGCCTACCGCGCGCTGCAGTCGATCGGTGTGAACGGCCTGGCCAAGTACGAGTACAAGCTCGAACGCGACGACGGCCTGGCGGACCTCAAGCGCGCCGTGCACGCCGTCTCGGTCGGCGCCAACTGGCAGCTGCGCCTTGATACCACCGTCAGCGCCCGCTACGCCGCCAAGATGGCGATGGACCAGTCGAGCGGCCTGTCGAACCGCACGGTCAGCCACCTGGTGGCCGGCCGCGTGACCCACGAGATCAATGCCGACTGGGACATCGGCGCCACCGCGCAGATGCTGATGGACCGCGACACGCGTGGCCGCCAGTACGCCGCCGGCATCGAGGCAGGCTACCAGCTGCAACGCAATATGTGGGTCTCGGCCGGCTACAACCTGCTCGGCTTCAAGGAACGCGACCTGGCCGGCGCCGACGCCACCGCCAAGGGCGTGTACTTCCGGGTGCGCATGAAGTTCGACGAGAACACGCTGCAAGGCCTGCTCACGGGCGACCTGCTCAAGTAATCAAGGATACCGACATGACTTTCGCACTGCTCTCGTCCCGCCTTCGCCACGCCTGGCTGCGCGCCTTTCTCGCCATCGTGTGCCTGCTCGGCGCCCTGCCCGCCATGGCCGACTGCACGGTGACCGGCGCCTGCATCACCGCCGGCCCGCGCCTGGCCAGCGTCGACACGGGCAAGAGCGCCCTGCTCGGCCCGCTGCTGGGCGGCATGCTTGGCACCGGCACGTCGCTCAATGCCGTTGACTGGAACGCGCTGGCCGGCGGCAACCTGAACCTGCTGAATTTCCTGAACGTGCTCAAGACCGACCTGGGCGTATCGACCCCGGCGCAGGCACTGAGCACCAACGTCACGCTGGTGCAGATCGCCAATGCGCTGGCAGTCGAGGCGCAGGCCGAGGCCAAGCCGCAGCTGGCCGGTGCGTTGTCCAGCCTGGCCTCGCAACTCAATGGCGTGGGCGGCACCGTGCGCCTGGGCGACCTGCTCAAGGTCACGGCCGACACCGGGTCGCTCGGCACCAGCACGGTCAATGCGCTCGACATGTTCACCGGCCTGGTCCAGCTGTACAACCGCCGCAACGTGCTGACCACGCCGCAGCCGGTCGGCATCTCGGGCGGCCTGTTGGGCGCAACGGGCGTGGTCAACAACCTGCAACTGTATGCGCAGGTGATCGAGCCGCCGGTGTACGTGTGCGGCCCAACCGGCTCGACCTTCCATTCGGCCGCGATCCGCCTCAAGCTCAAGATGGACCTGGTGTCGCTGACGCCGGCCACCAATTCGCTGGTCGGCGTGGGGCTGCTGCAAAGCGCGTCGGTGGGCATCGGCAAGCTGGATGTGTACGTGGAAGTCGCGCGCGGCCAGGGCAGCTTGAGCGCCGTGGACGCCGCTAACCGGGCCGTCACGCTGCAGGTGGCGCCGGGCGTGTCCGACATCTTCATCGGCAAGATCGACGACAGCGTGTTCTTCAACCGCAGCCGCGTGATTCTTGATTCGGACGTCGACTTCGGCACCATCGGTTCGCTGCGGGCCGCCGCGCTGGGACTGTTGCCGGTCGATATTGCACTCGACATCAAGAGCATCGTGCGTGGCCAGGCGCCATTCTCGACGAGCGTGACGATGTCGGGCACGTTCCCGCAGACGCGCACCGTGACCTCGAGCACGACCTTCATCACCAACGCGGCCAACAGCCTGGCGACGAACCTGCAGATCCGCAGCATGCCGGCCCTGGGGCTGTTGCAGGGCGCGGTCGAACCACTCGTCAAGACGCTGGTGAAGGGCGTGGTCACGCCACTGCTTGCGCCGGTGCTGGCTGGGGTGGCCGATCCGCTGCTAAAACTGCTCGGCATCGGCCTGGGCGAAATCGTGGTGACGGTCGAAGGCATTTGCCAGACCTGCGACGACTTCAAGCTGACCAAGGCAGTCGACAAGGCCAACGCGACGCCGGGCAGCACGATCCTGTATACGATCACGTTCGAGAACAGCGGCACCACCACGCTGACGCAACTGAAGATCGAAGACACCACGCCGGCCTTCACGACCTATGCCGACAGCAGCTGCGGCACGCTGCCATCCGGCCTGGCCTGCGCAGTGGCCGCCAAACCTGATGTAGGCGCCAATGGCAAGATCGCGTGGGGCATCACCGGAACGCTGGCACCGGGGGCCAGTGGCACCGTCACCGTGACAGTAAAAGTAGAATAGTGCGCCGCTGTTCACGACCGCAAGTTACAATATAGAAACGAGTTATCATGTTTCACTATCGTAATTCGTGATAATTTGATAGATTGTTGACTTGCCTATGCGTATTGGTTACGCATCCAGGTGGCTTGATCCGGCTGTTTCCAACGCGCTGTCACCGTCACGACAGGCGACTGGGTGGATCGTCGGCCCCCCGGTCGGGAGGCTTTTAACCACCTGCACAACTCTATTTCATGATATCGCACAGCAGTCCAGCGCCCGCGCCGACCGACCCCGCTTCCGCAGAAGTCTGCTCGACCAAGGAGGCCGCAAGCCTGCTTGGCGTGTCGCACCGGACCGTGCAGCTCTGGGTCGAAAGCGGTGTGCTGCAAGCCTGGAAGACCGCTGGCGGCCATCGCCGTATTCTGCTCACCTCGGTACACCGCCTGGTCGCGCAGCGCAATCACGCAGTCAACGGCGGTCAACCTGCACCGGTGCCCCCTGCCAGGTCGACGCCCGCCGGCCGGCGCATCGTGATGGCTGATGACGATGCCACCCTGTTGCGCCTGTACGAGCTGGAGATGTCGGGCTGGAGTCTCGACGCCCAGCTGATCAAGGCGCGCGACGGGTTCGATGCGCTGATCCGGATCGGCGAAGCGCGGCCCGACCTGTTGATCAGCGACCTGAACATGCCAGGCATGGATGGTTTCCGCATGGTGCGTACACTGCGCGCCGACCCGCGCTATGCCAATATGGCAATCATCGTCATCAGCGGCCTTGACCCTGCGACCATCAAGTCGATGGGGCTGCCCGATGACATCCCGGTATTTGCCAAACCGGTGCGCTTCCCGGAACTGCGCGCCCGGATTGAACGCATCTTCAGTGACATCGACGCGGCGGCTGCGCGCGACTGACAGGATCGACATCATGCATTCCGAGCCGGACCGACACCCCCTTGTTGCGCCGACTTTGCCTGCCCCGCAATCCATCCCCCAGTCCGACCAGGCACGCGTGCGCGCGCTGCACGAACTCGCCCTGCTCGATACCCCGCCCGAAGAACGGTTCGACCGCATCACGCGCCTGGCCTGCCGCCTGCTCGGCGTGCCGATTTCGCTGATCGCGCTGGTCGACGCCGACCGCCAGTGGTTCAAATCGCGCGTGGGCATCGACCTGCACGAAACCACGCGCGTCACCTCGTTCTGCACCCACACGATCGAGCACGAGAACGGCCTGGTGATCGATGACGCACGCCTCGATCCGCGCTTTGCCCACAACCCGTTTGTCACCGGTGCGCCGGACGTGCGCTTCTATGCCGGCATTCCGCTGGCCGCGCCGGATGGCAGCCGGGTCGGCGCGCTGTGCGTGATCGACCGCGAGGTACGCCATTTCGATGACGACCAGATGGCCACGCTGCGCGACCTGGCCGCCATCGCCGGCGACGAATTGCGTGCGCGGCCTGCAGGTCGTCCTGCGCCCGAAGGCTGGGAAAAGGCGCTGGTGGGCCACCTGCCCGACGGCATCCTGATGCTCAATGCGCAAGGCAATATCGTGGCCGCGAACCCGGCGGCCGAAAGGCTGTTCGGCGCGACCGGCCCGCTGCTGGCCGGCCGGCCGCTGCGCGAATTGATGGACGAAGACCTGCTGCGCCTGCGCCGCACGGGACAGTTGCGCGAAGGCGCGCGTTACGAGGCGCTGGCGCGGCGTCTGGACGGCAGCCGCTTCCCGGTCGAGTTTTCGTATTGCCGCATGATGTGGGCGGCGCGGCCGAAGTTCGCCGTAACGGTGCGCGACATTTCGCAGCGGCGCGCCGCCGAAGAGCACAACCGCGCCACCGACGAGCGGCGCCGGCGCCACTTCGCCACCGCGACCCATGAACTGCGCACGCCGATGTCGAGCGTGCTGGGCTTTTCGGAACTGCTGCTCAAGCGCGAATTCGACCCTGCCGTCAGCCGCGAGCTGGTCGAGATCATCCACCGCGAATCCGGCCGCCTGGTCAGCCTGGTCAACCAGATGCTCGACCTGGCGCGGATCGAAGCGGGCGGGCGGGACGACCTGAAGATCGATGCCGTGCCCGTCGGCGATCTGGTGAACAGGACGCTGGCCTCCCTCGAGGGCCTTGGCCAGGCGCACCGCGTCAGCGCCGACATCGCACCTGGCCTGCCGCCACTGGCGGCCGACGCCCAGAAGATGCAGCAGGCGCTGACCAATATCGTCAGCAACAGCATCAAGTATTCCGCCCCCGGCACGCCGATTTCGCTGCGCGCCGCGCCCGAACAGTGGGGCGAACGGCCGATGGTGGCGATCCGCGTGCGCGACCGCGGCATCGGGATGACGCCCCAGCAGCAGGCCCAGGTCTTCGACGCCTTTTATCGCGTCGACAGCGATTCGGCGGCGCCCGGCAGCGGCCTGGGGCTGACGATCCTCAAGGAGATCGTCGACCTGCACGGGGGGCGCATCGCGCTTGAATCCGAAGCCGGCGTCGGCACCGAAGTCACGCTCTATCTGCCCGTGGCCAATGTCGATGAGGGGCCAGCATCGGCCCGTCGATAAGAGTGATGTTGCAAGTGCCCATCAGTGATGGCGAGACCTTCCGGTTTGCCTTGACAGCCCAACGCGAACCGGTAAAATCAGCAAATATGAAAATTGCTGACTGTCAAGAAATCACTGAACCCGTCTGTGACCGCTCGGCCTTCTGCACTACCCGGCAAGCGGCCGAGCGGATCGGTGTCTCGCACCGCACGGTGCAGATGTGGGTCGAGAACGGCGCGCTGCAGGCGTGGAAAACAGCTGGCGGTCATCGCCGCATCACCAATGCCTCGGTCGAGCGCCTGCTCGACGGGCGTCGCGCCGTGCTTGCCGCACCGCCCGTTCTGGCGAGCAGCGCCCGCCCGATCCTGCCGCTGGGCCCCGCACGCACGGTGCTGATCGTCGACGACGACGCGACGCTGCTGCGCCTGTATGAACTGGAAATCGAAACCTGGGGCATGCATCTCGCCGTGCGCAAGGCGAGCAACGGCTTCGAGGCGATGATGTGCATCGGCCAGGCACGCCCCGACATCCTGGTGAGCGACCTGCGCATGCCAGGCATGGACGGCTTTGGCATGATCCGCAGCCTGCGCGGCAATCCGGCCACCGCGTCGATGCCGATGGTGGTCATCAGCGGCATGGACAAGCCGACCGTGCTGGCCATGGGCCTGCCCGACGATGTCCCTTACCTGACCAAGCCGGCGCCGCTCGCGGCCCTGCGCGCCGCAGTGACATCGGCGCTGCCACCGGCTCCCTGACCCATCCGCATGACCCCATCATGAACGAGACGCCGACGAACTTCGACCCCACCCCTGGATCTGCCCCCCTGCCGCCGGATGAAGCCCGGCGCCACGAGGTGCTGCTCGACCTGAACCTGCTCGACACGCCGCCACAAGCATCGTTCGACCGCATCACGCGCATGGCCACGCACCTGTTCAAGGTGCCGATCGCGCTCGTGAGCCTGGTCGACACCGACCGCCAGTGGTTCAAGTCGCGCGTCGGCGTGGCGCTGACCGAGACGCCGCGCTCGGTGTCATTTTGCGCGCACGCCATTCTGCAGGACGACGTGATGGTGGTGCGCGATGCGCGCGCCGACGCGCGCTTTGCCGACAATCCGCTGGTGCGCGGCGAGACAGCGGCGCGCTTTTACGCCGGTTCACCGATCGACGTCGGGGACGGCATACGGATCGGGACGCTGTGCATCATCGACAGCGTCCCGCGCGAATTTTCCGACGCCGACCGCGCGATGCTGCGTGACCTGGCGGGCATGGTGGCGGGTGAAATCGCCACCATCGAGCTGCGCGCCGCGTGCGAGCGCGAACGCAGCAGCGCACGCGCACTGCGTACGCTGCTGGAACACCTGCCCGACGCCGTGCTGCTGCTGGACGCAGGAGGCCGTATCCTGTCGTGCAATCCGGCGGCCGAGCAGCTGTTCGGGGCGCCCAATGCCGACCTGGCGGGCCACTCGTCCGCCATGCTGATCGGCATGGCGCCGCAGGTGGTCTCCCGCCACGAGGGCAATGCACGCCGGGTCAATGGCAGCAGCTTTGCCGCCGAGATGTCGATTGCCGAAATGACGCTCGACGGGCATGTGCACCTGGTGGCGACCGTACGCGACATGGACGGCCTGCGCGCGGAGCGCGAGCGGGTGCGCGCTGCCAACCAGCGGCGTCACGATTACTTTCGCACCGCCAGCCACGAGTTACGCACGCCGATGGCCAGCATCCTCGGGTTTTCGGAGCTGCTCCTCAAGCGCGAGTTCGACCCGGCCACAGGGCGCGAACTGATCGACATCATCCACCGCCAGGCCACGCGCCTGATCGGCCTGGTGAACCAAATGCTCGACCTCGCGCGCATCGACGCAGGCGGCGCGGCGCAATTGCAGCCAACCTTGCTCGACCTGGCCGACATGATGGCCAAGATCCAGGGCGCGCTGGCCAACGACGCGCACGCCGCGCGGATCGCGCTGGCCGTGGCGCCCGGCCTGCCGCCCGTGACGGCCGACGCCGCGCGCGTGCAGCAGGCGCTGGGCAATATCGTCAGCAATGCGCTGGCCTACTCGGCGCCGGACAGCATCGTCGATGTCAGCATCTCGCAGCAGGAACGCGCCGGCCAAGCCGGCGCCGCAGTGCGGGTGCGCGACCAGGGCGTGGGCATGACGCCCGAGCAGCGCAAACAGGTGTATGACGCCTTCTGGCGCGCCAACGCCCTGCCCGACGTGCCTGGCAACGGCCTGGGCATGACCATCGTGCGCGAGATCGTGACCGCGCATGGCGGCGTGATCGAGATCGTGTCGGCGCCGGGGGATGGGACTGAGGTTGCTTTGTGGTTGCCGGCGGGTGCTGGTGTTGGGGATGCAGCAGCTGTCTGATGCACCCGATTCTGGTGGGCGATGGCCAGGCCGGCCTGCGATTGCTGGCTGGCCTCAGTCTGCGCGCACTGCGCAGTCGGCTGTCGCCAAGTCTTTGCGGCGCCTCGCCCATATCCATGCGCAGATACCGAATACCCCAGCCGTGAAACCGGCGCCACCAGCGATTGCAACGGTCAGTGGTTCAAGGGGAATGTCTTCTCCCAGCAGCGCGTGAAGCGTGAAATACGTGGCGACGCAGAGCGCAGCCAGGATGATCCCCATTGTGCTCGCCCGCCTTCCCAGGTAACGCCACCGCGGTGTGCATCGCGCCCAGACGACTCCCGCTGCTACCAATGGACTGATGACAGCGCAAAGCATGAATAGCAGAACGAGTAAAAAGGAGAAAGGCACGTCAGTGTCTCCTGGTTGCTGATTCAAGCGCTGAACGTCCCATCTTGCCTGGTCCGGCTGTGCACTGCTACACGTTTTTTATGCGCCGCTTTAATTTTGCCTCGTCAAAAGGCAGCTTGGGAAATTTATATAAGCGCTTATGTAAATGCGTGTATTATCAAAACATGAAACAAGGACTCGGCACCAAGTTGCGCCATCTTATCGAGCTGCTCGACGGCGCAGTAGCTGCTTCCTATACGGAGGCCGGCCTGAATTACCGCCCGCGCTATACCCCCGTCATGCGAGCACTGGCGGTACGTGAGCCGCGCACTATTGGCGACATTGCCGCAAGTGCTGGCATCACGCAGCCGGCGGCAACGCAGACCCTTGCATTGATGCTGAAGGAGGAGCTGGTCATCCGTATGTCATCCGAAGATGGACGGCAAAAGCTGATCGGGTTGTCGGAGAAAGGTCGCGCGCTGCTGCCGCAACTGCAGCGCTGCTGGGCGGCGACGACTGCGGCCGCTGCGACGCTGGATGCAGATCTGGCATACCCGCTGTCGGAAGTATTGGCGCAAGCAATCGCTGCACTGGAAGCACGACCGTTCGGCGCACGGATCCATGCCGCGCGCGAGCGAACCAACCACGAGGAGCCGTCATGAGTACCCAGCAATATGCCGTACCGTCCGCAATGCCGCTGCGCACCCGCATCCTGCACTATCCTTTGATCCTGGCGATCGTGGGCATCCTGGCGACAATCGCGCCGATGTTTGTCACGCTGGGTCTTACCGAAATCGTGCCGAAACCGCTGCGCCTCGGCTGGCCCATGCTGCTGTCGGCTGCTGTCGCGGTAGCTGGCTATCGCTGGTTTGTCATACGCCTGGAGCGCCGCCCGGTCACTGAGCTGGCTCTGGCTGGCGCGGGACGTGAACTATGGCGCGGACTCGGCATCGGCGTGCTGCTCGTCGTGGCGACGTATTCGGTGTTGCTGGCCAGTGGCGCCTTCATCATCACTGGCGCAGTAGCGCCGGGCGTGCTGCTGAAGCCTTTTCCTGAACAAGTCATGGTGGCCATCTTCGAGGAGATCGTGTTCCGCGCCATTGTCTTCGGCATGCTGCAGAAATTCTGGGGCACGAAAATTGCGTTGGGCGTGTCGACCGTGATTTTTGTGGTCGCCCACATGCCGAACGAAGGTTTCAGCGTGCTCAGCGCGGCGATGACGGCGGTGGCATCGCTTGCCCTCTCCGGCGCCTATCTGCTCTCTGGCCGTCTGTGGCTGCCGATCGGCCTGCATTTCGCATGGAATTTCTTGTGTGATGCCGTGTTCGCGGTCTCTGTCTCCGGCCACCCCGCTCGCGGCTGGCTTCAGGTATCCACAAGCGGTCCAGCATGGCTGTCCGGCGGGGATTACGGCATTGAAGGTTCCATCGTCACCGGCATCACCTGGTCCATGGCTGCCATCGCGCTGCTCGCGATCGCATACCGACGCGGTCACTGGCGCTGAGGCTGAGGCTGAGGCTGAAGCTGAAGCTGAAGCTGAAGCTGGCAGCGCCAACATTAACGATATTTAACGAATTAGCCACCCCCGTTTAAGCCTGCGCCGGGCATAGTCGAAGGTAGGGAACAATACGCTCTCCACCTTGCAAACGGATCCGACACCCATGCCCTCGATGACCCTTCCGCGCCGCCCGGCGCTGGCGACCGCCATAACGGCCGCCGCGCTGCTCTCCGCCTGCGGCAAAGACCCCAAGCCTGCCCCGCCTGCGGTGCCCGAAGTCGCCATACTGACCATGGCCACCACGAACGTCGCGCTGAACATCGCCCTGCCCGGCCGCACGGCGCCGTTCCTGCTGGCCGAGGTCCGGGCCCGGGTCGACGGCATCGTGCAGGAGCGCCGCTTTACCGAAGGCGCCGACGTGCGCAAGGGCGAGCCGCTGTACCTGATCGATCCGGCGCCGTACCGCGCCGCCGTCAAGAGCGCCGAAGCCGAGCTGCAACGGGCGCAGGCGACGCTGGCCAGCAATGTGTCGCAACTGAACCGTAACCGCGTGCTGGTGAAGGAAAATGCGGTGAGCAAGCAGGAATTCGAGACCGCCGAGGCGGCGCAACTCGAAGCGGCGGCCGATGTCGCAGCCGCCAAGGCCGCCCTTGAGGTGGCCCGCATCAACCTCGGCTACACCACCGTGACCGCGCCGATCGCGGGCCGCAGCAGTGTGTCGGCCGTGACCCAGGGCGCGTATGTGCAAGGCAGCGCCGCCACGCTGATGACGACGATCCAGCAGATCGACCCGATGTACGTCGACCTGCAGCAATCGAGCAGCGAAGGCCTGGCGCTGCGGCGCGAGATCGCCGCCGGCCGCGTGCGCATGGAAGGTACCGATGCCGCCAAGGTCAGCCTGCAACTGGAAGACGGCAGCACCTACACCCGCAGCGGCACGCTCGCGTTTTCCGGTGTGACGGTCGACCAGGCCACCGGCTCGGTCACGCTGCGCGCGCGCTTCCCGAACCCCGACAAGCTGCTGTTGCCCGGCATGTTCGTGCGCGCGAGCGTCAGCCAGGGCGTGCGCCAGGGGGTCATGCGCGTGCCCGCGACCGCCGTGACGCGCACGCCGCAGGGCACGGCCACCGTGATGGTCGTCGGCCAGGACAACAAGGCGGCACTGCGCACCGTGCGCACCGGCGCGCTGGTCGATGGTTTCTGGCTCGTCGACGACGGCCTCAAAGCCGGCGAACGCGTGATCGTCAGCGGCGTGCAAAAGCTGCGGCCCGGCACCGTGGTCAGGGCGGCCGCGCCAGCAGCGCCAGCCGCCGCCACCGCCGCGCGCCAGGAATAATCGAAGATGCCAAAGTACTTCATCAACCGTCCGATCTTCGCGATCGTCATTTCGCTGCTGATCATGCTGGCCGGCGGCATCGCGCTCCTCAAGATGCCGATCGAGCAGTATCCGCCGGTCTCGCCGCCATCTGTGCAGATCCAGGCGACCTTCCCCGGCGCGTCGGCCGAGACCATGCAGAACACCGTGATCCAGGTGATCGAGCAGCAGATGACGGCGATCGACAACCTGCTGTACATGCAGTCGACCAGCGATGACACGGGCCAGTCGACGACGTCGCTGACGTTCGCCGCCGGCACCGATCCCGACATCGCCCAGGTCCAGGTCCAGAACAAGCTGCAGGCGGCGGTGCCGCGCCTGCCGAGCGAGGTCCAGCAATCGGGCCTGCGCGTGACCAAGTCGACGTCCGACTTCCTGATGGTCGCGGCGTTCGTCTCGGACGACGACAGCATGACCAAGTTCGACATCGCCAACTACGTGGCCTCGAACATCCAGGACCCGCTCTCGCGCATGCCGGGCGTGGGCAGCATGAACCTGTTTGGCACCCAGTACGCGATGCGTATCTGGCTCGACCCGGTCAAGCTGACGAGCTTTGCACTGACGCCGCTCGACGTGACTGACGCAATCCGCGCCCAGAACGTGCAGGTTGCGGGCGGCCAGTTGGGCGGCCTGCCTGCGGTGCCAGGCCAGACCCTGAGCGCCACCATCAACCAGGCGACGATGCTGCGCACGCCCGAGGAATTCAAGCGCATCCTGGTCAAGGTCCAGCCGGACGGCTCGTCGGTACGCATCGGCGACGTCGCGCGCGTGGCGCTGGGACCCGAAAACTACAACGTCGACGTGCGCTACAACGGCAAGTCGGCGTCAGGCCTGGGCATCCAGCTCGCGCCGAACGCCAATGCGCTCGACACCGCGGATGCCGTGCGCGCACGCCTGGAAGAGCTGGGCGAATTCTTCCCGCCCGGCCTGCGCACCGTGTATCCGAACGACGTCACACCCTTCATCGAAACCTCGATCAAGGGCGTGACCCACACGCTGATCGAGGGCATCGTGCTGGTGTTCCTGGTGATGTACCTGTTCCTGCAAAACTTCCGCGCCACCCTGATCCCGTCGATCACGGTGCCGGTGGTGTTGCTTGGTACGTTCGGCATCATGTCCGCGCTGGGCTTTACCATCAATACGCTGTCGATGTTCGGCCTCGTGCTGTCCATTGGACTTCTGGTCGACGATGCGATCGTGGTGGTGGAAAACGTCGAGCGCGTGATGCACGAAGACGGCTTGCCGCCGAGGGAAGCGACGATCAAGGCCATGGGCCAGATCACCAGCGCGCTGATCGGCGTGGCCCTCGTGCTGTCGGCCGTGTTCGTGCCGGTGGCCTTCTCGAGCGGCACGGTGGGCGCGATCTACCGCGAGTTCTCGCTGACGGTGGTGGCATCGATGCTGCTGTCGGCGTTCATCGCGCTGACCCTCACGCCCGCCTTATGCGCCACAATGCTCAAGCCGGTCGACCCGGACCACCATGAAAAGAAGGGTTTCTTCGGCTGGTTCAACCGCTCGTTCGACGCGACGCGCGACCGCTATCTGGGCGGCGTGACACGCATCCTGGGCCGGCGCGCGCTGTGGATGGTGGTATACCTGGTGCTGATCGGCGCCGTCATTGCGCTCTTCATGCGTCTGCCGGGCGGCTTCCTGCCGAAGGAAGACCAGGGCTATATGTTCGTCCAGGTGCAGACACCGGCCGGCAGTACCCAGGAAACGACGGGCCGCGTGCTGGAAGAAATCAGCCAGTATCTGCTGAAAAATGAGTCGAGGATGGTCGAGGCAACGCTGATCGTGAATGGCGCCAGCCAGCCGCAGCGCGGCCAGAACCAGGGCCGCCTGTTCGTGCGTCTGAAAACCTGGGATGAGCGCAAGGACGACGCGTTCGGCGTGTCGGCGCTGGCCAACCGGATTACAGCGCGCTACGCCAACTACCAGGGCGCGACCATCAACACGGTCGAACCGCCATCGATCCGCGGCCTGGGGTCGGCCAGCGGCTTCTCGCTGCAGCTGCAGGACCGCGGTGGCAGGGGGCACGACGCGCTGGCCAAGGCGCGCGACCAGTTGCTCGAGCTGGCGCGCAAGGAACCCAACCTGCAGCGCGTGCGCTTCACGGGCCAGGCCGACAACGCCACCTACAAGATCGACATCGACCGCGAAAAGGCCGCCGCGCTGGGCGTGAACCTGACCGAAGTCGACCAGACCTTCTCGACGGCCTGGGGCTCGCGCTACATCAACAACTTCCTCGACACGGACAACCGCATCAAGCGTGTGTACGTGCAGGCCGATGCCCAGTTCCGCATGAACCCGGACGACATCAAGCTGCTCTATGCGCGCAATAGCGCGGGCGAGATGGTGCCGTTTTCGAGCTTCGCCAGTGCGCGCTGGGCCTGGGGTTCGCCAGCGATGGCGCGCTACAACGGCATCGAGTCGGCCGAAATCCTCGGCCAGCCGGCGCCGGGTTTCAGTACCGGCGAAGCAATGGCAATCATGGAGCGCCTGGTGGGCGAACTCCCGGAAGGCATCGGCTTCGAGTGGAGCGGCATCTCGCTGCAGGAGTCGCAAGCCGGCTCGCAGGCGCCGCTCTTGTACGCGCTGTCGATCCTGGTCGTGTTCCTGTGCCTGGCCGCGCTGTATGAAAGCTGGGCGATCCCGATCTCGGTCATCATGGTGGTGCCGGTCGGTATCCTCGGCGCACTGAGCGCCGCGACGGCCTTCGGCATGGAGAACGACGTGTTCTTCCAGGTGGGGCTGTTGACCACCATCGGGCTGTCGGCCAAGAATGCGATCCTGATCGTCGAATTCGCACGCGAGCTGCAGATGCAGGGGATGGGCATTGTCGAAGCGGCGCTCGAATCGGCCAAGGTGCGACTGCGCCCGATCATCATGACGTCGATGGCGTTCATCCTGGGCGTGCTGCCGCTGGCGTTGTCGAGCGGCGCGGGTTCGGGCAGCCAGAATGCGCTTGGCATCGGCGTCATCGGCGGCATGCTGACGGCGACCTTCCTGGCCACGTTCCTGATTCCGCTGTTCTATGTGATCATCGCGTCGCGCGCCAAGACGCCGACACATATTGATGACACGCCGGCCGACAGTCAGGCGCCGGCCGCGCCTTCGCAGCCGCAAGCACATTGAGGTTGCCGTGAAACTGCTCCTCATCGAAGACAACGAGCGCGTCGCGCGCTTCGTCAACAAAGGCCTGAGCGAAGCCGGGCACACGGTCGACCATGCGGACAATGGCCGCGACGGCATGGTCTACGCCGTCAGCGAACCTTACGACGCCATCGTCATGGACCGCATGCTGCCCGGCGGGATCGATGGCCTGGCGCTGATCGAAACACTGCGCCAGCAGGGCAACCGGGTGCCGATCCTGATCCTCAGCGCTCTCGATGGCGTGGACGACCGCATCCGCGGCCTGCGCGCCGGTGGCGACGACTATCTGACCAAGCCGTTCGCGTTCGGCGAACTGCTCGCGCGCCTGGACGCGCTGCTGCGCCGCTCGCAAAGCCAGGCCGTCGAAACCGTCATGACACTGGGCGACCTGAGTGTCGACATGCTGGCGCACCGCGTCACGCGCGCCGGCAAGCAACTGGCGCTGCAGCCGCGCGAATTCAAGCTGCTGGCCTATCTGCTGCGTCATGCGAACCAGGTCGTGACGCGCACGATGCTGCTCGAGAACGTGTGGGACTACCACTTCGACCCGCAGACCAATGTCATCGATGTCCACATCAGCAAGCTGCGGCAAAAAATCGACGCTGGCTTTCCTTCGGCCCTTCTGCGCACGGTGCGCAATGCCGGCTACATGCTGACCGACCAGCCTTGAATGATGCGCCCATGATGTTCAGGCTTCCCAGTTTTTCCGCACGCACGATCGCGATCGGTTACGGCTTCGTGACGCTGCTGGTCCTGGCGATGTTCGCCGGGCCGCTGTGGTACGCGTGGCATACCAATATCGGCGAGGTACGCAGCCAGCTGCTCAAATCCGATGCCCAGCACCTGAGCAACCTGTTCATCCGCCAGGGTCCGCCGGCGCTGGCCGCCGCGATCGACAGCCAGGTCCACGGCGTGAACGACGGCGTGCGCAAGATCATGCTGTTCGTCGCGCCCGACGGCGCCAAGCTGGCAGGTAATCTGCAGGCGTGGCCCGAGGGCGTGCCCGACCGCGATGGCCTGTGCCGGGTGACGATCGTGGTCGACGACGTGCCGCGCAACGTGGAACTGGTGCGCGTGACGCTGGAAGACGGCTACCGGCTGCTCGTGGCCAGCAACCTGAATCGCTTCCAGAAGCTCGAACGCCTGTTCGCGTATGGCTTGCTGGGCTGTGCGATCACTGTGCTGCTCAGCGCCGCGCTGGGTGGTCTCATGATCCGCCGCGCGCTGCTGGGCCGCATGCAGGGTATCAGCGACACCACTGCCTCGATCATCGAGGGCAAGCTGTCGCACCGGCTGGTCGAACCGGGCGATGGCGACGAGCTGCAGCAACTGACGCGCACCGTGAACCGCATGCTCGACCAGATCGAGCATCTGGTGACCGGCGTGCAGGATGTCTCGAACGCGATTGCGCATGACCTGCGCACGCCGCTGTCCGAATTGCGCGCGCGGCTTGAGGAGTTGTCGGTGGCGCGGCCAGCGCCCGACGAAACCTTCGTCGAGATCGACGCCGCGATCGATGACGTCGACCGCGTCATGGGCATCTTCAATGCCTTGCTGCGGCTGGCCGAAATCGACAGCGGCAGCCGGCGCGCCGGTTTTGTCGACGTCGACCTGGCGGCGCTGGGCGCCGAAGTGACCGAGTTCTACGCGCCAGTCGCCGAACTGAAGGACATCGCGCTGGGCTTTGACGGCCCGGACGACCTGCACGTGGTGGGCGACCCCGTGCTGCTGGCGCAGGCACTGGGCAATATGGTCGACAATGCGCTCAAGTATGCCCCGGTGCGCGGCGCGATCGCGATCTCCGCGCAGCGCATCGATGCCGACACGGTGCAGATCATCGTGGCCGACAACGGTCCCGGCATCCCCGTCCACGAACGCACGCGCGTCATCGAGCGCTTCTACCGGGTCGACGCGAGCCGCGGCACGCCGGGCGTGGGCCTCGGCCTGAGCGTGGTCTCGGCGGTGGCGCGGCTGCATGGCGGCACGCTGACGCTGGCCGACAACCATCCGGGCCTGCGGGCCACGCTGCGCGTTGGCACCATGACGTTGGCGGCATCGAGCTCCACTCAAGCTTCGGCTTCGGCTTCGGCTTTGGCTCCTGGCGCCTGACCGGCTGGCCGCATTTGCGCTACAGTGTGGCCTTTATTGGCGCCCCACTCTGTCGGGCCGCATTCACGGGAGAGCCCCATGCCTGAACCAGTTCCACCCAACGGCGACCTGACAAGGCGCGCCGACGACCACTTCCTGCGCCACCTCGGCATCACCTTGGAGGCGCTGGCAGCGCCGGTGGATCCCGCCAATCCGACAGGCCTGCCGGCCCGCGCAACAAGCGTCTACCGCGCCATCATCGAAGCGCGCCAGGGCGATGAAGATGTCCAGCCGCGCGGGGTCTGGCAGCGGCAACCAAAGCGCTCGGACTGGCCGCACGTCAGCAACCTGGCCGCCGGCGCCTTGCGCACGCAGGGCAAGGATCTGCAACTGGCCGCGTGGCTGTGCGAGTCCCAGGTCCACGAACATGGCTTGAACGCGCTGGCCCCCTGCCTGCTGCTGGCACACACGCTGTGCGAGCGGTACCCGGCCGCCCTGCATCCGCAGCTAGAACACGACGACACCGAAGCCCGCGCGAACATCCTCCGCTGGCTGGACCAGAAGCTGGCCCCGACGCTGAGCCAGTCACCGCTGTTCACGACAGAAGACGGCCGTGCCACGACGTGGGCCGACTGCGAACAAACCGCGCACGAGCTTGATGGCCACGCCACAACCCGCGGCACGCTGGCAGCAATGCCACCGGCAATCCTGACCGAGCGCATCACCGCACTGGAAGACGCGCACGCCATAATCGCCCAGCTCCAAGGCACCTTCAACACCCCGCAAACCCCCACCGCACCGTGCCTGACGGCCCTGGCCGACCAGGTACACGCGATCCTCACGGCACTCCACAACGAACGCACCGCACGAGTCCCAGCACCAGCGCAAGCGGAAGTGCCAACCGAAGCACCGTTAGAACAGACCGAAACACCAGCCACCGCGCCCACGACAAATACAACCGAGCCCCACCAATTCCGCGACCGCGCCGACGCCTACGCCTGCCTGGCCGCCGCCGCCACCTACCTCGCCCACCTCGAGCCGCACAGCCCCACGCCCTACCTGATCAAGCGCGCCGTCGAATGGGGCAATATGAACACCGGCGCCCTCTACCAGGAACTCTTCATCCGCCTGGGCGGCCAACTGAGCATCTTCGACATGGTCGGCACCGACATGCTCCCCACCCCGCAAAAACCCACCCCACCCCAATAACCCTAATCAAAATCAGGGTCAGAGTCGAATTGTTTGACAACTTCAATAAATCAATTGTTTATTAATTCGACTCTGACTCCAATTGATTTGCAAGATTAACTGCCGAGCTTAGGGTCGGAGTCGATTTGTTTGACAACTTTGGGTAATTGCCCATTAATTCGACTCTGACCCTAATTGTTCAGAATGATTTGCATGAGTCTATGAATGCTCTTGTGACATTAATTGCACGAGAGGATTTGCCTAGTACAAGGTAGCGCTACCAACAGCAAAAAATAATGAGGGTCAGAGTCGAATTGTTTGTCAATTTTTATAAATCAATTGAAAAACAATTCGACTCTGACCCTAATTTTTATGCAATTTTTTACGGGCTCATCTTTAAGAGCCCGAATATGGCCGTTTACTAAAGGCTATTACCCAATAATTCGACTCTGACCCTAATTGTTGGGGGGTTAGCTGCCGAAGTAGCGGCCGGCGCGGTGCCAGGCCATGACCATGCCGCTCATGGCGACGGCGCTCAGGGCGGACCACGCGACCAAGTGGGGGGCGACCAGCAGCAATGCCAGCGCCAGGATGACGCTGTCGATCATGATCTGGGTGCGGCCGGCGTTGATGTTGTATTGCTTTTGGAGCCACAGCGTGACGATGCCGGTGCCGCCGACACCGGCGCCGTGGCGCGCGAGTGCGAGGATGCCCATGCCGCAGAAGGTGCCGCCACCTAATGCTGCCACTGCCGGGTGGACCCGGTCGATCACCAGCACGAACGGCATGATCTTGAGCAGGCCCATGATCATCGCGCTGCCGGCCAGCGACTTGATCGTGAAGCGGGCGCCCATGAAGAAGTAACCAAACAGGAAGAACGGCACGTTGATCATCATGAACAGCGTACCGACCGATACGCCGGTCGAGTATGACGTCAACAAGGCGATGCCGGCGACACCGCCCGTGAGCAGCCCCGCTGCATGCAGCAGCACGATGCCGATCACGACGAACAGCACGCCGACGATGATGCCGTAGACATCATCGAGCGTCGAATGCGGCTTGACCTCGATGATCGGGCGCGATGGCTTACTGGGAGAGCCTGGATACATGACGGACTGACTCACGCGCGCACCATCGCGCATGCAGAACCAGACCGCGATGCGCACATCGGCGCGAGCGCTATCACCACGCGAGCGGGAAAGTGGCGGCGCGGGGCTGCGCACACGGAATCGGCAAGCGTCGGGCTAGAGTTCATGGTCCTCGGATGATCGGATGGGTAAGAGAAGCTGCAGGCGGCGCAGGTCTGGTCGACAGACGCAAACACGCAAACACGCAGGTTATGGCGCGCTACAGCCCGCCATTATCGCCTATGTTGCGGCGCAGTGTCGAGCCGCACGAACTGGCCATGTCGCGAATGAGCGAATGGATGGTGCGCTGCACCTTGACGGTGCACGATCAGCGCCCATTGCGCCGCTGCGGTGCGCTACGCGCCAGCATCCGGTGCCCCACCCGCCGCCATATCCGACGCCAGTTCGCGCTCGAGGAATTCAACGCACACCCGTACCTTCGCCGAATTGCCCAGCCGCTGCGGATACACGGCCCACACGTTCGCCTCCTGCGCAAACTCGGGCAGGATCTGCACCAGCTGCCCGGACGCCAGCAGCGGCTGCGCATGCCAGCGCGAGCGCAGCACGATCCCGGCGCCGTCCAGCGCCCAGCGCAGCGCGATCTCGCCATGATTGGTCGACAGCGCGCCCGACACCTTCACCGTCTCCTCACCGCCTTTCGCGCGCAGCCGCCATACACCGAACGGATGGTCGCGCTCCTTGATCACCAGGCACTGGTGGCCCGCCAGATCCTGCAGCGTGCGCGGCGTTCCATGCTGCGCCAGGTACGCAGGCGCCGCGCACAGGATGCGGTGATTGACCATCAGCCGCCGCGCGATCAGCTGCGGCGCGATCTCGTCGCCGATCCGCACATCCAGATCGAACCCTTCAGCCACCGGATCCACCAGCCGGTCGAACACCTCGAAGCGGATCTGCAACGCCGGATACGCGCGCGCCAGCCGGGCAATCGCCGGTGCGACGACCTGACGGCCGAAGCCGAAGCTGCTGCACACGCGCAGCTGGCCGCTGGGAGCCCGGCGCCGCTCGGCCGATTCCTCGATCAGGTCATCCAGGCTGGCGAGGATCGCCTGCGCTCTTTCAAACGCCTGCGCCCCGTCCTCGGTGATGACCACGCGCCGCGTCGTGCGCTGGAACAGCCGCACGCCCAGCGCTGCCTCGAGCACCCCGATCCGCTTGCTGACATACGCCGCCGACATGCCCAGCGCCTGCGCCGCCCCCGCAAACGATCCCTGGCGCGCCACGGTCACGAACACCCGCAGGTCAGCATTCTCCAACAGATTATTCACGTCACGTGTTCCTTGACTCCACAAGAAGCAGCATTATAAACACTGCGTTTTGCATTATTCTTGAAGCATTCAGATCAGCTCAGAGGAGACACCCATGAAAATCCACAAGATCGCCGTGATCGCCGGCGACGGCATCGGCAAGGAAGTCATGCCCGAAGGCCTGCGCGCCCTGGACGCTACTGCCAAGCGCTTCGGCATCCACCTCGAATTCACCACGTTTGAATGGGCCGACTGCGACTACTACGTCAAGCACGGCAAGATGATGCCGGACGACTGGCGCGCGCAGCTCTCCCGCTTCGAGGCCATTTTCTTCGGCGCCGTCGGCATGCCCGACATCGTCCCCGACCACATCTCGCTGTGGGGCTCCCTGCTCAAGTTCCGGCGCGAGTTCGACCAGTACGTCAACCTGCGCCCGGTGCGCCTGATGCCCGGCGTGCCCTGCCCGCTCGCCAACAAGAAACCGGGCGACATCGACTTCTACGTCGTGCGTGAAAACACCGAGGGCGAATACTCGTCGGTCGGCGGCAAGATGTTCGAAGGGACCGAGCGCGAGTTCGTGCTGCAGGAATCGGTCTTCACGCGCCACGGCACCGACCGCATCCTCAAGTATGCGTTCGACCTGGCCCAGAGCCGTCCTAAAAAACACCTGACCGCCGCCACCAAATCGAACGGCATCTCGATCTCGATGCCGTACTGGGACGAGCGCGTGGCCGCCATGGGCGAGCAGTACGCCGACGTCAAATGGGACAAGTACCACATCGACATCCTGTGCGCGCGCTTCGTGATCTCGCCCGAGCGCTTCGACGTCGTCGTGGCATCGAACCTGTTCGGCGACATCCTGTCTGACCTGGGCCCGGCCTGCACCGGCACGATCGGCATCGCGCCGTCGGCCAACCTGAACCCGGACCGCACCTTCCCGTCGCTGTTCGAGCCGGTGCACGGCTCGGCCCCGGACATCTACGGCAAGAACATCGCCAACCCGATCGCGATGATCTGGTCGGGCGCGATGATGCTCGAGTTCCTGGGCCAGGGCGACGCCAACTACACGGCCGCGCATGACGCCATGCTGGCCGCGATCGAGCGCTGCCTGGTCGAGGGCCCGCGCACGCCCGACATGGGTGGCACGGCCAACACCACTGACGTGGGTCAGGCCGTCACGCGCTACCTCGCGACTTAAGCCACACCCCGGTTGGCCAGTGCTATTGTGGGGGTCCTTACAGCACAACCAACCGGAGCCACCATGCAGCCGCACGAATCGACCGAACTGGAATACGTTGGCTTCTGGGCGCGCACCGGCGCGGCGCTCATCGACAGCATCCTGGTGATGATCGTCGCGCTGCCACTGCTCTACGCCATCTACGGCGCCGCGTATTGGGACAGCACCGCGATGGTCATGGGTCCGGCGGATTTTGTCATCAACTGGCTCCTGCCGGCCGCCTTCGTACTCGCGCTATGGATCAAGCTCTCGGCCACGCCGGGCAAGATGGCCGTTGGCGCCATCATTGTCGATGCGCGCACCGGTGGCAAGCCAAGCACGCGCCAGTTCATCATCCGCTACCTGGGCTACTACGTCTCGATGATCCCGCTGTTCCTGGGCATTCTCTGGGTCGGCTTCGACGCGCGCAAGCAGGGCTGGCACGACAAGATCGCTGGCACCGTGGTTGTGCGGCGCAAGGGCGGCGCGACGCAACCAGTCAAATTCGACGCCACTGACCCTGCCTGATCATTCGGTCAGGCGCCGCATCTGCGCAATCAGATCGGCCTTGCCTTCAAAACCGATCCCCGGCAAATCCGGCATCGTGATGTGGCCATTCTCGACCTTCACGCCATCCGGGAAGCCGCCATAGGGCTGGAACAGGTCGGGATACGATTCGTTCCCGCCCAGCCCCAGGCCGGCCGCGATATTCAGTGACATCTGGTGCCCGCCGTGCGGGATGCAGCGCTTGGCCGACCAGCCGTGCTCCTTCAGCATGTCGAGCGTGCGCAGATATTCCACCAGGCCGTAACTGAGCGCGCAATCGAATTGCAGCCAGTCGCGGTCGGCGCGCATGCCGCCGTGGCGGATCAGGTTGCGCGCGTCCTGCATCGAAAACAGATTCTCGCCCGTGGCCATGGGATTGGCGTAGTAGTTGCGCAGCGTCGCCTGCAGCTCGTAGTCAAGCGGGTCGCCCGCTTCCTCATACCAGAACAGATCGTACTGCGACAGCGCCTTGGCGTAGCGGATCGCCGTGTCCAGGTCGAAGCGGCCATTCGCATCGACGGCCAGCTTCTGCCCGTCGCCCAGCACACTCAGGATCGAGTCGATACGGCGCAGGTCTTCGTCGAGCGAGTCGCCGCCGATCTTCTTCTTGACCACCGTGTAGCCGCGATCGAGATAGCTGCGCATCTCGTCTTTCAGCTTGCCATGGTCCTGCCCCGGATAGTAATAGCCACCGGCCGCATACACGAACACGCGGCGCTCCGGCTGGCCATTGCCATAGCGGTCGGCCAGCAGCTGGAACAGCGGCACGCCCGCGATCTTGGCCGTCGCATCCCACACCGCCATGTCGATGGTGCCGATGGCCACCGAGCGCTCGCCATGACCACCCGGCTTTTCATTGGTGAACATCGTCTGCCAGATCTTGTGCGGGTCGAGGTTCGCGCCGGTGTCGTCCTGCAGCGACGTTGGATCTGCCTCGAGGATGCGCGGGATGAAGCGCTCGCGCATCAGTGTGCCCTGGCCATAGCGGCCGTTGGAGTTGAAGCCGTAGCCGATGACCGGTTTGCCATCGCGGATCACGTCGGTCACCACGGCGACCACGCTCAGCGTCATCTTGCTGAAATCAATGTAGGCGTTACGGATCGGGGAGCTGATCGGAACGGTCTGCTCGCGGATGTCGACGATTCTCATGGTGATGTCTCTTGTAGGCTGGTTGAACGAGACACCAGATTATTCGCTGCGAAGGCGGTTATGATTGAATCACTTTCACAAGATTCTTCACCCAAAGTGAACAATGACCTCGCCACCCATCTCGAATTCTTTGTGCTGCTGGCCCGCCACGGCAGCCTGAGCGCCGCCGCTCGCGCACTCGACCTGACGCCGCCGGCTGCCACCAAGCGCCTGGCGCAGCTCGAAGAACGCCTCGGCGTGCGGCTCGTGAACCGCACCACGCGCACCAGCAGCCTCACGCCCGAGGGTGAAACCTACCTGCACTACGCGACGCGCATCCTGGCCGACCTGCACGAGATGGAAGAAGCCGTATCGAGCACGCGCGCCGTGCCGCGCGGCCTGCTGCGCGTGAATGCCTCGCTCGGTTTCGGACGCACGGCGATCGCGCCGCTGGTGTCGACCTTCGCGCAGCGCTATCCGCAGGTGGAGGTGCAGCTCGACGTCACCGACCGGCCGGTGGACCTCGTCGCGGGCGGCATCGACCTGGCGATCCGCTTCGGCGAGCTGCCCGACCAGCGCCTGGTCGCGCGCCGCATCATGTCGAACCGGCGCCTCCTGTGCGCGTCGCCGCGCTACCTGGAACGGCATGGCGTGCCGGCCAGCCTGGCGGATCTGGCCAGCCACCGCTGCATCGTGCACCGGCAGAACGACGAGGCGCATGGCGTCTGGCGCCTGGAACATGAAGGCCGCGCCGTGTCGGTCAAGGTCCAGGGTGCGCTGTCGAGCAACGATGGCGACATCGTGCTGGGCTGGGCGCTCGATGGCCACGGCATCCTGGTGCGCTCGGAATGGGATCTGGCGAAATACGTCGACAGCGGCCGGCTGCGCATCGTGCTGCCCGGGTATGCGCAGCCCGAGGCCGACCTGTTCGTCGTCTATCCGAACAAGCGTAGGCAATCGGCGCGGGCACGCGCCTTCATCGATTTTCTGGTGGCGCACTTCGGCGCCTGACGTCGCGCTGCGCGGACGCACAAACGGCCCCGATCGGGGCCGTTTTGCTAACGACACGCCGGGAGCGGGTCCCGGAGATCGTCCTTACTTGACGCCTGCCGCCGCCAGCGCCGTCATGTTGACGATGCGGCGCACGGTCGCGCTTGGGCTCAGGATATGCACCGGCTTGGCCGCGCCCAGCAGGATCGGGCCCACGGTCACGCCCTTGCCTGCGGCGACCTTGAGCACGTTGAACAGGATGTTGGCGGCGTCCAGCGACGGCATCACCAGCAGGTTCGCGCTGCCCGAATAACCTGCGTCGATCTTGTACAGGTCACGGATTTCTTCCGACAACGCAGCGTCTCCGTGGATCTCGCCCACCACGGCCAGCTCGGGCGACTGCTCGGCCAGCAGCGCGCGTGCTTCGCGCATGCGCTTGGCCGACGGCCGCTCGGACGAACCCTGCGACGAGTGCGACAGCAGCGCGGCTTTCGGTTCGAGGCCGAAGTGCTGCAGCGTCTCGGCTGCGAGGCGCGTGATGGCGGCCAGTTCCTGGGCGCTTGGCTGCTCGTTGACATACGTGTCGGTGATGAACAGCGTGAACTTGTCGAGCACCAGTGCGTTCATCGCGGCCAGCACTTCGGCGCCCGGCGCCACGCCGATCTCGTTGCGCACGTGCTCCAGATGGTCGTCGTAGCAGCCGGTCATGCCGCAGATCAGCGCATCGACGGAACCCGCCGCCAGCAGGCGCGTGCCCTGCAGCGTCGTATCGGCTTCGGCCGCAACCACGGTGTAGTCGGCGCCTTCACGCAGGCGCAGGCCCGCATCCTTGATGGCGCGCTGCAGGACCGACGTGTCGCCGATCAGCACCGGATGGGCGATGCCCTCGTCGACCACCGCTTGCACCGCGCGCAGCACGCGCGGCTCGGTCGCTTCGGCGTAGGCCACCTTGCGCACATCGGCGCGCGCCTTGTCGAACACCGGCTTCATGAAGAACCCGGTGTGATAGATCATCTGGCCCAGCTTGTCGCGGTAGGCGTCCATGTCGGTGATCGGGCGCGTCGCCACGCCCGATGCGGCGGCCGCTTCGGCCACGCGCGGCGCGATCGCGCCGAGCAGGCGCGGATCGAACGGCTTCGGAATGATGTACTCGGGGCCGAAGGCCAGATCCTGGCCTTCGTAGGCCAGCGCCACGACGTCGCTCGCTTCGGCTTCGGCCAGTTCGGCAATCGCCGTCACGCAGGCCAGCTTCATTTCGTCGGTGATGCGCGTGGCGCCGCAATCGAGCGCGCCGCGGAAGATGTACGGGAAGCACAGCACGTTGTTGACCTGGTTCGGATAGTCCGAACGGCCCGTGGCGATGATGACGTCCGGGCGCGCGGCCTTGGCCACTTCAGGACGGATCTCAGGTTCGGGATTGGCCAGCGCCAGGATGACCGGCTTGTCGGCCATCGTCTTGACCATCTCGCCCGTCAGCACGCCGGCGGTCGAGCAGCCCAGGAACACGTCGGCGCCCTGGACGACATCGGCCAGCACGCGCGCATCGGTCGCCTGCGCATAGCGCGCCTTGTTTTCTTCCATATTGGCGTCGCGGCCCTGCCAGATCACGCCGCGCGAGTCGACGACGTAGATGTTCTTTTGCTTCACGCCCAGCAGCACCATCATGTCCAGGCAGGCAATCGCCGCCGCGCCGGCGCCGGAGGCGACCAGCTTGATCTGGCCGATGTCCTTGCCGACGACTTTCATCGCATTGAGCAGCGCGGCGGTCGAGATGATCGCGGTGCCGTGCTGGTCGTCGTGGAAGACCGGGATGTTCATGCGCTCGCGCAGCTTCTTCTCGATGTAGAAGCATTCCGGCGCCTTGATGTCTTCGAGGTTGATGCCGCCGACGGTCGGCTCGAGCATCGCGATGGCGTCGATCAGCTTGTCCGGATCGAGTTCGTCCAGTTCCAGGTCGAACACGTCGACACCGGCAAATTTCTTGAACAGGCAGCCCTTGCCTTCCATGACCGGCTTGGCGGCCAGCGGACCGATATTGCCCAGGCCGAGCACCGCGGTGCCGTTGGTGATCACGGCCACCAGGTTGCCGCGCGACGTGTAATCGAACGCGGTGGCCGGATCGGCGGCGATTTCTTCGCAGGCGTACGCCACGCCCGGCGAATACGCCAGCGACAGGTCGCGCTGATTCGACAACGGTTTGGTGGCGATCACTTCGATCTTGCCGCGGGTGGGGCTGCGGTGGTATTCCAGCGCGTCGATCCGCAGTTGGGTGTTCTGTGCTTCGTTCAGCGTACTGTCGGTGCTCATGTTCTTCCTATGCTTATTGGGTGATGCGGCGTGGGAGACGGGGCCGCCACAAGGCGCGCGCGCAACGATCCTCCCATTGTTGGGCAAACATTCTAGCCGAACCGACACCATCGCGTGCGCGACCGGTTCCCGCACGATCGTTCACATTTTCTGCGCGTTCAGCAGTTCGATGAAGCGCGTTGCCGCCATGCCCAGCGGCCGTTCTTCAGTCCACACGATGTCGACGAAGAAGCGCAGCACGTTGGTGAGATTGGCCATGGTGATCTCGACCAGGTCGCCGCCCTGCACGGCCTCGCGCACCTGGCTCGATGGCAGCCACGCCCAGCCCAGGCCCGCCTTGACCAGCGCCAGCGCGGCGATCGGGCTATCGGTTTTCCACTGCAGCGACGACATCGCGATGCGCTGGTCCACCTGGCCGGTGTCGCGCCCCGCCACGACGATCTGGCGCTGCAGCAGCAGATCGGTGTCGCGCACCTGCGCCTGCTCGGCCCCCTTGAACATCGGATGGGAGCGCACCGCCACTGCCACCAGGCGCTCCTCGGCCACTTCCTGGAATGCCTGATAGGGCGCCGCGCCGTACCGTTCGAAGACCAGCGCCAGGTCGGCGCGCCCGCTGCGCACCATCGCCAGCGCATCGGCTTGCGGCGCGGTCAGCACTTCGACCTGCAGCAGCGGATGCTCGAGTGCCAGCGCGTGCAGCGCGGCGCTCCATGGCACGGTACCCTGCAGTTCGGGCACGAGCGCCAGCGTCAGCGACGCTTCCAGGCCCCGGCTCAGTGACAGCGCATGCACGTTCAGACGCTGCAATCCCTCGGTCAGCAGGCGCGCCTGCGGCAGCAGCGCCAGCGCCTGCGCTGTCGGTATCGGATTGCGCCCGGTGCGGTCGAACAGCTGCACGTCGAGCTGCGCTTCCAGATTCGAGATCGCCATGCTGACGGCCGACGGCACGCGGCCGAGCGCGCGCGCGGCTGCTGAAAACGAGCCGTGGTCGATCGCCGCCAGGAAGGCTTTTACATTGTCGAGGTCAAATGCCAACTGTCAACTCCACTGATAGATACTGACTTTTTTCGTCATCGGAATCGACATAGTATCGGGCTTCACTCAATCGGAGGCAATATGGTCTGGATACTGCTGGTCCTTGCAGGACTGTTCGAAATTGGCTGGGCCATTGGCCTGAAATACACCGAGGGCTTCACGCGCCTGTGGCCGACGGTCGGTACGCTGGCCGGCATGATCATCAGCTTCGGCCTGCTGGCACAGGTACTGAAGACGCTGCCGGTCGGCACCGCCTATGCCATCTGGACCGGGATCGGCGCTGTCGGCACGGCGCTGGCAGGCATCATCGTGCTCGGTGAATCGGCGTCACCGGCGCGGCTGGCGTGCATTGCGATGATCGCCGCGGGCATCGTGGGGCTCAAGCTGGCTTCTGCGCACTGAGATGGATTCGCGGAATCAATCAAGAAATGACTAGGAGATTATTGAAAAGCCGTGTATCTTCAACGATGCACTACATCAAGTCGTTGTTATTGTTGGCTTTTCTCTCCCGCCTCGCCCCTTCCGGCAGTCCAGTTTGATTCCCCCGCTTTTATCTTCTCTTGGTTGAACGTGCGTATTGGGCGATTTTGCCCATGTCACTGCAAAGGAATTCAACATGACTACCCAAACCGGCACCGTAAAATGGTTCAACGACGCAAAAGGCTTCGGCTTCATCACGCCTGATGGCGGCGGCGCGGATCTGTTCGCGCACTTCCAGGATATTCAATCGGAAGGCTTCAAGAGCCTGGCCGAAAATCAGCGTGTGTCGTTCGAGCGCTCGACCGGCCCTAAAGGCGAAAAAGCCGGCAACATCTGCGCAATCTGATGCTGCGATCGTGACGCCGCCGCGCGCACCACGCAGATAGCGTGGGCGCAGCGGCAGCGCACAGCAAAAAGCCCGCCAATCGGCGGGCTTTTTGCTGTGCGCGTGTTCGACGCAACCTTACAAACTGCTCAGGAATTGGGTCGCATCCGGCCGTGCGCGCGGCGCTTTCGCCACCGGTGCAGTGCCCAGACCAATGAAGCAAATGGCCCGCTCGTGCGTCTCGAGCCCCAGCAACGTGCGCATGCCAGCAAAATCCATCGCTGCGCCACTGGCCAGGCCACTTGCAAAGCCAAGCAACTGGCTTGCCACCAGCATGTTCTGGATCGCGCAGCCGAGCGACACGAGTTTTTCGTGCGCCGGAATGATGGTGCCCGGTTCGTCGCTCAGCACCGCCACCAGCAGGCACGGCGCACGCAGTGCCTTGTCGTGCGCGGTGGCGAGCGCCTCGTCGCCGCAGGCCGGATCGCGCGCCAGCACGGCAGCGGCGAACACGTCACCCAGCAGATGCCGCTTGTGCTGCGGGATCAGGATGAAGCGCCACGGCCGCAGCAGGCCGTGGTCAGGTGCCTGCGCGCCGGCTTCGACGATGTGCAGCAGGGCCGCGTCGTCCGGGCCGGGCGCGACGAGACGGCGCAGCGTGTAGTTGCGCCGCGCGGCCAGGATGGTCAGGAAATCGTCGGCGCCAGCCGGATACTCGGTTTGCATGGCGCCAGTATAGCGACAGCGCCGCAGATCCGCCGGGATGCGACGAACTGACGGTGCACAGTGAATGCACGCTCAGTACACGTCGCGCCGGTAGCGCCCCGCGTCGAGCAGCCGGTCGCGTTCGGCCTCGCCGAGAATCGCCGCAAGCGCCGCATCGACCTCCCCCGCCATCCCCTGCATGCTGCCGCAGACATGGATGACCGCGTCGCGGTCGATCCATTCGTGCAGTGTGTCGGCGCGGGCGCGCAGGCGGTCCTGCACATACTCGGGCGCGTCGTCGCGCGAAAACACCAGATCGCATTCCGGTAGCGCGCCGGCGTCGCGCCACACGGCGATCTCGCCCGCGCACAGGCTGTCGAAGGCGCGCTGGCGCTCGCCGAACAGCAGCCAGTTGCGGTGCTGCCCCGCCAGCACGCGGTTGCGCAGGTGGGCGCGCAAACCGGCCATGCCAGAACCGTTGCCGATATAGATGCAGGGCCGCGCATCCTGCGGGCCATGGAATCCCGGGTTCGTCGCCAGCCGTGCACGGACCATCCCGCCGATGTCGAGATGCGCGGTCAGCCAGCCGGACGCCAGGCCCATGCCCTGCTCGTGGCGCTGCTGGCGCACGAGCAGCGTCAATGCGCCGTCCTGCGGGATGCCGGCAATGGAATAGCGGCGCGGCGCCAGCGGTTTGAGTGCATCGGCGCATTCCTGGGTCGATGCGAACGGATGCCCCGCGCCGGGCAGCTCGCTCCAGGCCAGCGCGTCGCGCAGGGGCTGCGGTTCGCCCTGCCAGGTGACGCGCGCCGCGCCATCCAGGCCACTAGCCGCCAGCCAGGCATCGACAGTCGCCGGCGTGTGGCGCGCCGCGACATCAAGCAGGTCGCCGGCCTGCCACTGCTGATCTGCCGTCGTCTGCAGCACGAGCTCATACAACGGCGCGCCCAGGCTGCCGGGATTCAACTGCGTGCGCGCGACGAGCCGCCAGTCGGTCATCGGTGCGGCGTCATTGGCAGCGGCCAGGGGCGTGCCGGCGGCCGCACCCAGTGTGCCCAGCGCATGCATCCAGCGGCCCAGCGCCGCGGCGTCGCCCTGGTCGACGTCGATCCTTGGGAACAGCGCAGTGGCGCCCAGCGCACCAAGGCGCTGGTCAAGCGCGATGCCGTAGCCGCAGTAGCGCGTGTAGTTGCGGTCGCCCAGGGCCAGCACCGCGTACTTGCAGCCGGCCAGGGCAACTGGCCCTGCATGCAGCTCGCGCGTGAAGCGGCGCGCGGAATCCGGCGCCTCGCCGTCGCCAAAGGTCGCCGCCACGAACAGCGCATGGCCGTAACCGGCCAGTTCGCCCGGGCTGAGCGCCGACACCGCGCGCAGATCGACCGCGCGGCCACCGGCGCGCAGCGCCGCAGCGCTGTGCAGCGCGATCCGTTCGGCCTGGCCGCCCTGGCTTGCAAACGCCAGCAGGATCGGCGCACCGGCGCCTGGCGTGGCGGATTCGCCCGTCATGGCCAGCGCCCGTTCGCGCGCCAGTGCGCGCTGTTGGCGCCGCCGGCCCAGGTACAACAGCCAGCCGGTGATCGCAAAGCCGGGCAAGGCCAGGCTGGCGAGCATCATGATGACCCGCCCCGGCAGGCCGAAATAGCTGCCCGTGTGGAGCGGCCGGATCGTGGTCAAGGCGCGCTGGCCAAGGGTTTGCGCGCCGTAGAGTTCGTTCTTGAGCAGTGCGCCGTCGCTCGCGCGCAGCGACATGCGGTTGCGGGCGCGCTCGTGCGGGCCGTCCTGCGCAATCCACGTCAGCTGGTAGGCGCCGCTGCCGCGCTCGGGCATGCGGATCGTTGCGCTGGCCCAGTCCGGGGCATGCGCGAGGAAGGTGTTCCAGGCCGGATCGAGTGCGGCCGGGCCATCCGGGATAGCTGCGCGCTTGCGCTCGCGCGGCTGCGCCTTTGTGTCGGCCGCGGCGCGGCGCTCATTCCCGGCCCAGCCCTGCACTGTGTCGCGCACGACATCGAAGCTCCAGTAGATGCCGGTGCCCCCCACGATCAGGTAAGCCACCAATGCCCAGGTGCCGGCAATCGCGTGCAGCGCCCACAGGAACGAGCGGCCCCGCAGGCTGGTATTGAAGGTGAGCCAGGTGCGCCAGTTGGCGGGTTTGCGCGGCCAGCGCAGATACAGGCCGCTGAGCGCCAGACCCACCAGGCACAGCGCCAGGATGCCCAGCACGAGGCGGCCCGGGGCGCGCGGCAGCAGCAGCCAGCGATGCAGTTCCTCGACCCAGTTGAATGCGGCGTCGAAGCGCAGCGCCGGCAAGACGGCCCCGCTGTACGGGTGCACGCGCACGTCGGGACCGCGCCGCTCGCCCGGCGGCGCGGCAAAGCGCACCAGCGCCGTGCTGCCCGGATCGGATTCCAGCACGATGCTCACCACGCGCTCACCTGGACGCGTGCGCTGCGCCGCCTGCAGCAGCTGTTCTGGCTGCAGGCGTGGGCGTGCTTCGGCGTCGACCGTCATGACGCCGGGATTGAGCACGTCCAGAAGTTCGTCCTCGAACGCCATGATGGCGCCGGTCAGGCCAATGACGGCCAGCAGCGTGCCGGCCGTGATGCCGACGAACCAGTGCAGCTGGAACCAGACTTCGCGCAGCGACGGCAGGCGCCAGCCGCTCACAGCGCGACCTTCATCGACAGCTTGATCAGGCGCGGCAAACCCGCGCTCAGGCGCGTGCCGGCGCCGGCCCAGTACTGCTTGTCGGCGGCATTGTCGACATTGAGTTGCCACGTGGTGCGCTTGCCGGCGAACTGGCCGATATAGCGTGCGCCCACGCTGAACAGGGTGGTGCCACCCAGCCAGGCCTGGTTCAGGTCATTCACCGGGCGGCGGCCCGTGTAGTATGCGCCGCCCGTCAGCGCCATGCCGGGCACCGCATCGAGGTCCCAGGCCACGAACGCGCTGGCGGTGCGGCGCGCCGCGTTCTCGGGCAGCTTGCCGTCATACGCCGCGTTGATGTCGCGAAATGCGGGATCGAGCCACTGGGCCGACGCCTGCCAGGCCACGCTACGCAGGATACGGCCCTGCGACGACAGCTCCAGGCCACGATAGCGCTGCTTACCGTCGGCAGTAAAGACATTGGCGGTGTTGGTGTAGTAACCGGGGCGCTCGATCTCGAACAACGCTGCCTGCGTCAACAGGCCGCCCGCCGTGCGCCAGCGCGCGCCGACTTCGCGTTGCTTGCTTACGCCGGGTGCCATGCGGACTCCTTCATTCGCAGTGCCGGCGGGCGCGGCCTCGCCCTCTTCCAGCCCTTCGGCCGCCGACGCATACACGGACAAATCGTCGCGCAGGCGGTAGACGACAGCCGCCATCGGCGTCGTCTCGCTCGCGTTGTAGTCGTTCACGCCCTGCGTGCTGCGGTAATCAACGCGGCGCACGCCGCCGATGATTTGCCAGGCGCCCAGGCTGATGCGATCGACCAGGTACAGACCCTTGTCGCGCGAGTCGAGCGCTGCCGTCGTGGGCGTCCCCGGCCGCGCGCCGACCGAGAAGTTCGTCACCGGCAGCGGCGCATACAGGTTCTGCGCGGGGATCGTGTAGTTGGCCTGGTAGATCGGCGCCTGGCCCTTGTCGGTATCGCTCGCGCCAATCGTCACCTCGTGCGTCAAGGCACCGGTGCGCAACTGGCCGGCCAGTTCGGCGCGCAGCATGCGCGAATCGACGTCGGCATGCTGCAGATTGCCGGTGATGCGCCCGGCCCCGGTCGCGACGCTCGCTGCATTATTGAAACGGAAAATCGGCAGCGAGCGGTCGCGCTTCGTTTCGGCGTGGCCCGCTTCGAGCGTCAGTGCCCAGTCGTCGTTCAGTGCGATGTCTGCGCGCAGCTGCGCGTTGCGTGCATGCGTTTCAAACCTGGCCCAGTCCGGACCGACGAGGCGGCGCGGATCGACCGCGCGCGGCAGCGTGATCACGCCGCCCACGGCCGGCGGCAGGTTGATGCCGGCCTGCTCGGTCACGCGGCGCTTGTCGTATTCGAGATCGGCGCGCAGGCGCACGCGCGCGTTGACGCGCCAGTCGAATGCGCCGGAGGCGAAGCCGCGGTTGCCGTTGCCGACGCCATCGAGGTGCGAACCGAGCGTGCCGCCGGCCGCGTTGATGCGCACGCCGACTGCGTCATCAACGCCGAAGCGGCGCGCAGCGTCGAGCGTGGCGACGACCGTCCCGTGGCTGTCGACCTGGGCGCCGACGGTGGTCAGCGGCGTGCTGCCGGCGCGCTTGGTGACGAAGTTTACGACGCCGGCCGGCGACGTGAAGCCGTAATACAGGGCGGTCGCGCCCTTGAGCACCTCGACGCGCTCCTTGTTCTCCATCGACACCTGGCCGAAGTTCATGATCGGCAGCGAACCGTTGAGACGGTAGTTGGTGCGGTTTTCGACGGCGATGCCACGGATGACCAACTGGTCCCACGTGTCGCCACCATTCTGCTGGCGCGTCACGCCGGCCGTATTGCGCACTGCGTCATACAGGCCGGCGGCCCCCTGCAGGTCGAGCACGTCGCGGGTGATGACGTTGACGGTCGACGGCACGTCCATCACGTCGCTGCCGCGAAAGCTGCCGGCTTCCACCGTATTGGGCATGAACCCCTGCGCCTTCACGGCCGTTACGCGCACTGCCGGCATGGCGCCACCATCGGCTTCCTGCGCCACGGCTATCGACAAGAACGCATGAGGAAACACCAGGGACAGCGCCAGGACGACGCGCGACGGACGCAGGGAGACAGATGAGGACATGAGAAGAAGCAGTTATCAAGAGCAATCGTAGATTCTATCGTGAATGAGAATCATTTTCAATAACAGCCGGAGACGCACCGAGACTTGCTGCAGATGCACACATTGCATCTGTTGGACCTATCGCCTTTTTTGATGGAGGCATCAGAAAACGTTATTTACGTGTGCATGACATTCAATTCTATGATGACTTGCCTGCATCGAACGCCACGCGCGGCGCAGCCTCGAGCACGAAAGCCTATAACAGGAGACACGCATGCCGACACACGCATTCACACGCAGGGTACTGACCACCGCGATCGCCCTGCTCGCCCCAAGCGCCGCCCTGGCCGCCGATTATCCGGAGAAAACCATCACCCTCGTCGTCCCGTTCTCGGCCGGCGGACCCACCGACGTGGTGGCCCGGATCCTCGGGCAGACCATGGCGAAGTCGCTGAAACAATCGATCATCGTGGAAAACGCGCTGGGTGCGGGCGGTACGCTGGCCGCTGGCCGCATCGCACGCGCCACGCCGGACGGCTACACGCTGCTGCTGCACCATAACGGCATGGCCACCAGCACCACGCTGTACCGCAAGCTCGCATTCAACCCCATGACCGACTTCGAATACATCGGCCAGGTGGCCGACGTGCCGATGGTGCTCATGGCGCGCAAGGACCTGGCGGCCAATACGCTGCCCGAGCTGATCGCGATGATCAGGTCGAAGAAGGACGCGATGACAATGGGCCATGCTGGCCTGGGCGCCGTGTCGCACCAGTGCGGCATGCTGTTCCTGAGCGCGATCGGCGTGCCGCTGACGACCGTTCCGTACAAGGGCACGGCGCCGGCGCTGAGCGATATGCTGGGCGGCCAGATCGACCTGCTGTGTGATCAGACGACGCAGACGACGTCGTACATCCGCACCAATCGCGTGAAGGTGTACGGCGCGACGACGAAGACGCGCATCCCGTCGCTGCCGGCCCTGCCGACGCTGGCCGAACAGGGCATGGCCGGTTTCGAGATGTATGTGTGGCACGGGATGTACGCACCAAAAGGCACGCCGCCAGCAGTGGTGGCGCGCATTGGCGCCGCACTGCGCGAGGCGCTCAACGATCCGAACGTTAAGGCGCGCTTTGCCGAACTGGGCGCCGAGCCGGTGTCGGATGCAAAGGCCACGCCGGAAGGCCTGCGCACACACCTGAAGGCCGAGATCGACAAGTGGGGCCCGATCTACAAGAAGAACGGCGCGTTCGCCGACTGATACATGGGATGTAAAAAAGCCCGAGCCGCCATCATGGCAGCGCGGGCTTTTTTATCGCCGGTTGCTAAACGGCGCCCTGCGCGTGCATGGCCGCGATGGCCGCCGCGTCGTAGCCCAGCTCCGCCAGGATCGCATCCGTGTGCTGACCGAGCGCTGGCACAGGGTCCATGCGCGGCGTGACGTTGTGCGGCAACCCGGGCGGCAGCATGGCGGGCACACGGCCGTTGGCGGTGTCCACGTCGGTCCAGCGGCCGCGCGCCTTCAGTTGTGGATGGGCCCAGACTTCGTGCATGTCGTTGACCTGGGCATTGGCGATGTGGGCCAGCTCGAGCCGCTCGCGCACCTGCTGCGCCGTCAACGTCGAAAACGCCGTCACGATCAGCGCCGCCAGTTCGTCGCGCGCCTCGACCCGCCGCGCGTTGGCGTTAAAGCGCGGATCGGTCGCCAGGTCGGGCGCCCCCAGCACGATGGCGCAAAACGCCGCCCATTCACGTTCGTTCTGGATGCCCAGCATGACCGACTTGCCGTCGCCCGCCAGGAACGGCCCGTACGGAAAGATGGTCGCGTGCGAGGCGCCCGTGCGCGGCGGCGGCGCGGCGCCGTCGTACGCGTAATACAACGGATAACTCATCCACTCGGCCATGCTCTCCAACATCGACACGTCGATGCGGCAGCCCTCGCCCGTGCGCCCACGCTGCAGCAGCGCGGCCAGGATGTTCGTGTACGCGTACATGCCGGCCGCAATATCGGCAATCGAGCAGCCGGCCTTGGATGGGTCGTCCGGCGTGCCGGTGATCGACAGGAAGCCCGATTCGCTCTGGATCAGCAGGTCGTAGGCCTTACGGTCGCGGTAAGGACCGTCGCTGCCGTAGCCGGAGATGTCGCAGACAATCAGGCGCGGATGGCGTTCCTTCACGGCGTCGTACGCCAAGCCAAGGCGTTCCGCTGCGCCGGGCGCGAGGTTCTGCACCAGCACGTCGGCGCGATCCAGCAGGCCGGCCAGCACCGCATCGGCGTCGGCATGCTTGACGTCGAGCGTGAGGCTTTCCTTCGAGCGGTTGGTCCAGACGAAGTGCGAGGCCAGGCCATTCACGCGTTCATCGTAACCGCGCGCGAAGTCGCCGCTGCCGGGCCGCTCGACCTTGATGACGCGCGCGCCCAGGTCAGCCAGCTGGCGTGTGCAGAACGGCGCCGCGATGGCGTGTTCCAGGGTGACGACGGTGATGCCGTCGAGAGGTCGCAGGGGTGTCATGGGTGCCTCCTCAGAACGAGCGTGGCAGACCAAGCACGTGCTCGGCGATGTACGACAGGATCAGGTTCGTCGAGATCGGCGCCACCTGGTACAGGCGCGTCTCGCGGAACTTGCGTTCGACGTCGTACTCGGACGCGAAGCCGAAGCCGCCATGGAACTGGAGGCAGGCGTTGGCCGCTTCCCACGACGCTTCGGCAGCCAGCATCTTGGCCATATTGGCTTCGGCGCCGCACGGCTTGTGCGCATCGAACAGCGCGCAGGCTTTAAAACGCATCAGGTTCGCCGCTTCGACGTTGATGTACGCGCGCGCAATTGGAAATTGCACGCCCTGGTTCTGGCCGATGGGCCGCCCGAACACGACGCGCTCGTTGACGTACTTGCTGATCTTGTCGATGAACCAGTAGCCGTCGCCGATGCATTCGGCGGCAATCAGCGTGCGCTCGGCGTTCAGGCCATCGAGGATGTACTTGAAGCCCTTGCCTTCTTCGCCGATGAGATTTTCGGCCGGGATTTCCAGGTTCTCGAAGAACAGCTCATTGGTCTCGTGGTTGACCATGTTCTGGATCGGCTGCACGACCATGCCCTGCCCAATCGCGTCCTTGATGTCGACCAGGAAGATCGACATGCCCTCGGACTTCTTGGTAACCTCGGCAAGGGGCGTGGTGCGCGCCAGCAGGATCATCAGGTCGGAGTGCTGCACGCGCGAGATCCATACCTTCTGGCCGTTGATCACGTAGCGGTCACCCTTGCGCACGGCCGTCGTCTTGATCTTGGTGGTGTCGGTGCCGGTGGTGGGCTCGGTCACGGCCATCGATTGCAGGCGCAGTTCGCCGCTGGCGATGCGCGGCAGGTAGTGGCGCTTCTGCGCCTCGGAGCCGTGGCGCAGCAGCGTGCCCATATTGTACATCTGGCCGTGGCAGGCGCCGGCGTTGCCGCCCGAGCGGTTGATCTCTTCCATGATGACCGACGCTTCTGTGAGGCCCAGTCCCGAGCCGCCGTATTCCTGCGGGATCAGCGCAGCGAGCCAGCCGGCTTGGGTCAGTGCGGTGACGAAGGCTTCGGGGTAGCCCCGCTCGTCGTCGACCTTGCGGAAGTACTCGGCCGGGAATTCGGCGCACAGGGCGCGCAGCGCGTCGCGGATGTCTTCAAAATCGTGGTCGGTGTGCATGCCGGTCTCCTGGTAATTGTTTGGTTGGCTTACGCCAGCTGCGCCTCGGCGCGCATGGCCAGCTGGCCGTCGTGGGTCTTGGCCCACAGGGTGATCGTGTGGCCGTCGGGCTCGATGCGGCCGCAGACGCTGAAGCGGTGGATGTCGAACAGTGGCTGCACGGCGCGGAATGAAAACGCGGTGACGACAGCGGCCGGCCGTTCGCGCCGCACGAGGTCGAGCAGCAGGCTCGCGATCAGCGGGCCATGCACGATCAGGCCCGGATAGCCTTCGACCTGCGTCACGTACGGCTGGTCGTAATGGATGCGGTGGCCGTTGAAGGTCAGCGCCGAGTAGCGAAACAGCAGCACCGGATCAGGCGTGATTTCGCGGATCCAGTTGTGGTCAAGGTCGGCCGCCACCGGGGCCGCCACCGGATCGCCCGGCTGCGGATTGGCGCGGTACACGATATCGTGTTCTTCCTCGATCGCCACGCCGGCCGCGCCTTCGATCACGTGGCGCACCAGCACGAACACCAGCTTGCCACTGCGGCCTTCCTTGCTCGTGATGCCGGCGATGGTCGACACGCGCCGTGCCTGGTCGCCAAGCTGCAACGGCGCGATGAAGCGCAGGCGCCCGCCGGCCCACATGCGGCGCGGCAAATCGACTGGCGGCAGGAAGCCCCCGCGCAGCGCGTGGCCGTCCGGTCCGAGTTGCGATTGCCGGTGCACGGGCAGGAAATACAGCCAGTGCCACAGCGGCGGCACGGCGCTGCCGGGAGTCGGGGCCGGGTCATCGCGGTCGAGCAGCGCGGCCATCGCCGCGAGCGGCGCCGCGGTGATCGCGTCCAGCCGTTCTTCGGTGCGGCCCTGCCAGGCAGTCAGATTGTCCATGGGGTGTCTCCTGTTGTTGTCATGTTCTAGTGGGCCGCGTCGTCGACGATGCGCTGGGCCCGGAGGATCACGGGCCGGTCGACCATCTTGCCGTCCACGGCGACAGCGGCGCCGTTGGCCTCGCGCGCTGCGGCCAGCACGCGCGTGGCCCATGCCACATCAAAGTCCGTGGGGCGAAAGCCCGCATTGACAGTCGCCACCTGGCGCGGATGGATGCACAGCTTGGCGCCGAAGCCGAAGCGGCGGGCGCGCAGGGTGGCCGCGTGCAGCTGGGCGTCGTCGTCCAGTGCCACGGTCACGCCATCGATGGGGGGCGCCAGGCCGGCCAGGCGCGAGGCCAGCACCAGCATCGAGCGAAAGTGCAGCAACTCCTCGTCGTCACCCTCGATGCCCAGGTCGAACTGGAAATCGATCGAGCCGAATGCCAGCCGCGCGACGCCTTTCACACGCGCCAGCGCATCGACCGCCGCCATGCCGCAGGCGGTTTCGATCAGCGGCAGCACCGGGAGGCCAAGCTGCGCAACACGCTGCAGGTTTTGCACCGACGCCGCCTTCGGCAGCATGATGGCGGCCACGCCTGCGTGGCGGCACAGGGCCAGGTCATCCTCGAACCAGGGGGTGTCTTCGGCGTTGATGCGCAGTACAACGGGCATCGACGGGTCGAGCGCCGCTGCCACCTGCATGCGCGCGGCGTCCTTGTCTGCGGGCGGCACGGCATCTTCCAGGTCGACGATGACAGCACCGGCACCACTGGCTGCCGCGCGGGCGAAACGCTCGGGGCGGTTACCGGGGACGAACAGGTAGGAACGGAGGATGGCAGACATGATGAGCCAGTCGCGTGGTGGGATCGAGACCCATCATAAATTTGAATGAACTAGACGTAGAAATAGAAAAACGTGATTGCACGATCACGCGAAAGCATGGCTGGCGGCGATCACGATCCGGTATTGCAGGTAGTCCAGGAATAGCTTATTTTGATGGCTGGACCACTTGGACGATCATCATGGACATCAAGCAGATCCGTACGCTCATTGCCATCGCTGAAACGGGGAGCGCCACCAAGGCGGCGGAACTGCTGCACCTGGTGCAGCCAGCCGTGTCGCGCCATATCCGGATGCTCGAAGAAGAATGCGGCGCCCTGCTGTTCGAGCGCGAGCGCCACGGCATGGTGCTGACCGACGCCGGCCGCACGCTGGCCGAATACGGCCGGCGCGCGCTGCGCGAACTGGACAAGGCACGGGCCGAAATCGGCCCGGCCGCCAATGCGATCTCCGGCCGGCTGATGATCGGCCTGCTGGCCAGCACCAGCAGTCTGCTGGCGACCGAGCTGGTGGCGCGTGTGCGTGCCAAACACCCCGCGGTCACGGTCGGCATCAATGTTGGTTATGCAGGCAATGTGGTGCAGTGGCTGGAAGCCGGTGAAGTCGAACTGGCGCTGCTGTACGACACGCGTGCCTCGAATGGCATGCAGGTCGAAGCGCTGCTCGACGAGCGTCTGTACGTGATCGGGCCGCCAGGCGACATCGACGCATCGACACCGTTCCCGTTGAAGCAGCTGCGCGACCGGCCGATGATCCTGCCGAACGCACCGCATGGACTGCGCAGCATCATCGAACATGCGCTGGCGGTGGCCGGCATCAGTGTCGACGTGGTGGCCGAGACCAATGCGCTCGACCTGCAGAAATCGCTGGTCAACAAAGGCTTCGGCTACAGCATCTTGCCCAGCTCAGCGATCCTCGACGAACTGCGCAACGGCACGCTGTCCGGCGCACCGGTCGGCACCCCCGACCTGTCACGCCGCATCGTGCTGGCACGCGCCGCCACCCGCCGCGCGTCCCCGGTCAGCGTGGCAGCAGCCCCTGAACTGGTCGGCCTGATGAAAGAAATGGTACTGAGCGGCGCCTGGCCCGGCGCCGCCTGGATCGGCCGCTGACCATACCTACAGCAGCCCACCTGCAGGCTGCCAAAGAAATTGCCCAATAATTCGACTCTGACCCCAATTGTCAGGCGGCCCCGACAGTCAAAGAAACAATGAGGGTCAGAGTCGAATTGTTTGACAACTTTTGGGAATTGCCCAATAAATCGACTCTGACCCTACTTGTTGGCGGTGCCGAGCAATTGCCCAATAATTCGACTCTGACCCTCATTGTGGAGAAATCGGATCAATTGCTCAACAATTCTACTCTGACCCTAATTGCGGGTTGGGGTGGCGAGCGATTGGCCGAGTTTCAAGGTGGCGGCGACGTTGCGGGCGGTGGTGCGGAGGTTGAATTCGGCGTTGGCGAGGGCTTCGGCGACGGTGCCGGCTTTCATGATCGTGCTGAAGGTGGCGTCGATGCCGTGCGCGTGGACGGCGCTGGCGTCGTGGCCCAGGCAGCCGCCGATGGCGATCACCGGTTTGCCATGGCGCGCGGCCACGCGGGCCACGCCGATCGGGGTCTTGCCGTTGACGGTCTGGCTGTCGATGCGGCCTTCGCCGGTGATGACCAGGTCGGCCAACTCCACGGCGGCATCCAGCCCGACCGCGTCGGCGACGATTTCGCTGCCCGGTCGCAGGCTTCCCTTGAGGAAGACCAGCATTGCGGCGGCGATGCCGCCGCCGGCGCCGGCGCCCGGGACGTCGGCCACGTCCTGCCCCAGGTCGCGCGCGATGACGGCGGCGTAGTGGCGCAGGTTGGCGTCGAGCTCGGCGACCATCGCCGGCGTGGCGCCCTTTTGCGGGCCGAAGATGGCTGAGGCGCCACTCGCGCCAACCAGCGGGTTGCTGACGTCGCACGCCACCTCGAATACCGAATCAAGCACGCGTGCGTCGAGCTGCGTGACGTCGATCCGCGCGAGGTTTGCCAGCGCCGCGCCGCCCGGCGCCAGTGGCGCATCCTGCGCATCGAGCAGGCGCACGCCGAGCGCTTGCAGCATCCCGGCACCGCCGTCGTTGGTGGCGCTGCCGCCCACGCCGAGGATGAAGCGGCGCGCGCCGGCGTCGAGCGCGGCGAGGATCAACTCACCCGTGCCGCGGCTGGTCGCGTGCAGCGGATCGCGCTCGGCTGGCGAGACCAGTTCCAGGCCGCTGGCGGCCGCCATCTCGATCACGGCGATAACGTCGCCGCCCGTCAGGCCGTAGAAGGCGTCGACGGGCGTGCCGAGCGGACCCGTGGCGCGCAGGTCGACGCGGCGGCCGGCCGTGGCGGCAATCATCGCGTCGACAGTGCCTTCGCCGCCATCGGCAACGGGAATCTTGACATAGCGGGCGTCAGGGAAGATTTCGCGGAAACCCGCCTCGATGGCGCTGGCTGCTTCCAGTGCCGACAGGCTTTCCTTGAATGAATCGGGAGCGATCACAATGTGCATGCTGCGCTCCGATCAACGATTGACGAGGCGCGCAGGCACCACGAGCACCAGCATCGCGCCGATGAACAGCACGGTCGACAGGATGTACAGCGCCATGTCCGTGCTGCCGGTGGCGTCCTTGATCCAGCCGACCAGAAACGGGCTGAGGAAGCCGGCAATCTGGCCCATCGAATTGATCAACGCAAGGCCCGCAGCGGCAGCAGCGCTGCCCAGGAATGCCGCCGGGAGCGGCCAGAACATCGGCAGGCCGGTCAGTGCGCCCATCGTGGCCAGGCTCAGGCCGATCATCACCAGCACCACGTTGTCCGAGAAGTTCGCGGCCAGCAGCAGGCCCACCAGCGCCATCAGCAGCGGCGCCGAGAGGTGCCAGCGGCGTTCGCGCCGGCGGTCGGCCGAGCGACCCACGAGCACCATGAAAACACCGGCAAACAGGTAGGGAATCGCGCTGAGCCAGCCCACCGTCGTCGCGCTTTCGAAACCGAGCGACTTGATGATCGACGGCAGCCAGAAGTTGATCGCATACACGCCCATCTGGATGCTGAAGTAAATGAAGCCGAGCATCCACACATGCCAGTCGCGCAGCACGGCGCCAAACGAATGCACCGCATGCGTGCCGCCCGAGCGCTGCGCTTCATCCTCATCGAGCGCCGTCTGCATCGCCGTTTTTTCCTCGGCAGTGAGCCACGGCGCCTGCGCCAGGCTGTCGTTCAGGTAGAACAGCACGGCGACACCCAGCAGCACGGTCGGGATGCCCTGCAGCAGGAACAGCCACTGCCAGCCATCCATGCCGCCCTGGCCGGCCGAGAAGTGACTCAGCATCCAGCCCGACAGCGGGCCGCCGATCAGGCCCGAGACGGGAATGGCCGACATGAACAGCGCCATCACCTGGCCGCGCTTGTGCGCCGGGAACCACTTGGTGAAGTACAGGACCATGCCGGGGAAGAAGCCCGCTTCGGCCACACCGGTAAAGAAGCGCAGCACATAGAATTCGACCGGCGTACTCACGAACAGCATGCAGGCCGACAGCGCGCCCCAGGTCATCATCATCACCGCGATCCAGCGCCGCGCGCCCAGCTTGTGCAGGATAAGGTTACTGGGCACGCCGAAGGTCACGTAGCCGATGAAAAAGATGCCGGCGCCCAGGCCATACACGGTCTCGCTCAGTTGCAGCGCGTCGAGCATCTCGAGCTTGGCGAAACCGACGTTGACGCGGTCCAGGTAATTGAAGAAGTAGCAGACGAAGATAAACGGGATCAGGCGCCACGTGGCCTTGCGGTAGGCGCCCTCGAGCAGGCTCGCGCCGGGTGTGCTAGCGGTGGTACTCATGCTGTCTCCGAATATATGGTCATGTAATCATCGAGATTATCAACCAAACAAGGGCTGCCAAGCGTCGGCGACACGCACAATTCAAGCCCCCCGATTCTCACCTTTTTTCAGGCATGTGCACAAGTTGATGGCTACAGCAGGATTCACGCGCCCAATCCGCACCCGATCTGCATATCGACCGCACCTGCCCGGGAAGCGCACCGCCCTGGCATTATTGTGCATAATCACAAACGCCACCCTTCATCCCGACATCGCCATGCACATCCTCGACACCGGCCTCGCACAGGAAATCGTCGCCCGCACCATGCGCATCATCCCGTTCAACGTCAACGTGATGGACGCCCATGGCGTGATCCTCGCCAGCGGCAACGCGGCGCGGGTCGGCGAGCTGCATGCCGGCGCCCTGCTTGCGCTGGCCAAGAAGCTCACGACCGAAATCGATGCGGCGGCGGCGCACAAGCTGCATGGCGCCCAGCCGGGCATCAACCTGCCGCTGTGCGTCGGTGGCCAGATCTGCGGGGCGGTGGGCTTGTCCGGCGCCCCCGACGCCGTGCGCCAGTTCGGCGAGCTGGTACGCCTCAGCGCCGAAATGATCCTCGAGCAGGCAGCCCTGACCCAGACGCTGCAAAGTCATTCGCGCTATCGCGAAGCCTTCGTGCTCAACCTGATCCGCTACGAGCCGGGTGCACGCGCCGAACTCGAAGGCTGGGCGCAGCGGCTCGGGATTGACGTCGAGCGCATGCAGCTCGTGTTTCTGGTCGAGCTGCAGGGCGTGCCGGCGGCGGTGGACCATGCTCCGGGCGCCGTGCAGCTGCTGCAGATGCGGATCCTGGCGCGGCGCGACGACGCCCTCACTGCCACCGTCGGGCCGGCCGAGCTGGTGCTGCTCGAAGCCTGGGAGCCGTCACGCAAGGGCCTCGAGACACCGCCGCAGCGCCGCCTCGATGCCCTGGCCCAGCTGCTGCGCGAAGAATGCACGCTGCCCTTCACGCTGTCGATGGGAATCGCCCTGCCCGGCATCGACGGCGCGGCCATCTCGTATGGCAGTGCGCGCACCGCCAGCCGGCTGGGACGTGCGCGCCATCCGCAGCAGCAGGTCTTCAGCTATTACGAGATGGCCTTGCCGGTACTGCTGTCAGGGCTGGACAGCGGCTGGCAGGCGCACCAGCTGCGCATGCCGATCGCGCGGCTCGCGCACGACAAGAGCCGCGCCATGCTGCGCGCGACGCTGTCCGCATGGTTCGCGCAAAACGAAAATTCAGCCGCCACCGCAAAGGCGCTGGGCATCCACCGCAACACGCTCGACTACCGGCTGCGCCGCATCGGCGAGCTGACGGGACTGGACCTTGGCGCGAGCGAAGACAAGTTGCTGCTCTATGTGTCGTCATTGTTAAGCCCGACCTTGGGTTCGACGCTGAACGCGACGGTCAGCCCGGGCGACCCACCGGCATAGCCGACGATCCGCCGGTCGGCATCGATGCTGGCGCGACGCCCGGCTTGATGTCGCTGCGCTCACGCCGCGCTTTTGCAGCGGCAGCGATGCGGCGCGCTTCGGCCAGGGCAGCCGCGCGCTGTTCCTGCGTCAACTGGCCCCCCAGCGCGGTCAGCAACCCGCTGCCCTCGGCGAACATCTGCGGCGGCCGGTCGTCAGGCTGCGCAATCTGCGCGTCGATCAGGCCAACCGCGAGCAGGTAGCCGTACCCCTGCACCGGATGCCTGTCTGTCAGGTCCGAGCCGCCCAGCTTCTGCATTCCCCACAACATCAGTGCGGTCGTGTCGCCCGCCTCGGCCGCCGTGTCGAGCTGGCTGGCCGCCGTGGCCTTCCATTCGCGCACCAGGGGGTCGTCGGGCCGTGTCGTCAACGCACTCGGATCGCCAAACGGACCTTCAGCGGCATACATCCACGCCGCGCCCGGCACGCCGGCCTTGACGGCCGTGGCCAGGTAATCGAGCCGGGCCAGTCGCTCGCGTTCGGTCATCCCGCCACACATGCGCGTCATGTCCCGGCGCTCCCCGGCGTTCATTGCGCGTTTCGTGCCCAGTTTGCTGTCGTGGACCTCGAGATCGTGCCGCCGGTTAAACGATGAACAGCTCGAGACGAGCATATAGGCCGCGTAGGCATGGTACGGGTCGTGCGAGGCCAGCAGGTCGGCCACGTGCGCGCTCAGGTTCTGGCTGGCGGCGGCAGCCAGCACCGACGCAGGCACTGCAGCCGGCACCGCAGATGCCGGCACAGGCACAGGCACTGCAGGACGTGGCGCATCCGGCGGCGATCCCGCCGCCACGTCGACGGCCGTTTCACGTGTCGAACTGTTCCACATGAGTCCTGCCGCGCCAATGCCGGCCACCATCAGCGCGACCACCAGCCATCGTTGCAGACGTTTCTCCCTCACAGCGTCTCCCCGGTTGAAAGCATCGATCGAAGCGAGTATATCCAGCGCCGGCACGCTATTTCTCACACATTATGTCGACAGCTGGCGAAGATACACTTTGTAGCATTGCTTACTGGAATTCTTAACATGTTAGGCGGTGCCCGTAGTCTAATGAACTCATCGATTCAACGGATCGGCCACCAGGAGAAATAAAAATGAAAACCAAGTTCATCGCAGCATTGATTGCATTGACCTTTACCGTGAGTGGCAGCGCATTTGCACAACGCGGTGATCACGGAAACGATCGTGATCACGACCGCAACGGTTATTCGCAACAACACGACGACCGCCGCAACGACGATCGCCGTGACGACAAACGCAACGACCGCCACGACGGCCCGCGCGCCAACGATAACAAGCACCGCAACCACCATGCCCAGTATTATCGTCGTGATGATTCCCGCGGTGGCGGCCCGCGCCACGATTTGCGCCGCGGCGGCAGGCTGCACAAGGAATACCGCCATGATCGCTACGTGGTCAATGACTGGCGCGGTCGCCACCTGAGCGCGCCACCGCGTGGATATCATTGGGTCCAGACCGGTAACGATTATGTGTTGGCGACGATTGCCACCGGTATTATTGCCCAGGTATTGTTCGCGAATTAAAGCCAGCTGATCGTCGTATTAACCGCCCGTCGAAAGACGTGGCGGTTTTTTTACGCATACGCGTACCATATTTACAACATTCATTCATCACTCTCTAAATGTTGCGTCCATTCAACCCTGCGCACGTTTATTATCAATCAATACGCTTGATGTAATAACGGAGAATTGATGAAGACGAAATTGAAACCAGGCGCCCGCGCCGTGCGTGGCGTGCTCCTGGCGTGCGCTGGAACGACCATTGCCCTGGCCAGCCTGCCATTGGCCGCGCAGACGCTGCCGGCGGTGTCGGCGACCGAATTGCCGCGTGTCGAAGTCACGGGCTCGGCGATCCGCCGCGTGCAGTCCGAAACCGCGCTGCCGGTGCAAACGATTTCACGTGCTGAGATCGAGAAAACGGGCGTCACCACGGCTGCTGAACTGATGGGGCGGGTGTCGGCCAACAGCAATGGCCTGACCGACGGCGCCAGCATCAATGTCGGCGGCGACCAGCGCGGTTTCAACAGCGCCAACCTGCGCGGCATCGGCACCTCGTCCACGCTGGTGCTGCTCAATGGCCGGCGCATGGCCAACTTCGCTTCGCCCGGGGACGACACCGGCGTTGACCTGAACAATATTCCGGCCGCCGCCCTCGAGCGCGTCGAAGTATTGCTCGACGGCGCATCGGCGCTGTATGGCACCGATGCGATTGGCGGCGTCATCAACTTCATCACCCGCAAGGATTTCCAGGGCCTGGAAGCGAACGTGTACGTCGGCACGACCGACGAAGGCGGCGCCGGCAAGCGCACCGCCAGCCTCAGCGCCGGCAAGGGCGTGCTCGAGCGCGATGGCTACAACATCTTCGCCGTGGCTGACTTCCAGCGCACCAATCCGCTGAACACGTCGCAGCGCAGCTTCATTCCTGGCCTGCAGGTTGAACAGCGCCTCGGTCACCTGCTTTCGAGCTACACGAGTCCGGCCAATATCCGCCTCACCTCGGCCCAGCGTGACCATCTGCAGGAGATCGGTTTCACACTCAATGGAAAGCCGATCACCAACCGCCTGATCAACCTGTCGGTCCCGGGCTGCGCGCCGCCGGCCAATGTGTACTTGCCGGATGGCACGGGCGGCGTCGATGCCTGTACCTATAACTACATGGGCGACACCGAGCTGTATCCGAAGTCCGAAAAAGCCAGCGTGCTCAGCCGCGCTGTCATCAAGCTGGGCGGCTCGCACCAGGCGTATGCCGAAGTGGCGCTCAGCCGCGCGAAGACCGACTACACCGGCTCGTCGGCGCGCGTGGCGGGCTACGTCGATTATTCGCGGGTGCCGCAACTGGCCGGCACCGGCCTGGACCAATTGGACGACGATATCCCGGGCGAACTGGAGTTGCGCATGCGCCTGAACGAAGCGGGCCAGCGCACCAGCACCCTCACCAGCGAAGGCGTGCGTTTCGTCGTCGGCGTGACGGGCACGGTGGGCGGCTGGGATTACGACACCGCCTACAACCACAGCGTCAACACGGTCAAGGACCGCGACACCCATGGTTACCTGCTCTACAACGAGCTGCTCGAAGGAATCGCTGACGGCCGCATCAACCCGTTCGGTCCATCGAGCCCGGAAGGCAAGGAGCTGATCGACAGCATCCAGGTCGACGATGTCGTGCGCCGCGCGCGCGGCACGCTCGACGCCGTCGACGTCAAGTTGTCGCGCGCCCTGATGCCGATGGCCGGCGGCGACCTCGCGGTGGCGATCGGCGGCGAAGCGCGGCGTGAAAAGAACAGGTTCACGCCATCGGCCCTGCTCCTGAGCGACAACATCAACAATGACGCGGCGCCCGAAGGCGGCCGTGCCACCAGCGACAGCCGCGATGTGGCGGCGGTCTACGGTGAAGTCTTGGTGCCATTCGCGAAACAGTGGGAAGCGCAGCTGTCGGCACGCTACGACCATTACGAAAACGTGGGTGGCTCGGCCAGCCCGAAGATCGGCCTGACCTACCGGCCAAGCGAGGCGCTGCTGCTGCGCGGCTCGGCCGGCCGGGGTTTCCGCGCGCCGTCGATGACGGAGCTGTACCGTCCCACCGTCTACAGCAGCACGGCCACCCTGCCCGATCCGGTCTACTGCGCCACAGTCGAGAACAATTATTCGGACTGCGCCGACAACTGGGACACGCGCCGCTACAGTAACGACGCGCTGAAACCCGAGCGCAGCCGCCAGTTCTCGCTGGGCGCCGTATTCGCCGCCGGCAAACATGTCAGTGCATCGCTCGACTACTGGAACATCAAGCGCACGAACCTCATCAGCGAAATCGGCGACGACATCATCCTCGGCAACCTGGCCAAGTACGGCGACCTGGTGTATCGCGACGAGGATGGGCTGATCGACTACATCGAACTGCGCAAGGACAACCGCGGCGCGCAACTGGCAAGCGGCCTCGACCTGGCGCTGACGGTACGCGGCGTCGACACCGGCATCGGCCGCTTTGGCGGGCGCCTGAACGGCACCTATGTGCTGACGTCGAAAATCCAGAATGCGCCCGGCGATGCGTTCGTGAGCAATCTGAACCGCTTCGTGACCGACGGCGTGGTCCAGCGCTGGCGCCATACGGTCAGTGTCGACTGGGATCGCGGGCCGCTCTCGGCCAGCCTGCAAAATACGTTCTCGAGCGGCTACGAAGACCAGAATACCGCGATCAATATCGACAATGGCAGCGTGGTGGCGGCCAACCGGGTCAAGCGCTATTCGCTGTGGGATTTGTCGGGCGCGTATGCGGTCAATACGAACCTGAAACTGCGCGTGGGTATCCAGAATCTGTTCGACACGAGTCCGCCTTATTCGAACCAGGCGTATTACTTTTTATCCGGATACGACCCAAGTTATACAGATCCGCGCGGCCGTCGTTTTTATGCCAGTGCGAATTACTCGTTCAAATAACGCCTGAATGATCCTCACGGGATTCTGCCAAACAGCGGAATCCCGAATGCCGATGTCGAAAAAGCTTACACGTGTAAATACGTGAAGCAAGCGTTGATTAAAATTCCTATTGGAATCAGGTGGTTGACACCACCAGAAGGCATGGCACGGTTACTGCTAGTTACAAGACTCACACTAACCGGAGAAAACCATGTCCCTGCGATCGCTTAAAAACCTGCTTGTCGGCCTGTCGTTGCTGGTTTGCACGTCTGCATTTGCCGTACCATTTGTAGTCAATGTCGCTGGGGTCCAGAGTTTCGGTGCGCCGGGCGCAGCCGGAAATACGGTATTTACCCTCAACGTGGGGGCAGGCTCGCGGATCACCGGTATCGCGTACGACGTCAACCTCACGGCATACACGCCGAGCTATTTGTCCGAAATCGGCCTTTACTTCAGCGATTCAGGACAGTCAACTGGCGTCTATTTCACCCCGGGTTTTGAAGACTTGAATCCTGGCACCGGTAACTACGCCGACTCACCCAACCTGATTGACTTCGGCCTGGATTTCACGGTCGGTGCCGATGGCATCCTGCGACTGGAATTCTTCGAGGATTTCAATGATTCGGCAGTATCGCCGGACGGTGTCTGGAACTTCGGCACCATCACCTTCGATGTGACGGGCGATAACGTGCCTGGCGACCCGGGCACCGACATCCCTGAGCCGGCAACGGGCATGCTGATGGGTGCCGGCCTGGCGCTGATGGGCTTCACGGCCCGTCGTCGTCGCTCAGGCGGCAAGGCGGCGTAAGCAGCCACCTGGCGCAGTCGCTTGCGTGCTGCGTCAGAGAGACGGGTTCTCGATACGGACCAGTCTCCAGCAATCGTCCATCTTGAAGTAATACGACACCAGGTAATCGGTGTCGGGTTTGGCCAGATTGACCCGCGCCGTCGACGCTGTGACGTCTTCCAGTTGCATGACCAGCGCATTGTCCTTGCGCTCCTGCACCAGGGGCATGACGGGAAATTCAGCCGGCTGGACCATGGTGTAGCTGCGCTGCACCGCCTCGTCGCTGGAAAATCGCTGAATGAAAAATGAAATGTCCTGAGCCGGGCAAACGGATAGCGGCGTGGCTGCCGGCGAATCGGACTGGGTGTTCAACTGAGCCGCCTGGCCATGGCTTGCCGACATCAGCAGCAGCGCAAAGAATAGCTTGTTCAAACCACCCACGTTGACCTCCCGGATCGAGTCCTTCAAAAATGGCGCGCCGCGAACAAGCCGCTCAACGGCCAATGGATCGACCGATGGACATGCCTTGCAACCTGCGTCCGAGTTTACCAGAATAGCAATAGTGCCCTGAACACGAACGGCACGGTTGGCAACGACTGTGCCCATGTCGCCCACAGGATTGCACCTGATCCTGTTGCGGGACGAACCGGGGAAGCACCTCACGAACCGCGCGCCGATCTTTGCCAATGGCGCGCCGGGCCAGAACCACCCAGCAATCCTGACAGCTCACCACCAAGAAAAAGTGGTGCGTGCTGTGGGTTTTCTGTCGTCATACAGGCACGAAACCCATCTGACATGACGCATTTCTGCACACGATTGCATTGTCATGACTCAAATGCAACGGATAAGCTGGCATTATGTGGAAGATAAGACATGAACGTCTGCAGCGCTCAAGGGCGGCAGGCACAGAAAATCGCACGGCACTGACAGAATGACGATGAATCGATTTCGAATTACCGGACTCCCGGCCAGCATCCGGGGCACGCTGCCCACTCATCTTGAAGCATCCACCACCCCTTCTCCCCACCGCCCCCGCCTGCTGCTGGTCGACGACGAACCACGTGTGCTGGCCTCGCTGCAGGAAATGCTCAAAGGTTGCGGTTATGCCATCAGTACGGCTGCCAGCGGCAACGAAGCGCTGGCGTGCCTGGCAGAGCAGCGCTTCGATTTGGTGCTGCTCGACCTGCTCATGCTGGATGTCGACGGCCACCAGGTCATGGACTTCATCAACCAGCACGACATGAAGGCCGACGTCATCGTTGTCAGCGGCACCGTCGGCATCGAGTCGGCCATCGGGGCCTTGAAGCGTGGCGCCCACGACTACCTGCGCAAGCCATTCAGCCGCGAAGAATTGCTGCGCACGGTCGACAACGCGCTCAGGCAGCGCGACCTGCAGCAGACCAACCGCCGCATGGTGGCGGCGCTCGCGCTGTCCGAAAAAAAATACCGCTACCTGGTCGATGCCTCGCCCGACATGATCTACATGCTCGGTCATGAAGGCCGCTTCACCTACGTCAATGACCGCGCCTGCCAGATGCTGGGCTACGAACGGGAAGAGCTGCTGGGCCAGCACTATACGGCGCTGCTGCATGCCGAAGACCACGAGCGTGCCCTTTATGTGTTCAACGAGCGGCGCGTCGGCGAGCGGGCCTCGCGCGACGTCGAGCTGCGCGTGACATGCCGCGCGGGTCCACAGCACACGCACGACGTCGCCGACACGTCCGTGATGACGATCTCGCTCAACGCGATCGGCATGCACCGTGAAAAACGCGATCCGCACACGCCCACCTATGTCGGCACCTACGGCATCGCGCGCGACGTGAGCGCGCGCAAGCGTGCCGAGGCGGTCATCCATCACCAGGCCTACCACGACATCCTGACCGACCTGCCCAACCGCGTGCTGTTCAAGGACCGGCTCGGCCTGGCAATGCTGCAGGCCCGGCGCAAGCGCACCGAACTGGCGGTGATGTTCATCGACCTGGACCGCTTCAAGCTCGTCAACGACACGCTCGGCCACGGCCATGGCGACAAATTGCTGCAGCAGGTGGCCCAGCGGCTGAAAGATTGCCTGCGCAAGGGCGACACGCTGGCGCGCCAGGGTGGCGACGAATTCACGATCGTGCTGCCCGATCTGCGCTCGCGCGACGATGCACGCGTGGTCGCCGACAAGTTCATCGAGCGGCTGCAACAGCCGTTCGACCTGGAAGGCAACGAAGTGCATATCTCGGCGTCGATCGGCGTCGCCATCTACCCCGAACACGGCGAATCGATCGATGAGCTGCTGCGCAATGCCGACATCGCGATGTACCGCGTGAAGGACCTCGGCAAGAACGGCCACGCCTTCTACGACCCGTCGATGCACGACGCGCTGCACCAGAACGTCGCGCTGGAACAGCATCTGCGCCGGGCACTCGAGCGCAACGAACTCGAGATGTACTACCAGCCGCAAATCGACGCTGCCAGTGGCCGCATCATCGGCGCCGAGGCGCTGATGCGCTGGAACCATCCGGTGCGTGGCCTGATCATGCCTGGCGAGTTTTTGCCGTTTGCCGAAGAAAGCGGCCTGATCGTGCCGATCTCGGAATGGATGATCGACACGCTGTGCCGCGACATGGCGCAGTGGGGCACGGACGGTGCGGACCCGTTGACGCTGTCGCTGAATCTGTCGCCGCATTATCTCGACCACAGCAAATTCTTCGAAACGATGCGCAACGCCTTGCAGCGCTATGACATCGGCCCCGGGCGGATCGCAGTGGAAATCACGGAAAACATCTGCATCCGCAATCCACAGTATGCGATCGAGCAGCTGAAAAAGCTCGGGCAGCTGGGCGTGTCAGTGGCCATTGACGATTTCGGCACCGGGTATTCGTCGCTCGCGTATCTGCACCGGTTTCCGATCCACACCATCAAGATCGACCAGTCATTCGTGCAGCAGATCAGCGACGAGGATGGGCATTATCCGGTCGTGCTGGCAATCATCTCGATTTCACGCGGCTTGAATCTCGACCTGGTGGCCGAGGGCGTGGAGACGGAAGTGCAGGCGCGCTACCTGCGCGCGCACGGGTGTTCGACCATGCAGGGCTTTTTGTTCCACCGGCCGATGCCGTTGGGCGGCTTTGTAAACGTGCTCAATTCCTGACGTGGATGCCGGGGGATCTCCCCCCGGTGAACCTCGCCTGCCGTGACTGCAACAGCAGGTGAGCTACGCCATCATTCCCCCGTGATCTTCGCATCCTTCACGAACTTGCCCCACGTCTGATATTCCTTGACCGTATGCGCAGCCAGTTCCTGCGGCGTCATATAGACCGCGTACGCACCCTGCTCCTGCGCCTTGCGCTTGAAGGCGTCGGTCGCCATGATTTTCTTGATTTCCCCCGTCAGCTTGTCGACGATCGGCCTGGGCGTGTTGGCGGGCGCGTACACGGCGAACCACGAGCTCACGTCGAGCTTTTCGTACCCTTTGATCGTCGCGGTGGTCGGCACATTGGGCAGGCTCGGCAGTGCCACGTTGCCGGTGACGGCAATGGCGCGCAGCTTGCCGGATTTGATGTGGGCCAGCAGCGGCGGCGCTGTCGTGAAGGTCATTTCGACGTTCCCACCCAGCAGATCGGTAATCGCCGGACCCGTGCCTTTGTAGGGCACGTGCGCGATATTGGTGCCGCTCATCTGGTTCAGCATTTCGCCCGTGACGTGCTGCAGCGAGCCATTGCCGGACGACGCGTAATTGAGTTTGCCGGGGTGTGCCTTGGCATAGCTGACCAGCTCAGGCAGCGTCTTGACCGGCAGATCGGGGCGCACGACGAACACTTGCGGCGCCACGATCAGGTTGGCGACCGGGGTGAAGTCCTTGATCGGATCGAACCCGGCCTTGACCACATGCGGCGTGATGACGTGAAAGCCCGAATACTGCACCAGCAAGGTATAGCCGTCCGGCCTGGCCCGCTTGACGGCCGAGGCAGCGATCGCACCCGCCCCGCCCGGCCGGTTCTCGACGACAACCGGTTTGCCCAGTGCCTTGGACAGCGGATCGGAAATCATGCGCGCTGCCAGGTCGGTCGTGCCGCCCGGCGCGGCCGAGACCATCAGCGTGATGGCGCGCGCGGGATAGTTGTCCTGCGCGTGCGCGCCGATGCTGACAAGTGCTGCGCCGACGGCGAGCATACTGGCGCGCATGCGCAGCGAGTGGATCGATTTCATGGTGTCTCCTGAATTATTAAAATAGTTTTTTGCCTACCGGTCATCGCGTGACTTCAGGCCGGCCGCGCTTCTGCGCGTTCCCTGATCGCTTCAAAATCCCCGGGTGGCCGGTGCAGATCGAGCCGCCGGCCCGCCTTGACGATCTGGCTCGGCGTCTCGTGCCCGATCAGGCCGGGCAGCCGTGCCGATGCGTCCAGCAAGCGGCCCAGATCGACACCCGTGTCGTAGCCCATCAATTGCAACGCGTGTACCACCTCTTCGGTGCAGACATTGCCCGAGGCGCCGGGTGCATACGGGCAGCCGCCGATACCGCCAAGCGACGCGTCGAAGCGGTCGGCGCCCGCATCGATCCCGGCCAGCACATTGGCCAGGCCCATGCCGCGGGTATTGTGAAAGTGCAGGCTCAGTTCGGTATCCGGCCACGCGGCGCGAAAACGCGCCGTCAGCGACGCCACCTGGCTCGGGTACGCCATACCGGTCGTGTCGCACAGGGTGATGCCGCCGGCGCCCGCCTCGTCGATGAAGCGCGCGCACCAGGCCAGCACCGTGTCTTCCGGCACGTCGCCTTCCATCGGGCAGCCGAACGAGCACGACAACGAGATATTGACGGCCAGCGCCGCTTGCCGCGCCAGTGCCGCCACCTCGCACAAGCCCTGGAACGATTGCGCCTGCGTCATGCGCAGATTGGCCAGGTTGTGTGTTTCGCTGGCCGACATCACCAGGTTCAGCTCATCGGTGCGGCTCTCGATCGCGCGCTCGGCGCCGCGCACGTTCGGCACCAGCGCGCTGTAGATCACGCCCGGCATCCGCTCGATGCCGAGCATCACTTGCTGGGCATCGGCCAGCGCCGGAATCGCTTTGGGCGACACGAATGCGGTCACTTCGATCTTGGCCATGCCGGCCTGCGACAGGCTGTTGACCAAGGCGATCTTGTCGGCGGTCGGTACAAACACCGATTCGGCCTGCAAGCCGTCGCGCGTGCCGACTTCCTGCATGTGGATGCGGCGCCCAGCGCCGTTCCACCGGTTCATGCGACCACTCCCTTGCTGCGCAAGGCGGCGATGTCCGGTTCACTCAATCCCAGTTCGCGCAGCACGCCATCGGTATCGTCACCGAGGCCCGGTGCGGAGGTGCGCACGCTGCCCGGGGTGCCAAGCAATTTGGGGACGACGCCCGGCACCTCGAGGTCATAGCCGTCGCGCGTGGACTGGGCCAGGATCATGTCGCGCGCCCGGTAATGGGGATCTTCCGCGATGTCTTTCGCCGTATAGACCTTGCCGGCCGGGACGCGTGCGCCGCCAAGCAATTTGAGGACCTCGTTGATCGGGCGCGTTGCCGTCCAGACGCTGATGGCAGCGTCGATCTCGGCCACGCGCACGACCCGGCCGGCATTGCCGGCCAGCGCCGGGTCGTGCGCCAGGTCGTCGCGCCCGATCACGGCCATCAGCCGCTTGAAGATGCTGTCGCCGTTACCGGCGATCAGGACATAACCGTCGTTGCAGCGGTAGGCGTTCGACGGCGCGATGCCGGGCAGTGCACTGCCTGCCGCTTCACGCACGGCGCCAAAGGCGCTGTATTCGGGCAGCAGGCTTTCCATGACATTGAACACGGCCTCGTGCAGGGCGACGTCGATCACCTGGCCTTTGCCGCCATTGACCTTGCGGTGGTACAGCGCCGTGAGCACGCCGATGGTGCCGTGCAGCGCGGCCAGCGTGTCGCCGATCGACACGCCGCAGCGCACCGGCACGCGGTCGGGTTCGCCCGTCAGGTGGCGCAGGCCGCCCATTGCTTCGCCGATGGCGCCAAAGCCCGGCAGGTCGCGGTACGGACCGGTCTGGCCATAGCCCGAGATGCGCAGCATCACAAGGCCGGGATTGATGGCCGATAACGCCTCCCAACCCATGCCCCAGCCTTCGAGGGTGCCGGGGCGGAAGTTCTCGATCAGCACATCGGCTTCGGCGATCAGTTTGCGGGCGATGTCCTGGCCTTCGGCGCTGCGCAGGTCAAGGGCAATCGAGCGCTTGTTACGCGACTGCACCTGCCACCAGACCGACGTGCCTTCCTTGATCATGCGCCAGTTGCGCAGCGGGTCGCCGCTGCCGGGGGCCTCGATCTTGATGACGTCGGCGCCGAATTCGCCCAGTGTCTTGCCGGCGAACGGGCCGGCGATCAGTTGGCCCATCTCGATCACGCGCACGCCGCGCAGGGCGCCGGCGGGAATGCTGTTGTTGAGGTTCATGCTGGTCTCGTCGATGGTTGTACCTTGTCGACCCAGCATAGAGACAACGGGCCCTGCCCGTCCAACCGTTTCTTTTCAACGAGCCTTCGTCAACCGCGAACGCTCTTCGGCGGCTCCCAGATGCGCAAGCAGCGCCCGCGTTACCGGTGACAAGCCCTTTTCTTCCCGCACCACGATGCGCAGCTCGCGCTCGGCCCACGGCTCATCGATCTCGACGGCCACCAGGCCCAGCGGCTGGCCGATGGCGGTAAACACTTCATGGGGAATCACGCCCAGGCCCATGCCCACCTGCGCCATGCGGCACACGGCGTCGAAGCCGGGCACGTGGATGCGGGTTTTCAATGGCCGGCCCGAAGCGCGCGAGGCCAGATGCGTGCGTTTGTTGATCGAACTGTCCGCGTGCAGGCCGACATGGTCGAAGTCGAGGGTGTCGGCGAACGGCACGCGGCCGCGCCCGGCCAGCGCGTGGTCATGGCGCATGACGAGCACGATGCGGTCGCGCCGGTACAGGCGGCTGTGCAGCTCGCGGGTATCCGTGTCGCCCGAGCAGATGCCGATTTCGGCGAAGCCATCTTCGACGCCCTTGACGACATCGCCGCTGGGGCGCTCTTCGAGGTCGAGACGGATCTGCTCGTGCAGGTTCAGAAAGGCGCGCAGGTCCTCCGGCAGAAATTCCACGATGGCCGACAGGTTCGCCACCATGCGCACATAGCCGCGCAGGCCCTGGGCGTGCTCGGCCAGTTCCTGGCCGATCTTGTCGACACTGAGAAGGATGCGGCGCGCATGCGTCAGCAGCGATTCACCGGCCGGGGTCAGGGTCATGCCGCGTGCAGTGCGCACCATCAGCGCCACGCCCAGCGCCCCCTCCATATCAGCCAGCCGCTTGCTGGCGGCCGAGACGGCAATGGCTTCACGCTCGGCGGCGCGGGTGAGTGAACCTTCTTCGTGGATTGCCAGGAAAAGCTGCAGGCTGGTGAGATCCAGCCTTCTGAGGATATTGTTCAGTGCCATCGAAAAAGCTGATACAGCGGGAGACGAGAGTGTCACGACTGTATCAGGTCTTCTCAGGCAAACAGGTTCCCCACTGTGGGCGCGGCCGCCAGGTTCCAGATGCGCCCCGCCAGCGCGCGCATCTCGGCCTCGCTCGCGGCTTCGCCGAACAGCGCCAGCCGCAGGGCTTTCTGTTCGAGTTCAGCGCGCGACAAGGTGTTGCCGGGGTCGCCCTTCGGTTCGTCGACCCGGCCGGTGAGGCGCCGGCCATCGGTCGTCTCGACCGTGACCTTGCCGATCCAGCGTGCCGGATACGCGGTGTCGACTTCGTCGTCGAATTCCATGCCCACCTTGCCACGAAACGCCGCAATCGGCGCTGCATTGAAGTTGTCTTCGAACTCGCTCAGGCCGGCCACATCGTAATGCGCGATCAGCCCGAGCACCGTGCCCATCGAGAATTTGGCCTGGTGCACCGTGTGCGGATCGACGACCGCGCCCAGCACGTCGATTGCGCCCTGGTGCACGTGCGCGACGACACGCGCGATCTGCCCGGGTTGCAGGCCGTGTGTCCGCATCACCTGCTGCAGGGCGTCGGCGGCCGGATGCGTGTGCCGGCACGAAGCGTGAAACTTGAATGAGGTCTCGGCCAGCGCCCAGCGTTCGCCCAGGCGGTCGGTGAGCCTGGCCGGGTCGGCGTCGCTCGACATGCCCGCCGCCATGCCCTGCGCACCCTCAAGAATGCGGCGCGCACCGGTAAAGCCGTCCTGCGCCAGGTAGGCCGACGTCAATCCGTTCGCGGCTGCCGCTGCCGTGTGCAACTGCTTCGAGTCGGCCGCGTCGCGCAGGAATTCCCACAGGCCCGCCGCCTGCGTGCCGGCCGAGCCGAAGGCATGCAGCATCTGGTCGGGCGTGAGCCTGAGCAAATGCCCCGCCGCCGCCGCGGCGGCCAGCGTGCCGGCCGTGCCCGTCGTGTGGAAGATGCGGTAGTGCGAGCGGCCGAGAAACTCGCCGATGCGGATACCGGCTTCATAGCCGGCCACGGCCGCCGTCAGCAGGTCGCGCCCGCTGGCCCCGATCGACTGGGCAACGGCAAGTGCTGCCGGAAACACGACCGCGCCGGGATGGAAGACCGAGCCGTTGTGCACGTCGTCCTGCTCGGCGACGTGCGAGGCAGCAGCATTGACCATTGCCGCGAACAGCGGCGTGGTGGTGCGGCGCGAGATCAGCACCTGGCAGGCGCCGCCCCCCGGCCCCATCGTCTGCGCGTAGCGGTCGATGGTTTGCACGGCGCGTGACGTGCGGCCGGCCAGCGCGGAGCCGATCCAGTCGAGGAACAGGTCTTCGGTACGCATGCGCACGGCATCGGGAATCTGCTCGTAGCGCAGGGTGGCGGCGAAGCTGGCAAGCAACTGACTCGGGTGCTGATGATCAGCCATATGGTCTCCTGGATTCTTCCTATCGGTCGTCGGCATGCTGTGGCGCCGTTGGCGCAGTTTGCCCATCATAGAGAGCGATACCGAACAATTAGAAATAGAAAAATCTGATACCAGCATGATGTTGTGAGATCAACCGCCGCCTGCATCGCCGGATACTGTCCTTCCCACAATAAACATTATTCACCCTCTCAGTAATGAGATATCATTATCAATAAGGTCGCCATCTGTTCATCAGCCCGTCAACCTGCACGCAGCTGACATCCGACCCGACAAGTTCTCTTCTCACCCTGCCTTTCACTCCGGAGTATCGATCTTGCAATCCGCCACCTGCTTCACCCGCCTGCGTGCGATTCCCCACGCCGTCGTACTCACCTGCCTGTTCGGCGGCGCCGCCGTCGCGGCTGACGAGACGCCTGACCTCGCTCCGCTGCCTGCGCCCTCTGCGCAGGTCGTCGAAGTCCGGGGCCAGCGGGGCGACGACGAACGGCTGGCGCCTGGCCTGGGCGCCACCTCGCTGCCGGGCAGCGTGACCACCGTGACGGCCGAGGACCTGGCCACGCTCGACATCGGCCGCGACATCTCGAACGTGTTTCGCCGCGTGCCGGGCGTGGTGGCCAACAATATCGACCAGGGCGATACGGGCAACGGATTCCGGATGCGCGGCTTCGCCACCCAGGGCACGCACGGCGCCGACACCGCCATCCATATCGACGGCGTGCCGCAGAACATCCCATCGAGCCAGGGCGGCGCGGGCCACGGCCCGGCCTTCCTCGAATGGATGACCGGCGACATGATCGACACCTTCGACGTCATCAAGGGCCCGGTCTCGGCCCTGTACGGTGACCAGAACCGCGCTGGCGCGGTGGCGATCCGCACGCGCGAAGGGGGCGCGGCCACGCCGTCGAGCGCGACGGTGACGGTGGAGAGCTATGGCGGGCGGCGCGGCTCGCTCGTGCTGTCGAACGACCTTGGCCGCATCCGATCGCTGGTGGTGGCCGACCGCTACAGCCTCGACGGATTCCGCCACGGCGCCAGCCTTGACCGCAACAACCTGTTCTGGAAGCTCTCGACCAATATCGGCGACGGCGTCTACAGCCTGCGCGCCACCTATTACAAGTCGGACTACGCAGGCGCCGGCTACCTGTCGCTGCCGGCCATGGAAGCCGGGCTGGTCGACCCGCACGACACCATGTTCAACCTGCCGGGCTTTGGCGATGCGCACCGCAAGACGCTCGTGTTCAACCGCAATCCCGCAGCGGGCGACGCGGGCTGGTTTGCCACCGCCTATGCGGAAGACTTTGCCCGCAGCCGCGCGATCCAGACCAGCACCACGCTGCACACCTATGGCTACGACGAGCGCGACATTTTTGGTGCGCGGGGCGGCAATACCTGGGCCTTCGGCGATGCCGGCATGCTGACGGTCGGCCTTGAGGCGCGCCGGGACAAGGGGGATGCGTTTCGGCAGCAATACCGCAACCGCCAGCCGACCGCCAGCTACGTCAACAACCAGGACCTCGACCTGCTGACCTACGGTGCGTTCATCCAGGGCCAGTACCGCATCCTGCCCACGCTCAAGCTGCACGGCGGCGCGCGCTACGATCGTTTCGACTACGACCTCGTCAACCGCAAGCTGCCCGCCGCATCGACCGGCTACGACGCCTCGGTGGTCACGCCAAAATACGGCGCGATCTGGAACGTGCTGCCCACCATCGAGCTGTACGCGAACATCGCCCAGGGCTTCCGCTCGCCGGCGGCCGAGCAGATCAGCACCAGCGGCAGCCTGGGTCCGCTGGGCGCGCTTGGCGGGCGCAGCAATCCGGGCATCGATCCGAGCCGGGTGCGCTCGCATGATCTCGGCTTCAAGGCGGCGCCACTGGACGGCCTGAGCGTGTCCGGCGCGTTCTACTTTATCCAGAACGACGACGAGATCATCAACACGGCGCCGGACGTGTTCGTGGCATCCGGCCAGACCACGCGCCGGGGTCTCGAACTTGACCTGCACTACCAGCTCAGCAGCGCGCTGAACACGTACCTGAGCTACGGCCGCATCCTGCGCGCGCAGCTGGACAACCCGGCGCCTGGCGCCGGCCCGCGCCTGTCGGTGCCGGAACACACGTGGAAAGCCGGCGTCCAGTACCGCACGGCGGTGGGCCCGGGCCGGCTGTCGCTCAGCGGCGACGTGTACGTCACGGCCGGCAATCCCTATTACATGGGCACGCCGCTGTACGAACGCGACATGCCGACCTATGTGCGCTACGACATGAAGGCGACCTACGATCTGGGCAAGTTCCAGGGCGCGCTGTTTGCCACGCTGCAGCCGCACGAGTTCGCCAGCGATATCGCGTATGGCACGGCCGGTGGCTTGCTGGTGACGACCGTGCCGCAGGCCACGGCAGGCGCGTCGCTGCGCTACTACTTCTGATTTACTACGTCTGATTTACTACGTCTGACCGCGGAGGAGCCGCGTCCATCGTGGCGCGGTCGTTGCACCGGGCGACCCACTGGATTGATGCAGATCAACGACTGCCAGGCGCTGCAGGGTGTAATTTTGACGCCTGTCACATTACCCCTCCATCACAGCGCATGCACCACACCCCATGGTACTTCCCCGTCTGACCTGGCCCGCCAAAGCACATGGCGGCGCCGCGCATCTCCTCCTGCTGTTGCTGCTTCAAGCTGCCACGGGTTCCGCCGCATTTGCCCATGGAGCACTCCCAGGCACCGACGTCCCGGCGCCCGTGGTCAATCCTTGTGCCCCGATCGCCGCAACCGATGCATCCTGGCTGTCCGGCGCACAGGAACTGGCGCCGCTCGCACTGCAACTGCTGCGCGCGGCGCCCGAGCACGGGCTTGAGGTCCGCCGCTATCAGGTGGACGAGCTGACCGGGCGGCTGGCCGGCCCGGAGGGCGCATCGACGGCATTTGTGCGCGACCTCGACCGCGCAATGATGCAGTACCTGTGCGATCTGCACGGAGGCCGTGCGGCCTGGGCCAGCCGGGTGTCCGCAGCGCCCGACACCGGCTTCGACCCGCGCCAGCGCCTGGCCGACGTGCGCGACGCGCAAGGACTGGCACAGGCCATCGACGCCGCCGCACCCGCCATTCCGCTGTATGGCAGGGTCAAAGCGGCGCTGGCACAGTACCGCGCGCTGTACGAGGCAACACCGGCCTGGCCCGCGCTGCCGCCGGTCGCGCGGGCCGCCATTCACGCCGGCGAGCCCTATGCGGGCGCGGCCCTGCTGCAGGCGCGGCTGCAGTTGCTGGGCGATCTGGACGCTCAGGCGCCCATGGGCAGCGACGGCATCTATACGCCGGCACTGGCTGGCGCCGTGCGGCGTTTCCAGGCGCGGCACGGGCTGGATGAAGACGGCGTACTGGGCACTGCGACGGTCACGGCCCTGTCGGTGCCGCCCGCGCATCGCATCGCCCAGCTGGCGCTGACGCTCGAACGCCTGCGCTGGCTGCCACCGCCTCCGGCGCACGGGCGCGTCGTCGTCGTCAACGTGCCGACCTACCGCTTGTGGGCCTTCGATGCCAGGGACAACTTTGCGGCGCCCGCGCTGGAAATGCGCGTGATCGTCGGCGCGCGCGGCCGCACGCCCACGCCGCTGTTCATCGGAGAAATGCGCTACCTGGAATTCGCGCCATACTGGAATGTTCCTGCCAGCATCCAGAAGAGTGAGATCGTCCCGAAGCTGGCGCGCAATCCTGCCTATCTGCAGCAGAATGACATGGAACTGGTGGGGTCGGACGGGCGCGTGCTGCAGGTTGGCGCCGGCGATGCGGCAAGCCGCCTGCGGGCCGGTGGCGCGAGGGTCAGGCAGCGTCCCGGCCCGCGCAACGTGCTGGGCGACGTCAAGTTTGCACTGCCCAACCCGATGAATATCTACCTGCATTCAACGTCGGCCAGGGAACTGTTCAAGCGCACGCACCGTGACCTGAGCCATGGCTGCATCCGCGTCGAACAACCGGCCGAGCTCGCGCAATTCGTGCTGGCCGATCCGCAGCAGTGGAGCGGTGCACAGGTGACAGCCGCCATGAGCGCGGGCAAGAACCGTTTCGTCAAGCTGGCCGAACCGGTGCCCGTCGTGCTGTTCTATGCAACTGCCCTGGTCGATCGCCAGGGCCGGGCCTTGTTTGCACCCGACATCTACGGGCGCGACGCCGCGCTGATCGCGGCGCTGCAGCTGGAATGAACCCTGCGCTGCCGTGGCGCCGGCTTCGGCACCGTCACGCCACGGCGACTGCGTCGCTCGCGTGTTCGCTGTCGATGGTCTCCTGCTTGACGGACGACGAGGTGGTGTTCAACGGCGCCTGCGCCGCAACACCGTGGACGGCGGCGGCCTGCGCCAGCAGCGCGTAGAAGATCGCGTTCATGCGGCGCATTTTCTTGGTATCCATGGGGGCTCCCTGATTGGTGGATGAGCGCCATGTGGTTGGCAGTCACGGCATGCAGTGTGCCGAGATGGGTACGCAATTTCATTGATGCACGTCAAAAACTGCCGTTACCGTGGCCCATCGGTGAAACATGCCTACCGCACCAGCACGTAGCGGCCAGGCGCATCGTCCTGCACCGCGGCCGGATCAACCGGCGTCACAGCGGTGGCGGCGATCTGCGCTGTGACGTGGCTGCGCAGCCAGTGCTCCCAGGCCGGCCACCACGAGCCGAACTGCTGCGGCGCCGCGGCGCACCAGGCATCGGGATCGAGATAGCGGCCGTCGCGGGCGCGCGTGGCGAGCTGGTAGCCGTGCCCGCCGCCAGTCCCTGGTGGGTTGACGACACCGGCATTGTGCCCGCCGCCCGTCAGGCAGAACGTGAGCTCGGCGTCGGCCAGCAGGTGCAGCTTGTACACCGACAGCCAGGGCGCGACCGTGTCGCGCCGGGTGCCGAGCACGAACATGGGCAGTTGCAGGTCGGACAGCGCCACCGGCCTGCCGCCCACGCGGTAGCGGCCCTGCGCCAGATCGTTGTCGAGATACAGGCTGCGCAGGTACTCGCTTTGCTGGCGGTACGGCATCCGGGTGGCATCGGCATTCCAGGCAGCCAGGTCGCTGGTGACGCGCCGGCCCTTCCCCATCAGATAATTCTGCACCATGCGCGACCAGACCATGTCCTTCGCATTGAGCAGCGCAAACGCGCCTTCCATCTGCGTGCCGTCGAGATAGCCTTTGCCGGCCATGACGTTGTCGAGGAAGTTCAGCTGGCTCTCGTCGATGAACAGGCCCAGTTCGCCCGGCTCGGTGAAGTCGACCTGCGCCGCCAGCAGCGTCAGGCTGGCCAGGCGCCCGTCGCCGTCGCGCGCCATGGCGGCTGCGGCAATGGCCAGTAGCGTGCCGCCCAGACAGTAGCCGAGCGCCTGGATCGGGTACCCGGGGCGCCGTGCGGCGACCTGGTCGATGGCCGCCATCACGCCCATCTGCAGGTAATCGTTCATCCCGAGATCGCGATCGGCCGCATCCGGATTTTTCCAGGAGATCATGAAGACGGTGTGGCCCTGGCCGACCAGATAGCGCACCAGGGAATTGGCCGGGGACAGGTCGAGAATGTAGTATTTCATGATCCATGGCGGCACCATCAGGACCGGCTCGGCGCAGACGGTGGCGGTCGCCGGCGCATACTGGATCAGCTCGATAAGACGGTTGCGGTACACCACCTTGCCCGGTGTCAGGGCTACACCACGGCCTGGTTCAAACTCCGTTGGCGCCGTCGCTGCGACGCCGCGCGCGTCCTCGAGCACATTGTGCCAACCCATGACCAGATTCATGCCGCCGGAACGCCAGGTTTCCCTGAGCACGACCGGATTCGTCAGCAGGAAATTAGATGGCGAAAACATGTCCAGTGCCTGGCGCACGGCAAAGGTCCATACCTGCTCGTGATGCCGCGTTACCCCGGGCACGCCGGTCGTGGCGTTGTACCACCACTGCTGCTCGAACAGGAACGCCTGGTGGATCAGGTTGAACGGCCATGCCTGCCATTCGGGCGCGGCGAAGCGGCGGTCTTGCGGCAGCGGGGCGATGCAGGGCGTGGTGTCCTGGCCCGCACTTGCGGCAGCGCTTGCCGCCAGGCGCAGCAGCTTGCGCTGCGCCTTGATGACCAGTTCGCGCTGTTTATCGGGAGAGCCGGCCAGATGCACCAGCCAGTCCGTGGCGGCCGCCGCCAGCGAGGCCGGGGACAGGCCCTGTGTCCACCAGGCGAGCTGCGCGTAGAGCGCACGGTCGAGCTCGCGCACCGGCGGGTCGCCAGGGGCCGCGGACCCGGTCGCAGGCAGGGATGGCAGATCCGAAATGCGCATACCCTCCTCTCAGCGAAACAGCAAGACAGGCAGATGCGCATGCTCGATCACCCGCGCCGTCTGGCTCGCCAGAATGTGCTCGCTGGCGCCGTGGCGGCCATGCGAGCTCATGCAGATCAGGTCAGCGTGATGATCGAGCGCGGCGCGCACGATTTCGCGCCATGGTTCGGCGCCGGTCAAGACCTTGCACTCGCATGCCACGCCCAGCGTGAGCGCGGTGTCGGCCACCTGTTCCAGAATGCGCTCTGCATGCGCCGGCGTGGCCAGCGCCAACACGGTGTCAGCAATGTCAGGGGGCGGGACGACATGCACGGCGACCACGGCCGCCCCAATGTCGGCGGCAAACGCCAGGCAGGTGGACACCAGCGGCGTCATTGACAACGACCCGTCGACCGGCAACAAGATGCGCTGAAACATGGGGCATTCTCCGAAAAATGGGTGTCAGCTCCTGCCGTCGGGCTGTCATCGGGCATCGGGTTGATCCTAGTCGTGCCGGCACGAACACCGCTATGACATGCATCAAAAATCGCGGCGACGCGAAGCCTGGCGGACGTTCTTCCTCCTGTCTCGCCCGGCAAGTTTGATGCAAGTCAAATTCGATGAAACCGGTTGCGCCACGCACAAACGTAGCGCTGGACTGACCGCCACGACGCGCCGTACGCTGGCTGTCACGGCCATCCGGAGGTGCACCATGTGCTACAAGACCATCGTCGTTCACGTTGACCATTCGCTGCATGCCGAGGCGCGTATACAGTACGCGGCGCAGCTGGCCGCGCGCTGCGGCGCGCACCTCGTCGGCAGCGCCTTTTCCGGCATCTCGCGCTATGCCGAGGCCGGCAGCACCATGCTGCTGGCGCAGCAGCACGAACGCCGGGGCGACCACGACACCGCACTGGCACGCTTCGACGCCATTGCCACTGCCGAGGGTGTGGCCAGTCACGAGCGGCGCTATGCCGACGACGAACCGGCCGGCGGACTGGCGCTGCAAGGCCGTTACGCCGACCTCGTCATCGTCAGCCAGACCGACCTCGATGATCCGGCGGCAGCCCACCTGGCCGGGCCAGTGCCGGCGCAGGTGGTCCAGGGCAGCGCGCGCCCGGTGCTGGTGCTTCCCCACGTACGCCGGCACGAGACGATCGGCGGGCGCATCATGCTGGCATGGGACGGCAGCCTGCAGGCCACGCGCGCCGTCGCCGGCGCCATGCCGCTGCTGCGCGATGCCGGCCTGGTGGCGATCGTCCTGTTTCAGCCGCTCGAGGCAACCGGGCGCGAGCCGGGCACCGATCTTGCCCTGTATCTGGCACGCCAGGGCGTGCGCTGCGAGGTGCACGTCGAACCGTCGCCAATCGACGACGGCGCCGCCTTGCTGGCCTGCACGGATTGCCTGGACGCCGACCTGACCGTCATGGGCGCCTACGGGCGGCCCCGCCTGCGCGAGCTGGTCCTGGGGGGCGTCACGGAAACCCTCCTCGACCGGATGACCGTGCCGGTGCTGATGGCGCACTGATGGCCGCCGACCCGACGGCCGATGGCTTGAGCGCCGCCGAGGCCGCGCACCGTATCGCCACGGACGGGCCGAACACGCTGGCCGAAACCGAACGGCGCACCTGGCGCCGCATCGCCGCCGACAGCGCCCGCGAGCCGATGTTCCTGCTGCTCGTGGGCGCGGCCCTGCTGTACCTGGCGCTGGGCCAGCTCGATGAAGGGCTGCTGCTGTGCCTGATGGTCGCCGTCAGCCTTGGCCTGGCCCTGTATCAGGAAGGCAAGACCGAGCGCGCACTGGCCGCGCTGCGCGATCTGGCCAGTCCGCGCGCGCACGTCCTGCGCGACGGCTGCTGGCACGTCATCGACAGTGCCGGCATCGTGGCCGGTGATCTCGTCGCCGTTCACGAAGGCGACCGGGTGCCGGCCGATGCCCACGTGCTCAGCAGCGTGGGACTGCAGGCCGACGAGTCACTGCTGACCGGCGAATCGATGCCAGTCGACAAAGATGCAACGGCCATGCTGTTTGCCGGGTCCCTGGTGCTGCAGGGTCACGCGATCGCCCGGGTGGCCGCCACCGGCGCGCGCAGCCAGCTGGGCCGGATTGCCGCATCACTGCAGTCGCTGCGGCCCGCGCCGTCACCACTGCAGCGCCAGAGCGCTGCGCTGGCGCGCGCCTTCGCCTTGCTGGGCATGGCGTTCAGCGTCGTCCTGGTGCTGGCCTATGGCCTCCTGCGCGGCGACTGGCTGCAAGCCATACTGGCCGGTATCGCGCTGGCCATGTCGATGCTGCCGGAAGAACTCGCGATCGTGATGACCGTGTTTCCCGCGATCGGCGCCTGGCGCCTGTCGAAGCAGCAGGTCCTGGTGCGGCGCCTGCCGGCGATCGAAACGCTGGGCGCCATTTCGGTCCTGTGCGTCGACAAGACCGGCACGCTGACGGCCAACCGGATGGACGTCGTGGCGCTGTACGCGCATGGCGCGCGGCATCCGGTGATGGAGGAACCGCTGCCGGCCGCGCTGGCGCCGCTGCTTGAAACAGCCGTGCTGGCCAGCACCGCAACGGGCCCCGACCCGATCGACCGGGCCGTGCAGCGTCTTGGCGCATCATGCCTGCCGCCGGCGCGTCACCATCCGGACTGGTCACTGGTACACGAATACGGCGTCAGCGCGCAGCAACGGGCACTGGTGCAGGTATGGCGGCGCCCCGACGGGGTCTTGATCGCTGCCGCCAAGGGTGCGCCGGAAACCGTGCTGGGATGGTGCGCTCTTGATGCCGATGTCGATGCCGGTGCCGATGCCAGCGCCGGGCTGCTCGCTGCGGCGTCATCCATGGCGCAGGACGGCCTGCGCATGCTGGCGGTGGCGCAGGCCACCCTGCCCGGCGCCAGCTGGCCGGCCTGCGCTGCCGATATCCTGTTCACACCATCGGGCCTGCTGGCCCTGGCCGACCCGCTGCGGCCCGAGATCCCTGCGTGCGTCGCCCGCTGCGCCGGGGCCGGCATCCGGGTCGTGATGATCACGGGCGACCATCCCGACACGGCGCGCGCCATCGCCCGGCAGGCTGGGCTGGCCGACACGCCGGTGCTCACCGGCGCGGCGCTCGACGCGCTGGGCGATGCGGCACTGGACGCGCGTATCGGTGAGACCGGTATTTGCGCACGCATTTCCCCGACGCAGAAGCTGCGCCTGGTCCAGGCGTTCGCACGGGGCGGCGCCACGGTCGCAATGACGGGCGATGGCGTCAACGATGCACCGGCGCTCAAGGCCGCCCATGTCGGCATCGCGATGGGCGGCCGCGGCACCGACGTGGCGCGCGAGGCGGCGGCGCTGGTGCTGCTGGACGATCGCTTCGCGTCGATCGTCGATGCCATCGGCGCCGGCCGCCGCATCCACGACAACCTGCGCAAATCGATCCGCTACGTCATCTCGATGCATGCGCCGATCGCCGGCATGGCCATCCTGCCGATCCTCGCCGGCTGGCCGCCGTTGCTATTTCCGATGCACATCGTGTTCATGGAACTGATCATCGATCCCGCCTGCACGCTGGTGTTCGAAAACGAACCGGCGGCGCCCGGTGCGATGCAGCGCCCGCCCCGCGATGCGCAGGCGCCGCTGTTTACGCCCGGCGCCCTGGCCCGCACACTGGCCATGGGCCTGGGCCCGCTGCTGGGAGTGGCCCTGGCATATGGCTGGGCGCTGGGCGCGCTGGCGCCGGCGCAGGCACGCGCTTTTGGCTTTACCACGCTGGTGTTTGCCAACCTGTCGCTGATCCTGGTCAACCGTGCCGCCGGCGCGAGCCTGTTCGGTTCGCTGCGCCAGCCCAACCGGATCCTCTGGCTGGTCGTGGCGGCGGCCCTGGGGCTGCTGGCCCTGGCGCTGTACGTGCCGTGGCTGGCGGCGGTGTTCCAGTTTGCTGCCCTGGCGCCAGCGCTGGTCGCTGGCGCGGGCCTCATTGGCCTGGCCGGCGCACTGCTGCCGGCGCTGCTGTTGCGGCGGAATCGACACTGACCAGCTCGCTGCACGCCAAGATTTGTGTCAATAGCCAGTCAGTTTCTTTTTGATGCAAATCAAGAATTAACTAAATATGTGACCTGCCCAGCAGCTTGATCTCGACGTAGCCCCGTGATGGGCCTATTGTCAATACATTCAGCACATCTAGCCAGAACGTCATGACATTCACGCCAGACATCCAACCAGCTTGCGACAGCACTGCCGGGGAATTGGCGGCGTCCGTGTTTCATCATAGCCGCGACGCTATCATGATCACGGCACTCGATGGCGCGATCCTGGCGGTGAACCGCGCATTTTGCGCCATCACCGGCTACACCGAAGACGACGTACTCGGCAAGAATCCGCGCATTCTCAAGTCGGGGCTGCAAGACAGCGCATTCTATGCGCGCATGTGGCAAGCGATCACCAGCCAGGGCTACTGGCAGGGCGAAGCCTGGAACCGGCGCAAGGACGGCACCTTGTTCGCCGAGCGCCTGACGATCGTTGCGGTCGCGGGGCCCGACGGCAAGCCGCACCACTACATCGCCATGTTCGCCGATGTCACCAGCGCCAGCCTGCAGCGCCGCCGTCTCGAAGAGCGCGCCAATTACGACGCCCTGACCGGCCTGCCCAACCGCGTCCTGCTGGGCGAGCGGCTGGAGCAGCTGCTGGCATGCGCGCGTGAAGCCTCGTCCAGCGTGGCGCTCGCCTTCATCGACCTGGATGGTTTCAAGCAGGTCAATGACAGCATGGGCCATCCGGCCGGCGACCGCCTGCTGGCCAGCATCGCCCAGAACCTGCGCGCTGCGCTGCGCGGGTCGGACACGCTGGCGCGCTTTGGCGGCGACGAATTCGTCGCCGCGCTGCCCGGCATGCACGACGACGCGCTGCTGGCCGCCTTGCTCGCCCGCGTGGCCGTTGCCGCCCGCGCGCCGATTGTCATCGATGGCAGGGCGATCTGCCTGTCAGCCAGTGTCGGGGTCGCCGTGTTTCCACGGGATGGCACCACGCCGGCGCAACTGATTGCCCATGCCGACGCCGCGATGTATGTCGCCAAACGCGCGGCGCACGGCGACGCCCGCTCCATCCATGTTTCCGCAGCCAGTCCGGCAGGCGGAAAGCGTCACCAACAAGAGGTATCACCCCCATGAATGCTCCGCTACGCATGCCACTCGTTCCGGCCGCGCCCGGATTCCCGGCGGCCATGAAAGGCCAGTGTGGCGACTGCAACACCGGTGGCCTTTGTCTGTCCACCGGCCTGGACTCGGGCAGCAAGCTGCGCTTCGATCGCCTGGTTGGTCAGCATCGCCGCATTGCTGCCGGCGACACGCTGTACCGGACCGGTCAACCGCTGCGCAGCCTGTACGCGCTGCGCTGCGGCTTCTTCAAGACTCGCCGCCGGGGTCCCTCCGGGGACCAGCTCACCGGCTTCCCGATGGCCGGCGACCTGCTGGGGCTGGAAGCCGTGGGTACGGGCATCCATCAGGCAGACGCCATCGCGCTCGAGGACAGCATCGTGTGCGAACTGCCATTTACGCCGCTCGAACGCCTGTTCGAGGACATTCCCAGCCTGCATCGCCGCTTCTACCGTTTGATGAGCTGTGAAATCAACCGGCAGCAGCAACTGATGCTGTTGCTTGGCCATATGCGGGCGGAGCAACGGATGGCCACCTTCCTGGTTGACATGGGGGCGGCGTACGCGGCGCGTGGCTATTCTCCCGCGCAATTCCAGCTGCGCATGTCGCGTGAAGACATCGGCAGCTATCTTGGCCTGACCATCGAAAGCATCAGCCGCCTGCTGGCCCGCTTTACCAAGCTCGGGCTGATCACGGTCGACAAGCGCGCCATAGTGCTGACCGATCCGCAACGGATCGCCGAGATGGCAAGCGGCTTCTCGCCCTGCAGCCCGATGGTCTGACTGGCCGTGCCGCCAGGGCACGCTGTCGGTTTTGATGCACGTCATGGATTTTGCGCCCCCTCCCCGTCATCCTTGTGAACGACACGACAGATCGGTACGCCGTTGCCGGCAGCGCGACAGCAAGCACGAAGACACCGGAGGTTTTCATGAACATGATGAACGCAGCAGTCTTCACCGGCCCCGGCCGCATCATCCTGGACCGCAAGCCCGTCCCCGTCGCCGGGCCCGGCGAAGCCGTTATCAAGATCACGCTCACGACGATCTGCGGCACCGATGTGCATATCCTGAAAGGCGAGTATCCCGTCAAGCCGGGCCTGACGATCGGGCACGAGCCCGTTGGCACGATTCACGAACTGGGCCCCGGCGTGACGGGCTACCAGATCGACCAGCGCGTGGTCGTAGGCGCCATCACGCCATGTGGCCAGTGCCATACGTGCCTGGACGGCCGCCAGTCACAGTGCGGCGGGCACGCCATCGGCGGCTGGCGCTTCGGCAACACGATCGACGGCTGCCAGGCCGAGTACCTGAAGGTACCGTTCGCAATGGCCAACCTGGCGCCGATTCCCGACGGCCTGACCGATGAGCAGGTACTGATGTGCCCCGACATCATGAGCACCGGTTTCGGCGGCGCCGAACACGGCGGCATCCGGCTGGGCGATACGGTCGCCATTTTCGCGCAGGGCCCCATCGGCCTGTGCGCCACTGCCGGCGCACGGCTGCGCGGCGCCAGCTGCATCATTGCTGTCGACGCCGTCCCGGAACGTCTGAAGATGGCCCGGCACCTGGGGGCCGATCACACCATCGATTTCCGCGAAACCGACCCGGTCACGGAAATCATGCGGCTGACCGGTGGTCAGGGCGTCGACGTTGCGATCGAGGCGCTCGGCACCCAGCAGACGTTCGAGAACTGCCTGCGCGCCCTCAAGCCGGGCGGCACCCTGTCGAGCCTGGGCGTGTATTCCGGCAAGCTCTCACTGCCGGTCGACGCCTTTGCGGCCGGACTGGGCGACCAGTCGCTGGTCACCACCCTGTGCCCCGGCGGCAAGGAGCGCATGCGCCGTTTGATGGCCATCGTTGCCTCCGGCCGCCTCGACCTGCAACCGATGATCACGCACCGCTTCCGGCTCGAGCAGATCGAAGAAGCCTACGACCTGTTTGCTAACGGGCGCGATGGCGTGCTGAAGGTGGCGATCACACCCTGACGGCCAGGCATCTGTCGGCTCGACCGTCCATGTTCGCCACGTTACCCACCGAGGGGGAATCCATGTCCTATCAATCCATTCTCGTCCACGCTTGTCAGCCCGAACTGGCGCAGGCACGCTACCGGCTGGCAGCGGCGATCGCCGTGGCCGAAGGGACGCGCCTGACCGGCATCGCCCTCTCTGGCGCGATCGAATTCATCGTCCGCTGCAGCGCCGCCGCTGGCGTCGCGCCGATCGGACCGGACGACTATAACTTCCTGACCGACAACGCGAAACGCACGTTGACGGACTTCGAGCACGCGGTGCGCGCCGCAGGCGTCGTCCCGCTGGAAAGCAAGCTCAGCGATGAATCAGCCATCCGCGCCTTGCCGCTGGAGGCGCGCTATTGCGATCTGCTGCTGATCGGCCAGGTCACCCACCCCGATGCGATCCTGGCCGACGATTACTCGC
>Ga0308158_10000211_pt1 | contig 124789 bp, 98 predicted proteins | sample PhyBR2_FD_201038 | JGI IMG/M metagenome (GOLD analysis project Ga0308158, IMG submission 201038) | Phyllosphere microbial communities from UC Gill Tract Community Farm, Albany, California, United States - DLSLB.R2 | ecosystem: Host-associated > Plants > Phyllosphere > Unclassified | place... | reverse complement strand
CCTGAGGGACCATCCCCGCGGGTGCGGGGGAACCCACGACTTGACCCGTGGTGCCGCCCGGCAGCAGGGACCATCCCCGCGGGTGCGGGGGAACCTGCATGGGCGTGTGGACGCGGCAGCTGTCGCGGGGACCATCCCCGCGGGTGCGGGGGAACCCGGCCCAAGGATCAGGCCGAGCCGCACGCCCAGGGACCATCCCCGCGGGTGCGGGGGAACCGTTTCGTAAGCTGCGAGCCAGTCGCTTCCTCCGGGACCATCCCCGCGGGTGCGGGGGAACCATGGGCAGATGCAGTACGCCATGATGGACAGCGGGACCATCCCCGCGGGTGCGGGGGAACCGTCAATCTCACCTTCGGTCGGCTGTGACAGGATGGACCATCCCCGCGGGTGCGGGGGAACCTGGTGGTCAGCCCGAAGGTCGGCGCGGCTCTGGGGACCATCCCCGCGGGTGCGGGGGAACCCCACCGCGCAGACAAGAAAGCGGATCATGTGGGGGACCATCCCCGCGGGTGCGGGGGAACCGTGACCACGATCTCGCGGCCGGCGCTGGGGACGGGACCATCCCCGCGGGTGCGGGGGAACCCGAATTCCAGCGCGTCACTAGGCTTGCAGCCGGGGACCATCCCCGCGGGTGCGGGGGAACCGCGGCCGCGATCACGCGCAGCCGCCCCAGTTCGGGACCATCCCCGCGGGTGCGGGGGAACCGCGAGCAAACCGACCTTGCCGGTGCCCGCATAGGGACCATCCCCGCGGGTGCGGGGGAACCGATCACCTGCGCCGCGAGCAGGACAGCCTAGCCGGACCATCCCCGCGGGTGCGGGGGAACCGTAGTGACCGTTCGATCCGCGCAGCCCGCAATGGGACCATCCCCGCGGGTGCGGGGGAACCATAAAGGCGCTGGCGGCGGGTGGTGTCGCCTGGGGACCATCCCCGCGGGTGCGGGGGAACCCCTGTCAGCGTCGTCGGCGCACGCCTGAGCCAGGGACCATCCCCGCGGGTGCGGGGGAACCTGGAGGGCAGGCGCGATGACCGCCGACATTCACGGACCATCCCCGCGGGTGCGGGGGAACCATGCTTTCCCCGCGCGCCCAGTCATCCGGGTTGGGACCATCCCCGCGGGTGCGGGGGAACCGGCAGATAGAGGTCGGACAGCTCGGTCAGCCGGGGACCATCCCCGCGGGTGCGGGGGAACCTTCTGTTTGCCGAGGACGAAGAAATCCTCCTCGGGACCATCCCCGCGGGTGCGGGGGAACCCCGGGGCACGCTCATGCCCGCTTACTCGCGCCGGGACCATCCCCGCGGGTGCGGGGGAACCGGCGTCGGCTCCCTCAACCCATGCCTCGTACCGGGACCATCCCCGCGGGTGCGGGGGAACCAAATCTCGGCGATGGAGCGGCGGGTCAACGGCGGGACCATCCCCGCGGGTGCGGGGGAACCGCACCGCGCTGAATGGTGTCGATCGCCCGCTGGGGACCATCCCCGCGGGTGCGGGGGAACCGACACGCATCTGTCGCGGTCGGTGCGGGCGGTGGGACCATCCCCGCGGGTGCGGGGGAACCGGCGGAAAAAGGAAGGAAAAACCCAAGGTTGGGGGACCATCCCCGCGGGTGCGGGGGAACCACGCCCTGTCACCTTGAAGTGACGGCCGAGCAGGGACCATCCCCGCGGGTGCGGGGGAACCCCAGGGAAAAGCGGCTCCAGCTCCGCCATGGCGGGACCATCCCCGCGGGTGCGGGGGAACCCGCCGTGAAGTACGAGGTGCCGGTCAACATCGTGGGACCATCCCCGCGGGTGCGGGGGAACCCTTCCGCGACCTCATTATCCCTTATCTGCAAAAGGACCATCCCCGCGGGTGCGGGGGAACCTCGTCGTCATCGCTGTCCATCCATTGCTGCTGGGGACCATCCCCGCGGGTGCGGGGGAACCGGCGGGGGTGGGGGCACTCAAGGCCAAGGGCATGGACCATCCCCGCGGGTGCGGGGGAACCGATGCCGACAAGGCCAGCGTCTACGAGGGCAAGGGACCATCCCCGCGGGTGCGGGGGAACCCTCGAGCGCATGGCCGCCGAGGCGCGCGCCAAGGGACCATCCCCGCGGGTGCGGGGGAACCTGCGTCGAGGTCACGATGGCGATCGAGGAGGAGGGACCATCCCCGCGGGTGCGGGGGAACCCCAGTGCAGCGATGACGGCGTCAGCGCCCCGAGGGACCATCCCCGCGGGTGCGGGGGAACCTGTTGGGCCTGGGTGCGCGCGTCGTCGAGTGCGGGACCATCCCCGCGGGTGCGGGGGAACCCCCGTGTAGAGGTTGCCGCGCCACGTCACGTCGGGACCATCCCCGCGGGTGCGGGGGAACCACCTTGCGCTCGACGTACAGCACGCCGCCCGGGGGACCATCCCCGCGGGTGCGGGGGAACCTACCGTTGCCCGCGCACGATGCGGCCCGCCACGGGACCATCCCCGCGGGTGCGGGGGAACCGATGTTGGCCCGTTCGATGGCACTGCCAGTGAGGGACCATCCCCGCGGGTGCGGGGGAACCACGACTGCGGCGACTTCGGGGTCGGGTGGTGAGGGACCATCCCCGCGGGTGCGGGGGAACCCAGCAGGAGATCGGTATCGTGAGCGTTTCGCAGGGACCATCCCCGCGGGTGCGGGGGAACCGATCGTCAGCGCCGCGGCCCCTCCCTCGCGCAGGGACCATCCCCGCGGGTGCGGGGGAACCGGTCGCCTCCTTCTCGGGAGCGATGGCGGCGGGGGACCATCCCCGCGGGTGCGGGGGAACCGAGAAGCGGATGCTGCCCTCGCCCGACGCCAGGGGACCATCCCCGCGGGTGCGGGGGAACCTCGCTGCGAGGGTCGGGCGTCCTGTTCCGGGCGGGACCATCCCCGCGGGTGCGGGGGAACCGGCATACGGGCGAGAACCAAGGGGCGGGCATCGGGACCATCCCCGCGGGTGCGGGGGAACCGGAAGCGGGAGCGGAGGCTGCGCCCATTTATAAGGACCATCCCCGCGGGTGCGGGGGAACCATGGCGGGGGATAGCCCAGAGGTTCGCGAGAAGGGACCATCCCCGCGGGTGCGGGGGAACCTGTCAGTCCCATCATCATTCCACGACGTGTTCGGGACCATCCCCGCGGGTGCGGGGGAACCTCGGCCAGTTAAGCTCGACGCCCAGCGCCCCGGGGACCATCCCCGCGGGTGCGGGGGAACCTCGAACGCATCGGTGCGGCCGGTGTCGCGCTGCGGACCATCCCCGCGGGTGCGGGGGAACCTCATCGGTGCGGCTGCATGCGCGGGCATGATGCGGACCATCCCCGCGGGTGCGGGGGAACCGGTAGCCTGATGCAGACCCAAACGCTCAGCCAGGGACCATCCCCGCGGGTGCGGGGGAACCACGACGAATGGTTCTGTCACGACCGCCAATACGGGACCATCCCCGCGGGTGCGGGGGAACCCGTAGCGCAGGCCGCAGAACCCCAGGGGATCAGGGACCATCCCCGCGGGTGCGGGGGAACCCCTGCATATCGAGCCGTGAAGTCGCCATCCCAGGGACCATCCCCGCGGGTGCGGGGGAACCGCGACGATTTACCGCAAAATGGCCGCTGGAGCGGGACCATCCCCGCGGGTGCGGGGGAACCTCCCATGCGGTCCCGGCGGGGGAGGTGGTGCAGGGACCATCCCCGCGGGTGCGGGGGAACCATCGAGGCAGGATCGGCGGTGAACAGCATCTGGGGACCATCCCCGCGGGTGCGGGGGAACCTTGGCATGGCTGGCGTTGGGCAGGGTAACGGGGGGACCATCCCCGCGGGTGCGGGGGAACCGTTCACTGATCCCGCTGACCTATGGGATGCGTGGGACCATCCCCGCGGGTGCGGGGGAACCCTCGGCTGCCGCGCGCTGCTCTTCGGCAAGACGGGACCATCCCCGCGGGTGCGGGGGAACCAACATGGCGCGCGGCGCGTTATGCTCGCCAAGGGGACCATCCCCGCGGGTGCGGGGGAACCGGCGGTCGCTATCAGCGGTCAAGATGCAGCCGGGGACCATCCCCGCGGGTGCGGGGGAACCCTTCCTCCGTCGATCGACAGGACACCGGGGACGGGACCATCCCCGCGGGTGCGGGGGAACCCCAGTCGGACGCGCTCATGCTGCTTGCTCCTTGGGACCATCCCCGCGGGTGCGGGGGAACCCGCAATGATTATGTTGTAAGTGAGCTTCCGTTGGACCATCCCCGCGGGTGCGGGGGAACCGGCGGCAAGGGACCCGAACCCCGCCGCCCTTAGGGACCATCCCCGCGGGTGCGGGGGAACCGCTGGCACCGGCAAGACGACGCTTGCCAAGGAGGGACCATCCCCGCGGGTGCGGGGGAACCAGGAACCGATCCACCATGCGTCTGTCATGGCGGGGACCATCCCCGCGGGTGCGGGGGAACCACGAACAGCTTGTCGATCGGCAGGCCGGTGTCGGGACCATCCCCGCGGGTGCGGGGGAACCCGGAAAAGACCCTAATCGCGGCGCGTGACCTTGGGACCATCCCCGCGGGTGCGGGGGAACCGGCGGGCCTGCTCGGCCTCGATCGCCTGGGCGGGGACCATCCCCGCGGGTGCGGGGGAACCCCCAGGGCGGGCTCGGCCCGGTCAGCGCGCTTGGGACCATCCCCGCGGGTGCGGGGGAACCCGCGCCTACGCGCTCGACATGCTGCGCGAACTGGGACCATCCCCGCGGGTGCGGGGGAACCCGATCCTCGGTGAGGTGCTGGGGCGCCGTCACGGGACCATCCCCGCGGGTGCGGGGGAACCCAATGATCGCGCTCGCTCTGGCCTTGCAGGTCGGGACCATCCCCGCGGGTGCGGGGGAACCGCATTGGCGACTTGGATGGTCGATGCGCCAGCGGGACCATCCCCGCGGGTGCGGGGGAACCACGAAGGCATTCTCGACACGCGTGCCAATATTGGGACCATCCCCGCGGGTGCGGGGGAACCTTCTCCTGCCCATCGCCAACCGCGTCCCACCAGGGACCATCCCCGCGGGTGCGGGGGAACCGTACCGTTCCTGACCTGTGGGCGGAGGCAATGGGGACCATCCCCGCGGGTGCGGGGGAACCTGTTGATCTCGAACATACGAGGTTGGCGATAGGGGACCATCCCCGCGGGTGCGGGGGAACCGCGCCAAGCCTGCCGCCATCCCTGATCGGTCCGGGACCATCCCCGCGGGTGCGGGGGAACCGCCTTGAGGCCTTCAGCCGTGAAGGGCTGATCGGGACCATCCCCGCGGGTGCGGGGGAACCGCCAGCCCACTGGTCGCGGCGGCCGTCGCATCGGGACCATCCCCGCGGGTGCGGGGGAACCTTCCGGCGCGATCGGCCGACCGCCGGCCGCATGGGACCATCCCCGCGGGTGCGGGGGAACCTATTCGATCCGATCGGCACCAACGGTCAGGCGGGGACCATCCCCGCGGGTGCGGGGGAACCACGACGCACCTCACCAATCTCACGGAGCAGCCGGGACCATCCCCGCGGGTGCGGGGGAACCGATGCTCCCAAAGCCAAGAAGGGTCCTAAGCAGGGACCATCCCCGCGGGTGCGGGGGAACCCCATGGAGGAAAGCCGAACGGATCTTGTCGCAGGGACCATCCCCGCGGGTGCGGGGGAACCATCCCAGACGATGGCGAGCTTCTTTCGGTATCGGGACCATCCCCGCGGGTGCGGGGGAACCTGGGCGGCACCGACCACCTCGTCGTTCAGGATGGGACCATCCCCGCGGGTGCGGGGGAACCGACTTAAAGTGTTCGCCATTGCTGGACATGAAGGGACCATCCCCGCGGGTGCGGGGGAACCTGAGACCGGATGCGGTCGGCCTGTGCCGGGTCGGGACCATCCCCGCGGGTGCGGGGGAACCTAATGCTCCAGCTTCTCCGAGGTGATGTTCAGGGGACCATCCCCGCGGGTGCGGGGGAACCTAAGGCCGGCGTCAGCGTCCAGGTCGCACCCGGGGACCATCCCCGCGGGTGCGGGGGAACCCGCCGGCTCCGGCCTGGCTGTCGCCGCTATAGGGGACCATCCCCGCGGGTGCGGGGGAACCGTTCCGGGCGATCTACCGACACAGTCCGACCAGGGACCATCCCCGCGGGTGCGGGGGAACCGATGCTGTCGCCTGCGCCCGTGCCGCCGAACAGGGACCATCCCCGCGGGTGCGGGGGAACCCGCGCGATGCGGGGGCTTGCCTCCATGATGGAGGGACCATCCCCGCGGGTGCGGGGGAACCTCCTGCTGCGTCAGACTCGCCTTCAGGCGGTACGGACCATCCCCGCGGGTGCGGGGGAACCGTAGCGGCAGTCTTTGGCGGCCGCGCTGATCGGGGACCATCCCCGCGGGTGCGGGGGAACCGCGCTCAGGCTGCTGGCATTGCCGCTCTCACCGGGACCATCCCCGCGGGTGCGGGGGAACCGCCGCCTTGTTGGCGGGCGCTACCGCCTTTTTGGGACCATCCCCGCGGGTGCGGGGGAACCTCTGCCTGGCAGATCGCTGATTTCGTTCACAATGTCAAAGACCTCCTGTCGTGCGAACGGTTATGGCGTCGGCTTGACAGGGATGCGGGAGGACAGAGCGCGGCGCACCAGGAGGACGCCTTCATGCGACACCACGTCCTTGGGCGGCTCGCCCAGGGTCAGCAGCCCCAGGCCCCCGGCGGCGGCGGATTCGGCCCAGCACATCACGATGCTGCCGCGGCGCAGGCGGGTGTGCCATTCCTCGACGACGGTCCATATACGGGTGCGCACGCCGGCACTCATGCGTGGCTGGGCATAGACGCCGGGGGCCAGTTCCAGCATCGCCGAACCCAGGAAGCCGCGATAGCGATCCTCGACGTCGCGGGTGATGACCATGGTCAGCGGCATCAGGCCTCCACCGGCGACGGCGTGCCGCCACCCGGTGCCACGCCTGCATCCTCTCCGCCACCGGGCATCAGCAGCGTCTTGATCCGGTCGATCATGCCGGGGATCACGCTGCGCTGTCGAAAGAGCAGGGCGGCGCGCTTGCGGACCAGCCGCTCGATGGGCGCGGCGCCCCTTGCGCGCGCCTCGCGCACCGCGCCGAAGGCGATGTCGAGCAGCACGTCGTGCCGATAGAGGTCGGCGATGTCGAGGACGAAGCTCTGGCCCGAATCCTCGTGCACGAAGCCCAGTTGCGGGATCGCGCCGGTGGCGGCCACCGCGACGCTGGCGGCGGCGGTCATCGCCGATCCGGCATGATTGATCGCCTGGTTGGCGAGGTCGCCCGCCTCCGGATTCTCGCGGTCATAGCGACGGCCGTTCCAGCCTATGCCGTGGCGCTCGGCGGCGAGCACATAGGCGCGCTTGATCCGCGCGCCCTCCTGGCCCCGCAGCACGGCGATATCGCGGGTGCGCACGATCTCGCCGAAACGCATCGCATACATGGCGCGCGCGACCTCCATCCGCTGCTTGGGATCGGACCAGCGCCGCACCTGCGCACGCGCCAGCGCCGAACTGTCGGGCATCAGCGGCGGCGCGGTATAGAAACGCACCGCCCCATCGCCGATCGCGGCCAGCGCACAGCCGTGCCGCGCCAGCAGCCGCAGCGCGTCATGGGTGACGCTGGACCCCGGCCCGAGCAGCACGATCGAGATCGAATGATAGGGGATCTGATAATCGCCCGCCTCCAGCGGCCCGCCGCCCGCCGTGACGAAGCGCAGGCAGCCATCCTCCACCTCCAGCCGTCCGCGCTCCAGCCAGACCAGCCCATGCCGGTCGGAATGGGGGATGCGCGCCTTTTCCAGGCCCAGGCGGCCGGAAAGCATTACCCGGCGCGTCCCGGCGGGGACAGCAGCAGCATCCCGAAGCCGAAGGCGGCATGACGCCCGACGCCCCCCGACAGCAGCTTGGCAAAGCCCTGCGGGTCGGTAACGGTCAGCGTGCCGGTCATCACCGCGTCCGGCCCCTCGACACTATGGGTTCGCGCGCCTTTCGCGGCATGGGTGCTGCGCCGGGTACGCGAGCGCTGGAACATGCGCAGCGTGGCGTCGTCGAGCGTCGCGGCGCCCTCCAGCCGCCGGGCCAGCCATGCGGTGTAGACCGTTTCGCGATCGACCGTCCGGGTGTCGCCGCCCTCGGCCGCCACGCGCTCACAGGCGCGGACATAGGCGTCGATCTCGCCCGCGCGGCCTTGCCAGGCATCGGGACGGTCGGCGCGGGCGGCGCGGACCGACTTGCCGAAGCGCACGACCGGGCGGACGCGCACGTCAAAGCCATAGCGGGCGCCCTCCCGCCAGGTCTCCGGCATGGCCTGGCTCTGCGGCATGCCGAACAGATCGGCCAGCAGACCCTCGGTCGGCGGCAGTGCGGCGGCTTCGTCCAACGCGGCGGGATCGCCGACATAGCCGAGCAGATGGGGGCCGCGCGCATGATCGGGCAGGTAGCGGAAGGGGCGGGGGGCGGCATCGCCGAACCGGGCGGCAAGCGCGGCGTGAAGCGCATAGCCCGCATCGTCGTCGCTCAAGCGCCGTTCGGCCGCGAAGATGGCGAGGTCGCGCGGTGCGATGCCGATCCGAACGAGGTGCAGGCTCATGCCGCCGCCTTCGGCCAGGCGATACGGCCATGGATCACACGGCGAAGTCCCGCATGGACGCCCGCCGGCCAGTGGCGCTCGTCGGTCAGTTCGTCCTCGCGCGTGCCGGTCGCGGCGGCGTCGCCGGTCGGCTCGCCAAAAGGCCATTGCGCGCGCAGGGCTTCCTGATGAGCGGGCGGCTCACGCAGCGTCGCCAGTCCCGCGACCAGCGCGTCGGGGATGGTCGCCGCGTCGATCACACCGAGCAGCAGCGGACGGGAGGGCAGGAACGGCTTGCGCCCGATGAACAGCGGCCGCTCGGGCCGGTCGAGCGCGGCGGCGAGCGTGTCGATATCGGGGCCGTCCCCCTCCGCCAGCCGACAGGCGACCAGCACGCGCGCATCGGCATCCATGTCGCGATAGCGGATATGCGGCGATTTATAGGTGTCCGCACCGCCCGCGCGCCCTTCGACCCGGCCATGGGTGGTCCAGCCGCGGTCATTCGCCTCCAGCTTGGCGGTCTGGAACTCGCGCTGGCGCTGCCCCTCGGCGATGCGGAGCGATCCCATCGTCAGCCGTGCCTGCAAGGCGGCGTGACGGGGGGCTTCATAGCGTTCCCAGCCCAGCGCATTGCCGAACAGCCCCGCCACCATCGACTTGGCGGGAAAGTCGCGCACGACGCCGTACGCATCGACCAGATCGCCGCCGAAACTCATCAGCGGCGCGTCGAGGTCCAGCAGCATATGCCTCATGCGGCGGGCATCCGCGCATCGCGGACCAGCGCGCCCGCCCAGTCCGCCAGCTCGCGCAGGCTGCCGTCGGCCACGCCGTCCAGCTTGAGCTGGGGTAGGGCGGCATGGCGGCGCGCCTCGCCGGTCTCATAGACCGCGTCCATCTCGCCCAGATGGGTGCGGAGCTTCGCGGCGGCGCGAGTTCCGAGTGTCTCGTTGGAGCCACGATCGACCAGCGCCACGGCGTCGCGGAACGCATTGGCCAGGGTGCGCGGCTGGCGGTCGCCCGCCTCGACCAGCACCAGCTCGGCGCGGCTATAGGGCGCGGTCGAGCCCTTCTTGGCGCCCGGCGATACCTCGGCGATCAGGTGGACCAGATGCTCGACGACCTGCGCCGCCAGCGCGCGGTCATGGTCGCCGGTCCAGTCGGCGCGGTCGCAGCCGGTCAGGTTCGACACCAGCAGCGGCACGTCGACCACGACATAGCCATAATAGAGGCCCGAGGTCAGTTCGGTGTCGAACACGCCCGCCGCGCCCGCATCGTCACCCTGTTCGCGGTCGCGCAGATCGTCGACGACGGTGAAGTAATCGAGTTCGGCCTGTTCCTCATGCACGGTGAAGGCATGGGCGACATGGATCGCGGCATCGCGATTGGCGCGCGTGTCGCTGGTCACCATGCGACCGAACAAAGCGGCCTCCAGCGAGGCGGCCAACAGGTTCTGGTCGCGAAGCTGGTTTAGGTTGCTTTTTTGTTCCTTGATCCAGACTTCGGCGGCGGCCTTTACGCCTGCGGCACTGGCGCTTTCTGCCAGAAGACGCTCTGCTTCCTCACGCATCCAGTCGATCTCAGGCCGTCCGAAAAGCAGAGCCTGACGCTGCTGTTTGTCACCCGCATTCTTTCCGTAGAATTTGGTGATGAAGGCATTTTCGACCGCATCGACCATGTCCTTGTCGAAGCGGGTGCGCAGCGGCCCCGTCACCTCACGCTCGATCGCGATCTTTGAGCGGACTCCCTCAATTCCATTCTGCTTCGCGAGCATTTGGATGGCGTGACGGTCGTCGGCCACACGCCAATGCCGCTTCAGGCATTGCGACGAAATGCGCGTGCGGATGGCGTCTCCGAAGGGCAGGCGCTTGGCGAGGCCCGCATCGTCGCGGTTCAGCAGTGCGCCGGGCCAAGCGGCCAGGAAATGGATCTGAATGAACTTCGGCGTTGCGCCCTGCGTGGTGCCAGTCGTCACTTGACGTCCCCTTTGTCGGCCGCTTCGGCCGCGTAATAATCCTTGGCGATTTGGATACGGGCTTCTTCGGCTTGTTTCTGATCGGTACCGAGAAGGTGGTAGAGCATCCAAAGATCGACCGGTTGCTTGCCCTTTTGTGCGATGACGCGTGTCGCCCGGTACACCTGATCGTAAAGAGCCTCTCCACGTGTCGATAGCAGCCGCAGCAGACGATTTTCGGAATAGTCCGCTTCGTTGAGAACTGCGCCAAGCCGCCGACGTGAGGCGTGGGCCGTCAGCTTGCCTGTGCCGGACAGTATGGCAGCGATATGCGCAATCATGCGCCAGCGTTGAAAATCATGCCGTTGAACATGCGGCGGGATTTTGGCTTCGGTGAGCAACTTTATCACTGCACCGTCTACCGTCCGTTCTCGCTTTAGGTTCATGCGGCGCAAAAGCGCGCGGTCACCCGATGACATGGACGGAGGTAGGCCTCTTCGATCGCGATCCAGCGAACCGAATTGCTTACCAATTGCAGTCATCCAGTCCTTGGTATTTTCGGAAGTGTCGATCGGCGGGCCATCGGCTTCATTATCTTCACTCGCCATGCTGCACATCCTTCATCCATTTCCCCATCTGACCGTCGAGAAAAGAGCGCGCGCGGGCGATGGCGCGGATGCGCCGGACCTCGGTGCGCGGGGCGGCTTCGGCCGCCGTGTCGAACACGTCGCCAGCGATGGCGCGCAGCCGGGTCCGCCAGAGCAGCCGGTGATTGGCCTCGTCCCCCGCCGCCTCCGTCCAGAAGGGCGCGTCGAAGAATTCGGCATCCACCGTGCGATTGAACTGGTCCAGCCAGCGCTCGGTCTTCTTCTTGGCGGCATCATCGTCGAGCCGTGCCTTTTCAGGACCGCCCTGCACCAGCGAGATCAGCGCGCGGCCGAGACGGCGGCTCGCCTCGTTGGCTTCCCCTGCGCGCTTTTCGGCGACCGCGCCGATTCGGTCGAGCGGCGCTTCCTCATAGGCGCTGATCGTTTCCCAGCGGCTGATGGGCACGCTGCGGCGGTGCAGCCCCTCGGTCTTGCCCTGTCCGCGCACCAGCGCCGCCGCGACGATCGACAGGCCTGTGCGGTCGTCGGCGTCATGCGGTTCCGACAGCAGCGGGCGGACGATCTTCTTCGGGTCGAGCAGGTTGGCCATCTGGCGATAGCCGAACCCCGCGCCCGTCGGCGTATGGCTGGACGAACCGTCGGCCTTGATCGGCGCCCAGGGATCGCCGGTCATCCCCTTCAGTTCGGCCGCGGCGACCCGCGCGCATTTCGAACCCGCCGCCCGCGCCGTGATGGCGCCGTCACCCGCCCGCTCCAGCCGCACCCGGCGGCAAATCTCGACATAGAGTTCGTCGAGGTCGCCATAATTGAGCGACACGGTGCCGTCCCACGGCACGGTCCAGAGCAGCGGAATGCCGCCACGCCGTTCGGGGCGGGTGCGGGCATGTTCGACCAGCCGCAGCACATCGCGCCGGAACCCCGCCGCCGCGCCACCGCCGGGCCGCACGCCCAGGCTCATGCGGCTGGCGAAACCCCCATTCATCCGCGACACGCCATAATTCCCCGCGCCCAGAAACCCCTCGGTCGTCTGCAGCGTCACCAGCGCGAACAGCCAGTCCTGCTCGCTCGCGCCGACCATGCGCTCCTGCTTCACATCGTGATTCTTCGCGGTGACGAGCATGTCGAGCGCATCTGGCGTCGCCAGCCGGTTCTTATAGGCCGCCCGGTCGGTTGCCGCGACGGTGGGCGGTTGCAACAGCGCTGGTTTCGACCAGTCGTCGACGACCAACTCCCACGCCTCGCCATCCGGCCATTCCGGGGTCAGGCCGATCAGCAGGTCGCGCCATGCCGCCTCGCCATCGGGCAGCGTGTCCAGCCCGGCGCGGATCAGCGCCAGCGCGGCGACCTGTACGGCAAAGCTGTGCCAGGGTTCGCGCTGATGCGGACGCAGCGCCGGAAAGCTCCATACTTCCCCACGCGCCAATGCTGCAAATGCCGCGAACAGACTGCCGCCATGATCTTGGTTCTCGCTATCGCGCCATTCGATCATCAGCCCCTCCCGATAAATATTTTCGGGTGATTCCTAAAAATATCAAGCCCAAATAAGACCGTTTTGAATGTTGTCTAAACCTGGCTTGATTTGTCCCCGCAGATGCGGGGGAGGCTACCCAATGACAGAAAGCATGGGTCCATCCGCGCCATTTTGCGCGGAAACCGATATGGTATTTGGGGCGCGTGCAGCCAACCTCCTGTGCCCGATACAGGCAAGCGAAATGAGTCGAGACTCATTCGCGTTGCCATCCATGCTCGGTGCCACGAAACGAAATTTCCACCATCGCGTCAAACGAGCGAGCGTCGTTGCTCGCCAGTATCCGCGCCTTACTCTTCGTGAGATGATGGAATGAGACGGGCAGAGCATTTCATATTGATGTACCGGACCAATTAGAGAGTCAACACCCAACAGATAGCATGTTGATAGAAAAATATTTGGCTATACCGCTTGCTTGATGCCTTACTCGAATAGCCCCGTCCCACCCGCCCGCAGCGTCTGTGCGGTCAGCGCCCGGTCTAGATAGAGATTGCGCGCCTCGCAACTCGTCTCGGCGACCAACAGGCAGCTGTGGCAGGCCGCGCCGCTCAGCGCGCGCTCGTCGGTGTGAGCGTCGGGGTCGTGCTCGGCGCAGATGGGGTCGCCGCTGCATAACGCCAGCCGGTCCAGCGCCCGCTCGGCGATCGCGCCCAGCCGGGGCAGGACGGCGACCAGCCCGCCCAGCGTCCCCTGCGTGCCGGTCGAGGCGGTGTAGATCAGCAGGCCGAACCGCTCGCCCTCATCATCGACGACGGCATAGAGCCGCTCCTTGAGCGCGGTCGCCGGATAGCCGCAGTCGAGCGCGATCTCGTTCATCAGCGCGTGGGAAAAACCGTGAATGGCATAATAGGTCACACGCGGCCATTGCAGCCGCGCGCCATAGAATTGCCCGGCGCGCCACCTATCCCATCCGCGATAAAGGATCTCGCCGCGCCGCTGCACCGCCGGGCGGGACAGCCAGTCGCGAATGACCTGCGGGTCGAAGCGCAGGAAGATGCCTTCGCCGCGATGCTCGACCGCGGGCAGCCATTCCAGCTCGGTGGCGAGCGCGGCGCCCTCGACCGCCAGATACAGTTCCTCCAGATCGCCATCGGTCGCGGTCGGGGCCGCCTCGAACCGGGTGAAGCCATAGAGGCAGGCGACCTCGCGCAGCCGGTGTACCGCCACGACGGAGTCGATGGGGGCAAGGCGGGGGCGCTCGCCGTCCCATTCGGCGCGGGTCAGGGTACGGGCGTGGAGCCGGGCGTCGGGCGCGTCGATGCCGATCTGCGGCTGGCCGGAGGCGAGCAGATCGAACTCGGCGACCTTGGGGGCCTTGGCGAGCGACTGGTTGCCCGACAGGCGCAACTGGCCGATGCGGGTGACGATATCGGCGTCGCTCCACCCGGCCAGCGCGGCGCGAAGCGCGGGGTTGGAGCGGCGCGCGTTCGCCATCTCCGTCTCGCATGTCACCCAGTCGATCGCGTCCATATGGTCCTCGACCAGCCGCGACAGCTCGTCCTCCGCGGCGGGCAGCGAGATGACGGTCAGCACCTGCGGGAAATAGGCGTTGGTCGCGGTGCGGGTGAGGAAGCGCAGCTTCTCGCTGCACGCACCGGGCTCGGGCGTGCGCAGCCAGGGGCGCTGTCCCCGGCATCCACCGAGTTGCCCGGTAGCCTGCGCATCGCGCAGCGACAGCGCCGCGCCGCAGCCGCAGACCACGCGGGTCGAGGCGGGATCGCCCGAGGTGCCGCGCTCCTCCAGCCAGAGCGGCTGGACGCAACGCCCCTCCATGCCGATATGGACCACCTGTGCCCAGTTGATGTCCTGCAAATGCCCCTTGCGACACCCCGCGACGAAGCGGATCGGCGTCACGGTCACGCGGCGGCCGTCCTCATTGACCAGCATATTGCGTCCGCGCGGGTCCAGGTCGCGCCAGCGGACCAGGCGACGGCGGCGGACTTCGCCGACCTCCTCGGCTTCGCTCGAGACGAACCAGGCGGGGAAGATGCGTGCCTCGACACCGGGCGGCTCGTTCGCCGTACTCGCGCCGTCGGCATCGGCGGGCGGCGTGCGCAGGGTCAGCCGGGCATCGTCGGCCAGCCGCCCGCTCGCGCGCATCAGTGTCTCCAGCACCGCCGTCGCGCGGGGTTCGTGGATCGGCTGCCAGCTGCCGCGTTCGCGCATGTGCCACAGGTCCAGCCCGCCGATCACGACCGAGCGGGTGGGCAGGTCGACCATCGCGCCGGGGCCGAAGGCGGTGATGAGCTGCGACTGGCGCAGCGTGATGGGTTTGCTCGTCATGCCATGTCTCCCGCGCCGCCGACCCGTTCGCCATCGGGGCCGCGCGGCTTGATCCGGACGCCGGGCTCGACGTCGCGCATGCTCCACCCGGCCTGGAAGCGGCGATGCTCCGGGGCGAGCTGGTCCAGCGCCGGATCGAGCGGCGGGTGGAGCAGTCGGTGCGGCCGGTCGCCATAGGTGAAGCGGCCCCCGGCGGCAGTCTGCTCGGCGGCGATTTCGGTCCAGTCGTTCAGCAGCGCCTCGATCTGCGCGGCCAGTGTCTCGCGCACTTCCGGCGGCGCGCGCTCGACCAGATGCCGGACCACCGCCGCGCGGGTTCCAGGCAGGGTGGCCAGCGCATCCACCGCACTGGCCGGGGTGAGCGCGGGGTCGAGATGCCGGGCGATCGCCACCACGATCGCGGCCAGCGTGCGGTCCAGCGCGCGCGGCGACCAGGGGGTGACGCTGGTCGCCTCGACCGCGCGGTAGAAGGTGTCGTGGAAATGGCCGAACTGCTCGAAATGCATCCGGTCGCGCGGGCGGTGGACGTTCAGCACCACGACGACCAGACCGGGCCGCGCGGGGTTGCGGCCGACGCGGCTGGTCGCCTGGATATATTCGGCGGCCGTCTTGGGCTGTCCCTGCACCAGCATCAGGCCCAGCCGGTCGATGTCCAGCCCGACCGAGATCATGTTGGTCGCCAGCGCCACGTCCACGGGCTGGTCTTCCGCGCTGTCGAAATTGGCCTCCAGCCGCCGCTTGGCCGCCGCGACCTGATCGGTCGACACGCGCGAGGTCAGCTCGACCGGCTCGCCCAGCATGCGGTCGGCAAAGGGGCGGTCGGGGGGCTCCAGCCGTCGCCGCTGTGCGCCGTAACGGGCGAGCCGTGCGGCCACCTCGTCCTCGACGATCCGCCGCGCGCCGCCCAGTTCGCGCAGCGCGTTGAAATAGCAGAGCGCGGTGCGATAGGCGTCGGCTTCGTCGCCATCCTCGGCCATGGCCTGCGCCGCACCCAGCAGCGTCACCAGCGCCTGGAGGAAGACCAGCTTCGGCCCGCGCCCGGCCGCCGCCAGCCCGACATACCAGCGCGCCGGATCGGCTTCGCTCTCGGGCCTGGTCAGCGCGAAGAAGCTGTCGCGCCGGTCGAGGCCCGGTGGTGGGAAGATACAGGTCCGCTCGCGGTCGAACAGCGCGCGGATCTGGTCGCTCGCCCGGCGGACGGTGGCGGTGGAGGCGACGATCTTGGGCCGCACCCGCTGTCCGGCGATCTCGCGCGTGGCGAGCCGGTCGATCGCCGCCTCGTACAGCCCGGCGACGGTGCCGAGCGGGCCGGAGATCAGGTGAAGCTCGTCCTGCACCACCAGATCGGGCGGATCGAGCCGGTGCCCGCCATCCAGCGCACGGCCCTCACCCGGCTCGGCCGCGCCGTAAAAGCCGGTCTCGTCGGCGCGGTCGACATGACCGAAGAACGCGCCCGCTTGCCCGTTCCAGGGCAAAGCGGCGAATTTGTCGATCGTCGCGATCAGGAAAGCGGGCAGGCGGCGGTAAATGGCCTCGTCCACCGTCACCACCGGCAGCGCGCGGTCGCCGGTGAAGGGGCAGGTGTCGCTGACACAGCGCAGTTCGAGGTTGGTCGGCGCATCGGTGTTGGGGACGCAGCCAAAACTTTTCGGTGTGAAGGCAGCGCCGCACCACGGACAGGCCTTGATGGGGGCGGGGGCGCGGGTGTCGCGGCCACTGGTATAGGCACGCACCCGCTTGACGGCGGTGCCCTCGGTCCGGTCGCCCTTGCCGCCCAGCTTGTTGGGGCTGGCGTCGGAGCCGACCCATAGCCCGATCTCGATCGGCCAGTCGCCCAGGCGCGGACGCCCCGCCGCGTCGCGATAGTCGGGGCCGTCGCGCAGCAGCTCCAGCGCACAGACCAGCCCGGCGGCGCGGCCCAGCTGGTCCAGCGTCAGCAGCCGCAGCGTATAGCGCATGATGACCGACACACCCGCGCCCAGCAGCCCGCTCGCCCCCAGCCGCCGCAGCGCGATGGTGAAGGCGGCGAGGCCCAGATAGGCCTCGGTCTTGCCGCCGCCGGTCGGGAAGAACAGCAGGTCGGCCATGTCGCGGTCGGGATGGCACTTGTCGGCCATGCCCGACAGGTTGAGCAGGATGAAGGCGAGCTGGAACGGCCGCCAGGCGGGCGTCGTATCGGTCGGGCGACGGGAGCGGGTCGCGTCGGCGACCGCGCGGTTGGCGATCTCGAAGGCGAGGCGGACCTGCGCATCCTCGGCCAGCAGCGCGATCCCGGCGGCGATGCGCTCGCGCGCTTCGTCCTGTGCGGCGATCAACGTGGCGGCGGTGCGGGCGCGCTGGCTGGCGCTGGCCAGATCGGGCGCGGTGGCGGCCGCTCGCTGGCCGTCCGCCCATTCGTGATAGCCCGTGACCAGCGGAGCGAGCGCGGCCTGCAACGCCTGTCCGTCCTCGCGCGCCAATGCCGCCAGCGCGTCCATGCCGAAGACGACGCCCGGCACCGCCGCCGCCACGGTCCGCTCGACGGCGGCGCGGGGCAGGTGGGTGGTGTGGACGCCGCGCACGCAGCCGTCCGCATCCGCGACATGCGCCGCCGCGCAGCCCAGACCGGCGGCATAGGCGGCGCTGTCCCGATAGTGCAGATCGGCCAGCTGGTCGTCCCAGTCCTCGCGCGCGATGCGCGACAAATCGTGTTGCGCGACGAATCCGGCTTCGCAACGCAGCGACAGCCGGACCTGAAAGGCATAGGCGAGATCGCGGTAACGCGAGGCCGGTTCGAGCCGCTTGTTGACCAAAAAGACGGTGACGACCTGCACCATGCGCCGCGACCCATCGGCGAGATGCAGCGCAAAGGGCCGCGCGCGGATCGCCAGTTCCAGCGCACCGCCCGGCCGTGCGGCGGCGGCGGTGCCGGGCAGCGGGTGATGCGCCACCCCTTCATCCTCACGCGGTATGGTCAGGGTGACGCGATGCTCGCGCGCCACCCGCCGCCAGCCGATGGGCGTATGGCCGGGCTCGCCGCCGCTCTCCAGCATGTCGGGCGGCAAAGGCGGCTCGGGCACATAATCGCCCCAGTCGAGTGCGACCTCCAGCGTGCGGACCTGGGGATCGACCATGGTCGACAGACCGATCGCGCTGGGCAGGAAGCGCCGCCGCGCGGCCGGGGCCTCGGGTTCGTCATGATCCCCGGCGGCGCCGCCTGCGCCGAACGCCTCGACATCCGATAGCAGGCCGTCGACCTCATCCCACTCGGCGTCGGCGGCAGGTTCCTGCGTCAGCTCGCCCGATGGCGCGATGAAGCCCGCCAGATACCAGCGCGACGGGTTCTCCCCCGCCGGAAGCCGCTCGGCGAGCAGGTCATGATCGTCCGCTTCACTGGGACCGATCAGGTTGCGGCGCAGCCGCCGCACCATCTCCGCGCGTACGCCCGCCGCGTTCACAGCATCCGCTCCATCCTGACCCGTTCCTCGTTGAGCTTGAGCAGGCGCGCCAGCACCGCGTCGCGGAACGGCGCGGGCCAGAAGAGGCGGCCCTGATAGCGGTGATCGTCCTCGCTCTCGGCATCGAGGAAGACCGGCGCGGCCTCGGCGGCGAGATCGTCCCACCCATAAGCCGCGAGCACCGCCCGATCCATCGCATGGTGCAGGTCGCGCAACGTCGCGATGTCGTCCTGCGTATCGGTGGCGCGGTGGAAGCGATTATAGGTCGGCGTCATCCCCTGATCGCGCGCGATCATCAGCGCGGCGCGGTGGTCGTGATAGGCCCGGCCTGCGGCTTCCAGATCGAGGGCGTCGGCGTGGCCGGGGGGCAGGGGGAAGGTCTCGAAACAATCCGAGGGGGTGTAACGGAGACGGTCTTCGAGCGTTGAGGCGAAGAAGCGGGTCCAGACTTCGTGAACGCGCGATTGCAGCGTGGCGAAGGCGGCAAGGGAGTCGAAGGCGAAGATTGCCGTCGTATGGGAAAATACTGAGCCATTGGGCAGGCGGGCGAACGCAACATGTGGGGTCGCACCACAATTCACGGCGAGTACGAATGGCAAGCCCGTTATCGCGGCGTACAAACCAGGCCGCTTCTCAGCGTATTGCCACCATCGTTGCCGGAGTGCGACGCGGGTCTGGTCATCTCGATCCGGTTTTACTCGATCACGGACGATCGCCAGAAGGTCGGGCCAATCAGCAGCAACGTCCCCAGGATAATCAAATGCCACCAAGCCGCGCCGAAGCTGCTCCTGTCGATTTGCAGCATTCAAAGACGACCAGTGTTCGCCGTCACGTTCGCGATCCAAAGGCATGTCTAAGAAGTTAATCGCATACCGATGATGAATGTGCGTGGGAGAGTTGTTGATCTCTTCACCACCCAAATAGGGTTGAATGCGATTAAAGTTCGCGATGTTGCGGGATTTGAGGAGCTGCATTTCGGCCAGCGTCGATGCTTTGCCTTTCGCAGCGTTCACATCGTCGAACGTGAACCCCATGCCGAGCAGGAACGAGCCGATAAACGCCTTCCCCGCATTCTCCCGCAACGTCGCAGGCGAGCCGTCCAGATCGCCCTCCATCAGATAGGCCGAGATGCGCCGCACCGGCCTGTCGTCCAGCACCGGCGTCCCGCTCGACGCTCCCTTCGCCACGAACACCTGCGCGACGACCACTGCCGCTTCGCCCTCCCAGCGATAGCGGCTAACTGCGCGGAAGATGGTGCCGCCCTCCGCCAGTATCCGCGCCAGCCCGGTTTCGCGCGTGTCGCCCTGTCGGATCGTGTTCGTCGCGATCAGACCGAACGCGCCGCCGCGCCGCAGCAACCCATAGGCGCGGCGAAAGAAGTGCGCGGCCAGGTCGGCATTGCCGTGCGCGCCGGGATGCAGCGTCTTCAGCCAGTCCGGGTACGCCGCCGCATGACCCGCCGCGATGGTGTTCTTGCCCGCGAAGGGCGGGTTGCCGACAATGGCGTCAAAACCGGGATCGGGACGGTTGAAGACATCCTCGAACTCCAGCTCCCAGTGAAAGGGCGTGACGTCGATCGGCGGGCGGCGCAATTCGTCGCGACAGGCTTGCAGCCGTGCCCAGTTCGCCGGGCTGGGGGACAGCACGCATTGCTGTACCTCGGCCAGTCGTGCGGTGCGTTCGCGTGCCTTGGCGCCGGTGAAATAGGACCAGAGGATGCCGTCCGCGACCAGCTGCGCACGTTCCAGCGCCAGCGTCGCGGCGCGGTGACGCTGTTCCTGCACGGCATAGGGCGCGATCTCCGCCTCGACGCGCATCAGGCGGCGCAGCTGGGCGGCGGCGTCGATGCCTTCGCGCACGATCGCCTCGACAAAGCCCTGCTGCCCCGACACCTTGTCCCAGGTGACGGCGATGATGTTGGGATTGGGCAGCCCGACCAGGCTGTCGCCGCAGCGAAGCACCGCGTCGAGAAAGGTGAACTCATGCGCGCTCGCCAGCGTCTCCAGCCAGAGCGACAGCTTGGCAAGGTCGATGGCCAGCGGATTGCGGTCGACGCCGCGCAGGCAGTGCTGCGCCACCAGCCTTTTGGCGTGGAGCAGGTCGTCCTCGTCGGCGGGGATGGTCGGGCGCTGGTCGGGCCAGCGCGTCCAGGCGGCGACCAGCCGCTCGCCGAGCTGGCGACACGCCTCCACCAGGAACGCGCCCGATCCGGCGGCGGGGTCGCAAACCTTCAGGTCGAGCACCTGGCCCGGCCCCGCATCCGGGCCGATCCGCGCGAAGGCGGGGGCCAGCGCATGGGCCACGATCGGGCGGGTCAGGCTGGCCGGGGTGTAATGGCTGCCGGTGCGTCGCCGCTCGTCGGTCGGTTGCAGGATCGGGGTGCCCGCCGCCACCGGTCCACGCGGGGCGGCGCGGGCGTCCGCCACGGGCGCGAGCGCGGCGGCCAGCGCGGTGGCGTCGCCCGCCTCCCGCAGGCTCCGCGACACGGCGGCGGGCCAGGCGGCACGGCCGGTCCAGAGCTTCAGGGTGCGTTCGCGCTCCGATGGCTTGGCGGCGGCCAGCGCCTCCAGATCGACCCAGACCGGCACCCTGTTGCCCTTGCCCGCGCGCACCGCCAGCATCAGTCTGGGCGCACATTGGACGGTGAAGCCCATCACCGCCTCATAGACCGATCCGATCTGTTCGACGCTGAGCGCGCGATATGCAACCCGCTCGCCCTTCAGCATCAACAGGCTGTCGAGCACGCGCAGGATATAGCCGTCGCCGACCGGCAGCACCTGTTCGGGCGCATCGGGTGTGTCGCGACCCAGTAGGAAGGGAAAGGCCGCCTCGCGGAACAACTGCCCGCCGCGCGCCTGCATGAAGCCGGACGGGTGGCCGCGATCGACCAGCCGGAACAGCGCGAGCAACCGGCCCCAGGCGCCGCGCCGCTCGTCCATCGTGTCGGGGTAGAGCGCAGCATCGTCGCGCAGCCGCAGGTGAAGCCCGCCCAGCGCATAGCCCTGTTCGTACAAGGCCGCCGCCATGCCGCCGGGCGCGGACGGCATCAGCCCGCGATCCTCGGCATAGAGGATGAAGACCAGCCGCAGCAGCACGGTCAGCAGCCCCTTGTAGAGCTGGTCCGGGTCACCGTCCGTCAGCGCCCGGATGCGCGGACCATCGGCGGCGTCCAGTCCGCGCAGCATTTCGTGCAGGCCCGCCAGCACCTGCCCGGCCAACCGGCTGGACACCTCCGCCTGCGCCGCGCGGCTTTCGGCGAGGATCGCAGGGAGCCGGTGCGAGGGCGGTCCGCTGAACAGGGCATGGGCGTCGAGCAGCAGCTTCAATCCGGCCAGCATCGGGCGACCCGACACGTCGCCCAGGCGCGCGAGCGGCCAGCTGATATGGCCCGACGCCTCGCCGCGCGGTACGACGACCAGCCGCAGCACGGGTTCGGTGGCGGGACCGTCCTTGCGACCCGTCTCGCATGCCCCGACGATCACCCCGGCCCCGACGCCGGTTTCGCGGAGCAGCCGCTCGAACCGCTGCTGCGCGGTCGCTTCCCAACCGGGCAGGGTGCCGCGTTTGTCGAGGATCAGCTCGGGCGTCTCGATCCGCACCAGCAACTGGATCGTGCCGTCGGGCGCGGGGATCGCGCCATGCGGCTCCAGCAGCGTGTCCTGCTCGGGAAAGGCGATGCGCAAGGCATCGGGAAGGGTTTCGCCCCGCAGCACCCGATTGGCGGGCCAGCCCAGGATGGTGTGGAAGAAGGACCAGGGATCGTCGGCGAACCCGGCCACCGCGCGGGTGACGGCTTCGCCGTCCGCCGGCCCCTGCGGGCTGGGCCACAGCCCGATCCGGGCGAGGGCGGCGGGCGCGACGACCAGACCGACCGGCTGGAGATAGCCGATCCAGTCATGCCGACCGCCGGGAATGGGGCCGCTCATGCCACGGGCCAGAGATAGACGAGGCCGATCGGCTCCAGCCGCGTGGCATGGATGCGCGCTCCGGCGCGCAGCCGTTCGGGCTCGCGCACCAGTTCGTCGTCCAGCCGGGTGGCCGCGCGGTCCCAGGATCGACGGTCGGCGGCGCGCTGCCGCGCCTCCATGGGGTCGAGCAGGAGGGAGAGCTGGCCGTCATCCTGGCCGCGTTCGCGCAGGATGCGCGCGATACGCTGGCGCAGCAGCGTCTCCAGCCCCCGTGCCTCGGATTCGGCACGACGGGTCAGTTCGCCCGCGACTTTCTCGGCCCGTGCCGCCGCGCGTGCCTCCAGTACGGGGCGCAGCTCGGTCACGTCGCGCATCGCATGGGCGGTCGTGTGGGCGGCGATGGCGGGTTCGGCGTCGCTCGCATGGCGCAGCGTCTCGATCAGTTCCTCCAGCACCCGCGCTTCGGCCTCGCGCCCCTCGGCCAGCGCACGAAGCTCGCCGGTGTCGCGCCAGTCGGCGGCGACGCTCAGCACCTCCTCATGCAGCCGCGCGGCCTGCTCGCCATAGAGCGCCAGTCGCCCGAGCAGGACGACGCGCGGGGAGGGCGTCGCGGCGGTGCGGATGACGCAGGCGCGCTCCAGCCCCTGTCGGAAGCCCGCCGACAGGAAGCGCCCGAGCAGGCGGCGGACCAGACGGTGCTCCAGATGCAGCTGCACCACATCGCCCGCATCGCGCCCGTCGGGTAAGATGGCGGGGGCGAAGCTGATCCGGCGGACATCGGCATCGGGGCTGGCCCGCCATTCGCCGGGGCGCTCACCGGGCCGGATCGGGCGGGCGCGCAACTCGTCGAGCAAAGGCTGCCAGCTGGGATCACCCGCCAGCGTCGCCTGGTCCAGCGCGAAGACCGGCGTCTCGCCGACCGCTGCCGGGCGATCCCATGCCCCGCCCGCGCGGGTGAGCGCGAGGCCGACCACCGACTGCAATTCGCCCGGATCGACGCCGACACGGGCGCGCGCCGTCTCCAGCGCCTTGCTCAGGTCGGCCTGCTCGCGCTTCAAGCGGGCCAGCCGCGCCTCGGCCCCGTCGTCCAGATCGCGCACCGCCGCGCGGACGCGTTCATCGGCTTCCTCGTCGTCGATCCGCGCGGCGAGATCGCGCGCGGCGGCGCGGTCGATGCCGCCGCCCAGCCGGTCGGCGATCCGCGCGCCCAGCACCTGTCCCGCCGAGCCGAGCTGGCGGCGGATCAGTTCGGTCTTGCGGACCAGCGCGTCGAGGACCACGTCCTCGGGTCGCTGCGCATAGACGAAATAGCGGCAGGTGACGGTCGGGCTGGGTTGCAGCTTGCGGTCGATCCGCCCGTTGCGCTGCTCCAGCCGCGAAGGGTTCCAGGGCAGGTCGACATGGATCAGATCATGGCATTGCGCCTGAAGATTGATCCCCTCGCGCGCGGCGTCGGTGCAGATCAGGATGCGCAAGGGATCGGCGGGATCGTTGAACGCCCGCTTGATCGCCTCGCGCCGCTCGGTCGAGGTGATGCCGGTGAAGCTGTCGATCCGCCGCGCCTCGTATGCATCCTCGGGGTCGAGCAGCACCGCGAGCTGGCGCTGGAGCCAGCGGCGCGTGTCCTCATATTCGGTGAACAGGATCAGCCTCCGCTCGCGCCAATTGCCTCCTGCGTCGAGCAGGTTCGTGCGCGCCCAGTCGAGAATCCAGTTTACCCGCGCATCGGGCCGGGTGCGGGCGGCGTCCGCGATGGCCAGCATCGCGGTGGCGACGCGGCGTTCCTCCGCCAGTTGGTCATGCGAGCCACCCGCCGCGCCGGTCGCGGCCTGTCGTTCGGCCTCCGCCTCGACCGCGCGGTCGAGCAGGGCCAGCGCGGCCTCTTCATCCTCCGCCCGATCAGGCGCTTCGACTTCGACAGGAGCCACCTCGCGCACGGTCCCGGCGATGGCGCGGTCCAGCCCGGCGATGTGGACGCGCAGGGTGCGGGCAAAGGCGGGGATGGAGGACAGCAGCCGTTGTTGCAGCCCGACCATCGCCAGCCGCGCCCGCGCCGCCTGCGCCCCCGCCAGCCCGCCGATCCGCCGCTCGCGCAACCGGCGATAGTCCGCGAGCATCGCCGCCAGTGTCAGTTCGGGGGCATCATCCGGCAGGCCATCCAGCGTGATCGGCTCGACGACCCGTTCAGGAAAGGCCTCGCCCAGCGCGCGCAGGTCGCTTTTCAGGCGACGGACCATCACCGGCTCCAGATCGGCGGGACGGACGGTGACACCCCGCGTGAAACGTTGCGGGTCGAGCAGTTCGAGCAAGGTCGCAAAGCTGTTCGGGTGGCCGTTATGCGGCGTCGCCGACAGGAACAGGCGGTGCTCGAACCGGTCCGACAGGTCGCGCAAGGATCGGGTGAACTGGCTCTCGATCGCATAGCGGCCACCGCCTGCCGGGGCGGCGTGATGCGCCTCGTCCAGAATCAGCAGCGAGCGCGCGCGAAAATCCTCCAGCACGTCGCGAAGCCCCGCGACATAGGCTTCCTCGCCCAGCAGCCGGTGCGACAGGATGAAACGCGATCCCGCCGCCCAGGGGTTCGCGCCGTATCCGCGCCGCCGCCGCAATTCCTCCAGATGGCGGGCATCGACGATCTCGAAGCCCAGGCCGAACTTGCCCTGCAACTCGTCGCGCCACTGGCCGGTCATCGCAGGCGGCGCGATGACGACGGTATAGTCGACCCGGCGGCGCAGCAGCAGCTCGCGCAGGACCAGCCCCGCCTCGACCGTCTTGCCCAGCCCGACATCGTCGGCGATCAGCAGGTTGACGCGCGGCAGGCGCAGGGCCTTGCGCAGCGGCAGGAGCTGATAGGGATCGAGCCGTATCCCTGCACGGAACGGGGCCTGGAACAGGTCGCGCTCGGCCGCGGTCGCGGTGCGCCAGCGAACCGTGCGCAGATAGGCCGAGAAGGTCGCGGCATCGCCGCCTTGCGTGCCCAGCGAGGCCCATGCTTCCTCGTCATGCAGCCGCGCATCGACCTCTGCGCTCCACAGCACCTGTGCATCCTCGCCGCTGGCATCATCGTCGATACAGGCGAGCCGATGGCCCGACAGCGGCCCGTCCGGCTGCGCCTCGACCATCCACAGCCGTCCGCGCAGCGACACGAACTGGCCGACCCCCGGCCCGGTTGCGCGGGGCAATGACGTGGTAAAACCGGCCGTGTCGGACATAGGCTTTGTGAAATCCTCCCGCTCGTCAGGATGCGGGGCGGGGCACACATCGCCAATGACAGCAGGCCCCGAAACGGATGCACTATCCCCGGGGGCAAGGATTGCGTCGGATCTTGCGGTCGCTAGTCTTCCGCGCGGGCGTGCGGCGCGTCGGGGAGAAGGCGATGAACGGTGCGGAGACTTGGGCGAAACTGGCCCGTCATGACGACGGCACGCTGGCCGCCATATTGCCGCTGCTCGATCACTGCCTCGACGTTGGCGCAGCTTTGGATGCAATTCTGCCCGTCTGGCGGCCAAGTCTGGAAGAAGCGGCGGGGCGACCGTTGACGGCGCAGGACGTCGCCCGGCTGATCGTGCTGGCGGCGCTGCACGATATGGGCAAGGCCAATCGCGGTTTTCAGGCGCGGATCGATCCCGCGGTCAGGCAGGTGGTCGGTCATACCGGCCCGGTCGCCGCCGTGTTGCGCCATTCGACATTGCGGCAGGGTCCGGCCGCCAGGGCGCTGATGGAGATCATTCGGGGCTGGGGCGCGGAGCAGCATCTCGCCGCCGTCATGGCGCATCACGGCAGGCCGCTCGCCGAATTCCACCGGGATGCGGGCAAGAATACCGATTGCTGGACCCGGCATGTCGGCCACTGGCAACCGCAGGGGAATGATGACCCCGCCATGGCGGTCGTCCGCCTGATCGACGCCCTGCGCGCCCGGTGGCCGCTCGCCTGGGAAGCGGGTCCGAAACTGCCCGATGCTCCGTGCTTCGTGGCGTTGTTCGCCGGGCTGGTGACGCTGGCCGACTGGTTGGGTTCGGATACGAAGCGCTTCCCCGTCGCGGAGCCACATGGTGCAGACCGCGATGCATGGCGCGACGTACAGGCGCCAGAGGCGGCGGCGGCACGCGGCTTTACGCCGCTCGACACGCCGTCCGCCGGGTTCGAGGCGCTGTTCGGCAACACGCCCTATGCTTTCCAGACGGAGGCGGCCGCCGCCGATCTGGGGCCGGTCGCGCTGATCGAGGCGGAGACCGGATCGGGCAAGACCGAGGCGGCGCTATGGCGCTGGGTCGAGATGCGGCGGCGCGGCGAGGTCGATGGCCTGTTCTTCGCGTTGCCGACCCGCTCGGCGGCGGTGCAGCTTCATGCGCGGGTCAACATGGCGATCAAGACCCTCTGGGGCGAGGGGGCACCGCCCGCCGTGCTGGCGGTGCCCGGTTATCTGCAGGCAGGCGATGCGCAGGGACAGGCGCTGCCCGGCTATGAGGTCCGCTGGGACGGCGGCGAGCCGGGCGGCGCGGAGGACGCACGCTGGGCGGCGGAGCGGGCCAATCGCTTCCTCGCGGCGCGGGTGGCGGTGGGAACGATCGATCAGGCACTGCTCGCCGCGTTGCCGGTCAAGCACGCGCTGTTCCGCGCCTCGGCCCTGGCGCGCAGCCTGCTGGTCGTGGACGAGGTTCATGCGTCGGACGCCTATATGACCGGGCTGCTCGAACGGTTGCTGGACCAGCATGTCGCGGTCGGCGGCCGTGCGCTGCTGCTGTCGGCGACGCTGGGCGCGGCGGCACGGGCGCGATTGCTGAAGACGCCGGTCGCCTCGCTCGCCGAGGCGGAGGCTCTGCCCTATCCCGCGCTGTCGGGCATCGGATCATCGCCACGCCCGGCGATGGCGTCGGGCGCGGTGCAGAAGCATGTCCGTATCGAGACGGCGGGGCTGATCGCCGATCCCGATGCGATCGCCCGGTGCGCGGTGGCGGCGGCGCAGGGCGGGGCGGCGGTGCTGGTGGTGCGCAACAGCGTGGCCGGGGCGGTGGCCGTGGCGCAGGCGGTGGCCACGCTCGCCCCCGATCTCGCCTTTCGGGTGGAGGGCGTGGCGACGCTGCATCATGGCCGCTTCGCCGCGACCGACCGGCGATTGCTCGACAGGGCGGTCGAGGATGCGTTCGGCAAGCGGCGGAGCGCCGGTAGCCGGATATTGGTCGGCACCCAGACGCTGGAACAGTCGCTGGATATCGATGCGGATTTCCTCATCACCGATCTGGCGCCGATGGACGTGCTGCTCCAGCGGATCGGGCGGCTGCATCGCCATGCCCGTGACGACCGGGGGGCGTTCGGGCAGGCGCGCGTGCTGATCCTGCGACCCGAGGAGCGCGACCTGACCCCGTGGCTGGATGCGAGGCGGCGCGAGCGGCACGGGTTGGGCAATGTCTATCCGAACCTGCTGCATCTGGAGGCGACGCTGCGTCTGCTGGAAGAACGTCCCGAAATCGCCATTCCTCGCGACAACCGCCTGCTGGTCGAACGCGCGCTGCACCCGCACGCGCTGGCGGTGATTCAGCAAGAGGGCGGGGCGGCGTGGATCAACCACGGCAACACGCTGGCGGGCGGTGTCGTTGCGGACGGCAATCGCGCCAGCGCCGTGGCGCTGGACCTGTCGCGGCGTTTTGACGAGTTGGTCTTTCCCGATGACATGACGGACGTCACCACCCGGCTGGGCGCGCGTGACCTGCTGCTCGATCTGGACGCGCCCTTGTCCGGGCCGTTCGGAACCGAGATTACGCGGATCGCCCTGCCCGGCTGGATGATCGGGAAGGCATCCCCCGGCGCGCCGGTCGAGCGGCTGGACGACCACCGCTTCCGCTTTGCCGGGCGGGACTATCTCTACGACCAATGGGGCCTGCGCCCGGAAGCCTAGACGGCAGGCGAATTCTAAAGGTCGTCGGGACGATCGGCGGCACCGTCGATATCGTCACGCGCAAGCCGCCGGACCGGAAGCCCGGCACGCTGACCGCGACCGCCGGTTACGATTATAAGTACCGCTCGAACCGGGGCAATTTCCGCGGCTCGGCGCGGTATAGCTGACATAATGACGGCGACACCTTCGCGGTGCCGGGGTTCGGTCAATTGCGACCAAGGAGAATCTCGCTCGCGCCGGTGTCGCCGTGTACGGTTACCTGACCGGCAGCCGGTCCACCACGACCGATGCCGCCGGGCAGACTGTCCCGCAGAACCGCAATGCGACGATCGACGATCTGAAGACCGCCCGCCCGCTCACGTTCCTGGCACATGGATATTTCCAGCAGACGCGCCAGCGGCTGGGCTTCACCGGCACGATGCAGTCCAGGCCGAGCGACAATTTCACGCTGACCGCCAACGCCATCGTGATCCGCGGCAATTACGGCAATTTCAGCGATTCCGAATGTAGCTATGACGTGCGCGGATCGCAGCGGACCGCCGCGACGATCAGCAACGGCCTGATCACCTGGGCGACCTTTGCCGCGACCAATTTCGGCCCGTCGGCGGAATGGTATTTCGCCCCCGCCAGCTATCTGTCGTGCAACGCCTGCAATATCGTGCCCTATTTCGAGTCCGGTCCGTCCCAGGCGCGGCTGAGCCACCATTACCGCTCGGAATATTTCGATGGCGTCGGGCGTCTCCAGTCGTCGAACTTCACCGATGCCCATCGGCAGCTCGACTTCTCGGCCTCGTACAACAGCAACGGCCATTTCCGCGTGACGGCCCATGCATCGAACCTGCCGGAAGAGACCTATGACCAGTATGGCAGCATGCCATCGGCCCGGGCTGCGATGCCGGGGCCTTTTGTCTTTGCGGTCCCGGTCCGTCGCGCCATAAGACCAAAGTGAAACCACGGAGCCGAGCGTGACCCGCAAACCGTCCTTTCCGATCCCCATGCCCCGGATCGCGGCATGATCGCCGTCATGGCCGCACTGGCGGCATCCTGTGCGACGGCCGGGGCAGGGGGTGAGGTTGCGGCGGATGTGCTGAACCGCCGGATTTCCGAGCGGGTCGCACGATGCGGCGACGTCCGGGTGCTGATCGCGCGGCGAGGGGCGGTGGCGGCCGCGCTTCCCGTCGCGCTGCGGAGCCGGTGGCGGGCGCCCGCGAAGCTCGGCCGCGAGGGCTTTGCGATCCGGCGGACAGGGCCGGTGACGGTCGTGACCGCCGAAGACACGAGGGGGCTGGTCTATGGCGCCGGCTGGGTGCTGCGCCATCTCGACATTGCGGGCGGGACCGCGCGGCTGACGGTGAGGGGGCCGATTGACGAGCGACCTGCTTTTGCCACGCGGCTGACCCAGATCGGCTATCGCCCCAAGAACAACAGCTATGATGCCTGGACACTGCCGATGTTTCAGCGGCGGATCGAGGATTTTGCGCTCTGGGGGGCCAGCGGTGTGCAGATCATCGCGCCGGTGTCCGACGATGATGCGACCGGGCCGCTCTTCCCCGCCCCGCCGCGCGAGACGCTGGCGGGAATTTCCGCGATCACCCACCGGCTGGGACTGGACGTCGCGCTCTATTATCCCGAGCTGGGCGATTACGAAAAGCCCGGCGCAGTGGCCGCGGAGGTCGCGGCGTTCCGGCGGACATTGGCCGATCTGCCTTATGTCGATGCACTCTATGTGCCCGGCGGCGATCCGGGGCATACGCCGCCTGCACGGCTGTTTCCGCTCGTGGCGCAACAGGCGGCATTGCTGCGGGCTCGCCATCCCAGGGCACCCGTCTATATCTCGTCGCAAGGGTTCGACGCGGCGGGATTCGCGGCATTCTACCATGAACTGGACAAGCGGCCCAGCTGGCTGACCGGCGTCTTCGTCGGTCCGCAGACCCGCGATCCGCTGTCGGTCGAGCGGGCACGGATACCGGCGCGCTATCCGCTGATCCTCTATCCCGACATCGCGCACACCATGCATGCGCAGTTTCCGGTGCCGCGCTGGTGGCCCGAATTCGCGCTGACCGAGGGGCGAGAGCCGATCAATCCGCGTCCCGACGCCTATGCCCATATCTTTGCCCGCTTCGCACCCCTGACCGCCGGGTTCATCACCTATTCCGAGGGGGTGAACGACGACTTCAACCAGTTCCTCTGGTTTCGCTTGGGTTGGGATCCGAAGACCGACACCCGCGCCTTTGCCAAAGACTATGCGCGGGTCTTCATCGGCGATGACCGGGCGGCGGCGCTTCCGGCGGCGCTGGAGGCGAATTGGGTCGGCGACCCTGCCACCAACCCCGCGATCGACGCCACGCTGCGCCTCGCCGATCAGGTCCGGCCCGCCGCGTTCGCCGACTGGCGGATCGACGCGCTGCGCTATCGTGCGGTGTATGATGCGCTGGTCCGCCATCGCACCATCGCGGCCCGTTCGCGACGAGCGGCGGCCCTGGCCGCACCCGATCCCGAACGCGCGCGCGCCGTCCTGGCGACCGATGACGGGCCGGAGGTCGCCGCGTTGCGCGATCGGCTGAACACGCTGGCCGAACGGCTGTGGCAGGAGGCGCGGCTGCAACTCAGCGTCAAGCGCTACGGCGCGTCGAATATCGAGCGGGGCGCCAATCTCGACCGCGCCGATGTCGACCTGACCGGGCGCGCTTGGATCGAGGCGCGGATGGGCAGGGGCTGGCCGATTCCCGACCGCAGCCGCCGGGCGGAGGGCGCGCTGTACGACGATCTGGGCCGCCCGGATGCCGAGCCGCATCTGGTGCGCGGGGCCGGTTTCGAAGCCGATCCGCAATTCTTCACCACCGCTATCGACGGCATCGCCGACCGGACCCCGGCGGACGGCTGGTGGCCGGGCGAGCTAGACTATGCCGAGACGCTCTATGACAGCCCGCTGCGGCTGCATTATCAAGGGCTCGACCCGCGTCGGGGCTACAGCCTGACCGTCACCTATGCGGGCGAGGACTATACCCTGCCGATGCGGCTGGTCGCGAACGGCAGCATCCTATTGCAGGAGCATTTCGTCCGCACCGCCAACCCCAGCCAGGTCACGGTCGCCATCCCGCGCGAGGCGACGGCCGGCGGCACGCTGGACCTGGCCTGGACCCGGCCGCCGGGCATGGGCGGCAGCGGGCGCGGCAAGCAGGTGGCGGAGACCTGGCTGATCCCCGACGGACGTTAGCGCGTCACCTGCCGGACGAAGGCGGCGACATCGGCCACCACCGGCGCGCGGCCGCGAAAGGGGCGGGCGACCGACAGGATCATGCCGATATGGCCGAGTTTGGGATAGGCGCGCAGCGTCACCGGCACGCCACCTGCCCGCAGCCCGGCGGCCAGCGCCTCGCTGTTGCGCGGCTGGACCGTCGTGTCCTCGCCGCCGACCAGCAGCAGCGCGGGGGGATCACCTGCCCCGGCCCAGCGAACCGGCTGGGTCTCCTCGGGGTGCGGCCAGCCGCCGAAGGCCGCCCGGCTGACATCCATGTCGAAGGGCGCGAAATCATAGGGACCGGCCAGCCCGACCAGCCCGCGCACCGCCTGTCGGTCACGGCCCAGCCAACGATCGTCGACGGCCAGCATCGCGGCGATATAGGCCCCCGCCGAATGCCCCATCAGCACCAGCCTGGCGGGATCGCCACCGAATTCGGCGATATGCCCCTTCGTCCAGCGCACCGCCGCCGCGCCATCTTCGACAAAGGCCGGATAGCGGATGGCGGGGACCAGCCGGTAATCCGGGATCACCACGACAAAGCCCTGCGCCGCCAGCGCCCGCCCGACAAAGGCATAGCCGCTGCGCGTCCCGCTGTTCCAGCTGCCGCCATAGAAAAAGACGACCACCGGCCGTTCGCCCGCTCCGGCGGTGCGCGGGGCATAGATGTCGAGCCGCTGACGAGGATCGGAACCATAGGACAGCGCCTCGGCCACGCGCCTGCCGCCGCCATCCTTGGGCACCAGAGTGTCGAAGGTCGCCAGCGGCGAACAGGCCGTGATGAGCAGCGACAGCGAGGCGGGGAGCATACGGGCGATCCGGTGGAACAACGTCATGCCCCTTCCATGCCCAAAGCCTGTGCCCGCCACCAGAGCGCGCACGGTCCGATATGACAAAAGCGATGCCCGGCTCCGCGATCCGGCCGATCCTGCGACTGTCCGGAAAAAAGTCATGTCACTTCAAGGGGCTGAAATACGGAGATTGACGAAAGCGTAAAAAGGCGGTCAGGGCGCAGGCGGGGAAAGCGGCGGGAGCGGGGGCGCTCTGTGGGATTGGCCGTCTTGTTTCCGTCACATTATTGCGGTTGGGGACGGGTCGGCATGAAGGCCGCGAAGCGGGTTTGGGACGTCAGGGCGTGGGGCCTTTTTTGGCTGCTGCTCCTGGCCGCGATGACGCCGGGTACGGCCTCCGCCAGGGCGGTCGATCTGTATCCGACCGTGTGCAGCGCCGCGCTGCCGGATAGCGCCACCGATGCCGGGATCGTCGAGGCATCCTATCGTTGCGGCGCACAGGCACCGACGCGGGGCGCGGACTGGCTGTGGTTGCGGCTGGATACGTCCCGATTGGGCAGCTTGCCCCCCGGCTGGGATCTGTTGATCGACCAGACGCGGTTCGACCGGATCGCCCTGATGGTCGTCGCGCGCGACGATATCGTTCGGCGTTCGCGGTCCTATGCCGATTTGCGGGACCATTGGACACCCGGCGGGCTGCTGAAATTCGTGGTTCCGACGCCGGGCCGCGACGTTCGGGGGCTGTATATCGGTTTCCGGCGGATCGACGACCTGTCGCTGATGCGCAAGGTCGTGGCCCGACCGGGCAGTGTCATGAACGGCGCGGATGTCGGCTGGCTGGTGTTGAGCGGCCTTTTTGCGGGCACGCTGCTGTCGGCCTTTCTCTACAATCTGGTGATCCATGCCGGGCGGCGTCCGGCCTTTCAGCGCTGGTATCTGCTCTGGGTGGCGGTCGCGCTGGTCTATGGCGTGATCTGGACCAACACGGCGGCGCTGGTCGTGCCATGGCTGGTCGGGCCGATCGCGGTGCGCATCTCGTTCGTGCTGGTCGGCCTGATGGTGGCGGCGGGCAACATGTTCTTCTTCTCGGTCATCGAAGAAGGGGTGATGCCGCGTGGCCTGATCCGGGCGGGACGCTGGGTGGCGATCGGGGGAGCATCGCTGGGCGTGCTGGCGGCTGCCGATACATGGCTCCCGCCGGTCCTGACCGACCGACTGCTCAATTATACCATTGCCGCGACCTCGGTGCTGATCGCGACGTCCTGCGCGGTGGCCGCGCGGCGGGGCAGCCGCGTCATCTGGTTCTACATGATCGGGTGGAGCCCGGTGATCATCCTGTTCACCCTGAGACTGGCGCGCAACCTGGGCCTGGTGCGGCAGAATGATGCGGTGGACATGGCGACCTTCCTGGCGCTGGCGTTCGAGGCGCTGGTCCTCTCGCTCGCGATCGCCGACCGTTTCCGCCGCATCCGCCTCGAACTCGACGAGGCGCGGCAACGTCGCGAGATCGACATGGCCGAGACCAAGACGCTGCGGCTGGCCGCGCACACCGACTTCCTGACCGGCCTGGGCAACCGCGCCGCCTTTCAACAGCAGGCCAATACCCTGATAAAGGCGTCCATTCCGTTCAGCCTGTTCCTGATCGACGTCGATTATTTGAAGGACGTCAACGACCGGGAGGGCCATGCCAGCGGCGACATGCTGCTCTGCCATGTCGGCACCGCGCTGGGCGGGGTCGTCCGCTCAATGGTCGATGTGCAGGTGTCGCGGATCGGCGGCGACGAGTTCGCGATCCTGTGCCCCGGCTCGTTGCAGGACGAGGCCGCCCTGGCCGAACGCATCGCCGGCATCCAGGGGGAGCCATGGCATGGCCGCGATCGCAGCCATGCCATGTCGCTCAGCATCGGGTCGGCCCGCTATCCGGACGATGCCCAGGCGCTCGACCTGCTGTATCACAATGCCGATCTGGCGCTCTACACCGCCAAGCGGCTGGGACGCGCGCGCTATGTCCGCTACGATCCGCTGCACAGCAGCCTGCGCGAGTTGCAGGTCGCCTTTGCCGGGGAGGCCGAGCAGGCGCTCGATCAGGGCGAGTTCATCCTCTACCTGCAACCCATCGTCTCGCTGGAGACCGAAACCGTGTGCGGGCACGAAGCGCTGCTCCGCTGGGACCATCCGGTCCATGGACTGATGACCCCGGACCGTTTCGCCGATGTGCTGGTCGCCGAGCGGATCGGCCTGCGCATCCAGGACCATGTCCTCGAACTGGCATTGACCGCACTGCGTGATCGCGGCGAGGCGCTGGGCGTGGTGTGCGTCAACTTCACCGCGGCGCAGCTGGCCGGGCCGCGTTCGGCGCGCACCGTGCTCGAACGGCTGGCGCATCACGGTGTCGATCCGTCGCGGCTGTGTGTCGAGGTGACGGAGGGCGTGATGCTCGACCGCGGTGCCGACAGCATCCTGTCCAGCCTGCGCCTATTGCACGATGCGGGGGTGTGCATCGCCCTGGACGATTTCGGCACCGGCTATGCCTCGCTCGTCCATCTGCGCGACCTGCCGGTGGACCGGATCAAGATCGACCAGTCCTTCGTCGCCGGGCTCGACGAAACCGATGGCGGCACCTTCCCGATCGTCAGCGCGATCGTCGGCCTGGGGATCGGCCTGGGCAAGGTCGTGATCGCCGAAGGGATCGAAACCGAATGGCAGGCCGAGCGACTGCGCCAGCTCGGTTGTCGGCTGGGGCAGGGCTATCTCTACGGCCACCCCGTCGCGCTCGCGCCGATCACCGATGGGGAGCGGGGCGTTCCGGCTGCTGGCGTTAGGGCATGATGCCCTCAGCTTGATCCACCCCTCCCCTGAACGGGAGGGGCCAGGCTCGGTTCGATCCCATGTCATCATGCTCTGGTTGTTTCCAGAGTCGGTTATTCGCCGCTGCTGCTGACCGACATGCCCCTGTTGCGCCCCCGCAGGGGGAGGAATGAATGTCCTACGGCTCCAGCCCCAGCGCCGTGCGGTCGGCGGTGGCGGCGGCCAGTTCGGCGCGGGCGGCCGCGATCCGGGCCTGGGCGTCGATCAGGCGGACACGGGCGTCGTTCGCGGTTTCCTCGCGCTGGTTGACCAGAAAGAAGTCGCTCGATCCCAGCTCGAACCGACGCCGCTCGGCCGCTGCGAGCCGTTCGGCCAGCTGACGCTCCTGCTCGGCGATGGTGGCCAGCTTTTCGGCGGCATCGACGCCGATGGTGATCCCCTCGACCTCCACCGCGATCTGGTCGCGCAGGAAACGGCTGCGCGCCGACAGCGCATCCATCTCGGCCTGCGCCTCGACCATGCGGCCCTTCGCCGCGCGGTTCTGGAGCGGCATCGAGAAGCGAAAGCCGACCGCCGCCTCCAGCGGCGTACGACTGGGGCCGCCGAGGCCGACCGGGCCGACATCCTTGCCCATCTCGCCGCGCAGGTCGAACCGGGGACGCAGGTCGTTCTGCGCCAGCGCCAGACGCGCCGATCCCTGGTCGATCCTTGCCAGCAGAACCTGCAGGTCGGGGCGGCGCTGTTCGAAATTCCGGCGCGCCGCCACCGCGACGCCGGACAGCGCCTCGGCCCCACCCGGCAGGCGTTCCGGCCCGACCTGTACCGGATCGCCCTCGGCATCGCGGTAATAGAGCGACAGGGCATTGGCCGCCGCCTGGAAATCTCCCTCGGCCCGCACCACCAGCGCCCGGCGGCGGACGACATTCTGGTCATTCTCGGCCAGCAGGATATCGGGCCGCGCGCCCAGCTCCACCTGACGGGCCAGTCCGCCGCGCCGGTTGAGCGACAGGTCGAGCAGGTCGCGATACGCCCGCAGGCGCAGGCCCGCCGCAACCCAGTTCTGATAGGCGTCGACCGCGCGTCGCTGCACGCCGATCGCTACGGCTTCACGCTCGAACCTGGCGATGTCGATATCGCCCGAGGCCAGCGTGCGCTTCGTGCGGCGCTCGTCGACCAGCCGGTCGCGCAACAGCGAATAGAGCGCGCCGACCTTCACCTCGCCCAGGCGGTTGGTGTAATTCTGGTCCTCATAGACCGGGAAACTGCCCCGGCTGACCCGGTAGCCGCCATAGACATAGCCGCCATTGTTGCTCAGCGGGCGGTTGGCGCTCGCGGCGGCGACGGTGCCGTCATAATAGCCGAGCGTGCGCGAGCGGCCCTCGGCCTCGAACACCGTGTCGAAGGCACCATCGGCGGTGATCGCCTTGCCCTCGGCGGAGCGGATCTTGGCCAGCGCCTCGACGATCTGCGGTGCGGCGCGAGCGGAGGAGCGCAGCACCTCGTCCAGGGTCAGCGGCCCGGACTTGGGCATGGGCGCGGGACGCGGGTTGGCCTCGATCCGCTGCGCTGTGACGGGGGCGGACAGGGCCGGGCCGGCGAGCGCGGAGATCAGCAGCAGCGAGCGCATCATTTCGGCTTGCCCGCCTTGGCCGCGATCTTCTTGTCATCGTCCTTCGCGCCCTTGTCGTCCTGCTTGTCATTCACCGTCTGGCCGAATTCCAGCGGGAAGTCGTTCAGCTGACGCCACAGTTCATAGCCGACCGTCACCGTCTCGCCCTGGACCCAGCCCTGCACCTTGCCGCCCAGCCGGACGAAGCGGCGCTCGGGCCAGGCGGGCTTGCCGGGGGCCGGTTCGACCAGGATGCGGAACAGCCCCTGCGCATTGGCATTGGGATCGATCGTGCGGACGCGACCGTCGAAAAAGCCATAGGCGATCGAGGGCCAGCCGCTGAACTGTATCGCGGGCCAGCCCTCGAACTCCAGACGCACCGGGCGACCGGGGCGCAGCAGCGGCACGTCGCGGCCGTCGATCAGCAATTCGACCGCGCGCTGCACCTCTTCCGGCGCGACCACCGCCAGCGCCGTGCCCGCCGAGACATAGGCACCGCCCGCCGCCGCGTTCAGATTCTGGATACGACCGGCGCGCGGGGCGCGGACCAGCTGCGCCGACTGGCGGTTCAGCTGCACGTCGATCCGGTTCAGCTTGGCCCGCGACTCCGCCAGCTTGGCGCCGGAGTCGGCGACCTTGATCTGCGCCTGTTCGTAATCGCGGCGCGAGGCCAGCCCCTCCGAATAGAGCTGGCGGGTGCGGTTGACGTCGATCTGGGCGACCGCCTGAGACTGGCGGACCGAGGCGATCTCAGCCTCCACCTGCGCGCGTTCGGCGGCAAGGCGGGAGAGCAGATTGGGGTCGAGGTCGATGATCCGCGCGATCGGGTCGCCCTGCTTCACATGCTGGCCGTCATGGACATACCAGCGCTCGACCCGGCCGGGCACCAGCGCGGTCACGTCCTGCGCGCGGTCGGTGGGGTCGAGCGAGACGACCTGGCCGCGCCCCTGCGCGGTCTGCAGCCACGGCACGAAGAACAGGATGAAGATGACCGCCGCGATCCCGACCGTCAGGATCCAGGCGATGGCGACCGTGACCCGTGGCGGACGCAGCGACGAGAGGGTGCGGAAATGCGCGAGCTGATCAGGCGACATCGGCGTCCTCCCGGCGATAGGCGTTCTGAAGGTCGGCGAGCTGGTCGAAGCGGCGCTGTTCGGTCAGGCCGAGATAGAGATAGCCGTCCAGTTCCATGTCCTCGGGGCGGCCGGTGCACAGCAGCACGGTCGTGCCATGCTCCCGCAACAGGCGCAGCGCGGCGCGAAGCCGTTCGGGCGGCAACAGGTCGTAGAGCTGGCCGAGCAGCAGCAGCTTGGGGCCGACCAGCAGCGCATTGGCGAGCTTGAGCGCCATCGTCTCGCCGACGCTCAGCGGATAGCCGGTCGAACCCAGCGGCGTGTCCAGCCCCTGTGGCAGGCTGGCCAGACGACGTTCCAGCCCGACCAGCGCCAGCGCCTCCATCGCCTTTTCGGCCAGCTCGCCCGAGGCGAGGCGCAGATATTCGCGGATCGTGACCTCGACGATGGTCGAGCGGTCGAGCACCGTCACGTCGGAGCGCAGGCGGTACATGTCGAACGAGCCGAGATCGGCGTTGCCGATCCGCACCAGGCCGCGATCGGGCAGCGCGTGGCGCTTCAGCAGCATCGCCAGCAGACGCTCGGCCCCCGGCTCGGTCACGGTGACAAGCTGCTCCCCGGCCGCCAGCGTCAGGTTGTAGCGTGCGTCGTTGAACGCGACGTCGGTCAGCTTGACCGATCCGTCGCGCGGGCCGTTATCGCCGCGCACGGTCGGCTCCTGCGGGATGGCGAACAGCAGCGACAGCTCCTCGGAACTGGCGACCAGGTCGTAGAAGGTGTCGAGATACCAGCCGAATTGCGAGATGCCGTAGAAGACGCCCGACAGGATCAGCTCGGCCGCGACCAGCTGCCCCAGCGACAGCTGCCCGCGCAGGATCAACATGCCGCCCAGCAGCAGCAATCCGGCGCTGGCAAAGGCGTAGATCAGCAGGAAGGCGATGGTCTGGGCGAACTGATAGCGGAAATAGCGGCGATGCGTGTCGACATAATTGGCGGTCATCGCCTCCGATCGGTTCATCGCGAAGTCGAGATGGCGCAGCGACTTGTAGAAGCCGTTCGACCCGCCGACGCTCTCCAGCCAGCGGGCGGCATTGTGCTTGGCATGGCTGAGCGCCACCGCCCCGCTGATCGCGCCGCGCCGCCACAGCATCCACACCAGCAGGAGGGCCGCGACCAGCACCACGTTGAAGGCCAGGAAGACCGGGTGGTAGAAGCTGGTGATGGTCAGGCCGATCGCCGCCTGGAGCATGATGGTGAAGGCGCCGATGACCAGGCTGGGCACCGATTTCTGGACGACCACCAGGTCGAAATAGCGGTTGAACAGGTCGCCGCGATTGCCATCGGCGAAGAACGGGTCCTGCGCATGGACCGCCCGGACCGTCACTTCGGCGACGACGCGCGAGAAGAGGCGACGTTCGAACGCCGCCATGATCCACACCCTGAGCGCGCTGAGCCCGGCGACCATCAGCAACAGCATCAGCAGCACGCCCGACAGCGCCCAGAGCGGGGCGGGCATGGCGGTATTGGCGACGCTGTTGATCAGTAACTGGACCGAGATGGGCGTCGCCAGCGCCAACAGGCTGATCGCGATGGTATAGACGATGCCAAGACGGACATAGGCCGAATCAGGCCCTATGATTTGCGACAGCCAGCCCACCGCATCCCGAAAACCCAATCGCTGTCCCGCCAAAACGCGCCCCTTTTTCCGTATCCTGGCCGAGCCGGAGCGGGCAGCCGACGGCCACCGTCACTCCGCAGCACCCTCATGTTCCCCTCCATGAAAGGTACGCTTCGGCTTGATCCTAGTGAAATTGGTGTAACGACATATCATGGCGGTGGCCAATCGGAATTGCCGTGCCCAGGGTATAGAAAGCCGCTATAGGATCCTATGCTTACCCTGCGTCAGCTCGAATATCTCGTCACGATCGCGGACACGGGGTCCTTCGCGCTGGCGGCGCGGGTCGCCAATGTCTCGCAGCCGACGCTTAGCCAGCAGGTCCGCACGCTGGAGGAGCGGCTGGGCGCCAGACTGCTGGAGCGGAGTGCGACGGGCGCGATCCTGACGCCGATAGGGCGCAGTATCGTGGCGACCGCGCGGCGCATGTTGAGCGACGCCAGCGATATCGTGGCGCTGGCGGCGGGTTCGTCCGACAGCCTGACCGGCACGCTGAAGCTGGGGACGACGCCGACGCTGGGGCCGTATCTCCTTTCGCCGATCATCGCCGAACTGCACCGTATGGCCCCGCGCCTGCGCCTGCATGTGCGCGAGGGGATACCCGACGAACAGATACGCGAGCTCTCGCGCGGCGATATCGACGTGCTGCTCGGCCCGCTGCCCATGACGGGCGACGACCTGACCGTCGAGCCGCTGTTCCGCGAGCCGCTGCATCTGGTCGCGGCGCTCGACCATCCGATCGATGCCGCCATCGAAGCGGATCGCGACATGCTGAGCGGCAGTTCGCTGCTGACGCTGGACCCGCGTCATCATCTGGCGCGCCAGGCGGCCGAGGTCGCGGACCATTATGGCATGACCATCGCGCCGGACTATTACGGGACCAGCCTGGAAAGCCTGCACCAGATGGTCGCCAGCGGGCTGGGCCTGACGCTGTTGCCCAGCCTGTATCTGCGATCGGAAGTGGGCGGGGCGGCGGGATTGAAGATCCTGCCCGTCCAGGGCTGGCGCACCCATCGGTCGATCGCCATCGCCTGGCGCCGCCAGTCGCCGATGAGCGCGGCGTTCAAGCTGATCGCCGATCATGTGCAGGGATGTGCGCGGACGTTGCTGGCGGGGTGAGGGGGGCGATCGCGGATTCGCATCGACGGTCCCTCTCCCCTCCGCGAGGGGCGAGGCGGAGAAGGGCATATGTGCGTGTCGATCGGCCCGGTATTACCCTGCGACTGGGGCTTTCCGAGAACAATTCTCCTGAGGAAGGCATTGCAGTCATTCGCCTTCCCCATTCCCGCACGCCACCCCGGCGGAGGCCGGGGTCCAGTCGCGGGACGACTTGCATCATCTGCGAGCGCTGACCCAACTGGATCCCGGCCTCCGCCGGGATGGTGCGCACGCGCGGTACAGGCGCTTGCCCCTTAGGCGGCGCGGCCGAAATCGGCGTCTTCACCGTCCGGGCCGCCGGTCGACATGTCCAGCGCGAAGCCGCGGATGCGCGCCTGCTGGTCGGCGACCATGTTGGTCCGCGCGGCGGGCTTGGTCTTCTTGGCGGGCGCCGGGTTCCGCGCCGGGGCGGGCGTCCGGCCTGCGCGGCGCGAGCCGTTGTCGATGCGGAAGAAGGCGATATTCTCCTCCAGTTCCTCGGCCTGGCTGGCGAGTTCCTCGGAGGTCGCGGAAATCTGCTCGGAGGCGGCGGCGTTCTGCTGCGTGACCTGATCGAGCTGCTGGATCGCGGCGTTGATCTGGGTGGCGCCGATATCCTGTTCGCGGCACGCGGCGCTGATCTCGGCGACCAGCTCGGCGGTGCGGCGGATGTCGGGGACGAGCGAACCAAGCATCTCCCCGGCCTGTTGCGCCGCCGCCACCGTGTCGGAGGACATGCCGCTGATCTCACCCGCCGCAATCTGGCTCCGTTCGGCCAGCTTGCGCACCTCGGCGGCCACGACCGCAAAGCCGCGACCATGTTCGCCCGCCCGCGCCGCCTCGACCGCGGCGTTCAGCGCGAGCAGATCGGTCTGGCGGGCGATTTCCTGCACGATGGTGATCTTCTCGGCGATGGTACGCATCGCGCCGACGGCCTTCTGCACCGCCGCGCCGCTGATCTCGGCATCCTGCGAGGACTGGCGGGCGATCTTTTCGGTCTGGCTGGCATTGTCGGCATTCTGTTTGATGTTTGCCGCCATCTGCTCCATCGAGGCGGAGGCTTCCTCGGCGGCGGCCGCCTGTTCCGTCGCGCCCTGCGACATCTGCTCCGATGACGAGGACAGCTGCTGGCTACCCGCGGCGACATTCTTGGCGGCCAGCGTGGCGTCGCCGACGACACCGCGCAGCCGCTCGATCATCATGACCAGCGCCTGGCCCAGCGAATCCCGGTCAGACAACGGCCGGTGGCTGACGGTCAGGTCACCGCCCGCGATCGTCTCCGCCAGTTCCGCCGACTTGCGCAGGTTGGTGGTCATGCGGATCAGGGCATGACCCAGAAGGTCCTTGTCCGACAGCGCCTGGTGATCGATGCTCAGATCGCCCTCGGCAATGGTGTCGGCCAGCCGCGCGCTCCGGCGCAGATTGGCGGTCATGTGATTCACCGTATCGACCAGATCCTTGATCTCGTCATTGGTGGCGACCGTCACCTCCTGTTCGATATCGCCAATCGCCACCGCCTGGATCGCGACCGAGATCTTCTTCAGGCCCTGCGACACGATCCGTGCGATCCAGACCGCACCGACCAGCGCGATCAGCAGGGCCAGGCCCGAGATGACAAGCAGCGTGTTGCGCGCGCTGCTGTAGATGGCGTCGGCATTCTGCCGGGCGGTATCCATGTCTGCCTTGGCATTCTGGACGAGTTGCAGCGTCCCTTCGCTGATCTTGCTCGCCAATTCGCGCGATTTCGTCATCGACAGCGCACCGGCTTCCTCATTGTGATTGGCAAGGCCGAGGCGGCGGACCGTGTCATTGACGGGCGACCAGGCGGCATAGTCATTGCTGATTTTGGCCCAGATCGGTCGGCCCGCCAGCGTGGCGGTCGCCAGGCCCGCTTCGATCAGCGACTTTATGTCCGAGCGAGCCCGCATCAGGTCGCCGTCGAACATCCGCATCTGTTGATCCTCGGAGGAAAGCGCGAGATTCTTTTCCATGCGGACCGCGTAGCTGATGCGCTCGTTCAGCGTTTCCGCCCGGTCCAGCCGAGCCGCCGGACCAGTGATGATCGCGGTGGTGACGCTGTTCATTTCGTTCAGTTTCGAGGCGGCAAGGGCCGCCATGCCCAGCAACAAGGCAAGCACGATGGCGAATGTCGCGCCCAGCTTTAGTTTGATTGTGGCCCGCATTATGTTTCCCGCGTTTTTGACATTGATCCGGATCAAGATCGCCGCGAATCACACGGGAATTTCTAAGACTTTATAAAGCGGCGTGACCGTGATCCGTCACATTTTGCCCACGCAAGGCGGCAATCGCGGCGGCTTGCCGGTCCCATTTCGGATAGGCAAAAGTGGACTTAGATTGGCTATTCTTTGGTATAAGTGGCGGCAAGCGATCGATAAAATCGCCACGACCCGGCATCATCGTATGATAACGTTATCATGAATGGGGAGCGGTTTTCCTGGCGATATGACCCATTGATCGTCTGACAGCGTCATCCGGAATTTTTTTTGCCTACCGTCTGTCGTCCGGCCGAAACGGACGAGTGGTGCCCGCCGGAAAGGGCGGGGGCGGCGACTCACATCGCACAGCCCCCGCCGCCGGGCAGCCTTTCGCGGCCGCGCCCAGGGCCTCGGATCGCGCCCTGCCTTATGGAATGAGGCGGTCGGCACGGAGCCGCGTGAACAGGGCGAAGAAGGCATCGTCGGTCGGCTGATAGCCGGTGAAGCCCAGGCGACGGCTCTTGGACATGTCGGTCACCACCTCGATCGGACGGCCCAGATCGGCATCGGTATGCCAGGGCGAGGCGAGGCGGTTCAGATCGGGTTCGGCCAGCCGTTCACGCGCGGCGATCTCGCGCCAAAACGCGGCGTCGTTCGCCATCTGCTGCTCCAGCGGCCGCACGATGCCGTCGAACGGTGCGGCCTCGACGCCGAACCAGTCGGCGATACGGCCCCACATCCACTGCCATCGGAAGACGTCGCCATTGACGACGTTGAACGCCTCGTCATGCGCCGCCTCGGTCTCCGCCGCCCAGAGCAGATGGCGCGCGAGCTGCCCGGCATCGGTCATGTCGGTCAGCCCCGACCATTGCGCGGCCGAGCCGGGAAAGGTGAAGGGCCGCCCCGTCTCTCGGCACAGCGTCGCATAGACCGCCAGCGTCGTGCCCATGTTCATCGCGTTGCCGACCGCCAGCCCGATCACGGTATGCGGGCGGTGAACGCTCCAGGTGAAGCCGTCGCGCGCCGCTGCGGCGAACACCTCGTCCTCCTGCGCATAATAGAAATTCTCGACGTCCAGCCGCCCCTGTTCCTCGCGGAACGGCGTCTGCGGCAGCGTGCCTTTGCCATAAGCCTCGAACGGCCCGAGATAATGTTTGAGGCCGGTGACCAGCGCGACATGGCGCGGGCCGGTGGGTTTGGGCAGTCCGTCGAGCAGGTTGCGGACCATGGCGGCGTTGACGCGGATATTCTCCGCCTCGCTGTCCTGCCGCAACCAGGTCGTGATGAAGACCGCATCGGGCTTCACGTCGCGCAGCGCCGCTGCGGTCGCATCGCGGTCCTGAAGATCGGCCGCGACCGGCTGCACACCCGCCTGTCCGGTGGGTCGGCGGGCCAGACCGTGAACCGTCCAGCCCTGTTCCACCAGCAGCGCCGCCGTCGCGCTGCCGACGATCCCGCTCGCGCCCACCACCAATGCCGTCTTCGCCATGAAAGCCTCCTTTGTCAGGGACTTTAGCTGGGGGCGGGTGGACAGCGGTTCCAGACGGCACCATCTGGTGCCCAGGCCTGGAGATGATGATGCAGCCGGGAACGCCGGACGAAGAATGGCGGGAGGATTGTGCCCCGCGCCGCGTGCTGGAACTGTTCGCGACCAAGTGGACCAGCATGGTGCTGCACACGCTGCACGCCCGTCACGGCGGCGTCGCGCGGACGGGCGTCCTCCAGCGCAGCCTGCCGGGCATCTCGAAGAAGATGCTGACCCAGACGCTGCGCGACATGGAGGGCAGCGGGCTGCTGACCCGCCATGTCCAAAGCACCATGCCGCCGATGGTCGAATACCGGCTGAGCGATCTGGGCCAACGCTTCGTCGAGCCGGTCGAGCTGTTGTACGGTTGGGGGCGCGACAATGCCGATGCGCTGGACCGGCTGGTGCCGCGTCCGCGTTCGCGCCGGGCCTGACCGCCGACTTGCCTCGAACCGGGATCGGGGCCAGTTTGCGGGGCGATGGAGAAAACAGAGACATCCGACGATTATGCGCGCGGGCGACGCGACGGCCTGCGGCTGGCGCTGTCGATCCTGGAGGCGGAGGAGGCCAAGTGGGAGGCGCTGCTCGGCGAAAGCCCGTCGTGGCGAACCAATGCGACCCGCTCGATCCGGCACAAGGCCTATCAGGTCGCGCGCAAGCGGGTGCAGACGGCGCTCAACCGGCTGCTCCCCAAAGGCGAGACCACCCTGCCGGTCGAGATCGCGACGATGATCGAGCGGGTCGGACTCTAGCTCGCGGGCTTGAGGACGGGTGGATATAGTGGGGACGCGGTTACCTTTGGGCAGCCCATGAGTTACACGGCACCATGGAACAACAAGCACTTGTTTTCGCGCTGATCGGTGTTCTGGGGATCGGTGCGCAGTGGATTGCGTGGCGGACGGGGTGGCCCGCCATCGCCCTGATGCTGGCCGCAGGCGTCATCGCCGGGCCGATCACCGGCCTCATCATTCCCGAACACACCTTTGGCGATCTGCTGGAGCCGATGATCTCGGTGGCGGTCGCGCTGATCCTGTTCGAGGGGGGGCTAAGCCTCAATTTCCGCGAGTTGCGCAAGACGGAAGGGGCCGTCACGCGGTTGATGGCGATCGGCATCCCGCTGGGCTGGGTGCTGGGGTCGCTGGCCTGTTATTATGTCGCGGGGCTGGTATGGCCGGTGGCGATCCTGTTCGCCGGTATCCTCGTCGTGACCGGGCCGACCGTCGTCATCCCGCTGCTGCGCCAGAGCAATATCGCGGCCCGCCCGCGTGCGATCCTGAAATGGGAAGCGATCGTCAACGATCCGTTCGGTGCGCTGTGCGCCGTCATCACCTATGAATATCTGCGCCGCGTCGACGAGGGCGGGACGCTGGCCTCGGTCGTCATCGCGCTGCTGGGTGCGGCGGTGGTGTCGGGGCTGATCGGCTATGGCATGGCACGCGCCATCGCCTGGGCCTTTCCGCGCGGCCATGTGCCCGAATATCTCAAAGCCCCGGTGCTGCTGGTGGCGGTGATCGGCACCTTCGTCCTTTCCAACCTGATCCAGCAGGAAACCGGGCTGCTGGCGGTGACGGTCATGGGCATCGCGATCGCCAATATGCGCCTGGACTCGCTGCGCGACATTCATCCGTTCAAGGAGAATGTGACGGTCCTGCTGATCTCCGGCGTGTTCGTCCTGCTCTCCGCGTCACTGGATTTCGAGGTGCTGCGCCTGTTCGAGTGGCGCTTCGCCGCCTTCCTTCTCGCGCTGCTGTTCCTGGTGCGCCCGGCGACGGTGCTGATCGCGCTGGCCTTCAGCAAGCTGCCCTGGAACGAGCGGCTGCTGATCGCCTGGATCGCGCCGCGCGGTGTCGTCGCGGTGGCGGTATCCGGTCTGTTCGCGCTGCGCCTCGACCAGCTGGGCTATGGCAACGGCAATATCCTCGTCACCCTGTCCTTTGCGGTGGTGGTCGCGACGATCGTCGCGCATGGCTTCAGCATCCGTCATGTCGCGCGCTGGCTGAAGGTGACGGGGGCGACGCAGAAGGGGCTGCTGATCGTCGGCAGCACGTCGTGGAGCATCTCGCTCGCCCGCCAGATCCAGTCGCTGGGCCTGCCCGTCATGATCGTCGACACCAGCTGGCAGCGTCTGTCGGCTGCGCGCCAGGCGGGGATCGACACCTATCATGGCGAGATCCTGGCCGAGACGACCGAGGAGCGGCTCGACCTCACCCAGTTCCAGGTGCTGGTCGCGACGACCGAGAACGAGGCGTATAATGCGCTGGTCTGCAGCGAGTTCGCGCATGATATCGGCCGGGATTCGGTCTATCAGCTGGGGGGCAGCGGCGACCATGAGGATCATCGCCGCCTGCCCGAAGCCCTTCGCGGCCGCGCGATGTTCACCGCCGGGCACGGTGTCGAGGACATTCTGCGACGCGAGGCGGCGGGCTGGACCTTCCGCAAGACGCGGATCAGCGAGCAGTTCAAGTTCGACCATGCCCGGTCGATCCTGCCGGACGAGGCCGACATGCTGCTCGTGCTGCGCAAGGACGGTGTCATCCGCTTCTTCACCCATGCTGCCCGGCCGATGCCGCAAAACGGCGACATCGTCGTGTCCTATGGCCCCTCGCGCCATGGCGATCCGGACGCTAATCAGGTCTTTGAAACGGGAGAGGTCATCGCATGACGATACCGACAGGGAACATCAAGGCCGCGCGCACCGTCGCGACGGTCCTGATCGGGCTGGGCATCACCGCCTGTCAGCCGAGCCGCGAACCGGCCGCGAACGAAGTCGCCGAAGCCCCGGCCAATGTCGAGGCCGAGAGCAACATGGCCATGACGGGCAACGCCGCGGCGGCGGCGGAACCGGAAGAGAGCAAGAAGTCGATCATCCGTCCGGATGTCGAACCGGCGCCGACCCCGACACCGCCCGCCGAGCCGGTCGAACTGACAGTCCCGTTCCCGGCCAAGGGTGCCCAGCCCGATCCGGCGGGGATGGCCTTGCTCGACAGGCTGGTCGCCGATCCCGTGTTCGCGCTGGGCGGGCCGATCACCATCTGGGGGCATAGCGACTCCTCCGGCTCGGACGCGTCCAACCTCATCGCCTCGCGCAAGCGGGCCGAGGCGGCGCGGGACTATCTGGCCAAGAAGGGCGTCGCGGCGGAGCGGATCACCGTCATCGCGCTGGGCGAGGCACGGCCGATCGCCCCCAACCGCAAGCTCGACGGATCGGACGACCCCGAGGGGCGCGACAAGAACCGCCGGGTCGAGATCAAGGTGGACCTGCCCAGGGCCGCACCGGCGGCGGAGGGCGGCGATCCGTCCTGATCGGGGACCCGATCACCGTCGCGCCCCTGCTGGTCAACCGATCTTTCCGGTGTTCCGATCGATCAGCGCGGTCGCCTCTGCCGTTCCGTCCGCGGTGGTGATCTTGCCCGACCGGATGTCGTCGGCGATGGTCAGCAGGCGGCCGCTGATAACCGTCCCGGTTTCCGCCTGCTCCTGGACCGCGATGCCGCCCTTCGTATCGGCCACCCGGCTCCAGGCCGCCCGCACGGCGGCCCAGTAATCCTTCGTCTTTACCCAATAATCGTCGGCCGCCTTCCCATCGAAGCCGTCGAAGCGTTCATAGGTATTGAGCACCGATTCCTGGACGATGGGGACGAGCCTGCCGTCCTTCAGGCCCATCTTCATATTGTCCTGCCAATGCACCCAGCCGGTCGGCGTCGGCTGGTGCCGGTTGATCGCGTAATAGCGGTCATAGACCGGGTGCCGGACGGCATCGCGGCGGGCCAGCGGCCGCCAGGTCCAGTTGGATCGCCAGCGGCGGACACCGCCTTGCGTCTCGAACCGGCCCCATCCGGCATAACGCGGGCTGTCGTCGACCTGGTAGACGGTCTGCGACCAGCGCCCGGCGCGCATCCGTTCGGGTACGGCCTCCCACACCCATTTGCCCTGGCCCGCATAGACCAGCACGCGCGAGGGCTGGTAATCCCAGTCCTGTCGCCAATGCTTGATGACATGGGTCTCGCCGTCATGCTCGACGACCAGCAGATGCTGGAGCGCGATATGGTCGGGCGTGTCCTCGATCACGCGGACCACCTCGTTCCCGCCCGAGATCTTGCGGTCGAGGGGCGTGTAGCCCACCGCCCAGGGCGTCGTTTCCTGCATGTCGAAACGCACCTTATAGTGTCCGGCCATCGCCAGGATGTCGGCGCGATCGGCGGCCTTGGCGGCCTGTGCCTCGGCGGCGGTCTGTCGGAGCGGACCATCGGCCAGGGCGGGGACGGGAAGCAGCGCGAGCGCCGCGACGATCAGCATCGAACGGTTCTTCATCGGATAGCCCCTTTTCAGAAACGGAGGGTGAGCGAGGCGCTGGCGTTGCGGCCCGGCTGGGTGAAGGCGATGGGCGGCACATCGGCGGCACCCGCGGGCAGGGGGCGCGGCACGCCGAGGCCGCGAACGTCGGACCACCAGGCATAGGTGGCATTGGTCAGGTTGAAGATACCCGCGCGCAGCGTCAGCGCGTCCGTCACCCGGGCGAACAGCGTCGCGTCCAGGATCGTGAAGGCGGCGGGCCGGAAGCATTCCGAACCGCACAGGCCGGTCGTGTCCCGCGCCGCCTTGCGTGCGCTGTGCGTCATGATGACCTGACCGCCGAAGCGCCCCTCGTCCGGCTCGCGCCAGCCGATGCCCATCACCAGCTTGAGCGGATCGACGGTGGCGAGCGGCCTGCGGCTGTCGTTGGCGGCGATCTGTTCGCCCTCCGCATAGGACAGCGCGAGTTGCCCGGTCAGGCCGTTGCGCGCACGCCCCTCGAAACGCGCCTCGGCCCCCTTCACCTTGGCGCGGTCGAGATTGACGAACTGGTACAAGGCGGGATTGGCAGGCGTGAAATTGCCGCCCACGACCTCCTGGCTGATGAAGTCGCGATAATCGGCGCGGAAGACACTGGCCGACAGGTCGATGGCCTCGCTGTTCAGGCGCAGCCCCGCCTCGACCGCCTCGCTGGTTTCCGGGCGCAGCTTCGGGTTGGGGATCGAGGTATAGCCGAAGGCCAGGTTCGAGAAGAACTGGTTGACCTGTCCCGGCTCGGGCGCCCGGAAACCGCGCGCATAGCTGGCGAACAGGCGCAGGGCAGGGGCGAGGGTCAGGACCGCGCCGATACGCGGGCTCAGCCGGTCCGCCGACTGCGCAGCGCCGACAAATCGGGGCAGCAGCGGATCGCGATCAGGCGACAGGCGATACCAGTCATAGCGCAGGGCAGGATGCAGTGTCAGCGGACCGATGCCGACCTCATCCCCGACAAAGGCCCCGGCCAGCGTGAAGTCGGTCGTCGGGAAGGCGCGCGTCGGGAAGGTCTCGCCCGCGGGCGGAACCGTGCCGTCGCGAACACCGCGCTGGCGCAGCACGCTGATATCGGCACCCGTCACCAGCCGGTGGGTGATCGGGCCGGTCGAAAAGCCCAGCCGTATCTCGCCCGATCCGCCATAGACCCGGTTCTCCAGCGTGTTGAGCCGGGTGCGGTCGGCCAGCGTCACCCGGTCCTCGGCGCTGAACTGGCGGTTGTCCGCGTCCTGGACATAGGCCGCCGCGCGCGCAAACTGGACGAGCCCGGCCCCGTCATAGGTCCAGTCGAGCCCGGCGCGCCAGCGCTTGCCTGTATCGCGCGCCTGCAACCCCGCCACATTGCGGTTGATCCCGGTCAGCACGTCGGTTTCGATGCGGTTGTCGAGATACTCGCCGGTGGCGCGCAGCCGATGCCCGGGCGCGACGTTCCAGACCAGCTTGCCGAGCAGCGCATTGGCCCTGCCGTCCTGCGGATTGGGCGCGGTCCGGGTGACGCCGGTGCCCTCGACATCGCCCTTGTTCTTCAGTTCGGAAAAGTCGCGCCGCGTATAGGCCAGCATCGCCGATACCGCGCCCGAGCGGCCCGCGACGACCCCCGACTGGGTGAATTCGTCGTCCGCCGAACTATATTGCGTCCGCAGCGAGCCGCCTAACGACTTGTCGCCCAGGATGTCGGCGGGATCGCTGGTGGTGAAACTCACCGCTCCCGCCAGACCGTCGCTGCCGTACAGGGCGGAGGCAGGTCCCCGCAGAAACTCGACGGACTTGATCAGGCCCAGATCGACATAGTCGCCGCGCCCGACATCCTGCGCGCCGAAGCTGAAGCCATAGGGGACACGGACGCCATCGACCTGGATCAGGACGCGGTTGCCGCCGATGCCGCGAACGACGAAGCCCTCATTCCCTGCGCGGCCCGTCGTGCCCATCGCCGCACCGAAGCGGGTCGGTGCCCGCCGGACGCTGATCCCCGGCTCGAAGCGGACAAGGTCCTTGATGTCGGTCGCCAGTTCGTCCGCAATTTCCTCCGCCTTCTTGACCGAGACGGTCACCGGCGCATCCTGGGCCTGAATGGGGGCGCGGGTTGCGGTGACGACGACATCGCGCTGCTCGGTCGCGTCTTCCTCGCGCACAGGCTGTCCGAGCGCGGCCATGGCGGCCAGCGTCAAAAACATGAATCACCCCTTTGGATATTAACAATCATTCGCATTAAGCAATGGCGAGATTTTTGCGCAACGCTAAAATGCGAATGAGTGTCATTATTCTTTGTGGATGCAGGATGTCAGGGGTATTCCGGCACTAGGCGGACCGGGGCGGGGCTCGGCATCACATCGCTACGTTCTGGGCGCGCATAGCGGTGCAGCACGGAGCCTGGAATTGGCGCGCGCGCTGAGGCGTTATGACATGGGTTTGATCCCCCCTCCCGCGAAGGGGACGGGCTTCGCGTGGATTCCCGGCAGTGTCGTCCAGCACTTGCCCGCCTTTCATCCCTTGGGAAAGGCGGGCTTCGGATCAAGCATGGGGTGAGGGCGGGAAGGGGCGCGCGATCACGCCAGCGTGAACATGCCCGCAAGCCCCTCGGCCTCGGCCGACGGTGCGATCCAGAGACGGAAGGCGCCGGGTTCGGTGGTCGGTTTCAGGTCGCGGCCGGTGAAGGACAGGTCGGCGCGGGTGAGGGTGAAGGTCACCTCCTGTCGTGCCCCCGGCGCCAGGGTGACGCGGGTGAAGGCCTTCATCACGCGTACCGGCTGGGTCACGCTGGCCACGACGTCGTGGATATAGAGCTGGACCACTTCGGTCGCGGTCATGCGGCCGTTGTTGGTGACGGTCGCGCGGATCGTCAGCGGGGTGTCGCCCATCGTCGGGCTGCTCAGGCGCAGGTCCGAATAGACCATCTTGCCATAGGTCAGGCCATGGCCGAACGGGAACAGGGCGCTGTTCGGATGGCCACGGAAGTGCGCCTTATAGGGTTGCAGCGCCCCCGGCGGGTTGGGGCGGCCCGTGCTGCGGTGCGCATAATAATAGGGCACCTGTCCGCTGGCGCGCGGGAAGGACACGGGCAGCCGTGCCGAGGGCGACACCGCGCCGAACAGGATATCGGCGATGGCGGGGCCATCCTGCGAACCCAGGAACCACGTCACCAGCAGGGCGGGCGCCTTCGCCACCGCGCCGGTCAGCGCCAGCGCGCGCCCGGTGCGCAGCAGCACGACATAGGGCTTGCCGGTCGCGGCGATCGCCTCGACCAGCGCCTGTTGCTCGGCGGGCACGGTGATCTCGGTGCGGGACTGCGCCTCGCCGGACATGGTCTGCGTCTCGCCGATTGCGAGAACGACGATATCGGCCGCGCGCGCCATGGCGACGGCACGCGCCACATCGCTGCCATCGTCCAGGGTCGCGCCGGGAAGCGTCTCGCGCACCGCCGTCACCAGATCGACGGCCTCGCGGTCGGTGCCATAGACGTTCCATGGCCCGATCAGGTCATGCCCGCCGCCTGCAAACGGCCCGATCAGCGCGATCTTCCGGCCCGAGCGGGGCAGGGGGAGCAGGTCGCCTTCGTTGCGGAGCATGACGATACTGCGCGCCCCCGCCTCGCGCGCCAGCGCCAGCGTCTGGGGTGTGCGGATCCGCGTCTTTTCGCGTGCCGGGTCGATGCGGCGGAACGGGTCGTCGAACAAGCCGAGCGCGACCTTGAGCGCAAGCACACGGCGCACCGCCTCGTCCAGTCGGGCGAGCGGAACCTCGCCCTTCTCCACCAGATCGGGTAAATATTTAAGGTACAGGCCGCTCTGCATCGACATGTCGACCCCGGCCATAAAGGCCAGCCGCGCCGCATCGCGTCCGTCCTTGGCGAAACCGTGCGCGATCAGTTCCTCGTCGCCGGTATAGTCGGAAACGACCAGTCCGCCGAACCCCCATTCCTGGCGCAGGACGGTATCCAGCAGCCATGGATTGCCGGTGGCGGGTATCCCCGACAGATCGTTGAACGAGGCCATCACTGTCGGCGCTCCGGCCGCGAACGCCGCCTGGAAGGGCGGGAAATAGATGTCGCGCAGCGTCCGTTCCGACACGTCGACGCTGTTATAGTCGAGCCCGGCCTCGCCCGCGCCATAAGCCACGAAATGCTTGGCGCAGGCCGCGACGGCATCGGGCGCGGCGAGGCCGCTGCCCTGAAAGCCCTCGACGCGCGCCGCCGCCATCAACCGGCCGAGCAACACGTCCTCGCCCGATCCCTCGACGCCGCGCCCCCAGCGCGCGTCGCGGGCGATGTCGACCATCGGCGCGAAGGTCCAGTCGATCCCCGACGCCGCTGCCTCCACCGCCGCCGCGCGGGCGGTACGGCGCGCGAGGTCGGGGTCGAAGCTGGCCGCCTCGGCCAGCGGCACCGGAAAGACGGTGCGCAGGCCATGGATCACGTCGGCGGCGAACAGCAGCGGGATCTTCAGCCGCGATCGGCGCACCGCCTCGGTCTGCATCCGGCGTGCCATCTCCGCGCCATTGCCGTTGAACACGCCGGTCAGTTCACCCCGGCGCACCATGCGCAATTGCGTGTCGAAGCTCGACGCCGCGCCCGCCGGGTTGAGCGAGGTCGCCGCGCCCCCGGCCCAGGCGGCGGCGAGCAGATTGAGCTGCCCGGCCTTTTCGGCCAGCGTCATGCGCGGGATCAGCGCCTCGACCGTCGCGGGAAGCGGTCGTTCGCCGACCAGGGAGAGAAGCGCCCGTGCCGGGCTGGCCGACCATGCCAGCGCCGCGCCCGCCCCGGCCAGCCATGCCCGCCGTGAAATCCGCCGATCCTGCCCGTCCATCCTGCTCCCTTTCCATTTCATTTTCGTGCCGTCTACGCCGTCGCCCGGATCCTATTCCAGGCCGCCGTCCGGATTTCGTTACGCCGGCCAATCGACCGATTGATTGTCATGTCCGCTTCATGTAAGCGGTTTCTGTAAGCGGTTACAAGCCCGCGACACAGAGAGGATGCTTTCGCTGGCCATGCCGCCTGCCCGACCCGATTCTGCTCCGGCCGCCACTCCGGCGATGCGCGGTGCCCATGCGACGATCCATGACGTCGCGCGGGTGGCGGGCGTTTCGGTCGCGTCGGTGTCGCGGGTGTTCAACGGGCGTGACCATGTCCGCGCCGAGATGCGTCGCCGTGTCGAGGAAGCGGCGGCGCAACTGGGTTATGTCCCCCATGCCGGAGCACGCAGCCTGAGTATGGCGCGGACCGGCGCGATCGGCGTGGTGCTGCCCGACCTGCACGGCGAATTCTTCTCCGAATTGCTGCGCGGCATGGACCGCGAGGCGAGCGCGCGCCGACTGGGACTGTTGCTGACCGTGCTCCATGACGGGCGCGGACTCGACACGCTGGCGGCGCTGCGCGGGCAGGTCGACGGGCTGGTGGTGATGGCCCCGGAACTCGACCCCGATGTCCTTGCCCGGCATATGCCGCGCGGGCTGGCGGCCGTGTTCCTGGCCTGCGCGCCGCAGGTCGGCAGCCTGAACATGCGGATCGACAATCGCGCCGGCGCCGCCGCCGCCGTTACGCATCTGGCGGCGGGCGGGGCGAAGCGGATCGTCCATATCTCCGGCCCGGCAGGCAATCTCGATGCGCAGGAGCGACGCGCAGGTGCGGAGGCCGCCGCCGCCGAGGCAGGTGCGACCCTGAGCGTGATCGAGGGCGACTTTCTGGAGGCCAGCGGCACGATGGTCGGCCAGCGCGTCGCGGCGGGAACGCTGGCGGCGGACGCGATCTTCGCGGCCAACGACATGATGGCGATCGGCGCGCTGATGGCGCTGAAGCGCCACGGTATCGCCGTGCCGGAACAGGTGGCGGTCGCCGGGTTCGACGACATTCCCTTGGCACGGCTGGTAAGCCCGGCGTTGACCAGCGTCGCGATCGACATCGCGGCGATGGGTGCGCGTGCCGTGGCGCAGCTGGCCGCGCAGATCGCGGGCGCGCGCGAAGCATCTTCGGGAGAGGCATCCACCGGGGCGGACGAGGTCATCGTCCCGCATCTGATGGTGCGTGAGACAACAAGAGAAACGGACAGGGGATAGGTTATGACACGGAACGCTTTCAGGCTGGCGCTCGCCGGGGCGACGATGCTGGCGGGGCTGGGCACCGCGACGATGTGGAGCGCGCCCGCCATGGCGCAGGCCGGGCAGGCGGCGCTGCGCGGCGTGATCCGCACCGCGCCCGACAATCCGTTGCAGGACGTGACGCTGGTCGAGGTCGATACCGGCTTTCGCCGCACGGTCGTGCCCGGCGCGGACGGCAGCTATAATTTTCCGTCACTGCGGGCCGGTGCCTATCGGCTGGAAATCCGCCTTCAGAAGGGCACGCGCAATTCCGATCAGTTCACCCTGCGTGTCGGGCAGAATGCCGGGCTCGACCTCGACCTGACCACCGCCCCGGCACCGGCCCAGCCTGCACCGGGCGACAACACCGCCGGTGAGACCGCACCGCCCCCCGCCGAGGCGCAGCAGGGCGACATCATCGTCACCGGCAGCCGCATCCGCTCGCTGTCCGGCGGGCAGGTGGGCATCAACATCACGCCGCGACTGATCGAGCAGCTGCCGCAGAACAGCCGCAACTTCCTGGCCTTCGCCGATCTCGCACCCGGCGTGCGCTTCATCGAAAGCTCGGACGGCAGCTCGCGCATCCAGGGCGGTGCGCAAGGGTCGAACTCGGTCAACGTGTTCATCGACGGCGTCAGCCAGAAGGATTACGTCCTGCGCGGTGGCCTGACCGGCCAGGACAGCTCGCCCGGCAACCCGTTCCCGCAGCTCGCGATCGGCGAGTATCAGGTGCTGTCGTCCAACTACAAGGCGGAGCTGGATCAGGTCAGCTCGGTCGCGATCATCGCGGGCACCAAGTCGGGCACCAACGAATTCCACGGCGAGGGCTTTTTCGACTTCACCAACCAGAAGCTGCGCGACCGTCGCCCGACCGAAATCTATCCGAACAAGATCGCCAAGATCCCGTCGGAGGACAAGCAGTTCGGCGTCGCGCTGGGCGGTCCGATCGTCAAGGACGTCGCGCATTTCTTCGTCAGCTATGAGGGCAAGCGGCGGCAGGTGCCGATCGACATCCTGCCGACCAACGGCGTGGCGGTGTCCAGCCTGCCCGCCCAGTATCGCGACATCTTCGGCTCGTTCAACTCGAGCTTCCGCCAGGACCTGTATTTCGGCAAGATCGACCTCGAGCCGACCGACAAGGACCTGGTCGAGCTGACCGGCAAGTATCGCAACGAGACCGGCGTTCAGATCGGCAACGGCAATGCCGCCTTCTCCACCCGCACCCTGAGCAAGGTGAACGAGAAGCGCGGGATGCTGCGCTGGCAGCATAGCGAGGACTCGTGGATCAACGATGTGCGCGTCTCCTATGAGGATGTCGCCTGGTCGCCCCAGCCCGCCGAGAACGGCATCGGGCAGCAGTTCCGCACCACGACGCGCAACGGCAGCAGCGTGTCGACCTTCGACCTGTTCCGCACCGGCGCCGGGCTGGGCTTCCAGGACAAGGGGCAGAAGGGCTGGACCGTGCAGGACGATTTCACCTGGACCGGCGTCGAGAACCACACGTTCAAGGTCGGCGCGAAGGCGAAATGGGTGACGCTCAACTCGCTGGAGCAGAACCTCATCAACCCGCTCTATCTCTATGACACCACCCTGCCGTCGGCGAGCGGGTTCAACGACCAGATTCCCTACAGCCTGCAATTCGGTGCGAACGGGAGTCTCGGCGATCCGCGTATCCGCTCGAAGAACTTCCAGCTCGGCCTCTATGCACAGGACGATTGGGACGTGACCGACCGGCTGACGCTGAATATCGGCCTGCGCTGGGATTATGAGCGGACCCCGGCGTTCCTGAACTATGTGACCTCCGCCGAGAACGTCAACGCGGTGTCGCCTGCCAACTATCCGAACCTGGTCAACGCCGATTACAGGATCAGCGACTATATCTCGACCGGCAGCAACCGGAAGGCGTTCAAGGGCGCATGGCAGCCGCGCGTCGGCTTCACCTATCGCCTGGACGAACAGGGCCGGTTCGCGGTGTTCGGCGGCTATGGCCGGTCGTACGACCGCAACCAGTTCGACTTCCTGCAGCAGGAACTGTCGAACGGCCGCTTCCAGCGTCGCGAGTTCCTGTTCCAGGGCGCCGACACGATCAATCCGTGTACGCCGGGACCCAACTGCATTCCCTGGAACCCGATCTACCTGACCGATGCGGGTCGCCAGCAGCTGATCGGCAATGGCGGTCCGGGCGGGCGCGAGTTCCGCTTCATCAACAACGACCTGAAGGTTCCGTATTCGGACCAGTTCAGCCTGGGCGTTCGCGGGCGGTTCAACCCGGTCGAGCTGGAGGTCGGCTATACGCGGATCGTCAGCAAGGACGGGTTCGTCTATCTGCTCGGCACGCGCCGCCCCGACGGGTCGTTCTTCGCGCCGTCGCCGACCACGGGCGCGCCGCAGGGGCCGAACACCAGCTTCGCGCCCAGCGGGTACGGCGCGATCATCCTGGGCGACAACGGGCTCGAGACGCGGGCGGACTCGGCCTATGCCAAGCTGACCAAGGCCTATTCGGCCGCCTCGCCCTGGAGCATCGACGCTACCTATACCTTCACCGCGGCCGTCGATAACCGGCCGAACAACGACCAGTCCTCCTACTTCCTGCTCGATTTCCCCAAGGCCTCGGATTACCCGATGCTGCGCTCGGGCGTGGTTCCGCGGCACCGCTTCGTGGTGGCGGGCAGCGTCGACACGCCGCTGGGCGTGACGATGTCGGCGAAGTTCCAGATCGAGAGCCCGACCTTCCAGCGCGCGCTGCTCGACACGGCGACGCCGTATCAGCGGACGCTGGTCGGTTCGGAAGTGTTCGGGCTGGGCGATCGCTGGGGCCGTCGCCAGCTCGACCTGGCGTTCACCAAATATGTGCCGCTGAAGTTCATCAGCGACGCGACGCGCATCCGCTTCCGCGTCGACATCATCAACGCGATGAACGACCGCAACTATGTTGATTACAACAACGACCCGAGCGACACGACGCGGACCCCGGGCTCGCCAAGCATCTACCGGGAAAGGTCGACCTACAGCATCGGCGGCAATCCGCCGCGCACGGTGAAGCTGTCGGCAGGCTTCAACTTCTGATGCGTCCTCCGCCGTCACCCCGGTCGGCGCCGGGGTGACGGTACAGATTCGAGAATAACCGCATGACGTTCGATCGACGGGATATCCTGCGCGCCACGGCGCTGGGCGGGGCGGGGTGGCTGGCGGGGTGTACCGCCGGGCCGCTCGCGCCGAAGCGGGCGCCGCTGCTGGCCTTTCCCGGTGCCCTGCCCAGGGTCGGCACCACCCCGGCAAGTGCCAGCGACCCGCTGATGGACGATATCCAGCGTCGGACCGTCAGCTATTTCTGGAACACCACCGACCAGGTGACGGGCCTTGCCCCCGATCGCTGGCCGACGCCCAGCTTCGCCTCGATCGCGGCGGTCGGCTTTGCGCTGACCACCTATCCGATCGCGGCGACGCGCGGCTGGATCACGCGGGCCGCCGCCGCGCAACGCACGCTGGCCACGCTGCGCTTCTTCGCGAACGCACCGCAGGGGCCGGACAAGGAGGGGATGACCGGCTATAAGGGCTTTTTCTACCACTTCCTCGGCGTCACCAAGGGACATCGCTTCGCCAGGACCGAGCTGTCGACGATCGACACCGCGCTGCTGCTGGGCGGCGTCCTGTTCGCGCAGACCTGGTTCGACGACGAGGCGGACCCGGCCGAGCGGGAAATCCGTGCGCTCGCCGACCAGCTCTACCGCGCGGTCGAATGGGACTGGATCACGCCGCGCAAGCCTTTCGTCTCGATGGGCTGGCATCCCGAAAGCGGCTTCATCGGCTCGGACTGGAACATCTATAACGAAAGCCTGATCCTCTACGTCCTGGCGCTGGGCTCGCCGACCCATGCGCTGCCGCCGACGACATGGGACGCATGGACCGCCAAGTTCGACCCGTCCTGGGACGAGAAATACGACAATCCCTTCACCGCCTTCCCGCCGTTGTTCGGACATCAGTACAGTCAGGTGTGGATCGACTTTCGCGGGCTGATGGACACCTATTCCAAACGGCGCGGTTTCGATTATTTCGAGAATAGCCGCCGCGCGACCTATGCGCAGCGCCGCTATGCGATCAACAATCCGGCGGGCTGGCGCGGCTATGGCGAGAATGTCTGGGGGCTGACCGCGTGCGACGGGCCGGGGGATTTCGTGCGCGAGATCAACGGGCGCAAGCGCGAATTCTTCTCCTATTCGGCGCGCGGCCCCGGCGACCGCGACGACGGCACGATCGCACCCACCGCCGCGCTGGGCTCGGTGGCCTTCGCGCCCGAGATCGTGCTGCCCGCCGCGCGTGCGATGTATTCCACCTATGGCACCGCGATCTACGACCGCTACGGCTTTCGCGACAGCTTCAATCCGACGCTGACCCTGACCGACGTCAAGCTGCAGCATGGCAAGGTGGTGCCCTATATCGGCTGGGTCGCGGACGACTTCCTTGGCATCGACCAGGGGCCGATCGCGTGCATGATCGAGAACTGGCGCAGCGGCCTGATCTGGAAGACGATGCAGAAGAACCCCTATATCCGCGCCGGGCTGGAACGCGCCGGGTTCAAGGGCGGCTGGCTAACACCGGCATAGCTGGTATTTTTCTGGCAGCCGCAGGGCGCCCGGATCACGCTGTGGCCGCCCTCCACCTTCGACGGTGTCGACCGATCGGCACGTCACCGCCGAATCCCGCGAAGGCATTGGCATGTCCATCCGGTCAGACGGGTTGCTTTATCTCTGGCCTGGCTTGGGTTAGGCCATTGCCCGACAGGGTGGCAGCAAGCGCATGACGGCTTTCTGATCAACAGCCGGGGGCGGAAGACAAATGGACTTTGGCAAGGACGACGGCGGACCGCCCGTGCATGGCCCCATGATGATGGAGCTGGTGCGTGCCCATGACTGGGCCGCGACATCGGTCGGCGCCATGGCGGACTGGCCGCAAAGTCTTTGCACCGCTGTCGACATCATGCTCCACGCCGGTCAGGCGATGTGCCTGATCTGGGGGGCGGATCGGATTCAGATCTACAATGATGAATATGCTCGGATTTTGGGCGGCCGTCACCCCGAGGCCCTGGGGCTGTCGGCGGCCGGGACATGGCGCGAGCGATGGGACGTGCTCCACCCGTTGATCGACCGCGCCTTTGCTGGCGAGCGTGTCGCCATTCGTGACCAGCCGATCACCATGACCCGGCACGGCATCGACGAGCAGAGCTGGTGGAATTTCGCCTATTCGCCGGTTCATGATGAAAGCGGGCGAATTGCGGGACTGTTGAACATCTGTTCGGACAGTACCGAGCGGGTTCGCGCCCTGCGCGATCGGGACAGGGCGTTCGAAAATCTGCGGGAACGCGAATCCTTCACCGGCAGCGTCCTCGCCAGTTCGACCGATTGCATCAAGGTCCTCGATCTCGATGGCAAGCTGGCCTTCATGAGCGATGGCGGACAGCGGGTGATGGAGGTCAGCGACTTCAACGCCATCCTTGGCTGTCCGTGGCCGGATTTCTGGACGGGCGACGGCCATCGGGAGGCCAGGGCTGCCCTCGAGGCCGCGCGGGCGGGCCAGTCCTCCAGCTTCATCGGGCGCGCCAGCACCATGAAGGGCAACTGGAAATGGTGGCACGTGGCGGTCAGCCCCATATTCGATGCCGATGGGCGTTGGGACCGTATCCTGTCGGTCTCGCGCGACATCACCGATCTGCGTGAGAGCGAGGAAGAGCGCGACCGCTTCGTCCGGCTGGTGGAGAATAGCACCGACTTCGTGGCGATGGCCCATCTCGACGGGCGCATATTCTTCATGAACGACGCTGCCCGCAGCATCGTCGGACTGGAGGATGTGGACTATACATCGCTTTCGATCGCCGATTTCTTCCTGCCCGACGCCCTGGAAATCGTGATGCAGGACGCTCTTCCGGCCGTTGCGGAGCGGGGAAGCTGGTCGGGTGACGTGCTCTTCCGGCATTTCGGGACCGGCGAACTGATCCCGATGCTCTATTCGGTTTTCCCCATTACCGATGCGAGCGGCGAAATGGTCGGATACGGGACGGTCACCCGTGACATTCGCGAGCGCAAGCAGGCCGAGGAGGATATGCGATACCTCAACGGCGAACTGGCCCATCGCCTGAAGAACGTCCTGTCCGTCATCCAGTCGGTCGCGCAGCAGACGCTGCGCAATTCGCCCGACACCCAAACCGCCGCAAACGCCCTGTCGGCGCGCCTCGTCGCGCTGGGTGGCGCGACGGACATCCTGACCGGCAAGTCGTGGCGATCCGCCGACCTCCGCGAGCTGGCGGAACGTACACTGGCCCCGCATGGCGGCATCGGCGAGCGGATCATCATCGACGGGCCACCGATCGTTTTGCAACCCGAAGCCAGCATGGCCTTTGCCCTGGCGCTGCACGAACTGGCGACGAACGCAGCCAAATATGGCGCTCTCTCCAACGATACGGGTATCGCGACGCTGCACTGGTCGGTGGACGGGGTGGAGGACGACGCACGGCTGTCCGTGCAATGGTCGGAGCGTGGCGGCCCGCCCGTCAGTCCGCCGCGATGCAAAGGCTTCGGTTCCGTTCTGATCGAACGGTCGCTGCGGTCCTATTTCAAGGAATTGTCCGCGACCGATTACCGTCCCGAGGGACTGATGCTGAAGCTGAGGGGGCGCCTGGCGGACGCCGCCCTCTGATGCGGGACGCAGGCGAGGATCAGGCTATGCCGGTCGCGCAGACCATGATCCTCCCCCCAGCGCGCGGGCCAGTGCGACGGTGGCGGTCAGGCGTCGGGTCTGCAGCGACAGGGCGCTTTGCTGGTCGCGAAGCAGGTTTTCCTGGGCGGTGGCGACGTCCAGATAGGTGGCCGCGCCCTTGATATAGCGATCCAGCGCGATGGCACTGGTGCTGGCGGCGGATCGGACCGCCTGATCCTGTGCGGCCTGCGCCTCGTCGAGATGACGCAACGTGGCCAGGGCGTCCTCGACGTCCTGGAATGCCCCCAGGGCACGGACCCGATAGTCGGCGGCGGCGGCATCCCAGTCCGTCCGCGCGGCGGCGACATCGGCGCGCCGCTTGCCGCCGTCGAACAGGTTGAGGATCGCGCCCGGTCCGATCGCCCAGAATATGTTCGGGGCCGCGATCAGTCCCGCCAGCGCCGTGCCCTGGAATCCGCCTGTGCCGCCCAGCGTGATCTGGGGAAAGAACGCCGCCTTCGCGACGCCGATCCGCGCATTGGCCGCCGCCATGCGCCGCTCGGCCGCCGCGATATCGGGGCGCTTGGCGAGCAGGGTCGAGGGGACGCCGACCGGAATGCTCGGCAGGTGGAGCGGGGTATCGCGTCCCGGGATGGAAAACACCGAGGCGGGCTGGCCGACCAGGCTGGCGATTGCATGTTCGGTCAGGGCGCGATCGGCCTGCAATGCGGCATATTGCGCTCGGGCTTCGCCCAGCAGCGCGCCCGCCCGGCCGACATCCATGCCCGTCGCGATGCCGCCGCGAAAGCGGTTGCGGGTCAGGGCGTCGGCCTTGGCGAAGGCATCGATCGTCTGGGTGAGCAACGCCAGTTGCTGGTCCTGCCCCCGCAGGCGCACGAAATCGGCCGCCAATTGCCCTTGAAGCGCCAGCTTGACCGCCGCCATATCATCGCGGCTGGCCTCGGCGAGCGCGCGGCCGGAGGCGACCGAGTTGCGCACGCGCCCCCACAGGTCGGCCTCATAGGATATGTCGCCGCCCAGCGTCGCGGCGGTATAGAAATCCGGCTGCGAACCGCCGCGCAACGGGCGCTCGTCCGACTGTCGGTTGCGGAGGACGCTCGGCGTCAGTTCGACACGGGGAAACAGCCCGGAACGCGCGCCCGCCAGGGTGGCGCGGGCCATGTCATAGCGGGCCAGCGCCCCCGCCAGCGTCGGATTGTCGCTGTCGATCCGCGCCTCCAGCCGGTCGAGCAGCGGATCGCCGAAGCCGGTCCACCAGGCGGCGGGCAGGGCGGTGGCGGCGGTCGCATCGACGGGCTTCCACACCCCGTCCCCGGCGGCCGGTATCTCCTTGAACGCGACGGGGGCGGGCAGGGCTGGCGGGCGATAGGCGGGGGCCATCGAGCATCCGCCCAGCAGCGCCAGCGCGGTACCGGCCAGCCAGCGGGTCAGGGGCTTAGCCATGATGGTTCTGCCCGACGCGGACCAGTTCGCCCTGCGCCAGCGAGTCCGGCGGGTTGTCGACGATCTGTTCGCCGGGCGTGATGCCGGACAGGACTTGTACGGTCGGGCCATTGTCCTGCCCGATATGGACCTGATGCATCACGACATGGCCGCGCGGGTCGACCGTGGCGACCTGAGCCCCGCCCGCGCCGAACAGGATGGCGCTGGACGGCACCTGTGCCGCGCCCGGCTGTCCGGGCAGATCGAACCGCGCCTGGGCATAGCCGCCGGGTTTTAGCAGGTCGCCGGGATTGTTGGCGAGCAGCTGGACGCGGAAGGCGCCGGACTGGGGATCGACCGCGCTCGACAGGCCCGCGACCGTCGCGGTGAAGCGGCGGCCCGGAAAGGCGGGGACGGTCAGCGTCGCGGTCATGCCCGGCTTGATCGTGGCCGACAGCGACTGCGGGACGTTGACATAGACCCTGATCCGATGCGTGTCGGCGACGCCGAACATCGGTGCCTGGGCGGCGGCACCGGGACCGACGAGATCGCCGACCTCGGCATTGCGCGCCGTGACGACACCGGCAAAGGGCGCGCGGACCACGGCATAGCGCTTCATCGCCTCCAGCCGCGACAGGGCGGCGCGCGCCTCGGCGACACCGGCGGTCTTGACCGCGAGATCGCCGTTCTTCTCGTCGACCTCCTGCTTGGACACCGAGGAGGTGGTCAGCAGGTCGCTCCAGCGCGCCGCCGTACTGCGCGCCAGCTTTTCATGCGCAACGGCGCTGGCAAGTGCGGCACGGGCCTGGCCGATCTGCTGGTCGAGTTCGGGCGTGTCGATGACCCCCAGCGCCTGTCCGGCCGCGACATGCGCGCCGATATCCTGCGACCAGCTGCGCACATAGCCGCCGACACGGGGGAAAAGCCGCGCGGCTTCCCACGCCTCCAGCGTGGCGGGCAGGTCCAGCGCTTCGCTGGCGGCACCACGCTGGACGGGGATCAGGTGGACGGTCGGGATGGCGTTGGTGGCGGACCAGTTGGCCGCCGCCGCGACGTCATGGCCTCGGGTCAGGGTTCCCACGCCCACGGTCCCGATCGCCAGCACGGCGGCGGCAAGGCCTGCGATCTTCAGGCCCTTGGGGCTGGGCGTGTCGGCCGACACAGCGGGGGCCGGGGCGGCGTCATGCATGGATGGCTTCTCCGTTGGGCATAAGGGGGGTGGGCGCGGTCGCCTTCTGGCGGCGATGCGCGATGGCGAAGACGACGGGGACGAAGACGAGCGTGGCGAGCGTGGCGCAGAGCAGCCCGCCGATCACGGCACGGCCGAGCGGCGCATTCTGCTCACCGCCTTCGCCCAGGCCCAGCGCCATGGGGGCCATGCCGATCATCATCGACAATGCGGTCATCAGGACCGGGCGGAAGCGGGTGGCCCCGGCTTCCATCGCGGCCTGGATCGCATCGCCGCAGGCGGCCAGCCGTTCGCGGGCGAAGCTGACCACCAGCACGCTGTTCGCGGTCGCCACGCCCATGCACATGATCGCGCCGGTCAGGGCGGGCACGCTGAGCGGCGTATGCGTCGCGAACAGCATCCACACGATCCCGGCGAGCGCGGCGGGCAGGGCGGACACGATCACCAGCGGATCAATCCAGCTCTGGAAGTTCACGACGATCAGCAGGTAGATCAGGATGACGGCCCCAGCGAGGCCGAGGATCAGGCCGGTGAAGGCGGTGTTCATCGTCTCCACCTGTCCGCGCATCGCCACGGTCGCGCCCTTGGGCAGCTGGCTTTTGGTCTGGGCGAGCACCCGGTCGATGTCGGCGGCGACCGCGCCCAGATCGCGACCCTGCGGCGTCGCATAGACGTCGAACACCGGCTGCACCGCATAATGCGACACCAACGCGGGGCTGGGTTCGCGGTGCAGCGTGCCCAGCGCCTGCAGCGTCTGGAAGCTGCCCGGCGCGCTGCCGGTGATCGGCAGATTGTCGAGCTGTTCGATGGTGCTGGCGCGATATTGCGGCGACTGCACCACGATCGGATAGGACACGCCGTTCTTGGGGTTGAGCCAGAAGGTCGGCGCGACCTGAGAGCTGCCCGCGAGATTGACCGACAGGCTGCGGGTCACGTCATTCTCGGTGATGCCCAGGCGGCTGGCCTGGGCGCGGTCCACGTCGACCGCATATTCGGGATAGTTGGATGCCTGTTGCAGGCGGACATCGGCCAGCCCCGGCACCTTCGACAGGCGGGCGACGAGCATCCGGGCATAGGCCTCGTTTCCCTTGGTGTCAGGCCCGGCGACCTGCACGTCGATGGGGGCGGGCGAACCGAAGTTCAGGATCTGGCTGACGATATCGGCGGGCAGGAAGGCGAAGGACGAGCCGGGGAAGTCGCGGGGCAGCTGTTCGCGCAGCGCCTTGACGAAATCGGGCGTCGGGTGATGGCCTTCCTTCAGCGTGACCAGGATGTCGCCGTCCTGCGGGCCGACGCCGCCGGTGTTGGAATAGGCGCGGTTGATGCCGCTGACCGGCAGGCCGATATTGTCGACGATGGTGTCGAGCTGGTCGGCGGGAATGACCTGGCGGATGCGGTTCTCGATATGGTCGAACAGCGCCGCCGTCTCCTCGATCCGGGTGCCGACGGGCGCGCGGACGTGCAGGCTGATCTGGCCCGCATCGACCGCGGGAAAGAAGTTGCGGCCGAGCATCGGCACCAGCGCGAAGGACATCAGCACCACGATCATGAAGCCGATGACGAAGGGCCGCCGCCGGGCGAGCGCGAAGGCGAGCAGGCCGGTGTAATAGCGGCGCACCGCCTCGAACCGGCGTTCGAAGCCATGCTGGAACCGGCGCAGCGGGTTGCGGCTCTCCGGGCGTCCGGCCTGCGCGTCGTGGCTGACCATCACCTCGGCGGTGTGCGGTCCGGCGTGATCGCGCAGCAGATAGTTGCCCATGGTCGGCACCAAGGTGCGCGACAGGACGAACGAGGCGATCATCGCGAACACCACCGCCATCGCCATCGGCGCGAACAGGAAGCCCGCGACGCCCGGCAGGAAGAACATCGGCACGAAGGCGATGCAGATGCACAGCAGCGAGACGAAGGCGGGGCCGACGATCTGCTTTGCGCCGTCCAGGATCGCGTCGCGCACCGACTTGCCCTGCTCCAGGTGCCAGTTGATATTCTCGATCGTGACGGTCGCGTCGTCGACCAGGATACCGACCGCCAGCGCCAGCCCGCCCAGCGTCATGATGTTGAGCGTCTGCCCGGCCAGCGCCAGCCCGGCGATGGCGGCCAGGATGGCCAGCGGGATGGATGCGGCGATGATGACCGTCGAGCGCCACGAGCCCAGGAACAGCAGGATCATCAGGCTGGTCAGCGCGGCGGCGATCACGCCCTCTCGCATCACGCCCGACACCGCCGCCTTTACGAACACCGACTGGTCGGACAGCGGCTTGACGCTCAGGCCCGGTGGCAGCGTCGCCTCCAGCCTGGGCATCAGCGCCTTGACCTGATCGACGATGGCGATGGTCGAGGCTGAACCGCTCTTCAGTACCGTCATCAGGACCGAGCGTGCGCCATCGACGCGCACCTCGTTGCGCTGCGGCGGCGATCCGTCGCGGACATGCGCCACGTCGCGCATCAGCACGGTCGTTCCGTCGATCGTCCTGATCGGCAGGTCGTTGAGATCGTCGATCGCGTCGGGACTGTTGTTCAGGCGGAGATTATATTCATACTGGCCGATCTTGGCGGTGCCCGCAGGCACGATCTGGTTCTGCTGCGCCAGCGCGTTGGCGACATCGGTCGCCGACAGCCGGTGCGCCTGGAGCGCGGCGGGATCGAGGTCGATCTGGATCTGGCGCTCCTTGCCGCCATAAGGCGAGGGGATCGCCGCCCCCTGCACCGAGGCCAGCGCCGGGCGGATCATGTTCTGGCCCAGATCGTAGATCTTCTGTTCGGACAGGCCCTTGCCCGAAAGCGCAAGTTGCAGGATCGGCACGGTCGAGGCGTTGTAGTTCAGGATCAGCGGCGGGGTGATGCCCGGCGGCATCTGCTTCAGCACGGTCTGCGAGGCCGAGGTCACCTGCGCGGTGGCGGTGCGGATATCGACGCCCGGGCGGAAGAAGATCTTCACGATGCCCACGCCCGACAGCGACTGGCTTTCGATATGGTCGATGTCGCCGACGGTCGCGGACAGCGACCGCTCGTAATAATAGATCACCCGCCCCGACATGTCGCGCGGCGGCAGGCCGCGATAGGTCCATACCGCCGCGATCACGGGAATGCGGATGTCGGGGAAGATGTCGGTCGGTGTCTCGACCGCCGCGATCCCGCCCCCCAGCACGATCAGGATCGCGAGGACGACGAAGGTATAGGGTTTGCTGAGGGCGAGCTTGACGAGCTGAAGCATGGGCGTCCCGGTGACCGTCAGGGATGGGCGGTGTCGGCGACGGCGCGGGGATCGAGGGGGTGGGGAACCCGCAGTCCGTCGTCGACGGGGGGCTCCATCGCGCCATATGCGGGCGCAGGCGACTTAAATGAATTTCACGCCGGTCGGGGCAGCGCGATGCGCACGCACAGGCCCGGCGCGGCATCCGACAGGCTGAGGCGGAAGCCATGCAGGTGCAGGATCGCCACGACCAGGCTGAGGCCCAGGCCGCTGCCCGGAATGTCCTGCATGCCCTGTCCCCGATGGAACCGGCGCAGCACCGCATCGCGTTCGTCGGCCGCGATGCCGGGGCCGTCGTCACGAACCTCGATCGCGCGTCCTTGCGCGTCCTCGACCAGGGCGATCGCGACGCGACCGCCGGGGCGGCCGAACTTGATGGCATTGTCGAGCAGGTTGCTCAGCGCCTCGAACAACAGCTTGTCGTCGCCATTCACCGACCATGATCGCGTCGCGACCGACAGGGTGATGCCGCCATCCTCGGCCAGCGGTTCGTAGAGATCGGCCACCTGTGTGACGAGGGTGCCCAGATCGACGGTGCGGAACCCGGCACGGCGCCGCCCCGCCTCCAGCTCGGAAATACGCAGCAAGGCGGCGAACCGTTCCAGCACCAGATCGAGGTCGGCAGTCGCCTGTCGGATGCCCGTCGTCACCTCGACCGTGTCCTGCGGCCGATGCTGCAAGGCGTTCAGCGTGGCGCGGACGCGGGTGAGGGGGGTGCGCAGGTCGTGCGCGATGGCATCGGTCGCGCCCTTGACCTGGGCGACGACACGACCGACCTCTTCGACCGTCGCATTCACCGTCGTCGCGAACTGGTCCAGCTCGTCATGCCGTCCCGCGATCGGCATCCTGACAGAGAAGTCGCCCGCCGCGATCTCCCGGCTGGCGCGTTGCAGCGCCCGGACCCGGCGGAGCGGTGCCCGGCTGAACCAGATCGCGGCGGTCGTGACGCATAACAGGGTCAGCAGGCCGCTGACGATCAATGTTTCCAGGATCGTGCGGCGCAGGTCACGCAGCAGGCTGATGTCGCGCCCGACCAGCAGCGTCTCCCCCTCACGGGTGCGCAGCGCGACCAGCCGCAACGGGCCGCGCGATCCGCCGTCGACATCAACGGGCAGGCCGGGCGGCAGGGGGCGCGACAGGCGGATATTGCCGACGATCGGGGTGCCGTCGGCGGCGATCAGCGACAGATAGTTGAAACCGGCGCGGTCGCGGCGCAGCTCGTACCGGATACGATCGGGCAACTGGTCGGCGGGGACCTGCAACAGGCGCTGCGCGGCGGCATGAAGGATCCGATCGCTGCGCGCGGTCAGGTCGCGGGCGGTGGCGACATAGACGACGCCCAGCATCGCGATCAGCCCGACGACGAACACCGCCCCCAGCATGGCCGAAAGCCGGAACGTGCTGATCCGGATGATATCGCGCCAGCGCAGCGGCGAGTCAGCCCTCGAAGAGATATCCCTCTCCCTTCACCGTCAGGATCGGGGACGGTCGGCCCGGCCGGTCGATCTTCTTGCGCAGCCGGGCGATATGGACGCTGATGAGATTGGCACCCGGATCGAAATAATAGCCCCAGACCCGCTCGAAGATGATCCGTCGGGTCATGACCTCGCCCTGGTTGCGCATCAGGAATTCGAGCAGGCGGAACTCCATGTGGAGCAGCCGGACCGGCTCGCCGTCGACCTTGACCGTGCGGCGGACCAGGTCGCATTCGATCCCGCCGCCGCGCAGCACCACCGCCTCGGCCTGTTCGCGCCGCCGCAGCAGCACCTCGACCCGCATCGCCATCTCGGCGAAGTCGAACGGCTTGGTCAGATAGTCGTCGCCCCCTGCGCGCAGCCCCGCGATCCGCTCGTCCACGTCGCTCAGGGCGCTAAGCATCAGGACGGGAATGGTGATATGCCGTTCGCGAAGCCGGGCGACCAGCGTCAGGCCGTCCAGTCCGGGCAACATCCGGTCCAGCGTGATCGCGTCGAAGGCTTCACGGGTGGCCAGGTCCAGCCCGCTATCGCCATCGGCGGCCCGGCTGGCGCTATGCCCGTGCCGATCCAGTTCGGCCATGATGGCCGCAGCGGTGGCGTCGTCGTCTTCGATGACCAGAATGGCTGCCATGGCGCATGGCATAACCCCACAGCCGCGACATGGCCAAGGCGCATCGCCGCAGGTGAAATTCATTTAAGTCGGCAGTCGCGGCCTTTGGAGCGACAGGCATCCCTCTCATGGACTCGGTTCAAAAGGGATTCGAATGCGCCGCTCCCGAACATGGATGATCGTTATCCCGCTCGGCCTGATCGCTTGTCCTGCCATGGCCTCGCAGAACGAGAGGGACATGAGCAACGACTGTTTCGACGTGGCGGCCCCCATGGCCGAGGCGACGCCCTGTTTCGAACCCGGCCGTCACACCCGGCCCCATCATGCTCGCCCCCGTCATGCTCGCCATGGTGGCAACGCAACCGGCCTGGCCCCCACGAAAAGCGATACGGCAGGTAGTGATGGGCGGGCGACCCCGTCCCAATAGCCATTGAGCGGCGGTGCGCACCTTGGCGGCGTGAAGTGAAATAGCGGTGCCGACAGAAGGAGTTATGATCGACTTTCCATAAACCTGCCCTTTACGTTCTGCCGATAGGGCGAACGGATGGACTGCCGATTCTCCTGTCATGGAATGTCTCGACGACGGCATCGCACGTCACGTTTCCCGGCATCCGCCCTTCTCGCCAGACTTGCCGCCGATCGGCGCGGAAACGTCATGCTGTTGTGGGCGTTTTTCCTCATCCCGCTGGTGGCCCTTGTGGGATCGGGGATCGACCTGGGCACCGAATATGTGGCGCGCAAGCAGATGCAGATCGCGTGCGATGCCGCGGTGCTGGCCGGTCGGCGCGCGATGACCAGCGGAACCGTCGATGACGGCGTGCGGACCGAGGCGGCCAAATTCTTCAACTTCAATTTTCAACAGGGCATGTTCGGATCGAAGCCGTTCGCGCCCTCCATCTCCAGCGCCACGACGTCGAAGACGACGGTCGTCATCAATGCCGCGACCACGATCCCGACATCGCTGATGCGGATATTCGGCTTCGCCGAGCTGCCGGTGAGCGTCAGCTGCAACGCCGCCCAGGATTTCGTGAACACGGATATCGTCTTCGTGCTGGATACGACCGGCTCGATGCGGGACAAGGCGACGCCCAGCGACTCCCAGACCAAGATCGAGGCGCTGCGTTCGGCCGTGCTGGCGCTATATAATCAGCTGGCGCCGGTTCAGAAACAGCTGGAGGCGTCCGGCATGCGTCTTCGCTATGGCGTCGTTCCCTATGCCAGCGCCGTGAATATCGGCAAAGCGATCCTGGCGGCCAATCCCAATTACATGCTGTCCGGCCCATGGACCTATCAATCCCGGCAGGTCGTGACCGCGAGGATGAGTTCAGACTATTGCGACTATTACTACGGCAGCTACGATTCCTGGACCCGTCGCTGCACCTATTTCCAGTATCTTCCCCGGACGTTCGACACCTCGCGATATGTGTCGGGGGCAAGCGTCAACGTGGCGGACCTGATCGGCACCGCCGATGACAGCGGCGATACGCCGGTCCAAACCACGCCCAAAAACGTCACTTGGGCGGGATGTGTTGAAGAGCGGCAGACGGTGCGCATGGGGGCGAACGATACGGCAATTCCGGTCGGGGCCACCGATCTCAATATCGATCTGATACCGAACAGTACGGAAACCAAATGGAAGCCCTATTGGCCGGAAGTGGAATATACCAGTTACAGGTTGCGTTCCTATAGCAATCGCTTCAAGCCGCAAGTTGCTTGCCCGTCTCCGGCCGCGTCCATGCAGGGATGGACGCGGGATGACTTGAACAGGTATCTCAACACTCTGGTCCCGGACGGCGGCACCTATCACGACAATGGGATGATGTGGGGCGCGCGCTGGGCTTCGTCCGGCGGAATTTTCGGCAGCAAGAATCCGGAAAAATACAACATGATGCCTGTCAAGAAGTACATCATCTTCATGACGGACGGACTGTTCGATACCGGCTATGCTGGCCTCTATTCGTCCTATGGAGTCGAGCGGCTCGATGGTCGCGTCACACCCGGTGGCGACTATTCCGACGAAGCCGATCAGCTTGCCCGCCACAAGCAGCGCTTCAACCTGCTGTGCTCGCAGGCCAAGTCCATGGGATACTCCATTTGGGTGATCGGCTTCGCCACGTCGCTCGATGCGTCGCTGACCAACTGTGCGAGCACGCCCAGCCAGGCGTCCACCTCGTCAAACCAGGCGGCATTGATCGAGCGTTTCGTTGAAATCGGCAAGAATATCGGCGCCTTGAGGCTGACCCAATGAGGGCGGGACGGGGCGGCGTGCTGCGCCGGATCGGTCGCGATCGCCGCGGCGCCTCGGTCGTCGAGTTCGCCCTGATCTCGGTGCCCGCCATCGTGATCATGTGCGGCCTGTTCGACCTGGGCTACCGCCAATATGTCGCGACGCAGGTCCAGGATGCGCTGGACCGTGCGGCCCGGCGGGTCACGATCGGGACCGATACGACGTCTGCGCAGTTGACCGCGATGGTTTCCGACAGCGTCAAGGCGATTTCGCGGGACGCCGATGTCATCGTGGTTCCCACCAGCTACGGCAAATTCCAGCAGGTGGCCAAGCCCGAACCGATCACCACCGACACGCCGCCGCTGGGCCAGTATAATGCCGGGGACTGTTTCCTCGACATCAATGGCAACGGCGTCTGGGATGCCGATGGCGCACGGGCGGGTACGGGTGGTTCCGACGATGTGGTGCTGTACACCGCGACGGTGACCTATCCCGAGATCGTGCCGATGAGCCGATTGATCGGATGGAGCGCGATGACCAGGCTGACCGCCACGACGATGTTGAAAAACCAGCCCTATGCCTCGCAGGCCGAGCCGGTGACCCGATGCCGATAGGGTGCCTTGCCAGGCGGCTCAGATGTGTGGCGGGCAATCGACGCGGCGTGGCGATGATCGAATTTGCACTTGCCGCGCCGGTGATCCTGTTCGTCGGCCTGGGCGGGGTCGAGATCGGCAACTACGTCACCGCGAACCTGCGGATTTCGCAGATCGCGATGGCGGTCGCCGATAACGCCGGTCGGGTCCGCACCTCGATCGACGAAGCCGATGTGACGGAGATCATGATCGGCGCCATGAAGATGGGCGAGCCGCTCTTCCTGGCGTCCAGGGGGCGGATCATCCTGTCCGACCTCGAGCAGCGGACGTCGACCACCGGAATGGGGGGCAAGGGGCCGGTCTCGGCCAGCAACCCCAACGGCTATCGCCAATGGTTCCGGTGGCAGCGTTGCGCCGGTGCGCTGGCGGCACCGTCATCGATCGGTGGTCCGATGAACGATGCCGGTGCCCCGATCACCAATCTGGACGACAAGACGAATGACGATCATGGCGCGGTGGAAACCGCGTCGACCATCGACGGCGTCGGCACGTCCGGACGCCAGATCGCCGCTGCGGGCGGCACGGCCGTGATGGTGGTCGAGGTCGTCTATGATTACCAGCCCGTCGCGCCGGTCAGCCTGATCACCGCCGCGTTCGGCAAGCTGAGGATCAAGCGCGTCATCGCCTTCAATGTCCGCGAGAGAAACAGCTATTCCCTGCGCAACGACGGCAAGCTGACCGGCGTCAAGCGCGCGGACTGCCAGATCTATGGCGCGACAACTCCGATGGTCTGAACGGCGCGCCAGCCACCCAGGCCGAAGGCCTAGGCGGCGTGTCGGGTGGATCGCAGCGCCCCGACGCCATGGTCCGGCGTCATCAATCCGGGCCTGCCCAGCAGATAGCCCTGTGCTTCGTTGCATCCCTCCGCGCGAAGGAATTCGAGTTGCGAATGCGTCTCCACGCCCTCGGCCAGGATGGGAATCGACAGGCTTTCACCCAGCGCCAGAACCGCCCGAATGATCGCCGCCGACTGCGGCGCGATATCCAGTTCGGTCATGAACGAGCGGTCGAGCTTGATCTTGTCGAAGGGGAAGGAACGCAGCGTCGACAGCGACGAATAGCCGGTGCCGAAGTCATCCATGGCAATCGACACCCCCAGCGACTTCAGTTGGCGCAAAACATGGGTCGTACGCTCGGGATCCGTGATCATCGCGGACTCCGTGATTTCCAGCTCCAGCCGGGTGGGCGCCAGGCCGGTTTCGATCAGGATCTGGTGGACCAGCCGGGGCAGGTCGACATGGCCGAGCTGGACGGGGGACAGGTTCACCGCGATCTTCCACGGGGTGGGCCAGGTCGCCGCTTCCCGACAGGCGCGTCGCAGGACCCATTCGCCGATCGGCAGGATCAGACCCGTCTGTTCGGCGATGGCGATGAACTCGAACGGCGAAACGTTGGTGCCGTCGGGTTTCGTCCAGCGCAGCAGCGCCTCATATCCGGTGATATCGCCCGTCTCTACCGATGCCTGGACCTGCCAGTGGATGGCGAACTGGTCATGGTCCAGCGCGTCGCGCAGTTCGGTGGCGATGCGACGACGGGTGCGGACCGTCTGGTCCATTTCCTCCTCGTAAAAGCAGAAGTCCGTCGCGATGCTGGATTTCGCCCGGTACATGGCGAGGTCGGCATTGTTGATGAGGGCCGATATCTCGTTTGCATCCTGCGGCCACAGCGCGACGCCGACGCTCATGCCGCAGCTCAGCGTCGAGCGGTCATATTCCACGGGCAGGGTGATCGCGGTCCGCAGGCGATCGATCAGGTCGATCGCATCCTCGTGGTTGTCGATGCCGATCAACGCGACGAATTCGTCGCCGCCCAGTCGGGCCAGGAACTCGCCGGGCCGCGTCAGCGCCTTCATCCGCATGCCGATCGTCGCCAGCAGATGGTCCCCCGCGGCATGGCCATGCGTGTCGTTGACTTCCTTGAACCGGTCGAGATCGATCGACAGCAAGGCCAGCGGACGCCCCGGTCCTTCCGGTGCCGCCTGGCGATGCGACCATTCCAGAAACGATGCGCGATTGGGCAACCCGGTCAGGCCGTCATTGCGCGCCAGATGCGCGATGCGCCGCTCCTGCGCCAGTCGCTGACGCACGTCGCGAAGCGCGTAGATCATGTGGGATTTCGTCTCGCTCGTATCGACGCGAAGGGCGATCTCGACGGGGATGGGGGTGCCGTCGACGGCTTGCAGAGTACGCTGCGCGAGCGAACCGGGCCTGACCGACCCGATGTCCGAAACCCAGCGATGCAGCGATTGGCCCAGCACATCGTCGTCGGTGCCCAGAAGATCGGTGAAGGCGCCGTTCGCGGCGACGATCACGCCGTCGCTTTCCACAATCATCGCATCGACACTGCCCTCCATCACCTGGGCCAGGCGACGCTGCGAGGCGATATGCGCCGACGTATCGAGTACGGAGGTGGCAAACCCCGTGCCGAGCACCAACAGCCCGACCGCCGCCACCGCAAACGCCATGATCATCGTGGCGCTCTGGCTGTCCGCCTGGCCCAGGTCCGGGGCGACGGGAATGACCGTCAGGGCCGCCATGCCCGTGAAATGAAGCAGGACGATGCTCGTGACCATGAGTGCGGTGGCAGGCCATGGATTGCCCCGCTCGTCGCCCGACAGGGCGCGGCTGAACGCCAGCGCCCCGAAGAGAATGGAAAACAGGATCGACGCGGCCACAGAGGCTGGCGACCATTCCACCAGCCCCCTGGCCGCGAAAGCCATCATGCCGGTATAGTGCATCGCGGTGACCGCCAGGCCGAAGAGCATGCCCCCCGCCGCCGGGGCAAACCTTCGACGACGGGCCGCGACGGCCAGTGCGACGGAACTGCCGAAGATGGCGATAACAAGGGACAGGGCGGTGAGCGGCGGGTCATAGGCGACCGCCACGCCCGGCTGGTACGCCATCATCGCGATGAAATGCGTGCACCAGATGGTCGCGCCGGTCGATACGCCGCCCATGAACACCCAGGCCAGAAAGGTGCCCGGATCGGCGGAGCGCAGCCGCTGGAGCAGTCTTATCGTGACCGCGGATCCCGTCAGGCAGAATATCGCGGCGAGCATGACCAGACCGAGATCATGGTCATAGGCGAGGCAGGTTAGAAAGCGCATCGGTCCTCCAGACCGGCGGCGTTAGGAACATAAGTTAAACCACTGCCTAAAATGGACAGTTAAGAGATGTGGTTAATATCGCCCGCTATGGCGGCAGCCGATCCATCCCGTACCGAGGGCAGTGGCGATTTCCGGCGCAAGGGCATGGTGAACGGCGGGGGCGTGTCGCGCCCTCCCATTTCCCTGATCGTTAACGTCAGGCGTGAAGCGAGACCGTATCGACGTGGACGCGCCGCTCTGGCGACCGGATGCGGAGCGCGTGACCGCCCCGACTCTGACGACCGTGCGCCACGTCTCCGCCAGGTTTCGCTCCGAAGTCTGTCCGGTGGCCGACCTCACGCCTCCCGGATATCGGGAAAGCTGTAGAGGGAGGGTTCGTCCTCTGCCGTTCCCGTGGCAAACACCGCCATGTCGTCGGGCTGTATCTCCAGTTTCGCCCAGCGGTCCCAGCCGATATGGATAAAGTCCGGGGGGCCGAAGACCCGCACCGCGCGGGCATATTCGTCGCCGCGAAAACCCACGAAGTGCAGGGCCATCCGGCTGGCTCAGGCGCCTTCGCGCCGCGCGCCGGCGGTCATGCGCCGGGCGATCTCCCGAACCGCCGCGTCGTCCTTGTCCGGACCGTCCGAAGGATCGCCCAGATGATCGAGGCTGGCCTCGAGAAAGTCGAGCAGGCCCGGATGCCGGGCCTCGACATATTCCATCGTCTTGAACAGCAGATGCTCGGTCGCGATCTCGCGGCGGCGAGTCTGGGCGGCTAAATCCATCATCCTGTCCTTCTTCAGCTTTTCGGAGCCGGGTGAACGCACGACCTTCCCGATCGGGCAAACGCATTCCTCAGCCATGGCATCGCCGCCGCCCCGCGCCGACGGATCGCGCGCTTCCGCAAGAGGATCAGAACAGAATGGCGCCGCCCGTGACCAGACGCAGATGGGGTGCGGCCGGGTTGAGGCCCGTCGCCGCCAGAATGTCGAGTTGAAGGACTTTGGTCGGCCGCCAGGCCGCCGACAGGGCGGCCAGGGCCAGCGTCTCATGCTGATCCGGTTCGTCGTCGCGTTCCAGCGACAGTTCGGCCGTGGCCGTCACCGCGTCGGTGAATTTGTACCGCAGGCCGGTGATCTCGTTATAAGCGAGGTGGCGGCCCATGCCGGACCGGTTCGCCGCCGCATCCGCCTCTCCCGTCACGGCGATCGCCAGCTTTTCGGTCAGCTCATATTGGACCGGGATGATGATCCCCGTCGACCAGCTCCCCGCGCCGATCGGATAGCGCCCCGTTGGCGCGGTCACAAAGGCCTGGACGCCCGCCGAGAAAGGCTTGCCCTTTTGCCCGGCCAGATGCTGGCGGACCGCGAAGGTCACATCGCCGGTGCCCGTGGCGGTGTCGACCATGGCCGTGGCCTTGTCGCGCGTCCGGTCGCGGCCATAGCCGACCCAGTCGAGCTGAAGCTCGGTATTCTTGCCGATACCCACGCGGGTCAGGATGTCGGCGGTGACGATATGGTCTTCACGCTGATCAGGTTGGTCGTCCCGCTGCCAGTCCAGCGTGGATACCTCGAAATGCACCCGCCCCGGCTCGGTCGTGCAGCTCGACCCGCCCATGTTCGGCCTCGTCGGGCAGAAGCGGGGTTCGTCCTCGGCAAGGGCAGGAACCCCGACCGTCATCATCGCAGCGGCCAGCAGCCAACCCCAAGCCTTCACCATCGCCGCCCCCTGTAACTATCTGATTCGCAAGCCTTGCATCGGTTTGTCGGCGCGATGCAACGATAAAGCCGTGAGCGGTTTCCACGGGGGCGCCCGGCGAGCCATGGGAGAACCGCCCATCGCGCAAAGGCCCTTGAGCCGAATGTCCGTCCCTTGCGTATGAACTGCTGGATAAATGATGGCCGGCCGTCGGCATTTGATCGCGTCCGACGCCGCGGGAACCCGGGGCGGGGGCGCGACTATCATCTTCAACCCAGGGCGCGCAGGCGGCGAAAGGAGGCGAGGGACCCCCATGATTTCCGAGGTCCGTATCGGATGGCTGCTCCATCGATCGCCCGGAAAATATGGTTTCGTGCGGCCCTTATCAGCCTGACCAGTTGATCTCGCATGTCGCAAAATGCGCTGTCGACCTTTCGGGGCGCCTTTATCTTTTCCGTCGTCGGCATCATCGGCCTGCAAACACGGCTCTATGGCGGGCAGGGGCGCGTGCTGCTCCTGATCTCCACGGTCTTGCTCGTGGTGCCGGTGCCCGTGACCCTGTTGCGCTGGATCGCCCATCCCGCCGCTTTCGGGCGCATGGCGGACGTGATCGACCGGGCCGGGGATGCGACACGATCCGCGATCGTGACATTCGCGAAAGATCCTCATCAGGCCGGGCGGCCGGCCGTCGAGCGCAATTCCGAGCACCCTGGTACATAATGGGCGTCGGCTGCTCCGGGCGGTCGGCGGTCATGCCGACCTGGATGACGAATTGTCGGGGACCTTCGCCATCGAGCGGCATCGCGATTTCGACCATGATCCTCGGCTGGGGCAGATCGCCCTGGGCGAGATTGCCGGACACGTGCTAGCGCCCGAGACCCATGATCCGGGTGCCGCGATCGAGGTGTTGAACGCGCTGCTCGGAACCCTCAGCGAACTGCCCGCGCAGCCGCCATCTCCATACGAAGAGCAGCCGCCGGTCTATGGGCCGCATCCTTCCGTCGACGAGCTGATCCGTGCCGGTTTCGCACCGATCATGCGGGAGGGCGCCATTCGTACCTTCAAGGTGCTTCATGCCTTGGGGGAAACCCGGCCACATGCCCTCCCGACCACGCAGGCGCTCACAACCGAGCTGAAGCAGAATATCGAGCGGATGATGATCAATCAGGCTGCGCTGGCCAGAACGCTGGCCGTCTATCAGGATCAAGTGTCCGCTGCAGGCTACTGAACCGCTCTGCAACGGTAGTCATTTTACCTACAATTGTGATGATAGAGTAGGCTGTTTTAAAGAAACGGGATGAAATGCGTGAAGTACTGTTTGGTTCCCTGAAAATAACTGTCAATCAGGATGTACGGGAATTTTGAGAATTGGCGCATTTGAAGAATGTATACCGCTTCTTAACGGAGTGCTTCCTATCAGCCTGCCCGTCGTGACTGGGATCGGTGCCCTATATGCTCGCCTTGGCGTCATCGGTGCTCAAGATCCGGGATCATGGCCCCTAGTCAGCTTGTCGCCAAATGTCTGCGTATGGCAGGAGGCGAATATCACCGGAACATGATCTTATGCGCTTTTTCGATAACCTTACAATGGTAAGAAAACTTGCCCTGTGTTTGGGGGTTATTCTGGCGCTGACTTTGGCGACGAACCTTGTCATATACGCCAAAAAGAATCAGGTTCGCGAAACGACGAATATCAACGAGCATACGTATAAGGTCATCATGGCCTCGAACAAACTCGTCGAGGCGATGATCAATCAGGAGACGGGCCTTCGCGGTTATCTGTTGACCGGCCGCCGGGATTTTCTGGCGCCCTATGACCAGGGGGCGTCGGACTTCGACCGGGCCGTGACGGAAGCCCGCCGATTGACCAGCGACAATCCGGGGCAGCAGGCTCGCCTGACTGATGTCGATGCGCTGGCCAGGCGCTGGCGCGACGAGGTGGCGAAGCCCAATATCGCATTGATGACCGCGCCTGCGACCCAGGCGGAAGCGCGGGCCAGCGCGGGCAAGGGGCTCGGCAAGGCGCTGATGGACCGCCTGCGTGCGCAGGCGGGGGCCGTAATCGCCGCCGAAAACCTGCTGCTGGCCGAACGGCAGGCGTCGCAGGAAGCGGCCTTCGTCATGATCTCCCGCGCGATCTTCGGGGGCATGCTGGTCAGCCTGTTGCTGGCCATCGCCATCCTCGTCCTGCTGGTCCGGCAGATCGCCCGGCCGGTGAACGCCGTCACCCATGGCCTTACGGCATTGGCGAGCGGCGACATGGCCGTGACGTCGATCGATGTCGACCGGCGTGACGAGGTCGGGCAGTTGGCGGCCGCGCTCGACAATCTGCGCGGGCGATTGCTGGCGGCGGACGAAGCCAAGAACGCGCAGGCCAGGCTGATCGTCAACAGCGTGGGGGCGGCCCTGTCCAAATTGGCGGAGGGCGACCTGCTGTCCCGGCTGGATAGCGATCTCGACGGCCCCTTCGCTGCGATCAAGCGCGACTTCAATCGGGCGGCGGACGCGCTGCAGGCCGCCATGGCCCAGGTCTCGGCCTCGACCGGCGGCATCATCGAGGGGGCATCGGATATCCGGCAGGCCTCCGACGACCTGTCGCAGCGGACCGAGCAGCAGGCGGCCAGCCTGGAGGAAACCGCCGCCGCTATGGCCGAGATCACGACCACCGTGCGCAAGACGGCCGAGCAGGCGGGGCTGGCTCGCCAGATGGTCGGCCAGGCGAAGGACGAGGTGCAGCATTCCGGCCGGATCATGGAGGATGCGGTGGCCGCGATGAACGGGATCGAGCGTGCCTCGACCGAGATATCCGATATCATCTCGGTCATCGACGGCATCGCGTTCCAGACCAATTTGCTGGCGCTGAACGCCGGGGTCGAGGCGGCGCGGGCGGGTGATGCCGGAAAGGGCTTTGCCGTCGTCGCCTCGGAGGTTCGCGCGCTGGCGCAACGATCGGCCGATGCGGCCAAGGATGTCAAGGCGCGTATTTCGGTGTCCGCCGAGCAGGTCGATGCGGGGGTCGGCCTGGTCAACGAAACGGGCCAGGCGCTGGCGCGCATCGTGACGCGCATCACGGAGATCAATCATCTGATCAACGACATTGCCGTTTCCGCCGAAACCCAGAGCAGCGGGCTTCAGCAGGTCAATATCGCGGTCGGGCAGATGGACATGGTGACGCAGCAAAATGCCGCCATGGTCGAGGAGGCGACGGCGGCGGTCCGCAGCCTGGCGGGGGAGGCCGACGAACTCTCCCGGCAGATGGCGCGCTTCTCGATCGCCCATCATGGAGGACGGAGCGTGACGAATATCGCCAGCCTGGACGACCACCGTTATCGGCGGGCCGCCATCGGATAAGGTCGCTCCGGCGGCGGACGATCGGCTACGTCCTGCGCATGACGTCGCCGCGCCCAGACGATGATCGCCATCAGGCCCGGTATTTTCCCGCAGCAAGGGCGGCCCCTCGCTGCGGGGAATTCGGCACGCAGGATTAGGGGACGGATGGAGCGAGGGTGGGGGCCGCCCATGGCATGGCCCGGGATGGTCGACCGATCCTTCGGCCGCTCGGCCTTTGGCCATGCCGAATGCCGTCGCGGCGAAAAACCGCGAGGCGATGGGGCGAGTGAGGCCAAGGGCTGCGCCCAGATCGCCGCAATCCGCCCGATAACGGTGTATTCCATGCCATGGCAGCGACGGTTTCTGGATGGACGAAAAGATGGTGCCAGGCGCATCACCTCGACGAAGGCACAGATTCCCGCCGCTGTCCGACCCCGGCCTTCGCCGGGGCTGGCCCTGGCCGTTCGACCACGGATGTTTCACCTTCGCCAGCCGATGCTCGATACCGTGCTCCATCGCAGACGCGGGCGACGATGAGATGAAAGGTGTATTTGCGGCGTGCCCGGCAGACGCGAAGCGCTTCGCGACGACCGGATCGGCAAATCTGTCCAGATGATGGTGCTTTGGGGTGTCGCTGTCGCATCCGCGCGGCTAGGGATTGGCGCATGATGGTCCGCGTCGGGCGGCCGCGCCGCTCGGTCGCCATCATATGCTTGGCAATGGGTCTTGGCGGCGCGGGCTGGCCCGCCGTTGCGGCTGCGCAGGTCGCGAGCCCCGCCACCCCGCCGCCGTCCACGGCGCACATGGGGCAAACGATACCGGGCAGCGACCTGCCCGACGATCCGACCATGCTCGACCCCTCGGCCCCGCTGGCACCCTTGCCGGAGATCGGCGTCGCCTGGCCCGACCTGGCGACCGCGCCCGGCGACGCGATGGCGACCATCGTCGCCACCGTCGATGCGGCGGCGGAGCGGCGCTATCGCTGGCGTGTCGACGGGATCGACGGCACCGGCGATCTGGTCCGCCGTCGTTTCGAGCAGCTTTCCACCCTGGACGCCAATGACGGCGAGCCCGCCAACGCCGCGCAGCTCGACCGCCGCGCGCGCGAGGATGCGCAACTGCTGACCAATTTGCTGCGTGGGGCGGGCTATTACGACGCCCAGGTCACGACCCGGATCGAGCCGGGGAACGAGCCGACCGTCGTGCTGGAGGCGGTGCCGGGCAATCTCTATCGCTTTGCGGGCGTGACGCTGGACGGGGTGAAGGCGGCCGGGGACAAGGCCGCGCCGCTGGAAAAGGCGTTCGGGATCAAGCCGGGCGATCCGGTCGATGCCGACACCATCGTCGCGGGCGAGGCGCGGCTGAAGACCGTGGTCGGCGAGGAAGGCTTTCCCTTCGCCAAGGTCGGCGATCCGCAGATCGTGGTCGACCGCGCCGCGCGCACCGCCACGCTGGATCTGTCGGTCGATCCGGGATCGCCGCGCCGCTATGGCCGGATCGTGATGGCCAACGACACGCTGTTCGACGCCAAGCACGTTCAGGAGATTGCCCGCTTCTCGCCCGGTCAGCCCTATGATTTCGCCGGGCTGGAGGATCTGCGCCGTGCGCTGGTGCAGACGGGGCTCGTGTCTTCGGTCGAGGTGAAGCCCGTGCCCGGCGACGCGCCCGACACGGTGAACATCGCGGTGGCGCTGGAGCCCGCGCCGCCGCACACCATCGCGGGCGAGCTGGGTTACGGCACCGGCGAGGGTGCGAGCGCGACGATTAACTGGACCGACCGCAACCTCTTCCCGCCCGAAGGCGCGCTGACCCTGCGCAGCGTGCTCGGCACCCGCGAACAGCTGGGTGCGGTCGTGTTCCGCCGCAATAATTTCCAGGGCCGCGACCGGATACTGACCGCGCAATTCTCGGCCGCGCACATCCTGCGTGACGCCTATGAAGCCAAGACGCTGTCGCTGTCGGCCGGGCTGGAGCGCCAGACGAACATCTTCTTCCAGAAGACCTGGACCTGGTCGCTGGGCGCCGAACTGCTGACCTCGGACGAGCGCGACGTGATCGAAAGCACCGGCCAGCCGCGTCGGCGCACCTTCTTCATCGGCGCGCTGCCGACCAGCCTGAATTATGACGGCTCGGACGACCTGCTGAACCCGACGCGCGGCTTCCGGCTGGGCGGGCGGATCAGCCCCGAAGTGTCGCTGCAGGGTAGCGTCTTCGGCTATACCCGGACGCAGGTCGACGCCAGCCTCTACCACCCGTTCGGTGACCGGGTGGTGCTGGCGGCGCGGACCCGGCTGGGCACGATCCTGGGGGCGCCGCGCGACCAGATCGCGCCGTCGCGGCGTTTCTATGCGGGCGGTGGCGCGTCTGTGCGCGGCTATGGTTTCCAGGCGATCGGGCCGCGTGACGCGAACAACGATCCGATCGGCGGGCGCAGTCTGGCTGAGTTCTCGATCGAGGCGCGGGTCAAGGCGTTCGGCCATTTCGGCGTCGTGCCGTTCCTGGATGCGGGCAATATCTCCACCTCGCCGCTGCCGCGCCTGACGGGCCTGCGCTTCGGCACTGGCTTGGGCGTGCGATATTATTCCAACTTCGGGCCGATCCGCCTCGACGTCGGCACCCCGCTCAACCCGCAAAAGGGGGATAGCCGGGTCGCGGTCTATGTCTCGCTGGGGCAGGCCTTTTGACCGAGGAAACGGACGCCCCGCCGCCTGTTCGCGCGCCAATTCGTTGGCGACGCGCGATCGCCATCGCGGTGGCGGCGCTGGTCGGCATCGTGCTCGCGGCGCTGGGCGTGGTCGATACGTCGATCGGGCATCGCTGGGTCGCTGATCGGATCGCGACCATCCGCACGCCGACCGGGCTTCGCTTTTCAGTCGGGCGGATCGACGGGTCGCTCTATTCCGACATGCGGCTGGTCGATCTGCGCGTCTATGATCTGGACGGACTGCTGGTCCAGGTGCCGCAGGCGCGGCTCGACTGGCGGCCCCTGAACTGGGCGCGCGACACGCTCGACATCCGCCGGGTCGAGGCGGCGACCGCGACGCTGTACCATGTGCCGCATACCCGCAGCACCGGGCGGCAGACCCCGATCCTGCCCGATTTCGACATCCGCATCGATCGGTTGCGACTCGACCGGCTGGTCCTTGCCCCGCGCGTGCTGGGGCGCGAGCGGGTGGCGAAGGTCGAGGGGCGAGCCGATATTCGCGACGGCCGCGCGGTCGTCACGCTGAACGGCGTGGTGGCGGGCAGCGACCGGCTGCGCCTGCATCTGGACGCCCGGCCCGATTACGACCGCTTCGATCTGGCGGTCGACGCATGGGGCGCGAAGGACGGCGTGCTGGCCAAGGCGGTCGGTGTCCGCTCGCCCGTGACGCTGAACGTTGCAGGCGCGGGGCGTTGGGTGCGCTGGGACGGTCTGGCGAAAGGCCGGATCGGCGGCCAGCGTGCGGTCGATCTGCGTCTGTCGGCGCGCGCGGGCCGCTATGCGCTATCGGGACAGGTCGCGCCCTCGCTGGTGCTGCACGGACGCCTCCAGCGCCTGACCGCGCCGCGTGTCATCGTCGCGGGGCAAGCGGATTTCACCGAGCGGCAGTTGAACGGCGCATTGGTCCTGCGTTCACCCGCGCTGCGGGTGCGGGCACGGGGCGTGGTCGATCTGGGCGCCAACCGTTTCGACGGGCTGCGGGTGGACGCCAAGCTGGTCCGGCCCGAGGCGCTGTTCCGCAACATGAGCGGACAGGCGATCGCCATGACCCTGCGCCTCGACGGCGCGTTCGACCGGGCGGCGTTCGACTATAAGCTGGCGGCGAACCGCTTCGCTTTCGACCAGACGGGGTTCGAGGACGCTGTCGCCACAGGCAACGGGCGGTTGCAGGGCCATTGGCCGCTCACCCTGCCGGTGCGCTTCACCGCGACGCGCGTGACCGGCGTGGGCGCGGCGGCGGGGGGCATATTGCACCGGCTGTCGGCGGCGGGCGACCTGCGCATAACCCCGCGAGAGATCATGGGGCAGGGGCTGGCGCTGCGTTCCGACAAGCTGGCGGGGCGGCTCAACCTGCGCATCGACCTGACCAATGGCCGCTATGATGTCGGGCTGGACGGCGCGCTCCAGCGCTATCTGATCCCCGGTCTCGGCATCGTCGATGTGAAGTCGCGGCTGACCGCCGTGCCCGGCCCGGACGGCCATGGTACGCGCATCGTCGGGCGAGGGGAGGCGCAGGTCCGGCGGCTCGACAATGCGTTCCTGCGTTCGCTGGCGGGCGGATTGCCGCATCTGACTACCGATCTGGAGCGGGGGGCGGACGGCGTTTTCCACTTCCGCCGATTGGTGCTGACCGGCCCCGACATCCGCCTGACCGGCGAGGCGATCCGGCGACGCGACGGGACCTTCCATTTCGTCGGCGGCGGGCGGCAGCGTCGCTATGGTCCGGTTCAGATGGTGCTGGACGGGCGGATCGATAAGCCGACGCTCGACCTGCAACTCACCTCGCCCAATGCGGCGATGGGCCTGCGCGACGTGCGCGCGCATCTCGACCCGACTGATCAGGGCTTTGCCTATCGCGCGGCCGGGGACTCGCGGCTGGGGCCGTTTCAGGCAAGCGGTGCGATCCTCTTGCCGCGTGGACAGAATGCGGTGATCCAGATCCAGCCCTTGCTGGTCGCGGGCGCGCGCGCGACCGGCGCGCTCACCGTCGTGCCGGGCGGCTTCACCGGACGGATGGACGTGGGCAGCGGCGGCCTGTCGGGCGAGCTGCTGTTCCGCCCGGTCGGCGAGGTCCAGCGGATCGAGGCGCATCTGGCCGCCCGGCAGGCGCAGATTTCGGGCGTGACCGTCCGTCAGGGCCGGGTCGACCTGATCGCGCTGCTCGATCCCGCCGGAGCCTCGGTCGAGGGCACGGCCAATGCGCAAGGGCTGCGGCACGGCGCGTTCAACATCGCGCAGCTGACCGGCACCGCCCGGATGCGGGGCGGCAATGGCGAAGTGCGGGTCGGAATCTCGGGATCGCGTGGCCGTGCCTTTTCGATCCAGACGGTCACGCAGGTTGCGCCCGACCGCTTCTCGACCACCGCTCAGGGCACGCTCGACCGGCGGCCGCTGCAGCTGCTGTCCCCCGCCATCGTCACCCGCGACGGTGACGGCTGGGCGCTCGCCCCGACGCGGTTGAGCTTTGCGGGCGGCGAGGCCAAGCTGGCTGGCCGGTTCGACCGCGACGCGAGCGAGATCCAGGCCAGCCTGACGCGGATGCCGCTCGCCGTGCTCGACATCGGCTATCCGGGGCTGGGGCTGGGCGGCACCGCGACCGGCACGCTGACCATCCGGCAGGCGATGGGCGCGCCGACCGGCAAGGCGGACCTGACCATCCGTGGGCTGACCCGTGCGGGACTGGTCCTGAACTCGCGTCCGATCGACATGGGCGTGGCGGGCGTGCTGTCCGCCGACCGGCTGGGCGTGCGCGCGGTGATGGCGTCGGGGGGCAAGATCATCGGCCGTGGACAGGCGCTCATCGTGCCCGGTGGCGCGGGCAACTGGGCCAGCCGGATTCAGGGGGGGCGGCTGATCGCGCAGCTTCGCTATGCCGGACCTGCCGATACGCTGTGGCGGCTGACCGGGGTCGAGATGTTCGACCTGTCCGGCCCGGTCGCGATCGGCGCGGACGTGACGGGATCGCTGGGTCAGCCCGTCATCCGGGGCGCGGTGAAGGCGGTCGGCGCGCGGATCGAGAGTGCGACGACCGGCACTGTCCTGACCGACGTACAGGCCAGTGGCCGGTTCGGTGGATCGCGCCTCGTCATCGACCGCTTCGCCGCACAGGCGGGCAAGGATGGACGGGTCAGCGGCACCGGCCAGTTCGACTTCGCCGCCGCCAAGGGTGTCGGCCTGGACCTGTCGCTCAACGCCGCCAATGCGGTCATGATCGCCCGCGACGATATCGGCGCGACGGTCACGGGGCCGCTGACCTTCCACTCCGATGGCGTCGGAGGGATAATCGCGGGTGATGTGGTGCTCAACCGCAGCCGCTATCGGCTGGGCCGCGCGACGGCGGCCACCGCCGTGCCCCAGCTCAACATTCGCGAGATCAATATCCCCGGCGGCGGCGAGGAGGACGATGTTCCGCGCAAGCCCTGGACGCTGGCGATAAAGTCCCGCGCGCCGAACGGGCTGATCGTCTCCGGCCTGGGGCTGAACAGCGAGTGGTCGGCGGACCTGAAGATCGGCGGCACGCCCGACAATCCCGCCATCACCGGCCAGGCGACGCTGATCCGCGGCGATTATGAATTTGCGGGGCGCGATTTCGATCTGGCGCGCGGCATCATCCGCTTCGGCGGAGAGGTGCCCGCCAACCCCGCGCTCGACATCGCCGCCAATGCCAATGTCCAGGGGCTGAGCGCGACGATCCGCGTGACCGGCACCGCGTTGAAGCCCGAGATCGGCTTTTCCAGCACGCCCGCGCTGCCCAATGACGAGCTGCTGTCACGCCTGCTCTTCGGCACCTCGATCGCCAGCCTGTCCGCGCCCGAGGCGTTGCAGCTGGCCGCCGCCGTCGCCGCGCTCCAGGATGGCCGGGGCGGACTGAACCCCATCAACGCGGTGCGGCGCGCGGCGGGGCTGGACCGGCTTCGCGTGCTGCCCGCCGACGTCCAGATCGGCCGCGCCACCTCGGTCGCGGCGGGCAAATATATCACCCGGCGCTTCTATGCCGAGATCATCACCGACGGGCAGGGTTATTCCGCGACCCAGATCGAGTTCCAGGTGACTCGCTGGCTGTCGCTGCTCTCCAGCATCTCGACGCTGGGTCGGCAGAATGTGAATGTGCGGATATCCAAGGACTATTGAGGCGTTGGCCAGCGCGAATGAGAACAGGAGTAAGCGCCATGGAAAAGACCGCCTTCATCGACAGGACCGGCGGGCCTGAGGTCATCCAGTGGCGTGATGAGCAACTGCCCCCGCCCGCCAAAGGTGAGGTGCGGATGCGCCACCATGCGGTCGGGCTGAACTATATCGACACCTATCACCGCAGCGGCCTGTACCCGATCGAGCTGCCGGGCAAGCTGGGCTCCGAAGCGGCGGGCGTGGTCGAGGCGGTGGGTGAGGGCGTCACCGACTTTGAGGTCGGCGACCGGGTCGGCGTGTTCGGCCCGGCGCGCGGCGCCTATGCCACGGCGCGCAACGTCGCGGCCGATCTGCTGGTGCCGTTGCCGGACAGCGTCGACGACCGGACGGCGGCGGCGATCCTGCTGAAGGGCGCGACGACCGCCTTCCTGATCGAGGAGTGCGCGAAGGTGCAACCCGGCTGGACCGTGCTGGTCCATGCGGCGGCGGGCGGGGTCGGGCATCTCGCGGTCGGTTGGCTGAAGGCGATCGGCGCGACCGTGATCGCCACTGTCGGGTCCGAGGCGAAGGCGGACAAGGCCCGCGCGGCGGGTGCCGATCACGTCATCCTCAACCGGCAGGAAGACGTCGCTGCCCGCGTGCGCGAGATCACCGGCGGTGCGGGCGTGCCCGTCGTGCTGGACGGCGTCGGCAAGGCGACCTGGGAAGCCTCGCTGGACAGCACGGCAAGGCGCGGGCTGGTGGTCAGCTTCGGCAATGCCTCGGGAGCGGTGGACGGCGTCAATCTGGGCATCCTGGCTGCGAAGGGCTCGCTGTTCGTGACCCGGCCGACGCTGTTCGACTATGCCGTCACGCCGCAGGAGAAGCGCAGCCTGATGGCGCGCGTCTTCGCGATGCTGGAGAAGGGCGCGATCACGCCGGAGATCGGCCAGAGTTTCGCATTGACCGACGTTGCGGAGGCGCACCGCGCGATCGAGGCGGGGGACACCGTGGGGAGTACCGTTCTCATTCCGTGAGGTCATGGCGTGGCCTTCGACTTCGCTCAGGCGGAACGGCGGTGGTCGGTCGATTCCCTAACCCCGTTCAGGCTGAGCGAAGTCGAAGCCCAAGGGATTCACCCCGCCCCAAAACCCCGCTAAACCTGCCGCCAAAATCCGCACCCGGAGACTCAGATGATCGCGCTCCTGCCCCTCGCTTTGCTCGTTGCCCAGACCGCCCCCGCGACCCCGCCCGCACCGACGACGAGCGAGGCGCCCAAACCCGTCATGGTCCGCATCGCGATGCAGACCAGCCTCGGACCCGTCGTGATCGACCTCGACCGGACCCATGCGCCGATCACCACCGCCAATTTCCTGCGCTATGTCGACCAGCACCGGCTGGACGGCGTGACGTTCTACCGCACGGTCCGCGTCGCGCCGGATTTCGGTTTCGTTCAGTTCGGTATCCAGAACGAGCCCAAGCGCATCCTGCCCCCGATCGCGCATGAGCCGACGACGAAGACCGGCATCAAGCATACCGACGGCACCATCTCGATCGCGCGGCTGGCCCCCGGATCGGCGCGCGGCGACTTCACCATCATGGTCGGCGACCAGCCCTCGCTCGACGCCGATCCGTCCAAGCCGGGGGACAATCTGGGCTATGCCGCCTTTGGCCATGTGGTCGAGGGGATGGACGTGATCCACAAGATCCTCGACCAGCCCGCCGACCCCGCCAAGGGACCGTTCAAGGGCGAGATGCTGGCGGCGCCGGTAAAGATCCTGTCGGCCAAGCGGGTGGCGGTCGGGCAATGAGCGGCCGGTTGCTGATCATCGGGACGGTACGGTTGCCGCCGGAGAATCTCGATGCGGCCCGTCCGGTGATGCGGGCGATGGTCGAGGCCAGCCGCGCGGAGCCGGGCTGTTTGGACTATGGCTATGCCGAGGACGTGCTCGATCCTGGCCTGATCCATGTGACGGAGATGTGGGCCGATCAGGCGGCGCTCGATCGGCATTTCGCTTCACCCCATATCGCCCGGTGGCGGGCGGCATGGCCATCGCTCGGACTGGGTGAACGGAACCTTCGACTCTATGGGGTAAGCGAAGCCAGCGTGATCTGAGCGGGTGGAGGCGGGGCGTGGCCGTGCTAGTTACGTAGAACGCCGCCTGCCCATCCGCGCGCGGGGCTGGCCAATCTTCAGCGGCACGGCGATCGCAATGAACACCGCCATGGCCGATAGGGGCAGGATGGCGTCATGTTCGCGCATCACCGCCAGAGTGATGGCGCTGGCTATAGCCGGATAGGGCGTCAGCTTGGTCAGCCACCAGAGCCCCGATCCCCATCCGGGCTGATCCCTGATGTCTTTCCCGGCGACCGGAAGCGCCATCGTCGCCCCGACCCTAGTTCCCGACGATCCAGCTCAACAGGTCGACAAAGGTCGAAAATCCAAAGCGGTGCAACACATATCGCCCTCCCCAAAAGGAGATCGTTGCAAAAGTCGTCCTTCCATTCTCCGTGTCGACCACCCCGGCGAAGGCCGGGGTTCAGCTGCGACGCGATTGGATCAACTTACCCGTGCCATCCCAACTGTATCCCGGCCTTCGCCGGGATGGTGCGATGGGTTCTGTAACGATCCCTAAAAAAGAAAGGGGCCTTGCGGCCCCTTTCCCCGTAGTGACATCGTGCAGGGGCTGGATCAGCCGCTGTAGTACATATCGTATTCGACCGGGCTGGGGGTCATTTCCCAGCGCATCACTTCATGCATCTTCAGCTCGATATAGCTCTCGATCTGGTCCTTGGTGAACACGTCGCCCTTCAGCAGGAAGTCGTGGTCGGCGGCCAGCGAGTCGAGCGCTTCGCGCAAGCTACTGGCGACGGTCGGGACCTGGGCCAGTTCGGCGGGCGGCAGGTCGTACAGGTTCTTGTCCATCGCTTCGCCCGGATGGATCTTGTTCTGGATGCCGTCCAGACCCGCCATCAGCAGCGCCGCATAGGCAAGGTACGGGTTGGCCAGCGCGTCGGGGAAGCGCACTTCGACGCGCTTCGACTTCGGGCCGGTGCCGTACGGGATGCGGCACGAGGCCGAGCGGTTGCGCGCCGAATAGGCGAGCAGCACCGGCGCTTCGTAACCCGGCACCAGGCGCTTGTAGCTGTTGGTGGTCGGGTTGGTGAAGGCGTTCAGCGCCTTGGCATGCTTGATGACGCCGCCGATGAAATACAGGCAGGTCTCCGACAGGCCAGCATAGCCGTTGCCGGCGAACAGCGGGGTCTTGCCTTCCCAGATCGAGAAGTGGGTGTGCATGCCCGAGCCGTTATCTTCCTTGATCGGCTTGGGCATGAAGGTCGCGGTCTTGCCGTAAGCCTGCGCGACCTGATGCACGACATACTTATAGATCTGCATGCGGTCGGCGGTCTGGGTCAGCGTGCCGAAGGTCATGCCCAGCTCGTGCTGCGCGGCGGCGACCTCGTGGTGGTGCTTGTCGCAGGGCAGGCCCATTTCGAGCATGGTCGAGACCATCTCGCCACGGATGTCGACGGCCGAGTCGACCGGCGCGACGGGGAAATAGCCGCCCTTGGCGCGCGGACGGTGGCCGAGATTGCCGCCCTCATATTCGCGGCCGGTGTTGGTCGGCAGCTCGATATCGTCGATCTTGAAGTAGGACGACGCATAGTTCGTGTCGAACTGCACATTGTCGAACATGAAGAACTCGGCTTCCGGACCGACATAGACGGTGTCGCCGATGCCGGTGGTCTTCACGAACGCCTCGGCGCGCTTGGCGGTCGAGCGCGGATCGCGGGCGTAGAGTTCGCCGGTCGACGGCTCGACGATGTCGCAGAACACGATCAGCATCGGGGTCGCCGAGAAGGGATCGGTATAGACGGCGTCGAGGTCGGGCTTCAGCACCATGTCCGACTCGTTGATCGCCTTCCAGCCCTCGATCGAGGAGCCGTCGAACATCAGGCCGTCGGTCAGCTCATCCTCACCCAGGATCGAGGCGACCATGGTCAGGTGCTGCCACTTGCCCTTCGGATCGGTGAAGCGCAGGTCGACCCACTCGATCTCTTCGTCCTTGATCTGCTTCAGGATATCGCTGGCCGTATTCGCCATGTTCCGTTCTCTCTCTGCTTGGCCGCCCTCCGACGAAAGGCCGGGGCCGGTGATACGTGTTTAGTCGGGCCGAATGTCGGCCCGGTGACGGATGAGTGCGGGGCGCGTCAGATCGCGGCGTCGTCGCGTTCGCCCGTGCGGATGCGCAGTGCGGTCTCGACCGGGATCACGAAGATCTTGCCGTCGCCGATGCGGCCGGTCTGCGCGGCGGCGGCGATCGCCTCCACCACGCGTTCGGCCAGGCCGTCCTCGACCACCACTTCCAGCTTCACCTTCGGCAGGAAGTCGACGACATATTCGGCACCGCGATAGAGCTCGGTATGGCCCTTCTGGCGGCCGAAGCCCTTCGCCTCGGTGACGGTGATGCCGGACACGCCGATTTCATGCAGCGCCTCCTTCACCTCATCGAGCTTGAACGGCTTGATGATCGCCTCAATCTTTTTCACGAGCCTGACTGCCCCCGATGTTGTTCGAACCCTCGCCCGACCCTGCGCGTAGCAGGGATCGTGCCAACTGCCTTTCCCTCGTGAGAGGGTAAGAAATCGATCATGATTGCGCCCGAAAAGCGGGCATGATGCCATGCGCTGCTCAAATTATGGGCAGCGTTCACAGGATGCCCCGCACGGCTTCCGGCGGACGGCCGATAACGACCCCCTTGGCCGTCTCGACCAGCGGCCGTTCGATCAGGATCGGATTGGCGGCCATCGCGGCCAGCACGGTCGCGTCATCCGCGTCGGCCAACGCCTTCGCTTCGGCCTCCGCTTTCCGGAGTCCGTCGCGCGGGGACAGCCCGCCCTTGGCATAGAGCCGCGCCAGTTCCTCGGCGCTTGGCGGTGTCTTCAGATATTCGATCACCGTCACGTCCGCACCGGCTTCGTTCAGCAGGGCCAGCGTCTCGCGCGACTTGGAGCAGCGCGGGTTGTGGAGGATCGTCGCCTTCATCGCTGATGCTTGTGCCACGCTCGCCGGGCTTTGTGGAGAGCGAATGCAGCCCGCACCGCACAAAAAGGCCCCCTTCCGTCCGGAAGAGGGCCTCAAATTTTTCCTCCCCTGCAAGGGGAGGAACCAGCAGGGGACTTACCCCTCCTGCTTGGCCAGCCATTCCTCCAGCCACTTGATCGTATAGTCGCCCTTCTGGAACTCGGGATCGTCCAGCAGCGCCTTGTGCAGCGGGATGGTGGTCTTCATGCCCTCGATCACGAACTCGTTGAGCGCGCGACGCAGACGACGCAGCGCGCCTTCGCGGGTCGTGCCGTAGACGATCAGCTTGGCGATCATGCTGTCGTAATAAGGCGGCACCTTATAGCCCTGATACAGCCCGCTATCGACGCGGACGTGCATGCCGCCCGGCGCGTGATACATCTTCACCGTGCCCGGCGAGGGGGCGAAGGTGCGCGGATCTTCCGCATTGATGCGGCACTCGATCGCGTGACCCCGGAACTGCACGTCCTGCTGGCGCAGGGTCAGCGGATGACCCTCGGCGACGCGGATCTGTTCGCGCACCAGGTCCAGGCCGGTGATCATCTCGGTGACGGGATGCTCGACCTGCAGGCGGGTGTTCATTTCGATGAAATAGAACTCGCCGTCTTCCCACAGGAACTCGATCGTGCCCGCGCCGCGATAGCCCATATCGGCCATCGCCTTGGCGACCACGCCGCCCATGCGCGCGCGCTCCTCGGCCGTGATGATCGGCGAGGGAGCTTCCTCCAGCACCTTCTGGTGGCGGCGCTGGAGTGAGCAGTCGCGCTCGCCCAGATGGATCGCCTGGCCGTTGCCGTCGCCGAACACCTGGAATTCGATATGCCGGGGGTTGCCCAGATATTTTTCCATGTAGACGGTCGAGTCGCCGAACGCGGCCTTCGCCTCCGAACCCGCCTGCTGCATCAGCGTTTCGAGCTGGTCCTCCGACGGCACGACCTTCATGCCGCGACCGCCGCCACCCGATGCCGCCTTGATCAGCACCGGATAGCCGATCTCGGCGGCGAGCGCCTTGGCCTCTTCGACATCCGTGATCGCGCCGTCCGAACCGGGAACGAGCGGCAGGCCGAGCGCGCCCGCGGTGCGCTTGGCCTCGACCTTGTCGCCCATGATGCGGATATGCTCGGGCTTGGGACCGACGAAGATCAGGCCGTGGGCTTCCACGATCTCGGCGAACTTGGCGTTCTCCGACAGGAAGCCGTAGCCGGGGTGGATCGCGTCCGCACCAGAGATCTCGGCGGCCGAGATGATGTTGGGAATGTTGAGATAGCTGTCGGTGGCCGCGGGCGGGCCGATGCACACCGCCTGGTCCGCGAGGCGGACATGCATGGCATCGGCGTCGGCCGTGGAATGCACGGCGACGGTCTCGATCCCCATCTCGTGACAGGCGCGGTGGATGCGAAGCGCGATCTCACCACGATTGGCGATCAGGAGTTTCTTGATCTGCGCCAAGGCGGCTTACTCGACGACGACCAGGGGCTGGTCGAACTCGACCGGCTGGCCGTTCTCGACCAGGACGGCGGTCACGGTGCCCGCCTGGGTCGCGGTGATCGGGTTCATCACCTTCATGGCCTCCACGATCAGCAGCGTGTCACCGGCGGCGACCTTCTGCCCCACCGAGGCGAAGGGCTTGGCGCCCGGCTCGGCCGACAGATAGACGGTGCCGACCATCGGCGACTTCACGGCATTGGCCGACGCGGCCGGGGCCGATGCGCCGACTTCCGCTGCGGCGGGGGCGACAGGCGCGGCGGCGGCTGGCGCGGGCGCGGCCACAGGCGCGGGCGCATAGCCCATCTGGGCGACGGCCGCGGCCTTGCGCGCGACGCGGATCTTGCGGTCGCCATGCTCGACCTCAATTTCGGTCAGGGCGGTGGCGTCGAGCAGCTCGGCGAGCTGACGGACGAGGTCGACATCGACCTTCATCGCTTGTTCGGTCTTTTCGGTCATGGGACGCGCTCCTGTCAGAACCGGGCCGCGGCTTCAAGCGCGAGCAGATAGGAATGCGCGCCAAAACCCGCGATTGTGCCTTTTGCGGCACGCCCGATGAAGCTCTCATGACGGAATGGCTCCCGTGCATGAGGGTTGGATAGGTGAACCTCGATCACCGGAGTCGTCACCGACTTGATCGCGTCATGGATCGCGATCGAGCTATGGGTGAAGCCCCCGGCGTTGAGCAGCACGGCCTTCGCCTCATAGGCCTGGGCCTCGTGCAGCCAGTCGATCAGATGGCCTTCATGGTTGGACTGGCGCATGTCGATCGTCAGATCGAGTTCGCGCGCCCGGTCCTCCAGCAGCCCCGCAATATCGTCCAGCGTGTCATGGCCATAGATATGCGGCTCACGCAGGCCGAGCAGGTTCAGGTTCGGCCCGTTGAGGACATAAACGGTCGCGGGCATCGGCACTCCCATGGTTGCGGCTCGGGATGGCCGGGCCTAGATCGAGGGCCTTCCTTAACCGCATGCCCTATCCCACGTCGAGCGGGCAGCGACTTGCATGGTAAGTGACACATATGCCCCATACCGATGGAACCGTGACGATCACCGTGAATGGCGAGCATAAGCGGGTGGTGGCGGGCCTGTCGCTGGCCGATCTGGCGAACCAGCTGGGGCTGGTGCCCGAAAAGGTGGCGGTGGAGCGCAACCTGGAGGTCGTGCCCCGTTCGACACTGGCGCAGGTGCAGGTCGAGGATGGCGACGAGATCGAGATCGTGCATTTTGTCGGCGGCGGCGATCATGCGGCGGCGGCGATGACCGAGGCGGCGGACGATGATTCGTGGGAGGTCGCGGGGCAGCGTTTCCGTTCGCGCCTGATCGTCGGCACCGGCAAGTACAAGGACTTTGCGCAGAATGCCGCAGCGGTCGAGGCGGCGGGGGCGGAGATCGTCACGGTCGCGGTGCGCCGGGTCAACGTGTCGGACCGCAACGCGCCGATGCTGACCGATTTCATCGACCCGAAAAAGATCACCTATCTGCCCAACACGGCGGGCTGTTTCACCGCCGAGGATGCGATCCGCACGCTGCGGCTGGCGCGCGAGGCGGGCGGCTGGGAGCTGGTCAAGCTGGAGGTTCTGGGCGAGGCGAAGACGCTCTATCCGGACATGGTCGAGACGCTGCGTGCGACCGAGATCCTGGCCAAGGAAGGCTTCAAGCCCATGGTCTATTGCGTCGACGACCCCATCGCCGCCAAGCGGCTGGAGGATGTCGGGGCGGTGGCGATCATGCCGCTGGGCGCGCCGATCGGATCGGGGCTGGGCATCCAGAACAAGGTGACGATCCGCCTGATCGTCGAGGGGGCCAAGGTGCCTGTGCTGGTCGATGCGGGTGTCGGCACCGCGTCGGAAGCGGCCGTCGCCATGGAACTGGGCTGTGACGGCGTGCTGATGAACACCGCGATCGCCGAGGCCAAGAACCCTGTGCTGATGGCCCGCGCGATGAAGGCGGGTGTCGAGGCGGGGCGCATGGCCTATCGCGCCGGGCGCATGGGGATGCGCCGCTATGCCGACCCGTCGAGCCCGCTGGCGGGACTGATCTAACTTTAATTTCACGGAACTTGCCGCGTAACGAACCGTTGTGTTTCCGAGTGTTCAACGGGATTTCACGATCCCTCAGCAAATGGAGGCCATCATGGGTGAACTCACCGACAAGATCAAGGGCAACGTCAACGAGCTGGTTGGCAAGGCCAAGGAAGCCATTGGCGAGCATAACAACAATGACAAGCTCGTGGCCGAGGGCGAAGCCCAGCAGGCCAAGGGCAAGGGCGAGCAGATGAAGGGTTCGGTCAAGGGTGCTCTTGGCGACAACATCTGAATCTGCTAGTCGTTTTCTGACTAAAGCAATCAGCAACGAACTCGCCGCCCCGGTTTATATCGGGGCGGTTTTCTTTTGTTTGTATAAGGATAAATTCTGCAATCGTTTTTATGATAGCGTTATTTTGGGTCTAGCCCGCTTTATTTGAAGACTTTTATGGTCCTGCGGTAACGGAGCGTAGGAAGAAGGGGTGCGAGTGAAGGCGTCTCTGGATTTCCTCCACTCGCGGGGAGAATTCAGCGGTTCGCGATTCGCGACAAGGTCGTGGCGGGGGTGATGACCTCGATATCGGTCTTCAGGTGCAGCAACCGTACGCCGGTCCCAGCCATCGCGCGGGACAGGGCTGGGGCGAAATCCTCGGTCCGGGTCACCACTTCGCTCCAGCAGCCATAGGCGCGCGCCAGCGCGGCGAAGTCGGGGTTGGTGAGATCCGTCGCCGCCACGCGACCGGGATATTCGCGCTCCTGATGCATGCGGATCGTCCCATATCCGCCATTATCGACCACGATCACCAGCATCGCGGCGCCATATTGTGCGGCGGTCGCCAGTTCCTGTCCGTTCATCAGGAAGCAGCCGTCACCCGCCAGCGCGACGACCATGCGATCGGGATGGCGCAGCGCGGCGGCGGTGGCGGCGGGGACACCGTATCCCATCGCGCCGCAGGTCGGGGCAAGCTGGCACCCCGGTTCGTAGCGCCAGTAACGGTGCCACCAGCCCGAATAATTGCCCGCTCCGTTGCAGAGGATCGAATCGGCTGGGAGTGCGTCGCGCATCGCCGCGACGCATTGGCCCAGGTCCAGCGTCACGCCCTCGCGCGGGGCGGGTTCGGACCAGGCGAGATAGGCGGCATGGGCCTCCGCGCCGCAGGGGTGGGGCGTGGCGGCTTCGCTGGCGAGCAGTTCCAGCATCCCCAGTGCCTGATGGATATCGCAACACAACGCCAGGTCGGTGCGATAGACGCTGTGCAACTCGTCCGGGTCGGGATGGATATGGACCAGCGTCTGGCCCGGATGCTCGGGCGTGATGAGCGTATAGCCATCGGTCGTCGCCTCCCCCAGCCGCGCGCCGACGACGATCAGCAGGTCGGCCTCCTTCACCCGGGCGACCAGTGCGGGATTGGGGCCATAGCCCAGATTGCCCGCATAGACAGGGCAGGTGGCCGACACCGCATCCTGTCGCCGGAACGCTGCGACCAGCGGAATGCCCGCCGCTTCGCCCCATTGCTCGGCCAGCGCTACGGCCTCGGCATTCCAATGTGCCCCGCCGATGATGGCGACGGGCCTCTGGGCCTTCTCGATCAGGTCCTGCGCCGCCATCACGTCCTCGATGCGCACGTCCTGCGACGGCCGCTCGATCCGGGGGCGGGGACGGCCCTCGACCAGATCGCACAGCATGTCTTCGGGCAGCGCCAGCACGACCGGGCCGGGTCGCCCGCTCATCGCCGTGGCATAGGCGCGCGCGACATATTCCGGGATACGCGTGGCGTCATCGATCCGCGCGGCCCATTTGGCGAGCGGGGCGAACATCGCTTGGAAGTCGACCTCTTGAAAGGCTTCGCGGTCGCGGGTGCCCCGATCGACATCGCCGATGAACAGGATCATCGGTTGCGAGTCCTGCCGCGCGACATGCACGCCGATCGCCGCATTGGTCGCCCCCGGCCCGCGCGTGACGAAGGCGATCCCCGGCCGCCCGGTCAGCGTGCCGTCGGCGCACGCCATGAAGGTCACGCCGCCTTCCTGCCGACCGGTCACCAGATCGATGGCGGGCGTGTCGTGCAACGCGTCGAGCACCGCCAGGAAACTCTCGCCCGGCACGGTGAAGACACGGTCGCACCCCTGTTCGAGAAGCGCATCGACAAGCAGGCGTCCGCCGGTTTTCGTGGTCATGGACGGCAGCCTAACGCCGCTTCCCTGCAAAGCGCAAACGCTGGCTTGACCCGGCTCCGTGCCTCCGCCTAACGCTTGCGCCATCATAGGGAGGACGCCCATGCAGAAGCTCTATTCCGACGCGGCCGCCGCGCTCGACGGCCTGCTCCATGACGGCATGACGATCTGCGCCGGGGGCTTCGGCCTGTGCGGTATCCCGGAGCGACTGATCGACGCGATCGAGGCTGCCGGGGTCAAGGACCTGACCATCGCCAGCAACAATGCCGGGATCGACGGTGTCGGCCTGGGCAAGCTGCTCCGCTCGCATCAGGTGAAGAAGATGATCTCGTCCTATGTCGGCGAGAACAAGGAGTTCGAGCGGCAGTATCTGTCCGGTGAACTGGAGGTCGAGTTCTGCCCGCAGGGGACGCTCGCCGAACGTTGCCGGGCAGGGGGGGCGGGTATCCCCGGCTTCTATACCAAGACCGGCGTCGGCACGAAGGTGGCCGAGGGCAAGGAAGTGAAGAGCTTCGACGGGGAGGATTATATCCTAGAACGCGGCATCCGCGCCGACCTGTCGATCATCAAGGGGTGGAAGGCCGACGAGGCCGGGAACCTGATCTTCCGCAAGACCGCGCGCAACTTCAACCAGCCGATGGCGACGGCGGGTCGCATCTGCGTCGCCGAGGTGGAAGAGGTGGTGCCGGTCGGCAGCCTCGATCCCGACCAGATCCATCTGCCCGGCATCTATGTGAAGCGGATGATCGTCGGCGCGCCGTACGAGAAGAAGATCGAGTTCCGCACGGTGCGCGAGCGGGCTTGATTTTTTGGGGGGAGGGGATGCGGAGAGCGCCAGCCCTCCCCCCGCCCCCCTCCCGCCTGCGGGAGGGGGAGCGCGCTTGGCGGAGGGGGTGTTTGATGAAACGTACGAAGATTGAGCACGACGGCAGCAACGTAACCTCTCCCCTCCCGCAGGCGGGAGGGGTTGGGGGAGGGAACGCCGTTCTAAGGCTGGGCGTAGCAATTGCCACCGCCCTAACCCTATCCGGCTGCGTCGTCGCCGTCGGCAACAACGGCACGTCCACGCCTCCTCCGGCCGCCACCAACCCCAAACTCGCGGGCATGCAATATCTCTACGGCTCGGCCGAGGCCGACGCGATCTCGCGTCAGGCCTGGAATGCGCTCGTCACCTATGCCGCCGACCGGGTACGTCGCCCGCAAGCCGACAGCGTCGTGCTGGCCCAGGGCGCGAGCCTCGAAAGCCCCCGCTTCGTGCCGTGCGCGGGCAAGCGCCCGGCGGCCGTGTTCGACGTCGACGAGACGGTCCTCCAGAATCTCGGCTTCGAATATGACGAGCTGACCGGCAGCGCCGACCGCGACTTTCCCGGCCGCTGGCGCGCCTGGGAGCAGAGCGATGGCCATGCCGTCCTGCCCACGCCCGGCGCTGCGGCGGCGATCGCCGATCTCCGGACCATGGGCGTGACGGTGATCTTCAACACCAACCGCGACGATCCGGCGGGCGCGGCGCGCGTGATCGAGGCGGCAGGGCTTGGCCCGGCGGTGCATGGCGACACGCTGTTCGTGCGCCCCGATACAGGCAGTGGCGACAATAAGGACGCGCGACGCTGGCGGATCGCCGACCGCTATTGCGTGATCGCCATGGGCGGCGACCAGCTCGGCGATTTCAGCGACCTGTTCAACACGCCTGCCAGCGTGGCGCAGCGTCGCGCCCGCGCCGATGCCCCGCGCGTCGCGGCGCTGTGGGGCCGTGGCTGGTTCGTCTTCCCCAACCCCGTATACGGCAAGGCGCTGAAGGGCACCCCCGACGACATCTTCCCCGCCGACCGGCGGTGGCACCCGACAGGAGAGCAATGATGGCCTGGACCCGCGACGAAATGGCCGCCCGTGCGGCCAAGGAGCTGAAGGACGGTTTCTACGTCAATCTCGGCATCGGCATCCCGACTTTGGTCGCCAACCATATCCCGCAGGGGGTGGAGGTCACGCTGCAATCCGAAAACGGGATGCTGGGCATCGGGCCGTTTCCCTATGACGACGAGGTGGATCCCGACCTGATCAACGCGGGCAAGCAGACGATCAGCGAGCTGCCGCACTCGGTCTATTTCTCGTCGGCCGACAGCTTTGCGATGATCCGGGGCGGGCATATCGACCTGACCGTGCTGGGCGCGATGGAGGTGTCCGAAGGGGGCGACATCGCCAACTGGATGATCCCCGGCAAGATGATCAAGGGCATGGGCGGCGCGATGGACCTGGTCGCGGGCGTCAAGAAGATCATCGTCGTCATGGAGCATAACGCCAAGGACGGCAGCCCGAAGTTCATCCCCGAATGCACCCTGCCGCTGACCGGACGCAATGTCGTCGACATGATCGTCACCGACCTGGCGGTGTTCCAGCGCCCCGATCACGACAGCGCCTTCCGCCTGATCGAATGCGCGCCCGGCGTCACCGCCGATGAGGTGGCGGCAAAGACGACGGCCAAGTTCGAGCGCTGATGGCCTACGTCCTCGTCACGGCGAACCGGAATTATTCGAGTTGGTCGCTGCGCCCCTGGCTGCTGATGAAGGCGCTGGGGATCGCCTTCACCGACCGGATCGCGCCGTTCGAGGGTGTCGAGAATTACGAGGCGTTCCGCGCTTTTTCGCCGACCGGGCAGGTGCCGGTGCTGATCGATGGCGAGCGGACGGTGTGGGATTCGCTCGGCATCGCGCTGTATCTCGCCGAGCGGCATCCGGGAGTCTGGCCGGAGGATGAGGCGGCGCGCGCCTGGGCGATGTGCGCGGTCGCGGAGATGCATGGCGGCTTCGGCGCGCTGCGGGCCGAGCGGACGATGAATGTCGGGGTGCGGGTGGACGCGAAGCCGCCATCGCCCCGGCTGGAGCGCGATGTGGCGCGGCTGGCGGAACTGTGGGGCGAGGGATTGTCGCGTTTCGGCGGGCCGTGGCTGGCGGGGGAACGTTTCTCGGCGGTCGATGCCTTTTACGCGCCGGTTGCGTTCCGGGTAAGGACGTACGGCATCGACGTTGGCGAGGCGGGGGCGGCCTGGGTCGAGACGGTGCTCGCACATCCCGCGATGCGGGACTGGGAAACGCAGGCGCTGGCCGAGACGTGGCGGGACCCGGATCATGAGATCGAGCTGGCGGAGTGTGGTGGCGTGACCCAGGATTTTCGCGCCAAGGGGTGAGGTATGGGGCGTGGCCTTCGACTACGCTCAGGCTGAACGGAGTGGGGGAATAGGTCTCCACAACCTCCGTTCAGCCTGAGCGTAGTCGAAGGCCGAGGGGATGTCTTGACACATGACAATTTCGCCATCCCAAAGAAATAACATTGCGCCACACCTTTGCGGCGCGCATCTTTTCGGATAACAGCGCCCGCATCATGGCCCAACGACCCCAGACTCTGTACGAGAAGATCTGGGCCGCGCACGTTGTCGAACGGCGGCCCGATGGCACCTGCCTCATCTATATCGACCGTCACCTCGTCCATGAGGTGACGAGCCCGCAGGCGTTCGAGGGGCTGCGCGCCGCCGGACGCAAGGTTCGCCGTCCCGAACTGACGCTGGCGGTGCCCGACCACAATCTGCCGACGACGCCGCGCAAGGACGCGAACGGCAACCTCCTGCCCATCGCCGACCCGGAAAGCGCGCAGCAGCTTGACGCGCTCCGCCGCAACACCGCCGAGTTCGGCGTCGACTATATCGACGCGACGGCGGTGGCGCAGGGGATCGTCCATGTTGTCGGGCCGGAACAGGGCTTCACCCTGCCGGGCACGACGCTCGTGTGCGGTGACAGCCATACCTCGGCGCATGGCGCGCTGGGGGCGCTGGCCTTCGGCATCGGCACGTCGGAGGTCGAGCATGTGCTGGCGACCCAGACGCTGTTGTTGTCTCCGTCCAGGACGATGGAGGTCCGTGTCGACGGCGTGCTGGGTCACGGCGTCTCGGCCAAGGACGTGGTGCTGGCCATTATCGGCAAGATCGGCGCAGCGGGCGGCACCGGCCATGTCATCGAATTCACCGGCAGCGTAATCCGCAACCTGTCGGTCGAAGGTCGCCTGACCATCGCCAACATGTCGATCGAGGGCGGCGCGCGCGCAGGGCTGATTGCACCGGACGAGACGACCTTCGCCTATCTGAAGGACCGCCCGATGGCGCCCAAGGGGGCGGACTGGGACAGGGCGGTCGCCTGGTGGCGGACGCTGCCGACCGATCCGGGTGCGGTCTACGACAAGGTCGTCACGCTCGACGCCGCCGATATCGCGCCCAACCTGACCTGGGGCACCAGCCCCGAAGACGTGGTGCCGATCACCGGCGTCGTGCCCGATCCCGACAGCTTTGCCGACGCCTCCAAGCGCGAAGCGGCGCGCAAGTCGCTGGACTATATGGGCCTGACTCCCGGCACCGCGATGCAGGACGTCGCGATCCAGCATGTCTTCATCGGCAGCTGCACCAACAGCCGGATCGAGGATCTGCGCGCCGCCGCCGCCGTGGCGCGCGACCGCAAGGTGGCAGAGGGCGTCCGTGCGCTGGTCGTTCCCGGCTCGGGTCTGGTCAAGCGCCAGGCCGAGGCGGAGGGGCTGGACCGCATCTTCGTACAGGCCGGTTTCGAATGGCGCGAGCCGGGCTGTTCGATGTGCCTGGCGATGAACCCGGACAAGGTGCCCCCGGGCGAGCGTTGCGCCTCGACCTCGAACCGCAATTTCGTCGGCCGTCAGGGTCCCGGGGCGCGCACCCATCTGCTTTCCCCCGCCATGGCTGCCGCCGCAGCGGTGACCGGACGCCTTTTCGATGTTAGAGAGTTGAAGAGCCACGCGATCGATCGTGAAGGCATCTGACAGGGACGATAGGGGATACGCATCATGAAGCACGTACTGGTCATGCTCGTCACCGGCGCGGTTCTGTGCGGCGCGGCCGCCTATGCCGCAGGCATTGCGTCACGCCCTGCCGTGGCCGAGCAGCGTCCGCAGCAGGCGGGCTGACCGCCCGGTTTTCGAATACAGGGATGATGAAATGAACCCGGTTACGACCGTCGCCGGCACTGCCTACCCCTGGGGTGCCAAGAATATCGATACGGATGTCATCATCCCGGCACATTGGCTGAAGACGATCACCCGTGCCGGTCTGGGGCGCGGCGCGTTCGAGACGGTGCGCGCACAGCCGGACAACATCTTCGACGACCCCCGCTATGCGGGCGCGCCGATCCTGATCGCGGGCGACAATTTCGGTTGCGGCTCCAGCCGCGAGCATGCCGCATGGGCGCTGGCGGATATGGGCATCCAGGCCGTGATCGCCCCGAGCTTTTCCGACATCTTCTCGGGCAATGCCTTCAAGAACGGCATCGTCCCTGTCGTCCTGCCGCAGGAGGCGGTGGACCGGCTGATCGCGGTGGCGCAGGACCAGCCGATCACGGTCGATCTGGAGACGATGACCGTCACCACGCCGTTTCAGGACCGTTTTACCTTCGAACTCGACCCGTTCCGCCGCGAGTGCCTGATGAAGGGGCTCGACGAAGTCGGCCTTACGCTGGCCCGTGACGAGGCGATCGGCCATTTCGAGGGGCAGATGGCCGAGGGGCGGCCCTGGGTCGCGGGTCGCCAGCGCCTGGATGGCGCCACGGCGGCCGCTGCCTGACGAAACAGGGTGCGGGGCCTTGTGCCGGCGTGCTGGCGAAAGCGTCAGGACGCGACGACGACGACCCCGGCGACCAAGGCCCATATGGCGAGCGAACCGATCATGCCGTTGACGATGCCCAGCATCGGATTGTCCCGGCGGTCCGGTGGCACGGCGCGGAAATGGGTCATGGCGCTCTCCTAAGGCCTCGGCGATATCCCGGTTCTTCCAGGCTTCATCCCGTTTTTGCCATACTTACAGTACGCGCAGGTCCGGGCGCGGTTCCCATCGTTTCCCGACCGAAACGATCGTTGGAAACGGGGTGAAACACCCGATCGGCGCATCGGTTGCACGCGGGCGCGACGCCCCCTATCTCGGACGCTGTGTTTGAATGGCCCATGGGGCTGGGGGATGGCGAACCGATGACCAGTTTCGACGATCGCAGGAAGGGCTTCGAGGCCAAGTTCGTGGCCGATCAGGATATGCTGTTCCGCATCACGGCGCGGCGCAACCGTCTGGTCGCGCAATGGGCGGCCGAGCGGATGAAGCTGACTCCCGCCGAGACCGATGCCTATGCCAAGGCAGTCGTGCAGGCCGATTTCGAGGAAGCGGGCGACGAGGACGTTATTCGCAAGCTGCTGGGTGACCTGACCGCGGCCGGGATCGATGTGGACGAGGCGGAGGTCCGTCGTGCGCTGGACGAGCAGCTGGTCGAGGCGCGCCGCCAGATGATGGAGAGCCGCTGACCATGCCGATGGCCGCCGATGATATCGCCACGATGATCCGCACCGCCATTCCCGATGCCGAGGTCCAGATCACCGACCTCGCCGGGGACGGCGACCATTATGCCGCGCATGTCGTGGCCGCCAGCTTTGCGGGCATGAGCCGCGTCGCGCGCACCCGCGCCGTCTATGCCGCGCTCGGCGGACGCATGGGGGGCGAACTCCATGCGCTGCAACTGACCACCGCGGTTCCGGCCGCCTGATCCCATTCCCTCAAGGATGAACGATATGACCGACGATACGAACGCGCGCATCGACGCGCTGGTGAAGGACAACGCCGTCCTGCTGTTCATGAAGGGCACGCCGCTCTTTCCGCAATGCGGTTTTTCCAGCCGTGCGGTGGCGATCCTGAACCATCTCGACGTGCCGTTCGAGAGCGTGGACGTGCTCCAGGACCAGGGCATCCGCCAGGGCATCAAGGCCTATTCGGACTGGCCGACCATTCCGCAGCTTTATGTGAAGGGCGAGTTCGTCGGCGGATCGGACATCATGATGGAGATGTACGAAAGCGGCGAGCTGGCCGAACTGGTCCAGGATGTGAAGACCGCGTGATGTGACGAAGGGCCGGATGAAAATCCGGCCCTTTTTATATCCTCCCCGACACGGGGAGGGGGACCAGCGAAGCTGGTGGAGGGGGATCGCCGCTGGGCGAGTCCCGTGTGGAAGCCCCCCTCCGTCATCGCTGACGCGATGCCACCTCCCCTTGCAGGGGAGTAATGACGTTGCCCTATTGACTACGCGTGTAATCGGAATAGGATTACGCTTGTAGTCAATAAGAGGGCGAGTCGATGGCCGAGCGTATCAGCGATGCCGAACATGCCGTGATGGAGGTCCTGTGGGAGGAGGCTCCGCTGACCGCGCAGGATGTCGCGGAGCGGGTCGATCCCGAACGCGGCTGGAGCACCAACACCGTCAAGACGCTGCTCGGTCGCCTGCTGGCCAAGGAAGCCATCGGGCATGAGGAACAGGGGCGGCGGTATCTGTACCGCCCGCTGGTGGCGCGCGACGATTATGTCGTCGGCGAGTCCCGCCGACTGATCGACCGGCTGTTCGGTGGCCGCCTGACCCCGCTGGTCGCGCATCTGGCCGAGCGGGACGAACTGACCGCGCAGGATATTTCCGAGATCGAGGCGCTGCTCAAGGACCTCAAGGCATGAGCGGCGCGCAACTCGGCTGGGCGGTGGAGGCGATGATCGCCTCCACCCTGCTGATGGGGCTGGTCCTGCTGGCCCGCCGCCGTGTCCGCGAGGCCTTCGGGCCGCAGATCGCCTATGCGCTCTGGGCCTTGCCGTTGCTCCGCTTGCTCCTTCCGCCGCTGCCGCGCGGGCTGTCCGAGCAGGCGACCCCGCCGCTGGCTGCCGCGAGCGAGCGCTTCGCGACCTATGTCGTGCTGCCCATGACCGCGCAGATACCCGCGACGGTGGATGCACCCGGCATCTGGTCGATGGTGGAGCAGGGGGTGGCGCTGTTCTGGATCATCGGGGCGGCGGCGTTCCTGGGCTTCCAACTCTTTCGCCACTGGCGCTTCCGCAGGCGGTTGCTGGCCGATGCCGAGCCGCTGGAAGCGGTCAAGGGCGTGCGCGTGGTCGCCAGCGATGGTGCGCCGGGACCGCTCGCCTTCGGCATCTGGCATCGCTACGTCGCTTTTCCACGGGACTTTGCCGAGCGGTACGACGCCGATGAGCGCGACCTGGCGCTGGCGCATGAGCTGGGCCATCACGCCCGGGGCGACCTGATCGCCAACTGGATCGCGCTCGCCGTGCTGGCGCTCCACTGGTTCAACCCGCTGGCGTGGCGGGCCTTCCACGCCTTTCGCGCCGATCAGGAATTGGCCAATGACGCGCGCGTCCTGAAGGGGCGTAGCCGCGCCGACCGGCATGTCTATGCCTGCGCCATCGTGAAGGCCGCGCATGGCCGCGCCCTGTCGGGGGCCTGTCACCTGCACACCATCGACGATCTGAAAGGGAGGCTGAAGATGTTGACCACTTCTCCGAAATCGCGTCGCCAGCTGGCGATGGGCGGCGCCACCGTGTCGGTGCTGGTGCTGGCCGGGCTGGGGGCGACGGCCTCAGGCACGCCGGCGGCGGCGGCGTTGACCAGGAAGGTCGAGCGGACACTGGGCGTCGACCTGACCAGCACGGTCGCGGTCATGCCCGCCGTCGCCCAGACGACGCCGGAGGTTCCCGAAGCGCCGACCGCACCTTCCGTGCCTGCGGCCCCGGCTACCCCTGCAAAACCCGTGGTTGCGATTGCCGCGACGGTTCCGGAGGTGCCCGCCGTTCCTGCTGCCCCCGCGGCTCCGCAGGTCGCCGCCGAGGCCCCCACCGTCCCGCAGGCCCCCGCCGCGCCCCCCGTCCGCGTCGTTACGCTGCGCAACGGGCATAAGGTCAAGTTCATCGGCGACAATGGCATGGTCCCGATGGTGCCCATGCCTCCGATCCCGATGGTCCAGGCGCGTGCATGCGGCACGGGCAGCAGCGATACCCGCACCAGCTACATGACGGTCGATGGCAAGACCCGGCGGCAGGTGACGATCATTTGCACCGACCGGATCGAGCGGGACGCGCGTCAGGCCTCGCTCACCGCCATCCATGCCCAGCGCACGGCGCAGGTGAACATGCAGATCGCGCTCGCCAGCATCGAGAGTGCCCGCGCCTCGATCACCCGCGACCGCAACCTCTCCGAGGATGCCCGGCGTGACGCGCTGAAAGGCCTGAACGAGGCGACCGCCGAGCTGAAGGCCGAAATGGCGAACCGCGATCGCGACTGATCCGACCACGACTTTACCCCAACTCGACCTCTGTGCCCGTCCGACGGGGACAGGGGTTGCCCTTTGTCCGCCGCTTGCCCACATGGTTCGGAATGGCTGAGCACCCGACCGGCATTCCGATCCTGCTTGAGCCGCTGGTCACCCGCGTGCTCGCCCCCAATCCGTCGCCCTTCACCTATACGGGCACGCAAAGCCATGTCGTGGGCGACCGCGATGTGGCGGTCATCGATCCGGGGCCGGACGATCCCGTGCATCTGGATGCGCTGACCCGCGCGATTGCCGGGCGGCCGGTGGTCGCGATTCTGATCACCCATCATCACCGCGACCACAGCCCGGTCAGCCGCCCGCTCGCCCACCTGACCGGCGCGCCGATCGTCGGTGCGGCCCCCTTCGCCGCCGACTATGAGGGCGGACAATCCGACGCCGCGTTCGACCGTGACTATGTGCCGGACCGAGTGCTGGCGGAGGGCGATGGGGTGCGCGGCGACGGCTGGACGCTGAATGCGATCGCAACGCCGGGCCACACCTCCAACCATCTCGCCTTCGCGCTGCCCGAGACCAGGGCGCTGTTCTCCGGCGATCACGTCATGGGCTGGTCGACCAGTATCGTCTCGCCCCCCGATGGCGACATGAGCGCCTATATGGGCAGCCTGGAAAAGCTGATGGAACGCGACGACCGGGTCTATTACCCGGGGCATGGCGAGGCGGTCGACAATCCGCAGCGGCTGGTACGCGGGATGCTGGGTCATCGCAAGCAGCGCGAGGGGCAGATCCTGCGCCTGCTGGCGGCGGAAGAGAGGTTGCCGATCGCGGCGATGACCGCACGCATGTATGTCGGGCTGAATCCCAAACTGATTCCGGCCGCGGAACGATCGGTGCTGGCACATCTTTATGACCTGCGAAACCGCGGGCTGGTCCGCGAGGAAGGAGCATCATGGATCAGCGCGTGACACCTCCCGGCGAAACGTCACAGCCGCCGTCGCGGGCGCGCGGCGGGGTCGGATTGTTCCTGACCAAGGTGGCGGGGGTGCTGCTTCTGCTGGTGCTGGCCGGACTGATCGTGGTTTGGGGTGTGCAGCGCTATGTCGAGGACCGGCTCACTCCCGATCCGACGACCATCGCCCGCGCCAGCCTGGACGGCCTGCGCGAACAGAACCGGCTGTCCGCCTTTGCCGCGCGTTACGTCGCCGTCGTGACCTCGCGCCAGTCGCAGCTGGGTTTTTCGACCGAGCGGACGCTCATCATGCCGGGCATGGTCCGTTACGAGGTCGATCTTGGCAAGCTGCGACAGCAGGATGTGCGTTGGGACGCGAATGCCCATGTCCTGTCGGTGACGCTGCCGCCGGTCGAGATCGACGGGCCGCAGGTCGATCTGTCGGCGATCCGCGAATATGGATCGGGCGGCCTGCTGACCACCTTCACCGATGCCGAGCAGCGGCTCGACGCGGCCAATCGCACGGCGGGGCAGGTCGAGCTGATGCGACAGGCCCGCGCGCCCGCGCCGATGAAGCTGGCCCGCGACGCGACCCGCCGCGCGGTCGAGCGCAGCTTCGCCATGCCGCTGCGCGCGGCAGGGGTTGGGGGCAGCGTCAAGGTCCGCTTCTCCGACGAGCCGGCGAGTGACGAACGCTGGGACACGACGCGCAACCTGCAAGAGGTTCTTGGCAATGGCGGCTGACGTGGCCGATTGTCGGGGCGAGCCCATGCGCCTAGGGGGAATGCCATGACCATCCAGACGAATCTGACGGGCCTCGACCTGCGCGCCGAGATCGACCGGCTCCGCAAGGAACGCAACGCCGTCATCCTCGCCCATTATTATCAGAAGCCCGAGATTCAGGACCTGGCCGATTTCGTCGGCGACAGCCTGGATCTGAGCCGCAAGGCGCAGGCGACTGACGCGGACGTCATCGCCTTTTGCGGCGTGCGCTTCATGGCGGAGACGGCAAAGATCCTGTCGCCGGACAAGATCGTCGTGCTGCCCGACATGGCCGCCGGCTGCAGCCTGGAGGACAGCTGTCCGCCCGAGCAGTTCGCCGAGTTCCGCGCCCAGCACCCGAACCATATCGCGCTGACCTATATCAACTGCTCGACCGAGGTGAAGGCGCTGTCCGACATCATCGTGACGTCGTCCTCGGCGGAGCAGATCCTGGCGCAGATCGACCCGGCGCAGAAGATCATCTTCGGTCCCGACCGCAATCTGGGCGGCTATCTGGCGCGAAAGACCGGCCGCGACATGCTGCTCTGGCCGGGCGTGTGCATCGTCCACGAGGCGTTCAGCGAGACCGAACTGCTCAAGCTGCGTGCCCAGCACCCCGACGCGCCGATCGCCGCGCATCCCGAATGCCCGGCCGTCATCCTGGACCATGCCGATTATGTCGGGTCGACGCGCGGCATCCTGGAATTTGCGCAAACCGTCACCAGCGACACGCTGATCGTCGCGACCGAGCCGCACATCATCCACCAGATGCAAAAGGCGATGCCGGACAAGACCTTCATCGGCGCGCCGGGCGCGGACGGCAACTGCAACTGCAATATCTGCCCTTACATGGCGCTGAACACCATGGAGAAGCTTTACCTCGCGCTGCGCGACCTGACCCCGCGTGTCGAGATCGAGGAAGGGCTGCGGCTTCAGGCCAAGAAGAGCCTCGACGCCATGCTGACGCTGGCGAGCGGCACGGTCGGCAAGGGCGATCTGGGTCCGCGCCCGTGACGGAAAGCGTGATAGAAGGCTTCGACCTCGACGCCTTCGTTACAGCGACGCTGGCCGAGGATCTGGGGCCGGGCGGGGACATCACCTCGGCGGCGGTCATCCCGGAGGGCGCGCGCTTTATCGGCACCATGGCCAGCCGCGATGCGATCACCGTCGCCGGCCTGCCCATCGCCGAGGCATTCTTCCGGCACCTCGACGCGGACGTCATCATAGAGCGGCTGGTCGAGGACGGCACGAGCGTTCCGGCGGGGACCGACCTGCTCCGCCTGTCGGGCCAGGCGCACGCGATGCTGACGGCCGAGCGGTCCGCGCTGAACACCGTCCAGCATCTGTCGGGCATTGCGACGATGACGGCGGCCTATGTCGCGGCGATCGCGGGCACGGGCGCAACCCTGCTCGACACGCGCAAGACCATTCCGGGCCTGCGCCTCGTCGAGAAATACGCCACCCGCATGGGCGGTGCGCAGAACCATCGCATGGGCCTGTGGGACGCGGCGATGATCAAGGACAATCATGTCGCGGTGGCGGGCGGCATCGGCCCGGCGGTCACGGCGGCGCGCGAGGCGGGGATCGCCCGGATCATCGTCGAGGTCGACGCGCTCGACCAGATCGAACCGGCGCTGGCGGCGGGGGCGACCCATTTGCTGCTCGACAATATGAACCCCGCGCAACTGGCCGAGGGCGTCGCGCTAGTCGCGGGCCGGGTGCCGACCGAGGCGTCGGGCGGCGTACGCCTCGGCACCATCCGCGCCATCGCGGAATCGGGCGTGACCTATGTCAGCGTGGGGCGCTTGACCCAGTCGGCTCCGGCGGCCGATATCGGACTGGATTTCGCCGCCGCCTGAGGCGGATAGCAGAAGGGGAAGATGGTGCGACCAAAGGCGGTGATATTGGGTGAGCGGCTGTCGCTGTTCGCCATCCTGTTGCTGGTGGTGCTGGCGGTCATCGGCTGGACCGACACGGTCGCGCAGGCCGGGGTGGCGATCGCGATCATCGCCAACGGCCTGCTGGTCGGGCTGTTCCTGCTCGGCACGTTGCTGACCACCCGGTTCGCCAGCCGGGTCGGGCTTGGCTTGCTGATCGTGCTGACGATCTTGAACATGCTGGGTTTTCTGTATCAGGTGTCGGTCGGTGCGCTGGCCGAAGGCGCATTCGGCGTGCTGACGGCGGTGCAGGCGGCGGCGTCGCTGGTCGCGGTCGTGATGCTGACGCGGCCCAACGCCCTGGCATGGTATCGCGCGATGGCGGAGGTGAGTGACGTATGAAATACGCAATGATCGGGATGGCGCTATTGGCCGCGCCGCAGGTCCTGTCGGCGCAGACGCTGCAATGCACCGCGCCGCGCGGGACACAGTCCATCCGCCCCGACCTGCCCAGCCAGAGCCAGCCGACCCGCGTGCTGCCGATCGGCGGCTATACGCTGGCCATCACCTGGAGCCCGCAATTCTGCCGCGATCCCAAGGGGAATAGCAGCTTCCAGTGCGGCGGCGCCAATCGCTTCGGCTTCACGTTGCACGGTCTGTGGCCCGATGGCGTAGACAAGGACTGGCCGCAATATTGCCGCCCGACCGCGATCCTGCCGCAGGCGGTGGTCCGCCGCCACATCTGCGCCACCCCCTCGGCGCAGCTGATGCAGCATGAATGGGCCAAGCATGGCACCTGCATGAGCGGGTACAGCCCGGCACGCTATTTCCAGCGGTCGAATGCACTGTATTACGGTCTGCGCTTCCCGGACATGGATGGGCTGTCACGGCGTGGCACGCTGACGGCGGGTGATCTGGCGAGTGCCTTTGCCGCCGCCAATCGGGGCATGACCGCCGACATGATGCGTGTCACCGCCACGCGCGAAGGGTGGCTGGACGAAATCTGGATCTGCCTGAACAAGGCCTTCCGCCCGGCGCGCTGTCCGGCGCATCAGGGGGGATTGTTGCCCAACGCGCCGCTGAAGATCTGGCGCGGCTCCCGCTGACCGGCTTTACCCCTCCAGCACCACGCTGGCGGGGTGATGCTTGTCGAGATGCTTGCGGATGATGCGCAGGTTGCGCGTGTTCGACCGGAACAGCATATCGGCCGCGTCGCCGATCAATGGCACGAAGCCCAGCAGCGCGTCGAAGCCGACATTGCCCATCATCCGCGCCATCTGGAACCTCGACAGTCCCAGGTTGCGCGCCTCCCAGATGATATAGCTGCCCAGCGCCGCGGCGGCGATGTCGCCGACGATCGGCACCAGGCCCAGTATCACGTCCAGCCCGATCGGGCGGTTGAGGCCGGGCAATATGACGACGCGCTCCAGCAGGCGCTCCATCGCCTCGATCCGCTGGCGACTGGCGGCGATGCTCTTGTCGAGCGGCAAAGCGTCGAATGCCGTGGGATCGATGCGGGACGTGTTGGCCATGTCACTCAGTTGGTGACGGCGCGCAACCGGTTCAATGGATGCCAGGCGCGGCTGTTGGTCTGGAACTGCCGCAGTCTCGCCGTGGTGAGCGACCAGCGCAGCGGACGGGCCAGCGGGATGAAGGGCGTGTCGGCGTTGATCGCCGCATCCGCCGCCGCGATCGCCGCGCCTCGCCCGGCCAGCGTGGGGGCCAGCCGCGCCTGCTCGATCGCCGCCATCGCCGCCTCTCCGCAGGGCGCACAGGCGGTGGCGAGATACCAGCGCGCGCTGTCATAGGGGGCGACCGCATCGATCAGGCGGAGGTCGGCGGGGGCATCGAGCGCCACCCGTTCCGGTGTGATGCCAACCGCCAGCAGTGTCGCGCCGATCTGGCCATAGAGCAGGTTCGCGCCCGGTCCCTGCGGCAAGGCGATGCGGAGCCGCACCGGCTGCCCCCAGGCGGCGACCCGCGCCCGCGCCCCGCTCCGCCGTTCGTCCAGATTGAGAAGCGCCCAGCCGGGTATCTGCGGCGGCGCGTCCGAATCGAGTGCATCGGGCAGCAGCCGGTCGGCGGCTTCCCAATTGGGGGCGACCGCCGCCAGCATCGCCGCCCGGTCGAACGCGGCCGATAGCGCCTGACGATTGGCGGCGTCGGCTAGGAAGCCGTCGCGATGGGCGATGCTCAGGCCGAACAGCCCTGCCGCCGGATCGATCCGGATAGCGGACTGGTTGATCCGGACGGCGTCGAGCAGCGGCCATGTCTCGAACCGGCCGCCGATCAGCAGGTCGGATTGGCCGCCCGCAAAACGCAGGATGGCGCGCGCCGGGCTCTCGGCGATCAGGCGGACATCCTCCTCCGGCGCGGGCGTGGCGTCATCTTCGGGCTCGACACGGCGCGGGTCGGGGATGGGACGTAGCAGCGGCGGCGGCCCCGCCCGGATGATGCGGAACGGCCCGGTGCCGCGACGCCCGCGATCGACGATCGCCATTTCGGGCTGGGCGAACAGCTTCAGCAGATCGGGGCGAGGGCGCGACAGGCGGATTTCGATGACCTGCGGCGTCATCACCACGATCTCGTCGATCGCCGTCAGGAAGGGGGTCAGCGGGTTGCCGGAATGAGGTGACACCAGGCGACGCAGGATCGCCACGACCTGTTCGGCGGTGACGGGCGTACCGTCATTCCACTTCGCCTCGCGCAGGCGGAAGATGAAGCTGCCGCCCTCGTCGATGACGATCCAGCGTTCGGCCAGCCCCGGCTCGATCTGGCCATTGGCGTCGAAACGCACCAGCCCCTGCGCCAGCGCGTCGCGCAGCACCCGGCGCGACGTGTCGCCATCGGTGAGGGTCAGTCCGCCGGACGGGGCGGAAGGGGGCGTGGATTGGATGGTGCTGACGACCACGGCGCCGTGATCGGCATGACGCTCGCAGGCGGTCGTCGCCAGCAGGGCGGCGGCCAATCCGATGGTGCGGACGGCGGGACTCGAACCCGCACTCCATAGGAAGCCGATTTTAAGTCGGCAGCGTCTACCGGTTTCGCCACGTCCGCGCACAGGCCAACGAAGATACCAGGATGCCGCGCAGGTCAAGGGTGGAGCGGTCGGAAAGCCGGAATAGCTACGTCCTTCCGCCCCGTGACCGGAACAGGATCATTCCGCGTCGACGTTCAGACGCGCGCGCATTTCCTTGCCGGGTTTGAAATAGGGGACGCGCTTGGCGCAGACATTGACGGTTTCGCCGGTGCGGGGATTGCGGCCGGTGCGGGCACCGCGCGCGCGGGTCGAAAAGGCGCCGAAGCCGCGCAGTTCGACGCGACCGTCATCCGCCAGTCGCTTGGTAATCTCATCAAAGAAAATCGTGACGATCAGTTCGACTTCACGCGGGTTCAGTCCCGGATTACGCTGACCGATTTTTTGCACCAGTTCCGAACGGATCATCGTCTAGTCCCAAGCTTAAGACGGATCGTTCTTAACCTGTGTTTCTCGCTGCTGAAAGTATTTTTATTATACGATTAAGCGACACATCCGTGTCATTTGGCCGGAACCGGGACATGTTTCCGAAAAAACATGCCCCGGCCCAGTGACTTACTTCTGGGTGCGCGCCTTCAGCGCTTCGCCCAGAATGTCGCCCAGCGAGGCGCCCGAGTCGGACGAACCATACTGAGCCACCGCCTGCTTCTCTTCGGCGATCTGCATCGCCTTGACCGAGAAGGTCGGCTTCTTCGAACGATCGAAGCCGGTCACCATCGCGTCGAACTTCTGGCCGACCTGGAAGCGCTCGGGGCGCTGCTCGTCACGGTCGCGACCCAGATCGGTGCGCTTGATGAAGCCGGTCGCACCATCGTCGCCCGCCTGGACTTCGAGGCCCGCATCGCGGACTTCGAGGACGGTCACGGTGACGACCTGGTTCTTGTTCAGGCGATCGCCAGCCGCAGCAACGCCGCCAGCGACCGGGCCGCCACGCTCGAGCTGCTTCATGCCGAGCGAGATACGCTCCTTCTCGGGGTCGATGTCCAGAACCACGGCCTGAACGACTTCGCCCTTGCGGTGCAGGTTGAGGGCATCCTCACCCGACACGCCCCAGGCGATGTCCGACATGTGGACCATGCCGTCGACATCGTTGTCCAGGCCGATGAACAGGCCGAACTCGGTGGCGTTCTTGACTTCGCCCTCGACGGTCGAACCGATCGGATGGGCCGCGGCGAACGCTTCCCACGGATTGGCCTGAGCCTGCTTGAGGCCCAGCGAGATGCGGCGCTTTTCCTGATCGACTTCCAGGACCACGACGTCGACTTCCTGCGAGGTCGAGACGATCTTGCCCGGATGGACGTTCTTCTTGGTCCAGGACATTTCCGAAACGTGGACCAGGCCTTCGATGCCCGGCTCCAGCTCGACGAACGCACCGTATTCGGTGATGTTCGTGACGCGGCCCGACAGCTTCGCGCCGACCGGGTACTTGGCGCCGGCACCATCCCACGGATCGCTCTCGAGCTGCTTCATGCCGAGCGAGATGCGCTGCGTGTCCTTGTTGATGCGGATGATCTGGACGCGCACGGTGTCGCCGATCGCGATCATCTCCGACGGATGATTGACGCGCTTGTACGACAGGTCGGTGACGTGCAGCAGGCCGTCGATGCCGCCCAGGTCAACGAAGGCACCGTAATCGGTGATGTTCTTGACGACGCCGTCGATGATCTGACCCTCGGCCAGGCTCTGGATCAGGCCCGAACGCTGCTCGGCGCGGGTCTCTTCCAGGACCGCGCGACGCGACACGACGATGTTGCCGCGCTTGCGGTCCATCTTCAGGATCTGGAACGGCTGCGGGATGTCCATCAGCGGGGTGACGTCGCGGACGGGGCGGATATCAACCTGCGAGCCGGGCAGGAACGCCACGGCGCCGTTCAGGTCGACGGTGAAGCCGCCCTTGACGCGGCCGAAGATCACGCCTTCGACGCGGGCCGACTTCGAGAATTCGAGTTCCAGCTTGTCCCAGGCGGCTTCGCGACGGGCGCGATCGCGGCTGAGCATCGCTTCGCCGTGCATGTTCTCGACGCGGTCGACATAGACCTCGACTTCGTCACCGACCTTCAGGTCGGCCTTCTGGCCGGGGGCAGCGAATTCGCGGAGGGGCACACGGCCTTCCGACTTCAGGCCGACGTCGATGACGGCCATGTCGTTTTCGATCGCGGTGACGGTGCCATGCACGACGCGACCCTCGAAGCTGTCGGCACCGCCGAACATGTCATCGAGCATCGCCGCGAAATCGTCGCGCGTGGGCTGGGGGTTGGTTGCCATAAAAGGGTTAGGTTCCTGATAGTTTTCCGCCTCCGGTCCGGGCGATTCCCGAAACCTTCGACGATGGCCGCGCCGACCCCATGCCGACGCCACCAGGCCCGAAGATGAGGCTGAAACACGGAAAAGCGGCGGTCCGCGACAAATGCGGAAAGGACGCTGAGGGCATGGCCCCGCGTCAGCCTCTCCGCGGAACAGGGTCCGCGAGCGGGGCGTCCTTAGCCGAAAACGGGCTTTTGCGCAAGGTGAGGGGGTGTCCTCCCCGGCACGGGGAGAGGGACCGCCGCGAAGCGGGGGGTGGAGGGGTGTCACCCTATCGAGAACGGGACACCCCTCCGTCAGGCCTTCGGCCTGCCACCTCCCCTTGCAGGGGAGGAATTTACGAGCGCGCCTTAGCCGCCACCTGTGCGTCGACGAACTGGATCGCGCGGGCCACGGCCGCGTCAATCGTCAGGCTGGAGGTGTCCAGCGCCGCCGCATCCGCCGCCTGGGTGAGGGGGGCGGTCGCCCGGCCGCTGTCGCGTTCGTCGCGGGCGCGGATGTCGGCGAGCACCTGTTCGAACGACACGTCCGCGCCGTTCTTGACCAGTTCGTTATGCCGCCGCCGGGCGCGGACCTGCGAGGTCGCCTTCACGAACAGTTTGGCATCCGCGTCGGGCGCGATGACCGTGCCGATGTCGCGTCCGTCGAGGATCGCGCCGCCGGGCTGCTGCGCGAATCGCTTCTGCCGCTGGAGCAGGGCGGCGCGAACCAGCGGATGCGCCGACACGACCGAGGCGAGCTTGCCCGTCTCATCGTCCCGCAAGGAGGGATCGGCGAGCAGACTGTCGTCGAAGCTGCACGCGGCCACGGCATCGGCTTCCCTGGTCGGGTCGAGATGCATCTGCCGCACCGTCGCCGCCACCGCGCGGTAGAGCAGGCCGGTGTCGAGATGCGGCAGCCCATAATGCCGGGCCAGCGCGCGGGCGATAGTGCCCTTGCCGCTGGCCGCCGGACCGTCAACGGCGATGATCATGCCATCGCCCCCAGCTTCTCCAGCGTGTCGAAGAAGATGGGATAGCTGGTCGCAACGGGGGCCGCGTCATCCAGCGTGATGGGATCACGGGCGTTGAGCGCGGCGATGGTCATGCTCATCGCGATCCGGTGGTCGAGCAGCGTGGCGATGGTCGCGCCGCCGGGGATCGGTTCGCCGCCGGTGCCGGTCACGGCCATGCCGTCCTCGAATTCCTCACAACGGACACCGCAGGCGCCGAGCGCATCGGCCATGGCGGTGATGCGGTCCGATTCCTTTACGCGCAGTTCCTCCGCACCGCGGGCGATGGTCGTGCCGGTCGCGAATGCGGCGGCGACGAACAGCACGGGGTATTCGTCGATCATGCTGGGCGTCAGCTCGGGCGGAACCTCGATCGCCGACAGGGGTGCGTGGCGGACACGCAGGTCGGCGACCGGCTCGCCGCCGACGGTGCGGGCGTCCAGTTCGGTGATGTCGGCGCCCATCATCTTGAGTGCTTCGATGATGCCGGTGCGGGTCGGGTTCATGCCGACATTGGTGATGGTCACGTCTGCGCCGGGCACGATTGACCCCGCGACCAGCCAGAAGGCGGCCGAGGACGGGTCGCCCGGCACGACGATATCCTGCGGCTTCAATTCGGCCTGGCCGCGAATCGTGATGACCTTGCCTTCGGGCGAGGGGGTGACGGTCAGCTCTGCGCCGAAGCCCGCCAGCATCCGCTCGCTATGGTCGCGCGTCGCGATCGGTTCGATCACCGTCGTCTCGCCCGGCGTGTTGAGGCCCGCCAGCAGGATCGCCGACTTCACCTGTGCCGAGGCGACGGGCAGGGTATAGCGGATCGGCACCGCCGGGCTGATGCCCCGGACCATCAGGGGCAGGCGGCCGCCCGGCGTGTCCTGAAACTCGGCACCCATTTGCGACAGCGGCTCGATGACGCGGCCCATCGGGCGCTTGGACAGCGAGGCGTCGCCGGTAAAGGTCGCGGTGATCGGATGGCTGGCGACCAGCCCCATCAGCAGGCGCGTCGAGGTGCCCGAATTGCCCATGTCGAGCGCGGTCTCGGGCTGGAGCAGCCCGCCCACGCCGACACCATGGATCACCCACACCCCGTCATCCTGCCGAACGATGTCCGCGCCCATTGCGCGCATCGCGGCGGCGGTGGCGAGTACATCCTCCCCCTCCAGCAGCCCCTCGACCCGGCTTTCACCGACCGCGAGCGCGGAGAGCATCAGCGAGCGATGGCTGATCGATTTGTCGCCCGGAACGGCGATGGTGCCGCGAAGGGCGGCGGCGGCTCGCACGGTGCGAGGCTGGGGAAGGGTGTGCGCCATAGATGGCGCGGGCTTTTGACAGGGGCCTTGCGCTGTGGCAAGGCGCGCCCACTTTTCGCTCCGGCGGAAAACCCAATTCCGAAAGGTATGAACGGCATGATCAAGCCGGAATGGGGCACGAAGCGTACGTGCCCGAAATGCGCGACGCGTTTCTACGACCTCGAAAAGGACGACCCCGTCACCTGCATCAATTGCGGGACGCAGTGGGAGCCCGAGCCCATCCTGAAGTCCAAGCAGCCCCTGCCGTTCGAGCAGGCCAAGCCGGAAAGCAAGGAAGCCGACAGCGATCTGGCGGGCGGCGACGACGAGGATCTGGACATCACCGGTGAGGACGAAGAGCCTTCGCCCGACGATGAAGTCGATCTGGGCGGCGACGACGATCTGGGCGTGGAAACGTCCAGCGAGGACGACGAACACTAAGTTGCCCGAACGGGCTCGGCGGGTGCTTGAAAAAAGTGCTTGCCGAGCCACGGCGGCCCCGCTAGTGGGCTGCCTCCACAGCGGAACGGGGCCGTAGCTCAGCTGGGAGAGCGCTGCAATGGCATTGCAGAGGTCAGGGGTTCGATCCCCCTCGGCTCCACCATTCCGCCGGAATAGCCGCATCTCATGATGCGCTGACAGGCCAGTCCGCATCCCGCCGGACGCGCGCCGAAATCGATGGGGCCGTAGCTCAGCTGGGAGAGCGCTGCAATGGCATTGCAGAGGTCAGGGGTTCGATCCCCCTCGGCTCCACCATTTTTTCTGATATCGCCGGTTTTTGAACCATCCCTGATCGTCAGCGGGTGGGTTTTGTCGTTTCGAAATGCGTCATGTGCCCTGAAGCTTCATGCAAACCGTCGCGACATTTCCCCTCGACCACCGTTCAGCCTGAGTGCGATGGCATGAGATGGACACACCCCTCCCCTGAAGGGGAGGAGCTCGCATTGGTTCTTCCACTGTCATCATGGGATGAGCTTCACCCAAGCACCAACAGCGGGCTGTGCGCTTTGACTTCGCTCAGCGCGAACGGGTGGGGGCGTACATATGGCTGTCGCCCAACAACAAGAAAAAGGCCCCGACTTGCGCCGGAGCCCAGTTTGTCCTCGGGGGGTGAGGATCAGACCGCGGCGAGGCGTCGCTGCATCTGGTGCACCGGGTTGCGCGGGTCGCCGCTGATGTCGGCCAGGCGGAAGCGGGCGACTTCGCGGGCCAGCGTCTCGGCTTCCTGCGCCAGGGTGCGGGCGGCGTCGGTGGCCTGTTCGACCATCGCGGCATTGCGCTGGGTCACGCCGTCCATCTCGGCAACGGCGGTGTTGACCTGTTGCAGGCCGATTGACTGCTGGCTGGCTGAGGCCGCGATCTGCGACACCAGGTCGCTGATCTCGCCGATCCGACCGATGATCCGTTGCAGCGCGTCACCCGCCTCGTTGACCAGTTCGACGCCCGCCCCGACCTGATCGGAGGAGGCAAGGATGCGCGTCTTCACATCCTTGGCCGCTTCGGCCGAGCGCTGGGCGAGCGCGCGCACTTCGCTGGCGACGACGGCAAAGCCCTTGCCCGCTTCGCCTGCCCGGGCGGCCTCGACACCGGCATTCAGCGCGAGCAGGTTGGTCTGGAACGAGATGCCGTCGATGACGCTGATGATCTCGCTGATCTCCGACGACGAACGCTCGATGCCGCCCATGGCCTCGACCGCGCGGCGGACGATCTGGCCCGACTCCTCGGCCTCGGCCCGCGCCTCGCCGACGATCCGGTTGGCGCGCGAGGCGCCGTCGGCCGTCTGGCGGACGGTCGAGGTGATCTGCTGCATCGCGGCGGCGGTTTCCTCCAGCGAGGCGGCCTGCTGCTTGGTGCGGTCGGACAGGTCGTCCGATGCCTGGCGAATGTCACCAGAGCCGATGCGGATATGCTCGCCGGACTGGGTGACCACGCCCAGCGTCGCGCACATCTGGGCGCGCATCGCCTCGAAACTGTCGGCCAGGGCCTGATATTCGGACGGGAGGCCATCGAGCGAGGCGGTCAGGTTGCCCTTGGCCATTCGGTCGAAGACCGCGCCGCAGCGTTCGATCACCGCACGACGGCCCGCCTGCTCGGCCTCGAAATAGGAGGCCAGCGCAATGTCCATGTCGATCAGCGACGCCTTGACCAGCGCGGTCGCCGCCCGCGCCCGGCGCCGTGCGCCGAACGGCCAGAGCAATCGACCCAGGATCAGCCTGGGCAGGACATATTCCAGCATCCGGGCATAGCCGCTGATATACCAGGTCGGCGCCAACCCGATCCGCGCATGGACCTGTCCGATATGGGTCGAGGCGGCGGCATAGTCGCGATCCAGCGGGCGGGAGAACAGCTTGCGCCAATGCTCCATCTGCTTGTCGCGGGCATGATCCATCCGCGCCTGCGACGTAAACAGCCCCCGTATCTGCGTGGTGGCGGCGATATGCCGGTAGAGAGCGGTCAGCGCGGCGGGCGCATGCCGCTCGATCGCGCGCTTAATCGTCGGAAATGAGGCATAGCTTCCGGCGCGATAGTCGAATGCCGCCAGTCGCTGTTCAAAATCAATATGGTCCGATCCGCTCACGACGCTTCCTCCCTACCGCCCCAATTTGGGTGAGGGTGGTTAAGAAGCTGTAGAGAAATGGATTTTTCTATATAATCCAGATTGCATCTGGGAATGAAGCCGGGGCCGCCGATGACGGCCCCGGTATCGGCGTCAGGCCGCCAGCCCGTGATGGCGCAGCAACGCATCCGGCTCCGGCGCGCGGCCGCGGAAAGCGCGGAAATTCTCGGCCGCCGGACGGCTCGCCCCGCGTGCCAGCACTTCGCGCCGGAACCGATCGCCCGCCGCCTGGCCTTCCTCGGCAAAGGCGGCGAAGGCATCCGCCGACAGCAGCTCGGCCCAGAGATAGCTGTAATAGCCCGCCGCATAGCCGCCCGCGAAGACATGGCTGAAGCTGTGCGGGAAGCGATTCCACTCGGGCGGCCGAATCACCGACACCTCTTCGCGAACATCGTTCAGCACCTCCATCACGCGGCCGCCCCGTACCGGATCGTAATCGCGGTGCAGCCGCAGGTCGAAGGTCGCGAACTCGATCTGGCGAAGCAGGAACAGTCCCGCCTGGAAGCGCCGCGCCGCCAGCATCTTGGCGAACAATTCGTTGGGCAGCGGCTCGCCCGTCTCGACATGCGCGGACAGCGCGGTCAGCGTGTCGCGGTCCCAGGCGAAATTCTCCATGAACTGGCTGGGCAGCTCGACCGCGTCCCACTCGACGCCCGAAATGCCACCGATCGAGGGCAGGTCGACCTCGGTCAGCAGGTGGTGCAGCACATGGCCGAACTCGTGGAGCAGTGTGACGACATCGCCATGCGCCAACAGGGCAGGGGTGTCGCCGGTCGCGGGCGGGAAGTTGCAGGTCAGATAGGCGATGGGCCGGTGGAAACGGTCGGCATCGCGGAAGCGCGGACGGCATACGTCCATCCAGGCGCCGCCACGCTTGCCCGCACGCGCATGGAAATCGCAATAGACGCCCGCGACGATCTCGCCGCTCTTGTCCTGCACGTCATAATAGCGGACATCGGCGTTCCATACCGACACGTCCGCGCGTTCGACCAGTCGAATGCCATAGAGCCGCTCGATCAGCGCGACCGTGCCCTCCATCACGCGGGGCAGGGGGAAATAGGCGCGGATCGCCTCACGATCGACGCCGAAACGCTCGCGGCGCATATGCTCGGCAACATAACCCGTGTCCCAGGGTTCGAGCTTGGCGATCCCGAACTTTTCGGCGGCATAGGCGCTTGCCTCGGCCAGCTCGCGTTCCGCCAGCGGGCGGGCACGCGCGGCGAGGTCGGAGAGGAAGGCCAGCGCTTCGTCGGCCGACTGCGCCATCTTGGTCTCGACCGAACGGGCGGCGGCGTCGTTGTAGCCAAGCAACCGTGCCGCTTCGTGGCGCAGTTCGAGGATACGGTCGATACGGGCGCTATTGTCATGGGCGGGATCGGCCGCCTGGTCGGAGGCGCGGGTGGCATAGGCCTTGGCGACCCGCGCGCGCAGGTCGCGATGGTCCGCCTGGGTCAGGATCGCCTGCACGCTGGGTTCGCGCAGCGTGACCAGCCAGCCGTCCAGCCCCTTCTCGGCGGCGTAGGAGGCCAGGATCGCCTTCGCATTGTCGGTCAGGCCGGACAGCAGGGCTTCGTCGGTGACATGCTCGCTCCAGGCCTCGCTGGAATCGAGCACGGCATTGCCGAATTCGGTGCTCAGCCGGTTCAATTCGACGCCGATCTCGCGGAACCGGGCCTTGGCTGCGTCGTCCAGGCCGACGCCCGACAAAGTGAAGTCACGCCGCGCCAGGACGACCGCGCGCGCCTCAGCCTCGGTCAGCGGCGTCAGGTCGACCCGGTTGAAGGCGGCGAACAGGCGCGGATCCTGGCCCGCCTCCATGCCATATTCGGCCAGCATCGCCTGGGCCTCGGCATAGGCGGCGCGCAGCTCGGGCGTGTCGGCGACCGAATGGAGATGCCCGGCAGGCGACCAGCCCCGCGCAATCGCGAAGCCCGCCCGCTCGCTCGCCAGCACGACATCGCCGAAATCGCTGGCGTTCGATCCGCCGATCCGGTCGGCGGCGGCGCGCGCGTCGGCGATCATCCGCTCGACCGCGGGCACCAGATGCTCGGGGCGGACCGCGGCGAAGTCGGGCAGGTCGGTATCGGCGAGCAGGGGATTGGTGGTCATTCGGCATCCTTGCGCTTTGTCGTCGGGATCATCTCGGCAGCCGCATCGCGTTCGACAAGACCCTTCCGGTCCATCGAACCGATCCACGCGATCGACATGGCGGATCAGGATGGCAGGGCGAATGATCCAAGCCGTTGTTATCGTTATCAGTTGCATTTCATGCAATTGCAATTGCCGAGGTTGCAATTGCGAACATCGGTGCTGCGATGCACAAGGATCGGGCCTTTCAGGCATCCTCTCCTAAAAACTTTCGGCCGGTCGCAAGACCGGCCTTTTTTTTGGCCGCGATTTCCCGTACGGAACGCTCGTATCGTCGGCCAACACACGAACAGAATCACAAATCGGGAGCGGAAGCCGCCGGAAAGACCGGCACCGGCCGAACGATCGGAGTGGGGGTTGAGCGATTCGGCTATGCTCCCCCCATTTTCCCCTCTTCTGAAAATCCACAAAGGGTAGCGTCGCTGTCCTGATTTGCCTATCCGGCGATTTTAATGGCGTTTCGGCGAGGCCTGACGGGTTGCGGAGCGCGTCCAGCCGGGGAGCGCCCATGATCCAGCGCCTGTGTTCCGTCTTCGAGCCGTTCATCCTCAGCCTGCTGGCGACGGTTGCCCTTGCCACCATCCTGCCTGCGCGCGGGGCGTTCGCGACATTTGCCGGCTATCTCGCCGACGCGGGTATCGTGCTGCTCTTCTTCCTGCACGGCGCGAAGCTGTCGCGCGAGGCCATTTGGACGGGCCTGCGCAACTGGCCGCTGCATCTGGCGGTGCTGGCATCGACCTTCCTTCTGTTTCCGCTGCTGGGGCTCGGCATGATCCGGTTGCCCGGTATCGATCCGTCGCTGGCCATGGGCATATTGTTCCTGACCCTGCTGCCCTCGACGGTGCAGTCGTCCATCGCCTTCACCGCGATCGCGCGCGGCAATGTCGCGGCGGCGATCTGCAGTGCGTCCTTCTCCAATCTCCTCGGCATTCTCGTGACCCCGGCCCTGGTGGCCCTCCTGATGAAGGTCGAGGGCGGGGCAGGGGTGTCGCTCGCCTCGATAGAAGGCATTCTGCTGCAACTGCTGGCGCCATTCGTGGTGGGGCATCTGCTCCGGCCATGGATCGGCGGCTTTGTCGGTCGGCATAAAGGCGTGCTGACGCTGGTCGATCGCGGCTCGATCCTGCTGGTCGTCTATACCGCATTCGGTGCGGCGGTGGTCGAAGGGCTGTGGACACGCGTATCGCCGGGCGATCTCGGGCGGCTGTTCCTGCTCTGCCTGTTGCTGCTAGGGCTGATCCTCGCGGCGACCTATATGATCGCACGGCTGATGCGTCTGTCGCCGGAGGACGCGATTGTCCTGCAATTCTGCGGATCGAAAAAGAGCCTGGCATCGGGCGTTCCCATGGCGGGCGTCCTGTTCCCGGCGGCGCAGGTCGGCGTGATCCTGCTGCCGGTGATGCTGTTCCACCAGATCCAGTTGATCGCCTGCGCCATGCTGGCCCGGCACTATGGCGAGCAGGCGGGGGCGCGAGGCAGGGGGGAAGAAGCGTAGCGACAGGATGTTTCATCTGCGCGCAAGAAAAACGACATTGATGTGAAAAATGTTGTTGACCGTCGTGGTGGGTCCGCCTAGAGGGGTTTCACCGCAGCGGTGGTCGCAACGACTGACCGGTGCAGCTACGACAGATCGGCGCACTTGAGGCCCTGGGAACGGGGTGAAGGGGTGTTGTCGGTATTTGTTGTCGGCTCTTTGACATTGTAGGTTAGATGAAGGGACATGCGGGCGGCGGCTTGGCGGTTGTCCTGGGCATTCAAGGTGCTCGGGGATCGTTAACAAGCTTTAAGCCAGTTCGTATG